>CDYX01027576.1_pt1 | contig 491121 bp, 446 predicted proteins | sample 554871 | NCBI WGS metagenome assembly CDYX01 (sample SAMEA3182061, study PRJEB8094) | gut metagenome | biome: human; feature: gut; material: Stool; isolation source: human stools | place: Canada | collected 2013-01-14 | reverse complement strand
AGCGCGCCCCGGCCTCAGCCGGGGCGCGCCGTTGTTTTTTTATTGTTCCTGCGCGCGGATGAGATTCTTGTAGAAATCGACCGCGCCGGGCAGGCAGCTATATTCGATGTTCTCGTTGATGCCGTGCATGCCCTTCATCTGCTCCGGGCCGTAGATCACGGGGGCGAAGCGCACGCAGCTGTCGCAGATCTCCTGATAGAAGTGCGCGTCCGTCGCGCCGGTCATGACATAGGGGCTGACAGGCAGGCCGGGGAACGTCTCGCCGATGACCCGCTCCACCTGACGGAACGCCTCGCCGTGGATGTCCACGGGCTCGGAGTAGTCATTCGTGTGCACGACCTCCATCTCCAGACCGTGCTTTTCGGCGAGCCGGCGGATGATGGCCAGGCTCTCCTGCTCGCCCTGGTGCGGGATGAAGCGCATGTTCGCGCCCAGCGTCGCCTCCTGCGGCAGGACGTTGTACGCGTCCGAGCCGGACTGCATCGTGAACGCGATCGTCGTGCGCAGCATCGCCCCCGCCTGCGCCGACACGCGCGGCAGCACGGCCTTCATCAGCGGCGCAAACAGCCAGAGGTTGCCCATCACGAGCCGTAGGCCGAACGGCGCATACGGTGCCAGGCGCGTGAACATGGCCGTGACCTCGGGCAGAAACTTCTTGCGAAACGGCGCGTGCTTTTCCACATCCGTCACGAACGCGGACAGGCGCGCGATGGGGGTGTTCGCCGTCGGGGCACTGGCGTGACCGCCGGTGCTGCGGGCGGTAAACTTCACGTCCGCCTTGCCCTTTTCAAACACGCCGACCATGGCAAAGTTGCCGGGGATGCCGCCGATCGGTTCGGTGATGATGCCGCCGCCCTCGTCGCAGACAAGAAACGGCCGCACGCCGTGGCGCTTGAGCTCGGCAACGAGCTTCGGCGCGCCGTCGCCCGCCCACTCTTCCGTGCACGACGAGGCGATGTAGACATCGTTGGCCGGCTCGTATCCGGCGGCGAGCAGCTCCTCGACCGCCTGGAAAAACGCCATGACCGAGCACTTGGTGTCCGACGCACCGCGGCCCCAGACCTTGCCGTCGGCAATGTCGCCGGAAAACGGCGCGTGCTCCCACGTGCCCTCGGCGGGCACGACGTCCTGATGGCTCATGAGCACGATCGGACGGTCGTGCGCGCGGCCCGGCCAGTAATAGAGCAGGTTGCCGTCAATGTCCGTGCGCTCCAGCTTTTCATGCACGAGCGGGAAGAGCCCGGCGAGCAGCGCGTGGAAGCGCTCGAACTTTTCCGGCTCGCGGACGTTGGCGTAGGATGTGGTGTCGCACCGGATCATGGCCGAGAGCTTCTCGGCGTAGGCCATGGCGCGGTCGGGATCCGGCTGCGGCTGATAAGCGGACGTTTTGCGCGGTGTGAGCGCAGCGTGCGCCACGGCCGCCCCCAACGGGGCCAGCGGCGCAAGCGCAAGACAACCGGGACGGAATTTCATTTGACATCTGCCTCCTTTTTCTGCTTGCGGTACATACTGTAGGCAATGCCGATGGCCAATGCGCCGCTCGGAATGATCATAAAGCTCGTGGAACTCGTCAGCGACGGGACGAGCATGAACAGCAGGCTCATCACGACCAGCGGAGCGACGGCGACCTGCACGTTCTTGCGGAAGTACTGATACGCCATCGCGCCGAAGAGCGCCGGGACGACGTTGGCAAACGCCGGCTGGAGCACGGGGCTCTGCAGCACGGGCTGCAGCGGCACGAGCAGCGCCACGCCGAGCGCGAGCACGACGATGGTCACGAGCGAGGATGTTGCGATCGAGAGCGTCGAGATGATCTCGTTTTCGGCCGTGCCGGTCTTCGTGCCGACGATATCGCGTGCGTTGACGGCACACGGGATCTTCATATTGATGAGGTTGCCGGTGATGAAGGCGAGGTAGCCGCCGCCGGCGCCGAGCATGGGCGTGTAGATGAGAAACTCCGCCACGCTGCTGACCGTCCACACGAGGCCGACGGACAAAAAGCCCTTGGCGACGGCACCCATGTCGGGCATGGCGCCGAGGAACGTGCCGATGAGAAACGGCGCGCCGACGAGCAGCACGAGCGTGATCGCGCTCACGATGCGGCCGAGGACGTGCGTCCGGCGGTTGAACTGTTCGAGATATGCTTTGCGTTCGGTTTCGTTCATGATGTTCCCTCCTCACAGCCGCACGAGCACGGCCGCCGCCATGCCGATGAGCATACTGCCGGCGATAGAGAAGCTCTCCAGCCAGGCCATGTTCTTTTTCTCCGACAGGTACACAAACAGCGCCATCACCGCAGCCGACACGGCCACGACGATCAGCGGCGTCCAGTCGCCGGTGCAGGTGAACAGTCCCTCGCCGGACACGAACGCGCCGATGTAGCTGCCGATGTACGCGCACACGAGGCCGATGAACATGGCCGTCATGGCGCTGTCGCCGAAGCCGACGCCGGAGGCGGACTTGGCCCCGTCGTTGCCGAGGCGCTTGAGGTAGCGCTTGTTGAAAAAGATCGACAGGATCATGCCCCACATGATGCACACGCTCATGAGCAGGGCGATCGTCGCGAAGCCCTGCGGCGTCATCTCGGCGGCGGACAGGGCGTGCATGCCGACCTGCTCGGCCGCAGCCTGCGCGACCTGCGTCTCATAATGCAGCGCGCCGATGACGGACAGGCGCAGCCACGGCCACGGCGTGCCGAGGCTGCCGGACAGGGCGATGACGCCGAGCAGGATGCCCACGCTCGGCAAGACAGAGAACGTGGCGCTCGACGTGATGGCGCGCTTCATGCGCGCGGGGTCGATGCCGATGGCAAGACCCGCGCGGTAAGAGCGCACGAGGAAAATGACGCACACCACCGCAACGAACGCGATGATGCCGCCGCAGATTGCGTACATGGGTACGCTGTTGAGCTGGGCCAGGATGTTGTTCATAGACGTTTCTCCTCTCCGGCGGATGCCGGTCTCTATATGGAAAGGCCCGCATGGCAGCGCCATGCGGGCTTTTCACAGCTTATTGCGCGCCGCCGACCGGCCCGGACACGGCCGGGCGGATATTGGATGCGGTCAGGTAGGACTGAAACAGCAGAATGCCCGCGATGGCCGCCAGCATGAGCTGCTGCCCGCCGGCGCGGTCATCCGGCAGCGCCGTGATGCACAGGAAGGCCGCGAACTGGCTCCAGAAAATGCTCTTGATTGCCTTCGGGCGGCCGTAGGCGAAGCCGGCAAACTCATAAGACGCGATGAGCGCGGCGCACAGCGCCAGGATCTCGACCGCGTAGGCAGAGACGGTGGGGTTGATGATATTAACCTTGTAGCTCACGATCAGCCAGAACGCGAGCAGCACGATCGGCATGGACGCGCACACGACCGCGCCGGACGCCGTCTCGGCATCGCCGGGGGCGAGCATCTGACGCGCGAACGCCGCGCCGGCCGCGATCGCCAGCACGGCCAGGACCCGCTGCAGCCCCGGCGACGCGAGCGTGCCGCTGCCAAGCAGCAGCCACAGGCCGCCGACTGCCAGCAATGCGCCGAGCACGATGCCGCCGATGGTGCGCACACGCGGCGACGCGGCAAGCGCGGCCGGAAGCGAATCCGGAAAATACGTATGCGGCTGGTTTTTCATCCGAAAGCACACCACGGCCAGCACGACCGCTGCGATGACGATCATCAGCGCGACGGCGTACGGCCAGATGCTGCCGCGCACGGCAAGGCCGGTGTCGGCCTCAAAACAGACCTGATCCTGCAGCCAGCGGAAAAAGGTCCCGAACGCTGCCAGCACAGCCGTGCAGCAGCAGATTACCCAAGCATTTTTGCGCATAACAAACTACCTGTCCCAATACATATTGAATAGACTTATTTTATACTGATTTCCCCCCTGCGTCAAGGCGCAAAACGCCTCCGCAGGGCAGAAAGGAGGCAGCGCACGTGCGCAAAGTTTTCCTGCTGTCGCTGCTGCTCGTGGTGCTCTCGCTCGTGATCCCGTGGCTCGTGGTCACGCTCGGCCCGGCCCAAGAGCCGGCGGTGCAGCCCATCCCGTCCGTGACGGCGTCGGCCGCCGTCGCGCCCGACAGCGAGACGGCCATCACGGCGCTCAGCGGCGGCGAGCTCGTCGAGACGACGATGGCCGACTGGCTGCCCGGCGTCGTGGCCGCCGAGATGCCCGCGTCCTTCGCGCCCGAGGCGCTGCGGGCGCAGGCGGTCGCCGCGCGCACGTATATCCTCCAGCGCATGCGCGGCGGGGCAGCCAACCACCCGGAGGCCGGCGTCTGCGACCAGTACACCTGCTGCTGCGCGCGCAAGGACGACGCCGCGCTGCGCGAGCAATGGGGCGCGGACTATGCGCACAACATGGCGCGCATCCGCCAGGCCGTGACCGACACGGACGGGCAGTACCTCACCTACGGCGGGCAGCTCATCCGCGCGGTGTTCCACGCCTCGTCCGCCGGGGCGACCGAGAGCAGTGCCGCGCTCTGGAGCGGCGATGCGCCGTATCTCGTGAGCGTGTCCTCACCCGAGACGGCGCAGGACGTGCCGAACTACGTCTCTACGGCCGAGATCGCGGCCGACGCCGTGCGCGCGGCCGTGCTCGACAGCTACCCGGACTGTGTGCTCGGCGACGATCCGGGCACATGGTTCGGCACGCCGGAGCTCGATGACAGCGGCCGCGTGGCGCGCATCCCCGTCGGCTCCGAAACGCTCACGGGCGCGCAGGTGCGTGCACTCTTTTCCCTGCGCTCGGCAGCGTTTTCCGTTGCCTACAGCGGCGGGACGTTCACCTTCACCGTCACGGGCAGCGGCCACGGCGTCGGCATGAGCCAGTACGGCGCGAACGTCATGGCCATCCGCGGCAGCGGCTATGCCGACATTCTCGCGCACTACTACCCCGGAACGACGCTCATCCGCGCGGAGGGGTAGATGAAGAAAAGAGACGTTCTCAGAACGTCTCTTTTCTTCGTTGATCGTGCAATTTACTGCATCGTTTCGTCCGCATAGGCGTTCTCGTCCACATAGTAGACCATCACGGACGCGGTGGCGAGCAGTTCGCCCGCATCATTGAACACCTCCGCCGTCACAAGGCCGGTCGTGCGGCCCTCCTTGACGACACGGCCGTGCGCCACGAGCTTGGATGTGTCCTTGCCCGGACGCAGAAACTGGATGCTGCTGTCGAGCGTCACGGTGATGCGCCCGCCGGTACGCGCGGCAACGCCGGTCGCCACATCGCACATACTGAAGATCAGCCCGCCGTGTGCCATGCCGAGCGGGTTCATGGCGTCCTGCGTCATCTCGACTTCGACGACGCTCGTGCCTTCGCCGACCTCGGTGACAACGATGTGGTTGTGTGAATTAAAGCCGTGAAACGTGTTGTAGCGAAACGGGTCACGAAATGCGCTCAAATCTGTCTGTACTTGGTTCTGCTCCATGCTGGGGTACGCCTCCGTCTGAATGCTTTATCATTTTTTACATTAAGATGTTATCGTACCACGTTCGCGCGTTTTCGTCAAAACAATTTTTCCGTCGTGCACCTCCGCCGTCACGACATCGCCCTGTTGGAGCGTGCCGTCGAGCAGCATGCCCGCCGCCTGATCGGCGATCGTGCTCTGGATGGCCCGGCGCAGCGGCCGCGCGCCGTACACGGGGTCATACCCCGTGGCCGAGAGCGCATCGAGCGCCGCGTCCGGCACCTGCAGCTCCACGCCCGCGCGCTCCATGCGCGTGTTGACCGTGTCGAGGAGCTTCTGCGCGATCTGGCGGATGTTGGCGCGCGTGAGCTTGTGAAAGACGATGATGTCGTCGACGCGGTTGAGAAACTCCGGCCGAAACGTCTTTTTCAGGTCGGACATGACCATGCTGCGGATCTCGGCGTCCGTGCGCCCGGCGCCCTCGCCCGTCTGCTGCGTGAAGCCGAGGCTGCGGCGGCTGTCCGTGATGGCCTTCGCGCCGACGTTCGAGGTCATGACGACGACGGCGTTGCGGAAGTTCACCTTCCGCCCGAGCGAATCCGTGAGCTGGCCATCCTCCATGACCTGCAGCAGGAGGTTGAACACATCCTCGTGCGCCTTTTCGATCTCGTCGAACAGCACAACGGAATACGGCTTGCGGCGCACCTTTTCCGTGAGCTGGCCGCCCTCCTCGTGGCCGATATAGCCGGGGGGCGAGCCGATGAGCCGCGAGACGCTGTGCCGCTCCATATATTCCGACATGTCCACGCGGATGAGCGCCTTCTCGTCGCCGAAGAGCGCCTCGGCCAGCGCGCGGCAGAGCTCCGTCTTCCCGACGCCGGTCGGGCCGAGAAACAGAAAGCTGCCGATCGGGCGGTTCGGGTCGCCAAGACCGACGCGGCTGCGGCGGATCGCGTTCGAGACCGCGTGCACGGCCTCCTCCTGCCCGACGACGCGGCGGCGCAGCGACGCCTCCATCTGCAGCAGCTGCTTGCTCTCGCTCGAGGTGATGCCCGCGACCGGGATGCCCGTCCAGAGCGAAACGATCTCGGCCACGTCCTCGCCCGTCACGGCGCGCACGGGGCCGGCGTGCGTCTGCTCCCACTGACTGCGCAGCTGCTCGAGCTCCGTGCGCAGCTTCTGCTCGCGGTCGCGCAGGCGGGCCGCGCGCTCGAAATTCTGCGCGCGCACGGCGTTTTCCATATCCGCGGTCGTGTTCGTCAGCTGCATCTCCAGCGCGTGCACCCGCTCCGGCTGCACGAGCGCCTGCATGCGCACGCGCGAGGCCGCCTCGTCCACGAGGTCGATGGCCTTGTCCGGCAGCCAGCGGTCGCCGATATAGCGCACGGAGAGCGTGATGGCCTTGCGCAGCGCATCGTCCGTGATGTGCAGGCGGTGGTGCGCCTCGAGCCGTTCGCGCAGACCGCGCAGGATCAGCAGGCTCTGCTCCGGCGTGGGCTCTGCAATGCGCACGGGCTGAAAGCGCCGCTCGAGCGCCGCGTCCTTTTCGATATACTTGCGGTACTCCTCGAGCGTCGTCGCGCCGATGATCTGCAGCTCGTCGCGCCCGAGCGCGGGCTTGAGAATGTTCGCCGCGTCGATCGCGCCCTCTGCCGAGCCCGCGCCGACGATCGTGTGCAGCTCGTCGATGAAGAGAATCACATTCCCCGCTCGCTGCACCTCGTGCAGGACGCACTTGACGCGCTCTTCAAAGTCGCCGCGGTACTTTGTGCCCGCGAGCATGGCCGTCAGGTCCACACTCACAATGCGCTTGTTGCGCAGGTCCTCGGGCACGTTGCCGTCCGAAATGCGCTGCGCCAGCCCCTCGGCCACCGCCGTCTTGCCGACGCCGGGCTCGCCGATGAGCACGGGGTTATTCTTGCTGCGGCGCGAGAGGATCTGGATGGCGCGCTCGATCTCCCGGTCGCGGCCGATGACCGGGTCCATCTTCCCGCCGGCTGCCAGCTCCGTGAGGTCGCGGCCGTACTGGTCGAGCGTTTTCGTGTCGGCGGCGCGGCGCGTCTGAGACCGCGGAGCCGACTGCTGCGGCCGGGGCTTATACTCCGGCCGGCCGAACACGTCCATGATGTCCGTGTAGATCTTGTTCAGGTCGCCGCCGGCCGCCACGATGATGCGCGCACCGGCGCTATCCGCCTCGCGGAGGATGCCCATGAGGATGTGCTCCGTGCCAACGTAACAGTGACCGAGCCGGTTGGCATCCTCGGCGGCTAGTTCGATGACGTGCCGCGCCCGGGGGCTGAGCCCCTGCTCGGGCGCGCCGGGCACGCCGCGGCCGACCGTCTCCGTGACCATGCGCGTGAGCACGGCGTCCGTCAGCGCGTTATCGGTCAGGATGCGGGCGCCGAGCCCCTCCCCCTCCCGGATGATGCCGAGCAGGAGATGCTCCGTGCCCACATAACTGTGCCCCATGCCCAGGGCTGCGTCGTGCGCCTTTGTGATCGCCGTGGATGCCCGCTGTGTAAACCGTTCGCTGCCGCGCATAGATCGTTTGCCTCCTTCGCTGGTCATACGCCTCTATTATCCCCCGGCCGGCACAAGGAAACTGCCGAATCCGGGAAGCTGATTTTTATTATTTCCACCCCTTCCTGTATTTTAATCAACATGCTTTTCCGAATTTCGAAAATGACGGTTGATTTTTCGGATTTTTGTGCTACAATGACTCCATACCAGAGGAAGAGAAGTCTGGTCAAAATCATAGGAGGTAATTACAATGGCATTTGTTATTGGCGACGATTGCGTCATGTGCGGCACCTGTGCTGCGAACTGCCCGGCTGAGGCGATTTCCGAGGGCAATGGCAAGTACGTCATCAACGCGGACAGCTGCATGGAGTGCGGCACCTGCGCTGCGAACTGCCCGGTGGGCGCGATCTCTGTCGACTAATTCGACCGAGAACAACGCAAACGGATGAGGCGATATGCTCCAGGCATATCGCCTCTATCTATTTCAGACGATTTTCGCGGAAGGAGCGGATGCCATGCCCCCCTGCGTACAATATGACGATCTGTGGCCAGGCGGGCCGCGGTTTGCGCGCTCCGGCGCCGGGTTCGCCCTCGGCACGGACAGCGTGCTGCTGGCCGATTTCGCGGCTGACCGCCGCGTGCGCCGCTTTGCCGACCTCGGCTGCGGCGCCGGCGTGCTGACGGTGTTGCTGCTGCACGCGCTGCCGCAAGCGGCGGCCGTCGGCGTGGAGCTGCAGCCGGACGCGGCGCAGCTCTGCCGGAACAATCTCGAGGCCAACGGCCTGACCGGCCGGGCGCAGATCCTCTGCGCCGACCTGCGCGAGCACCGCGCGGTGCTCCCGGCCGGCAGCTTTGACCTCGTCGTGGCAAACCCGCCGTACTTCGCCGCGGGCAGCGGCTATACCTCGCCCGACCCCATGCGCGCGCACGCGCGCGACGAGCGCACCTGCACCATGCAGGACATCTGCGCTGCCATGGCCTATCTCACGCGCTGGGGCGGCTCGGCCGCGCTCGTGCACCGGCCGGAGCGGCTGAGCGAGCTGCTGTGCGCGCTCACAGCCGCCGGGCTCGAGCCCAAGCGCCTGCGCACCGTGGCGCACACGGCGCATGCGGCGCCCAGCCTCGTGCTGGTCGAGGCACGCCGCGGCGGAAAGCCGGGGCTCAAGCTCCTGCCGCCGCTGGCACTGTGCGCACCCGACGGCACGGACTCGGAAGAGATCCGCAGAATTTATCACAGGAGGACGTGACTATGAGCGGAACACTGTATCTGGTCGGCACGCCGATCGGCAACCTCGGCGACCTGTCCGTGCGTGCACTCGAGACGCTGCGCAGCGCCGACTTCATCGCCGCCGAGGACACGCGCGTGACGGCGAAGCTCCTCAACCATTTTGAGATCAAAAAACCGTGCGTGAGCTACTATGAGCACAACAAATACGCCAGCGGTGAGAAGATCGTCGCCCGGCTGCTCGCCGGTGAGACGTGCGCGCTCGTGACCGACGCCGGCATGCCCGCCATCTCCGACCCCGGTGAGGACATCGTGCGCCAGTGCGCCGAGCAGGGCATCGACGTGCAGGTCATCCCCGGCCCGTGCGCGGCCATCGCGGCGCTGGCCGTGTCCGGCCTGCCGACGCAGCAGTTTTGCTTCGAGGGCTTCCTCGCCGTGAGCGGCAAGACCCGGCGCGAGCATCTTGAGCGCCTGCGCGGCGAGACGCGCACGATGATCTTCTACGAAGCGCCGCACAAGCTGCTGCGCACGCTCTGCGACCTGCGCGACACGTTCGGCGGCGCGCGGGAGATCACGCTCGCGCGCGAGCTGACCAAGCTCCATGAGCAAAAGCTGCGCACGACGCTCGACGGCGCGGTGGCCTACTTCACCGAGACGCCGCCGAAGGGCGAATTCGCGCTCGTGCTGCGCGGCGCACCCGAGCGCTCGGAGCCGGTCGTCACGGCCGAGCAGGCGCTCGAGATCGTGGCGCGCTACCGCAGCGAGGGCCGCGCGCTCAAAGAGGCGTGCAAGCTCGCCGCGGCAGACACCGGCTTCGGCAAAAATGAGCTGTATCAGATGGCGCTCAACGCCTGAGCCCCCGCAGACGATAAAAAAAGTCCCCTGACCGACGGTCAGGGGACTTTTTTGCTCCGTGCTCAGAGCTTCTCGTTCATGGCGCGGATGCAGTCGGGGCAAATGTTCTTGCCTTTGTAGTTGATGATGTCTTTCGCGTTATCACAGAAGATGCAGGCCGGCTGATACTTGCGCAGGATGATGGACTCACCATCCACGAAGATCTCGATGCGGTCTTTTTCCTCAATGCCGAGGGTTCTTCTCAGCTCGATGGGGAGCACGATACGGCCGAGCTCGTCAACTTTTCTCACAATGCCTGTGGACTTCATAGTAAATGCCTCCAATGCGAATGGAATAAATTGAGAAAGATTCGATCATTCATTTCAACACCTGCATTATACCAAACGTTGACAAAAAGTCAACGAATTCGCGGCAACTTGTCCGATGAATTGCGTTTTTCTACCATTTGTATATTTTTGCATGCTTCAAATTCATCTGTTTTGTGAATAATCACCGAAAACATAAAATTTTTTAATCATCAGCGACCACGCCAAATCGTCCTAATGCCGTGCGGCAAAACATATACTGCACTGGTTGCCCGTGCCGGCGCCGGCCGCACACAGCCGGACGCAGCGCCGCGGACAACCGCAGTTTTCAGGAAAGGACGCAAAGGCATGGCATTGACCTGGGTCTGGGTAGGCATGGTGTGCGTGGCGCTGATCTACGGCGCGGCGACCGGGCAGAGCGCGGCCGTCGGCGCGGCGGCGGCGCAGGGTGTGCAGCAGGCGGTGACGTTTTGCCTGACGGTGGGCGGCATGATCTGCCTGTGGTCCGGCGTGATGGAGGTCATGCGGCGCAGCGGCATCGCGGCCGGGCTGTCCAGACTGCTGCAGCCGGTGCTGCGGCGGTTGTTCCCGCGAGCGTCGCGCGATGCACAGACGCTCGACGCGCTGAGCATGAACGTGAGCGCGAACCTGCTCGGGCTCGGCAACGCAGCGACGCCGGCCGGCGTGCGCGCCGCACAGGCGATGGCGCGCGAGCTCCGGGGCAGCAAAGCCAGCGACGAGCTGTGCCTGCTGGTGGTGCTCAACACGGCGTCGATCCAGCTGCTGCCGGTCACGATCGCCGCGGTGCGCGAGGCGGCGGGCGCGGCCGTGCCGTTCGATATTCTGCCGGCCGTGTGGGTGACCTCCCTGTGCTCGGTCACGGTCGGACTGCTGACCGGGAAGTGCCTGTCGCGCGTATGGCGATGAGCGACGTGTTGGCGCTGACCGTCCCGGCGCTGCTGGCCGGTGTGGGGCTCTACGGCGCGCTGACGGGGACGGACGTCTTTTCTGCGCTGACGGCCGGAGCGCTCGACGGGCTGCGGACCGTGGTGCGCATCTTCCCCGCCCTGGTGGCGCTGCTGGCGGCTGTGAGCATGCTGCGCGCTTCCGGGGCGCTCGATGCGCTCACGCGCCTGTGCGCGCCGGTGCTGGCGTGGCTCGGCATCCCGCCGGAGACGGCGATCCTCATGGTCGTGCGGCCGGTCAGCGGCAGCGGCGCACTGGCCGCGGCCAGCGACATCATCGGCGCCTACGGGCCCGATTCCCGCATCGGCCGCACCGCCGCCGTCATGCTCGGCTCGACCGAGACGACGTTCTACGTGCTGGCCGTGTATTTCGGCGCCTGCGGCGTCCGGCGCAGCCGCTGGACGATCCCTGCCGCCATCGCCGCCGACCTGACCGGCTTTCTCGCGGCCGCTGCGCTCGTGCGCTGGATCTGGGGCGCATAGTGCCGCCGACAAATTGCACAAAAGCGCCCATCTGGACTGATATTTTTTTGACGAAACGCCTATTTTGCAAAAATTCGCACTTTTCACTTTACAACGCCGCACGAATGTGTTATAAAATAATCACGTTAGTTAATAAATTAACTCAACGTTCTTCCGATTTCTTTCTTTTCTCTTCTTATTTTTGCTCTCTCGACAGCAGCGTGTCGCCACTCTCCGGCGGCACGCTGTTGCCGTTTCTGTCCGGAAGCGCAAAAATGCCCTCCCCCGCGTGCGCGGTGGGAGGGCATTTGCTTGTCTCAAAATTCCGGTCACATTTTTTCCGGTGCGGTCACGCCGATGATATCCAGACCGATCTCGAGCACGCGGCGCGTCGTGTCGGCCAGCTTCAGGCGCGCGTCGCGCACGGCAGGCTCCGCGTCCTTGATGCGGCAGACATTGTAGAACCGGTGGAAGCGCGCGGCCAGCTCCGTCACGTAGCGGTTGATGCGGCTGGGATCGTAATCGCGCGCGGCAAGGTGGATCTCCTCCGGGAGCATGGCGATCTGCTTGATGAGCTCGTGCTCCTGCGGCGTCGTGAGCAGGGCCACGTCCACATCCGCCGCAGCGGGCACGGCGCAGCCGACCTCGGCCATGGCGGCGAGCAGCGTGCAGATGCGCGCGTGCGCATACTGGACGTAGTAGACGGGGTTTTCGCTGTCCTGCCGGATGGCGAGGTCGAGGTCAAACTCCAGATGCGAGTCCGGCTTGGCGTTGAAGAAGAAGCGGCAGGCATCCACGCCGATCTCGTCCATGAGATCAGCGAGCGAGAGTGCCTTACCCGTGCGCTTGGAGACCTTGACGATCTCGTCGCCGCGCATGAGGCGCACCATCTGCATGATGAGGAAGTCGAGCTTGCGGCCCTCGAGCCCCAGCGCGGGCGCGCGCATGGTCGCGGCGAAGCGAATGGCGTGGCCGTGGTGATCCGCGCCCCAGACGTCGATGACGCGGTCAAAGCCGCGCTCGATGAATTTGTTGCGGTGATAGGCGATGTCGACCGCGTAGTACGTATAAAACCCGTTCGAGCGGCGCAGGACCTCGTCCTTGTCGGCGCCGAGGTCGGTGTTGCGCAGCCAGAGCGCGCCGTCCTTTTCATACGTCAGGCCGGCGTCCACAAGCAGCTGCACGGTCTGGGCCACGTAGCCGGAGCTGTGCAGGCTGCTCTCAAGAAACCACTGGTCAAAATGGATGCGGTAGCGCTCGAGGTCGCGCTGCATACGCGCAATGTTGTACGGCAGGCCGAAGGCCACGAACGCCGCGCAGCGCTCGGCGCTCGGCATGGTGAGGTACTTGTCGCCGTCACGCTCGTAGATCAGTTTGGCAAGCTCCCGGATGTCGTCGCCGTGGTAGCCGTTGTCCGGGAATTCCACGGCGTCCTCGCCCTGGATGAGCTGAAGATAGCGCGCCTCGATGGACTTGCCGAACAGGTCGACCTGATTGCCGGCGTCGTTGACGTAAAACTCGCGCCAGACATTGTAGCCCGCGCGGTCGAGCACGGACGCGAGCGCGTCGCCGAGCACGCCGCCGCGCGCGTTGCCGATCGTCATGGGCCCGGTCGGATTGGCGGATACGAACTCCACCATGACCTTTTCCCCGTGGCCATCGTCCACGCGGCCATAGTCCGCGCCGGCTTCGTCCACGGCAGTCAGCACGTCCTGATACCACTTGTCGGACAGGCGGAAGTTCAAAAAGCCCGGCCCTGCCGCCTCAACGGAGGCAAACCACGTGCCGTCCAACTCCATGTGCGCGATGAGCGCCTCGGCGATCTTGCGCGGGGCCATGTGCATGGTCTTGGCCGACGCCATGGCGTGGTTGGCGGCAAAGTCGCCGTTGGCGGTGTCCTTCGGCTGCTCGACGGAGCCGCGCACGTCCGCGCCCTCGGGCAGATCGCCCGCCGCGGCGGCGCGCAGATATGCTTCCCGGATGCACGCATCCACGGCGGCGCGTGCCTGTTCGATTCGATTGGCCATAATCAGTTACCCTCTATTCTATAATCTTATTGTTCTCGGACGGTGATCTTCAGCTGGTTGCGGTTGGCGCAGGCATGGTCAAAATCCACAACATACAACAGATCCAGCACCCCGCCGCGCTCGCCCAGCGTGGAGCGGTAGCGCTGCGTCTCCAGCCCGACCGTGCTGGTGCCATACGGCGTCTGGTACAAAAACGTGTTGCGCGCGCCGGGGGCAAAGACCATCCGGCTCGTGACGGTGCCGGTACGCTTGAGCACGGCGCTCGACGGCGTGAAAGTGATGGTCGTGAGCGTGCCGGCCATGCCGGTCAGCTCGCTCTCGGGATAGGTGAGCACCCCGCAGCCGTCGACGCAGGTATACTCCCCGTCGGTCGAAAACTGCACCAGCTCGTCCGGCTCCTGCTCGAAAACATCGGCCTGGGAGCCCTCGATCGTGATGACGACCTGCATACGCCGCCTCCTTTGCATAACAGTGCGATTCTATTATCATATACTGTTTTGTCCAACTTCGCAACAGAAAAATGGTGTAGAATTTCCCGCCGCCGTTTGCTATAATGGTAGCACAAGCGCATCCGCCGCCGACCGCTGCGGATGCCAGCCATTTTTCGGGGGCGCAGGCTCCCGTCGGGAGGGATGACCGGATGAACATAGAACTCACCGACAAGGAGTTCCGGCGGCTGCTGGATCTCGTCTACATCGGCAACTGGATCCTCAACTCCACACGCGAGAAAGACCGGTTTGAGGATTACGATATTTTGCAGGAAAAGCTCTTTGCGCAGTGCGCCAAAAACGGCATGAACGCGCTCATTTCCCGCTGGCAGGGGCACATTTTCCCCTCGCCCGCCTACGAAAACGGCGGCATTCACGAGGCCATCGCCGACTATGAGGACGCCGTGTTTTTCGACATTCTGGCCGAGGAGCTGGCGCGGCGCGACCTGGGCTGTCTCGACAGCGAGCCCGCCGACTATACCGAGCTCAACGCCCGCATGGATGAATACATGGACGAATTTGAAAAGTCCGGCGTGGAAAATCTGGTGCTGGAGACATGAGCACACGCACCATCGAAACGCCTATCGGCCTGCTGACGCTCCAGGCGGACGAAGCCGCCGTCACGGCCATCCGCTTCGGCGCGGACGGCGCGCAGGACGCCTCGCCCCTGCTCGACGCGGCCGAGGCGCAGCTGCGGGAATACTTTGCGGGCACGCGGCGGACATTCGACCTGCCGCTCGCCCCGCGCGGCACCGCATTTCAGCAGCGGGTCTGGGCGGCGCTGCGCGCCATCCCCTACGGCGAGACGCGCACGTATGGCGAGCTCGCCGCCGCCATCGGCAGCCCGAGTGCCAGCCGCGCCGTCGGCATGGCCAACCACCACAACCCGATCCCGATCGTCATCCCCTGCCACCGCGTCATCGGCGCGAACGGCACACTCACCGGCTATGCCGGCGGGCTGGAGATCAAGCGAAAGCTGCTGGCGCTCGAGGGGATCACCATTTTAAAATAAGCAACATATGGAAAAATGACCGCCGGCAAGACTCTTTTCTGCGCCCCGCGAGCAGTCCCGTGTTTTATCTCTGCCGCTTTTTTTCTTCACGAGCGCCATCGGACTTCTTTGGCTCGCATACCGAACGAGCGGTTTTCGACATACAAAAAACCGGTACATAGTACATCAAACATACATTTATAAAAAACAACAAGCGTCTCCGTGCATGCCGTGCGGAGGCGCTTGTTGCATAGTTTTGCGCGCGCGCGGCCATACTGTGCGCAGGAGATGAGAACAATGCGCATGAGCAACGAAGAATATGCGGCGTTTGTCGATTCGCTCTCGCCGCGCTCGCCCATCTGGGGCGACCTGCTGCGCGCGGGGCTGGTCGGCGGCGCGATTTGCGTGGTCGGTCAGGCACTGGTGAACCTGTATGAACACTGGGGCGCATCGGCGGCCACAGCGGCAACGTGGTGCTCGATCACACTGGTGTTTCTCGGCGCGCTACTGACGGGGCTGGGCGTTTACGACGATCTGGCGCGGTTCGCCGGGGCAGGATCTCTGGTGCCGATCACGGGGTTTGCAAACTCCGTGGTGTCCCCAGCGCTGGAATTCAAGACCGAGGGCTTCGTCACGGGCACGGCGGTCAAGATCTTCACGATCGCAGGGCCGGTGATCGTCTACGGCATCAGCGCAAGCGTGATCTACGGGCTGATCCTGGCCGTCTTCGGACTGGTATGACAAGGAGGAACACATGAAAGAAGATAAACGCGGCGGGCGCAAGCCCGCGCCTGTGCCGACCGGGCACGATCAGCGCGCGGCGGCGCGCGACCACAGCGTCCCGCACGGCAACCGGAAAAACGACGCCATCCCGCCGAGCAAGGCGCACGCGCCGGACGGCATCTCCGGCTACTGGGGATAAGCGCACCCATCTCGAATGGGATCGTTTGCTTTTGTCTATGCTCCGCAAGCCGGAAAGCCGCTGGCAGTCGGCAGCCGCCTCGAATGGGATTGTTTGCTTTTTTCTGCGTACGGCGCAAAGTGGAAGCCCGTCGGCAATCGGCGGTAACTTCCAATAGGCACCCCCACTCCCGTGGAAAACTTCTGAGCAGCGGGGGAGCTCGAGGGGGCGAAGCGCCCGCCTCGAATGGGATCGTTTGCTTTTTTCTGCGCACGGCGCAGAAAAAAGCGGCCGCTGATCGCTCAGCGGCCGCTTGCGGGATTTACTTAGAACTCGGTCGTAACCGGTTTGCGGGTATGGAACTCATGGAGGACATTGTACAGCCAGCCAACGAGCTTCATATCCAGATTGAACTGGTACACGGTGAACAGAGCGCCGGAGGTAGCCAGCAGGATGGTGAGAAGCTTCTTCAACAGTTTCATGTAATCGTCTCCTTACTTCTTGGCGAGACCCTTCTGGCGAGCGTACTCGGCAGCACCCAGAGCGCCCATCAGCTGCGGGTCGGTCTTCAGCTCAACGACTTTGAACTTCAGCACGTGCTCGATGGCCTGCTTCAGGCCGGCGTTCTTCGCGCAGCCGCCCGTCAGCGTGATGCTGTCGGTGGCACCGGCCTTCTTGGCCATGACGAAGCAGCGCTTGGCGACGGCCATCTCGATGCCAGCGGCGATCTCGTCGGTCGGCTTGCCTTCGCCCACGAGGGTGATGACTTCGGACTCCGCGAAAACGGTGCACTGCGCCGTGATCGGGATGACGTTCTTCGCCGTCAGGGACAGGTTCGAGAACTCCGGCAGGCTCATCTCGAAGGAGCGGGCCATAGCCTCGAAGAAGCGGCCGGTACCGGCGGAGCACTTATCGTTCATCGCGAAGCTCTTGACGGTGCCGTCGGTGTCGATGCTGATGCCCTTAACGTCCTGGCCGCCGATATCGATGATGGCGCGGACTTCCGGGTTCGTGACGTGCACGCCCATGGCGTGGCAGGAGATCTCGGAGATGTTCTCGTCAGCGAACGGGACCTTGTTGCGGCCGTAGCCGGTGCCGATGAGGTAAGCGAGCTCCTTGGAGTCCTTCAGGCCGACCTTGTCGCAGACTTCCTGCATCGCCGCGATCGCGGACTGCTCCGCATTGATCTTGCTGCGGATCGTCGTGTCGGCACACATTTTGCCGTTCTCGTCGAGAATAACTGCCTTCGTGTAGGTGGAACCTACGTCGCATCCGCCAAAGTATTTCATAGTATTACTTCCTCCTGAATGTTTTTAATGTCCGATATACGTTTAAATGCTCCGAATTACCAGGTGACCTCGTCATCGATGTCGATGAGGGTGGCATCGACCGGCTCCGCGTGCATGACGTTGACCATGTAGTTGTTCACACGGCCGCGCATGTCCTTACGGGAAACGGTACGCGGATCCATCAGGTCGTGCTCGACCCAGATCAGGTGGATACCAAGCTCACGTGCCTGATCGTCGAACAGGCCCTGCAGGCCGGCCATCGTCTTGCAGCAGACGTGCTGATACATGATGACGACGTTCGCGTTGAAGTTCTCGCACTGTCTCCACAGCTCGCCCAGAACGTGATCGTGGCCGCCGTTGGTGTGGCGACGCATGACCATGCGCTCGTACAGACGGCAGAGGTCGTTGATGGCCTCTTCCTTGTCGGTGGTGTTGAGCATCTTGGTCATGTTCAGCGCTTCCATCTCGGTCAGCGCGTAAATGCCCCAGCAGTTGGCCAGCCAGTTGGAGAAGTTGGCATAGAAGTGGGCCGGGCAGCTCCAGATGAGCGCACGGTACTTCTCATAGCCGCCGACGTAAGCGGGCAGCTTCTTCTCGTAGGTCTCCATCATGGTCTTGCAGATCTTGCGCTGCGTCTTCAGGCCTTCGGGGAACAGGCCGCCGTCCATCTCGTAGTTCCACTTACGGAACAGCTCGAAGGAGGAACCGACCAGCTGCGGATAATGGGTCTTGTTGATCTCCCACTTCTCCATCTCGAGTCGGGTGCACTCGTTCATCTTCTCCATGGTGGCAAAGTAAGTGTCCCAGTTCCAGGTCTCGCCGGTGAGACCCTCGACCCAGTGGATGCAGTCCTTCATGTCGGCAGCCGCCATCTCGGTGGTGTCCTCGTCGTCGTAACGGACGGGCATGCACAGCGGGTAGCTCGGCATGAACTTGCTGAAGCGGCGATCCTGGAAGGACGTCGCCATGACGGAACCGTCGCACGGCATGGAGGAGGCGATGAAGCCCTGGCCGCACATCGGGTACTCGTCCTTGACCGCGCAGCCGCACTCAGCCGTCGGCAGCGGGCAGGTATCGGACGGGAGGCCGTAGCTCTCGATGGCGTCGATGTACGGGATGAGGGTCAGCTGGTCCATTTCGGAGACCATGAAGACCGGAATCATCTGGTACGGGATGCCGAGCAGATTCGGGAAGCCGGCCATCATCTGCGCCATCGTCATTTCGTCGAACATGATGATGCGCTTGTTGATCTTCTGGTTGCCGCCGATCTTCGCGTCCGCCATGATGAGGTTGGCGATCAGATCCTCGGCCCAGTGGGTAATGGCGACCCACATATCAAAGTCAGCCTGCAGCAGCTTGCCGCGGCGGCCGAACACGCTGCGGTCGACCACAGCCGGGGTGGCCAGGTAGGAAGCGAACCAGTGATACTCGAACACGGCCAGCATAATGGACATGGGGTCCTTCATGACCATGTTGAGCATGCCGCCCCAGATCTTCAGCCAGCCGACGAAGTCGTAGCCGACGCTCTTGAGGCCCTTCCACTCACGGCGGGCAAACGCGATGGCGTCTTTCTTATACAGATAACCGAGGTGACGGTCGCCGTTCATGAGCCAATCGATCTTGGCGCTGGTGTCCATGGCGGCGAATTCCTTGAACTCGGCCGTGATGCGGTCCTTATCGCGCTGGAGGCTCAGCTTGGTCTTCGCTGCGACCTGGGACCAGTCGATATCCTGGATCATGCCCTTCCAGACCTTCAGGTCGGAGGGGACATTTTTCTTCATCCATGCAATGTTACTTTTCAGCATTTATTTGTCCTCCTTCGCAGCCTTATGAATCTGCTTGATCTCAAGGCTCTCGACAAAGGCCTGCAGTCTCGTGCGGAGCTGACCGGAGGAGCGAGCCATGTACGGGCGGTCGATGGACAGGACCGGCCAGCCATACTCTTCGTTCATGATGTGGCTTGCCAGCGCGCGCTCGAATGCCCAGAAATCGCAGAACTTCATGGATTCGTAGATGATGCCTTCGGCACCGTTCTCGGTGGCGAGACGGTTGATCGTGTCGCGGCGCTCCTGGATCTTCTCCTGGCTCATGTAGCGCGGGCACTGCGTGGTCTTCAGGTAGTGGGCGCAGATCTGCGTGAGGACGTCGTCCGTGTCGTTGAGCTCGATGACTTCACGGCCCGGCGTGCTGCCGAAGCAGAAACGGTCGGCAACGATCATCGCGCCGGCGTCTTCGACCATGCGGGTCATGTCGAGGTCGTCGATCTCGGAGCCGATGAGGGCCACGCGGCAGCGGTACCACGGCTTGGCGTCGACTTTTCTCTTCTTGATCTCTGCCAGCGTCTCCTTCAGGTACGGGAGGATCTTGCTCTTCGGGCAGCAGTAAGTAACCAGGTTGAGGACGTGGAATTCATAACCGGTGATGGGCGGGTTCTCCAGCTTGCGCATATCGCCGATCTCGGTGATGATCTTGCAGACCTCGTTGTGCTCCTTGACGGCCTTGCGCAGCGCCTTGTCGGACGTATCCACGCCGTAGGTCTCGGCCAGCACGTTCAGGAAGCGGTTGCGGATCTGCTTGACGTAGTGCTTGAGGGTGTAGTCCTTGACTTTGTACGGGATGTCGCAGTGGGTAACGAACATCTTCTTGTTGGGCATGTCGGGGGCAGCGACCAGCTCGATGTTCTCCATGCAGCGGTTCATCTCCGCGCAGGCGTCCACACCAGCGATGGCGTCGAGGAAGTTATAGCCGCCCTCGATCGCACGCTCCACGAGTGCTCTGCAGTACTCGCAGGTGTAGTTGGACATGTAGTAGGATGCGATGTCGAATGAACCCGTTTTCGGCGCACGAAGTCTAACCGAGAAACAGTTGTCTACGTTGAGGACCACTTCGGGCATGTGATAGCAAGTGTAAGCGATGGGGTGCATACCCTCATCCTTGGCCTGCTGCACGAGCTCGTTGTTGGCGCTGTCAAGAAGGTTCTCAAAGTAGATCAGATGCTTTAAATCCTTCAAATGTTACACCTCTTCTTCCCTTTTTTATGGTTTTCGTTTGATTGGGCTCGCCGGGGGCGTTCCCCCATGGTGGTCACGGACATGGAAACCGTCGCTGTGTCTCCGGCCGAAACGTGCGGTTCTTCAAAGCGTACCACCCTTATGTAACACTTCAAAGCATTCCGTCCAAAAACGCAAGGATAGCTTCCGTTATCACGTCAACAGATTAACATATTCGCGCACAATTTACAAGTCTTTTATCACATATGGGGGCAAAAAATTGTTGATTCTTACAAGAGGATATGATAAACTTTTGATAATCCATTCAGAGCAGGGTGATTTTTCCGCACGGCGGCCCTGCCCCACTTCAGAAAGGAGTGTTTCCCATGCACGAACATGAACACGATCACGACCATGCACATCACTGCCACCCGCACAGCCACGAGCACACCGGCGACAAGCCGATGAGCCCTGAGGAAGTGCTGGCGCTGCTGAACTATATGCTCGACCACAACCGCCACCACGCCGACGAACTGCACGACATCTGCCACGCGCTGGAAGATGAGGGCAAGGCCGAGGCGGCCGCGGCTCTGGCCGAGGCGCTGCATGCATTTGACCACGGCAACGACAAGCTCGAAAAAGCCCTCGAGCTTGCCAAACAGGCATAACGGGTAAAAAGGAGCGAACGACCATGTGTCTTTCTGATGCATATGAGATCAAGGACGGCAAACAGAACCTTGTCTGCTCGCGCGTGTGCAACGTGTCCGCCGACGGCGAGAACGTCACCCTGACCGACCTGATGGGGATCCGCAAGATTGTCCCCGGCAAACTCAAAAAAGTGGACCTGATGAGCAACGTCATCCTCATCGAGCCCTGCTGAAACGAAGCTGCCAGCCGGCGCCCGGATTTTCCGGACGCCGGTTTTTTCTATGCGCGGGAAGCAAGTTTTCCTTGCATTTTCCCGCCATTTCCTTTATAGTATGGGGAATCTGCGGAAAAAGGGACGTGAAGATATGGGGTTTTGGGAACTGGTCGTGCTGGCCGTCGGCCTGTCGATGGATGCGTTCGCCGTGTCCATCTGCAAGGGGCTGGCATTGCAGCGCGTATCATGGAAGGAATGCTGCATCGCCGGGGCGTGGTTCGGCGGTTTTCAGGCGCTCATGCCGCTGCTGGGCTATCTGCTCGGCACGCAGTTTGAGCAGTTTGTCACCTCTGTCGATCACTGGATTGCGTTCGTGCTGCTGGGCATCATCGGCGGCAACATGATCCGCGAGGCGCTGTCAAAGGACGAGGATAAGCTCGACGGCTCGCTGGCGTTCAAGACCATGCTCCTGCTGGCGATCGCAACAAGCATCGACGCGCTCGCCGTCGGCATCACGTTCGCGTTCCTGCCCGGCACGCGCATCGTGCCTGCCGTGGCGCTCATCGGCTCGATCACCTTCGTCTTTTCCGCTTCCGGCATCCGGCTCGGCAACGTGTTCGGCCTGCGCTACAAGAGCAAGGCCGAGTTTGCCGGCGGCGTGATCCTCATCCTGCTCGGCACGAAGATCCTGCTCGAGCACCTCGGTGTTTTGTAAAAAAGGCCCTTTTTACTCCACGATCCTGCCCGGATTGTGGAGTTTTTTCACGCTTTTTGCGTTTGGAGGCAAGTTTTCACACCCGCGCGAATATGTTGAATCAGCAGCAAAAATCCTCCAATTCAGGGAAGTAGAAAACGGAAAATCTGCACAACAATTCCTTTCACATTTGTTGAAAAAGGCAATTTTTTTACGCCGGAAAAAGATTTGGCCGGTTTCTCTTGCGATTTTGTGAAATTTAAGATATAGTTTAGGTCAAGCGTTCGGTATTAGACTGAAAAATGCTTAAATGAGTGGAGGAACGACATGAAAAAAGTATTACTCACGATCATCAGCGTCTGCCTGATCGCTGCGAGTATCTTCGGCCTGTTCGCCGGAGTGAGCAGCTTCAGCGACATCATGAATGTCAAAGAGTACAAGGAGGAGGACGCGAAAGAGGGTCTGGACGCCATCAAAAAACTCAACGATGGTCTTGATCTGCTGCAGGAGAACGAGGGCACGTACCTCGCCGGCGTGGACACCTACACCGCCGGCCTGGTCTCTTACTCCGAGGGCAAATCGACGCTCTCCGCGGGCTACGCCGCCTACTACGCCGGCAAGAAGCAGCTCGAGGAAGGCAAAGCTGCCTACGCCGCCGGCAAGAAGCAGATTGAGGACAACACCGCGGCCTACAATGAAGGCAAAGCGACCCTCGCCAAGATCGAGCCGCTCATGCCCTACGTCGACCAGTACGTGGAGTTCCGCAACGGTACGATCTCCAACCTCGCCGGCTTCTCGAGCGCCCAGGCGTGGTTCGTCTCCGTCGTGCGTCCGATCGCGGCCAGCAAGGGTCTGGTCATTCCGGACGATGTCACCGACCTGCCGGCTTACGTCCAGCAGATGGTCGCGGACGGCAAGGCCCAGCTCAAGCAGTATGAAGACGGTCTGGTCCAGCTGGCCGAGGCCGAGAAGGCCATCGCCGCAGGCGAAGCGCAGCTCAAAGACGCTGAAAAGCAGCTCGCGCAGGGCGAAAACGCGCTCGCGGACGGCGGCAACCAGCTCGCCGACGGCAAGAAGCAGCTCAACACCTATGAGGAAGGATGCGCGCAGGTCGCCGCCGGCTGTGAGCTCCTGATGACTCAGCCCGCTTACATGAACAACGAAGGCAACGGCGACAAGAAAATGTGCCCGAGCGTTGCCGACATCCTCAAAGAGCGCTATGGCGACAACTTCTCCATCTGGGATCTTGACGACAACGGTGAGATCCGCGTCGTCAACGGCTGCCAGTACCTGAACCTCGAAAACTGCCGCGCCGTTGGTCAGGCCGGTAAGGACTACATCGAGGTCTACCAGACCGCTGCCGTCACGAAGGAAGTCATGAGCAGACTCGGCGTCGTCGCCACAATGATCCTCGCCTCCGTGCTCGGCCTCATCGCCGGCCTGTTCGGCATCCTGTCCGTGATCCGCATCAGCAAGGGCAAGATCGTGACCGCCTCCGTCTGCGGCATCATCTCCGCCGTCATCGCCGCTGCCGGCAACGTCATCGGCATGCTCACCGGCTACACCGGCTACACGTTCGCCTGCCGCTACGGCAAGGCTCCCGACCCTGTCACCTACGAGTTCACGGGTCACACCCAGTTCGTCGCGATCGTCATTCTGGCCATCGTTGCGATCCTGTTTGCGATCATCGCGTGTGTCGTCTCCGGCGCCTACAAGCGCTCCCAGAAGGCTGTCACCGCTCAGGCTGCCGCCGCTGCCGCTCCCGTGGCCGCTCCGGTCGCTGAGCCGGTCGCCGCTCCCGCTGAGGACGACAAGACCGCTGAGTAAACCACAGCATCAACAAAAAATCTCCGGAGTCTGACTCCGGAGATTTTTTTCTGTATTGTCCGGACCGGCGTTCCCGGTGCGGACATTTTGTTTGTCTGAAAAACAGGTTCACTGCCAGAGCTCTGCCGTGACGAACTGCCGCCCCTTGCGCGACATGCCGCCCACTTCCGTGACGCTGCCCTTGCCCGCGCCGCGCAGCGACAGCACGTCGCCGGGCGCGACCGGCGCATCCGGCCGCAGGCACTCGGTATAATTCAGGTGCACCGCGCCCGCGCGGATCTGCGCCGCGGCGCTCGTGCGCGAAAGACGGAACATCCCGCTCACGACGGCGTCCAGCCGCGCCGACTGCACCGTGAACGTCACGGGACGCACCTTCCGCTCCGGCACCGGCACGGCGGCCAGCTCCACAGCCGCCGCCTTCACGCCCGTGCAGCCCACCTGTTCCAGCTCCAGCAGCGCCGGCGCGACGCTCGGCAGGCAGAACACATACGCGCCGTGCTCCTGCACGAGAATGTCGCCGACCCACTCGCGCCGGATGCCGAGACCGAGGATCGCGCCGAGATAGTCCCGGTGGCCGGGTGCGCCGAACGGCGCCGAAAAATGCACGGCGCACAGGTGCTCTGCGGGGTCAAAGTCCTCGGCCGCGAGGTAAAACGGCAGGAAAAACGCCGCCCGCCGCTCACAGCCCGCGCCGCCGCCGTGCAGCACGAGCGTGCAGTCACGGTGACGAGCCCAATTCGTGAGCGCGTACTGCTCCGCCGGCGTCAGAAACGCCGTGGACGTGACCGTCGCCGTGCGCTCGCAGCGCTCGGCCAGATCGGCCGCGCGGCGCAGAAGATCTTCCTCCATTGCCCTCACCTCCCGTTGATGTCGCGGATGGCGGCCTCGAGCTGCTGCGCCACCTGCGCCAGCTCCTGCCGGAACTCGCGCGCGCTCATGCGCAGCACGCCCGCGCGCAGTGCCGTGAGCTGGATGAGCGCGTCGGACGTGACGACGCGCACGGACTCGTTTTTGCCGATCTCGTCGGCGAGCTTTTCCATGTAGGCGTCCGCCGTCTCACCCTGGCGCGTGAAGACCACGTGCAGGCCGCTGCGGTCGAACTTCTCCCCCTGTCCGCCGGGCACGCGGTAGCCGTCGAACACGACCACGACCTCGCGGCGCGTGAAGGCAGCGTAGTTGCTCAGCGCGTCCATGAGCCGCTCGCGCGCGGCGTCGATGTGGCCGCTGTCGGCCAGGGCGCGCAGCTCGTCCCAGGCGAAGATGACGTTGTAGCCGTCCACGATCACGCGCTCGCGCCGGGGATGGAACAGCTCCGCGCGCTCGGTCTCGTCCGCGCCGGGCGCGGCGTTGCGCACGGGGGCGGCATACTGCGCGCGGCGGATCGGGCCGAACTCGCGCTGCAGGATCTCCTCCAGCTCCCGGTCGTCGAGATCGAAGCGCCGGCGGAACATGCGCGGCGCGGGCGGGGGCGTCTGTGTCTCCGCCTTGCCGAAGCCGGTGTCGATGTGCATATAATCGCGCACGCGATCCCACGGGATGACCGTGCCCGCACCGTGCGCGCAGAACACGCTGTCCGGCGTGTTGTCAAGGTCGCGCGTGGGGTCGTAACCGCTCTCGGCGATGACCTCCTGCGCGTTGTGGCAGGTGTCGTAGCCCGCGACGCTGCACGAGATGCGCCCGCGCCCGCGGGTGTAGGCCGCGACCTCGGCGGGATAATCGCGCATCGTGGCCACCGGCGCGCGGCCGGTGAGCACGGCCATGTCGCCGTGCGTCTCGGGCGAGGAAAACGTGCCGGACATGAGGCGCACGTCGCTGATCGCGCGGCCGATCTGCTCGGCCGGGACCTCGATACGAAAGGCATAGTACGGCTCGAGCAGGACGCTTTCCGCCTGCATGAGCCCCTGCCGCACGGCGCGCCACGTCGCCTGCCGGAAATCGCCGCCCTCGGTGTGCTTGACGTGCGCGCGCCCGGCGAGCAGCGTGATCTTCACATCCGTCAGCGGCGCGCCGGTAAGCACGCCGCGGTGGCACTTCTCGGCCAGGTGCGTGAGGATCAGGCGCTGCCAGTTGCGGTCGAGCACGTCCTCGCTGCAGGCGGTGTCAAACGTCAGGCCCGTGCCGCGCTCGGCAGGCTCGAGCAGCAGGTGCACCTCGGCATAGTGACGCAGGGGCTCAAAATGGCCCACGCCCTCGACCGGCGCCGCGATCGTCTCCTGATAGAGGATGCGGCCGGAATCGACCTGCACGTCCACGTCGAACCGCTCGCGGATGAGGCTTTTGAGCACCTCGATCTGCACCGTGCCCATGAGCTGGACATGGATCTCGCGCAGCGCCTCGTCCCAGACGATGTGCAGCTGCGGGTCCTCCTCCTCGAGCTGGCGCAGGCGCGGCAGAAACGCGCGCGCGTCCACATCCGGCGGCAGGCCGATGCGGTAGGTCAGCACCGGCTCGAGCGACGGCGGCATGGACGCCGCCGCACTGCCGAGCCCCTGCCCCGGATACGTCTGCGTCAGCCCCTGCACGGCGCACACGCCCCCGGCCGGGACGGTCTCTGCGGACTCGAATTTCTCGCCGGAGTAGAGCCGGATGGCGTTCACCTTCTCCTGTACGGGCGCGTCCGCCCCGCGGGGGAAATACGTCAGCGGCGTGCGCACACGCAGCTGCCCGCCCGTGACCTTCAGGCACGTGAGGCGATTGCCCTGCGCATCGCGCATGATCTTGAACACCCGTGCGCCGAATTCCGCCGGATACTCCGGCGGCGCTGCGTAACGTTCAAGCGCCGCGAGAAAGGCGTCCACGCCCGTGAGCTTCAGCCCCGAGCCGAACAGGCACGGGAAGAGCTTACGGCTGCGGATGAGCGCGCGCACGGTCTCGTCCGGCAGCGCGCCGGTGTCAAGATACTGCTCGAGCGCTGCCTCATCGCACAGGGCGATCTGCTCCGGGTCGGGGTCGGTGAAGTCCACACACGCGCCGCTCAGGTGCGCGCGCAGGTCGGCCATGAGCGCCGCGCGATCCGCGCCCGGCAGGTCCATCTTCGTCACGAACACAAACACCGGCACGCGGTAGCGCCGCAGCAGCTGCCAGAGCGTTTCCGTGTGCGCCTGCACGCCGTCCGTGCCGCTGATGACGAGCACGGCATAGTCGAGCACCTGCAGCGTGCGCTCCATCTCGGCGGAAAAGTCCACGTGGCCCGGCGTGTCGAGCAGCGTGACCGCCGTGTCGCCCAGCGTCAGGCGCGCCTGCCGCGAAAAGATCGTGATGCCGCGCGCACGCTCGAGCGCGTGCGTGTCCAAGTGCGCGTTTTTGTGGTCCACGCGCCCGAGGTCGCGGATCGCGCCCGTGCGGTAGAGCAGCGCCTCGGACAGCGTCGTCTTCCCGGCGTCCACGTGCGCCAGGATACCCAAAACCAGTTGCTTCATAAGCACCTCGTGAAAATGCAAGAATAAAAACAGTATATCACAAAAACGCGCCCGCGGGGAAGTCCCCCGCGGGCGTGTCTGCGAGAACCCGGCGAAGCGGTTCTCGTTGGGCGGCGCTCACCAGATGTTGTCCGGGTACTTGCCCGCGTCGCGCAGCGCGCGCAGCGCCGCGACCACATCCGGCAAGTCGTCGTGATACGTTACGCCGTGCCAGGCGTCGTTCGTGTGCAGCATGGTGACGTCCGCCGTGCCGGCGCGCAGCTGCGCGTCCACGATCGACGGGACGAAATACTCGCACTTGAGCGGGTTGCGCGGCAGGCTCTCGTCCAGAAACGCCGGAAACCGGCGCGCAAGCTCGCGCAGGTACAGCGGCGAAAAGCCCCAGAAGTTCATGGACACCGTCGTATCGCCCGGCAGGTCGATGAAGTGCTCACCGTCCTCGGTGTAGGCGGCGTCCGCGCCGCGCTGCTCGATGTGCGTGCGCTCCGTGATGCTCTCGAGCATGCCATTGCGCTCCGTGCAGACGCCGCGCGACACGCTGCCGTTTGCCGTGACGGTGTTGCGCAGGCGGAAGCCCACCATGGCATACGACCGCTCGGGGCGCGGCACGGCGAGAAAATCATACAGCAGGCGGTAGGCCTCGATGCCGTAATAATCATCGGAATTGATAACGGCGAACGGCCCGTCGATCTCGGGCGCAGCGCACAGCACGGCATGGGCCGTGCCCCACGGCTTCGTGCGGCCCGCCGGCACGGCATAGCCCGCCGGCAGCGTGTCGAGCTTCTGATAGGCATAGCGCACGTCGAACGCCGCAGCCACGGCCGGGCCGACGCTCTCACGAAACTCCTCGGCCGTGTCCTCCTTGACGACGAACACGACCTTGCGGAACCCCGCGCGGTAAGCGTCAAAGAGCGAATAGTGCAGCAGAAAATGGCCGTACTCGTCCACGGGCGTCGTCTGCTTCGGCCCTCCGAAGCGGCTGCCCATGCCGGCGGCCATGATGACCAGACAGGGTTGATTCATCGTTTTTCCCTCCATATTTCCAAACGGGTCTGTGCCATTATAGGCCGCGGGTCACAATTTGTCAATTTGCCGCGCGGTCATCTTGGCTTCCCGCGCAGAATATGGTATACTGCTTGCTATCTTGGCAGTTTGGACGGGAGGAGATCATCATGTCCCAGAAGATCGGCACGCTGCGGCTGGCACTGACGTTTGCCGGGTGCTTTCTCGGCGCGGGGTACGTGTCCGGGCAGGAGCTGTGGCAGTATTTCGGCGCGTTCGGTGCGCGGGGGCTTTTGGGGCTCGTGCTCGCGGTCGCGCTGCTCGGCGGCACCGGAGTGCTGCTCCTGCGGCTGAGCGCGCGCACCGGCATCGAGACGATGGACGCGCTGATCGTGCGTGCGGACATCCCATGGCTGCGTACGGTCGTCGGCGTGCTGACGGCGGTGCTGCTGTTCGGCGTCGTGTGCATCATGGCCGCCGGCATCGGCGCGCTCGGCGAGCAGATGCTCGGCCTGCCGGTGTGGCTGGGCGCGGCCATCGCGTGCGTGCTCATCGCGGCGGCGGCGTATTTCGGTCTCGGCGGCATGGTGTCGGTGTTCACGGTCGCCGTGCCGTGCATGATCGTGGCCGCGCTCGTCATCGCGGGCATCCGGCTGCACCGCACGGGGCTGACCGCCGCGGCCTTTGCCGCCGGGGATACGAACCCCATGCTCGGCAACTGGGCCACGAGCGCCGTGAACTACGCGGCCTACAACTTTTTCGCCACCGTGGGCATCCTCGCCCCGCTGACGCGCCACCTGAAGAAACCCGGCACCGCCGTCTGGGGCACGGTGCTCGGCTGCGTGCTGCTGCTGGCGGTCGCGCTCGGCGTGCTCGCCGCGCTGGCCGTGAGTCCGGAGAGCGTCGGGGCACAGTTGCCCATGCTCGACCTCGCCTGCCGGCTGGGCACAGCCGGCGTTGTGTACGCCGTGCTGCTGTTTCTCGGCATGTTCGGCACGAGCGTGTCCTCGCTCGTGGCCGTGCTGACCTACGCCGGGCAGAAGTCCGCGCGGCTGGCCGGGCACCGCACGGCCCTGCTGCTCGTGCTCACGGCCGCCGCCTTCGCCGGAAGTCTGTTCGGCTTCGGCGACCTGATCGGCACCGTCTACCCGGTCTACGGCTATCTGGGCATGGCCGCCATGCTGCTCGTGGCCGAGCACGCCGTGCACGCGCGGCGCGCGGGAAACCACTGCGCCGCAACTGGAGATTGACCCGCAGCGGCAGACCTGATACAATGAAGGCAATGACAAATACCGCGTTTTCTGGAATTTTTACAGGAGGAACCGCAATGAAACATCTCAAAAAGGCGTTTTGCCTGCTGCTGGCGGCCGTGATGCTGCTGGCGCTGGGCGTGCCGGTCATGGCAGCGGGCGAGATCCCGGTCGATGCCGAGCACTTCCCGGATGCGGCGCTACGCACGTACGTGACCGATTACTGCGACACGAACAAGGACAACAAGCTCTCCGCGGCCGAGTGTGCGGCCGTACAGTGCATTGACCTGTTCGAAATGCAGATCACGAAGGTCGCCGACATGACCGGTATCGAGCACTTCACGAACCTGCACGAACTGATCGCTTGCAACAACCAGATCACAACGCTCGACCTGAGCGGCATGACCAAGCTCGAAAAGCTCGACGTGTCCAGCTGCACCGAGCTGCAGAGCCTGAAGCTCGCCGGCTGCACTGCGCTCACGGCGCTCGACGCCTCGAGCTGCGCGCTCACGGCGCTCGATCTCACGGGCTGCACCGCGCTGAAAACCGTCGCGTGCTCGTATAACAAACTGACCGCGCTCGACGTGTCCGCCGCCGAAAAGCTGACCACGCTCGAGTGTAGCGCCAACCACCTGACCGCGCTCGATCTGAGCGGACACAAAACGCTCAAGGTGCTCACATGCAGCCTCAACAGCCTGATGAAGCTCGACCTCACGGGCTGCACCGCGCTCGAGTCGCTCGACTGCAGCGACAACGCGCTCGCCGCGCTCGACCTGAGCGGCTGCACCGCACTCAATGCCACCGCGCAGGGCGACGGCAAGACCGCAAACCCGATCCTCAGCCCGCAGTACCTGCCGGAGCAGACCGGCGCCGTCACGGACGGGCAGCAGTGCACCGTGTACCTGGACGCCATCGTCGGCAAGGACAACATCGGCAGCGTTGCGCGCGTGCCGGGCGCAAACTACGACAAGCAGACCGGCGCCGCCGCGTATGCCAAGACGCCGGACTATTTCACCTATCAGTACGACACCGGGCGCAAGGGCCTGCCGTCCATGGCCGTGTATTTTGAGATGCAGAACATGACGACCGGCGTCGCGCTCGATGAAAAGGCGTTCCCGGATGCGGCCTTCCGCACCCTGCTCGCCGAGGCCGCCGACGTCAACGGCGACAGCCGGCTCTCGGCGCTCGAGCTGCGCCACGTGTCGGAACTCAACTGCAGCAACTACGGCATCGCCGACCTGACCGGCATCGAATACTTCACGGAGCTCGTGGCGCTCAACTGCGAGAACAACAAGCTCACCGCGCTCGACGTGTCGAAAAACACGCACCTGAGTGAGATCTACTGCGGCGGCAACCAGCTCGCCACGCTCGACCTGACCGGTCTGCCCATCAAGGACGCCGAGACCGACACCGGTCATGTGCAGACCCTGCCCGGCAGCTACGCGCTCACCGGCACGGAAAACGGCGTGGGCCTGTTTGACCTCAGCCAGATCGTCGGCAAGGACAACATCGGCAGCATCACCGCCGTCAAGGGCGCCAGCTACGACAAAGAGGCCGGCATCGCGCGCTACAGCGCCGCCGTCGAAAAGCCGAGCTACACCTACGCCACCGGCAGCAGCGCCGTGTCGCTCACCGTCTCGTTCTCGCTCGATATGAGCACCCTGCCCAAGTCTCCGTTTACGGATGTCGTCGCCGGCAGCTGGTACTTCGACGCAGCGCTCTATGCCAGCAGCCACAACCTGATGCTCGGCACGTCCCCCACCGAGTTCAGCCCGAACATCACCATGACGCGCGGTATGCTTGTGACCGTGCTCTACCGCATGAACGGCAGCCCGAGCGTCAGCGGCAAGACGCCGTTCACGGACGTGAGGACCGACGAGTGGTACTCCGCCGCCGTCCTCTGGGCCTATCAGAACGGCATCGTCACCGGCATGTCCGATACCACGTTCGCCCCGATAAACAACGTCACGCGCGAGCAGATGGCCACGATCCTCTTCCGCTACACGAAAACGGCCGCCCCGGACAAGGCCAAAGCCTCCGCAGACCTGAGCGGTTTTGCCGACGCGGGCAGCGTGAATGACTGGGCCGTGGATGCCATGCGCTGGGCCGTCGGGCAAAAGCTCATCGCCGGCATCACCCTGGAGCAGTCCGTCTATCTGCAGCCGCGCGGCAATGCCACCCGCGCGCAGGCCGCCACCGTCCTCACCCGGTACTACGCACAGTAAGCGTACCGGAAATCCAACCGGAGAAGGAGTTTTCACCATGTCCAGAACGAAGTTCATGGGTATTTTTCTCATCATTCTCGGCGTCATCAGCGTGGTCGTGGGCATCGTCCGCGGCGACATGACCAGCAGCGCCGCGATGTTCATCGGCTATCTCGTGCCGGCGCTGCTCGGCGCCATGATCCTGATCGTCGACCACATCGGCGGCGGCGAGAGCAAGACCGAGACCGGCCCGTCCGATGCGGCGCTCGCCGGGCAGAAAAACAAAAAGAAGAAAAAATGAGAAAAAGCCGCTGCCCGGTCGGGCAGCGGCTTTTTCACGCAAACATGTTCCGCCGGACATTCCCGTCCGGCGGAACGCATAGGGTTAGGATGATATGGTGCTCAGCAGACCTTCGGCTCCGGGAATTTGGAGTGGAAGCTGTTGGCCTCGACCCAGTCGATAGCGGCCTGAATGCCGTCCCAGGTAGCGGGCTCGCCGCGGCCGACGGTCGCCATGGTCAGGCAGGCCTGCTCGGCGGGCGTGAGCGTGGTCTTGGCAGCCTTCGCGTTCAGGCGCTTGGCAATGTCCTTGATCTTCACCTTCATGATCAGGCGGTACGGCAGCGGCAGACGCTTCAGGTCAAAGCGGCCCTGCAGCGGGAACACCGCAATGTCGGCGCCGAGGCCGTTCTTCTTGCGGCAGACTTCCTCCGCGTTGGCAGCCGGAGCACCCATGCCGACCGAAACCACGCCGACAACGTTATAGCGCTCCTTGGCCTTGTTCAGGCCAACAACCTTGCCGGCCAGCAGCCAGCCGATGTAGACCACCTTGCGGCCGATCGGGCAGATGTGCGACTGCTCCGTAAAGAACGGAACATGCAGCGCTGCCGACATGCGGTGGGCGTACTCCTCACAGGAACCGGAGAGCGAAGAATAAACAATCGCGTCAATCATCGTGAAAAATCCCCTTTCAGTTTGTGGCGGAACCAACTGTGTCCCTAGTTTCCTTGCTTTATCATAGTCAAATCTTAAACAAAAGTCAAGATTCACTTTCCGAAATTGGCATAGATATCCGGCGTTTGGGTAGAAAAAGGTACATAATTCCGCCGTTTTCGCGCACAAAGAGAAAATGCAGTCATTTTCCCTGCGCGCACCTCTTGCAGATTGCCGGCAGATTCAGTATAATATAGAATGGTTTGATAACAAGATTTTCACCCTGATATGGAAGGCGGTGCAGATCGCACATGGAAGAACGATTCCGCAATCTGGACTATCAAAACTGGAAACCTGTACGTACACTCGGCACTGACTCCTACGGGACGGTGTACGAGATCGCGCGCGACGACGGCTTCGGCATGGTGGATCACGCGGCGCTGAAGGTGCTGTCGATCCCCGCCGCGCCGGAGGACTTTGACGCCCTCGTCGCCGAGGGCCGCACGCCGGAGGAAGTGACCGCCCTGCTCCACCGCCAGGTGGAGACGATCGCGCGGCAGCTCATGGCGGTCGATGCCATCAGCGATGAGCCGAATCTGCTGCGGTGCGAGGATCACGTCATCCGCGAGCACCCGGACGGCCGCGGCTGGGACATCTATGTGCGCACGGAGCTGCTGCCCTCCCTGCCGGACTACCTGCGCAACCATCCGCACGGCGAGGCGGACATCATCCGGCTCGGCGCCGGTCTGTGCAGCGCGCTGGAGACGTGCCATCGCCGCGGCATCGTGCACGGCGATATCAAGCCGCGCAACGTCTTTGTCGGCGGCGGCAACTTCAACGAGCAGGTCACGTATAAGCTCGGCGACTTCGGCATGGCGCAGTTTTCCGCCGTGGACAACACAAACGATTTCATGGCGCCTGAGGTGCTGTGCGGCGCGGAGGTCTCGCCCGAGAGCGACCTCTATTCCGTGGGCATGGTGCTCTACTGGGCGCTCAACGAGCGGCGCATCCCGTTCGTGCCGCTGCCGCCGACGGCGGTGGAGGCCTCGGATCTTGCGATCGCGCGCGAGCAGCGCCTGCGCGGCGACCCGCTGCCCGAACCGCTCCACGGCAGTCAGGCGCTGAAGAATGTCGTCATGCGCGCCTGCGCCGACGATCCGGCCCAGCGCTACGCCTCCGTGGAGGAGTTCCGCGCGGCCCTGCTCGCCGTGGCGCGCCGCGCCGCAGCGGCCCAGCCGCAGCAGGCACAGGCCGTCCGCCGGGAAGCGCCCGCCCCCAAGGCCGTCGCCGCGGACACATTCCCCGGCTCGAAACCAAAGGCACAGCGCAAGGCCGTGCCGGTCGAGTCCGAGGGCGCGGAAAAACCGCACAATGCAAAGAAAACCATCGCCATCGTGCTCGGCTCGCTCGTCGTCGTGGCGCTCGTCGTGCTCATCATCGTCATGGCGCTGCAGGGCGGAAAGTCCGGTGTCGACTCGATCACGCTCGATCACGAATCGGCCGAGATCGCCCCGCAGGACACCCTCACGCTCAAGGCCACCGTGCTCGACGCCAGCGGGCAGGAGCTGACGGACGAAACGCTCACCTGGTCGAGCAGCAACGCCGCCGTCGCCACCGTGAAGGACGGTGTCGTCACCGGCGTGACCGAGGGCAAGGCCAAGATCACCGTCAAGGCCGGCAAGCGCTCGGCCGACTGCACGATCACCGTCACGAACGACGCCATCGAGGTCAAGAGCCTCAAGCTCGATAAGGACCGGGCCGAAATGCAGATCGGTGACTCGCTCACGCTCACGGCGACCATGCAGCCCGCAAACGCCCCAGACGATCTCGTCTCCTGGGCCAGCAGCGATCCGAACATCGCCACCGTGAAAAAGGGCATCGTCGTGGCGACGAGCTCCGGCTCCGTGACGATCACGGCCTCCGCCGGCAGCTGCACCGCCACGTGCCAGATCACGGTGCAGGCACCGTCGCGCGTCGACAGCGTCACGGCCGAGACAGCTTCGGCCACGCTCGATCTCGGCGGCACGAAGACCGGCACCATCACGTTCCACATCCACGGGCAGAATCTCGACAGCCTGCAGGGTTCCGTGAAGATCTACGCGGCCGACGGCAGCGTCGTCTCGCTCGGCCAGCCGGTGCGCACCGGCAACGGCACGGACGATACCTACAGCGTCACGGCCACGGCCGCCGCTGCCGGCTCCACCAGCGTGATCCTGCAGATCACCGGCGCCGACGGCACGACGCACTCCGCCGCCTGCACCGTCACCGTCAAGGAGAGCAAGACCATCCTGGACCTGATCCCCGGCGTGAACGGATAACCCAAACAGTCACACGGCCGGCAGGGCGATTTGCCCTGCCGGCCGTTTTTTAAACTCCGTTTAAGACCGCGTTATGATTTGTTTCATCCAGTGCCGTATCCTGACGGCGTCCGGTCGGGAGAACAGGCCACACCGTTCCCGCACTGCGCCGGCACAAAGAAACCGCTTTTCTTCCCTATCTCTCATGCATATCCCCCAGCACAAGGCCCGGCTGCACATCTGTGCAGCCGGGCCTTGTACGGTCAGATTCGGTTTTTCCGCTCAGTCGATGCGGATGTCCGCCACGGAGTAGACGGCCGCGCGCCGTTCATGGCCGCGACCATCTCCTCCGTGACCGGCACCGGCCGGGATCTCCGGCCGCCACGACACGGGATAATCGGCAAAGGAATTGACAGGCATGGGCGCACCTTCTTTCCACACAATCATAAAATTGTGCGGTGCGTTTGGCAAGCCGCAAATTTCTCTGCCAAACAACAGAAACGCGCAGACCGGGGCATCCCAGCGGATGCCCCGGTCTTTCCTCGCATTGGATTTAATTTTCCCAACGGATCTGCTGCGTATCCACGAGCGGATACGCCGTGAGCTGCGCGCTGTCGAGGTCGGCGGAATGGAGCTTCACGCCGGTGATCTGGCGGTTATCATAGGTCGTGTAGTAATAAATGCCACGGTCCGCGTTGCAGCAGCTGGAATAGAGCGTGATCTCATACTGGCCGTCGTCCAGCTCGCAGCAGCCGCGCTGCTGCTCCACGCTCGTGAGGATGTGGAAAAACTGGCTGACGCTCGCGTCCTCCGTCTGCGCCGAGCGGGCGTTGGCGCGCACGAACGCCGCGCGCACAAAGCGCGAGGGCGACGACAGGTCGCCCGGCAGACCGAGCGCGCCCATGCCGCGGCTATCGAGCGTGACGGGCACGCCGCCAAAATCGGCCGGCGGCTGGCTCGGGCTCAGGCGGGTGTAGTTGCGCAGCGCGGCCAGCTGCTGCGGAAACGGCGGGTTGTTCGTCAGCACCCCGACCGGGTCGTCATAGACGTGCAGGCCGTCCGCCGTGGCCTCGACCACGATGCAGCCGCTGCGGTCGGCGACGAGCCAGTGCAGCTGCGCGCACGGCAGCTCGGGCGCAAACGGTGTGTTGTCCACGACCACGCGCGCGAGCGCATTGCGTGCCTCGGCGACCGTGGCGCACGTGCCGAGCAGCCACGGGATGAGCGCGTACTGCGGCACCGAGGCCACGCCCTGCGTGACGGGCGGGTAGACCGCGTTGCCCACAAAGTTCAGCCCCGCGATGCACAGGCCCTTCTCGTTGACCGCGTCGTAATAGAGCGGGTAGTCGTTTTGGATATGCGCCATGCCGATCATGGCATAATGCCGGTCGAGCGCGCCGCCGTGCAGGCGGATCGGGTAGTTGCGCGGCATGATCGTCACGTGCTCGCCGTAGGAAAATTCGTAGTCCAGATTGCGGCCGAAATAAAAATCGCCGCTGCAGTATGTCGCTGCGGTACACATGGTGCAAGACCTCCCTCATTCATTCACCCAGTTAGTATATCCGCCGTACCGGTGCGAATGTTGAAGAATCTGAAAAGTTCCTGTGTCCAGTCTGTGTCTTTTTGTGCCCGCCGCCGGAGAAACAAAACGCGGGCGGTGCATCAGCACCGCCCGCGCGATCGTTCTAAATACACCGCTATTCGTCCACATCGCACTTATAAATTCTCAGAATGGACGTGGTATTATTGAGCCGCTTTCCAAGCGGCTGCGGCAATTTGCTTACCAGCATGCTCAGCAGCTTATCGGAGTATGGGACAATGATCCGTTCATGCCGGACGGAACTGCAGATCTGGTTGATCCTGTGCTGATACTTCAGGGGGATCTTTTGCTTGCTGATATAGATCCAGAACTGCTTGGTCGTTCCCACGTCGATGCCCAATTCCCGAATCTCCGGATAAGGGATATAGATCCGCCGTTTGAACGGAGCTTTGAGCAGAACGCCTTCCTGCGTCAGATATAACACCCCAAAATACTGATACGAAAAATGAAAAGAGACCACGTAGAGCAGCAACAATATCACGGCGGGAAACACAATTAGGAACAAGTCAGAATACATATTCGCGCTCATACCTTGTGTGCGCAACGCATCTAAAAAGTCTGGAACATACAGTTTGAAACATTTCAAGTACAGCACTACTGTTGTGAGGGTCAAATAAGCAATAACCATAACACTTACGCCAGAAAACAAGTGATATTTTGAGATGGAGCTATCTTTCATAAAGTCAACACCTCCTTATCTTTTTGAAAACAGGAGGTTGTACATCCAGGTCAGCGCACCGGCAGCATGGCACAAACGCAGTCCTATTCCAGATAATTGGCAATATCGTTCTGCGCACATGAGACGTCCTCCAGACACACCATACGGACATGATTTGCCCTCATTATACACGACCAGCGGGGAAAAGGAAAGGACGGCCATATAGAAAGGCCAACCGATTTCAAGTCATATGAAAAATTCAACTGCGAGCCCAGCGCAGCGGGCCGCAGTTGAAAAGGAGGAGCAAGGGAGCGCAGACGAAAAATCCGGCAGCTCATTTTGAGCTACCGGATTTTGAGCGGAGCGGACTTTGCTCCGACACCGTGGTGCCGGTGGCCGGACTCGAACCGGCACGCCTTGCGGCACTTGATTTTGAGTCAAGCACGTCTACCAATTCCATCACACCGGCAAATTCGGCTGTTTGATTATACAACAGCCGGGCGCACATTTCAAGTGCAAATCTCGCGCGGCGGCACGAACCGCAGCCGCTCCGGCGGCTGCTCGGCAAGCGAGCACGCGGCGGCCGCGCAGCCGGGAATGGCATCATACACGCAGCAGAGCGCCCCCGCCTCCGGCGGGACGAGCACCCCGTCCGCGCGCCGGAACGGGATCGTGCGCAGGTCGCCCGCGCCCGTGAGCTTGAACCAGCTCTCGCGCAGCGTCCAGAGCTCGAACGGCTGCAGGTCGCCGCAGTCCGCCTGCGCGAGCCGCCGCGCCATGGCCGGGTGCAGTGGGCGCACCTGCTCCACATCCGCGCCGACCGGCGCGGCCGACACCGCCACGAGCGCCGCCGTGCGCGTGTGGCTGACGGAAAAGTGCAGCTGCGGGCACGCCGGAAAATACGGCTTGCCACCCGGCAGCTCCGCCGTCTCCGGCAGGTCGATGCCCCAGACCGCGCGCACCGCATACGCCAGCAGCGACACGCCCCACGCGCTCCCGTGCGCCTTCGTGCGCGCAGGGCGCGCCGGCTGCGCGTCCGTGATCTGCGTCCAGAAAAGCTCCATATGGCCCACCTCATTTCCTGTGTCACAGAATAACACGATTCGTAATTTTTTGCTACCACTATTGTAAATTGTGTGATATACTGAAATGAATATTTCTGCACGCTCCTGCTTTCCCGGAAAGCAGACGCCACAAACCACAAAGGCGTCCACACACCGCCTTTGGAAAGGAATACGGATCACATGAAGAAAATTCTCGTACTTGAGGACGAGCCCAGCATCCGCAGCTTCGTCGTCATCAACCTGCGCCGGTCCGGTTACGAGCCCATTGAGGCGGCCACAGGCGAGGAAGCGCTCGAAAAGCTCAAGCAGAATCCGGACACGCTCGTTGCGCTGCTCGACGTGATGCTGCCGGATATCGACGGCTTTGAGGTCTGCCGCCGCATCCGCGCGACCGGCTCGAAGATGGGCATCCTCATGCTCAGCGCCAAGAGCCAGGAGATGGACAAGATCACCGGCCTCATGACCGGCGCGGACGACTATGTCACCAAGCCTTTCTCCCCTGCCGAGCTGCTCGCGCGCGTGGACGCGCTCTACCGCCGCATCGGCGGCAGCGAGAACACCGAGGACGTGCTCTCGAGCGGGCCGTTCGTGCTGCACCTGCGCTCGCGCACGCTCGACAAAAACAGCGAGCACATCCGCCTGACGCAGACGGAGTTTGCCATCATGAAGCTGTTCATGGAAAACCCCGGCCGCGCGCTCTCGCGCGAGGACATTCTGCACGCCGTCTGGGGCGCGGACTACAACGGCGAGGTCAAGATCGTCGATGTGAACATCCGCCGCCTGCGCATCAAGATCGAGGACGACGCGACCGAACCGGAATACATCACCACCGTCTGGGGCTACGGCTATAAGTGGGGCTACTGAGGCCATGCAGGACGTCACCCCCACCCCCACAGGCGAACCCAAACAGGAAAACACCTTCCGCGGCCTGTTTTCGCGCATGGCCATGGGCCAATGTGTGCACGCGGCGCTGTGCGTCGCCATCGGCGCGGCCATCGGTCTGAGCGCCGGGCGCGTCAGCACGGCGTTGGGCATCATACTCGGCATCCTCGCGGCAGCCGCCGGTGCCGTGGTCTGCGCGCTGTGGTTTCGCCGGCACGTGTCGCGCCCGGTCGAGCAGATCACGGAGGTCACGCGCACAATCGCCGGCGGGCGCTACGGCACGGAGCTGCCGGTGCAGCGCGACGATGAGCTCGGCCGCCTTGCGACCGCGATCAACGAGCTGTCACAGGAGATCAGCCGCAGCGAAAAAATGCAGTCGGAGTTCATCTCGTCGATCTCGCACGAGCTGCGCACGCCCCTGACCGCCATCACCGGCTGGAGCGAGACGCTCATGTTCGACACCGCCATCCAGGGCGACTCCCGCCGCGGCATCGCCATCATCTCCAAGGAGGCCGCGCGCCTGACGAGTCTCGTCGAAGAGCTGCTGGAGTTCACCCGCATCCAGGACGGCCGCTTCAACCTGAGCATGGAGCTGCTCGACATCGAGAGCGAGCTCGAGGACACCATCTTCACCTATCAGGAGCTGCTGCGGCAGGACGGGATGCAGCTCATCTACAACCCGCCCGAGGAGGAGATCCCGCTCGTGCCCGGCGACCCGGAGCGCCTCAAGCAGGTGTTTCTCAACATCCTCGATAACGCCGCCAAGTACGCCCGCGACGGCAAGACAATCGAAGTGTCCGTTTTTTCGGACAGTGAAGCTGCTACCATTCAATTCAGGGACCATGGCCCCGGCATCCCGGAAAACGAGCTGCCGCACGTGAAGGAGAAATTCTTCAAGGGCGAGAAGCACAAGGCCCGCGGCAGCGGCATAGGCCTCGCCGTGTGCGACGAGATCATCACCCGCTCCGGCGGTACGCTGACGATCGCCAACGCCCCCGGCGGCGGCACACTGGTCTCGGTGCGCCTGCCGTTCGCGCCGGAGAGCGGCAATTAACTTCGTAATTTCATTCTAACCGAGGTAACCATATGAGCAAAACCGAATCCGCAAAACCCGATACCAGCGTCTCGTTCCGCACATCCATCGGCGGGCAGGCGCTCATCGAGGGCATTCTCATGCGCGGCCCGACCCGGCAGGCCATCGTCTGCCGCACGCAGGACGGCATGGTCGAGAAGGTCGAGGAGCTGCACTGGGTCCGCGAAAAGCACCCGATCCTCGGCTGGCCGCTCATCCGCGGCGTCATCGTGTTTCTCGACTCGATGGTCAAGGGCATGAAGGCGCTGACCTATTCGGCCGACCTGCTGCCCGAGGACGAGCAGGAGGAGCCCGGCAAGATCGATCTCTGGATTGAAAAGCACTTCGGCGAGGAGAAGGCCAAGGACATCATTATCGGTACGGCCGTGGTGCTCGGCATCGCGCTGTCGATCGTGCTGTTCATCCTGATCCCGACGCTGCTCGCCGGCCTGACCAAGGGCTTTATCCACAGCCCCGTTGTGCGCAACCTCTTTGAGGGCCTGCTGCGCATCGTCATTTTCCTGCTGTATCTGTGGGGCGTGGCGCACATGAAGGACGTCGAGCGTATGTTCGCCTACCACGGCGCGGAGCACAAGACCATCTTCTGCTACGAAAAGGGCCTGCCGCTGACGGTCGAGAACGTGCGGCCACAGTCGCGCTTCCACCCCCGCTGCGGCACGAGCTTTCTGTTCGTCGTCGTCATCATCAGCATTCTGGTGTTCTCGCTCGTGAGCCTGCGCGTCGGCTTGTGGGACAATCCGTGGGTGCGCATTGGCCTGCGGCTGCTGCTGCTGCCGGTCGTCGTGTCCATCAGTTATGAGATCAACCGCTGGGTCGGCCGGCACGACAATCTCTGCTCGCGCATTCTGTCCGCGCCGGGCAAGTGGCTGCAGCGCCTGACCACCAACGAGCCGGACGACAGCATGATCGAGTGCGCCATCCGTGCGCTCGAGCTCGTCATCCCGGAGCAGAAGGGCAGCGACGCCTGGTAATCCGTCAGCAAAGGACTGGAAGATAGAGAGATGCCAAAGACCTATAACGACCTGTATCTGGCCACGCGCACGGCGCTGAAAAATGCCGGCGTGGAGGCTTACGCGCTCGAGGCGCGGCTGCTGGTGGCCTATGCCGTCGGCAAGACGAAGGAGGAATTCGTGCGCGACCTGCGCCTGTACACCTCCGACGAAAATGAACAGAAGATCGAGGCCCTGCTGCAGCGCCGCATCGCCGGCGAGCCGCTGGCCTATCTCATCGGCGAGTGGGAGTTTCACGGGCTGCCGATCGTGGTCACGCCCGACGTGCTCATCCCGCGCATGGACACCGAGGTGCTCGTGGACGCGGCGCTGCGCGTGCTCGTCGGCCGGAAGATGAACGCCCGCATTCTCGACCTCTGCTCCGGCAGCGGCTGCATCGGCTGCGCGCTGGCGCATGAGCTGCCGGCCGCGCGCGTCGTCATGGTGGACATCAGCGACGAGGCCCTCACCGTGAGCAAGGAAAACCTGCGCCGCAACCACCAGAACCGCACCATCTGCCTCAAGGCCGACGCGCTCGAAAAGCCCCCTATGGGCATCGGCACGTTCGACCTCATCGTGTCGAACCCGCCGTATGTGGCGAGCATGGACATCCTCACGCTCGACAGCTCGGTGCGCGACTACGAGCCGCTCGGCGCGCTCGACGGCGGCGAGGATGGGCTGATGTTCTACCGCGCGATCGTGCGCCACTGGACGCAGATCCTCCGCCCCGGCGGCTGGCTCATGTTCGAGGTCGGTGAGGATCAGGCGGCCGCCGTCATGGCGCTGATGACAGAAGAAAAATACACCGATGTGACCGCCCTCGAGGACACCGCCGGCATCCGGCGCGTCGTCGTCGGCCGCATCTGATACTTAGAGGTGAATCACTATGGCTGAAAAGAAAAAATCCGCACCCGTGTCCACCGGCCCCGTCAAGCCGGAGGACAAGAAAAAAGCGCTCGAGACCGCGCTCGCCCAGATCGAGAAGAACTTCGGCAAGGGCGCCATCATGCGCCTCGGCGACGACATTCCCGTGAACGTGGAGGCCATCTCCACCGGCTCCCTGTCGCTCGACCTCGCGCTCGGCATCGGCGGCGTGCCCCGCGGCCGCATCGTCGAGATCTATGGGCCCGAGTCGTCCGGTAAGACGACGCTCGCGCTGCACATCCTCGCCAGCGCCCAGAAAGAGGGCGGCGAGGTCGCGTTCATCGACGTGGAGCACGCGCTCGAGCCCGCTTACGCCCGTGCCCTCGGCGTGGACATCGACAGCCTGCTCATCTCCCAGCCGGACACCGGCGAGCAGGCGCTCGAGATCACGGAGCAGCTCGTGCGCTCCGGCGCGCTCGACGTCGTGGTCGTCGACTCCGTGGCGGCGCTGCTGCCGCGCAGCGAGCTCGAGGGTGAGATGGGCGAGTCGTCCGTCGGCGTGATCGCGCGCCTGATGAGCCAGGCCCTGCGCAAGCTGGCCGGCACGGTCAGCCGCACGAACTGCATCGTCGTGTTCATCAACCAACTGCGTGAGAAGATCGGCGTCATGTACGGCAACCCCGAGACGACGCCCGGCGGCCGCGCGCTGAAGTACTTCTCCAGCGTGCGCATCGACGTGCGCCGCATCGAGACGCTGAAGGTCGGCGGCGAGATGATCGGCAACCGCACGCGCGCCAAGATCGTCAAGAACAAGGTCGCGCCCCCGTTCAAGGAGGCGGAGTTCGACATCATCTACGGCGAGGGCATCTCCAAGATCGGCGAGATCGTGGACCTCGGCGTCAAGCTCGACCTGATCGACAAGGCCGGCGCGTGGTACACCTACGGCGATGTGCGCGTGCAGGGCCGCGACAGCATGAAGGAATATCTGCGCGAGCACCCTGACGTCTCGGACAAGATCGAGGCCGAGATCCGCGCCAACGCCCACAAGCTCATGAGCCCGCAGGCGCGCAAGGCCGCCATTGCCTCCGGCCGCGCCGTCGAAGTGGCAGCCGATGACTTTCAGGGCTGATGGCCCGGCTCATTGAGCTCAAACAGACCGCGCCGGAGCGCTTTCTGGCGCGGTTTGACACCGGCGAGGAACTGCGCACGACGCTCGCCGTCGTGACGGATTTTCACCTGCGCAGCGGAAAAGAGCTGACGAGCCCGGAGCTGGACGCGCTGCGCGCGGCCTCCGAGCGCTCGCGCTGCCGGCAGCGGGCGCTGCGCATCATCGGCGCGCGCGCCATGTCGGTCAAGGAACTGACCGACCGGCTGAAGGAAAAGGGCGAAAGCCCGGAAAACGCCGAGGACGCCGCCGCGTGGCTGCAGGAACTGCACCTGCTCGACGATGCGCAGTACGCCGCCATGTGCGTGCGGCACTATGCCGCCAAGGGCTACGGCGCCGGGCGCATCCGCAGCGAGCTGTACCGCCGCGGCATCCCGCGCGAGCTGTGGGACGATGCGCTGCAGGAGCTGCCGGAGCAGGACGACCAAATCGACACGCTGCTGCGCCGCCGCCTGCGCAGCGACACACCCGACCGCGACGAGCTGCGCCGCGCGTCGGACTATCTCTACCGCCGCGGCTTCGGGCGCGACGAGATCCGCGCGGCCATCGCGCGCTATCAGGATAACTTTGAGGAGTGTTGACCCATGCCATATCGAATCTGCCTGATCTCGCTCGGCTGTGCGAAAAATCAGGTCAACAGCGAGCAGATGCTCTATCTGCTCAATCAGGCCGGCCACGAGGTGGTCGGCGAGGTGGACGGGTGCGACGTCGCCATCGTCAACACCTGCGGCTTTATCGACAGCGCCAAGAGCGAGGCCATCGACCAGATCCTGCAGCTCGCCGAGGTGAAAAAGGCCGGCGGACTGAAAAAGATTCTCGTGACCGGCTGCCTGTCGCAGCGGTACGAAAACGACATTCTCGAGAGCCTGCCGGAAGTGGACGGCATGCTCGGCACCGGCAGCTTCGGCCAGATCTGTGCGGCCGTTGAGGACGTGATGCACGGCGGACGTCCGCTGTACTTCGGCGACAAGAGCGGCCCGATCGAGGAGATCGGCCGCGTGGTCACGACCGGGCCGGGCTGGGCGTACCTGCGCATCGCCGAAGGGTGCGACAACTGGTGCGCGTTCTGCGCCATCCCCGCCATCCGCGGCCGCTACCGCAGCCGCACGCTCGACGCCATCGTGCAGGAGGCGCAGGAGCTCGCCGACCTCGGCGTGAAAGAGCTGATCGTCATCGCGCAGGACATCACCCGCTGGGGCATGGACCTCTACGGAAAGCCGAGTCTCGCGCTGCTGCTGCGGGAACTGGCGAAGATCGACGGCATCCGCTGGATCCGCCTGCACTACCTCTACCCCGAGATCATCGACGACGAACTCATCGACCTCATCGCAAACGAGGACAAGATCGTCAAGTATCTCGACATCCCCATCCAGCACATCGACAACGACATTCTCCGCCGCATGAACCGCCACTGCACCGGCGACGAGATCCGCGCGCTGCTGCAGAAGCTGCGCGCGCGCATTCCGGGTCTTGTGCTGCGCACGAGCCTCATCACGGGCCTGCCCGGCGAGGGCGAGGCCGAGTTTGAGGAGCTGTGCACGTGGCTGCGCGAGGTGCGGCTCGAGCGCGTGGGCGTGTTCCCGTTCTCCCCCGAGGAGGGGACGCCCGCCGCCGTGATGACCGACCGCTGCGAGCCGGACGAGGCCCAGCGCCGCGCCGATCTCATTCTCGAGCTGCAGGCCGGCATCATGGACGACTATAACGCCGCCTGCATCGGGCGGGACATGACCGTTTTGTGCGAGCACCGGGCCAGGAGCGGCATGTGCTCCGGCCGGACGTATGCCGACTCGCCGGAGATCGACGGCACGGTCTACTTCACCGGCGCGGCCCGGCCCGGCGACATGGTCACGGTGCACATCACCGGCTGCGACGACGGCGATCTTGCCGGCGAACAAATCCACGAATGAGGTGCTGACATGACGACTGCAAACAAAATTACCATCTTCCGCGTGATCCTGATTCCCGTGTTTCTGGTGCTGATGTACCTGCGCTTCCCCGGGCATACCTACTGGGCGTTCGGCGTGTTCGTGCTTGCGAGCCTGAGCGACTTCGCCGACGGCTACATCGCGCGGCACTACAATCAGGTGTCGGATTTCGGCAAGTTCATGGATCCGCTGGCCGATAAGCTGCTGGTCGTGGCGGCCATGCTGCTGTTCGTCGAGCAGCACCGGATGCCCGCATGGGCGCTGCTGCTCGTGGTCGCGCGCGAGTTTGCCGTGACCGGTCTGCGGCTGATCGCCGTGGATAACGGCCGCGTCATCGCCGCTGCCTGGTCCGGCAAGATCAAGACCGCCTCAACCATGGTGGCCATCTGCCTGATGCTGCTGTGGAACATTCCCTGGCTCAACACCGTGTGCTGGGTCGTCATCGTCGTGACGACGGTGTACTCCGGCGTGGAGTACTTCGTGAAAAACCACGACGTGTTCCGGAAAGCCGCCTGAATACATGAGAACCCCCGGCGGGTGCTGATTGCACCCGCCGGGGGTTCATTTTGTCTGTCACTCACTGCGGCCCATGTCCTGCAGCGTCTGCCCGTCGATGCGGTAGACCGTCCAGTCGCTCATCGGCTGCGCGCCGAGGGAGCGGTAAAAGTCGATGCTCGGCCGGTTCCAGTCCAGACACCACCACTCCAGACGGCCGCAGCCGCGCGCCCGGCTTCCCGAAATGTCACGGTATCCGTGGCCGGCTCAGAACGTGAACGCCTGCAGCGGCTTGTCGTACTCCGTGTGGCCGGTGGAGAACGGCTGCCCCTCGACCGTGACGCGCACGGTCGTGCAGTTGAAGTTATCGAGGAAGGTGTTGACAAGGCTGCCCATATACAGGAACTCGCCCGTCGAGCCGCTCGCGCGCAGGCCGGCAAGGAAGGCCTCATTCATGTCGAGACTGAGCGCGTCGCCGTCTTTCGAGATGGCGAGCACCTCACTGTCCTTCGGCAGGGCGTCATGCGCAATGAGCTGCGCGACGATCGCCTGCGCATACGCCACCGTGACGGCCGGCTCCGTGTCCGGGATCTGCGCCGTGTCGGCACTCAGGTCGTCAGCCGCGTCGTTCGGAAAATAGAGCTTGCAGGACGTGTCCACGCCGCCGGTGGCGGCCGTCTGCGTCGGCGGTGTCTCCGGCGCGGGGGTCTGCTCCGCCGCGTCCTTTTTGCCGCAGGCGCACAGCAGCGCCAGCGCCAGCACGCACGCGAGCAGGAGCGAAAGATATTTTTTCATATGCGATCCTCCTATGCAGCCGCGCAGGATGCACCGGCCGCTGTTTTTTCCAGCATACCACACCGGCGCGCGGCGCGCAACCTTGACATTGCCGGGTGCATATGCTAAGATGATGGATGCGATGAACGGAAAGAGTACGCCTATCACCCGGTCTCAGAGAGGCGCCCGGACGCTGCGAGGGTGCTGGCCGGCGGGGCGGAACGTGCGTCCGGGAGCGCGGCGGGAGGAAATGCCTGCCCGAAGGCACCGCGTTACGGTGCGGCGAGCGAGAAACGAGAGTGGAACCGCGAAGGACTTCGCCTCTCATGCCGGACGGCATGGGGGCGCTTTTTTATTGCAAATACGTCTCAAAGGAGCCTGAATATGAAACTGTACAACACCATGTCCATGCAGAAGGAAGAGTTCGTGCCGATCGAGCCGGGCAAAGTGCGTATGTACGCCTGCGGCCCGACGGTGTATAACTACATCCACGTCGGCAACGCGCGCCCGATCATCATGTTCGACGTGCTGCGCCGCTATCTGGAGTACCGCGGCTACGAGGTGACGTTCGTGCAGAACTTCACCGACGTGGACGACAAGATTATCAAGCGTGCCAACGAGGAGGGCATCTCCAGCGAGGAGGTCGCCAAAAAATACATTGCCGAGTACTTTACCGACGCGCACGCGCTCGGCGTCCGCGAGGCGACCGTGCACCCGAAGGCCACCGAGAACATCCAGCAGATCATCGACCTCATCACGACGCTCATCGACAAGGGCTACGCCTACGAGGTCAACGGCGACGTGTACTACCGCACGCTGAAATTCAAGGACTACGGCAAGCTCAGCCACCAGCCGATCGAGGATCTGCAGTCCGGCGCGCGCATCGACGTCAACGACATCAAGGAGAACCCGCTCGACTTCGCGCTCTGGAAGGCCGCCAAGCCCGGCGAGCCGTCCTGGGACTCGCCGTGGGGCAAGGGCCGCCCCGGCTGGCACATCGAGTGCTCGGCCATGTCCAACCGCTACCTCGGCAAGACGATCGACATCCACTGCGGCGGCAGCGACCTCGCCTTCCCGCACCACGAGAACGAGATCGCGCAGTCCGAGGCCGCCAACGGCTGCAAATTCGTCAACTACTGGCTGCACAACGGCTTTATCAACATCGACAACAAGAAGATGAGCAAGTCGCTCGGCAACTTCTTCACCGTGCGCGAGGCCGCCGCCGTCTACGGTTATGACTGCATCCGCATGTTCATGCTCATGAGCCACTACCGCAGCCCGCTCAACTACTCCGGCGAGATCCTCATGCAGGCCAAGGCCGCGCTCGAGCGTCTGCGCACCGCCAGGAGCAACCTCGAGTTCTTCATCGCCAACGGCCGCGACGGCGAGCTGAGCGAGGCGGACGCCGCCTTCGTACAGGGGCTGGACCAGTACCGCGAGAAGTTCGACGCCGTCATGGACGACGACTTCAACACCGCCGACGCGATCTCCGTCATCTTCGAGATGGTGCGCGAGATCAACACCGCCGTCTCCCCCGCCGCCGACCCGAGCAAGGCGCTGGCGCAGGCGTGCCTTGACCGCTTCCTCGAGCTGTGCGACGTGCTGGGCATCCCGTTCGGCTCCGACAGCAGCGAGGACCCCGAGGCAAAGGCCATCGAGGAGAAGATCGCCGCGCGTCAGGCCGCCCGCAAGGCCAAGAACTGGGCCGAGGCTGACCGCATCCGCGACGAGCTCAAGGCAGCCGGCATCGTGCTCGAGGACACCCCGCAGGGCGTCAAGTGGAAGCGCGCATAAGCTGACCCGATCCGATATCTGACGACCGCCCCGGCCGGTATGGCCGGGGCGGTTTTGCCGCCGCGTGCGCACAAAAATCCCCGATTGGAGACCAATCGGGGATTTTCGCAGTTTATGGGGTAAGGGATGATTCGCGTCAGGGATGCTGCGGCGCGTCGGCGTCGTCCGTGTCCGCTTCCTCCGCCGGGGCTTGCGCCGACTCGGCGCTGCCTTCAGCGGCCGCTTCCGGCTCGGCCTCGGTTTCCGCTTCCGGAGCGTCCGGCTCGGCCGGAGCTTGCGCTGCCTCGGCGCTGTCTGCCGGCGCAGTTTCCGCCGCTTTTTCCGCAGCCTTGGCCGCGGCTTGCGCCTCGGCGGCCGCCTTCGCCTCCGCTGCGGCGGCGCGCTTGGCTTCCTTGGCCTCCTTGGAGGCGGCGTGCTTGGCCTGGAGCTTCGCGCGTTCCTCGCCCAGCCACATGCGCAGGCCCTGCTTACGCAGCGTCGCCGCTTCTTCCTCGGTCATCGTTCCGGCCGCAACGGCCTTCTTCAGCTTCCGGCAGTAGAGCAGGCGCAGCACCGCAACGATCACGGCCAGCACGATCAGCACGATGAGAATGTAGAACAGCGGGCCGTGGTGCGCCTTGACAACGGCGAACTGCAGGTCGCGGTCCATGGTCTTAAAGACGAGGTAGCTGCCGTCGCGGCTGCTGGACGTGCTCGCCCACGTGCCGTTCTGGTAAGTATAGACCGTGTAGCTCGCGCCGGTATCCGGTGCGTAGACGCGCAGGGAGACGGTGTTGTCCGTGTCGTCCTCGACCGTGTCGTTGAGGATCTCGACGTTGTACTTCATGTACAGCTTCTGGTTGCCGCGCAGCGTCGGGCCGTCGGCCTCGGCCGATGTGATGTGCACATCCGTCGCCGGGTCAAAGGCGCCCTCGGCCAGCACGATCGGCGTGCGGCTGTTGTCGGCATACAGGTCGCCGGCCACGACCGTCGAGACGGCGGTGTACTCTGCCTTGACCTCGAGGTCGAAGGTCAGGTGGCTGTAGTCATATTCCGGCCACGTGCCGTAGTTGCCCTCCACCGTCGGGCAGTCGGGAATCTGAGATTCGTCGATCGAACCGCCGTAGGCAAACGTGATCGTCTTGACAACCTCGCCATTGGCCGTGAAGGTAACGGCAAAGCTGGAGAACTCCGCCGGGATGCCGTCGCGCGCCATGAATGCCTCATAGCTCATGCCCTCGGCCTTGCCCGCGTAGCTGATGCCGTCGATGCCGGCCTCCGTCTCGTGGACGAAGTAGTTATCGGACGCGCTGCCGTCGGGGTCAATCTCGCCGGCGATGGTGCCGACACAGTTGCCGGAGCCGTTGAGGTTCACGAGCGTGTTGCAGCCGCTGACGTTCATGCCGTAACCGGCGATGCCGCCGATGTAGTTGCGGCCGGTCAGCTCGCTCTTGGCAAAGCTGTTGCGCACGGAGCCCTTCGACTGGCCGACGACGCCGCCGACGTAATCGCCCGCCGTGCTCTCGGCCGTGCCATAGCCCTCGCAGCCGCTGATGACGCCCAGATCCGCGTAGCCGCAGATCGCGCCGGCGCAGTCCTTGCGCGAGGTGGCGTCGCCGTAGTTCTTGCTGTCGAGCAGCACGCACTTGGTGAAGTACTTGGCCGTCAGCGTGGAGTCTTTGATGACGTTGGAGTCGCTCTCCGGGTCGAAATCGTATTCGATGTCCATCGTGCCGGCAACGCCGCCGACATTGACGTCGCCGTCGACCTTGCCGTAGTTGTCGCAGTTATAGACCTTGCCGTCCGTCGTGCTCGAGAGCTCTTCCTCCGAGACGTCCTCAATGATGTCCTTCTTGTCCTTGCTCAGGGCAAGCTCGAGGATATCACACAGGCGCATCATGACGACGTTGAACTGGTCGTTGACCGCTTTCATGTCGCTGACGATCTGGTTGCTGTAGGTGGCCGTCTCCACGCTCAGGCGGGACAGGCCGGCCGAAATGCTGCCGAGATCGTCGAACATCTGCTCCATCGCGGTGCGGTAATCGCTGCTGATATCGGGCAGATCCAGCGGATCGTTGCTGGCAAGGTATTTCGTGACCTGGTCGAGGTAGCTCATGCCAGTCGAGAAGTTGCCGCTCGAAGCTTTGAGCGCGTCGAACGCATTTTTGAACGCGGCGCTCATGTAATCCAGGCGGGTGTGGCCGGTGGAGTCCTCAGTGAGGTAGTACAGATTGATGATCTTTGTCATCGTGGAGATATCGCCGGAGATCGCGCCGATCGCCTTGGCGGCGTCGCCCATGCCCTTGAGCAGGGCGTCACGCTGCGACTCATAGGTGCCGAGGTTGTCGGGGTTGTACTCATAGCCGTACTTATCGGACATCTGCTGCCAGTTGTCCGGACGGCTGGCGATCAGGTCGTAAGAGCCGGTGCCGTAGGCGTTGTCCATGACCTTCATGAGCCAGGCGCAGTAGTCCATGGCCGCGTTGAGCTGGTCGGACGAGACGCTCAGGTCCTTGGCCGCGTCCTTGAACGCCGTCTTGTCGGTCTCGGTCATTTCATCGACGATGTCGAGATAATCAAAGCCCTTGTTGAAGTAGTCGATCGCCTTGTCGAGCGACACGGCCGCCGTGGAAAACTCCGTGATCGCGGGAGCGAGCATTTTCTCCGCCGTGTTGATGCGGATGAACACTTCGTTGACGGTCGAGACCGTGTTGTCCACGTAGTCCGTGGTGCGCTCGGCCACATAGCGCGCGCTCTCCGTGGCGCGGGCCGCGCTGTCGCTGAGCACGCCGACCGTGGCGGCCAGGGACGACGCTGCAGCGCCCGTGTGGTTGAGCAGGGTATCCATCAGATCATGGAGCGTATTGAGCTCCTTGGCCATCGCACCGATCGAACCGGACTCCACATCGAGCGTGATGAACGGCTCCAGCTGGCCGCAGATGCCGCCGACGTCCTTGCGGCCGGAGGCCGTGCCCCAGTTCGTGCAGCCGGAGGCCAGGCCGCTCTGGCGGCCGACGATGCCGCCGATGTTGTAACCGACGTGCTCAAAGCCGACGCCGCCCCAGTTCGTGCAGCCGATGATGACGCCGGACGAGAAGCCGCAGATGCCGCCGACGTCCGTGGACGTGTTGGCCTTCTTCGGCGCATCGTCGTCCTCGTCGTCGGAGGCGGTCGGGAGCGTCAGAGAGTCGAGATCCTCCGCGCTGTCAACGGCCTCGCTGGCGTTGATGTTCACGCCCGTGGTGTTCGAGCAGTAGGAGATCGTGCCGATGTTCTGCCCGACGATGCCGCCGACGTAATGGTCGCCCTCGACAAAGCCTTCGGTCTTGCAGTTATAAATCATGCCGCTGCTTTCGTTCGTGCCCGCGATGCCGCCGACGTTGTTCTCGCCGGAGATCGTGCCGTTGAACGAGCAGCCGGAGATCGTGCCGTAGTTCGTGCCGACGACAGCGCCGATCTCATTGAGGGTACCGGCAGCGTCGATGTTGCCGGTGATCTTCAGATCACGGACCGTACCGACCGCCTGCACATAGCGAAACAGGCCCATATGGGACGCATCGCCCGAGAGCTCCAGCCCGCTGACCGTGTGGCCCTGCCCCTCGAACATGCCGCCGAAGGTCGGGATCGGCACAAAGTCCGACCCGCTCAGGTCCACATCATTGTCCAGATAGACCGTCTTGCCCTGCGAGTATGTATCGAGCTTGCAGCTTTTGCTCAGCTGCACGAGATCGTCCGCAGAGTAGATGTGGATCTCCGTGGCGTTCGGCTGGGCAGCCGCGCCGCAGAGCAGGCACAGGGCCGCCACGAGCACCAGCGCAAGCAGACGGCGCACATTATTTCTTTTCATCGGAACCCTCCTCACCGTGCAGATCCGCCGCCGGCACAGTCTGCGCCGGAGCCTCCTCCATCTGCACATTTCCGATATCGATCGAAGCGCTGACCGTGCCGTTCACGCGGCCGTGGATCTCCGCATCGACGTAACCGTTGATATAGCCGCGCACGTGTCCATTGACACGCATGGCCCCCTGCAGATGCTGCGGCGCGGCGTGGTGGCCAATCGTAAAGGATGTTTTTTCAACCAGAGAATCGCCCAGCAGCAGGATCTGCGGCAGGACGCACATGACCAGCACCATCGAGATCAGCGTGCCGCGGCCCAGGCAGATGCCGATGGACGCGACCGTGTTCTCCGAGGACAAAAAGCCGATGGACATGCCGGCTGCGGCGAGGATCGTGCCGGAGGTCACGACCGTGGGGAATGCCTGGTTGAGCGCCTCGATCATGGCTTCCTTATAGGGCATCTCCTCTTTGAGCCGGAGGTAGCGGCTCGAGATGACAATGGCGTAGTCAATGTTGGCGCCCATCATGATGGCGCTGACGATCAGATACGCCAGGAAATACAGGTTGTTGTGCAGGAGCGCCGGGAACGAGAAGTTGATCCACACACTGCCCTGGATCACGAGGATGAGCAGCAGCGGCAGCGCGACCGACTTGAACGTCACCAGCAGCACGAGGATGACGAACACGACCGTGAGGATGCTGATGAGCGTGTTGTCCGTGCTGAAGGCGTCGGAAAAGTCCTTGTCCTTGGCCGTCTCGCCGACGAAATAGGACTCGTCGTAGTATTTGCCGACGGCGCCCTTGATGACCGTCAGGTAATCGTAGGTCTCCTCGCTCTCGACCGGGAGGTTGAGATAGAGGATCATGCGCGAGTAATGCTCGGAATGCAGCTGCTTTTCGCCGTCGATGAGGCGGTCATACATCTCCTCGAGGTCGTTCATGGTCTCAGCATCGATCTTCGAGCGGTAGATGTCGCGCTGTTCATACAGGAACTTGAACATGTCGATGAGCGGCACGGAGCAGTTGTCAATATTGCTCAGATCCACGAGCTGGCCGAGGGCCTTCGTATAATCATCGTTTGCCGTGCAGTAGGCCGTGTAGAGCGCGCGCGACACGCCGATGTCGATATCCGTGAGCTCGGCGAACTTGCGCGGCGTGAGCGAATCGGTGACCATGTAGCCGTCCTTGGCCTCCTCGCCCGCGAGCGCCTGAATGTGATCGACGCCCTTGAGCTCGTTGAGATCGTCGAGCAGGCTCGCCTCGCTCTCAAAGTCCGTGAACGGGAAGATGAGCACGACCTGGTTCGTCTCGCCGAAGGTGGCGTTGATCTTCTTCTCGGCGATCTTATAGTCGTTTTGCTTAATGGTGTCGAGCGTGCTGTAGCCGAACACGTACGGGCACTTGCTGCTCAGCAGGAAGCCCGCAACAATGATGACCAGAAAGATCGGCGGCACGACATAACGGCTGCGGATGGCAAAGCGGCCGAGCGCGTCGATGCGCGGCAGGAACTTGCGGTGGTGCGTCTTGTCGATCCACGGGCTCATGTACATGATGAGCGCCGGCATCAGGAAAAACACCGTCAGCATCAGAAACAGGATCGACTTGATGAGCACAAGGCTCATGTCCTCGCCGATCTTAATCTTCATGAACGAGAGCGCAAGCAGGCCCGAGATCGTCGTCAGGCTCGAGGCCGAGATCTCCGGAATGGCCAGCGTCAGCGCACGGATGGTCGCCTCACGGGGCGCGAAAAGCTCGCGCTCCTCCGTGTAGTGGTGGCACATGATGATCGCGTAGTCGATGCCGAGACCGAGCTGCAGCACCGCCGCGATGGAGTTGGTGATAAACGAGACCTCATGGAACCAGTAGTTCGTGCCCTTGTTGACCCAGACGGCCACGCCAAAGGTGATGATGAGCACCGGGACCTCCGCGTAAGTACGGCTCGTGAGCAGGAGCACCACGAAGATCGAGCACATGAGGATGATGAGCACGATGCGCATCTCATGCTCGAGGATCTCGCCGGTCGGGTTGCCGATCTCGGTTGTGATATAGGTATCATAGCCGCTGAGCGCCGCGCGGACGTTCTTCACGCCCTGAATGCTGATCTCATCGAGCTTCTCGCCGTCAAACGTGACCTCAAAGAGCGCCGAGGCACTATTATAATGGTGTGTGTCCTTTTCAAATTCCACGTCCTTGACGCCGTCCACACCGCGCAGCATCTCGGCAAGCTCCTCCGCCTGCGCGAGCGTCACGTTGGACACCATGACCTTCGCATCCCCGTAAGTAATGAACTCACGGTTCATGATCTCCAGCCCCTGGCGCGTCTGCGTGGAGTCCGGCAGATAATCGGTCAGCTCATTGTTGACGTCCGTCTTGCTCGCCGAGAAGATCGACAGCACGCACGCCACGGCAAACAGCACCACAAACAGCCGCCGTTTGTCCACAATGAACGCCGCCAGACGCTCCATAAACGACTTCTTCATACCCCAGCCCCTCATCGGACGGCTCTCCCGCCCGGGATTCCTCTGCGCGCCCGATCAAAACCGGTTACACAAAAAGTTAAAAAACAGTAACAAAATGTGTTTCCTCGTCATTTTTGCGTGTAACGGCGCAAAGTTAACATAAACAATTACGGATTCTTTTGTATCATACGATATCCAAAACACGATGTCAACCGCGAAAACGATTTTTCCCGCAATTTTCCTTAACTTTTTTCCACAACTTCAAGGAAATGCAAGCATTTTCGCGCCGGTTCTGCAAAAAATCAGACGCTTCGTCAGGAAATCAACCGCGCGTCTTTTTCTCGCCGCGTGTACCACACGGTGACATATTCCTGCAAAACAGCGTCGAAAAACGGTAACAAAAATCGACCCGTCGGAATCAAGATTGGATCCCGTCGGGTCGAATTTTGTAACTTTTTCATGCTTCAAATATCTTTTCCACGCGGCGGATATACGCCGGCAGCGCGCCCTCAAAGTCCACGCCGAAGCGGCGCGGCGTGTCGCGCCAGAGCGAGCGGCAGATGCTCTCGTCCGTGAGCGCGGTGGCCGTTTCGAGGGCGGCGCTCAGCGGAGCGCCGCGCACGAGCAGCGCGGCGAGGGCGGAGGCGAACACATCGCCCGTGCCGTAAAACACGCCGGGATGCGCCGGACGCATGCTCACGTGCATCTCCCCCGTGCGGCAGTCGCAGGCGACATTGCCGATCACGTCCGGCTGCGGGCGCACGCCCGTGACCGTCACGATGCCGGCGCCGAGCGCGCCGAGCGCCTGAAACAGCTGCGCGAGATAGGCGTCGCTGTGCGTGCCGGGCTCGTACGGCAGACCAGCCAGCAGCGCTGCCTCCGTAACGTTCGGCGTGATGACGTCCGCGCGCGAGAGCAGGCGGCGGAAGGCTGCACACATCCGGTCGTCGATCTTGGAATAATAGCTGCCGTTGTCGGCCATGACCGGGTCGATCACGACGAGGGTATCCGGCGCGGCGATGCAGTCAAGCGTCTGCGCGAGCAGCTGCGCCTGCTCCGGCGAAGCAAGGTAGCCGGAATACACGCCGTCGATGCGCACGCCGATGCGCTGCCAGTGGTGCGCGATGGACAGCATATCGTCCGACAGATCGCGGAACGTCCAGCCGGTGAACTCGCCCGTGTGCGTGCTGAGCACGGCCGTCGGAATGCAGGCGCACTCCACGCCCGTGGCGGAGATGACCGGCAGCGCCACGGTCAGCGAGCACTTGCCGAGCCCGGACAGATCGTGGATGGCGGCAATGCGCTTGAGCGGCGGTAACGTGTTGTCCATAGAATGACCTCAGTCCTTTTCAGAATGGTATCCAGCAGACGGCCCCCGGCAAGATACCGGGGGCGCGTGGAAATGGCTCAGGCATCGGACGACGGGAGCGCGCGCAGCTGCGCGTCGATCTCCGCGAGCGAGTCGGCCGTCAGGCCCGACTGGGCAAACCCGGCCACCTGGCGCAGCGTCATGGCGGCGGTCATCTGCAGGGCCGGATTCTTCAGGATCTTGGGGAAGAACCGCTCGAGGACCGCGACCGCCTCCGGCGCGCCGAGCAGCTTCTTCATCGTGTCGTCCACAGTGTATGTCACGTTGCTTTCCTCCCTGTCTCCGGAGGCCGGAGGACAGATTTCACAAAAAATCAGAGATTTTGTAGTGATTATACACAAATCACGCCTGATTGTCAAATCCCGTGCAGCCGGCGGGGGCTTCCGGCGCATTCCGCCAGTCCAGATAGCGCAGGAACTGGCTCGTCGCGGCCGAAATATGCGCCCGGCCGGGCAGCACGCTCATAGTCAATGCCCGGATAGTCGCGCGAAAATGCCTGCAGGATGTACGGCAGCCAGTGCGTGGCCACGCTCGAAAACGTGCCGATGCGGATGTGCCCCGACTGCAGGCCGTGCAGTATCCGGGCTGACACCGGCAATCAGCTGATCGAAGCCCAACGGAGCAGGCTCGGTTTGGAAAGGAGGTGCAGCAGATGAATGCACGATGATTTTGGGATGCGGAGCATGAAAAATCGCCGCGAGCAACATGCAGTCCGCGACGTCTGGGCTTCCGCTCTCGGTTTTCGATCTTCGCCATCGGCGCCTCCGAAAAAGAGACACGAAAAAAGAGACACGCGCTCGCGTGTCTCTTTTTCTGGAGGCGCCACCCGGATTTGAACCGGGGGTCAAGGATTTGCAGTCCCATGCCTTACCACTTGGCTATGGCGCCAAAAAAATGGAGCGGGCAACGAGATTCGAACTCGCTACCTCCACCTTGGCAAGGTGGCGCTCTGCCAAATGAGCTATGCCCGCAAAATGGTGCCTCCGGTCGGAATCGAACCAACGACACGGGGATTTTCAGTCCCCTGCTCTACCAACTGAGCTACAGAGGCGTATGCAATTCAAAAACTGGTGGGAACAACAGGGCTCGAACCTGTGACCCCTTGCTTGTAAGGCAAGTGCTCTCCCGGCTGAGCTATGCTCCCGTTTCGCAGCTTGCTCATTATACAAGACGCCAAAAAAATTGTCAAGGGATTTTCGGTAATTTTTTCGGCAAATGTACATTTTCGGGGCGGCAGCGCCGCCCCGAACACGGTCAATCCGTTGCAGCGTCAGCGTTTTCGGCGTCGAGCAGCGTCTGCAGCTCCGCCGGGGTGAAGACATACTCCGCGTCGCAGAACTGGCAGTGCACCTGCGTGTCCTTGCCGTCTGCGATCATGTCCTGCAGCTCCTGCACGCCGCACTGGCGCAGCGCCTGCTCCACGCGCGCACGCGAACACGCGCAGCGATAGGCCATCGGGTGGCGCAGGACGGTCTCGGGCTCGAGACCGCGCATGACCTGCGGAAGGATGGCGTCCGCCCCGTCCTCATCGAGGATGGTCGTGAGCTGGTCCATCATGAAAATGTTGTCCTCGAGCTTTGTGATCAGCTCCTCCGGCGCGCCGGGCATGAGCTGCACGAGAAAGCCGCCGGCCGCCTTGACGCTGTGGTCGGTATCGACGAGCACGCCGAGGCCGCAGGCCGCGGGGATCTGCTCGCTCTCGACGAGGTAAGCGGACAGATCCTCCGCGATCTCGCCGCTGACGAGCTCCGTGCTGCCGACATACGGCTCGCGCAGGCCGATGTCGCGGCTGACGGTGAGCATACCGTCCTTGCCGACGGCGCCGCCGACGTCGAGCTTGCCGTCCGGGCGCGTGGGCAGGTCGAACGCGGGGTTCGAGACCATGCCGCGCACATTGCCCTCGCTGTCCGACACGGCGATGATGCTGCCGAGGCCTCCGCCGCCGCTGATACGCAGTGTGAGCGTGCCGTTTTCCTCCTTGAGCAGGTCGCCGAGCATCGACGCCGCGCACAGGCTGCGGCCGAGGGCGGCGATCGCCGTCGGGCTGCAGTGGTGGATGGCGTTGGCGCGCTGCACCGCGTCGCGCGCGGTGACGACCGAAATTTTCACAAAACCGTCTTTTGAGACGGCGCGGATGATCTCATCCATTGTTTTCACCTCAGAAATCTTGGAATCGGGTGCAGCCCGCATTGAGCCGCATCCGGAGTTTTTGCACAATTCAGACGCCGTATTCCAGGCTGCGCATCGCCGTGAGGAAAATGCGCCCGGCATCCGCCTGCGGGCCATCGCGCCGGACGGTCACGTCCAGAAAGCCCGCCTGCGTGAGCAGCTGCGCGAGCCGCTCCGGCGTGTGCGCATACTCGATGTGCTCCTCCGACGCGCGCGACCAGAGTTCCCCCGCGCGCGTGAACAGATCCATGCCGTAGTGCATGGTCTGGGCCGCCGCGTCAAACTCCGCCCGCCAGAGGCACAGGACATCGTCCGTCTCGTCGACGAACGTGCCGCCGTCGAGCGCGCGGAACGACGCCGGATCGCGGATGTCCAGAATGAGCATCCCGCCCGGACGCACGAACAGGTGCAGCCGGTGCAGCACCTCCGGCAGCTCCTCCGGCGGCAGGTAGTCGATCCCGTCGAGTGAGCAGTAGGCCGCGTCGACCGTTCCGTAGAGATCGAGCTGGGACGCCTCCTGGCACAGCAGCAGCGGCTGCACCGCGTCCGCGGGCAGATCGGCATTGTGCGCCTGCGCCTGCATGAGCATATCGGGCGAGCCGTCGGTTGCGATCATCTCATACCCGCGCGCGGCCATCAGGCGCGTGAGCGTGCCGGTGCCGCAGCAAAAATCCAGCAGGGTGTGGCACGCGCCGCGCCCCTGCTGGAAACACTGCTCATAAAAGTCCGCGAACGCGGCATAATCCACATCGCGGGTCAGCGCATCGTACCATGCGGCAAGGGCGCCGTAAGCGCTCACGCCTGCTCCTCCGGAGCTTTTTCCGCCTGCTCCTTGAGCCGGCCGAACACGATCTCATACCCGCCGGTGCCGTACTGCAGGCTGCGGTTGACGCGGCTGATCGTCGCGCTCGAGGCGCCGGTCTTTTCCAGAATGTCGTTGTAGATCAGGCCCGCGTCGAGATACTGCGCCACCTGATAGCGCTGCTCCATGGCCTGCAGCTCCGTGACCGTGCACAGGTCATCGAAAAACTGCTTGCACTCGTCGACGGTCTTGAGCGTCAGGATGGCACGATACATGTCATCGCAGCGCGGTTTTTTATGCTGTTTATTCATATGCGCTCCTTATTTCTCATCAGATATATGGATGCTGAAACACGATTTTTCGGATACTATTTTACTCTAATTATTTAGGAAAGTAAAGAGGAAAACCGCCCGGAAATTTCATGTGCCGGAATTCCGGGTGTTTTGCTTGCTTTTATCCTGTAAATAAGATATGATATTTCTATGGCAAACAGTTGCCGCGCATCTCAACAGGAGGTTTTGTCTATGGTCATCGCCGGGATCCCATGCACCATGCCGGCCATCTGGATCGGCCTGATCGTGATCTTTCTGATCGTCGAGGGCCTGACCGCCGGTCTGGTCACGATCTGGTTTGCCGTGGGCGCGCTCGCCGCGCTCATCGCCGCCATGTTCCACGCGCCGCTGTGGCTGCAGCTCGTGTGGTTTTTCGCCGTGTCGATCGCGGCCTTCGCCGTGACGCGCCCGCTGGTGAAAAAATATATCAACAGCCGCACCCAGCCCACGAATGCCGATATGCTCATCGGGCAGGAATGCCTCGTCACGGAGGATATCGATAACCTGGCCGGCCGCGGCGCCGTGTCCGTCGGCGGAAAAGTCTGGACCGCCCGCGCGCAGACCGATGCCCCCATCCCCGCCGGGACTGCGGCCATCGTGCTGCGCATTGAGGGCATCAAGCTCATCGTCACACCCGCCTGCGTGACCGCGGGCGCAAAAGAATAAGGAGGAATCACCATGCCATACGTTCTCTACGGAATCATCCTGATCGCGCTCATCATTCTCGTGCGCAACATCCGCATCGTCCCGCAGGCACAGGCTTACGTCATCACCCGCCTCGGCGCCTACAAGACCACATGGGGCGTCGGTCTGCACCTGAAGATCCCGTTCATCGAGGCGGTCGCCAAGCGTCTGTCGCTCAAAGAGCAGGTCGCGGACTTCCCGCCGCAGCCCGTCATCACGAAGGACAACGTCACCATGCAGATCGACACCGTCGTCTACTACCAGATCACCGACCCGAAGCTCTACACCTATGGCATCGAGCAGCCGATCCTTGCGATCGAGAACCTCTCGGCCACGACGCTGCGCAACCTCATCGGCGACCTGGAGCTTGACCAGTGCCTGACCAGCCGCGACATCGTCAACACCAAGATGCGCCAAATCCTCGACGAAGCCACCGACCCCTGGGGCATCAAGGTCAACCGCGTGGAGCTCAAGAACATCCTCCCGCCCAAGGAGATCCAGAGCGCCATGGAAAAGCAGATGAAGGCCGAGCGCGAACGCCGCGAGGCCATTCTGCGCGCCGAGGGCGAGAAGCGCTCCGCCATCCTCACGGCCGAGGGCGAAAAGGAATCGGCCATCCTGCGCGCCGACGCGAAAAAGCAGGAGCAGATCCTTGAGGCGCAGGGCCGCGCCGAGGCCATTCTGACCGTGCAGCGCGCGACCGCCGAGGGCATCCGGCTCATCAACGAGTCCATGCCGTCCGACGCCGTCATCAAGCTCAAGAGTCTCGAGGCCTTTGCCGCCGCCGCGGACGGCCGCGCGACGAAGATCATCATCCCGTCCGAGATACAGGGCGCTGCCGCGCTGGCGGCCGGCCTGGTCGAGAGCGCCAAGGGCGACGCCCCGAACGCCTGACCCGCAACCGAATCATCACCGTCCCCGCGCCGGGCCCGGCGCGGGGTTTTCGGTAAGAAAGAGAGAGAACACATATGAAGCTTCCGTTTTTCAAGAAAAGCAAGCCCGCCCCCGCCCCGGAGGCCCCGGCCGCGCCGCGCGCGCCGTTCCCCTTCGCCGCGCCGGAGCAGGACGAGCCCGTGCCCGCGATCCACATCGACGCGCGCGTGCTCGCCTTCCTGCGCAAGTATGACGCCGCGCCCGACCAGCTCGACACGCAGGAGCTCACCGATGCCCTGCTCGCCGCGATGCAGCGCGGCCTGCGCGGCGAGGCGGGCGGCCTGCCGATGCTGCCGGCCTACCTCGCGCCGCATGGCCACGTCGCCGCCCCGGAGGGCAAGCGCGTCGCCGTCATCGACGCCGGCGGCACGAACTTCCGCGTCGCCACCGTGCACTACGAGTTCGGCCAGCCGATCCTCGAGGACGAGCGCACGCTGCCCATGCCCGGCTCGGAGCGCGACGCCGACTGGATGGACTTCATCCGGCTGGCAGCCGACGCGCTCGAGCCGCTGCTCGACCGGGTCACGCAGATCGGCATCTGCTTCAGCTACCCGGCGGAGAACACGCCGGAGCTGGATGCAAAGGTGCTCGGCATGACCAAAGAGGTGCAGCTGACCGGGTGGGAGGATCACCTCGTGGGCGCGGACCTGGCCGAAGAGCTCGAACGCCGCGGCTGCACGAAGCTGCCCATCACGGTCATCAACGACACCCCCGCCACGTACCTGAGCGGCTCGACCACCATCGCCAACAACTACGCCAACGGTTTTGCCGGGCTCGTCAACGGCACGGGCACGAACACATGCTGCCTGCTGCCGGTGCGCGCGATCGAAAAGCTCGGCCGCGACGCTGACGGCGAGATGCTCGTCAACCTCGAGTCCGGCTCGTTCACCGACGTGCCGCAGAGCGCGTTTGACAAGGCGCTCGACGCGGCCTCGGCCGCACCGGGCGCGTACCGGTTCGAGAAGATGACGAGCGGCCGCTATCTCGGCAAGCTCAGCCGCCTGGCCCTCATCGCCGCGGCAAAAGACGGGCTGTTCGCGCCCGAGACGGCGGACAAGCTCCGCGCGCTCGACGTGCTGACCGCCGCCGACGCGGACGCCTTCGGCGCAGACCCGGACTGCGGCGCCATCGCAGCGCTGAGCGATGCGGCGGATGCCGACCGCAAGACCGCCGCCATGGTCATTCAGAGCGTGTTCGGCCGCGCGGCGAAAGCGATCGTCGCAAACATCGCGGCCATCGTCTTTCTGACCGACGGCGCAAAAAACCGCTACCGCCCGATGGTCGTGGCCGTGGACGGGTCGCTGTTTCGCTACTCGACGCTCCTGCGCCCGGCCGTCAGCGAAGAGCTCGAGGCATTTCTCGTGCAGAAGCACCAGCGCTACTGCGTGTGCAAGCCCGTACCGAACGCTTCCGCCATCGGCACGGCCGCCGCGTCCCTGCTGCAGGACTGATACAAGGCAGAAAAAGCCGGATGTCACAGACATCCGGCTTTTTTGCACCTAAGTGGTGAAATTTTTGCGAATTTGCGCGCAGATTTCAGCGGAAGTGGGGGCTGCTCACGAATCCGCCTCCGGCCAGAAGAGCGCGTCGAGCGTGCAGCCCAGCGCACCTCGGCGACCGAATCGAGCAGCGCCACGACGGCGAGATACCCGAGCAGCGTGAAAAACGCGCTGCTGTATGCCTTGGCACGCGCGGCGAGCTGCCGCTCGTCAAACTGCGGCGCGTCGCCGCTCCGCTTCTTGCGCAGGGAGACCACTACGGCCCAAATGACGGCCGCAATGGCCACACCGACGGCAGCTCCCAAAAGTCCAGTCATGTTGTGCATAGCCAAGCCTCCTTTTTCATGCAAGCGAAGTGTATCGTTTGCCATTCATAATGTCAGGTATATTTTACTAATCGTCAAATATTCAAGATTTCGCGGCGTAAAAAAGAGCACCGGACGGTGCTCTTTTCCAGACTCTGCTTTTGGATGCTTGGGGGCTCCGGCTCGGCCGGCCGGCTCATTTCAGCGGCTTGTTGCGCTCGTCCCAGAGGTAGTTCGTGTTGCGCCACAGGAAGGTCAGCAGCTCATGCCGGTAGCGCTCGGGCTCGACCTGCGCGGACATGGCGTGCTCCGCGCCGGGGATGACGACGAGCCGCTGCGGCCGCCTGCAGGCGGCGAGGTTGCGCTCGCTGTGGTGCAGGGGGACGAAAGTGTCCGCGTCGCCGTGGAAAAACAGGATGGGCAGATCGAGCGCCGCCATGCCGGGCGTGGTATCGACGGCGGCGAAGTCCAGCCCGCTGCGGCGCAGGATGCGCACGCAGGCGCGCGCGAGCGGCTTTTGCAGCCAGCGCGGCGCATTTGTACCGTGGCACACGGCGTCCGTGACCTCCAGCTCGAAGCTGGAATAGCCGCAGTCGGCTATGACGCAGGCGATCTCGTCCCTCAGCTCCGGGAGCTGCGCCGCCAGCAGCACCGACGCCGCGCCCATCGATACACCGTAGAGCGCGATGGGCCGCTGCACGCGCGAGTGCTCGCGCACCCAGTGCACCCACTGGGCGATGTCGTAGCGCTCGAGCTGGCCGAACGTGAGGCACTTGCCCTCGCTCAGGCCGTGCGCGCGCTCGTCGATGAGCAGCAGGTTGCAGCCGCCGGAGGCATACAGCGCCGGGAACTGGGCGGAAAAATCATGCTCGGCGTGGCTGTGGTAGCCGTGGCAGAGGATGACCGTGGCGTGGGCGTGGGGCACGCGGTAGAGCCGCGCGTGCAGGCGCGCGCCATCGAGCGCGGGGAGAAACACATCCTCGTGCGGCTGCTCCTGCATGGCAGCGACGCCGGCGCGCACGCGCGCGAGCGCCGCCCTGCCCGGCTCGGAGTCGGCCGTCCAGTCCTGCTTGCGCAGGATGTGCTGCTCCCACGTGGCCTGCGCGTCCGCGCCCTCCGACGCACGGCCGAGCGACTTTGCCAGCACGCGCTGCTCAATGTACCACACGAGCAGCCACACCAGCGCCGCCAGCACCGCCGCGCCCAGCAGGCACAGCAGCACGATCCAGACGGGCTTCATGCCCGCTCCTCCGGCGCGGCGCACAGATCGAGCACGATCTTCTGCGCCAGCAGCAGTCCCGCGCTGGCCGGCACCCACGGCAGCGAGCCGGGCACGCTCCGGCGGCCCGGCGGCGGGGCGCACAGCGCCGCGGGCGTCATGGCGGGCTCGGGGCTGAACACGACCGCGTGGTGCGCGATGCCGGCGCTGCGCAGCTCGCGGCGCATGACGCGCGCGAACGGGCAGCCGCTCGTCTGACTGATGTCGCAGAGTTCAAACCGGCTCGCGTCCATCTTGTTGCCGGTGCCGAGCGCCGACACGATCGGGATGCCGCGCGCGTGCGCGGTGCGGATCAGATCCACCTTGCACGACACGAGGTCGATGCAGTCGGCAATATAATCATACTCCGTGTCGAAAAACCGCTCCCGCGTCGCCGCCTCGTAGCGCTCGGCGCGCGCGTCGACGGCGATGCTAGGGTCAATATCATGCACGCGCGCGGCCATGACGGCCGCCTTCGGCTGGCCGATCGTGGAGTGCAGCGCGCAGCACTGGCGGTTGAGGTTACTCTCGCTGACGGTGTCCTCGTCCACGAGCGTGAGCGCGCCGACGCCGGCGCGGGCCAGCGCCTCGGCGCACCAGCTGCCCACGCCGCCGAGGCCGAGCACGGCGACGCGGCTGCTGCGCAGGCGCGCGAGCGCGGCCTCGCCGAGGAGCATCTGCGTGCGGATGGTCTGCTCGGTCATCGCGCGTCCTCCCGCTCGAAGGTCACGACGAAGTCCGTGCCGTCATAGCCCGCCTCCGCGACCTCCCAGCCAGCCTTCTCCTCGATCTCGAGCGCGTCGGCAAGGGCGCGCGCGTCGAGCACGGTCGTGTCATAGCGCTGCGTTTTTGTCTTGATCATGGTGATCCCTCCGTGGAAACATGGAAACGTTGAAGCCCTGCTTTCAGATAGACGCAGAGCCGCCCGTCGGGCGGCGCCCGGCTTGCTCAGAGCGCAAGCCGTCGCCATCCGGCATTTTGCACGGCAAAAATGCCGGATGCATGAAATCTCATTCGAGGCGGGCACTTCGCCCCCTCGAGCTCCCCTGCTGCTCTGTCGACATGGAGCAGCCGCGCTTTCAGATAGACGCAGAGCCGCCCGGCGGGCGGCTCTGTCGCATATCTTTCGCGTGTCTGATTTATCCGACGTACTTCATGCCCTTGAGCTCGGTGCTGGTCCAGCCGTCAAAGAACGTGTCCTCCCAGGCGTTGAAATCATCCGTGCGCAGCGCCTGATCGCCAAGGTAGTCGCAGTAGCGCTCGCCCTGGCCGACGTAATACACAAGGTGATAGCCGCAGTAGGAATCGCTCTCGTTAAAGACGATGCCCACATCGCCCGGCTTGCGCGCGGGATCGAAGCAGAAATCGTTGAACTCCTGCACCATCTGGCCCTTGTAGACGTTCTCGTACAGGCCGCCCTTCGTGTTCGAGCCGCTGTCCTGGCTGAAGGAGTTGGCCAGCTGCGCGAAGTCGTCCTCGGTCTGGTCGCTCTGCTCCCAGCGGGCGTAAACATCGTCGATCGCGGCCTTGGCTTTCTGCTTTTCCTCGTCGGAATACGTGCCGTCGCCGTCGCTGTCCTCCGCCTTGATGAGGATGTGGCGGACGTTGACGGTGTTGTAGGCATTATCATCGCGGCTCTCGAAGAGCACGACGTAGTAGCCGCTGTTTTCCTGCTCCACGACGGTCACGTCGTTGGCAGTGCGGTCGGCGCTGTAGAGCCAGTCGGCGTACACGGCGGAGCTGAAGTTCGAGCCCTTGGTATCGGCGTTGTCCGTGACGCTCGGCGCGGTGCTCGTGCCGTCCTCGGACGTCTTGGCGGGAACATTGGCCGTGACGGCGGCAGTGAAGCTCTCCGCGTCATGCGTGGCGGCGGCGATCTTGTCGGCCGTGGCCTTGGCGGCCGCCATCGTGGCGTCCGTGGTCTTGGAGGTCGCGTTGCCGTCGTCGTCCGTGCTGTCCTCGGTATCCGCCTGGACGAAATAGTACTGATAGTTGAATGTATCGCAGCTGTTCTTATTCTCGGCGTAGCTGGCCGCGATCTCCTCGGGCGTATAGGTGTAGCTGTCATACTGCTGCTGCGAGTACTTCGTGGCGAGCTCGCTGCGCTCGAGCATATGGCGCACGACCTTTTTGGTCACGCCGTTGCCATAGGCCGCCTGCAGATACTTGCTGACGGAGTTGTACTTATACTGCTTGGCAGTGAGCTCGAGGTAGGAAAACTGCTCGTCGATCTCATGCTGATCGTCCTCGTCGAGCGTGACGCCGGCCTTCTGCGCGGCATCGCACAGCGCCGTGACCTGCACCAGATTCTTTTCGGCAGCATCCTTGAAATAATCGTCCCAGGTGTCGAAATCATCGCTGATGCGGCACTCCTGCTCATCGAGCGCCTTGCTGGTGTCGAGGCCAACGTAGCTCAGATAGCTGCCGTACTGGTTGCAGAACGTGAGGTAGGCGGAGCGGTAGGCATAATTGACCTCCGCCGAAGAATACTTCACATCGCCGACCTGCAGCGCGGGGCGCGCGGTGTAAAAGAGACTGGAGTTGCCGATCAGGATGGCGGCAACGAGCAGCACGACGATGATCGAGCCGACCGTCCACTTGATCTTGCTTTGCTTGCGCTCTTTGGCTTCCTTCTGCGAGGCGACCTGGCGGCGCTCCGTACCCAGCGCACGCTCGTCTGTGCGGCGCTTTTTGTCCTGGGATGCACTCATTCGTGATTCACCTTATCCTTTAAAAATAGTGTTGCCCGCGGAGACAGGCTCCGATTACGGAAAATATGCATAGATTATAGCGCAATCGGCCAATGGTTTCAAGTTCTTTCTATTTCCACGGCGCGGGTTCGTGCATTTTTTCGCACCGCAGCGCATAGAATGGCCATATGCGAATTCAACGGGAGGTGAAAACACATGGGCCAGGATCTGGACGACTGGATCTTCGGCGGTCAGAGCGCCGCTCCGAGCGACCGCTGAACCGAAGCTGCTGCCGCTGTGCGCCGACGGACACGCACGGCGGTTTTCCTTTTGCGCGCCGCCGCAGAGGATCTGCCAGCGCCCCGCGTTGCAGGGGGCGTTGGCGCGAGGCAGGAAAATTCGGCGTTTTTGCCGAACATTCTGCCTGATTTTTGTTTATTAAATCATTGACAAAAAGAAAACGAACTGCTATACTGTAGCCAGAATCAGAGGAGAGCAGCAGCCCCTCACGAGGGGCAGCGCCTTTAGAATACAGGTTCAGCGGAATCGACGGAGGTGAGTCCGATGTACTGAATCGTCCGGAAGCAGACAGGGTTCTGTGACTCCGGAGTCGGCACGCAGTGGTGCGGAATCTTGCATACGCATTTCCCTTCACAGCGGTCGGAGTCCGCGTGCAGCACAAAGGCCTCTGCACACGGCGGGAAAACGAAACAAAAAGGAGGTTCGGGTGATGGAACCGAACACGGCAGGATAGCCCCTTGTTCCGAGGTTGGAGCAAGGGGCTATCTATTATTCTGCGCAAAGCGCAGAATAATAGATAGCCTCATTTTCGATCAGGCGTCCTTGTCTTCATGCTTAATAGTTTACATAATTCTAATTTACATAATATTAGAAATGCCTTTGCGAAACAACAACTTACCTATCCTGTCACTGTGCACTACAAAGCGTTTTCTGTAAAAAATGATTTGCTTTTGTATCCAAACAGTTTACATAATTCGGTTCACATAATCACAATTCTTCGCACAGCAGTGCGATCACTGCTGTGGTGCAGCCGGTCAGGATGCTCAGGTCGGCCGCGTTCCAGATGATGCGCCGGAAAAACGGGATGACCGCCCGCGGCAGGTACACATAGTCCGTGACCGACCCGCGCGCCCAGCGCTCGATGAGATTGGCCAGCGCGCCGCCGAGCATCAGGCCCATGCCGATCTGCAGCGCCGTGCCGCCCCGGCGGCAGGCGCACACGGCCGCCACCGCCGCGAGCGCTGCGGCGGACGCAGTCTGCAGCGCGGCGGCCGCTCGCGGCTTTCGTGCAAACTTGCTGCACAGCAGGCCGCGGTTATGCGCCCGGCGCAGCTGCACGCGCTGCCCGATGCGCAGCGGGAAGGTCTCGGCCGGCAGGGCGTTGATCTTCCGGCGGATAACCGCCTCGGCTGCCAGCACCGCCGCCGCCGGCACAATGGTTTTCCACATTTCGCTCCCCTCCTCGGGTCAGAGATGTCTGCGCGCATTGTAGCACAAATGCGCCTGTGTGAAAAGGTTCACAGGAAAAGTTTCCGTTTTGGGGTTTACAGGCGCGGCGGGATGGTGTAAGGTGTTTTCAGAGAAATGTAGTATAGATACGGATTAAGGTCGAGAAATTTTAGTCAAAAAGGAGAACCTCACAACATGGAACTGACGCAAAACCCGTCCGTACTGGAGCTGGTGCAGAAAACTGCCGAACTCACGACCCCGAAAGAGATCGTCTGGATCGACGGCTCGGAGGCCCAGCTCGAATCCCTGCGCAAGATCGCCGTGGAAACCGGCGAGCTCATCAAACTCAATGAAGAAAAGCTGCCCGGCTGCTATCTCAACCGCAGCGACGTCAACGACGTGGCGCGTGTCGAGGGCCGGACATTTATCTGCTCCAGGACCCGCGAAGAGGCCGGCCCCACGAACAACTGGATGGATCCGGACGAGATGAAGGCCAAGCTGCACGAGATTTTGCGCTGCGCCATGGCTGGCCGCACGATGTACGTCATCCCCTACTCGATGGGCGTGATCGGCTCCCCATTTGCCAAGTACGGCATCGAGGTCACGGACTCGATCTACGTCGTGCTGAACATGGCCATCATGACGCGCATCGGCACGAAGGTGCTCGACGCGCTCGGCGACAGCAGCGACGTCATCCTCGGCGTGCACTCCAAGGTCACGCTCGATCCCGAGAACCGCTACATCGTCCACTTCCCGGAGGAGAACAAGATCATCTCCGTCAACTCCAACTACGGCGGCAATGTGCTGCAGGGCAAAAAGTGCTTCTCGCTGCGCATCGCCTCCGTGCTCGGCCGCCGCGAGGGGTGGCTGGCAGAGCACATGCTCATCCTCGGCATCCAGAACCCCAAAGGCGAAGTGCGCTATGTGACGGGCGCGTTCCCGTCTGCGTGCGGCAAGACGAACCTCGCCATGCTCATCCCGCCCGAGGGCTACCGCAAAAACGGCTGGAAGTGCTGGACCGTCGGCGACGACATCGCCTGGCTGCGCGTCGGCCCGGACGGCCGTCTCTGGGCCGTGAACCCCGAAAACGGCTTCTTCGGCGTTGCCCCCGGCACGAGCGAGAGATCTAACCCGAACGCGCTCGCATCCACGAGCAAAAACACCATCTTCACGAACGTCGTGCTCAACGAGGACGACATGACCGTCTGGTGGGAGGGCATGACCAAGCGGCCGCCCAAGGGCCACCTGCGCAACTGGAAGGGCGAAGTGTGGGACGGCAGCGACGGCACGCGCGGCGCGCACCCGAACAGCCGCTTCACCGCTCCGGCGGAGAACTGCCCGTGCATCAGCGAGGAGTTTTTCAAGGGCACAGGCGTGCCGATCAGCGCGATCATCTTCGGCGGCCGCCGCGCAAAGACCGCCCCGCTGGTCTACCAGTCCCGCGACTGGGCGCACGGTGTGTTCGTCGGCGCAACGATGGCGTCCGAGACGACGGCCGCCGCGACCGGCGCTGTCGGCGTCGTGCGCCGCGACCCGATGGCCATGCGCCCGTTCTGCGGCTACAACATGGCCGACTACTGGCAGCACTGGCTCGACATGGGCGAGAAGCTGCCGAACGCACCGAAGATCTTCAACGTCAACTGGTTCCGCACGGATGACAACGGCCGCTTCCTGTGGCCGGGCTTCGGCGACAACCTGCGCGTACTCGAGTGGATCCTCAAGCGCTGCTTCGACGAGGTGGGCGCGGACGAGACGGTCATCGGCTACGAGCCGAAGCCCGAGGACATTGACCTCGACGGCAGCGGCGTGACGGTCGAGACGCTCAAGGAGCTGCTGACGCTCGACGCGAAGAGCTGGCGCGAAAACTGCGCGGGCATCCGCGAATACTTCGAGCAGTTCGGCGACAAGCTGCCGCACGAGCTGCGCGAGGAGCTCGAGGCGCTGGAAAAAGCGTTTGCCGAGTAAGCCGTACAGAAAAACAGAAAAATCCCGCTGTCCCATCGGACAGCGGGATTTTTTTGCGTGCGCCAAAAAGCCCGGCGAAGCGGTCCTCGTTGGAATTAAAACAGCAGCGACGCCGCGCCATACGTCACGACGGCGACGATGATGCCGGCCGTGACGACGCCGAGCGCAATCGGCGGGAAGGCCTCCTTGACGCGCATCTCCAACATGGCCGCGATGAGCGAGCCCGTCCACGCGCCGGTGCCCGGCAGCGGAATGGCCACAAAAATGAACAGGCCCCAGAAGCGCGCGCGGCGCACGGTGTCCGACTTTTTGAGCGCGCGCTGCTCCATGCGCGTGACAAAGCCGTTGAGCCGCTCGCTCTTCGTGCGCAGCCAGGCAAAAATCTTGCGGATGAAGAGCACGATGAACGGCACCGGCACGAGGTTGCCGAGGATGGACACCGCGATGGCGATGCGGTAATCCAGGCCGTGCGCCACGCCGATCGGGATCGCGCCGCGCAGCTCGAGCACCGGCACCATGGAGATGAGGAAGGTCAGGATGATCTTTCCAAACAGGCTGTTCCAAATCTTCAAATCACAAATCCTCCAAAAAGTTGCGTCAACGGCGGAAGCGGACGATCTTGCCCGCGCCGTCCAGAAGCGGCTTGCGGTTAAGCAGGAGCAGCAGCAAAATGCACACTGCCTGCGCGATCTTCCAGCCCGGAAGCTGCAGGACGATGAAGAGCGTCTGCACCGTCAGCAGGATGCAGTTTTCCGTGACGCCGACAACGTAAAACCGGAACGGGATGAACTTGCGCGCATCCACCGCCCGGATGACAAACACGACAAAATAGCTCACGCACGTGGCAATGGCCGCGCCCTGCACGCCGAGCTTCGACGGGATGAGCAGGAAATTGAGCGCGATGTTGAGCAGCGCGCCGATCATGGACGTGACGAACGTGCGCTTGCTGCACTTTTCGACCATGTAGACGCTGCCGAGATAGCTCACGAACGCGGAAAAGACCATGGCCATGCCGAGCACCGGCACATACAGCCACGCGCCGTAATACTGCTCGGTCGTGAGCACGTGGATCTCCGGCACGGCGAAGGCGATGATGCACGCGCCGGCGAGGAACATCACCGACTGGAACGAGCACCAGACCTTCGAGAAGAAGCGGATGTGCTCGCGCCGGCTGCCCTGCGCCTCGGACACGGCGGAAAACTGCCACGCCTCCATGAAAATGCTCGACACGAGCGACAGGATCGTCGGCATCTTGTACGACACGGCGTAAATACCGTTGGCGTCCACGCCGAGGTAGGCCGTGACCATGTAGCGGTCGGACACGCTCGTGATCCACCAGAACACCGTCGTCGGGATCATGGGGATGCTGTAGGCCAGCATCTCGCGCGCGGCCGCCCAGCCCGGGCAGAGCATGAGCTGACGCCAGAGCCGCTCGCGCACGAACAAAAGCAGCGTGCACGCCAGATCCGCCAGCGCGACGGAGAGCACATAGCCCGTGATGCCCATGCGCAGGCCGACGAGGAAGAGCACATTCAGTCCGATGACGAGCACGGTATTGATCATGCCCTGCACGGCGTAGAGCGCCGTGTGTCCCTCGGCGCGCACAAACTGCGCGCACAGCGAGTGGAAGCACGAGCACATCGTATAGAGCGCGATCAGCCAGAGGAACCCGTCAAACTGTGGGAAGAGCCCCAGCAGCGGCAAAATGGCCACGAGTAGCACAGCGCCCGCCAGGATCGTATACACGCCGACGGAGAAAATGTTGCGCCGCTGCTCGGTGTGATCCACGGCGAAGCGGAACACGCCGTCCGTGATGCCGAGGCTGATGAGCGGGAAGAGCAGATTGGCCGTCTGCGTGATGAGGTCGGCGGTGCCGTAGTCCGCGGGGGTGAGATAGCTCGTGTAAAAGCGCACCATGAAAAACACCAGCAGCTTGCTGCCGAAGGTGCCGAGGCTGATGAGCATGGTGTTGGACACGAGGGTTTTATATTTATTGTTGCTGTTCGACATAGGCGTACCTGTGTTTCTGCCCGCGCGAGTAAAAAAATTCCGCCAGTCTGGCAGGCGCGGACATAGTCAGTATAGCACAGTTGACGCGAAAGCGGGAGCTCTTTTTGCGGATCGCGGCGAAAAAGCGCACCCCGCCGCACAAAAAGCCGCCCGCGCAGAGCCCCGCGCGGGCGGCCAGACGGTCAGTGCGTATAATAAGCGAGCGCCGTACTGTCGGCCACGATGGCGGCGCAGTCTCCGGCCGAGAGCGCCTCGAAGCAGGCCTTCGACCCGCCGGTGACGCGCTGAGCCGCGCCGAAGGCTTTCATGAGCTTCTCGTCGGCCGAGAGGGCGGTCATGTACGTCTCGTCCGTGCCGAGCAGGACGGTCGTGCTCTTGAGGCTGCCGGCCGTGCGGTATTTCGAGTCGCCGCGCACGATGAGCTGCAGCTCATTTTCGAGATACGGCGCGGTGAGCGTCATCTTCTGCTTTTTCTTGTTCTTGCTGTCCTTGCTGTCGGTCTGGTCGAGCACCATGCCGCCCCAGGCACAGTCGACATTGCCGCTTGAGAGCTCGACATAGGCGTTCTGGTTCGAGATCGGCTGATACTGCAGCGTCCAGCCGAGGCGGGCGCAGACCGCCTGCGCGAGCTCGACGTCAAAGCCGCTGTAACCGTCGCCGTCGGCGTAGCTCATGGGAAAGCGCTCCTCGTTCAGGCCCATGATGAACGTGCGCTGCGGAATGTCGCCGAGCGCGTCGAGCGCATTGGCATCGCTGTCAAAGGTCGTGTTGTCCGTGCCGAACCACTTGAGCGCGAGGCTGTGGATCGTCCCGTCGGCCGCGAGGACCTTGAGCGCGGCATTGACATACACCGCCGCCTGATCCCCGTCCCGAAAGCCGATGCGAAACTGCTCCGTACCGAGCGTCTTGACCACGCGGTAGCTGCCGACCGTCTTGCTGCACGCTGCGCAGGAAAAACACAGCGCGAGCGCAAGCAGCAGCGCCGCAATCCGTTTTGTATGCTTCAAGGGAAGCCCTCCCAAATGAAAAATCAAAAAAGCGCACCGGAACCCGATGCGCTTTTTATCATACCGAATCTTGCACGGCGGTGCAAGAGGGAAAAGCTGAATTTTCTCTTACATTTTTGTCACGGCCGCTCATTGTAGCGCGCGAGGAACTGCTTCGTGCGCTCCTGCTGCGTATCGCCAAAGACCGCCTCGGGCGCGCCCTGCTCAACGATGACGCCGCCGTCCATGAAAATGACCTTATCAGCCACGGCGCGGGCAAAGGCCATCTCGTGCGTGACAATGACCATGGTCATGTGCTCCTCGGCGAGCGCGCGGATGACCTTGAGCACCTCGCCCGTGAGCTCGGGGTCGAGCGCGGAGGTCGGCTCGTCGAAAAACAGGATCTCGGGGTTCATCTCCAGCGCGCGGGCGATGGCCACGCGCTGCTGCTGGCCGCCGGAGAGCTGGCACGGATAGGCGTCGGCCTTGTCGCCGAGGCCCATCTTCTCGAGCGTCTTGCGCGCGGACGCCTCGACCTCCGCGCGGTCGCGCTTCTGCACGCAGATGGGCGCATCCATAACGTTTTTGAGTACAGAGTAGTGCGGGAAGAGATTGAACTGCTGAAAAACGAGGCCGAAATAGTTGCGGATCTGCTTGAGCTCCGCCTTGTCGGCGTAGACGGCGGCGCCGTCGTCGCCCGTGCGCGCGGCGTAGTGCCCGTCAAAGCAGACCTCGCCGGAGTCGATGCGCTCGAGCAGCGTGGCGCAGCGCAGCAGCGTGGATTTGCCGCTGCCGCTCGGGCCGATGATGGCCACGACCTCGCCCTTTTCGACGCTTAGGCTGATGTCCTTGAGGACGTGCAGCGTCCCGTTATTAAACGACTTTTTGACGTGATTGAGTTCCAATACGCTCATGACGGCACCTCCTTATTTGTAATAGTCCATGCGCTTTTCGATCTTGCCCATGACAAAATCGACGATGGCATTGAACACGAAGTAGAACACGCCCGCCACAAGGAACGGCATGAAGCTGGTCTGGGAGTTTGCGATCTGCTTGCCGATGGTGAACATCTCCTGATAGGAGACGGTGAAGGCCATGGACGTGTCCTTGACGAGCGTGACGACCTCGTTGGTAATGCTGGGCATGATGCGCTTGACGACCTGCGGCAGGATGATGCGCAGGAAGGTCTGCGCCCTGGTGTAGCCCAGGACGTTCGCCGCCTCATACTGCCCCACGGGGATGGACTCAATGCCGCCGCGGTAGATCTCGGCAAAATAGGCCGCGTAGTTGATGGCAAAGGCGATGACGACGGGGATGAGCTTGTTCTTGGCGACGGCCGTACCAAAGAGGTAGTACGGGCCATAGGTCACGGCGAGCAGCTGCAGCATCAGCGGCGTGCCGCGCAAAACCGCGATCACAAAACGGGTCACGCTGGAAACGACCTTGTTCTTGCTCATACGCAGTAGCGTGATGAGCATGCCCAGCGGGAGCGAGAACAGGATCGTCAGAAAGAAAATGGCGCAGGTCTTGCCGAGGCCCTCGCTCATTTTCATGATCATCGTAAGTAAAGTCATAAAGGATCCTCACTGTTACGCACACGCTCCCGGCGGCCGCAAAAGCCTCCGGGAGACGTGATGGAATTTCTGTCGTGCTTACTTGTTCAGGTAGGTCAGGTTGTTGACGATGTCGGGATACTTCGCAGCGATCTTCGCGTAAGTGCCGTTGTCAACCAGCTGCTGCACCGCACCCTCGATGGTGTCGCACAGCTCCTGATCGCCGGAGCGGAAGGCAATGCCGTACTGCTCGGCGCCCAGCTCCTCGTCGAGGATGGTGAAGCCGGCGTTTTCCTGCGCATAAGAAGTCGCCACGGGCTTGTCGACGATCACGGCGTCCACGGCGCCGCCGCCCAGCTCGGTGAAGCACTTGAGGAAGCTGTCACAGGTCGTGAGCTTGCCGAAGGTCTTGGCCAGACTCTCAAGGTCGCCGCCCTCGGACAGGAGGGACTCGCCGGAGGTGCCCAGCTGCACGGCCACGTTCTTGCCGGCCAGATCCGCGGAGGACTTGATGTCGCTGCCTTCCTTGACCATGATGACCTGCGTGTTATCGTAGTAGGGCTTGGAGAGCACATAGCCGGCATCCTTCATGCTGTCGAGGATGGTCATGCCGGACCAGACACAGTCGCACTCTTTGGCATCGAGCTGCACCAGCTTCTGATCCCAGTTCACACCAAAGACCTGCAGGTCCCAGCCGAGCAGATCGCAGGCGGCCTGAGCGATCTCCACGTCAAAGCCGGTGTACTTGCCGTCGTCGCCCAGATAGCTGAACGGCGGGTATTCCGGATCGACGCCCATAACAAAGGTCTTCTTTCCGTCGGCAGCGGTGTCGCCGTTGTCCTTCTGGCCGCAGGCGCACAGCGCCAGGCACATCACCAGCGCGAGCGCCAGCGAGATCACTTTCGTCATCTTTTTCATGTCGGTTCTCCTTCGTCATATTCTCAAAATTTTGTTTTGCTTGTTAGCACGCTGTTATATTACCACATTAGCACGATAAAGCAAGACCTTTTTCAAATTTTGTTGTGCGGATGCTGCACAACCGTTTTTGCCCCCGCGCATGCCCCGCCGCTCTTGCATTTGGGGCGCGAAACGGGTAAAATAAAGTTTTGTTGTTATTCTAATAAGAATCCGGAGGGATCTCGTCATGCGTTATGACGCCGGAAGCTGTGACGTCGCCGTCGTCGGCGCTGGCCACGCGGGCATTGAGGCCGCGCTGGCCGCCGCACGGCTGGGACTGGACACCGTCTGCTTTACCATCAATATGGACGCCATCGGCAATATGCCCTGCAACCCCGCCATCGGCGGCACGGGCAAGGGCCACCTCGTGCGCGAGCTCGATGCGCTCGGCGGCGAGATGGCGCGTGCAGCCGATCGGGCCTGCATCCAGTACCGGATGCTCAACCGCGGCAAAGGGCCGGCCGTGCACTCGCTGCGCGCGCAGGCCGACCGGCGGAAGTATCAGGCCGTGATGAAGCACACACTCGAGCTGCAGCCGAACCTGCGCGTCAAGCAGGCGGAGGTCGTGGCCGTCGAGACGGAGGACGGCCGCGTCAGCACCGTCGTGACGGCAAACGGCGCCGTGTACCGCTGCCGCGCCGCCGTGCTCGCCACGGGCACGTATCTGCACGGGCGCACGATCGTGGGCGATGTGCTGCGCGACTCCGGGCCGGACGGGCTGGCGGCCGCCGGCCCGCTGGCCGAGTGCTGCAAGGCGCTGGGGCTGCGCATGCGCCGCTTTAAGACCGGCACGCCGCCGCGCGTGAACGCGCGCACGGTGGACTTCTCGCGCATGGAGCTGCAGCCGGGCGACGCGGAGATTGAGCCGTTCTCGTTTTCCACCACGCACCCGGTCGAGAACAAGGCCGTGTGCTACCTGACCTATACCAATGAGCGCACGCACGCCATCATCCGCGCGAACCTCGACCGCAGCCCCATCTACTCCGGCGTGATCGAGGGCGTCGGCCCGCGCTACTGCCCGTCCATCGAGACGAAGATCATGACCTTTCCCGACAAGCCGCGGCACCAGCTGTTCATCGAGCCGATGGGGCTGGACACGGAAGAGCTCTACATCCAGGGCTTCTCCTCCTCCCTGCCGGAGGACGTGCAGGTCGCAATGCTGCACACGCTGCCGGGACTCGAGCACGCGGAGATGACCCGCTGCGCCTACGCGATCGAATATGACTGCGTGGACCCGACGGAGCTGCTGCCGACGCTCGAGGCCAAGAAAGTGCCCGGCCTCTACGGCGCGGGGCAGTTCAACGGTTCGTCCGGCTATGAGGAGGCAGCCGTGCAGGGCTTCGTCGCGGGCGTGAACGCGGCGCTGAAGCTGCTGGGGCGTGAGCCGATGATCCTCCGCCGCTCGGACGGGTACATCGGCACGCTCGTGGACGACCTCGTGACCAAGGGCACGAACGAACCGTACCGCATCATGACCTCCCGCTCGGAGTACCGCCTGCTGCACCGGCAGGACAACGCCGACGAGCGCCTGAGCGCCATCGGCCACCGGATCGGGCTGGTATCAGACGAGCGCTTTGCCGCCGTGCAGCAAAAATACCGGCTGGTGGACGCCGAGTGCACCCGGCTGGAGAAAACGCACCTCGCCCCGTCGGACGCCCTCGCCGCGATGCTCACCGCGCGCGGCACCGCGCCGACGAGCTCGGGCGTGAGCCTGGCCGACCTCCTGCGCCGGCCGCAGATCACATATGCCGACCTCGCGCCGTTCGACCCCGCGCGGCCGGAGCTGCCGCGCGTCGTGACCGAGCAGGCGGAGATCCGGCTCAAGTACGCGGGCTACATCCAGCGCCAGCTGCGGCAGGTGGCGGAGTTCACCCGGCTCGAGGAGCGGCTGCTGCCGCCGGATCTCGACTACCAGCAGGTGTCCTGCCTGCGGCTCGAGGCGCGGCAGAAGCTCAGCGACATCCGCCCCACGAGCCTCGGCCAGGCCAGCCGCATCTCCGGCGTCTCCCCCGCCGACATCGCGACGCTCATGGTCTATCTCGAGAGCCGCGAAGGGCAGAAATAAATAGAGCAGTTCCCGGACGGCGCAACGCCGTCCGGGAACTTTTTCTGCCGAAATCCATCTTACCCCTTGACAGATGCGCCGGCGCATGGTACCTTAACTGTACCAACACGGTTAATACAGTTAATACGCTACAGAAAGTTGGTGTTGCACTACGATCTCGATCAATTACCGCGATTCCCGGCCGATCTACGAACAGGTGCGCGACGGGCTGCGCCGGCTGATCGTGTCCGGCACGCTGCCGCTGGGCGAAAAGCTGCCCTCGGTGCGCGAGCTGTCCACGCAGCTGACCATCAACCCGAACACGATCCAGCGCGCCTACCACGAGCTGGAGACGGAGGGCTACATCTGCTCCGTCGCCGGACGCGGCAGCTACGTCTGCGCCCAGATCCCGGAAGATCCCGCGCGGCAGGTCGCCCTGCTGCAGCAGTTCGACGCGGCCGTGCAGGAGCTGCTGTACCTCGGCATGCGCAGTGAGGAGCTGCGCCGCCGCATTCCCGAAGGAGGAACGAACCATGATTGAAGTCAAAGATGTCGTCAAAACGTTTGACGGCTTCCGCGCGCTCGACGGCGTGACCATGACCGTGCCGCGCGGCGCGGTGTACGGCCTCGTCGGGCCGAACGGCGCGGGCAAGTCCACGCTCATCCGCCACCTGACGGGCATCTACCGCCCGGACAGCGGCGCGATCGACATCGACGGCCAGCCCGTGTACGAAAACCCGGCCGTCAAGGCGCGCATCGCCTACATCCCGGACGACGTGTTCTATTTCCCGCAGGCGACGATCCCGGACATGATGCGCTACTACCGCGGCATTTACCCGAAGTTTGACGCCGAGCGCTATCAGAAACTCGGCGAGGTGTTTCAGCTCGACCCGAAGCGGCAGATCAGCCGCCTGTCCAAGGGCATGCAGAAGCAGGCCGCGTTCTGGCTGGCGATGAGCCTGCGGCCGGACGTGCTCATCCTCGACGAGCCGGTCGACGGGCTCGACCCCGTCATGCGCCGTCAGGTCTGGAACCTCGTGCTGGCCGACGTGGCCGAAAACGGCACGACCGTGCTCATCTCGTCGCACAACCTGCGCGAGCTCGAGGACGTGTGCGACCACGTGGGCATCATGAACGGCGGCAAGGTCCTGCTCGAGCACCCGCTCACGGAACTGCAGGCCAACATCGTCAAGGTGCTCGTCGCCCTGCCGGACGAGGCGAAGCTGCCCGAGGGGCTCGACATCCTGCACCAGAGCAGTCAGGGCCACCTGTACACGCTGATCGTGCACGGCGACGCCGCCGAGGTCACGAACCGCCTGTCCACCGCGCAGCCGCAGTACCTCGACGTGGTGCCGCTGACGCTCGAAGAGATCTTTATTTATGAACTGGGAGGTGCGGACTATGCCGTCAAAGACATCCTTCTGTAACGGAACGGAGTTTCGCAAGTGCCTGTCGCGCTGGTGGCCGCTGTGGGTCATCTACGGCGTGATCCTGTTTATCATGCTGCCGGGTGTGCTGCTCAACGCGCGCTCGACGATACCGTATGTGTCGACCGAGCAGATCAGCTATCTCTCGAACGTCATTCTCTCCGAGACGCAGATGCTGCTGCCGCTGACAGCGTTTTGCGCGGGCCTGCTCGCAGCCGCCGCCATGTTCGGCTATCTGTACACGCCGCGCGGCGCGGGGCTGGCCGCCTCACTGCCGATCCGGCGCGGGTGCATGTTCCGCACGCACCTGCTGGCGGGCCTTGTGATGCTGCTGTCAGCCGAGGCCGTGATCTTCGGCCTCGCCGTGCTCATTGAGGCCACGCGTTTCGGACTCGTCATCGAGCCGCTGCTCATCTGGCTGGGCATACTCGCGCTCGAGACGGTCGTGTTCTACGGCATCGCCGTGCTGTGCGCCATGTTCACCGGCCACGTGGTCATGCTGCCGTGCCTGTACCTGCTCGTGAACTTCATCGCCGTGGGCTTCCAGCTGCTCATCGAGACCGTGCTCTACATGTTCGTGTACGGCATGTCGGGCATGGTGGATCTGCCGGTCGACTGGCTCTCCCCGCTGGTGCTGTTCATGCGGCGCACAAGTGTCAGCAGAGACCACCTGCTGCGTCCGATCAGCGGCACGGAGGCAGAGGCCGCCGTCAGCAGCTTCTCCGGCTGGACCTATCCGCTCGTCTGGGCGGCGTTCGCGCTGCTGCTGCTCGTGTGCGCGGGTCAGCTCTACCGGCGCCGCCGCATGGAGAGCGCGGGCGACACCGTCGCCATCCCGGTGCTCAAGCCGGTGCTGAAGTATATCGTGGCGCTCTTCGCCGGGCTGGCGCTGCCGGTCGGCGTGTACGGCATGCTGCTCAACGTGCCGGCCTACCGGGCACATCTGGCGCCGTTTCTGCTGCTGACCGTTCTTGGCGCGGCGCTCGGCTTTGTCATCAGCGAGATGGCCATCCGCAAGTCCCTGCGCATCCCGCGCACGGTCTGGCGCGGCTGCGCGGTCACAGCGGCCGTGTGCTGCCTCGTCGTGGTCGGCGCAAAGTGTGACCTCACGGGCTACGCCCGCCGCATCCCGGATACCGCGCAGGTCAAAAGCGTGCGCATCATCTGCAACAGTTACAACTCCACGCTCACCGAGGCGGAGAACATTCAGGCCGTGGAGGACATCCACCGCGCCGTCGTGGCGGAGCGCGAAAAGATCACGGACGACACCAGCATCACCAGTCTGCAACTGACCTACAAGCTCTCGAACGGCAAGGTGCTGATGCGCGAATACACGCTCCCCGACACGAGCACGCGTCTGGCGCAGATCGAGCAGGTGCTCAACTGCGACGAAGCGCGCACCACGCGCAACACGCCGGAGCTGGCCGTGACGCTCGAGCACCTCACCTACACAAACATCGGCTATGAGACCGAAAGCGGCGACTACCTCTACATGGAGCTCACGGCCGAGCAGGCGCTCGACCTGTACGAAAACGCCATCGTGCCCGACTGCGCGGACGGCACCATGGGCCGCGCCTGGCTGACCGACAGCGGCACGCGGCAGAGCACGGCCTACGCCGTGACCATCAGTTATCAGCTCAGCCAGTACGACCCGGCAACAGGCGAAACGACCTACGCCGACGTCGACTACACCCCGCTGACCGATTCCACGCGCACGCTCGCGTGGCTGCGCGCGCACGGCATCGAGCCGCTGCTCGAGGGTGACTCGATCAAGTACGGCGGCGATGCCGACACGCAGCCGGCCATCAACACCTATGAAACGACCGACAGCAGCTTCGGCCGGTAACACCCGCAAAGCCCTACCGCCCGCACATCCGACGATGTGCGGGCGGTTTTTTGCCGCGCGTTCACAAATCGGACGCAGTGTTCACAAATGCTTTTGGGAATATTCGAAAAATCTTCGCCCTTTGTTCATGTCTCTGTTACAAATATCGGCTACGATATAGACACTTCAAAAACCAATCAGCCGGGAGGCAGATAACATGAACGACGCTTCCAATTTCCCCGAAAACGAACAGCCGGAAGCTGAAAACACTTCCGCGCAGGCGGATGCCGAGAACACCGCCGCACCGGGCCGCGTGTGTCCGCAGTGCGGCGCGGCGCTCGAGCCGGGCGCGAGCTTCTGCACGAGCTGCGGCGCAAAGATCGACGACAGCGAGGACATGACGTACCACATCGTCCGCCCCGAGGCCGAGCACAGCTACGAGGACGCGAACTTCCACCCCAGCGACGACGCGGGCAGCACCCCGCCGCGCTACTACACGCCGAACGACGACGCCTGGGCCGAGAAGCCCAAGCACAAGCACCACCCGAGAAAGCCCAAGACCGTGCGCACGCCGGAGCAAAAGCGGCTCATCACGCGCATCGCGTGTCTGTGTCTCGTGTGCGCGCTGCTCGGCGGCCTTGGCGGCGGCGCGATCGCGGGACTCATCACCCGCTCCGGCAGGACCGGCGGCAGCACCGCCTCGAGCTCCAACGGCACGCTCGTGACGCAGCCGGTCAGCTCCGACCCGAGCTCCGCCTCGTCGATCTATGATCTGGCATGCAAGCAGGTCGTCGCCATCACGACGGAAGTGACCTACACCAACTACTTCGGCCAGACCAGCTCCCAGGCGAGCTGCGGCAGCGGCTTTTTCATCACGGACGACGGCTATGTGCTCACAAACTACCACGTCATCTCCACCGCGCACCAGTACGGCTACAGCGTGTCCGTGCTCACCTACGACGGCACGACCTATCAGGCGACCATCGTCGGCGTGGACGAGGACAACGACATTGCCCTGCTCAAGATCGACGCCAGCGGCGTGACGCCCGTCACCTTCGGCGACAGCGACAGCATGGCCGTCGGCGACACGGTGTACGCCGTGGGCAACCCGCTCGGCGAGCTGGAGTTCACCATGACGAGCGGCATGATCAGCGCGCTCGACCGCACCATTACCACCTCCGACGGCACCGACAGCGGCATCAACATGTTCCAGATCGACGCCGCCGTCAACGCCGGCAACTCCGGCGGCCCGGTGTACAACACCTCCGGTCAGGTCATCGGCATCGTGACCGCGAAATACAGCTCCTCCGGCGTGGAGGGTCTGGGCTTCGCCATCCCGGTCAATGACGCCGTGGCCATCGCAAACGACCTGATGAAAAACGGCACCGTGACTGACCGCGCTCAGCTTGGCATCACGCTGCAGGCCATCCCGTCGAGCGCCGCGCAGTACTACAACATGCCGGACGGCGCGTATGTCAATTCCGTCAACAGCGGCAGCTGCGCCGAGAAGGCCGGCCTGAAGGCGGGCGACATCATCACCGCCATCGACGACACGACCGTCTCCTCCGGCGACGCGCTGCGCAGTGCCCTGCGCGGCTACTCCGCCGGCGAGAGCGCCACGCTGACCGTCTCGCGCAACGGCGAGACGCTGACGCTGACCGTCACATTCGACCGCGCCAGCGACAGCACGAAGTAAGCGCATCCCCTCTCTATCGTCCATCGGCGGCGGGTAACCGCCCCGCCGCCGCAAACTTACCAATCCTCTTTTTTCTTTCTCCCATCTTTATTTTCCCCAGCGGAAGAGCGCCGCGCAGAGCCATCTGCACGGCGCTTTTTCCGTTCTTCCGCTGCGGCGGTCAGAACAAACGGCCGGAAGCGGCGGTTCCTCTTCCCCGCCCGGAGAAACAACGTAGCCATCCCTGCCACACGGCGGACAGCGCAACAAAAACCGGCAGCCAAAAAGGCTGCCGGTTGCGGTTGTTTTGTTTCGTTGTACGAAAGGTTTCCGATGCTGCGATCAGTTGAACCAGCCCAGACCGAAGAACGTGCTGATCTGCACAAGCAGGATGAAGAACATGATCACGGGGCAGAGATACTTGATGCAGAAGGTGTAGAAGCCGTGGATGTGGCCGTTGTAGCCGCTGTCGATCTCGCCGTACAGGGATTTCGGCTTGATCTCCCAGCCGACCATGATGGACATGAGCATGGCGCCGAGCGGCATGGCAATGCCTTCGGAAATCATATCCATGAAGTCGAGCCAGTCAGCGCACCAGTCAGCCTTGGAGTTGATGTGGAACAGATCCTTCGGCGCGATGCCGTTGGAGCCGAGACCGTCAACCGCGACGAGGCAGGCCAGCAGGGTGATGGCGAGGCAGACGACGGCGAGCACCTTGTTGCGGTCACGCTCGTGACCCTTGGCGCTGGCGTGGTCGATGAAGGTGACGGAGACCGCCTCGATCAGGGAGATGGCGGAGGAGATGGCCGCGATCAGAACGAGGGCGTAGAAGATCAGGCCGAAGATACCGCCGATGGTGCCCATGTCATGGAACACGTCCTGCAGCGTGGCGAACAGGAGGTTCGGGCCGCCGAGCTTGATCTCGGAGACGGCCATGCCCTTGGCGATGCCGTTGGCGACGGCCGCCGGGATAACGGCGAGACCGGCCATGATGGCAACGAGGGTATCGGAGATAACGATGATGACGGAGTTTTTCGGGAGGTTCTCATTCTTGCCGAGGTAGGAGCCGTAGGTGATCATGGCGCCCATGGCAAGAGACAGGGAGAAGAACATCTGGCCGCCGGCCGTTGCGAGAACTTCCATAAAGCCGGGCGCCTTGTCAAAGAAGCCCGCCTTCAGAGCGTAGCCGGGGACGAACATATACTTGAGGCCGACGTCCGCATTCGGAAGCGTCCAGGCACGGATGATGACGATGACGAGCATGACGAACAGTGCGGGCATGCCGATCGTGTTGAACTTCTCAATGCCGCCGCCGACACCGCCGCGGTTGATGAGATAGCAGATGACCATGAACAGAACCATGCAGCCGATGCTGGCCCACGGGTTGGTGAGCAGAGCCGCGAAGGAGCTGCTGTCCGGCATGCCGCTGAACATGCCGACGACGTTGATGACCATGTAATAGATGCAGTAGCCGCCGAGGACCGAGTAGAAGGTCATGATCAGGAACGGGGCGATGATGGCCAGCCAGCCGATCCACTTGAACTTCTTCGAGACCTTCTTGTAGGCGTTGACCGGGCCGAAGCCGGTGCTGCGGCCGATCGCCAGCTCAGAGAGCATGATGGCAAAGCCGACAAATGCCGCCAGAGCCAGGTAAACGATCAGGAAGGTAAAGCCGCCGCATCTGCCCATCTTGTACGGGAAGCCCCAGATGTTGCCGAGGCCAACGGCAGAACCGATGGCAGAGAGCAGAAAGCCGATTGTGCTGCCAAATGAACCACGTTTGTTTTCGTCCATTGTTTTTCCTCCAATTTCAAATTCGCTTTTCCCGGAACTCCCCCCCAAATGACGCCGGACGATAACCGCTTCGTCCGCTGTCCATAACCGCAAGCGGGAAATTCACGATCAAGTTATTGCTAATTTACACTAAAATCGCAAAATTCGCAACTGTTTTCCGTCGATTTTGTTCACAAACTGTTCAATTTTAGCCAATGCAATGGATAAGGGCACAAAAAGGGAACCGCTTTTTAGATAATCTGACGGCGTTAGCAAAATGGCAACTCCCATTATTTTGCTATTTTGTTTCCGAATGGATGCTATTACTGAAACGTATGCGAAACACTCCCGCCGATATGACACGAGCGCCCCGGTATTTTCTACCGCCGGAAGCCTTGCATTTTTCCGGAAATCATGTATAATACTTTTGTTACTCTGTTTATTTTACTTAGGAGGAATTTCAAATGACATATGAGATGGATATCGCCGGGCTAAAGCGCGATCTGCCCCTGTGCAAGGTCACGGACGACCTGTACATCGGCGCGTTCGTCATGTTCGGCGACGTGGAGCTGACCGTGCACTGCGCAGCCGAGCTTCTCAAGCTGACGCCCGAATATGACTACCTGATCGCACCCGAAGCGAAAGCCATCCCGCTGGTGTACGAAATGGCCCGCCAGAGCGGCGCGGACAAATATTTCGTCGCCCGCAAAAAGGCCAAAGCCTATATGAGCAGCGTGTTCCAGGTACACGTCAAGTCCATCACGACGCAGGGCGTGCAGACGCTCGTGCTCGACCAGACGGACGCGGAGCTGATCCACGGCAAGCGCATCGTCATCGTCGATGATGTGATCTCGACCGGCGAGTCGCTGCGCGCGATGGAGGAGCTCGTCAACGAGGCCGGCGGCATCATCGTCGGCAAGATGGCCGTGCTCGCCGAAGGCGACGCCAACGACCGCCCCGACATCACCGTGCTCGGCAAGCTGCCGCTGTTCAACCCCGACGGCACGCCGAAAGCGTAATCCGGACGCACAGGACACGCGGGCGCTGCCAACGCAGCGCCCGCGTGCCGTTTTTCATCTAGGAGGGATCATCATGAACCTGCTCTTTGCGATCAATGGGGGCTACATCCCCACGTTTCTGGGCTGCATGCGCAGCGTGCTGCTGCACGGCGGCGCGAGCCACTACGAGGTGTTCATCCTGCACTCCGACCTCACGGACGGCGACGAGGCGGACATCCGCACAGCGCTGCCGGACGTGGATTTCCACTTCGTGTTCGTCGACCCCGCGATGTTCGATGGCTTTCCGGAATCGAAGCGCTACCCGCGCCAGATCTATTACCGCATCGCGGCGCCCCTGCTGCTGCCGGACACGCTCGAGCGCATCCTCTATCTCGACGCGGACACGGTCATCATCAACCCGCTGACGACACTGTATGCCACGCCGTTCGGCGATGCGTACTTCATGGCCTGCACGCACACACGCAAGCTGCTCGAAAAGCTCAACGCCGCGCGTCTGGGCATGGACGAGGCTGCGCCGTACATCAACACCGGCGTGCTGCTGTATAACCTCCCCGCCCTGCGGGCCGATCTGGACATGGAGCGTGTGCGCGCCTTCGCCGACGAGAAGCAGGATGTGTTCCTGCTGCCGGATCAGGACATACTCACCGCGCTCTACGGCGACCGGGTGCACCTGCTCGACAGCATGGTCTATAATCTCAGCGACCGCATCCTCGCGCTGCACAACGCGGAGCTGCGAAACGCCCCGGTCGACCTCGACTGGGTGCGCGCGCACACGGTCATCATCCACTACTGCGGCCGGCTCAAGCCGTGGAAACCGCACTATGTCGGCGTACTCGACGTGTTTTACCACGAGCTGATGGAAGAGATTCAGAAATAAAAAATATGCGTCCCGATCATTCGGGACGCTCTTTTTATGTTTCGCGCAGGCCGCTGAAGAACGCGCGCAGGACATCCGCGCAGTCATCTGCCAGCACGCCGCCGTAGATGGCGGGATGGTGACCGTAGCGCTCCTCAAAGAGGTTGAGGACGCTGCCGCACGAGCCGAAGTTTGGCTCCCTCGCGCCGTAGACGACGACCGGCACGCGGGCGTTGATGATCGCCCCGGCGCACATGGGGCACGGCTCGAGCGTGACATAGAGCGTGCATGCGTCAAGCCGCCACGTGCCGCGCGCGCGGCATGCCTCGGCGATGGCCTCCATCTCGGCGTGGGCGTCGGCCCGGTGCGTCCGCTCACGGCGGTTGCGGCCGCGGCCGATGATGCGGCCCGCGCCGTCGGCGATCACGCAGCCGACCGGCACTTCGCCGTCGGCCGCCGCGGCGTGCGCGAGCGCGAGCGCTGCGCGCATATAGTCCTCGCGCTCCACAGGCGCTCTCCCCTTTCAAAAAACCGGCGCTGTCATCGTTAACAGCGCCGGAAACACGTTTTGGACGAAAAACCGATCAGGCCAGAGCCGCCGTGATGATGGACATCTGGTAGACTTCCTCGGCGTCGCAGCCGCGGGACAGGTCGTTGATCGGGGCGTTCAGGCCCTGCAGGATCGGGCCGTAGGCCGCGAAGCCGCCGAGGCGCTGCGCGATCTTATAGCCGATGTTGCCGGCTTCGATGCACGGGAAGATGAAGGTGTTGGCGTGGCCCGCGACCGGAGAGCCGGGGAACTTCAGCTGGCCGACGACCGGAGAAACGGCCGCGTCGAACTGCATCTCGCCGTCGAGCTTCAGCTCGGGCGCGAGCTCCTTGGCGATGACGGTGGCGTCGTGGCTGAGCGCGACCGTGCCGCCCTTGCCGGAGCCCTTGGTGGAGAAGCTCAGCATGGCAACCTTCGGGTCGATGCCGAAGGTCTCGGCGGTCTTGGCGGTCTCGATGGCGACCTCGGCCAGCTTCTGCGCGGCAGAGAACGTGACCTCGCCGGTGGCCTTGTCGACGGTGTCCTGATAGTCGATGTTGATGGCGCAGTCGCCCATGGCGAGCATCTCGTCGCCGCGGACCATGATGAAGCAGGAGCTCACGAGGTGGGCGCCCTTCTTGGTCTTGATGAGCTGCAGCGCCGGACGAACGGTGTCCGCGGTGGAGTAGGTCGCACCGCCGAGCAGCGCGTCGGCCACGCCCATCTTCACGAGCATCGTGCCGAAGTAGTTGCCCTTCTGCAGGTTGGCGCGGACTTCTTCCATGGTCATCTTGCCCTTGCGCAGGTCAAACATGCACTGGGCCATCTCGTCCATCTTGTCGTAGTTGGCGGGGTCGATGATCTCGAGACCCTCGATGTCGAAGCTGCCGGCCTTGGCCGCAGCCTTCACATCATCAACGTTGCCGACGAGGATCGGCGTCAGGAAACCGCCCTGCTTCAGGCGGGCAGCGGACTCGAGGATGCGGGCGTCGGTGCCCTCGGTGTAGACGATCTTGCGGGGATTGGCTTTGAGAACTTCAACCAGATTTTCAAACATGGTGCTTTCCTCCAATATGTTCATCTATTTTCTGCTTGCTGTGAACATGGTTTTACAAGTAAATAGTGTAACACCCCATTCGACGTTTTTCAAGTCTTGCGCGCGATTTTATCAAGAGGTTGTTGCCGTTTGGGCGCGGGCGTGGTAAAATACAGTCCGTTATCATGAATGTTACAGGAGGTGCGGCATGGAACGCAATTTTGCTGCCGTCATGTCGGAGCTGCGCCACGCGCGCGGGCTGTCCCAGCGCAAGGTCGCGGCCGATCTGAAGATCAGCCAGGCGCTGCTGTCCCACTATGAAAACGGCGCGCGAGAGCCGGGGCTGGCGTTCGTGTGCCGGGCGTGCGATTACTACGGCGTGAGCGCGGACTTTCTGCTCGGCCGCGCGCCGAGCCCGACGTGCACGCCCGAGCAGCTCGAGGCGCTGCGCGTGCTCGTGCAGGACGTGCGCACCGCCGCCGACCGCGCCGAGGCCGCACTGGAGGAGATTTCCCTATGATCCCACAAGAAGACATCCGCAATTTTTCGATCATCGCACACATCGACCACGGCAAGTCCACGTTGTCCGACCGGCTCATCGAGCTGTGCGGCGCCGTGGATCAGCGCGAGATGGAGCCGCAGCTGCTCGACAACATGGACCTCGAGCGCGAGCGCGGCATCACGATCAAGGCGCGCGCCGTCGGCCTGACGTATCACCGCGGCGGCAAGACCTACACGCTCAACCTCATCGACACGCCGGGCCATGTGGACTTCAACTACGAGGTCAGCCGCTCGCTCGCCGCGTGCGAGGGCGCCGTGCTGATCGTGGACGCCTCGCAGGGCGTGGAGGCGCAGACGCTCGCCAACACCTACCTGGCGCTCGAGCACGATCTCGAGATCCTGCCGGTCATCAACAAGATCGACCTGCCGGCCGCCGACCCCCAGCGCACCAAGACCGAGATCGAGGACATCATCGGCATCCCGGCCATGGACGCGCCGGAGATCTCGGCCAAGCAGGGCATCAACATCCAGGCCGTGCTCGACGACATCGTTGACCACGTCCCCGCCCCGAAGGGCGACCCGAACGCCCCGCTGCAGGCGCTCGTATTCGACAGCCAGTATGACAGCTACCGCGGCGTCATCGTGCTCATGCGCATCGTGGCCGGCACGCTCCGGCGCGGCATGGAGGTGACGATGATGTCCACCGGCGCGTCGTACAAGGTGCTGGAGGTCGGCCACCTGCGGCCCATCGGTCTCGACCCGTGCGACGAGCTCGGCTGCGGCGACGTGGGCTACTTCACGGCGAGCATCAAGAACGTGGAGGACACGCGCGTGGGCGACACCGTGACCGAAACGGCCCGCCCCGCTGCTGAGCCGCTGCCCGGCTACCGCCCGGCGCGGTCGATGGTCTACTGCGGCATTTACACCGAGGACGGCTCGAAGTACCCCGATCTGCGCGACGCGCTCGAAAAGCTCAAGCTCAACGACGCCTCGCTCTCGTTCGAGCCGGAGTCGTCGGTCGCGCTCGGCTTCGGCTTCCGGTGCGGCTTTCTCGGCATGCTGCACATGGAGATCATTCAGGAGCGGCTCGAGCGCGAGTTTGACCTTGACCTCATCACGACGCTGCCGAGCGTCATCTACCGCATCACAAAGACCGACGGCACGGTGCTCATGATCGACAACCCGCACGACTACCCGAACCCCGCGTCCATCGAGGTCGCGGAAGAGCCGTTCGTGAACGTGTCGATCATCACGCCGCAGGAATTCGTCGGCAACATCATGCCGCTGTGCCAGGATCTGCGCGGCGAGTACAAAAATATGCAGTATCTCGACAGCCGGCTCGTGGAGCTGCACTACGAGATGCCGCTCAACGAGATCGTCTACAACTTCTTCGACACGCTCAAGGCACGCACGAAGGGGTACGCCTCGCTCGACTACGAATTTTCCAGCTACCACCCGAGCGAGCTCGTGAAGGTGGACATGCTGCTCAACGGCGACCAGGTCGACGCGCTGAGCTTCATCGCCCACAAGGACAAGGCCTACGGCCGGGCGCGCAAGCTGTGCGAAAAGCTCAAGGAGAACATCCCGCGGCAGCTGTTCGAGATCCCGGTGCAGGCCGCGATTGGCGGCAAGATCATCGCGCGCGAGACCGTCAAGGCCCTGCGCAAGGACGTGCTCGCCAAGTGCTACGGCGGCGACATCACGCGCAAGAAGAAGCTGCTCGAAAAGCAAAAGGAAGGCAAGAAGAAAATGCGCCAGCTCGGCACGGTCCAGATCCCCACGGAGGCATTTCTCGCCGTGCTCAAGCTCGATGAATAAGGAGGAAGCAAAGCATGCTCGAATTCCGGTTTGACACCCAGCTGCTCATCGAGGGCCACGGCCTCGACGAGGACGCCATCCACGACTATATCCAGCGCAACATCGCGGGCGACTGCCTGCTGGCCGTTGGCGACGAGGATCTCATCAAGATCCACTTCCACACGAACACGCCCTGGAAGGTGCTCGAATACTGCGCGGGCCTGGGCGACATTCACGACGTCGTCATCGAAAACATGGAGCGTCAGGAAAACGGCCTGCACGGCTGATCTTCCGGACGCAAAACCCGGCAGAGCATTTGCTCTGCCGGGTTTTCCTTTTCGTATGCAGTTATTTGGAGTGGGCCTCCGCCACGAGCTTGCCCTGCACGAGGTAGCGCTGGTGATTGTCCCCACGGAAGCAGGTCGAGAGCGTCAGCACCCGGTCGCCCGGTTCGGGCCAGGCGTCGGTGCGGAAGTTGGACTGCAGGCTCTTTTGCGCCTGCACGCCGTCAAAATACGCCGTGAAATCGTCCGCATCCGCAAAGTCGTGGCACAGCAGCAGGTGCTCGTTCGAATGCGGATAGGCCGCGAAGATCTCATAGACAAGCATCCGGTCCGGGAGATAGACATAGATGTAGCGGTGCGCCTCAAAGACCTCGGCATCCGAAAAATCGTTGAGCTGGGCAAACATGCGCCCGTTGCGCAGGTTGTGCCCGTAGAGCACGGTCATGGGGTCGCTGAAATCCTTCTGGTTGTAGTCCTGGCTGAAGATGCTGCCGCCGCTGTAGTACGCGCCGTTTTCGCTGTGCTTGGAGTAATACTCCTGATCATCATCGCCGTCACGCTGGAGCACGGCGTAGCTGATGTCCGTATCCGGGATCGTGACCCAGGCATAGATATCCGGGTTCATGGCCTGCAGCTCGTCGAAATCGACCGGGATCTTCACGCGCTCGAGCTGGAAGCTGCCGGTGTCGTCCGGGGCGTTGGCGCGCATCCGGTCGCCGAAGGACTGCCCCTGGTAGTACTGAATGATGTACCACACGCACCACGCGCACGCGCACAGCGCTGCAAGCGCCACAAGCACCAGCACACTGCGCACAAGGATCTTTTTCGTTTTCATCATTCACCTCATAAAACAAAAGCTCCATGAACGAATCATGGAGCTTTGTTATCATAGTTATGCCATCTTACTTGGCGCAAACCAGCTTTTTGCCGCAAAACAGCACCGCTCCGACCGCAGCAACGGCCGCCAGGATTACCCACAGGATGCTGAAGGATTCACCGGTCTGCGGAGAGGTCTTGCCGGAATCGGGATGGACATCCGGATTCGTGTTGCCCTTCTCCGGGCTGGTAACATTGCTGGCAGCAAACGCCGTCGCCGACAGTGCAAACACAAGAACGAGTATCAAAAGAATGGCCACAAAACGCTTCATTGTGTAACTCCTCCATTCATAAACTTACAGCTTCTAATAGTAGCATAATTTTACACCGAAACGGTGTAAAAAGCAAGGGTTATTTTCAAAAAATAACCGTTTTCAGTCAACCATCCACCGGCTCGTAGAAAATATCCAGGACCATCTCCAACAGCGCATCGGGATTGACCTGATACTCTGCGTGCTTCTGCGCGCCCATAACCGATGTGCCGGGCACGTTGACGATATCGCCCGAGAAGTGCATCCCGCTCGCCTGCTGCGCCAGATAGACCATCATGGCGGTGTTGATGTTCGTCGTGATATTGCGCCGAACATCGTTATAGAGCGCCAGCACGCTCGCCGGGTCCTCCTTGACCTGCGCGAGCATCTTGTTCACGAGCGCGAGCACGATCACGGTTGACTTTTACGGAAAACCATCCTATTGTAACTACATATCCTTGCATTTTCGGAGGTTTTGCCATGGACGATCCCAAAACTGCCGGCCGCTGGGTCAGCGCGTGGAGCACCAGCCCCATCGACGCGAGCCTGTCCGAGTCCGGCGTGCTCGACCGGCTCGGCGTGGCCGTGACGGATGTATCCGCGCGCACGGCCGTGCAGCTCACGGCCGGGGGCACGCACATACGCCTGACGCTCTCGAACATCTTCGGCGTGCTGCCGCTGCACGTGGCGGCCTGTACCATCGCCATCGGCGCAGACGATGCACGCGGCATTGACCCCGCCACGCTGCGCACCGTGACCTTCGGCGGGCAGACGCACGTGCGCATCGGCGCGGGAGAAAGCTGCACGTCCGACGCGGCCGCGCTGCCGGTCGCCGCCGGGCAGACGCTGGCCGTGACGGTCTTTTACCGCGGCATCAACGCCATGCGCACGATTGGACTCATCGGCGGATGCAGCCATGCCGAGCTCGGCAACTGCACGCGCCGCACTCTGCTGCACATGGCCGTGCCGATGCAGCACACGGCGGACTCCGGCGCGTATGAGGTCATCCCCGCGCTCACGGAGATCGACGTGCTGGCCGCGGCCGGGACGCATGCGTGCGTCATCTTCGGCGACTCGACCGTGGCAAACGAGCTGCCGCGCCTGCTGGCCGCGCGCCTGCGCGCCGATGGCATTGAAAACGTAAGCGTGACGCAGGCCGCCATCAAGGGCGACCGGCTGGTGGCCGACGGCGTCGGCCGCGCGGCAAAGCTGCTCGGCGGCGCGGGCGTAAAGCGCTTTGCGCGCGATGTGCTCGCGCAGGCGGGAGCGGACATGGTGCTCGTCAAGCTCGGCGCGAACGATCTCATCCACCCGCACTGCCAGAGCAAGCAGGGGCTGCTGACCCCGGTGACGTTCGCGCAGATGACGGCGGGCTACCGCGCACTTGCCGACATGGCCCACGCACAGGGCATGCGCATCTGGTTTTGCGAGCTCACGCCGTGGAAGGGCTACACGCGCAACCTCTTCGGCCGCGGGGACGACATTCAGTGGTCGCCGGAATATGACGCGCTGCGGCTGGAGCTCAACGCCTGGTTTCAGGGCGCGGACTGCCCCGCCGACGGGTACATCCCGCTCGACGCTCTGGCCGACCCCAACGATCCGGACGCGCTCGTCCCGGCCTACACGACCGACGGCGTGCACCACACCCCGGCCGGGCAGCGGGCGCTCGCCGCGCTGATCCCGGAAGACATCTTTGTGACATGAGACAGGAGGCAGTACCCAGGGCGATCATCCGCCCAGCAGCTGCGCACGACCTTGCGCGCATTGAAGAGATCTATGACGCGATCCACACGGCCGAGGAGGCCGGGAACGTCAGCATCGGCTGGGTGCGCGGCGTGTACCCGACGCGCGCGACCGCACAGGCCGCGCTGGACGCCGGCGAGCTGTTCGTGCTGGAGAGCGACGGCACTGTCTATGCCGCCGGGCGCATCAACCGCGAACAGGTGCCGGTGTATGCCGAGGTGCCGTGGGCGCACGACGCAGCGCCGGAGCAGGTGCTCGTGCTGCACACGCTCGTCGTTGACCCGGCGGCCGCCGGGCACGGCTACGGCACGCAGTTCGTGCGTTTTTATGAACAATACGCCCGGGAGCACGGCTGCCCGGAGCTGCGCATCGACACGAACGCGAAAAACGCCAACGCCCGCCGGCTCTACGCCTATCTCGGCTACCGCGAGGCCGGGATAGTACCGTGCACGTTCAACGGCATCGACGGCGTCGCGCTCGTGTGCCTGGAAAAGTGGCTGGGCAGCGAACCATAACGGCGAGACCGTATAAAGAAAACCGCAGGCCCCGGAGCGCGCTCCGGGGCCTGCGGTTTTTGGATCTTGGCGCTCACGGCGTGGGGCTGCCGCCGCACAGCCGTTCATAGCCGGTGCGGTAAGCCCCGCTGAGGATCTCCTCCCACCAGGGACGGTTGGCGAGATACCAGTCGATCGTCCGGCCAATGCCGTCGGCAAAGCGCGTCTCCGGCAGCCAGCCGAGCTCCGTGTGGATCTTCGTGGGGTCGATGGCATAGCGCAGGTCGTGCCCCTGCCGGTCGGCGACGTAGGTGATGAGGCGCTCGGGCTTGCCGAGCTTGCGGCAGATCAGGCGCACGATGTCGATGTTGCGCATCTCGTTGTGGCCGCCGATGTTGTACACCTCGCCGATGCGGCCGTGGTTGACCACAAGGTCGATGGCCCGGCAGTGGTCGCCGACATACAGCCAGTCGCGCACGTTCAGCCCCCGGCCGTACACCGGCAGCGGCCGGTCCGCGAGGGCATTTACGATCATGAGCGGGATGAGCTTTTCCGGGAACTGATACGGCCCGTAGTTATTCGAGCAGCGCGAGATCGTGACCGGCAGGCCGTACGTGCGCCCGTACGCCCCCGCCAACAGATCGGCCGCGGCCTTGGAGCTGCTGTAGGGTGAGCTGGTGTGCAGCGGTGTCTGCTCGGTGAACAGCAGATCCGGCCGGTCGAGCGGCAAGTCGCCGTAGACCTCGTCGGTCGAGACCTGATGAAAGCGCACATTGCCGTATTTGCGGCAGGCGTCCATGAGCACGGACGTGCCGATGATGTTCGTCTGCAGAAACAGCGACGGGTCGGCGATCGAGCGGTCGACATGGCTCTCGGCCGCGAAGTTCACGACCACGTCGGGATGTTCTTCTTCAAACAGGCCGTAGACCGCCTCCCGGTCGCAGATGTCCACCTTGGCAAAGCGGAAGTTCGGCTGCCCGAGCAGCGGCGCGAGCGTAGAGAGATTGCCGGCATAGGTGAGCTTGTCGATGCACACGAGTCGGTCGTCCGGGTAGTGCCCGCGCAGATAAAACAGGTAGTTTGCGCCGATGAAGCCGGCGCCGCCCGTGACAAATCTAGTCATGTATCTCCCTCTCAAACACAAGTTTGTCCTCCGCGACCGCGCGCAGGTGCGTGCCGTAGGGCGAGTGGTCATAGCGCGCAGCGGCGGCCAACAGCTGCGTCTTCGTGAGCCAGCCCATGTGATAGGCCACCTCTTCCGGCGCGGAAATGATCACGTCCTGGCGGTTCTGCACTGTCTGGACAAAGACCGCCGCGTCCATGAGGCTCTCGACCGTGCCGGTGTCGAGCCAGGCAAACCCGCGGCCGAGCAGCTGCACCTTCAGCCGGTCGGCATCAAGATAGAGCCGGTTGAGATCCGTGATCTCCAGCTCGCCGCGCGCGGACGGGCGCACCTGCCGTGCCATGTCCACGACGCGGTTGTCGTAAAAATACAGGCCCGTGACGCAGTAGTTCGAGCGTGGGTGCGCCGGCTTTTCCTCCACGGACAGCACGCGCTTGTCCTGGTCAAACTCCACAACGCCGAAGCGCTCCGGGTCTTTGACGTGGTAGCCGAAGATCGTGGCATAGCCCGCCTCGGCATTTGCGACCGCCTCGCACAGGTTGCTGCGAAAGCGGTTGCCGTAGAAAATATTGTCGCCGAGGATCATGGCGCACGTGTCGCCGCCGATGAAGTCTGCCCCGATCAGAAACGCCTGCGCGAGCCCGTCCGGGTGCGGCTGCACCGCGTAGGACAGGCGGATGCCGAACTGGCTGCCGTCGCCGAGCAGGCGCTCGAAACGCGGCGTGTCCTCCGGCGTGGAGATGATGAGAATGTCGCGGATGCCCGCGAGCATGAGCGTCGAGAGCGGGTAATAGATCATGGGCTTGTCGTACACGGGCAGCAGTTGCTTGGACGTGACCCGCGTGAGCGGGTACAGCCGCGTGCCGGAGCCACCGGCGAGGATGATGCCTTTCATCGTCTGCGCCTCCCTTTTCAGTCTCTGCGGTACAGGTCGCGGGTGTATACCTTCTCCGGCACGTCGTCGAGCGCGGACTCGGTGCGGTTGGCAACGATCACGGCCGCCATGCGCTTGAATTCCGTCAGCGACGCGATCACCGGCAGGCCGTCGAAGGCGGCCGCCTTGAGCGTCGGCTCATAGATGACAACGCTCGCGCCCGCGCGGCGCAGCCGCTCGATAACGCCGCGGATGCTCGACTCGCGGAAATTGTCGGAGTCCGCCTTCATCGTCAGGCGGTACACGCCGACGACGCCGCCCGCCGCCCTTTGCAGGATCTGACGGGCGATGTGATCCTTACGCTCGTCATTGGCCGTGACGGCGGCGCTGATGATGCGGTTGGGAATGTCGCCGAAGTTCGCCACCAGCTGGCGCGTGTCCTTCGGCAGGCAGTAGCCGCCGTAGCCGAACGAGGGGTTGTTGTAGTGCGCGCCGATGCGCGGGTCAAGGCACACGCCGTCGATGACCTGGCGCGTGTCGAGCCCCTTGAGCTCGCAGTAGGTGTCGAGCTCGTTAAAATAGCTCACGCGCACGGCGAGATACGTATTGGCAAAGAGCTTGATGGCCTCGGCCTCCGTCGCGTTCGGGTAGAGCGTGGGGATGTCGCGCTCCGCCGCGCCCTGCTGCAGCAGAGACGCGAACCGGCGCGCGTCCGCCTCCGTCGCCGTGCCGCCGTGCGGGCGGCCGACCACGATGCGGCTCGGGTGCAGGTTATCATACAGCGCCCTGCCCTCGCGCAGAAACTCCGGCGAGAACAGCAGCCGCGCGCAGCAAAACCTGCCCACGATGCGCTCCGTATAGCCAACCGGCACCGTGGACTTGATGACCACGAGTGCGCCGGGGTTGACCCGGCCGACGAGCGTGAGCACCGCCTCGACGGTCGAGGTGTTGAAGAGGTTGCGCTCGGGGTCATAGTCCGTCGGCGTGGCAATGACGACCACGTCGGCCGCGCGGTAGGCCCGCTCGGCGTCCACGGTCGCCGTGAGCGTCAGCGGCTTCGTGCGCAGGAAGTCTGTGATCTCGGCGTCGACGATCGGCGAGACGCCGCGGTTGATCTGTTCGGCTTTGGCGGGGGTCGTGGTCACGGCGGTGACGGCGTTGTGCTGCGCGAGCAGCACCGCCTGCGCCAGGCCGACATAGCCCACACCGGCTACGGTGATGTTCATAGGCATTCTCCGGTTTCTCAAATCATGCATGGGTCACAACGCGGCCGGGACAGCTGCCCCGGCCGCAGAAAAAAGCAGATGATCGCATCAGCGGTTTTCCTCCATCTCCACCGGCAGGCTGGTGAGGTAGCGCCGCAGCATGTCGAAGGCGTGGTTGGCCGCCGCGTGCTTGATGCGCACGCGCCCCCACTTGTCCTTGTGCAGCGTGCGGTGGAACGTGCCGTCCGGCGTGGCGAGGGCCACGAAGAGCGTGCCGACGGTGTGCACACCGTCGCCGTCCGGGCCGGCAAGGCCCGTGATGCTCAGGCCGAGGTCCGTGCCGAAAGCGGCGCGCACATGCTCGGCCATCGCGGCCGCGACCTCGGAGCTGACGGCGCCGCAGCGCGCGATGAGCGCGGGGTCGACATCCAGCAGGCGGGTCTTGGTCTCGTCGTTATAGGCGATGATGCCGCCGGCAAACACGGCCGACGCACCCGGCACATTCGTGAGCAGGTCGCCGAGCAGGCCGCCGGTGCAGCTGTCGGCCACGGCAATGGTCTTGTGCTGCGCGAGCAGGAGCTCAGCCGCGCACGTCTCGATATTCGGCGTGTCGACGCCGTAGGCAAAGGCGCCGAGCTCGCGCTGCACGCGCGCGAGGCACGGGGCGATCATGGTCTCGGCCTCGGCCTCCGTGGCAGCCTTGGCCGTGACGCGCACGAGGCACTCGCCCTCCTTGGCATAGGGCGCGAGCGTCGGATTTTGCATCTCGTTCATGAGATCGCGCAGCTGGTACTCCATCGTGCCCTCGCCGATGCCGAAGATCTTGACGCTGTGCGAGACGATGATCCCATCCCCGCGCGCGGCGAGAAACGGGCGCACGCGGTAGCGCAGCAGCGGCTCACACTCCAGCGGCGGGCCGGGCAGCATGATGACGAGACAGCCGTCGGCCTCAAACGCGCAGGCCGGGGCTGTGCCCCAGTCGTTTTGCAGCACGGTGCAGCCGCGCGGCAGCATGACCTGCTGCAGGTGATTTTCCGTCATGTAGGTGTGACGCTCGCGGTACAGGCCGCGCAGGCGCTCCTCCTCGGCCTTGTTGAGCTCGAGCGGGATGCCGAACGCGCCGGCCACGACCTCCTTGGTCAGGTCGTCGCACGTCGGGCCGAGACCGCCGGTCGTGATGATGAGGTCGGCGCGCGTGCGGGCAAGCTGCACCGCCTGCTCGAGCCGCGCGCGGTTATCGCCGACGACGGTCTGCCAGTAGACGTTGATGCCCAGCTCCGAGAGCAGGCGCGCGACCGCGGCCGCGTCGGTATTGATGGTGTCGCCGAGGAGCAGTTCGGTGCCGACGGCAATGAGTTCTGCATTCATAAATCGATCCGGATCCTTTCAATTCCGTCCACTGCCTCGTGCACGAGCGCGTCGATGTCGAGCGCGGACTCCGCCTCCGCGACCTCCGCCACGGTCGGGCGGGTCTTGGGGTGGCGCGGGGTGAAGACCGTGCAGCAATCCTCATACGGGAGGATGGATGTGTCAAATGTGCCGATCTCGCGCGCAATCTTCACGATATCGCGCTTGTCCATGCCGATGAGCGGCTGGAGCACGGGCAAGTGCGTCACGTCCTGCGTGCAGGCCATGGCCTCCATGGTCTGGCTGGCGACCTGGCCGAGATTTTCGCCGGTGACGATGGCCTTGCACTCGTTGTGCGCGGCGATGTCCTCGGCGATGCGCATCATGAACCGGCGCATAATGAGCGTGAAGTATTCCTCCGGGCAGGCGCGGCGGATCTCCTCCTGGATGTGCGTGAAGGGCACAATCTGCAGCGTCATGCGGCCGGTGTAGGCCGTGAGCTCTTTGGCCAGCGAGAGAACCTTCTCCTTGGCGAGCTCCGACGTGTACGGGAAGGAGAAAAAGTGCACGGGGACGAGGCGCACGCCGCGCTTTGCGATCATGTACGAGGACACGGGGCTGTCGATGCCGCCGGACAGCAGCGTCACGGCCGCGCCGTTGCAGCCGACGGGCATGCCGCCCGCCGCCTCGACGGCCTGCGCGTGGACATACGCCGCCTGCTCGCGCACCTCAAGGCGCACGGTCAGCTCCGGGTCGTGCACGTCGACGACCGTATTGGGAAACGCCTCGGCGAGCTCGCCGCCGACATACTGCGACAGCTCGATGCTCGTCATGGGAAAGCGCTTGTCCGAGCGCTTGGTCTCCACCTTGAAGCTGTGCGCCGCCGTCATCGCGTCGTGCAGGTACGACTTGGCAAGCGCCGTGATGGCGTCCTTGTCCTTCTCGCAGGCGGCCGCGCGCGTGATCGTTGCAATGCCGAACACCTTACGCACGGCGTCATACGCCGCGTCGAGGTCAGCCGCGTCGTCGGCGGCCTCGATGTACAGCGCCGACTGCAGATATGTCACGCGGAAGTGGCCGATGGGTTTGAGCCGGCGCTTGACGTTTGCGACCAGCCTCTCTTCAAAATAGTGCTTGTTGAGGCCCTTGAGAAAAATTTCTCCGGGCTTACAGAGCAGCAGATCCTTCATAAATCGTTCGTTCCTTTTCTTTCAGGATATCACAGGCAGCGCTCGATGAGCGTGATGAACATGCCAATCGACCACGCGCCGAGCCACACGAGCAGCAGGCACACGAGCACGCCGAGGATGAGCCCGATGAGCGAGCAGACATAGCCGACCGTGCGCGGCGTTCCGTTGAAGCCGAGGCTCTTGGCGCGGGAGGCATAGATCAGGCCGATGATGCCCGTGACGATCGAGCCGAGCGCCGTGTAGCCGAAGATGAGCAGCGCGCACGAGACGATGCCGAGCACCATGGCGACGGTGGCCTCATGCTTGCCGGGCTGCGGGCCGGGCGGCTGATACCAGTTGGGGTTGTAGTTGTAGTTATTGTTGTACATGAGGAAGCTCCCTTCTGTCGGGCCGGACTCACGGCTCGGCGACGGAAAAGTCATACGTGCGGTACTGGATGGCCTCGGCCAGGTGCGCAAGGCCGATGGTCTGCGCCCCGTCGAGATCGGCGATCGTGCGCGCGACGCGCAGGATGCGGTCATAGCTGCGGGCGGTGAGGGCCATGCTGTCAAACGCCTGGTGCATGAGCTGCTCGCACTCGGGCGAGAGCGCGCAGAACTCCGCGAGCGCACGCGGACCCATGTGGGCGTTCGTCGTGGTGGTGTCGTCCCCGTAGCGGGCGCGCTGCACGGCGCGGGCGGCGTTGACGCGCGCGCGGATGGCGCGCGACGGCTCCCCGGCCGACGGCTCGGTGAGCTCGTCGAACTCCAGCGCCGGGACCTCGACGATGATGTCGATGCGGTCGAGCAGCGGGCCGGACACGCGCGCATGGTAACGGCGCACGTCGCGCGGCGAGCAGCGGCAGCGGCCAGAAGGATGCCCATACCAGCCGCACTTGCAGGGGTTCATGGCGCACACGAGCATGAAGCGGCTCGGATACGTCACGGAGCCGGCCGCGCGCGAGATGGTGATGCTGCCGTCCTCGAGCGGCTGGCGCATCGTCTCGAGCACGGCGGGCGAAAACTCCGGCAGCTCGTCGAGAAAGAGCACGCCATTGTCCGCCAGACTCATCTCGCCCGGCTGCAGCGCGCTGCCGCCGCCGGACATGGCGACGTTCGACACCGTGTGGTGCGGCGCGCGAAACGGCCGGGTACGCACGACGGGGTCATCCGGCGTCGTGAGGCCGAGGACGGAATAGACCTGCGTGGTCTCGATCATTTCGGCGCGGTTCATCGCGGGCAGAATGGTCGGCAGGCGCTTGGCGAGCATGGACTTGCCCGCGCCCGGCGGGCCGATGAGCAGGATGTTGTGCCCGCCGGCGGCGGCCACCTCGAGCGCGCGCTTGACGTTCTCCTGCGCCTTGACCTCGGCAAAATCGACCGGGAAGCGCGGCTCGGTCTCGAGCCGCGGCGCTGTCTTTGGCGCGATGCGCCTGTCCCCGCGCAGATGGTGCACAAGTTGGGCGATGTTCTCGACCGGGTAGACGGTCACATGGTCGGCAAAGGCGGCCTCGGCCGCGTTGCCCGCCGGGACATAGAGCTCCTCGAGGCCGATCTGCTCGGCCGCGAGCGCCATCGTGAGCGCGCCGGTGACGGGGCGCACCTCCCCCGCGAGGCTGACCTCGCCGAGAAACGCCGCCGTGGCCGGCGGCTGGCGGATCTCCCCCGTGGCGCACAGGATGCCCAGCAGCACCGGCAGGTCATAGAGCGTGCCGGCCTTGCGCGTGTCCGCCGGGGCGAGGTTCACCGTCAGGCGGCTGACCGGGAACTTCATGCCGTTGGTCTTGATGGCACTGCGCACGCGCTCGCGCGCCTCCTTGACGGCCGCATCCGGCAGGCCGACGATATCAAACCCCGGCAGGCCGTTGGACACGTGGCACTCCACGCTGACCGCGTAGCCGGTCACGCCCCGGCAGCCGAGGGACTGGATTTTGGACAGCAAGCCGCTCGCCTTCTTTCACGGACGAGCCCCGGCCGAACGCCGGGGCACCGTCGCATCGTTTTGGGTCACGCTTCGGTATCGGGCTCCGTGTCGCCGACGACGGCGATGTGCAGCTCCTCAAGCTGGTGCGGCTCGACGGTGCCGGGCGCGCCCATCATGACGTCCTGCGCGTTCTTGTTCATCGGGAACGGAATGATCTCGCGGATGCAGTCCTCGCCCGCGAGGAGCATGACCATGCGGTCCACGCCCGGGGCGATGCCGGCGTGCGGGGGCGCACCGTAGCAGAAGGCGTTGTACATGGCCGGGAACTTGGCCTTGACATCGTCCTCGCCGAGGCGCACAAGTTCGAACGCCTTGACCATGATCTCGGGGTCGTGGTTACGCACCGCGCCGGAGCTGAGCTCGACGCCGTTGCACACAAGGTCGTACTGGTAGGCGTAGATGTCGAGCGGATCGACCTCGCCGCGCTCGGCCTTTTCGAGGATCTCGAGGCCGCCGTTCGGCATCGAGAACGGGTTGTGGCAGAACTCCAGCTCGCCGGATTCCTCGCCGATCTCGTACATCGGGAAGTCGACGATCCAGCAAAATTCGTACCGCTCCCTGTCCATGTGGCCCGGCACGGCCGTGCCGAGCTTTGTGCGCAGCACGCCCGCCGTCTTCTGCGCGGCGGTCTTTTTGCCGGCCGTCACGCCGACGAAGCAGCCCGGCTTCAGGCCGAGGGCCGCGGTGATCTCCGCCGTCTTGTCCGTGAGGAATTTGGCGATGCCGCCGGCGAAGCTGCCCTGCTCGTCGACCTTGAACCAGTAGGGCTTGCTGCCGGCCTGCACCTCCACGTCGGCGCAGAGCTTGTCAATGGCCTTGCGCGCCATGGCGCAGTCGGGCACGACGACGGCCTTGACCGTGTTGCCCGCGGCAAAGGGCGCAAACTCGCTGCCGGCGACGAGCGCCGTCATGTCCTGCACGGTGAGGTCGATGCGCAGGTCGGGCTTATCAGAGCCGTAGGTCTCCATCGCATCACGATAGGAGATGCGGCGGAAGGGCGCCTCGGACGCAATGTTGTACTTGCCGTACTTGGCGAAGATCGGCGGGAGCACGTCCTCGAGCACGGCAAAGACGTCGTCCTGCGTGGCGAAGGCCATCTCCATGTCGAGCTGGTAGAACTCGCCGGGGCTGCGGTCACCGCGGGCGTCCTCGTCGCGGAAGCACGGGGCGATCTGGAAATAGCGGTCGAAGCCCGCCGTCATGAGCAGCTGCTTGAACTGCTGCGGTGCCTGCGGCAGCGCGTAGAACTTGCCGGGGTGCTTGCGCGCGGGCACGAGATAGTCGCGCGCGCCCTCGGGGCTGGAGGCCGTGAGGATGGGCGTCGTGATCTCGAGGAAGCCGTGCTCGGTCATGGCGGCGCGCAGCGCGGCCACCACCTGGCAGCGGAGGATGATGTTTTTCTTCACGGCGGGGTTGCGCAGGTCGAGATAGCGGTACTTCAGGCGCAGCGCCTCGTCGGCGTCGCGGCTGCGGTTGATCTCGAACGGCAGCTCGTTGTAGCGGCAGCGGCCGAGCACCTCGATCTTCGTGGGCACGACCTCAATGTCGCCGGTGGGCAGCTTGGGGTTTTTGCTCGCGCGCTCGCGCACGGTGCCCTCCACGGCGATGGTGGACTCCTTGTTGAGCGACTTGACGACCTTCATCATGTCCTCGGTCTCAATGACGACCTGGGTCGTGCCGTAAAAATCGCGGACGACGACGAAGGCAAAATTCTGCCCGACCTCGCGGACATTTTCCATCCAGCCGACGATGCGGACCTGCTCGCCGGCGTTTTCGAGCCGCAGCTCGTTGCAAGTGTGTGTGCGGGACTGAAACATACTCCTGATTCCCTTTCTTTCTATCGAATATCGCCTCCGGCGGTGCGGCGGCGGTGGGTTTACCGGGTCACGGCTCGCGCAAAATTGTGCCGGCGCTGCGGCGGGCAATCTCCGCGCGGATGGTCTCGAGCGCGGCGGCGCTCGTCACGGCCTCCTGCACGCCGGTGGCCATGTTCTTGAGCGCGCAGACGTGCTGCGCGATCTCATCCTCGCCGAGGAAGATCACAAACGGAATGCCGAGCTTGTCGGCATAGCCGATCTTGGCCTTGAACTTCTTCTTCTCGCTGTAGATCTGCACGCGCAGGCCGCCGGCGCGCAGTTCGGACGCCAGCGCCACGGCCGCGGACAGGTCGTCCGTCATCGGCAGGATGAGCACATCCGCCGGCGCGGTGAGCACGGCGTCGGAGATCATGTTCTGCTCCTGCAGGATGTAAAACAGGCGCGTCAGGCCGATGGAGATGCCGACGCCGGGCAGGGACTTGTTCGTATAGTACCCCGCGAGGTCGTCGTAGCGCCCGCCGGAGCAGATGCTGCCGACCTCGGGATGGTCGAGCAGGACGGTCTCGTACACCGTGCCGGTGTAGTAATCGAGGCCGCGCGCGATCGTGAGGTCGAGCTCGAAGTTCTCCTCCGGGACGCCGAACGCGGGCAGGTAGCCCACGACGGTGCGCAGCTCGTCGAGGCCGGTATCGAATGTCTCGTTCCGGCCGCGGTACTGCTCGAGAAAGGCGAGCTTGTCCGCGCTCGTGCCCGGGCAGGCGATGAAGCGCAGGATCTCGTCCGCGTTTTCGCCCGTGACGCCGCAGGTGTCGGTGAGCAGCTCGCGCACCTTGTCCGCGCCGATCTTGTCGAGCTTGTCGATGGTGCGCAGCACATCGCCCGCCTGCTCGCTCAGGCCGAGGATGGCGAAAAAGCCGTTGAGCACCTTGCGGTTGTTCACGCGGATGCGGAAGCGGTGCAGCCCCAGGCGCGTGAACGTGTCGTAGATGATGGCCGGGATCTCGGCCTCGTTCAAAATATCGAGCGCACCGTCGCCGATGATGTCGATATCCGCCTGATAAAACTCGCGGAAGCGGCCGCGCTGCGCGCGCTCGCCGCGCCAGACCTTGCCGATCTGATAGCGGCGGAACGGGAACGTGAGCTGGCCGTAATTGGCCGCGACGTACTTCGCCAGCGGCACCGTGAGGTCAAAACGCAGGGCGAGGTCGCTGTCGCCCTTCGTGAAACGGTAGATCTGCTTTTCCGTCTCGCCGCCGCCCTTGGCCAGCAGCACCTCTGCCGCCTCGATGGCGGGCGTGTCGAGCGGGGTGAAGCCGTAGCGGGCGTAGGTCTCGGCCAGAACGGCGCGCATTTTGTCCATCTGCACCTGCTTGTCCGGCGGCAGCTCCATGAAGCCGGACAGGGTGCGGGGTTTGATCTTGTCCATGGTGATGATGATTCCTTTCGGGCTTACAATTTCTTTTTCGGGTTGACGATGTCGCGCCAGTCGAGGTCGCCGCGGCTCAGGCCCAGAATGAGCACCTCGGCCGTGGCCACGTTGCTGGCAAACGGGATCTGCCGCTGGTCGCACAGGCGCGCCATGCGGTTGACCTCGTCAAAATGGCCGCTCTCGGCGTCGCAGAAAAACAGCACGAGGTCGATCTCGTTATAGCTGATGCGCGCATCGAGCTGCTGGCAGCCCTGCGCCGAGTGCAGGTAGGTGCGGACCTTCAGGCCGGTGGCTTCGGAGATGAGCCGCCCAGTCGTAAACGTCGAGCTCAGGTCGTGCTTGGCCAAAATGCCGCAGTATGCGATGCAGAACTGGACCATGAGCTCCTTCTTGCCGTCGTCAGCGATGAGTGCAATGTTCATATGGATAACTCCTCTCTGTCTGGTCAGGGGCCGTCACTGCAGCAGCGAGAGCTCGCTCTCGGGGGCGGTGTCGACGGTCTTGACGGTGAAATATGCGTCGAGAAAATCGCGCGCAATGGACGCGATGGAAGCGCCGGCGCTGCCGTGCTCCACGACGACCGCCACGGCGACCTTGGGATTGTCATACGGTGCGTAGCAGATGAAAATGGCGTTGTTGACCTGGTTGTCGCCGAGCTGGGCGGTGCCGGTCTTGGCGGCGACCTTCACGCCGTAGTCGCCGAAGGTCTCATACGCGCTGCCGGCGCGGTCATTGGCGACGAGGTACATGCCCTTTTGCACAGCGGCCCAGTTATAGTCGCTGGTCTCGACGGCGCTGAGCACCTCGGCCTGATTTTCGTAAATGAGCTCGCTGCCGTCGTAGCTGCGCACGGACTTCAGGATGGACGCGCTGTGGCGCGTGCCGCCGTTTGCGATCGTGGCGCAGTACTCCGCCAGCTGCAGCGGCGTGAACAGGCTGTACGACTGGCCGATGGCCGCCTGCAGCGAGTCGCCGACGTACCAGTTCGTGTTCTCGAGCTTTTTCTTCACGGCCTCCGTGGCCATCTGGCCGGTGCTCTCCGGCAGCTCGATGCCGGTGTGCTCGCCGAGACCGAAGGCCGCGGCATAGCGCGCGAGCGTGTCGATCGGCAGACTGTCGCCGACGGTGTAGAAGAAGATGTTGCACGAGTCGCGGATGGCCTCGGTGACATTGTCATTGCCGTGCGTCGCGCCGGACGAGGCGATCCAGCACTTGGGGGCGTAGCCGGTGTCCTCATACTTGCGGAACGTGCCGGTGCACTGGATGCGCGTGCCGGTGGTGATGACACCCTCGGTCAGGCCGGCGATGGCCGTGCAGGGCTTGAACGTCGAGCCGGGAGAATACTGGCCGAGCAGCGCACGGTTGAACAGCGGCTCGTTCTCGGCGTCCTTGACGGCGTCGTAGCTCTCCTGACTCTGAAAGAGCGTCTGCAGGTCGAACGTCGGATAGTTGGCGATGGCCAGCGGCTGGCCGGTGGCGACATCGACCGCCACGAGCGCGCCGCCGCCGACGGCATCGCTGGTTTCCGTCGACTTGGACTTCATGTTCTCGATGCCTCTGGTCAGCGACTGCTCGGCCGCCGCCTGCAGATCGAGGTCGATCGTGAGGCTGACCTGATCGCCCGGCTCCGGCTCTTTGGTGTACGTCGTGCCGGTGACGGTGCCGGATGCGTTTTTCGTCACGATGGCCGTGCCGTTCGTGCCGTGGAGGTATTTCTCAAAGGCGAGCTCGGCCCCGTCCTTGCCGACGGTCGCGCTCATGGGGTAGCCCTGGGTCTTATAGGTCGTGTATTCCTCGGCGTTCATCTTGCCCGTGTAGCCGAGCAGGTGCGCCGCGAGATTCGTGTGGTACTGGCGCGTATAGGACACCGTGACCTCGAAGCCGGGAACGTTATTTTCCTTCAGCGACGTGATGAGCTCCATGCTCGCGTCCTGAACGAAGACATAGTCCGGCAGGTAGAGCTTGTCGATATAGCGCGTCTTGATCGAGTAGCGCAGGCCGGCGATGATGCGCATATCGGCCGCGGAATAGTTATTGTTGATCTCAAACTTTTCGCGGCAGTAGCTCATGAGCTCCACGGCCGTGGCCTCCTCGTCGAGGCCGGCGTATTTGAGGAAACCCTTGAGCTGGGTGCGCTGCGTGTCGTTCATGTCCGTGTACTCGAACGGGGGCTTGGCCGTGACCGGCAGCTCGTCGACATACGTGTCGCCGCAGGCGGCGACGGTGCGCGCCATCTGCAGGAGGATGCCGTTCGGATCGTCCTGCTCGAAGAGGTCGTCGGGATTGAAGACGAGGTTATTGCAGCTTGTGTTCGACACGAGCACGTGGCCGTAGCGGTCGAGGATGCTGCCGCGTGCGGCCTCCACGGTCTGGGAACTGGCGACGCTGTTGCGGTTTTCCTCATAATACGCCTTGCCATCGACGATCTGCAGCTTATAGAGCGCGACGACGAACACGATCACGAGCAGCATAAGGATGCACGCGAGCGCGGTGACGCGGCCGGGTTTGATGGGTTTTTCCATGGCGAAGATCCTTTCGGGGTCGGGCGCGCTGACAGGCTCAGCGCAGGGCACGCCGGCGGTGAAACGCACGGCTGATATAGTAATACGGGATGGCGAGCGGCAGCGAGAGCACGCTCTGCCCCAGCGCCACGGCCAGCAGCCGCCAGAACGACGCGCCGTGGAAGATCCACAGGCGGAACATCTGGCAGAAGGCCGTGAGCAGAAACGCAGCCAGGCACGTCACGAGAAACGGCAGCAGGCTGTTATTGATGAGATACTCCGCGAGCATACCGGCGCCGAAGCCGATGACCGCGAAGAGCACGGCAAAGAGCATGCCCGTGCCGGGGTAGCCCATGGCGCCAAAATAGCCCGCGATGAGGCCGAACACCGCGCCCCACGTGCCGCCCTCGAACACGCCGACCGCCACAACGACTGCCGGCACGAACATGGCGTGCACGCCGAAGAGCGCAATGTGCGCAAAGACCGTGTTCTGCAGCAGGAGCGTCACGGCCATGTACAGCGCGCACCAGAGCACGCGGTGTACCTTATCCTTGTTGATGAGATCGGCCCACATGTCAGCTCACCACGTCAAAGTCTTTGATGACGAACACCTGCAGCAGCTCGCCGAGGTCACACGCGGGCGTGATGACGCCGTAGGTCTGCTGGCCGCCGGCCTCGGTGCGCACGTCCGTGATCGTGCCGACAACGAGGCCCGCCGGGAACGCGCCGCCCTTGCCGGACGTGAGCACGGTGTCGCCGGTGAAGATGCTCATGCCCTCGGCCAGATAGCCGAAGCGGGCGCAGCCCTGCTGCATGAGCGTGAAGTCGCCGAGGACCATGGCCGTCGCGCCGCTGCCGCTGACATAGCCGCCGACGCTCATATCCACGTCGATGACCGTGCGCACGGTCGCCCAGGTGCTGCCGGTCTCGATGACCTGACCGACGAGCGCGCCGGACTCGTTCATGACGCAGTCGCCGACCTCGATGCCGCTGTCGCTGCCCTTGCTGAGCGTGAGCGTGCTCGACCAGTTCGACGCACCGTAGGACACGACGTTCGCGGGCTCGAGCTCGAAGTCCGTGTGCCGCTGCGTGAAGCCCAGCAGGTCACGATAGCGCTCGTTTTCCGCGATCGCCTCCTGCCCTTCACGCGCCTGTGCCTGAGCCTCGGCCAGCTGCGTGCGCAGCTGCTCGTTTTCGGCCTGGAGCTGGTCATATTTATAAATGTAGCCGTAGATGCTCTCGAGCCACTGCGCCGTGACGGTCGCGGCCTTCTGCAGCGGCGCGCGCACGATGCCGTCGAGATTCGTGAGGAATCCCGCCTTGCCGCCGAGCGCCCCGGCGATCAGCGCGAGCACGAGCACGACCGCGACCACGATCGCGCCGACACGCGCGCCTTTCTTTTTCAGATACGTTTTCCAGTTCAAAGCAGCTCGACTCCCAGTTCGTTCAACAGTTGTCCCAGCCTGCACAGCGGCAGGCCCATCACGTTGAAATAATCGCCGTCCAGATGCGCGACGAACAGCGCGCCGCGGCCCTGAATGCCGTAAGCGCCGGCCTTGTCCATCGGCTCGCCGGTGGCGATGTAGCGCTCGATCTCCCCGGACGTAAGGGGGCGAAAGCGCACGGCCGTGCGCTCGGCCGCCTGCCGCAGCTCGCCGCCGCGCAGCACGGCGACGCCGGTGTAGACGATATGCTCGCGCCCGGAAAGGGCCGTGAGCATGCGCACGGCGTCGTCATGATCTCGCGGCTTGCCGAGGATGGCGCCGTCGAGATAGACGATCGTATCCGCCGCGATAATGATGTCCTCCGGCGCGCAGGTCTGCGCGACCTCCTGCGCCTTGTGCAGGGACAGTTCGCGCACGGTCTGCTCCGGGCCGGCGCCCGGCGTCGCGCGCTCAGGGCCCTTTGCCGGCCGGATCGTCAGATCCGGCACGCCGAGCATCTCCAGCAGCTCCCGCCGGCGCGGGGAGCCGGAGGCTAGAATCCAGTTCATGGTCGTTCCTCCCGGGCGGGTCATTCCACGCCCCGATAATACAGGCCGCGGGTCAGCCCGTTCGGGCGATAATCCGTCAGGCCCAGATAGCTCTGCGTGACCGCGACGCACTCACGCGGCGTCTCGGTCGTGAACATGAGGCGCACGCCCCAGAGACCCGCCGTTTCATAGTCCTCATGCTTGTCGGCGAGGTAGAGCTTGTGCGCGTTGAAGATCTGGTTGCGGTGGCCGAACGCCGGCAGCACCGGGAACAGCGCCCCGCGCCGGTCGGCCAGATTGTTGGGCACGCTGCAGTTGCAGCGGCCCGCGCTGTTGCGGATGATGCACTGCTCGGTGATCATGCACGGCAGGCGGCCGTAGACGATCATCTCCGTGTCGATGCTCTTGGCAAGGTCGCGGATCTGCGCCACGCGCAGCTCGAACGACGCCGTCGCGCTCACGAGACCGGCCTGCTGCAGCACTTCCTCCGTGAAGGAGTTAAAGACATTGAGTCCAAAGTCGCCGCGCACGCGCATCCCCGCGCGGCGGGCGAAGAAGATATGGCCCATGTTGCCGACGAGCGCTTCCTGCACGCCGTTTTCGGCGGCGCGAGAGAGCATGGCGTGCATGTCCTCGGCCTGATCGTCCGTGATGACGCGCGGCAGCACCGCCGCGACCTGCGCCCCCTGCTCCAGAAACGGAGCGAGACGCGGAAAATCACTGTCGAGGATCTCGACCGGCACATATACATACGCCGGGTGCAGCGCGGCAAGCTCCTGCGTGAGCTGCTCGGCCTGATGCACCTGCACGATGAGCGCGGGGTCGGCAAAATAGCGCTTGCCCTCCGGACGCGGCAGCAGCGGCAGACTCCGCCGCTCGGGCAGGGCCGCGCGCTCCTCCTTCAGGCCGGTGATGAGCCGGCGGCGCAGGTCGTTGACGGCGGCCGCCGGAAGATAGAGATCCGGGTCGATGCGGCTCTCGGTGCCGGTGGAATAATAGGGCGTGCCGCCCGTTTTGGCAAACTGGTCGGCGAGGCTCTGCGCGGTCAGCGGCGCGCGCTGCGCGGGCTCCGGCACGGGGCCGGTGAGCACGGCGCGGTGGCCTTCCTCGTCCATGACGGCGGCCATGACCGGCTCGCCGGTCTGCACCTTGGCATAAAACTTCACGGGCACGCGGCGGCGCTCGCCGTCGGCATACGCCTTGCGCGCGGCGGTGAACATTTTTTCCGCCTCGCGGTCGGGCTCAGCGGCGCGTGTGCCGAGCATGTCCGGCCCTTTTTCCCCGAGCAGGTAGCCCTGCGTGAAGCCCTGGCGCGAGAATGCCAGCGCGAGCCGGTCGTTTTCCTCCTGCGTGGGCACGCGATGCTCATGGATGCAGCGGGCATACACGTCCGTGACCACGGCGACGTACTCCGGCCGCTTCATGCGGCCCTCGATCTTCACGCAGGCGACGCCCGCGTCGGCGAGCTGCTGCAAGTAGTCTGCCAGACAGTTGTCGCGCAGGCTCAGCGGATACTCGTCCATGCGGCCGCCCATGCTGTACTGCATGCGGCACGGCTGCGCGCACGCGCCGCGGTTGCCGCTGCGGCGGCCGATGAGCGCGCTCATATAGCACTGGCCGGAATAGCAGAAGCACAGCGCCCCGTGCACGAACACCTCGGTCTCGATGCTCGCGTGCTGCGAGATGAAGCGGATCTGCTCGAGCGAGAGCTCGCGCGCGAGCACGGCGCGGGTGATGCCCATCTCGGCCGCGGCCTCGACCCCGGCGAGATTGTGGATGCTCATCTGCGTGCTGGCGTGCAGCGGAATGTCCGGCAGAGCGGCGCGCAGCACGCGCGCGAGGCCCAGATCCTGCACAAGGATCGCGTCCGCCCCGGCGTCCGACGCCTGCTGCGCGAGCGCGGCGGCGGCGTCCATCTCGCGGTCGCCCACGAGGGTGTTGAGCGTGACGTAGACCTTGCAGCCGCGGATGTGACAGTAGCGCACGGCCTTGGCAAACGATTCCCGTGTGAAATTATCGGCGCTCCGGCGCGCGTTGAATCCGTCGCCAAAGCCCATATACACCGCGTCCGCCCCGTTTTGCACCGCCGCGATGACGGCGTCGAGGTTGCCCGCGGGCGCCAGCAATTCCAGCATAGACCCACTCCCAGTTATAGTCATACGTATAGCATTATAGCACAGCAGGTGCTCTTGCTACAAGTCAATTTTCATGCTATAATGTGAACCTATCATGAATTTCTAGTGACCCGAGGGGTAATTGCATGGATCGAGCCGAATTTACGCTGTCGCGGCCGGTGTGTCTGTCGCTGCCGGTCGAGGAAGTGGACAAGCTGCTGCGGGAAAAAGACGGGCGCTGCGCCCTGGTATATCTGGCGCTGCTGCGCGCCGGCGGAAAGCCGTTTCCCGCCGAAAGCATCGGCCTGACCGAGCGCGAACTGCGCCAGACGATGGAGCGGCTGTGCGCGCTCGGGCTCGTCTCCGCCGCCGGGAAGTCGTCCCCTGCCCCGGCCGGCCGTACAGCACCCGCGGCAGGCAAGCCGGGCGCGGCCGAGCCGAAGCTCGTGCCGGCGGCCGAGCTGCCGCAGTACACGGCCGAGGACATCGCCAGCCGGATGCTCAGCGACGAGCCGATGCAGACCGTGCGCCGCGAGGCCGAGCAGCTCTACGGCCGCAAGCTCACGACGCCCGAGATGAATATGCTCCTGGGCCTGCGCGACTATCTGGGTCTCCCGGCCGACGTGCTCATGGAGCTGATCCACTACGTGTTTCAGGAATACCGCGCCGAGCGCGGCCACGCCGGCACGCCGACGATGCGCCGGATCGAAAAGGAGGCCTATGCGTGGGCCGATCAGGAGATCCACACGACGGCGCAGGCGGAGGAATATTTACAACGCAGACAGGCGCGGCGGGAGCTGGCGCAGCAGGTGCTGCAGGTACTGCAGATCCAGGACCGCGCGCCGAGCCGCACCGAGCGCGGCTACATCACGAGCTGGCTGGATATGGGCTTCGGCTGCGACGCCATCGCCGAGGCATACGACCGCACGGTCGTGGCGACCGGGGCGCGCAAGTGGGCGTACCTCAACCGCATCCTCATGAGCTGGCACGAAAAAGGGCTGCACACGCCCGAGGAGATCGAGACCGGCGACCCGCGCGCAGCGGGCAAGCGCCGCGCGGCCAATCCGGCTGCGCCGGCGGCCGAGCGCGACGATCTCGACCGCGTGGAGCAGCTGCTCCGCAAGATGGAGCAGACCAACACCTAAGGAGGGACCGGCATGGCCCGCAATGGGATCTATCTGGCGCGCGCCCGCGAGCAGATCGCGCAGCAGCGCGCGGAAAATGAGCGCGAGCACCGCCGCCGCGTGGACGACGCCTACCGCCGCGTGCCCGGCCTGCGCGCGCTCGATCAGACGCTGCAGCAGCAGATGATCGCGCTCGTCGGCCTGACGATGCGCCACGGCAGCGACCCGACGGAGGAGCTGCGCGCGCTCGAGCGCGCGAATCTCGACACGCAGGCGCAGCGCGCCGAACTGCTGACGGCGTACCACCTGCCGGTGGATTATACCGACGACATTTACACCTGCCCCCGCTGCCACGACACGGGCTATGTGCAGGGGCAGCCGTGCGAGTGCCTGCTGCGGCGCTACAACGCCGAGCTCACGCGCGACCTCAGCCGCCTGCTGCAGCACGGCGACGAGTCGTTCGAGCACTTCGACCTGACGCTCTACGACGAGAACGCGCGGCCGAAGATGGAGCGCGTGTTTCAGGTCTGCCGCTCGTTTGCGCAGACGTTCCGCCCCGGCACGATGAACCTGCTGCTGCAGGGCGGCACGGGGCTGGGCAAGACGTATCTGTCGGCGTGCATCGCGCGCGTCGTCGCGGGCGCGGGCTACGCCGTCGCCTATGAGACGGCCGCGAGCGCATTCGATGCGTTCGAGTGCGCGAAGTTCCAGCGCGGCAGCGCCGACGGCGAGGCCGCCGCGCAGCGCGTGGAACAGTATCTCGGCTGCGATCTGATGATCCTCGACGATCTCGGCACCGAGATGATCACGGCCTACTCCACGAGCGCGCTCTACACGCTCATCAACACGCGCCTGACGCGCGCCAAGGCCACCATCATCAGCACGAACTGCTCCAACGAGGAGCTGCAGAAAAAATACACGCCGCAGATCCTGTCGCGCATCGAGGGCGAATACCAGACGCTCCCGTTCGTGGGGCGGGACATCCGGCAGATCAAAAAGGAGCGCGAAGCATGAATCAGCACGAGATCACCGAGCGCCGCCCCCTGCTCGACGCGAGCGGCAACCTGACGGAACCCGGCTATGCGAAGTCCCTGCTGCCCGTCTACCGCCGGGGCGACATCAAGGCCAACAAGCTGCGCATCAAGGAATGGGACTACTACTGCATCAACAACGGCCACTTCGCCCTCGCCCTGACCATCGCGGACAACAGCTACATGGGGCTCGACTCCATCTCCCTGCTCAACCTCGACGAGGAGTGGGAGATCACGAAAAGCCCGATGAAGGCTTTCACGAACGGCAAGGTCTGTCTGCCCGAGAGCAGTGAACGCGGCGATGTGCACAGCGCCGGGCGCAACTACAGCATCCTCTTCAAGAATGAGGGAGACCGCCGCGTGCTCATCGCGCAGATGAAAAACTTCGGCCCGGAGGGCTCGCTGTACGCGAAGGTGACGCTCACGGACATCCCGGCCGAGTCCATGGTCATCGCCACGCCCTTTGACAAGGACAAGCACTTTTACTACAACCAGAAGATCAACTGCATGCGCGCCGAGGGCACTGTGACCTACGGCTACCACAACCGCACGTACACCTTTGACCCGGCGGACAGCTTCGCCGTGCTCGATTGGGGCCGCGGCGTGTGGACGTATAAAAACACGTGGTACTGGGGCAGCGCCTCCGGTCTCGTGGACGGGGAGCGGTTCGGCTTCAACATCGGCTACGGCTTCGGCAACACGAGCGCCGCGAGCGAGAACATGCTCTTTTACAAGGGCCGGGCGCACAAGCTCAGCCAGGTCATCTTCCACATCCCCGGCGACGGCGGCAGGGCCACGCCGGACTATATGCGGCCCTGGACCTTCACGAGCGACGACGGCCGCTTCGAGATGGACTACACCCCCGTGCTCGACCGCGCGAGCTGTTCGGACGTGGGCCTCATCAAGTCCGACCAGCACCAGGTGTTCGGCGTGTTCAACGGCCGCGCCGTGCTCGACGACGGCACGGTGCTGAACGTGAAAGACCTCCCCGGCTTCGCCGAGAAGGTCATCAACAAATGGTGAAACGCAGCAAAAACCGCTCTGCTTTCGCAGAGCGGTTTTTGCGTCTGTCGGAAAACCTCCGGGTTTTCCGACAAAAGGCCTGCAGCCTGCTGCGCGCATAATTTGTGTGCCGGCGGCACGCAAATTCCACACTTGCAGCCTGAGTAGTATTTTCTCCGCCGCACATGTCGCCGGAGAAAATGATTTCACTTTCTTTCGCCGCGCCGGCGGCGAAACTCTGCGAGGCTTTGGGGCTGCGCAGAAAAACCGCTCTGCAAAATGCAGAGCGGTTTTTGTTATGCAGACAATTACTTGCCCTCGATGGCATCGGCGAGGCTGCTGAGCCAGTCGCCCTGCACGTCCTCGATCCGGCCCGCGTCGCACGCCGCCGCGATGGCGGGGTCGATGGGCAGCTTGGCCGTGTTGGGGATGCCGTGCTTGGCGGCAATGGCCTCAATGTGGCTCTCGCCGAAGATGGCGTGCTGCTTGCCGCAGTCCGGGCAGGTGTAGTAGGCCATGTTCTCGACGATGCCGAGCACGGGCACGTGCATCATGTCGGCCATGTTGACGGCCTTGTCGACGATCATGCCGACGAGCTCCTGCGGGGACGTGACGACGACCACGCCCGCCACGGGCAGGGACTGGAACACCGTCAGCGGCACATCGCCCGTTCCGGGAGGCATGTCGACGAACATATAGTTCACGTTGTCCCACTGCACGTCGGTCCAGAACTGGGTCACGGCGCCGGCGATGACCGGGCCGCGCCAGACGACGGGGTCGGTCTCGTTCGGAAGCAGGAGGTTGATGGACATGATCTCGATGCCGGTGCGGGTACGGTTGGCATACAGGAAGTCCTCGCCGCCCATGGCGCCGCCGTGGACGCCGAAAGCCTGCGGGATCGACGGGCCGGTGATGTCGGCATCGAGCACAGCGGCCTGATGGCCGCGGCGCTGCATCTCGCAGGCGAGCAGGCTCGTCACGAGGCTCTTGCCGACGCCGCCCTTGCCGGACACGACCGCGATGACCTTATCGACGCGGGAGCCGGGACGCAGCGGCTGCTGCAGGGACTCCGGCTCGTGCTGGGCACAGACCTCGCCGCAGGTCGAGCAGTCGTGCGTGCAGTTTTCGGGTGCTTCGTTGTGATTGTCACTCATTGTGGTGGATTCCTCCATTTCAGCAGTATGTTAACCTTATTATACCCTGAAAGTGCAGGAAGTCAACCGGCAAGCGCTGCCGGCTCTGCTGCGGCCGGCTGCGCGGACTGTGCGTCCACATACTTCTGAAGGCGGCAGAGCACCACACACGCCTCGGCGCGCGTGGCGTTGGCCTGCGGAGCGAAATTAGAACCACGGCCGTTGAGCAGGCCCTGCTCATAGCAGAAGCAGACCGGCTCGAGCGCCCAACCGCCGATGGCATTCAGGTCGTTGATCGGATACGACGAGATCTCGGACGACGGCGTGGTGTCCAGTCCCTTCCAGTTCAGGTATTTTGCCATGATCTTCGCCATTTCCTGACGGGTGATGTTGTTTTGCGGGAGGAATATCCCGTCGCCGTAGCCGTCCACGATCCCGTTTTCCGTGGCCCAGGCCACAAACGACGTGTACCACTCCCCGTCCGGGACGTCCCGAAACACGCTGGTGGTGTAGTCCGTATCCTTGACGCCCGCCATGCGGCCGAGCATCGTCACAAACGCGGCGCGCGTGAGCGTGCCGTTCGGCTGGAACTCCCCTGCGCTCACGCCGTTGACCCAGCCGGCGCTCGCCGCGGCCTCAATGGACGTCTTGGCCCAGTGATGGCGGCAGTCATAGAACGTCGGCTCGACATCGACCTCGCCGGGGGCTTTCTTCTGAAGACCATAATAGGCCGCGATGCCGCGCGCGTCCGCCTGCGCGATGGCCCGGAGCTTGGCGTCACTCGACAGGAACTGCTCACACTCGCTGTTGCTGCTGATAAAGCAGTGCTCCACGATCATGGACGGGACATTGTTCTCCACACCGTAGCGGACGATGCCGTAATAGTCGGCGAGCTTGCCGTTGGGATAGAGCGTGTGGTCCTGCGAACTCTTTTTGACCAGGCCGCGATTATAAATGCCGAGATTTTTGAGCTGCATGAGGATGTTCGTGCCGACACCGTCGAGCACTTTGGCGATCTCGGGCCGGTAGTTGCCGTTACTGACGAGCACCTCAGCGCCGCGCGCCGACTGGCTGGGCGAGGAATTCAGATGCAGGCTCACGAGCAGATCGGAGTGCTGACCTGCTGCAAAGAGCACGCGGTTTTCCACCTTGCTCAGCGGCGCGGTGGCGCTCGTGCCGTAGCTGTCCGAGCGCGTCATGTCCACGTGGACATTGCGGTACGTCTCGAGCTCCTGCTTTAAGTACAGGCCGATCTTGAGCACAAGGTCCGCCTCGTGATAACCATAGGTGCTGCTGATCGCGCCGGGATCGTTGCCGCCCGCGCCGTTGCCGCCGTGGCCGGGGTCGAGCGTGATGTACAGCCAGTCGCTGTCTTTGCCGTCCGTCTCGTTCGCCGCCGCAGCCGCCGGGCACAGCAGCGCCGCCGTCAGCACCAGCGAGAGAAAGATAGATAGGATTCGTTTCATCGCTTCTCCGGACGCGCCGCGTGCGCGTCCGCCCTCCTTCTTGGGAATTATGACAACCTTTGTCGAAGCTGATTGTACCCCACCCTTCCCGCTTTTGCAAGGGCATAGAATGTCAGCGGCAGAAATTTAAGGCAATCAGCAAAGTTTGACATTTCCCGCCGGGTTGTGCTATGCTGTGTAATACTCTATGACAAAATGAGGTTGCATACATGGATATGACTCTGGTAGTGATGGCGGCCGGGCTCGGCTCGCGCTATGGCGGCGTCAAGCAGATCGAGCGTCTCGGCCCCGACGGCGAGATCCTCATGGAATACGCGATCTACGACGCGCTGCGCGCCGGGTTTGACCGCATCGTGCTCATCATCAAGCCGCAGATGCTGCAGGATGTGCGCGCCCTCTTCGGCGACCGCATCGAGCAGCGCACCGGCATCCGGATCGACTATGCGTTTCAGACGCCGGAGCGCTTCACCGCGGCGCGGCCGGAGCTGGCGCAGCGGCAGAAGCCGCTCGGTACGGTGCACGCCGTGCTGTGCGCGCGCGATGCGATCGAAACGCCGTTCGCCGTCATCAACGCCGATGATTTTTACGGCCGCGGCGCGATCGACGCCATTGCCGCCGCGCTGCCGGAGCTGCGCGGCGCGCAGGACGCCGCCATGGTCGGCTATCGGCTGAAAAACACCGTGAGCCCCTTCGGCACGGTCACGCGCGGCGTGTGCGCGACCGAAAACGGCCTGCTGCGCAAGGTGCACGAAACGTACAAGATCCAGCTGTGCCCCGACGGCACGATCCGCGACACGTCCGGCGCGGGCGCGGGCGTCGCGCTCGACCCCGAGGCGCTCGTGAGCATGAACATGTGGGGCTATCACCCGGCGATGCTGGACGTGATGGCGCAGTATTTTGACGCCTTTGTGCGCGATCTTGCCCCCGGTGACGAGAAGCGCGAGTGTCTGCTGCCCGTGATGATGGACGCGCTCACGGCGCAGGGGCGCGTGCGCACGCGCGTGCTGCAGACCAACGAGCGCTGGTTCGGCCTGACGTATCAGGACGACAAGCCCGGCGTCGTCGCGGCGCTGCGCGCCCTGCACGCCGACGGAACGTATCCCCCGGCGCTGTGGAAGTAAATCTGCCGAAACTGCCAATCGCGGCGATCTGTCCGATCGCCGCGATTTCTTTACAAATTTCTAATGGTTTTTTAAGTGTCTCCCGGTATGATAAAGTAACCAAAGTTTCAGGAGGCACCCGCGATGGACGAGATGCTGCGCATCGCCGTATTCGGCGACTCGCTGATGAAGGGCACGCTGCCGGACGAGCAGCTGCGGTATCATTTTCACACCGACCTGTTCGAGGCACCACTCGCCGGTCTGCACGCCGAGGTGACGAACAAGTCCGTCTTCGGCGCGACCTCGCGCAAGGGCGTCACGCTCGTGCAGCGCGACCTCGCCCGCGGCCACCGCTATGACTGGGCGCTCGTGGAATACGGCGGCAACGACTGCAACTATGACTGGCCCGACGTGGCCGCGCACCCGGAGCAGGACCACGACCCCGTGGTGCTGGCGGACGAATTTCGCGCGAACATGACCGCCATCGTGCAGATGCTGCGCGAGGCCGGCATCCGCCCGATCTTCACGACCCTGCCACCCATCGACGAGGTGAAGTACCTCGCCTGCATCGACCACAACGGCGCGAGCGCCGCGGGCGTGATGCAGTGGCTGGGCGACGTGCGGCGCATCTACCGCACGCAGGAGCGCTACTCCGGGCTCGTGCGCACCATCGCCGCCGAGCTGGACGTGCCGTGCGCCGACCCGCGCGAGCGCTTTCTCGACGGGGGCGACCCCCACGCGCTCAACGCGGACGACGGCATCCACCTGTCGGAGGAAGGATACCGGCTGTTTTACGGCGCGCTCATCGAGCAGGTGCGCGCAATCATCTGAGATCCATAGAAAAGGAGCGGACACCGATCACGGTGTCCGCTCCTTTTTCGTTCTTATGCGCGGCAGGCCGCCTGCGTGCGCGCGAGCAGGCGCGCGGCCGTCTGCGCGTCCGCCTGACCGGGCAGCAGCCGCCAGACCCAGTTGCCGGCGGCCGTGCCGGGCGTGTTCATGCGGCTCTCCGCGCCGAGGCCGAGCACGTCCTGCATCTGCGCGATGAACAGTTCCGCGCGCGAGCCCATGCCGGCGCGCAGCAGCGCCTCCGGCAGGCGCGCAACGTCGTACACGCCGAGGCAGCGCATGGCATAGTCCGCATCCGCGCCGCCGAGCGCCGCCCATGCGGCGGCGGGCGCATTGTCGTGCGTGCCGACGTAGCAGACGCTGTGCGCGCGCACGCGGTCTGGCCGGTGCTCGGACGTGCCGCTGGGGTCAAAGCCGAACAGCAGCACGCGCATGCCGGGGCAGCCGGAGCGCGCGACGAGGCGGCGCACGTCGTCGTCGATCGTGCCGAGATCCTCGGCGATCAGCTCCAGTTCCGGCGCTGCCGTGTGCAGCGCCTGCAGCAGCGCCGGGCCGGGGCCAGGCGCCCAGTGGCCGCCGCGGGCGGTCAGTTCGCCACGCGGCACCACCCAATAGCTTGAAATGGCGCGAAAATGGTCAATGCGCACCACATCATAGCGCTTTGCAGCGCCGCGGATGCGGTCCTTCCACCACCGGAAGCCGTCCGCACGCATGGCATCCCAATCATAGAGCGGGTTGCCCCAGAGCTGGCCGTCGGCGCTGAAATAGTCCGGCGGGACACCGGCGACGGCGCTCGGCTGCCCGTCGGGGTCGAGGCGAAACTGCGCCGGCTGCGCCCAGACGTCCGCGCTGTCGGGCGCGACGTACATGGGCAGGTCGCCGATGATGCGCACGCCGTGCGCGTGCGCGTAGGCGCGCACCGCGTCCCACTGGCGGGTGAACTCCGTCTGGAGGTAGGCGTGCAGGAGCACGCGGTCGTCGAGCCGCTCGAGCGCGGCGGCTGAGCGGTCGCGCAGGGGCTGCGGCCAGGCATACCACGGCGCGCCGCCCTGCTCTTCCTTCACGGCCATGTACAGGCAGTAGTCGCGCAGCCACGGCTCAGCCGCGAGCGCGGCGCGCAGCGCGGGCGCGGCAGTGTCCCGTTCGCGCGCGAACGCCGCGTCCCAGAGCGCGGCCCTGCCCGCGTGTACGCGGTCATAGTCCACGCGCATGGGGTCCTCGCCCCAGTCGACGGCGCGCACCTCGTCGAGCGTGAGCGCGCCGCGCGCCAGAAACGGCTCAGGTGAGAGCAGGTCGGTGCTGCCGGCAAACGTCGAGGCCGACAGGTACGGCGAGTGCGCGCCGTCCGGCGGGTTGAGGGGCAGGATCTGCCAATAGCGCTGCCCGGCGGCAGCGAGAAAGTCAATGAAATCCCGGGCGTCTGTGCCCAGGTCGCCGATGCCGCACGGCCCCGGCAGGGCCGACACCGGCAGCAGGATACCGCTGGAACGGTTTAATAGCTGCGGATGATCTCGCGGAACTTCGGGTTGCGCGGCAGCAGGCGCATGAGCGGCAGGCCCAGCACGCCGAGCACGGCGACCTCGCCGAGCGCGACCTGACCGCCGAAGACCCAGAACGATGCATTCATGTGCGGGAACACGGCGTCCGTGAGCGACCACGTGAGCACCGCGCCGACAAACACGAAATTGAACACGACCGGCATGAGCGCGGCGAGGATGCACCGCACCCACGACTGCGCGCCGCGGCCGCGGCCGAGCCACGCCGTGCACAGCGCGGCCAGCAGTGTTGCGAGCGAGCCGAAGATCACGTCAAAAATGCCCGCCGCGCTCAGCAGATTCGCGATCGCGCAGCCGGCGAACAGGCCCCACGCCGTGCAGGGGATGAAAAACGGCAAAATGCACAGCACCTCCGAGACCCGGCACTGGATCGCTCCGTAACTGATCGGCGCCAGAAGCATCGTCAATGCGGCATAGGCCGCGCCCGTGACCGCCGCGGCGGTCAGCTTTCTCGTGGTGATGTGCATGATTCAATTCCTCCCATTTTTTTCGTTGCACACGTCGTGCGCGCAGGGGTATGGCACCTGCGCATGATGAATTGTGACGGCGGTTATTCTACTCCCCCGCCGCCGCGTTGTCAACCGGTTTGCTGTACAGACAGCCGCAGTATTCCTGCCGGTAGAGGCCGTACTGTTTGGACAGCTCGATGCTGCGCTTATAGCCCTCGCGCTTTTTGAAGTCCGACGGCAGCCAGCGCACGCCGTATTGCTGCGCCAGCTCCGCGCCGATGGCGTTGAGCCGCTGCGCGTCCTTGTGCGGCGAGACGGTGAGCGTCGTGCCGAAAAAGTCGAACCCGTGCGCGCGCGCCTGCCGCGCCGTCTCCTCCAGACGCAGGCGGAAGCACACCGTGCAGCGCGCGCCGCCCTCCGGCTCGCGCTCGAGGCCGCGGACGGCGTCGATGTAGCGCTGCCCGTCATAATCGCACGCGAGCAGGTCCACCGGCTCCGGCGTCGGGAGCTGACGGATGAGCTCCCGCTGCCAGTAGAGGCGGCGGTCATATTCGTCCCGCGGCTGGATGTTCGGGTTATAATACAGCACGGTCACGCGAAAATACCGCGTGAGGTACTCGAGCACGTAGCTGCTACAAGGGCCGCAGCAGCTCTGCAGCAGCAGGCGCGGCTTGCCCTCCGGCGGGAGGGCAGCGAGCAGCGCATCGAGCTGTTTTTGATAGTTTTCTTTCATAAGCGTCACCTGCCGGACAGTATAGCACACCCGCGCGCAGAATACCAGTGCGGGCCTTGACGCGGCGGGGCATTTCCGATATGATATAAAGTAAGAAATTATGCAAAGGAGGCGCGTCCGTCATGGACCAGCGCATGAGTAAGGACAAATATTATCTCAACATCGCCGACGCGGTGCTCGACCGCTCGACCTGCCTGCGGCGCAAATACGGCGCGATCATCGTCAAGAACGACGAGATCCTCTCCACCGGCTACAACGGCGCGCCGCGCGGGCGCGTCAACTGCTCCGAGCTCGGCTACTGCAACCGCGAGCAGCTGCGCATTCCCAGCGGCCAGCGGTACGAGCTGTGCCGCAGCGTGCACGCCGAGGCCAACGCCATCATCTCCGCCGCCCGGCGCGACATGATCGGCGGCACGCTCTACCTCGTCGGGCGCGACGCCGCCAGCGGCGAGCTGCTGCACGACACGACCTCGTGCGCCATGTGCCGGCGCATGATCATCAACTCCGGCATCACGCGCGTCGTCAACCGCATCGGCGACGACGGCATTGAGATCATCGACGTGCTCAACTGGATCGTCAACGACGAGTCCATCCAGCCGAAGGCCGAGGCCGAATGAGCGCGGTTTTGCTTTACAAGCGCGGCGATTTTGATTATAATAAGTAAGTTAGACTGAAAAAAGGCAGGATTCAACGTATGGCATCCATTGCATTTGAAGAGTATAAAAACAAGCTCAACAACCTCCGCCCAGCGCTGGACGATCTGGGCGGCGCGCTGCATCTCGACGAGGCGCGCAACGAGGTCGAAAAGCTCGAGGAAGAGAGCGCGCAGGACGGCTTCTGGAACGACACCGAAAACAGCCAGCGCGTGCAAAAGCGCATCAAGACGCTCCAGCACAAGCTCGATCGCTACGCCAAGCTCTCCGGCGCTTGGGAGGATATGCTGACCATGTGCGAGATGGCCATCGAAGAGGACGACGACTCGATGCTGCCCGACCTTGAGAGCGAATTTCACAGCTTCGAGGAGACGCTCGAATCCATGCGGCTCGAGACGCTGCTGACCGGCGAGTATGACGCGAACAACGCCATCCTCACCTTCCACGCCGGCGCGGGCGGCACCGAGGCGCAGGACTGGACGAGCATGCTCTACCGCATGTACAACATGTGGGCCGAGCGCCACGGCTACACCGTCAAGCTCATGGACTATCTCGACGGCGACGAGGCCGGCATCAAGAGCGCGACGATCATGATCGAAGGCGAGAACGCCTACGGCTTCCTCAAGAGCGAAAACGGCATCCACCGCCTCGTGCGCATCAGCCCGTTTGACGCCTCCGGCCGCCGGCACACGTCGTTCGCCGCCGTGGAGGTCATGCCCGAGATCACCGAGGACAGCGAGATCGAGCTGCGCGACGAGGACATCAAGATGGACGTGTACCGCTCGTCCGGCGCGGGCGGCCAGAAGGTCAACAAGACCTCGTCCGCCGTGCGTCTGACGCACATCCCGACCGGTATCGTCGTGTCCAGCCAGGTCGAGCGCAGCCACTTCCAGAACCTCGAAAACTGCAAGAACATGCTCCGCGCGCGCCTGGCCGAGATCAAGGAGCGCGAGCACCTCGAGAAAATCTCCGACATCAAGGGCGTGCAGCTCAAGATCGAGTGGGGCAGCCAGATCCGCTCGTACGTGTTCATGCCGTACACGCTGGCCAAGGACCACCGCACCGGCTATGAAAACGGCAACATTCAGGCCGTCATGGACGGCGACATTGACGGCTTCATCAACGCCTACCTGAGCATGAACGCCGACAAGGAGAACAAATAATCTATCGACGTAACAGCGCCGCAGCCTGTCCGGCTGCGGCGCTTTGTGCATCAAAAAGCCTCGCAGCGTTTGCCGCCCGCAGGCGGCAGGCTCATCGTGCGGGGATAAGGCGGATGATCTGCTGGTCGTCCGCGCACTGGTAGCCGGACGAGGACACGTAGCTGCCGAGCGCGCGGTAGACATCCCAGAGCCGGTCGCGTTCGAAGAGCAGGGACTGCATGCCGGCGTAGACCTCCGGCGTCTCGCAGCGAAACTCCAGCACGGCGCGCCCGTCGTCCCACTGGCTGCGCACGGCGGCAGCCGCGGCGGCGACGGTGGCCTCCGCCGCCGTGTAGCCACTGCGGACGTAGTAATTATCCGCGTTGGCGCGGCTGTCCGGCCAGAGGGTGGGATCGTCGGCCGTGTGGCGCACGGCCATGCGCTCGGCCGTGAGGGCGAACCACGTGTGGCTGAGGTAGCCCGGCAGCGCCGCCTCGCTCTCGTCGTCCTGCAGATCCCAGGTGGGGTCGAAGTAATAGACCGCGCCGTCGAGCTCCGCCGCGACCCAGGCGTGGCTGTCGGCCGTGCCGTCAGCCGATCGGGACGTGCCCGTGATGACGCGCGCCGGGATGCCGCCGCGCTCGAGCAGGTAGACGTAGGCGTCGGCGATGCCGCCGCAGACGGCCTCCCCCTCGCAGACGGCGGCGTAGGCCGTCTGGTCATACGTCTCGCGCGCGACGTAGCGCACGTGCGTCAGCAGCCAGTCGTAGAGATACAGCGCGCGCTCGTAGTCCCCCGCCGGGGCGGCGGCGAGCAGGCCGTCCGCCGTCCGGGCAAGCTGCGCGCGGCGCGCCGGGCTGTCGTCGGGATAGACCCAGTCGAAGGTAACAGTGATGTGCGCGTTCAGCCCGCCGTGAACCGTGTACTGATAGGAGCGCACCCAAAGCTCCGGGTCATCGAGCAGCTCTGCCATGCAGGCCTCGAGCGTGGCGGCGTCGCAGTCGTAGACCGCGGCGTCCGTCTGGTCGCGCATCGCTAAGCGCAGCACGGCGGCCGTGCGCGGGTTGGCCGTGCAGTTCGGCGCCGTGTCCGGCAGGACGGACGACTCCACCTGGATCTGCACGGCCGGCACCGGCGTGAACCATGCCTGCAAACGCGGATAAAACAGCACGCCCGCCAGCACAAGAATGAGCACCAGCAGGCTCAGCGCGCAGCCGCGGCCGCGCCGGCGCGACGGAGGCGGTGCGGCGTGCAGCCACTGCGCGTCAATGTGATCGTTATCGGACATAAGGTCTCCTCTCACATGGATCGTCGAAAGATTGTCAGCATTTTTCTGCCGCGAATGGTGGAAATCGCAAAAAGTTTCTGCTATAATGCTGCCCATTCACGTTATATATCAGCAAAGGAGTTTTTCATCATGATCGAAGTCACGTTCCGGATTGAAAGTCTGGATTATACCGACAAGCTGGATTCCCAGCTCCCGCTCGTGCTCGAGGCACTGAGCCAGAGCGGCAATATCAACCCCGTGCTCAAGCTCGCCTGCAACACGCCCGAGGCCTCGTCGCGCATCGTCAAGGGCATCCTGCGCACCATGTCGCAGGATCAGAAGCAGCGTCTGGCCACGAAGATCGTCAACGCCAACCGCGAGAAGCTCATGCGCAAGCTCAATGAGTACGCCGCCGGCAAAGGCATCGACGTGCACATCTGCGACTGCGCCGCCACCTTCCGCTGAGGTCAAAGCCGAATCATGCCGCCCGAAAGGGCGGCTTTTTGCTGCCTGTGCCCGGATAGGTCCGCGCACAGGCAGCAATCAGATCTCATTCGAGGCGGGCCCTTCGCCCCCTCGAGCGCCCCCGCTGCTCTGTCATCCTGTCCGGGATCGAATCCTCTCAGCAAACGGCACGCCGCCCTTTCGGGCGGCATTTTCATTTGCCGCGGCTTTATTTTACCATCCCGCGCGTGTACAAGTCTACCGCATTTTGTCTGCGCATAGGCTGTGCTATCCGAAAAAAGGAGGCACGGCCATGATCCTCGCGCTCGCGGGCAACCCCAACTGCGGCAAAACGACGCTTTTCAACGCCCTCACGGGGGCAAACGCGCGCACGGGCAACTTCCCGGGCGTGACCGTCACGCGCAGCGAGAGCGTGTGCCGCGCGCGGCCGGAGATCACGCTCGTCGACCTGCCGGGCGTTTACGCGCTGCGGCCGTACTCGGACGAGGAGCGCGTCACACGCAGCTATCTGCTCGGCGGCGCGGCGGACGCGGTCATCAGCATCGCGGACGCGACGTGCCCGGCGCGCAGCCTGTACCTGACGCTGCAGCTGCTGGAGCTGGGCGTGCCGGTCGTGCTGGCGCTGAACGTGATGGACGCGCTGCGCGCAGGCGGCGGGTCGGTGGACACGGCGGGGCTGGCGCGGGCGCTGGGCATCCCGGTCGTGCCGGTGAGCGCGGCACTGGGCGAGGGGCTCGACGCACTGCTGGACGCGGCTGTGCAGGCAGCGCACGGCCCGCCGCCCGACCCGTGGCGCGCGCTGGTGTCCGGCCCAGTGCAGACCTGCGTGCGGACGATCGCGCGGCTGCTCGCCCCGGCGGCGCACGCGGCGGGGCTGCCGCCGGTGTTTGCGGCGACGCAGTGGCTCGACGGCGGCAGCACTCTGCACGCGCCGGCGGCGGCCGAAACGGCGGCGGCGCGCATGGTGCGCGAGAGCGGCATGCCCCGCGACGAGGCGCTGCCCACGGCGCGCTTTGCGCAGGTGGACAGGCTGACGCGGTTTTTCACCCTGCCGCGGGCGCTGCCGGGCAGCCGGCGCAGCGCGCGCATCGACCGCGTGCTCACGGGGCGGTACACGGCCTACCCCGCGATGGCGGGGCTGCTCGGCGGGGTGTTTTATCTCACGTTTCATATCATCGGCCCGTGCCTGAGCCGCCTGCTCGCGCGCGGCATCGCCTGGCTGGCGGACGCGGCCGACGGCGCGCTCACGGCGCTGGACGCGGGGCCGCTGCTGCACAGTCTGGTGCGCGAGGGCGTGTTTGCGGGCGTGGGGAGCGTGGCGGCGTTTCTGCCGGTGATTTTGGCGCTGTTTTTCTTCCTCTCCCTGCTCGAGGACACGGGCTATCTCGCGCGCGTGGCCTTCGTGATGGACCGGCCGCTGCGGCGGCTGGGGCTGAGCGGGCAGAGCGCCGTGCCGCTGCTGCTGGGCTTCGGGTGCAGCGTGCCGGGGGTGCTGGCCGCGCGCACGCTGCCCACGCGGCGCGACCGGGCGCTGACGATCGTGCTCACGCCGTGCATGAGCTGCAGCGCGAAAGCGCCGGTCTACGCCGCCTTCGCGGCCGCGTTCTTTCCGGGGCGGAGCGCCGTCGTGTTTCTGGCGCTGTACGCGCTCGGCATCTTGGCGGCCGCCGTCGCAGCCCGGCTCCTCGGCCGGACGGCCCTGCGCGGGGAGGCGGCGTCCTTCGTCATGGAGCTGCCGGACTACCGCTGGCCGAACGCGCGCAGCGTGCTGCGGCGGATGTGGGTGCGGACACGCGAATTTCTCACGCGGGCGTTCACGGTCATCCTCGCGGCGAGCGTGGGCGTGTGGGTGCTGCGGACGTTCACACCCACGTGGCGCGTGGCGGCAAATGCCGGCGAGAGCCTGCTGGCCGTGGTGGGACAGGCGCTCGCGCCGGTGTTCGCGCCGCTGGGCTTCGGCGACTGGCGCGCCGCGACCGCGCTCGTGACCGGGCTGCTGGCCAAGGAGACGGTGCTGTCCACGCTCGGCGTGCTGCTCGGCGGCGACCTGACGGCGGCGCTGCCGGGCGTGTTCTCCCCAGCCGCGGCGGCAAGCTACCTCGTGTTCACGGCGCTGTACGCGCCGTGTGTGGCGGCGCAGGCGGCCATGCGGCAGGAGCTTGGCAGCAGGCTCGGCACGCTGGCCGCGGCGGCCGGGTCGTGCGCCGCGGCATGGTGCGCGGCGGCGGTCGTTTACCGCATCGCCATCCTGATATGAGAAAACAGCAGGCTTCCAAAACCGGAAGCCTGCTGTTTTTGCCGTTTTTGACCTGCCTCAGCCGTGGACGAGCGCACCGAGGTCGGGATTGTTCGTGCCGGGGTATTCGACCGTGGCCTTGCCGGCGCGCAGGGCGGCCGCCGCGCTCTCGCGCAGGTCGAGCCCCTGCAGATACGCCCAGACGAGCGCCGCCATGACCGCGTCGCCCCCGCCGGTCGTGTTGACCATGCAGGTGGGCAGGCACGGCAGGTGCACCAGCTCGGCGCGCGTACCGGCGAGGATGCCGTCTGCCCCCATGCTGAGAAACACGCGCTGCACGCCCTGCGCCAGCAGCGCTGCGACGATGCCCTCAGGCGTGGACTCGCCCGTGAGGTTCTGCCCCTCGGTGAGGTTGGGCTTGAACGTGTGCAGCGCACCGAGCGCCGCGCGCATCCGCTCCGCCTTCGTGACGGAGACGGGGTCGGCAAAGAGCGGGGCGCTGCAGTGCGTGCCGAGCCAGGTGATGGTCTCGGCCGTCAGGTTGCCGTCGAGCACGACGGCGGCCGCGCTGTTGAGCACATCGAGATGGCGCTGGAGATACGCCGGCGTGATGGCGGCGGAGATGTCCGTATCGCACAGGCCAAGCTGCATCTCGCCGCGCTCGTCCGTGATGTAGAGATACGTCGACGTGCGCCCGCCGGGCACATCGAGCGCGCAGCTGAGATCCATGCCGAGCTCCACGCAGTCGTTGCGCAGGAGCTGGGCGTGTGAATCGCCGCCGAAGGCGGTGAGGAACTTGACCTCCACGCCGAGCAGGCGCAGGTCGTGCGCGATGTTGCGCCCGACGCCGCCGGGCGTGAGCGTGACGGCGCCGGGGTTGGAGTCGCGGAAGATGAGCTTCTTTTCCGGGCGGCCGCAAATGTCCAGATTCACGGCGCCGACAACACAGACATAAGGCTTCATGCGTGCACCTCCCAGATGCGCTCGGCATATTCGCGCACGGCGCGGTCGGCGGCGAAAATGCCGCTGCGGGCAATGTTGACGAGCGACAGACGCGCGCGCTCGGCGGGGCCCGTGATCGTCGTATACAGCCGCTCATGCGTGGCGGCGTAATCATCAAAGTCGGCAAGGAGCAGGTACGGGTCGCCGCCGTAGAGCAGGCTGCTGACGAGGTCGGCATAACTCTCGCCGTCGGCATAGCCGCGGCTCATGCGCTCGAGCACGCGGCCCAGCCACGGGCTGCGGCGGACGTACGCCTGCGGGTCGTAGCCCGCAGCGCGCAGGGCCTCGGCCTCGTCGGCATGCAGGCCGAAGAGGAACATATTGTCCGCGCCGAGCTGCTCGAACATCTCGACGTTCGCACCGTCGAGCGTGCCGATCGTGACGGCGCCGTTCATCATGAGCTTCATGTTGCCGGTGCCGCTGGCCTCCTTGCCGGCGGTCGAGATCTGCTCGGACACCTGCGCGGCGGGCATGAGCATCTCGGCGGCGGAGACACGGTAGTTCGGCAGGAAATACACCTGCAGCTTCCCGCGGCAGACGGGGTCGGCATTCACATCGGCCGCGAGCGAGCACAGCAGCTGGATGATGCGCTTGGCCGTCGCGTAGCCGGGCGCGGCCTTGGCCGCAAACAGGAACGTGCGCGGCTGGAAGGGCTGATCCGGGTCGTCGTGCAGCATGAGCTGCAGCTGCGTGATGCGCATGGCGCACAAAAGCTGGCGCTTATACTCGTGCAGGCGCTTGACCTGCACGTCGAGGATCGCGTCGCTGTTGAGCGAGAAGCCGTCGGTGCGGAACACCCACGCGGCCAGCCGCTGCTTGTTGAGCGCCTTGATCTCCTCGAGACGGGCGAGCACGGCGGGGTCGTCCGCCGCGCGCTCCAGACCCGCGAGCTCCTCGGGGTGCAGGAGGTAGCGATCGCTGCCGAGCACGTCGCACACGAGCGCGTGCAGGCCGGGGTTGCACTGGGCGAGCCAGCGGCGGTGGTCGATGCCGTTGGTGACATAGGTAAAGCGGCCGGGGTTGAGCGCGCAGACATCGCGGAAGAGGTCGCGGCGCAAAATCTCCCCATGCAGGGCGGAGACGCCGTTGATAGTCCTGCACGCGGCAAGGCAGAGGTTTGCCATGTGCACGCAGCCGTCCGCGATGATGAGGTTTCGCCCCACGCGCACATCGTCGCCGAAGCGGGCGCGCAGCTCGTCGCACCAGCGGCGGTTGATCTCGCAGATGATCTCCCACACGCGCGGCAGCTGACTCTGGATGAGGCCCTGCGGCCACGTCTCGAGCGCCTCGGACATGACGGTATGGTTCGTATAGTTGACGCAGGCGGTGACGATATCCCACGCCTCGTCCCAGCCGAGGCCGTCGTCATCGAGCAGCAGGCGCATGAGCTCGGGGATGATGAGCGTCGGGTGCGTGTCGTTGATCTGGATGACGTGGTGCTCGGCAAAGTTGCGCACCGTGCCGTAGCGCGCGCGGTGGGCGCGCAGGATGCTCTGCGCCGTCGCGGAGACGAAGAAATACTGCTGGCGGATGCGCAGGGTCTTGCCCTCGATGTGGTCGTCCGCCGGGTAGAGCACCTTCGTGATGACCTCGGCCATCGTGCGCTGCTCGAGGCTCTGGACATAGCTGCCTGCGGCGAAGAGATACATGTCGAGGTCGTTCGGGCTGTGCGCCTCCCAGAGGCGCAGGGTGTTGACGCGCCCGTCGCCATACGGCGCGATGAGCATATCGCGCGGCACGGCCAGCACGCTCTCATAGCCGTGCAGCTCGCCGTGGTAGTGGCCGTAGGCGTCCCAGTGCGGCTCGACGCGGCCGCCGAAGCGCACCTCGACCGTGTCCTCATGGCACGGCACGAGCCAGCTCGACGCGGCCGTGCGCCAGTTGTCCGCGACCTCGGTCTGGCGGCCGTCGACGATGCGCTGCCGGAAGATGCCCAGCTCGTAGCACAGCGAATAGCCCGTGGCGGGGATACCCTCGGTGGCGAGGCTGTCCATATAGCACGCGGCGAGGCGGCCGAGGCCGCCGTTGCCGAGGCCGGCGTCCGGCTCGGTCTCAAAGATGTCGGCAGCGCTGCGGCCGAGATCCTCGAGCGCGCCGGTGAGCGCGTCGCCGATGCCGAGGTTGAAGGCGTCCTTCATCAGGGAGCGCCCCATGAGAAACTCCATCGACAGGTAGTGCACCTCGCGCTCGGGCACGGTGCGGTTGTCGAACGTGTGCAAGCGCGAGAGGATCTCGCGGATGACGATGGCCGCAGCCTGAAAGACCTGCTCATCGGTCGCGTTCTCGGCCGTGACGCCGAAGTGTGCGCTGAGCTTGTCGGCAATGGCGCCGCGCAGCTCATCGCGGGAAATCTGATTGGTCATTGGCATAAAATCGAATCTTCCTTTTCTGGGTTCGTTCGGGTCAGAGCTCGCTGCCCTTGGGGATCACGATCGGCAGGGCCTCGCAGCCGGTGAGCGTGACAGCCGGGCCGATGCGGACGTTTTTGTCCGCGATGGCGTACTGCAAAATGGCGTCCGCCGCGATGCAGGTGTCCTGCATGACGATGCAGCGGCTCAGGTGCGCCCCGCGCGCGACGCGCACGCCGCGAAACAGGATGCAGTCCGTGACCGTGCCCTCGATGAAGCAGCCGTCGGCCACAAGGCAGTTTTCCACGTGCGCGTGCTCGCCGTAGTACGTGCTCACGTCCGCGCGCTCCTTCGTGCGCACCGGGCGGTCAGCCGGGAAGAGCGATGCGCGCGCGTCCGGATCGAGCATATCCATGCTGGCAGCAAAATAGTCCGCGACCGCGTCCACGCGCACGGCGTAGCCCGTGTGCAGGAATACGTCCATCGTGCCGCCGCGGCCGAGGTATTCAAACAGCCCGTCGCGGTGGAAGTGGAAGCGGTTTTCCTGCGCGCAGAAATCGAGGATTGAGAGCAGGACGTCCTTATTGATGATGTAGATCTCCATGGCGGCGACGCCCGCGCCGGCCGACGCGCTCGTGATGAGCTTCGTGACGCGGCCGTGCGCGGCCGTGAGGTAGCGGTGGTGCTCCCCGGTGACGGCGCCGCCGCGGCAGATAGCCGTGATGCCGCAGCCGGAGGCGTCATGCTGCGCGATGGCGGCGGCGAGGTCGAGATTGCAGACGATGTCCGCCGGCATGAGCACGATCTCCGACTCCGGAATATTGCGTACGTAGGAAATGACCGCGTTGAGCGCCTCGGCCGTGCCGGTATAGTCGCCGCGCGTATTGACGCCGAACGGCGGCAGCAGGTGCAGCCCGCCGCTGCGGCGCGACAGATCCCACGCCTTGCCGCTGCCGAGGTGGTCGAGCAGGGACTGATAGTCCCGCTGCATGATGACGCCGACGCTGTGCACACCCGCGTTCGAGAGCGACGAGAGCGCAAAGTCGATCAGCCGGTAGCGCCCGCAAAACGGCAGCGATGCGTTCGTGCGGTAGCGCGTCAGGTCCCCAAGCCGCGGGGAGCTGTGATATGCGTAAACGATGCCGTGTACCTTGCTCATGCGTGCACCTCCGCTCCGTCATAGATCATGGCCCCGGCCGGGACCGTTGCCCCGGCGGGCACCGCCACGTCCGGGCCGACCGTGGCGACGCACCAGGCGTCCGTCCCGTCCGGCTGCGCGCCGACGTGCGCGCCCGCGCCGACGACCGTGCCCTCGCCGAGGATGGCATACTCCACCACGGCGCCCGGCTCCACGACGACGCCGGGGTGCAGGATGCTGTAGAGCACGCGCGCGCCCGCGCCGACGGTGACAGAGTTGGAGAGCACGGAGTTTTCCACATGGCCCTCGATCGTGCAGCCCTCGGTGATGATCGAGTGCACGACCTCCGCCTGCCGGCCGATGCTGTGCGGCGGGCGGATGGGGCTCTTGGCGCGGATGGGCCACTTCGGGTCATAGAGATTGATGAGCGTGGGCGAGAGCATATCCATGTTCGCGTCCCAGAGGCTGACGATCGTGCCGACGTCGCGCCAGTAGCCCTCAAACCGGTACGGCAGGAGCTTTTCCCCGGCGGCGAGCATCTTGGGGATGATGTTCTTGCCGAAGTCCTTGTCGGAGTTGGGGTCGGCCTCGTCCTCGATCAGATACCTGCGCAGCACCTTCCAGTCGAAGATGTAGATGCCCATGCTCGCAAGGTCGCTCTTCGGGTGGGCGGGCTTTTCCTCAAATTCCTCGATGAAGCCGTCCGGCCCGACGTTCATGATGCCGAAGCGCGAGGCCTCGTCCATCGACACCTGGATGACCGAGATCGTGCAGGCCGCGCCGGCCTGCTCATGCGCGCGGAGCATTTTATCATAGTCCATTTTGTACACATGGTCGCCCGAGAGGATGAGCACGCAGTCGGGGTCATACATCTCGATGAAGTCCATGTTCTGATAGATGGCGTTGGCCGTGCCGGAAAACCACGACCCGCGCTCCCCCGCGCTCTGGTACGGGGGCAGGATGTACACGCCGCCGTCGATGCTGTCGAGGTCCCAGGCCTGGCCGCTGCCGATGTAGCGGTTGAGCAGCAGGGGCTGGTACTGCGTGAGCACGCCGACGGTGTCGATGCCGGAGTTGGCGCAGTTGGACAGCGGAAAGTCGATGATGCGGTACTTGCCGCCGAACGGGAGACTGGGCTTGGCGACCTTCGCCGTGAGGGCGTACAGCCGCGAGCCCTGCCCGCCCGCGAGCAGCATGGCGATACAGTGTTTTTTCAAGGGATGCGCTCCTCCTTTTCTCCAGTTGCGAATAGATCAGGGGCCTCCTGCGGCTCGACCGGTTTCGCGCAGCGTCCGGCGGCGATTGGCCCCACGGTCGGCTGCGGCGGTTCCGGTGGACGTGGGAAACCCCTGACAGGTGTTCAGTTAAAGCGGCTCATGGCGCGGTCCGCCCCGTCGCGGATATAGACCGCGCAGGCCTCGGCCGCGCGCACGGCCGCGTCGTCCATGGCGGTCTTGTCCGCGCCGCGGAACGTGCCGAGCACCCAGTCGGGCATGTCATAGTCCGGGTGCGGGGGCGCGCCGACACCGATGCGGATGCGGGGAAAGGCGTCCGTGCCGAGGCAGGCGATGATGCTCTTGAGCCCGTTGTGCCCGCCGGCCGAGCCCTTCGTGCGGATGCGCAGGCGGCCCGGCTGCAGGTGGATCTCGTCCGACACGACCAGAATATGCTCCGGCGGCACCTTATAAAACTTCGCCGCCGGCGCCACGGCCTCGCCGGAGTAGTTCATAAACGTCTGCGGCTTCATGAGCAGGACCTTCTGCCCGCCGAGCTCCGCCTGTGCCGTGAGCGCGTGAAAGCGCAGCCGGTCGATGCGCACGCCGCAGTCCTTTTCCACGACGTCCGCCGTGAGAAAGCCCGCGTTGTGCCGCGTGTTCTGATACTTCAGCCCCGGGTTGCCGAGAAACACGACCAGCCACTGCACACCGCCGTGATCGGGAAAAAACATCACTCGAACAGCGAGGAGATGCTCATTTCCTCATAGATGCGGTTGATGGCCTCGGCGAACATCGGCGCGACGGGCAGATAGTGGATCTTGTCGCAGGCCGGCTTGTCCTTCGGATACGGAATGGAATCGAGCAGGAGCAGCTCGTCGATGACGCTGTCGTTGATGCGGTCGATAGCCGGGCCGGAGAGCACGCCGTGGGACGCGCAGGCATACACTTCCTTCGCGCCGCCGACCTCGACGATGGCCTTGGCCGCGCCGCACAGGCTGCCGGCCGTGTCGACCATGTCGTCGAGCAGCAGGCAGGTCTTGCCCTCGACATTGCCGATGATGTTCATGACCTCGGAGCTGTTGGCCTTTTCGCGGCGCTTATCCACGATGGCGAGGCCGAGCCCCATCTTCATGGCGAAAGAGCGCGCGCGCGCCACGCTGCCGACGTCCGGCGAGACGACGACCATGTCCTCGCGGCCGTAGCCGAAGCGGCGCAGGTAGTGCGTGGCAAACAGCGGCGCACCGTAAAGGTTGTCCACCGGGATATCAAAGAAGCCCTGGATCTGCGCGGCGTGCAGGTCCATGGTCAGCACACGGTCGGCCCCGGCGACGGTCAGCAGGTTCGCCACGAGCTTGGCCGAGATCGGGTCGCGGGCCTTGGCCTTGCGGTCCTGCCGGGCATAGCCGAAGTACGGGATGACGGCGGTGATGCGGCCGGCGGAGGCGCGCTTCATCGCGTCGATCATGACCAGCAGCTCCATGAGGCTGTCGTTGACCGGCTTGCAGGTGCTCTGCACGATGAACACGTCCACGCCGCGGACGGGCTCGTTGATGGAGATGGAGCACTCGCCGTCGGCAAACGCCGTGACCGTGCTCTTGCCCAGGGAGATGCCGAGGTTCTTGCAGATCATGTCCGCCAGGTCGGGGTTGGACGAGCCGGTGAACACCTTGATCTCTTTGCCGTGTGGAATCATATCGTAACTTCCTCTCTTTTTGAAAATTTCCACGTCCTGCGCACAGGCGCAGAAACCCAAGTTTTCATACAAAATCATTATACCAATAATTTTGCCGCTTGCAAAGAGAAACCGGCGATCTGCGGCAAGAAATTTTTTTGCGCCCCGCGGCAATGTTTGTGCAATCTGCCGCGGCGAATCGGCGCTTTGCATTTGGCGCGGGGTGTGTTATAATGGCGGCAAAGAAAAACAGAGGGGCGCCCAGGGCCCCGGGAAGGAAACTTATGAGTAATTTTAACGATCTGTACGACCACGTCGCCGCCGACCGCTCGCGCGCCATGCAGCTGCTCGGTATTCAGGACATCCGCCGCAAGGCCGTGAGCGAGCTGCTGGCCGCCGGCACCTACACTGAGCCGGACAACATCGACGACATGACCGACGCCGAGCGCGAGCAGCACAAGGCCGAGGCCGCCTACGCCCTCGGCCGTCCGCACATTCTCGAGACGGCGAAAATGCCCACGCAGGACGGCGACGAGACCTACGCCATCGCCGTGACCGCCACGAGCGAGACGCCCAACTGCATCGCTCTGTGCGTGCAGACGAAGCTCGAGGAGCTCTACGCCTCCGGCATCGTCGACCGCAGCGCCAACCACCGCCCGCGCCTGTTCATCGTGGCCGCCAACGACCGCCCCGACGAGGACGTGCAGGGCCTGCGCACCGCGCTGGACATGCTGCGCGTGGCCTACCCCGATTTCCACATCGAGCTCAGTGAGCGCACGCCCGAGCAGGCCATGCGCGCCGCGCTGGCCGAGGATCTGCGCGACGCGCTCGACGCGTGCAAGATCAACGCCTCGAAGGAAAACTTCCAGCGCCTGGCCGCGACCATGATCGCGGCGCCGCTGTTCTTCCCCGCCCAGCGGCCCGAGGGCGAAGCTGCCCCGGCCGACGGTCAGCAGCACCTGCAGTTCGGCAAGGTGCGCACCGACGACGGGCGCACGTTCTTCTGCGCCTTCACCGACCGCGCGCGCCTGCTGCAGTGGCGCAACATGGGCAGTGTTGAGCTCGGCGTGAAGGACTATGCCCCGCTCGTGCTCTCCTCGAACGACACCGGCATCATCATCGACCCCGGCGTCGGCAGCGGTCTTGCGCTCACGCGCGAGATGCTCCAGACGCTCAAGGCCCAGCTCGAGTTCTTTGAGCAGATGCGCAGCACCGCGGCCGAGATGGGCGTGGACTTTGACGCCGACGCCGTGGCCGAAGCCGCCCGGAACATCACCGCCAACGATGACGAGCCTGAGGGCCGCAACCGCAAGGAGCGCCGCTGGTTCGGCAAGAAGAAAAAGTAAACCCAACATTCAGAGAGGGAGTCGGATATGAGAAAAACGAAGATCGTCTGCACCATCGGCCCCGCGTGCGACAGCGAGGAGACGCTGCGCGCCATGATGCTCGCGGGCATGAACGTCGCGCGCCTGAACTTTTCCCACGGCACGCACGCCGAGCATCAGGTACGCATCGACCGCATCAAAAAGCTGCGCGCGGAGCTCGACCTGCCCATCGCCATCATGCTCGACACGAAGGGCCCGGAGTACCGCATCGGCACGTTCGCGGACGGGAAGATCGAGCTGCACAGCGGCGACACGTTCACGTTCACGACCGAGCCCGTCACCGGCAATGCCGAGCGCGTGTCCGTGAGCTATGCCGGGCTCGCGCAGGATCTTGAGCCGGGCAACACCGTGCTCGTCAACGACGGGCTCATCGCCCTGACCGTCACCGCCACGACCGACACGGACGTCATCTGCCGCGTCACCGCCGGCGGCGTGCTCTCGGACCGCAAGAGCATGAGCTTCCCGAACAAGGTGCTCAAGCAGACGTTTCTGAGCGAGCAGGACAAGAGCGACCTGCTCTTCGGCATCGAAAACGACGTGGACTTCGTGGCCGCGTCCTTCGTGTCGCGCAAGCAGGACCTGGCCGACCTCAACGCCTTCCTGCGCGCCAACGGCGGCGAGGACATCTCCGTCATCGCCAAGATCGAGAATCAGCCCGGCATCGACAACATCGAGGAGATCTTCACCGAGTGCACCGGCATCATGATCGCCCGCGGCGACATGGGCGTCGAGGTGCCGTATGAGGAGCTGCCGAGCATCCAGAAGGAGCTCATCGGCAAGTGCCGCCTGCTTGGCAAGCGCGTCATCACCGCGACCGAAATGCTCGAGAGCATGACGCACAACATCCGCCCCACCCGCGCCGAGATCGCCGACGTGGCCAACGCCGTCTACGACGGCACGAGCGCCATCATGCTCTCCGGCGAGACGGCCGCGGGCGAGCACCCCGTCGAGGCGCTGAGCGCCATGGCCCGCATCGCCGAATACACCGAGGCGCACATCAACTACGCCAAACGTTTCCCCAAGACGCAGTTTGAGATCCACGACACGCTCGACGCCATCAGCCACGCCACGTGCGGCATGGCCATCGACATCGGCGCGAAGGTCATCACCGTCTGCTCCATCACGGGGCGCACCGCGCGGCTGATCTCGCGCTTCCGCGGCCCGACGGACATCATCGGCCTGACCACGAACGAGCGCGCCTACCGCAAGCTCGCCCTCTCATGGGGCATCACGCCCGTCATGAGCGAGGTGTACGAGAGCACCGACGTGCTGTTTTACCACGCGCTGCAGGTCAGCCGGCAGGTGATGCAGCTCGAAAAGGGCGACAAGGTCATCATCACCGGCGGCATCATCAACGGCCGCAGCGGCAACACGAACACCATCAAGGTCGAGTACGCATAAGGCTGCCGGGGTGTGCGGCGGGTACGCAGCGCCCCCCGGCACACGGCCGCGGCAAGGCCGGCCGGACAGCCGCAGCGCGCCGCACCGAAGGGGGCGGCCTTGGCGCGCCGCAGTCGAGCGCGCCGGAAAGCCACCGGAAAATACACCAGGCTCCCCAGCTCCGCGCGAGAATCTTCGCGCGGGGCTGGTTATTATGCGATATGTTTACATAATGATATTTACATAAATTATAAATAAATATAAAAACATACTGAAATATCAATATTTTTTCTTAATTTTAGTTGTCATAATCCAGTTTCCATAACTGAAATAGTACAAGCATCCATGTCGCTCCGTTGCATTTACATAATTTAGTTTACATAATCCAATTATATTTCATCATTTTTGCTGAAATTATAAGCATTTTCTAAGTATTTGGTTTTCATAATGCAGTTACCATAACTGTATATTTTGCTTTCCTGTTTACATAACATCGTGTTTGGATGGAAAAACCGCGCAGGAATGCTGATTCCTGCGCGGTTTTGGTTGTCATAATACCGAATACTTTACGCGACCACGTCCTCGAACTGGCTGTTGTAGAGCGCGGCATAGAACCCGCCGCGCGCGAGCAGTTCGCTGTGCGTGCCCTGCTCGACGATGTTGCCGTCGCGCATGACGAGGATGCAGTCGGCATTGCGGATGGTGCTCAGGCGGTGCGCGATGACAAAGCTCGTGCGGCCGCGCATGAGGTGATCCATCGCCTCCTGGATGAGCTGCTCGGTGCGGGTGTCGACCGAGCTGGTCGCCTCATCGAGAATGAGAATGGGGGCGTTTGCCAGCACGGCGCGCGCGATCGTCAGCAGCTGCTTTTGCCCCTGGGAGACGTTCGTCGCCTCCTCGTTGAGCTCCATCTGGTAGCCGCCAGGCAGCGTGCGGATGAAGGCGTCGGCGCGCGCGGCCTTTGCCGCCGCGATGACCTCGGCGTCCGTCGCCTCGGGGCGGCCGTAGCGGATGTTTTCCATAATTGTGCCCTTAAAGAGCCACGTGTCCTGCAGCACCATGCCGAAGGCGCGCCGCAGGTCGCCGCGCGCATAGTCGCGCACGTCGCGCCCGTCGACGAAGATCGCGCCGGCGTCGACATCGTAAAAGCGCATGAGCAGCTTGACCATCGTGGTCTTGCCGGCGCCGGTCGGGCCGACGATGGCAACGGTCCTGCCTGCCGGCACGTCGCAGCTCCAGTCATGGATGACCGGCTGCGCGGGATCGTAGCCGAAGCGCACGTGCCGGAACGACACGTCGCCGCGGATGTGCTCCGCCGGGGCGGGCAGCGCGGGGTCGGCCGGCTCTTCCGCCTCGTCGAGGAAGGCGAACACGCGCTCGGCCGCGGCCGCCATGGTCTGCAGCTGCGTGCTGATCTGCGCCAGCTGCGTGATCGGCTGCGTGAAGTTCGCCATGTAGTTGAGAAATGCCTGAATGTCGCCGATCGTGATGGTGCCGCGCGCGGCAAGAGAGCCGCCGAGCACGACCACGCACACGTAGCCGAGCTTGCTGACAAACGTCGTCACCGGCGACATGAGCCCGGACAAAAACTGGCTCTTCCACGCCGAGCGGTAGAGCCGCGCGTTGATGGCGTCGAACTCCTTTTGCGTCGCGCCCTCGCGGTTGAAGGCGCAGACAACGTTGTGCCCGGCGTAAGTCTCCTCGACCTTGCCGTTGATATCGCCGAGGTTCTTCTGCTGGGCGACGAAGTAGCGCTGGCTGCGCTTGACGATCCGGCCCGTGAGCACGCCCGTGACCGGCAGCACGATGAGCGCGATGAGCGTCATGAGCCAGCTGATGCGCAGCATCATGACCAGCACGCCGACGAGCATGGTGACGTTCGTGACGAGCTGCGTGACCGACTGCGCCATGCCGGAGGACATGGTGTCGACGTCGTTGGTGATGCGCGAGAGCACGTCGCCGACGGTGTTGCGCTCGAAGTAGCGCATGGGCATGCGGTGGATCTTGGCGCTGATCTCGCCGCGCAGGCGGTAGGCGAGCTTCTGCGTGATGCCGGCAAGAATCCACGACTGGAAGAAGCTGCACGCCGCGCTGACGAGATAGAGCGCGAGCACGGTCAGCAGGATCTTGCCGATCTTGCCGAAGTCAATGCCGCCGAGGCCCGAGAGCTTGCGCCCAAGGCCGGTGGCCAGCTCCGTCGTGGCCGTCGAGAGGATCTTCGGCCCGACGATGCCGAAGGCCGTGCTCGCCAGCGCGAGCACGAGCACAAGCACAAGCGGCAGCCGGTAGCGGCCGAGGCAGCGGAAGAGCTTTGTGATCGTGCCTTTGAAGTTTTTCGGTTTTTCCGGGATGCGGCCCGGTCCGCGTCTGGGACCCGCCATGGTCAGCCCTCCTCTCCGAGTTCCGCGGCGCTGAGCTGGCTGAGCGCGATCTCGCGGTAGGTCTCGCAACTGCGCAGCAGCGCGCTGTGCGTGCCGCGGCCGACGATGCGCCCGCCGTCGAGCACGAGGATCTGATCCGCGTGCAGGATCGTGCTCAGGCGCTGCGCCACGATGATGACCGTGGCGTCGTGCGTCTGTTTGGCCAGCGCCTGACGCAGCGCGGCATCCGTCTGATAGTCGAGCGCGGAAAAGCTGTCGTCAAACAGATACACCTGCGGGTGCCTGGCGATGGCGCGCGCGATGGACAGGCGCTGCCGCTGCCCGCCGGACACGTTCGCCCCGCCCTGCGCCACCGGCGTGAGGAAGTGGTGCGGCCGCGACCAGATGAAGTCCTCGGCCTGCGCCGTGGCGGCGGCGCGGATGGCGTCGGCCTCCGAGACGTCGCCGCCAAACTCGAGGTTTGAGAGAATGTCGCCCGTGAAGAGCACGCCCTTTTGCGGCACGTAGCCGAGCATGGCGCGCAGGTCGGTCTGGTGCAGGCGGCGCACGTTCACGCCGCCGATGCTGACCGTGCCGCCGGTCGCATCGTAAAAGCGCGGAATGAGATTCAGCAGCGTCGATTTGCCGCAGCCGGTCGAGCCGACGATGGCCGTGACCTCGCCGGGCCGCGCCGTGAAGCTGATGTCGTGCAGCACGTCGTCCTCCGCGCCGGGATAGCGGAACGACACGTGGTCGAACGTGACGGTCGCGTCCGCAGGCGCGGGCTCGTGGCTGCGCGGGTCGCGCACGCTCGCGCGCGTGCGCAGGATCTCGTCCACGCGCGTGGCCGAGACCTCGGCGCGCGGCAGGAGCACCGCCACGATCGTGATCATCATGAAGGCCATGATGATGAGCGAGGCGTAGGTCGAAAAGGCGATCATGTCGCCGATCTGCATATTGCCGGCGTTGATGCTTTTCGCACCGAACCACTCGATCATGACCGTGACGCCGTACATGATGAGCGTCATGACCGGGCCCATGAACGCCATGGTCCGGTTGACGAACAGCTGCGTTTTCATGAGCGCCGCGCTCGCGGTGTCGAAGCGTTCCTCCTCGTGCCGCTCGCGGTGGAACGCGCGGATGACCGGCAGGCCGGTCAGCACCTCGCGGCTGACGAGGTTGACGTCGTCCACGCGCTGCTGCATGGTGCGAAACTGCGGCATGGCGATCTTCATGAGCACGCCGACGAGCAGCAGCATCGCCGCGACGGCCAGCGCGATGATCCAGCCGAGGCCGGTTTTCGTACGCGCGACCATGATAATGCCGCCGAGGCCGATGACCGGCGCATAGAGCACGACGCGCACGATCAGCACGCACACCGCCTGGATCTGCGTGACATCGTTCGTGGTGCGCGTGATGAGCGAGGCCGTCGAGAACTTGTCCATCTCGGCGGACGAGAACGACAGTACCTTGCGGAACACCTGCGCGCGCAGGTCGCGCCCGATGGCGGCAGACATCCGCGCGCCGACAAAATTGCAGAGCACGGCCGCCGCGATCATGCCGAGCGTGAGCAGGAGCATTTTCCCGCCGGTGCGCAGCAGGTAACTGTTGCGGATGTGGTTGACATTCAGGCCCGCGACGGCGTACTCCGTCTTGAGAAACTGCACGGCCGCGCTGTGCAGGACGCTGTCGGTGAGCGTGCCCATGCCGCTGAGCGCTTCCTCGCCGCGCGCGAGGATCTCCTCGTGCGTGATGAGGCCGCCCTGCATCTGCTGGCGCAGGGCGAGCACGGTGTTCGCCCCCTGCTCCGACAGGCGGGCATACATGACCAGCGGCCGGATGAAGATGCCCTCCAGCTCCGGCAGCTGCGCCGTGTCGTTGATCGTCCAGACGCCGTCGGCATCCGTGTAGGCGGCGCTGACCGCGGCGGCGTCGTCATCCGACAAAAACAGGCGCACGCCGTCCATGGTCTTGTCCGTGAGCGCGAGGGGCGCGGCATATTCGATGCCGCCGCTCTGGATGCCGGTGTCCACGATGCGGCTCGTGTACGCCGGCAGCGACAGCTCGCAAAACGACTGCGCCACGAGCAGCAGCACGATCAGCGCCACGGCCGGGATGTGCCCGCGCAGGTATTTCAGCACCCGCATGGCGCGCCCTCCTTCTGCTCTTCATAGATCTGCTGGGCGATCTCCCCCGCCCGGTCGCTCAGGCGCAGCAGCTCGCGCGTGTCCGCCTCGCCCATGCGGCGGTAGACCTCCGACAGGCACGCGACCGCCTCGTCGAGCGACGTCTGCACCTCGTGCCGCCCCTGCTCGGTCAGGCGCACGACGACGCGCCGGCGGTCGGCCGTGTCGCGCGCGCGGGTGATCGCGCCCTTGCGCTCGAGATTGTTGAGCATGGCCGCGATGCGCGCCGTGCTCAGGTCGAGCAGCGTGCTCAGCTCGCCGGCCGTACGGCCGTCCGCCCCGGCATTGAGGCAGCCGAGCAGGCGCATCTCGCCCTGCGAAAAGATCTGGCTGAGGTCCTCGCGGCGCGCGTGGTTGAGGATCATCGCGCGCACCTGTTCGCGCGCGATCTGTTCAAAAAAATCCATGATCGGTTCGCTCCGTTTCTCCGGCCGCGGCCGGGTGAAAAAATGGATATTTCACTAATACCGTTTCCTTTTACCATTAGATAATACAGATTCCCTGCCCCGATGTCAAGTATCACGCAGGACATTTTGGCGAAAATGTGCAAAAAGCCGCCCCTCCGGAGAGGGACGGCTGTCAGGCACGATTTTGTTTCAGTCCGTGGGCTCGAAGGCGCGGTCGAACAGGTCCGTGACCTCTTTCGACGGGGCCTTGCTGCACAGCGACACGACGACCGCCGCGATCAGGCCGCACAGGAAGCCGGGGATGATCTCATACAGGCCGGTCGGCGTGGACAGGAACGCATACCACAAAGCGTCGACCGCAAAGCCCACGCACACGCCCGCGACCGCGCCGGAATACGTCAGGCGGCGCCAGTAGAGCGACAGGAGGATCACGGGGCCGAACGCGGAGCCGAAGCCCGCCCATGCGCACTCGACGAGCGCCATGATGCCGCCGCAGTTCGGATCGGCCGCGATGAAGTACGCGACGACGGAGATGAGGATGACGATGATGCGGCCCGCCCACTGCATCTCGTGGTCGGTGGCGTCCTTGCGGATGACCGGCTTATAGATATCGGAGGCGAAGGCGCTGCTGCTCGCAAGCAGCTGGGAGTCGGCCGTGCTCATGGCCGCGGCAAGAATGGCCGAGAGAAGCACGCCGGAGATGAACGCCGGGAACAGGCGGCGCACCATGTGCACAAAGACGAGGTTCTCGTTGTCGATCTCGCCGAGGAACTGGCGGCCGATCACGCCGACGACGGCGGACATGGCCAGAATGACCAGGATCCAGCTGCAGCCGATGATCTGGCTCTTGCGCATCTCATGCTCGGACTTGATGGACAGATAGCGCACAAGGATGTGCGGCATGCCGAAGTAGCCCAGGCCCCAGCCGAGGCCGGAGAGAATGTCCGAAATGCTCTTCCAGTTGAAGCCGCCGCCGGAGAGCACATTATAGTAGTTTTCCGGAACGGCCATGACCGGTGCGACAAAGTCTGCACCCTTCATGACGAACAGCGCGAGGATCGGCGTGAGCATGAGCGCGGCAAGCATGAGCATGCCCTGGAAGAAGTCCGTCCAGCACACGGCGTTGAAGCCGCCGAGAAACACGTACACGAGGATGATGGCCGTGGCGATGATCATGGCCGTCTTGGCGCTCATGCCCGTGACGGTGTTGAACAGCGTGCCGCAGGCCGAAATGCTCGAGGCGCTGTAAATGCAGTAGACCACGACGAACACGATGGCCGAGATGATCTGCAGGCCCTTGTTCTTGGACAGGAAGCGGTTGGTGAGAAACTGCGGGATGGTGATCGAGTCGTTCGCGCGGATGGAGTACCGGCGCAGACGCGGCGCGACGAAGATCCACGCGCAGACCGTGCCGATGAGCAGGCCGACGGAGATCCACACCTTGCCGATGCCGTACAGATAGATCGAGCCGGGCAGACCCATGAGCACCCATGCGCTCATGTCCGACGCGCCGGCAGACAGCGCCGCGACCCAGCCGCCCATGCTGCGGCCGCCGAGGAAGTACTCCTTCTCGCCCTCCTGATGGCGGTCACGGAAGAAGAAATACACGCCGACGCCGATGACCAGCGCGAAATACAGTAATATGGCGATCCATTCACCGCTCGAAGCAGTGCCCATGATGTTTTGCTCCTTTCATTAGGAAACCTTATATAATTTCCGTAAAAACAATATGTGTGTATGATACGCCACTTTCCCCACCGTGTCAATAATTTCTTCATACTTTTCGGGAAAAAAGCGGCGTTTCCGCTGCAATATCAGGGAAAATTTCTGCGCTTGACTTTTTGGAAACCGCGCGTATAATATAAGATAATCTTATTTTAAACGATAAAGTTCGGACAAGGAGCGGGTACGTGTGACACTGCGGCAATATGAGGCGTTTTTAAAAACGGTGGAGTGCGCGAGCGTGTCGGCCGCGGCGCAGGCGCTGGGCGTGTCCCAGTCGGCGCTGACGCAGCTGCTGGCGGGGCTCGAGCGCGACTGCGGCTTTCCCCTGCTGGTGCGCAACCGCGGCGGCGTGCACCTGACCCCGGCGGGCAAGGCACTGCTGCCGGCCGTGCAGCAGGTGTGCGCAGCGGATGCGCACCTGCGCGGCCGCATCCAGGAGGTGCGCGAGCGCGCCGGCGGCACGATCCGCATTGCGACGTTCAAGAGCGTGGCGGTCAACTGGCTGCCGCCGATGATCAAGCAGTTTCAGGTGCAGCATCCGGAGGCGCGCTTCCGCCTGTTCGACGGGGCGTACGCCGAGGTGGACGCCTACGTGCGCAGCGGCACGGTGGACATGGGCTTCATCTCGCTGCCGAGCGAGCTGCCGGGCGAGATCGTGCCCGTGTGCAGCGACCGGCTGCTGGCCGTGCTGCCGGCGGGCCACCCGCTGGCGGATCGGGAAGCCGTGCCCGTCGCGGCCTTCGGCACGGAACCGGTCGTGAGCCTGATCGACAGCACGAACCGCGACGCGCTGCGCGTGCTCGACGCCGCGCACGTGCACCCCGACATCCGCTTTCAGACGGCGGACGATTACGCCATGATCTCCATGGTCGAGAGCGGGCTGGGCATCTGCATCGCACACGAGCTCGTGCTGCGCTCGGACCACCACAACGTCGTCGTGCGCCCGCTCGATCCCCCGGCGCACCGCACGATCGCCATGGCCATCCCGCCGGAGAGCGAGGGCAAGCCGCTCGTGCGCACGTTCGCCGCCTTTGTGCGCGCGTGGGCGCAGGCCAACCCGTGACGGGAAACGACCCGGCCCATATAAAAAAACCGGGGCGCTCCGACGGGAGCGTCCCGGTTTTTGCTTCGGCGTTTATGCGTTCCAGGTCTTTGTCTGCTCACGCAGCCAGTCGGCCCACGGCTCGATGCCCTCGCCCTTGAGCGCGGAGATCGGGAACACCTGAATGTTCGGGTTGAGCTTCTTGACGCGCTCGACGCACTTGTCGAGGTCGAAGTTGAAGTACGGCGCAACGTCGATCTTGTTGACGAGCAGCACGTCGCAGATCGAGAACATGAGCGGGTACTTCAGCGGCTTGTCGTCGCCCTCCGGCACGGAGAGGATCATGGCGTTTTTCACGGCGCCGGTGTCAAACTCCGCCGGGCAGACGAGGTTGCCGACGTTCTCGAGGATGGCGAGGTCGATGTTCTCGGTGCCGAGGCCCTCAAGGCCCTGGCGCGTCATGCCCGCGTCGAGGTGGCACATGCCGCCGGTATGTAGCTGGATAACCTTCGCACCGCTGGTGGAGATGGTCGCGGCGTCAACGTCGGAGTCGATATCGGCCTCCATGACGCCGATGCGCAGATCGTCCTTCAGGGCGTTGATGGTCGCCATGAGGGTCGTGGTCTTGCCGCTGCCGGGCGAGGACATGAGGTTGAGCAGGAAGGTGTGATTGCGCTTGAGTTCTTCGCGCAGCAGATCTGCCTGCCGGTCGTTGTTTTCAAAAACGCTCTTTTTGATTTCGAGCACGCGGAATGCATCCATGATCTTACCTCCAGAATTCCATCGGGGTTTTTGTATGCCAAAATTATAGCAGTCCCGCCCCGGTTTTGCAACCTTTTTGCGCGGGGATTGCCAATGTTGGACAGTTCGGGTATAATGGTTTAATATCGTGCGAAACCCAAGGAGGCGATAGTATGCCCCACCATTCCGGCGCCGAGCTGCCGGGCGCGCAGGCGCTGCGGCAGATGGCCGCGCAGAGCGACAGCCGCGGCCTGTTTTCCGACCGCGCGCCCGACCCGGCCTATGCCGGCCTGTTTTTGAACCGCGAGCTGAGCTGGCTGCAATTCAACCGCCGCGTGCTGGCCGAGGCGGCCGACGAGACGCTGCCGGGCTATGAGCGGCTGAAGTTTCTGTCCATCTACTGCTCGAATCTCGATGAATTTTATATGGTGCGCGTCGGCGGGCTGCTCGACCGGGCGCTGCTGCAGCCGTGGCACACGGAGACCATCACGGGCCTGACGCCGCGCGAGCAGCTGCGCGCGATCTATGACGAGACGGCGCGGCAGCAAAAAGATTTTGAAGCGCTCTGGCGCAAAGTGACGGCGGCGCTGGCAAAGCAGCACGTGGAGATCCTGGACTTTGACCGGCTCGACGAGGCGGACGAGGTGCTGCTGCTGCGGCGGTTCGACGCGCTGCGCCCGCTGCTGAGCCCGCAGGTGCTCGACGCCGAGCACCCGCTGCCGTTTCTGCGCAACCGCGAGCAGTATGTGCTCGTGCGCTTTGCGGGCAAGCGCGGCGGCGCGGGGCTCGTGCCGACGACGCAGCTGCCGAAGTTTTTTAAGCTCACGGTCGACGGCGTGCAGAAGCTCGCGCTCACGGCGCCGCTGGTAGCGCACTTTGCGCCCCTGCTCTTCGGCGAGCGGCGCGTGCGCGAGACGGCTATCGTGCGCGTGACGCGCAGCGCCGACATTTCCGTGCGTGACATCATGGACGGGTGCGACGCGGATCTGCGCGCCGTGATGGAGCGGCTGCTGCGGCGCCGCCGCCGGCTCGAGCCGGTACGCGCGCAGGTGCAGGGCCGCGTCTCGGACGAGATGCGCGCGCTCGCGCGCGAGCTGCTCGGGCTGCCGAAGCGGCAGCTGTTCGTGACGAGCGCGCCGACGGATCTGTCGTTCGTGCTCACGATGCCGGGGGAGTTTGACCTCGCGGGGCTGACGTGTCCCGAGATCCCGCCGGCCAAAAACGTGGCGCTGCAAAAGGGCGACTACTTTGCCTATCTCGCGCAGCACGACCTGCTGCTCGCGCTGCCGTACCAGAGCATCAACCCGTTCGTCGATCTGCTGTACGAGGCGGCGGACGACCCGGACGTCGTGTCGATCAAGATCACGCTCTACCGGCTCGCTGGCAGCAGCCGCATCGCGGCGGCGCTGGCCTACGCGGCCGAGCACGGCAAGCAGGTGCAGTGCCTGCTCGAGCTGCGCGCCCGCTTTGACGAGCAGAGCAACATCGACTACTCGCGCATGCTCGAGGACGCGGGGTGCGACATCCTCTACGGCCTGACGAAATACAAGGTGCACACGAAGCTGTGCCTCATCACGCGGCGGTGTCCCGGCGGCATCTGCTACTACACGCAGGTCGGCACCGGCAACTACAACGAAAAGACCGCCGAACAGTACACCGACCTCATGCTGCTGACGAGCGACCCGGCCATTGGGCGCGACGCGGCGAAAACGTTCGACCGGCTCGCGCGCGGCGAGACCGTCGGCGAGACGGAGGCGCTCTGGCTCGCGCCGGAGGGCTACAAGCCGCAGCTGATGGCGCACATCGAGGCGCAGACGCGCCTCGGCCCGGAGGGATACATCGGCATCAAGGTCAACTCCATGAACGACGCGGACGTTATGGCGCGGCTCGTGCGCGCGAGCGAGGCGGGCACGGAGGTGGAGCTGTTCGTGCGCGGCATCTGCTGCCTGCGGCCAGGCGTGCCCGGGCGGACGGAACACATCTCGGTGCGCAGCATCATCGGGCGGTATCTGGAGCACGAGCGTATTTTCGTCTTTGGCCGCGGGGAGGCACAGGAGGTGTTCATCGGCTCGGGCGACCTGCTTGAGCGCAACACCATGCGCCGGATTGAGGCCTTCACCGCCGTGACCGACCCCAGCGCGCGCGCGGAGGTGCTCGAGGTGCTCAGCGCCATGCGGCGCGACAACCGGCAGGCGTGGATCATGCAGCCGGATGGCAGCTACATCCGTCCCGAGGGCGCGGGCGAGCCGTTTGTCAGTCAGGCGTATCTGCACACGTACTTTGCCGGGCGCACCGTCGAAAAGCCCGCGCCACCTGCCCCGCCCCAGCCACGAAAAAAGCTGCCGTGGTGGCGGCGGCTGTGGATCTGGCTGAAAAATAATTGACGAAATTCGGAATTTTGGACTTGACAAGCGCGCAAAAGCGCGTATAATGTGCCTTACAATTTCACAGCCTTATCAAGAGTGGCGGAGGGACCGGCCCTGTGAAGCCCGACAACCTGCAGAAACCTGCAAGGTGCCAAATCCGGCGGTGCAAATCGAGAGATGAGGATCTTCGCCTTTTCCAAGCGCTCCGTCGGCTGTCGGGGCGCTTGTTTCTTTGCCCGGCACAACAGAAAGCGAGGAATAGCAATGGCTCATCATCTCTTTACATCCGAATCCGTGACGGAAGGACATCCCGACAAGATCTGCGACCAGATCTCCGACGCGATCCTCGACGCCATTCTGGCGCAGGACCCGAACGGCCGCGTCGCCTGCGAATGCACGGTCACGACCGGCGTCGTGAACGTCATGGGTGAGATCACGACCGACTGCTACGTGGACATCCCGAAGGTCGTGCGCCAGACCGTGCGCGAGATCGGCTACGACCGCGCAAAATACGGCTTTGACTGCGAGACCTGCGCCGTCATCACAAACATCGACGAGCAGAGCGCGGACATCGCCCTCGGCGTCGACCAGTCGCTCGAGAGCAAGGAGACCGGCGACAGCGCGCTCGACAACGGCGCGGGCGATCAGGGCATGATGTTCGGCTTCGCCTGCGACGAGACGCCGGAGCTCATGCCGCTGCCCATTTCGCTGGCCCACAAGCTGGCCAAGCGCCTGACCGCCGTGCGCAAGCAGGGTCTGGTCGACTATCTGCGGCCCGACGGCAAGACGCAGGTCACGGTCGAGTACGACGAGCAGAACCGCCCCGTGCGCGTGCACACCGTCGTGCTCAGCACGCAGCACGCCCCGGAGGTAGACATGGCCCAGCTGCGCAAGGACATGATCGAGCTCGTCATCCGCCCGACCATCCCGGCCGAGCTGCTCGATGACGACACCCGCTACCTCATCAACCCCACCGGCCGCTTCGTCGTCGGCGGCCCGCAGGCGGACTCCGGCCTGACCGGCCGCAAGATCATCGTCGATACTTACGGCGGCAGCGCCCCGCACGGCGGCGGCGCGTTCTCCGGCAAAGACCCGACGAAGGTCGACCGCAGCGCCGCCTACGCCGCGCGCTACGTGGCCAAGAACATCGTGGCGGCCGGGCTTGCCCGCCGCTGCCTCGTGCAGCTGGCGTATGCCATCGGCGTGGCAGAGCCCGTGAGCGTGCTCGTCGACACGCAGGGCACGGGCACTGTGCCGGATGCACAGATCGCCGCTGCCGTACAGCAGGTGTTTGACCTGCGGCCGACGGCCATCATCCGCGACCTCGACCTGCGCCGCCCGATCTACCGCCAGCTCGCCGCCTACGGCCACATGGGCCGCGAGGAGCTCGGCGTCCGCTGGGAGGACACCGACCGCACCGACGCCCTGCGCGCCGCCGTCGCCAAGACGAACGTGTGATTCAAACCGCATGAAAAACCTCCGCAGCTTCTGCTGCGGAGGTTTTTTCATATTCATTCGTGAACCGGCGAGGCGGTTCTCTATGGAGCATATGCTCAATAGTACGAGTGCCCCCAGGTGGCGTTTTCGTAATTTGCGAGGAAGTCGGCGTTCGCGCGCTCGGTCGGCGAGAGCGAATTGTTATCGAACGATGCGCCGGGCACCGTGCCGTGATACCAGCTCTGGGCCTCGAAATAGGCCGCGATCTGCGGCGTCTGGAAGATGCGGCCGTGGCGCGCAAAAATCTCGTTGCGGGCAAGGCAGCACTGCTCCCAGGTGAGGTTCGCCACGTCCGCCTGCGTGAGCCGGCGCGCGGCGCTGTCCGGCAGGATGTAGCTGCCGGCGGAAGGCGTCGGCGTGGGGCTCGGCGTCGGGGTCGGGGTGGGCGTCGGTGTCGGCGCGGCGGACGGCTCTACCGTCGCCGTCACGGCCGGGGTCGCGGCCACGACCGGGTCTTTTGGCTTGGGCTTGACGTTGAGCGCAATGAGCAGCACGATCAGTGCCACGCCGAGCGCGGCAAAGATGGCGATGAGCAGCGCCTTGCTGCGCGGCGCGTCCCGGTCCTCCGGCGCGGGCTCATACGGCGCATCGTTCTCCCAGCCGGGCACGGGCGGGTCGTCTGCCCAGGGATCGTCCTGCGGCTCGGCTTCATCGTCCCAGTCGTCGGCGGGGGCGCTGTCCTGCCAGCCGGAAGGGAAATGCTCCCCGTTTCCATCATCCGGCGGCGCGGATGCATCCTGCTGATCCTCCGGCGGGAGGATTTCATTCTGTAAATCATCTTCCGGCGGCGTCTGCTCGCCCCCGCAGTAGGGGCACCAGCGCGCATCATCCGGGATGTCTCGTCCACAGTAGGGACACTGCATTGGCTTCACCTGCCCTTTCACACACACAAATCGTTTTCCTCAATGTACCATATTCCCGGCCATACCGCAAGATAAAAAAATGTCCCCCGGTGGTTCGCCGGGGGACAAAGAAAAGCCTGTTAACCCGCGATGCGCTTGGCGCCCACGTAATTCTTCAGGTAGTAGCTCGAGCTCAGGTCGCTGATGACGACGCAGCCTGCGCCGGAGCTGCTGTGGATGAACTGGCCGTTGCCGATATAGATACCGACGTGGCCGATGCTGGAGCTGTTGCTCGCAAAGAACACCAGGTCGCCGAGCTGGAGGTTGGCCTTCTCGACATAGGTGCCGTTGTTGTTGTAGATGCTGCTGGCCACACGGCTCATGGAATAGCCGCAGAGCTTGTACACGTAGTTGACAAAGCCGGAGCAGTCAAAGCCCGAGGGGCTCATGCCGCCGTAGACATACGGCGCGCCCATGTACTGCTTGGCCGTGGCGACGATGGTCTCACCGATGGAGCCGCTGGGCTTGCTGCCGCCGTCCGACTTCGTGGTGGTGACGTAGGCGCTGTTGACATAGCCCTTGACGCCGTTGATGGTGACAGCCGTCCAGTTGCCGCTCGTGCCGGTGATCGTCAGCGGCGTGCCGTTGTTATACGTGCCGAGGATGGAATAATTCGTGCCGGCACCGGAACGCAGACGCACGTCGTTGCCCTTGATGTAGCCGGTCTGGCTCGTAGAGCCGCCGCCGTTATCAGGCTTGGTCGTGGTCATGTAGTCCTTGCTGACATAACCGTCCCTGCCGCTGTAGCTGACTTTGTACCAGTTGCCGCTCTCGCCGGTGATGGTCATCTTCGTGCCGGTGTTATACACGCCGAGGATGGAGCTGGTCGTACTCGCACCCGAGCGCATACGCACGCCGGTGCCCTTGATGTAGCCGGCCTTGCTGTCGGCCCCGCCGCCGGAGACATAGTCCGAGCGGATGTAGCCGCTCACGCCGCCGATGGTGACCTTCGTCCAGCCGTTTTCCGTGCCGGTGATGGTCAGGGGCGTGCCGTTCTGGTAGGTACCGAGGATGGAGTAGTTCGTGCTCGGGCCGGAGCGCATGCGCACATCGCTGCCCTTGACCGAACCGTTGGAGCTGCCCGTGCTGCTGCCGCCGTTCGTCACGCCCGAGAGCGAGACATAGTCCGAGTGGACATAGCCGGTGGTGCCGTTGTAGCTGACCTTGTACCAGGCGCCGTTGACGCCGGTGATCGTCATGGTCGTGCCGGAGTTGTAGGTGCCGAGGATGGAGCTGCTCGTGCTCGCACCCGAGCGCATACGCACGTAGCTGCCGTTGATCGTGCCGGTACCGAAGCTGGCATCCATTTCATTGGCGCGTTTGAGGTAATCGGAAGATATGTAGCCGACGGTGCCGTTGTAGACCACCGTGGCCCAGCCGCCGCTCGAGCGCGTGGACACCACGACGTGGGTGCCTGCCGGGAGCGTGGAGATAATGCCGTAATTCGTTCCGGCGCCCGTTCGGAAGTTGACGGCCGTCGTCGTCGTCGCACCGCCGGCGCTCGCCGCGGAAGCCGAAACGGCCAGCGTGAGCGCGAAGAGCGCGGAAACAACGGCTGTTTTCAGAAATCGTTTCGCCATAGAATCATCCTTTGCTTAGTTATTCGCAAGCGCGCGGTCCAGCCACACAGCCGCCACATCCATGGCGTTGTACAGGCCGTCCTTTTCTGTCTTTTTGACCACACGGTCGCGGGATTTCAGATCCGGGTCGGTGAGCTGAAGCTGCACGGAGACCCGCGTCGCCACGTCGAGGTCCTTGATCTTTTTCGTGTCGAGGATCTGCATCATAATGATGTACTTGTCAGCCATGCTGCCGTAATAGAGCAGGTTGTCTTTCCGGCGCAGCGGATGGCCTTTGTAGCACAGTTCGGTCGATTTTGCTGCCAATGAGATACACCTCCGATACCACTGTTTTCGAATTGTAACACATTTCAATCTTTTTGTCAACACCGCATGCCCCGCGCTGTCGTTTCGGCGCGGGGACACACGATGGGGCAGACATTTGCGCGGCTCAGCCGGCGTCGTCGGCATCGCCGCCGGTGTCCTGCGACTGGCCGGAGAAATTGCCGAAGATGCCGGTCGGCGAGCCGATGGTCGGCGTCGGGAAGCTCTTGGTCGGCAGATCCTTGTGGATCGACTCCATGACGAGCTTCCAGATCTGGGCGGCGGGGTTGCCGGAGAAGTTCATATACTCGGGCATATCGTAGCCGGTCCAGACGGCGGCCACATAGTACGGCGTGAAGCCGACGAACCAGCGGTCGCAGTTGTTCGTGGTCGTACCGGTCTTGCCGCCGACGGGCATGCCGCTCAGGCGGGCCTCGCTGCCGGTGCCGCTGTTGACGGCGTTGCAGAGCATATCGGTCATGTTCCACGCGGTGTTGGCCTTGAAGGCCACGATCGTGCGCGCGGGATTTTCGAGCACGACCTCGCCGCTGGAATCCTTGACGTAGGAATACGTGCGGCCGTAGGTGAACACGCCGTCGTTGACGAAGGCGGAGTACGCCTGCGTCATCTCGCGGACGGTGATGCCGTTCGTGAGCTGGCCGAGGGCGAGCGGCGCGTAGTCGCAGTCGGACTCGGCAAGGCTCGTGACGCCGAGCTTGTCCTTCAAAAATTCATACGACGCACGCGGCGTGAGCTTGTCGAGGATCTGCGCCGAGACGGTGTTGAGCGAGCGCTGCAGCGCCTCGCGGATGGTGATGACGCCGTAGTTGCCGCCGCCGGAGTTTTTCGGATACCAGCTCGTGCCGGAGAGCTTGATGTCCGGCGCATCGTTGACCTGCGTGTACTGCGTGATAAGACCGAGCTCCATGGCCGGGCCGTAGGTCGCGATCGGCTTGATGGACGATCCGGGCGGGCGCTTGGACTGCGTGGCCCGGTTCGTGCCGAAGTTGATGGTCTTTTTGCCCGTGCCGCCGGACAGGCCCTTGATCTCGCCGGTGTAGGGATCCATGATGACGATGGCGGACTCGAACTGCTGGCCGGAGGCCGACGGGCGCTGCGGCATCTTGTCGAGGTCGGTATAGACGTCGTCGATCGCCTGCTGGATGCTGGGATCGTAGCAGGAATAGACCTGATAGCCGCCGGAATAGAGCAGCGTGCGCGCCGTGTCGCGGCTGACGCCCTTCTGCTCGACGAGGTCGTTGAGCACGTCGTTGATGACGGCCTCGGCGTAGTAGCTGTAGATGGTCTGGGTGGCATCGTCGGACTCGCTGCGCACGAACACGAGCTCCTGCGCCACGGCCTCATCGTACTGCTCCTTGTTGATGTAGCCCTGTTCGTACATCTGCTTGAGGATGGTCTCCTGCCGGGCCTTATTGTTCTCGCGGCTGATGAAGGGGTCGTATTTTGAGGGGTTATTCGTGATGCCGATGATGCTCGCGCACTCGGCGAGCGTGAGATCCTTCGGTTCTTTGCCGAAGTAGGTCTCGGCGGCGGTATAGACGCCGTTGCACCCCTCGCCGAAGTAGACGATGTTCAGGTACCACTCCATGATCTCTTCCTTATCATAGGACTTCTCAAATTCGAGCGCCTGGAAGATCTCGAGCAGCTTGCGCTGCACGGTGATATCGTCCTGCTTTGTGAGGTTTTTGATCAGCTGCTGCGTGATGGTCGAGCCGCCGAAGTCGTTTTTCATCGACAGGAACATGTTGATGAACGCGCCGGTCGTGCGGTACCAGTCCACGCCCTTGTGCTTGTAAAAGCGCTTGTCCTCGATGGCGACGGCCGCGTGCTCCATGTCCTTGGGGATGTCGGCATAGTCGATCCAGACGCGGTTTTCCGTGCTCGAGAGGTTCGTGAGGTTCTGCCAGTTGCCGTCGGAATCCTCATACAAAATCGAGCTTGAGAGCGAGACCGTGAAGTCCGAGAGCTGCACGTCGAGATCCGTGGACAGGCAGTTTTTCACATAGTACGCGAAGATGCACAAAAACAGCAGCCCCGTGACGAGCACGATCAGCAGGATCGTGCCGAGCACGCGCAGCACAGTGCCCGCGACGCTCACGGTCGCATCCGCGGCCTGGGCCGCGCGCGGGGCGGATGATGATGGTTTCGGTCGTTTTGCCATAGGCAGTGACGCACCTCCCTGATAATACACATTATCGGGTCAAAAACCCGGTCGATATTCAGCGCATAAAAACGGTTAAATGATATTATAGCACACTCTGTCAACCGGGGATAGTCTTTCGCGCGTTTTTGTCCGGCGGGTATGAAATGCGCGCGCGTTGGACAAACTTTCCGGTGAAAGGAGCGAGGCATATGAAACGAACGCTGGCACTGACGGTCGTGACGGCGCTGTGCGCCGTGTCGCCGTTCGTCGCGGGGGCGGCGATGTCCTCCCTGCAGCAGCCGGGCGCGGACGCGCCGGCCACGTCCTACGACGGCGCGCAGGCGGAATATATCCTGCGGGATTACGAGGGCTATGTGAGCGTGTTCGCCTCCGACGCCGACCGCAGGCCGCTGCAGGTGACCGGCATCGAGGTCGCCGGACTGCGCCGCGCCGACCAGGAGCTGCTGCGCGGCGGCATCACCGTCGGCAGTCAGGAGCAGCTTTTGCTGCTGCTGGAGGATCTGGGGTCGTAAAAGGACTTGATTTTACACGCCAGATGGGGTACACTGAAACCAGAAAACGATCACAACTGGAGGACACCCCGATGAGTGAAGCATTCGGCAGCGATTATCTGACGATCGAGGACGAGGACGGCAACGAGTTCGAGCTGGAAGTGCTCAACGAGTTTGAACTCGACGGTCAGGACTATCTCGCGGCGCTCCCCGCCGATATGGACGAGGACGACCCCGATTTCGGCATCATCCTGCTCAAGATCATGGAGGAAAACGGCGAGGAGCTCTTCGGCTCCATCGACGATGACGACGAGCTGGACAAGGTGTACAATTACTATATGGAAGAGATCTTCGCCGACGAGGACGAAGGATCTGACGGCGGCGCGGAGGAATAAGTTCCCGCGCGGCGCATAGCATGGGAATAAGTCCTGCTGTGTGCGTGGAGCACGACTGAGTGCTCAGAGCTCATTTAAACCCACATCTCTTATAAGGGATGCCAGAACTTCCGCTGCGGATTGCAGGCCTCCCGGCCGGCTGAAAGATGCCGGTTGGACGTTGGAAGCAGAGAAACAGCAGAGAGGCGACCCACCTGCCTTCTTGTGCAGGTTGTAACTGGGCTCACACGGCATTGGCGGGCTGGCCGGCAGCGAAAGCTGCCGGCTTTTTCTTGTCTCCGACAAGAAAAAGCCAGATTGCATCTGTCGCGGCGTGGCCACCGAAAAAGCCGCGCCGCATTGACAAGTCCCCGCCGCCGGGGCTATGATAAGCCTCAGCGGCACGCGCAGTGTGCCGAATCCTGTCCAAACGAAAGGTGATCCGCCATGCTCCGCTTTCAGAACGATTACTCCGAGGGTGCGCACCCGAACGTGCTGCGCGCCCTGTGCGACACCAACCTCTGCTCCACGCCGGGCTACGGGCTCGACGACGACTGCCGCCGCGCGGCCGACGCCATCCGCGCCCGCTTCGCCTGCCCGGACGCCGACGTGCACTTCCTCGTCGGCGGCACGCAGACGAACCAGCTCGCCGCGGCCGCCTTCCTGCGCCCGTGGGAGGCCATGGTCGCGGCCGACACCGGCCACATCAATGTGCACGAGACCGGCGCGATCGAGGCCACCGGCCACAAGGCGATCGCCGTGCCCGGCGCGGACGGCAAGCTCACCCCCGCCGCCATCGCCGACGCCGCCGCGCAGCACTGCGCTGCCCCCGGCGTGTATGACGAGCACATGGTACTGCCGCGCATGGTGTACGTGTCCGACGCGACGGAACTCGGCACCGTCTACACGAAAGCGGAGCTGACCGCCCTGCGCGCGGCGTGCGACGCGCACGGGATGCACCTGTATCTCGACGGCGCGCGGCTGGCGCAGGCGCTCACGGCCGCGGGCAGCGACCTGCAGCCGGAGGATCTGCCGCGGCTGTGCGATGCGTTTTACATCGGCGGCACGAAAAACGGCCTGCTCTTCGGTGAGGCAATGGTCATCGTCAACGACGCGCTCAAGCCGGGCTTCCGCCGCGCGATGAAGCGCAACGGCGCCATGCTCGCCAAGGGCCGCCTGCTCGGCGTGCAGTTCGCCGCCGCGATGGAACACGACCTCTGGCTCGAGCTGGGCCGGCACGCGGACGCGCAGGCGCAGCGCATCGCCGCCGCGCTCTCGGACCGCGGCATCGCAATGTACGTGCCCTCGCCGACGAACCAGATCTTCCCCATCCTGTCGGATGCGCAGATCGCGCGGCTGCAGGAGCAGGTCGCGTTTTACACGACCGCCCGCGTGGACGCCGCGCACCAGGCCGTGCGGTTCGTGACCTCGTGGGCCACGACGGACGCGCAGGTCGACGCGCTGCTGGCCGTGCTGGCGCAGGTGCTGGACTGACCGCACGACATCGAAATACGGAAACACGCCCGACGCAGATGCGTCGGGCGTGTTTTATCCACGTTACAGATGCTCCTTTTGCATCTTCGCCCAGCGGCGGGGATACTTCGGCGGTGTGGGCGCCGTCTTGCGGATGACGACGACGCTGTGCGTCACGTCCGTGCCGGGGATGGTGTAGCGCGTCGTGCGCTCATACGTGCCGCCGAGCTTGCGGATGGCGCTGCGCGCCTCGTCGAGCTCTGCGGCGCAATCCGGCCCCTTCATGGCGAGAAACACCCCGCCCGTGCGCACAAACGGCAGGCACAGCTCGCACAGCAGGTACAGCCGCGCGACCGCGCGCGAGACCGCCGCGTCGAACTGCCCGCGCAGCTCCGGCGCCTCCTCGGCGCGCGTATGCAGGCACGTCACGTCCGTGAGGCCGGTGGCGGCGCAGACGTCGCCGAGAAAGCGCACGCGCTTATCCAGACTGTCGAGCAGCGTGAGCGAAATGTCCGGCTGCGCGATCTTCAGCGGCAGGCCGGGAAAGCCCGCGCCGGTGCCGACGTCGATGACCGACTTGCCGGCAAGCGGCTCGACCGTCAGCAGGGCGGCCGAATCGAGAAAGTGCAGCTGCGCCACGTCGGTCTCGCCGTGGATGGCCGTCAGGTTCATGACCTTGCTGCGCTCGTCGAGCAGCGTGTAATATGTCTGAAAACGGGCCAGCGCCGCCGCGTCGAGCGGCAGACCCAGCGCGGCAAACCCCGCGCGCAGAAGTTCGTCCATGCTTGCCTCCAAAAATGATCGGTTGCCGCCATCTTATCACATTCTCCCCCGCGCGTCCAGTCCCGGGCGGGTGCGGGTGAGCAGGCACGCCGGGTAAAGCAGACCTCTTCCGCCGCATCCGCTTCGCTGCGCTCAGCACCTTCTCGGCAGGGAGAAGGCTTGGCACCGGTCGAGCATGCACGGTAACGGGATCGCCATGGCGCGTGACGCCACGAAAAACCGCCCGCACGGGTCTCCGTGCGGGCGGCTGTGCTGTCTGTGCAGCTATTATGCGTAAAAGACGTGGTCGCCGATCGTGGCCGTGTAGGTCAGGCGGCTGTTGAACCACGAGGCGTTGCAGGCCGAGGGATTGATGAAATACAGGCTCTCGCCCACCGGGGCGTACCCCTCGAAGGCGAGCTTCGCCGCAAGCTCGGCATCCTCGTCCGGCGTGAGGCTGATGCGCCCGTCGGCCGTGGGCGAAAACTGCGCCACACCGCCGCGCCGGTCGAACACGACCTCCTTGACGCTGTTGGGGAAGCGCTCGTCCGCCACGCGGTTGAGCACGACGTTGCCGACCGCGATCTGCCCGTCCATGGGCTGGTTGCCGGCCTCGGCATTGATGATGTGGCTGAGCCAATAGACATCACGCGCGCCGTAATAGCTCTCGCCGCTCTCGAGCAGCGCCTGCTCGGAGGCATCGACGCGCAGACTGGTATGGTCCTCGCTGAGCACGGCCGTTACGCCGAAGATCTTCTCCAGATCCGCCAGCGGCAGCACCACTTCCCCGTCGAGGGCATACACGCCGTCGGGCGCGTAGAAGCAGCGGCCGTTGGCCGTGTAGTACGTCTCGCCGTAGGTCGCCGCGATGTCCGCGCCGTCGACCGTGACGGTCTCGGTGTCGCCGTCCGTGACCGTGTCGCTCTCGAGGCCGAGCATCTCGGCGAACGCATCCGCCGGGAGCCAGACCGCATCGTCGAGCACGTAGCAGTAGCCGCCGAAGCGGTCGTCCACATACACGGGCGTGTAGTCGCAGGTGACGGTCTCGGTGTAGTCGCCGGCGTCCATGCCGACGGCGACCGTGCGCACGACCGGCGAGGTCGCCTGCGCGGCTGCCTGCACCGCGAGCTTCTCGTCGCGCTCGGGCGCGGCCAGGGACACATCCCCGCTCACGACCGTCTTTGCCGCCGGCGCGCTGCCGTCCGGCCCGGCGGCCAGCGCCGAGCTTTCACCGGCGAGCCAGAAAAATCCGCACAATAAGCCGCAAAGCAGGCAGACGATGCACATCAGCGACAGGCCCGACTTCACGGACAGGCCCGCTTTTTTCGTTCGATTCATGACGTGCAGCCTCCTTTGCTGATTCATCACAGGGCGCAAACATTTCAATCCACGCGCCCCGTTATGGATAATTATATTCATTTTTCAAACCGCACGCAATCGGCAAATTGCACAAAGCGTCTTTTTAAGTTCTGAATAATATCCACAAAAAAATGCGTAAACAACAAAATATAGTGTTATACGACACAATTATACGCAAGAAATTGTGTTGTTTACTTCGACTAAAACCGTCAATTCGACGCAAAGTGACCAAAATAAAAAGATGCAAGTTCGCAAAAAATTCTTGCAAACTTGCATTATGTCAACTATTTTTATTATTTGAAAGAATTATGTTAATCTTTTTCCCGCCTCACAGCGCCTGACGCAGCGCCTTGGCAAGCTGATCCGGGCAGGAGGTCAGCTTGCTGCCGCAGCGCACGCCCTCCATGCGCTCGATGGCCTGCTGCACCGGCATCCCCACCAGGAGCCGCGAAATGCCCTGCAGGTTGCCGCTGCACCCCCCTTGCACCTCAACTTTGCGGATAATTCCGTTCTCCACCTCCACCCGCATCAGGCGGGAGCAGACACCTTTCGGCCGGTATGTGATCGTCATGACGACGCCTCCTTTGAAATATTCCGGTGCTCAGTATAGCAGATACGGTGACATAATTCCACCCCCGAAACCATATATATTGTGGAGAATGCAATCGGAGGTGAGCAGATATGACGCTGCGGCAAAAACTGGCCTGCGTGGGGCTGACCGTGTTCGGCCTGCAGATCGCATCGGCTGCGGCGGGCGGCGCGCCGCTCGCGGACAGGCTGCGGCTCTGGCTCGACCCGGAGCAGCTGCTGCTGGCATCGGTGCGCATGGAGCTGGGTGCGCCGCCGGTGGACGCATCCCCCACACCGGAGGCGGCAGCGGCGCTCAGCGCGGCCACGCCCGCGCCGGCCGCGACACCCGCCCCCACCGCGGACGCCGACGCCGACGAGGACGCGCCCACCACGACGGCCGACGGGCTGCCGATCGTGGCGACGAGCATCGCGGGCGGGCTGAGCATCAAAAACGAGACGGACATCGCGGTCGATGCGGCCGCGCTGCTGCAGCAGGGCCCGGCCGTCGTGCTGCCGGCGGGCGAACCGCAGATCCTCATCATGCACACGCACGCGAGCGAAGCCTTCACCCCCGCGGGGCGCGACCTCTATCCCGCGAGCGACACGTGCCGCACGGAGGACACCAATTATAATATTGTGCACGTGGGCGACGTGCTGGCCAACACGCTCGCGTCCGCCGGGCTGCAGGTGCTGCACGACCGGACGATCTACGACTACCCGAGCTACACGGGCTCGTACAACCGCTCGGGCGCGGCCGTGCAGGAGTACCTGAACCAGTACCCGAGCCTGCGCATCGTCATCGACCTGCACCGCGACGCGCTGTGCTCGGACAGCGTGGTCTATAAAACAGTGGCCGAGCTGCCCGATGCCGCGTGCTCGCAGGTGATGCTGCTCGTGGGCACGAACGCCTCGGGGCTCTACCACCCGTACTGGGAGGAGAACCTGCGCCTGGCGGTGTATCTGCAGGATGCGGTGAATGCGGCGCACCCGACGCTGATGCGGCCGATCACGCTCGTCAACGAGCGCTACAACCAGCACCTCACGCGCGGGTCGCTCATCATCGAGGTCGGCAGCAGCGGCAACACGCTGCAGGAGGCCATACGCGCCGTGCGCCTGTTCGGCGAGAGCGCCGGCCCGGCGCTCGCCCGGCTCGTGCAGTGACCGGGCCCGACACGGTGCGACATATTATAATAGGTATAAAACCACCCCCGGCGGGCGAGAATCTCCGCAGACGGAGCTTCCGGCCAAAGGGGGTGTTTTCATGCAGGTCCGCAATTACATGACCGGCGCTGCCGCCGTGACGCATCCGGACGAGCCGGTCGTCGCCGCCGCGCGGCTGATGCGTATGCGCGGCATCGGCGCGCTGCCCGTGTGCGAGGACGACGGCACGCTCGCCGGGATGCTCACCGACCGCGACATCGTGGTGCGCTGTGTCTCGTCCGGGGACGACCCGGGCGCCGTGACCGTGCGCAGCATCATGTCGCGCGACCCCGTGACGGTCGAAGCCGGCGCGGACATCCGCCGCGCGATGGAAACCATGCGCGCGGCGCAGGTGCGCCGGCTGCCCGTGACCGAGGGCGGCAAGCTCGCGGGCATCCTCTCGATCGACGACATCGCCCGCTCGGGCAGGTGGGACATGGAGTGCGCGCAGGCGCTGTGCGGCATCACGGCCAACATCTGCAGGCGGTGAGGTGCGCGGCGCACCGCGTGTCCGACGCGCACCCTAAGCCTTCTCCTTGTGGCCTCGGCCGGGCGTGCAAAGCCTTCTCCTTGAGGAGAAGGCGCTGAGCGCAGCGAAGCGGATGCGGTGGAAAGGTCATGGTTTCTTCAGCGCCGCCGGTCGTGCACCGCATATCCCACGACATCTCATCCGTCGCGGCGTGGCCGCCGCGGCACCGGACATGTGCTCTCCCTGCGCATATGCGCAAATTTTTCTCCTCCCTTCCGGCCGCGCGGTGACCGCGCGGCCGATCATTTTGCGCAAAAATGCCGAAATCGGGCGCAGGAAATGCAGCAGAATGTACAATCTTGAGAATCATTCGCAAAAAAGGCTTTACAAACGCGGATCTCTGTGGTATCTTCATATCAGTAATAATTCTTGTTACTGATTTGCAAGGAGGTGCTTCGATGCCCGCACGCAAAAACAGCAAAAAGCGGCAGGTCATCCTCGAAGCCCTCGCAGCGACGACCGCCCACCCCACCGCGCAGGAGCTCTACCAGCAGCTCAAGCCGGACTATCCCGACCTGAGCCTCGGCACGGTGTACCGGAACCTGAGCCTCTTCGCCGAAGAGGGCGACGCGATGAGCGTCGGCGTGTTCCGCGGGCAGGAGCGGTTCGACGCCCGCACGAACCCCCACGCGCACCTGCACTGTGTGCAGTGCGGCCGGGTTATCGACGTGCCGCTGCCCGGTGAGCCGGAGGCGCAGCTGTGTGCCCTCGCCCAGGGCGTGACGGACGCGCAGGTGCTCGGGTGCAGCATCACGTTCACGGGGCTGTGCAAAACTTGTCAGCAAGCGGACAAGGGATCCGCTTCCGAATAAAACAACCAACGATCGAAATCAAAACATCAGGAGGAATTTGACTATGAAAAAATGGGTTTGCAGTGTCTGTGGTTACGTTTACGAAGGCGAGCAGCCGCCGGTCGAGTGCCCGGTGTGCCATGTTGACGGCTCCAAGTTCATCGAGCAGAAGGCTGAGAAGTCCTGGGCTGCCGAGCACGTCGTCGGCGTGGGCAAGGCGTTCGGTTCCGATGTTCCGGCCGACGTGCAGAAGGAGATCGTCGACGGTCTGAGAGCCAACTTCGAGGGCGAGTGCTCCGAGGTCGGTATGTATCTGGCCATGGCGCGCGTGGCGCACCGCGAGGGCTACCCGGAGATCGGCCTGTACTGGGAGAAGGCCGCCCACGAGGAAGCCGAGCACGCCGCGAAGTTCGCCGAGCTCCTCGGCGAGGTCATCACCGACAGCACGAAGAAGAACCTCGAGATGCGCGTCGATGCCGAGAACGGCGCGACCGACGGCAAGTTCCAGCTCGCAAAGCTGGCCAAGCAGTACAATCTCGACGCGATCCATGACACCGTGCACGAGATGGCCCGCGACGAGGCCCGCCACGGCAAGGCCTTTGAGGGTCTGCTCAAGCGCTACTTCGGCGAGTAAGAAACCTTGCATTTGTAAATTTAAGAGTGGTCCGGCAGAAGCCGGACCACTCTTTTCAGTAGGATAGTAGGCGCGAAAAATGTTACGGTGGCACAGTAAGAAAACGGTATGAGGAACCTTGAAATTTCCTCATACCGCTTTTACTTACAAATACTTTGTACCGTTGCAGACGTGTCTTCGTTGGTATAAATATTGAATCCACATTTTCCCGCCAAATCAAGCGAACACTGAGTATAATTCTGAACATTAACATAATCGCCATATGCTTCGAGACCATGGACAAATCTTTTAAGAATTGCTTTAAGACTCTCTGGGCTATTATCAACGCCGATCCACTTTCTTCCTGCTTCGAATGCAGCACCGAGAGTTGTTCCGCTGCCCGCAAAGCAATCCATAACCATATCGCCCTCGTTGGATGATGCTTTAACAATCATTCTCAGCATATCGAAGTTCTTTTCTGTAGGATATCCAGTGGTTTTCTGCGACTGGTTGATTGAGTCACGATAATCCATCCAAATGTCTTGAATAGGGATTCCTTTTGATGGGTCGCAAAATACTATCCTTCGTGGATTCCCAGTGGGACTCCAATATATCTCTCCGGCAGCATCTAATTCATCTAATTTATCAGGGGAGTATTGCCAGTGCTTCCCTTTCGGCGGCAGTTTTCCCCTCCATTCTTTCCCTGTCTCCCCGTTTCTAACACCAGGTGCATGAACAGGGACTTTTTTATATCTTCGACCGTGTTCATCAATACATGGATATTGTTCTATCATCTTGTCGTATTCCCAAGGGACAAACGGACGATTCCATACATACTTGTCCGTTTTTGAATAGAACATGATGTAGTCGGAAATATTGCCATATGTGTTTTTTGTATAATTCTTTGTGCTGCACTTTTTCCTTGTGATAAATGCTCGGCAATTATTCTCTCCAAAGATTTCATCCATAATGAGCTTCATGGTAAATGCCATTTTACCGTCTAAGTGCAAATAAATAGAGCCGTCATCAGTAAGCAATTCTTTGATAAGAATTAACCTTTCTCTTAAAAACTCCACAAATTCTCCACCACAAAGAGAATCGCTATAAGCATGTTCTTGATTCCTATTTACGAACACGGAAGTAGTCGCAAAAGGCGGGTCAATATAAACCAGACGGATCTTATTCTTATATCCACTATTCAATAAGTAAAGCAGAACATCAAGATTATCCCCCAAAAAAAATTTGTTTTCTCCCCCACCATTTATAGGAATTTGAAGGCTGTACTGATTGAACGATTGTGAGAGAATAGTGGAAACGTCTTTTTTTCCTTCATAGGTAAGAGAAACAGAAACTTCGCCCCTTTTCATTCCGCTTTTTGGCGGGACACCTGTTGCCATTATTACTCTCCTTTCAACCAAGATTCAGTAAGACGTTCGTCAATCATTCGCAGCGTAACGACTTTCACTTCGTTTGGATGACGTTCTTCAATTCTAGAATAATCTTCCCACATTGAGCCAAGAAGCAAACCAGGACCATCATTCAAAAAAATTACTTTTGTATTTAACCCGTGCGAGTGAACATACTCTAATACTTCATCTGCACAGTTTTTATAGCCGCCAGTTCTGTCGTCTTCCTGAGCTCCTCCGCGATCTCCGTCATACCGTGCAAGACCAACGGCATAAATTGTTTTCTTATCATCAGAAGAAATGACGAAATCAAGAGGTCGGCTTTCGTTTGGATAATCATTCCAAATCGATTTTGCTTGAACATCCGCACCTGCTCCACGAGGGCCCCAGATATTTAGATCAGAAAATTTCGCTTGTATCATATCAAAGAATTTATCGGTTAAGTCATAACCTTTTTTGCCCCTGTCCTTATACTCCCAGAGGATAGCACAAAGGGCCTCATCTGGCATAGGACGAGCATCAAACTTTTCTTGGACTACATGAATAGGGCGAAAACCTTCTCCGAAATCTTCACATATCTTTCTTGCCTGTGTCTTCTTTTTCAGCATTTCAACAGGTGTCTCTGGAGATACATATTTTCTGAAGACTCTGCATAGCTGAATTCTCATCCACTGGGTAGGAACGTCCGCAATATTCATAAATAGGGCACTGGAACTTTCAGAGCGATTCAGCAACTGTGAAAACATTTCCAAAACGGGAGAATATAGTCTGCAAGCATCTTCTAAGATATCAGGGTAATATTCGCCTGTTGATAGTGTAATAAAATTCCTTCTTTCTTCTGGAGAATAATCTCTAAAAGTTCTCATATCACAAAACCTCGTTTCTGATAGTCTGTCAAGTGGATATAAAAATTTGAATTATATTATATTATAGCAAGGCGAAAAAAGCCAGCATTTCACGACAGTTTTCGCTATCCGCCCCGGGAGCATCGCTCCCGGGGCGGTTTTTTGACCGCAGGCGGCAAATTTCGGCTGCGAGCGCTGCGCCGGAATTGACAAGCCACCGGCGGAATGCTACACTGATTTTATCACATGACAGGTATCGCCGCCATGTGACAAGTATCGCGGCCGCTGCGGCGGCAGCGAAGGAGGGGAAACACCATGAAATACTGCGCTCATTGCGGCGCGCAGCTGGTCGACGAAGCCGTTGTCTGCCCAAAGTGCGGCTGCGCCGTGGCACCGACAAAAACCGTTGACCCGAACGCCAGCCCGAAATCGCGCCTGATCACGCTGCTGCTGTGCATCTTCGTCGGCGGGCTCGGCATCCACCGCTTCTACGTCGGCAAGATCGGCACGGGCGTGCTCTGGCTGCTCACGGCCGGCTGCTTCGGCATCGGCGCGCTGGTCGACCTGATCATGATCGCCTGCGGCACATTCACCGACAGCGACGGCAAACCAGTCACCGACTGGCAGACCTGAACGCTGCGCAAAAAAATCGCTCCCCGGCCGGATGGCCGGGGAGCTTTTTGCACGTTTTACGGGTCGATCTCGATGATATAGCCGATCTTGCCGCTGTAGAACTGTGGGTAACGGCCGGCGGGATCGCCGATGCAGTCGTTATAATACCAGCCGCTGGACGTTCTCGTGATGAGCACGTAATCCTCGGCGGCGCCGTTGGTATCGTGCACAGACGGTTCGCCGGACGCCCAGTTATAGACCGGGTCAACGTTGTCCTTGACCCAGGCGAGCTCGCCGCTGTCGGTGCGGTGCAGGCCGATCCAGACATAGGTCAGGCCGGACTCGTCGGCCAGCTGGGCGACGCGCGTCCACTTCTCGGCGCTGTCGATCACAACGAGGTGGCCGCCCTTGGCCTCGGCCGCCGCTTCGGCGTCGGCCCAGGAGACGTCCGCCGTGACGACTTCATATGTCGGCTCCGGCTTCGGCGTCGGGGTGGGCGTGGGCGTCTCGGTCGGGACGACGGTCTCGACGGGGACAGTCGGCGTCGGGGTGGTCTCCGCCGTGGCGGGCGTGCCGAACACGCCGAGCGAGCGCAGCAGCAGCACGGCCAGCACGGCCGCGCAGATGATGAGCACGGTCAGCAGGATGCCCGCCTTGTGCGACTGGCGCTGCTCGGCCGACGGCTGCTTTTTCGGCTTGGACGGGGCGGGACGGTAGGCCTCCGGCTTTTTCACAGGCGGCTTTTCCGGCTTCTTTTCCGACTTCGGCTTCGCCGGGGTCTCCGGCTGGACGGGCCGCTTCTCGGGGCGGAATTTATTCGGCAGCGGCTGCGGTTCTGGCTTGCGCTCGGGCTGCGGTTTCGGCTCGGTGACCGGGGTTTCCTCTGGCTTTGCTTCCGGTTCGGCAGCCGGGGTTTCCTCTGGCTTTGCTTCCGACTCGAGTTCGGCCTCCGGCTCAATGACCGGGGCTTCCTCCGCCTCGGTCTTCAGCTCAAACTTCAGCTCAGACTCAGCTTCCGCTTCGGGCTCGGCCGCGATCTCCGGCTCAGCCTCCGGCACAGGCGCGGCGGCCTCCTCGGCGAGGATGTCGAGCATCATGCGCTCGACCTCGCTGAGCTCCTGCTCGGGCTTGTTGAACATCTCCTGCGCGGTCGGCACACTGCGGCGCTGTTCGGCGTCATACTGCTCAAGCGCGGCGCACAGCTCCGCCGGCGTGGCGTAGCGGTCGTCCGGCTTGCACTGCGTGGCGCGCGCGATGATCTCCTGCAGGCCGCGCCCGGCCTTGCGCGCCGGGGGCAGCGCCTCACCGTTCATGCGGCGGCGCAGTGCGTCGGTCTGGTCCTCAGGCAGCGGCGCACGGTCGTCCGGGTAAAACGGCAGACGGCCGCCCGACACGCCCGCATACAGCAGCAGGCCGAGCGAATACACATCGGCCGAGGCGTCGAGCGTGCCGCTCCAGAACACCTCGGGCGCCATGAACTCCAGCTCCTCGGTCGTCCAGTCCTTCGTGTCCGTGCGGGCGGGCGCGCCAAGACCGACCGTGCCGTCTGCGGCGCGGCTGATGTTGTCCGGGCGGATGCCGCCGTGATATGTCCCGCGCTCCGCCAGGATGCGGCACAGCGCCTCGGCCAGCGCGGTCAGCTCCGCGCGCGAGAGCGTCTGCAGCCGATCACCGAGCAGGCAGGCAGGATCCAATGCGTGTTTGTCCATGTGATACGCACCTCTTTATGTCCGTGTTGGCATGTTTACATAACTTTATAAATAGTAACACACTTATGACGACAAGTCAATTCAATCTGACGTGCCGGGCACAGGTTTGTTCCGCCCGAGGCGGCCGAACCAGCCAAAGGTCATCGGCCAGATGCCGGCGGCAAAAATGACCATGAGCGCATAGCGGATGAGATTGGCAATATTGTGCCCGCCGCACAGCGCGAGCAGCGGCGCTTTGAGCACGGTGCGCAGGCCGATCGTGATGGCGAGGCCGAGCACGGCCTTGAGCACCTGCGCCCACCAGACGGCGCGCACGTCAAAGTGCACGTACCGCCGGTCGAGCCAGTAGGAAAACGTCATGCCCAGCACCGCGCCGAGCAGCGTGTAGGCGTTCTTGCGGCCGGAGGCGAGGTTGGCGGCGTCCACGTCCGCGGGAAATGGCCAGAGCTCGGCAAAGAGCAGATACGCAAGGCCCAGCACGGCCATGACGCCGAAAAGCCAGTAGAGCCGGTTCGGGTGGCTGTCAATGTCCCGAAAGAGCGGGTAGAGCGCAAACACCAGCACAAGCCCGAGGCCGAACGACACGCCGACATCCAGCGGCGTGTGCACGCCGAGGTACATGCGCGAGAACGCCGTGAGCACGATCACGGCGGCGCAGACCACGCGCAGCCACGTCCGCTTCGTCCAGCGGCCGAGGCAGCCGAAGGAGGCGAAGACATTCTGCGTGTGCCCGCTCGGGAACGAGTAGCCGGTGGCCTCGGCCCGGGCGCTCTCGACGATCTGGAAATTCGGGTCTTTCACCCACGGGCGCGGGATGCGGAACACCAGCTTGAGAAGCTGGTTGACGATCGTGCCGACGAAGCCGACCGTGAGCATATAGTACCCGCAGGACTTGCTCACGCACCAGAACACGATGATGGCGACGGCCATGAACACGATCTCGCCGCCGCAGTTGGTGAGCGTGCCGAGCACCGTGTCCAAAAACGGTGTGCGCAGCTTTGCCAGTGCATAAAGTAACTGCATGAAACGTTTCTCCCCTCTGTGTCTGTCTGCCGCCATTATAGCAAAGCGCGCCGCCGGATTCAACCGCAAAGGAAATTGACAGCGGCGGATGACGATGGTAGGATAAGGGCAGAATATATCAAAATGGAGGCATGTCCCATGGACATCGAAAAAACCATCCGTGCCCTGACCGGCCGCGGCTTCGCCGTGCAGCACTTCGCCACGGGGCGCGAGGCGGCGGACTATCTCGACGGCGCGATCGACGGCACCACCGTCGGCATCGGCGGCAGCAAGACCATCGACCAGATCGGCCTGTACGACCGGCTCACCAAGCACAACACCGTCTGGTGGCACTGGCGCACGCCGGGCTTTGACACGCTCGACCACGCGCTGACCGCGCCCGTGTACCTCAGCAGCGCCAACGCCATCACCGCCGACGGCCAGATCCTCAACATCGACGGCCGCGGCAACCGCCTCGCCGCCATGGTCTACGGCATCGGCAAGACGGTGTACATCGTCGCGGGCACGAACAAGATCTGCCCGGACTTTGACAGTGCCCTGTCGCGTGCGCGCAACACCGCCGCCGTGCAGAACATGCGGCGCTTTGACGGCGACCAGCCGTGCCACACGGTCGGTCGCTGCCTCGACTGCCGCAGCAAGAGCCGCGGCTGCAACGCGCTGCTCGTGCTCTGGGGACAGATGATGGACATGGCCAAGGTCGAGGTCGTGCTCATCGACGAGCCGCTCGGCCTGTAAGGAGGAAAGGCATGAAGGTATTCAAGCGCATCAAGTGGAGCTACGTCGTGCTCAGCGCGATGTTCCTGCTGCTCGGCATCTATCTTGTCGTGAACCCCGAGACGTCGCTGGTCATGATCTGCCGCATTCTCGGCGCGGCTATGGCCGTGTTCGGCGTGATGAAGATCGTGCTCTATTTCATCCGCGAGGTCGAGGGTGTGGCCATCCGGTTCGACTTTGCAGTCGGCCTGTTCTGCATCATCCTCGGCGCGCTCATGCTCTGGCGCGCGCCGGCGCTGACGGACATCCTCTCGGTCATGATCGGCCTGCTCGTGCTTGTCGACAGCGTCTTTAAGCTGCAGGTCGCCGTTGATTCGCGGCGCATGGGCGCGCACTCGTGGTGGGTCACGCTCGTGTGCACGGTCGTGTGCCTGGTGCTGGGCATCCTGCTGGTGTTCAACCCCTTTGACGGCAAGCAGGTGCTCACGATCATGATGGGCGTGTCGCTCATCGTCGACGGCGTGCAGAACCTGTGCACCGTCGTGTATGCCGCCATCTTTGTCAAGGACGTGAAGGCCGCCGTGCACGACTTCGTGGACGACGCCACCGCCGTCGAGACGACGGGCGAGGTCCTCGGCGAGGACGCACCCCAGTCCAAGCCCGACGAAGGGCCGAAAGCGCCGTGAGGCGTTAAATTCTGCTTAATTTTACCGGACGCGGGAATTTCTCCGCGTCCGGCTCTTTACTTTTTTGCCACTTTGGTGTAAAAAAGAAAATGTCTTGCGAATCGAAGAAGTAAGGGGGGAGCTTCCGATGCTGGAGCAGAATTTTCAGAGTGTGTACGAGAAGTTTAAGCTGCAATTTTTTCGCCGCCTGTTTTCGCAGGTGCGCGAGCGCGAGGGCTCGCTGAGCGCGATGGAGGCGTTCTCCGTCGAGGTCATCCACGAGCTCGACGCGCCGACCATCGGTCAGTTTGCGGATTTTCTCGGCATCTCGCAGTCCAACGCGACCTATAAGGTCAACAATCTCATCCGCAAGGGCTACATCGTCAAGGAGAACTCCGACACCGACCGGCGCGAATACCACCTGAAGCTGTCGGACAAGTTCTACTGCTACAACGGCCTCATGCAGAGCTACATCGACACGGTGATGGCGCGCATCCACGAGCGGTTCACGCCCGAGGAACTGGCGACGTTCGAGCACGTGCTGGCCGTCATGAGCGACGAGCTGATGCCCGAGTGCGACGTGCCGAAAAAGTGACCACACGCCCGGAAGACCGGCGGCAGCCAGATTGGCTGCCGCCGGTTTTTTGTTTGCGGGGGCAGGCAGAGATTCCTGTTGGCAGTTTCGGTGATACGCCCTTGGCTTCCCTGTGTAAGGGGAGGCTTTGGCCTCAATCCCGGTCGAGCGGAGGCACAAGGACGATCGCCTGCGTGCGTGACGTCAGGGACGCCCTCCGTTTTCTTGTATTTGCGGGCGAAGTGTGGTTTAATAAGGAAAGAAAACGATAGAAACGGAGCATCGCCATGACGATCGCAGTCATCGGCGCGGGCGCGTCCGGCATGATGGCCGCGCTGACCGCCGCCGAACAACCGGAAAATAAAATCCTGCTCTTCGAGCGGCAGGCGCGCGTGGGGCGCAAGCTCGCCGTGACCGGCAACGGCCGCTGCAACCTGACGAACACCGGCGCCGCGCCTGAAAACTACCACGGCGCGCAGCCGGACTTTGCCGCGCCGGCGCTCGCGGCCTTCCCGCCGGAGGCGGCGCTGCGCTGGTTCGCCGCGCACGGGCTCATGACCGTGACGGAGCCGGGCGGGCGCGTGTACCCGCTCTCGAACGCGGCCAACAGCGTCGTGGACGTGCTGCGCTTCGCGCTCGCGCGGCCGAACATCACCCTGCGCGCGGGCGAGGCCGTGACGGCCGTGCGCCGGCAGGGGCGCGGCTTTGTCATCGAGACGGAAAGCGAAACGATCCCCGCCGACCGCGTCATCATCGCGTGCGGCGGCGCTGCCGGGGCGAAGGCCGGCGGCGTGCGCGACGGGTATACCCTGCTGCAGAGTCTCGGCCACCGGCGCACGGCGCTGCACCCCGCGCTCGTGCAGCTGACGACCGACCCGACGTATCCCCGCGCGCTCAAGGGCGTGCGCGCCGACGCGCGCGTGACGCTCACGCGCGGCCGGGCCATCCTCGCGCGCAGCGCGGGTGAGGTGCAGTTCACGGAAAAGGGCGTGTCCGGCCCGGCGATCTTTGAAATTTCCCGTGCGGCGAGCTGCGGCGGCGAGGGCCAGACCGTGACGCTCGACCTGCTGCGCGCACACAGCGCGCCGGACTGTCTGGCGTTTTTGCAGGCGCGGCGCGCGGCCGCGCCCACGCTCCCGTGCGAAGAGGTGCTGACCGGCACGGTGCACAACCGCGTGGGCAAGATGCTGCTGCGCTACGCCGCCGTCCCCGGCGGGCGGCCGCTCGGCGACGTGACGGACCAGGAACTCAGGGCGCTCGTGCGCGCGGCGAAGGGCTTCGCGCTGCCGGTGCGCGGCACGGAGGGCTTCGAGAGCGCGCAGGTCACGGCCGGCGGCATCCGCACGGACGAATTTGACCCCGCGACGATGGGCAGCCTTCTCGTGCCGGGGCTGTACGCCTGCGGCGAGGTGCTGGACATTGACGGCGACTGCGGCGGCTACAACCTGCAGTGGGCGTGGGCCAGCGGCCGCGCGGCCGGGAGGGCGTGCCGATGATCGCAATTTCGAACCTGAAGCTCGCCCCCGGCGCGGACGAGGCGCAGCTGCGCACCCTTGCCGCCGGGGCGCTGAAAGTCCAGCCCCAGGATATCACCGGCCTGCGCATCCGCAAGAAGTCGCTCGATGCGCGCAAAAAAGACGATATTCACTATGTTTACACCGTCGGCGTGACCGTGCGCGGGGATGAGCGAAAGCTCGTCCGCCGCTGCCGCACCGCCGCGATCGTGCAGGACAAGACCTACCCCATCCCCCGCATCGCGCCGCCGCAGACGCGCCCCGTGATCGTGGGCTTCGGCCCGGCGGGGATGTTCGCGGCGCTGCTGCTCGCGCGCGCGGGCGCACGGCCCATCGTGCTCGAACGCGGGCCGGACGCGCAGACGCGCAGCGCGCAGATCGCGGCGTTTCGCGCTGGCGGGCCGTTCGACCCGGAGTGCAACGTGCAGTTCGGCGAGGGCGGCGCGGGCACATTTTCCGACGGCAAGCTCAACACCGGCACACACGATGCGCGCATCGGCTTCGTGCTCGCGGAGTTCGCGGCGCACGGCGCGCCGGAGCACATCACCTACGACGCCAAGCCCCACATCGGCACGGACGTGCTCGTCGAGGTCGTGCAGAACCTCCGGCACGAGGTCATCGACCGCGGCGGCGAGGTGCGCTTCGGCCACCGCGTGACAGGGCTGTCCACGGAGAATGGACACATCGCGGCGCTGACCGTGGCCGGGCCGGCCGGTAGCTACACGCTCCCGGCGCGGCAGGTCATCCTTGCGATCGGCCACAGCGCGCGCGACACGTTTGAAATGCTGCATGCGCAGGGCGTGCCGATGGAGCCGAAGCCGTTTTCCATGGGCGTACGCATCGAGCACCGGCAGGCCGATATCAACGCCGCGCAGTACGGTGCGGCGGCGGAGCGTCTGCCGGCGGCGGACTATTCCCTCTCCTGCCACCTGCCGGACGGGTCGAGCGCGTACACGTTCTGCATGTGCCCGGGCGGCGAGGTGTTCGCCGCCGCGTCGGAGGCGGGCGGCGTGTGCACCAACGGCATGAGCAATTCCCGCCGCGACGGGGAAAATGCCAACGCCGCCGTGCTCGTGACGCTGCGGCCGGAGGACTTCCCGGACAAAAGCACCCTCGGCGGCATGTACTGGCAGCGCAGCATCGAGCAGCGCGCCTTTGCGCGCGGCGGCGGCAATTACCACGCCCCCGCGCAGCTGGCGGGCGACTTTCTCGCCGGGCGCGCGAGCACCGGCCCGGGCCGCGTGCAGCCGACGTACCGCCCCGGCGTGACGTGGTGCGACCTGCACGACATGCTGCCTGCGCGCATCACGGACACCCTCGCGCAGGCGCTGCCCGCCTTCGGCAGGAAGCTGCGCGGCTTTGACGACCCGGACGCCGTGCTCACAGCGCCCGAGACCCGCTCGAGCAGCCCCGTGCGCATCGTGCGCGGGGAAGATCGGTGCAGCACCGGTGTGCCCGGCCTCTACCCCTGCGGCGAGGGCGCGGGCTACGCCGGCGGCATCACGAGCGCCGCCGTGGACGGGCTGCGCTGCGCCGAGAGCGTGCTCGCTGCGCTGCAAAACGAAGCATGACCTGTGCCGAACGGCACATCCTAATATCTATAAGGAGGTTTCCACGATGAAAAACGAAGCGTTTGCACCCACGCCGGAGCTGCTGGCCAAAATGGACGCCTGGTGGCGCGCGGCGAACTATCTGTCCGCCTGCCAGCTCTACCTGCTCGACGACCCGCTGCTGCGCCGGCGGCTGACCGAGCGCGACATCAAAAAGAAGATCGTCGGCCACTGGGGCACTGTGCCCGGCCAGAACTTCATCTACACGCACCTCAACCGCGTCATCAACGAATACGACCTCGACATGATCTACCTCTCCGGCCCGGGCCACGGCGGCAACGCCATGGTCGCGCAGGACTATCTCGACGGCTCGTACACCGACGTGTACCCGAACATCACGCGCGACGCGGCCGGCATGCAGCGCCTGTTCAAACAGTTTTCGTTCCCCGGCGGCATCCCGAGCCATGTCGCGCCCGAGACGCCGGGCTCGATCCATGAGGGCGGCGAGCTGGGCTACTCGCTCGCGCACGCCTTCGGCGCCGTGATGGATAACCCCGACCTGATCGCCGCCTGCGTCGTCGGCGACGGCGAGGCCGAGACCGGCCCGCTCGCCACCGCGTGGCACGGCAACAAGTTCGTCAACCCCATCACGGACGGCGCGGTGCTGCCGATTTTGCACCTCAACGGCTTCAAAATCGCAAACCCGACGCTCTTTTCCCGCATCAGCCACGAGGAGCTCGAGATGTTCTTCCGCGGCTGCGGGTGGGAGCCGCGCTTCGTGGAGGGCGACGACCCCGCCGAGATGCACGCCAAAATGGCCGAAACGATGGACTGGGCCATCGAGGAGATCCACGCCATCCAGCAGCACGCGCGCACCGCGCACGACACCACGCGCCCCTACTGGCCGATGATCGTGTTCCGCGCGCCGAAGGGCTGGACCGGCCCGAAGGAAGTGGACGGCAAGCAGGTGGAAGGGTCATTCCGCGCGCACCAGGTGCCGATCGCCATGGACAACCCCGAGCACCTCGTGCAGCTTGAGGAGTGGCTGCGCAGCTACCACCCCGAGGAACTCTTTGACGACAACGGCACGCTCATCCCCGAGCTGCAGGCCCTCGCGCCGAAGGGGCAGCGCCGCATGGGCGCGAACCCCCACGCCAACGGCGGATTGCTGCTGCGCGAGCTGCGCATGCCGGACTTCCGCACATATGAGCAGCCCGTGCCCGCGCCCGGCGCCGTCGAGGCGCAGGACATGACCGTGCTCGGCGCGTTCGTGCGCGACATCATGCGCGAGAACATGGACGCGCGCAACTTCCGCATCTTCGCCCCCGACGAGACTGCCTCCAACCGCCTGAGCCCGGTGTTCGAGGTCACGGGCCGCCGCTGGGTCGCCGAGGCGACGGACAACGACGAGTTTCTCGACCCGGACGGCCGCGTCATGGACTCCATGCTCTCGGAGCATATGTGCGAGGGCTGGCTCGAGGGCTACCTGCTCACCGGCCGCCACGGCTTTTTCAACAGCTACGAGGCCTTCATCCGCATCGTCGACTCCATGGTCGCGCAGCACGCCAAGTGGCTGAAAGTCTGCAACCAGCTGCCCTGGCGGCAGGACATCGCCTCGCTCAACTACGTGCTCGCCTCGAACGTGTGGCAGCAGGACCACAACGGCTTCACGCACCAGGACCCCGGCTTCCTCGACCACGTAGCGAATAAGAAGGCCGACGTCGTACGCATCTATCTGCCGCCGGACGCAAACTGCCTGCTCAGCTGCTTTGACCACTGCATCCGCAGCCGGAACTATATCAACGTCATCGTGGCCTCCAAGCACCCGCGGCCGCAGTGGCTGACCATGGAGCAGGCCGTGCGCCACTGCACGCAGGGCGTGAGCATCTGGGAGTGGGCCAGCAGCGACCAGGGCGCAGAGCCCGACGTCGTCATGGCTTGCTGCGGCGACACGCCGACGCTCGAGACGCTCGCCGCAGTGACCATCCTGCGCGAGAAGCTGCCGGAAGTGCGCGTGCGCGTCGTGAACGTGGTCGACCTCATGAAGCTCCAGCCGCACGCCGACCACCCGCACGGCCTCACGGACGAGGACTACGACCTCATCTTCACGAAGGACAAGCCCGTCATCTTCGCCTTCCACGGCTACCCGAAGCTCATCCACGAGCTGACCTACACCCGCCACAACCAGAACATGTTCGTCTGCGGCTACGTCGAGGAGGGCACGATCACGACGCCGTTTGACATGCGCGTGCTCAACGAGCTCGACCGCTTCCACCTCGTCATCGACGTCATCAAGCGCCTGCCCCAGCTCGGCAACCGCGGCGCTTACGCCGTGCAGCAGATGCGCGACAAGCTCGTCGAGCACCGGCAGTATATCGCCGCGCACGGCGTCGACCTGCCCGAGATCGCCAACTGGCAGTGGACCGGCAGCACCAGCGCCGCCACGAGCTCCGAGCGCTGAGACTGTCGAAAAACCCCGGAGGGTTTTCCGACAAAGGGCTTGCACTTTTTTGCCGCCTGTAGGCGGCAAACTCTGCGAGGCTTTTTGGCACGCTGCGCCGCCCGCCCCGGATGGGGCGGGCGGCTTTCTTTTCCATTCCGCCCGGCCGATTTTTCCGTTTTCCGGCTGCAAAACACACCGAATGACTCGGCGCACTCCGCGATTTTCCCGCGAAAGCATCCGCTTTTCTGCCCAGAAAAGCAGGGAAAATTTTGTGCAAGTCCACAGTTTTTCGTCGATTTTCATGTTAAAATTTAGATTTTCCGTTTCTCCCTTGTGGAAAATATGCAATTCCGCTATAATAGTGCCTTGAGGTGATTTTCATGTTCAAAATCGTCAATAACGAAAGATTATCTGACAATATGTTCCGCGTCACGTTCGAGGCCCCGCTCGTCGCCCGCAAGGCACAGCCGGGTCAGTTCCTGATGTTCCGCGTCGACGAGTTCGGCGAGCGCATGCCCATCACGATCTCTTCCTACGATCGTGAGGCCGGCACCGTGTCGGTCATCATGCAGCGCGTCGGCAGCACGACGGCCCTGCTCGCCAGCAAGAAGGCCGGCGACTATGTGGCCGACGTTGTCGGCCCGCTCGGCAACCCCGCCGAGTTTGACAACATGCACAAGGTCGTGGTCGTCGGCGGCGGCTCCGGCTGCGCCATCGCGTGGCCGCAGGCCAAGGAGGCGCACCGCCTCGGCTGCGATGTCGACATCATCGCGGGCTTCCGCACCAAGGGCATCGTCGTGCTCGAGGACGAGATGCGCGCCTGCTGCGATCATCTGTACATGATGACCGACGACGGCACCTACGGCGAGAAGGGCTTCACGACCGTCAAGCTCAAGGAGCTGCTCGAGAAGGCCAAGGCCGAGGGCCAGCAGTACGACCACTGCATCTGCATCGGCCCGCTGCCGATGATGAAGTTCGTGTGCCAGATCACGAAGGAATACGGCGTGGCCACGATGGTCGATATGAACTGCATCATGATCGACGGTTCCGGCATGTGCGGCGGCTGCCGCCTGACCGTGGACGGCAAGATGAAGTTCACCTGCGTCGACGGCCCGGAGTTCGACGGCCACCTCGTCGATTTTGACGAGGCGATCGCCCGTTCCAAGATCTATGAGGCACAGGAGCAGAAGGTGTTCGAGCGCCGCCACCACTACTGCAATCTGCAGGCCATGGCCGACGCCGAGGAAGCCGCGCAGAAGAAGGAGGAGAAGTAATCATGGCGAATATGTCTCCCAAAAAGAATCCGATCCCGGAGCAGGACCCGAACGTCCGCAATAAGAATTTTGAAGAAGTCGCGCTTGGCTACACCGTCGAGATGGCGGTCGATGAGGCCAACCGCTGCCTGAATTGCCCGCGCCCGGCCTGCATGTCCGGCTGCCCGGTCAATGTCAAGATCCCGCAGTTCATCGCCCGCGTCCGTGAGCAGGACTTCAAGGGCGCTTACCACAAGATCCTCGAGGACAGCTCCCTGCCCGCCATCTGCGGCCGCGTCTGCCCGCAAGAGAAGCAGTGCGAGAGCAAGTGCGTGCGCGGCATCAAGGGCGAGCCCGTCGGCATCGGCCGTCTGGAGCGCTTCGTCGCCGACTGGAACCGCGAGAACGCCGACGAGATGCCCGAGAAGATCGCCACGAACGGCCACCGCGTCGCCGTCATCGGCTCCGGCCCGTCCGGTCTCGCCTGCGCGAGCGACCTGGCCAAGCTCGGCTACGACGTGACCGTCTATGAGCACTTCCACAAGGCCGGCGGCGTGCTGGCTTACGGCATCCCCGAGTTCCGTCTGCCGAAGGCCATCGTGCAGAAGGAGATCGACAAGCTCGTGGCCATGGGCGTCAACATCGTGTGCGACGCGACCATCGGCAAGTGCATGAGCATCGACGAGCTGCTCGGCAAGGACGCCGACCACCTCCTCGGCGACGACAAGTACGAGGCCGTGTTCATCGGCTCCGGCGCCGGTCTGCCGAAGTTCCAGAACATCCCGGGCCTGAGCTACTGCGGCGTGTTCTCCGCCAACGAGTTCCTCACCCGCATCAACCTCATGCACGCTTACGACGAGCGCTACGACACCCCGCTCATGCCCATCCACGTGACGGCCGTCGTCGGCGCAGGCAACGTCGCCATGGACGCCGCGCGCTGCGCCAAGCGTCTGGGCGCGGACGTGACGGTCGTGTACCGCCGCGGCGAGGAGGAGATTCCCGCCCGCAAGGAAGAGTACGAGCACGCGAAGGAAGAGGGCATCAACTTCCACCTGCTGTGCAACCCGGTCGAGATCCTGGCCGATGACAAGGGCTGGGTGCGCGGCCTCAAGTGCATCCGTATGGAGCTCGGCGAGCCCGACGAGAAGGGCCGCCGCCGTCCGATCGAAGTGCCGGGCAGCGAGTTTGAGATGGCCTGCGACTCCGTCATCATGGCGCTGGGCACCTCCCCCAACCCACTGCTGCGCAAGGCGACGCCGGACCTCGAGTACAGCGACCGCGGCGGCATCGTCGTCAAGGACGACACCGTGACGACCATGAAGGACGGCGTGTTCGCCGGCGGCGACGCCGTCACCGGTGCGGCCACCGTCATCAAGGCGATGGGCGCCGGCAAGAAGGCCGCCGCTGCCATCGACGCATACATCAAGAGCAAGTAAGTGCATACACAAGATCAGCGGGCATCCGACGGATGCCCGCTGATTGGTTTTCAAACTGGTAGCCTTCCCCTTCGAGAGCAGTGCTTGGGGTGCGGAACAGGCGCGCACCCCTTGGCTCCCTTGTGGAAAGGGCGCTGGCAGCCGTCAGGCTGACTGAGGGATTGACACGCAAAATCTCGCACCAAAGCCGGTATCTGCAGCTCCTCCGGCACGGCGCAGAGCGCCGCGCCACTTCCCTTACGCAGGGGAGGCTTTTCCTGCGCGACCGGTAGTGCAAAGCGGATCTGTCCTGAGGGGCACACACATCAGAAAAGCCTTCCCATGAAAGGGAAGGCTTTTCATTTCCGTCGTTTATGCCTGCGCGGGGAGATTGAGCACAAAGGCCATGAACTCCAGCGGCTCCGGGCCGTCATTGCGCAGGGCGTGACTCTCGCCGTCGCCCGTGAAGGTCACGGTGCCGGCGTCCACGGTCGTCGTTTCGCCGTTGCTGCGGTAAACACCGTGCCCGGAGAGGAAGTAGTACACTTCGTAGTTGCCGTGGTGGGTGTGCTCGCCGACTTCGCAGCCGGGCTGCAGCACCATGCGGGCGCAGACCGTGCCGGCGCCGAGCATCTCCTCCGGGGAGAGGAGCGCATAGCGCTCAAGGTGGCCGGCGCCGCCCTTGAGGTGCTCGAGGCGCTCGGGCGTGTCGGGGAGCTTGCGGATGAATGCCATAGAGATCAGCCTCCTGTTTCGTTTCTGCTTCTATTCGTAGCACACGGCCGCGAAAATTGCAACCGTTTTTCGCGCGGAGGCCGGCTGGGAATCGTATTTTAAATATAAAAAATCCACGCACATGGCGTGGCGTCATCCGGCTCTATGGCTTCTCACTTGCTGCTGGGCTGCCAGCTGCTGTCCGAGAAAATCAGATCGTCCAGGTCCTGGACTTGGTTGGTACGCATAACGTTATCACGCTCCTTTCTTTTTCAGTTATTTATAGTTTACCAGAGAAAATGCAAGATTACAAGCGAAGGTTTTCACAATTCCTACAGATTTTGCCTAAAATTTTGCAGCAAAACGCACAAATCCGGGGCGTTTCCTGCAGGAAGCGCCCCGGTCAGATTCATTTGTACAGGTCGAGGAACTCCTCGAGGCAGAGGCCGTTGCCCATGATGTACGCGGCCGCCTCCTTGCCGACGTAGCGGAAGTGCCACGGCTCATACATGACGCCGGTGATGTCCTGCTTGTCGGCGGGATAGCGCAGGATGAAGCCGTAGTCCTGGCAGTGGGCGTACATCCACTGGTAGAGCGCGGTCTTTTCGAGCTCCTTCGTCTTGACCTCGTAGAACTTATCCGTGATGTCGGCGCACAGGCCGAGCTGATGTTCGCTCGTGCCGGGACGGTTGACGATGCGGGCGGCCGCGGCCTCGTCGCCGCCGCACTGGCTGACCTTGCGGTTAAAGAGATACGTCTGCTCGTTATAGCTGCGGTACGCGCTCGACAGGCACACGCTCAGCCCCTCGGCGCGCGCGCCGGCGATGAAATCTTTCAGCGCGTCCACGGCGCGGGCGTCAAAATACCGGCCACTCTCGAGCTCGGCCAGATCCTCCGGCACGGCCTCGCCGATGGAATTTTGCGCATTGACGAGCGTGAGCTCCCAGCTGCCGGTGTTGACCTTCGGCAGGCCGTTGTCCGGCTCGGGCGTGGGGGTGGGCACGACGGCCGCGGCCGCGGCCGGGGTGGGCGTGGCGACGGCGGACTGCGCCGGGGCATTCATCGGCGGCAGCACGCGCAGCGCGATGACCACGGCCAGCGCCAGCACAAGTGCGACGCACAAGACGGTTTTGAGAGCTTTTCGCATATCCCCACATCCTCGGTGACAGGTTTCGGCACATAGTGACCAAAAATATGGTATCACGTTTCCGGCGGCGGGTCAATCCCAAAACCACGGCAGCGGGCCGCGGCCCTTTCCAACGAGAACCCATCTCATTGGAAATATCATTCTCCAATATACGTGAAGCGGCGGACGGTCTGCCCACCGCGCTCGATCATCTCGCTCCACATGGCGGCGGGGCGCACCCACACGCCGCGCTCCCCGTAGAGCGCGCGGTAGACGACCATCGGCTCCAATGTTTCCGAGTGCGTGGCGACAAAGAGCAGCTCGTATTCCTTCCCCTTGAAGTGCCGGTAGCGGCCGGGGCGGAGCGTCTGTGCCGCGCTCATGCGTTGTCCTCCGGCAGGCCGAAGCTCTGGATGAGCAGGCGCGTGAGCGCGTGCGCCCCGTCGCGCGTGAGCATGATGCTGGCGACCTCGCCGACCGTCTTTTCCGGCATGTCGATCAGGCCCTTGGGCTGGGGCGTGTAATTGTGCTGCATATACATATGGTAAAAGCTCAGCGAGCACTCCGAGCGGTTGTCATTGACCGAGACGTTGAACACATTGGCAAACTGGGGCTTCATGATGCGCACCTCCTGCAGATTTTCTGCGCCCATTATACCACAGCGGCGACGGAAACGGGTGGGTAATTTTTGCACATTTTCGGGAAAGATGTTCAAAATCTATTGCGGTATGGGACAATTTCCTGTATAATGTGTCTACCAGTATGCGACTTTTTTAACATGGAGGGGAGAGCCGTTTGAAAGACCTGAAGTATCTTTACGAATTTGAAAAGCTGCTCGAGAGCGCGAACAATCCGCTCGTGCAGCAGGCGTGTGCCGAGGGGAAGCACGCGCTGGCCTACACCTGCTACCACATGCCCGAGGTGCTGCTCAACACCGGCGACTGCTTCTCAGTGCGGCTGCGTGCGCCGCTGACGGGATCGCTGGACATCTCGTCGTACTACATGTCCAACTTCATCTGCGACTACTGCAAGTCGCTGCTCGAGCGCGGCATCGAAGGGGGCTACAACTTCCTGTCCGCCCTGCTGGCGACGGAGACCTGCTCGGAGATGAACCGCGCGCTCGAGCACTTCGAGCTGCTGCACCTCGTGGACAACGAGCAGTTTTTCGTGACCTTCCTCGATATGCCCTTCAAGGTCACGGACAATACCGTGCGCCACTATGTCGACCAGCTCCGGCGCAAGGTGCTCGAGCCGCTGCATGAGGTCTACGGCGTGGACGTGTCGGACGACGCGCTGCGCAAGGCCGTGGCCGAGCACAACGAGGTCTGCCGCATCCTGACCGAGATCGGCCAGCTGCGCAAGGAGGAAAACCCGCGCATCACAGGCTATGAGTACCACATTCTCAACCTCGTGAGCTACTGCTGCCCGAAGTACCTCATCGTTGATAAGCTGCGCGAGACGCTCGAGGAGCTGCGTCACCGCGAGCCCGACGCCAGGCCGAACTTCCGCGTGAAGATCGCCGTCGTCGGCAGCGAGATCGACGACCCCGGCTTTACCAAGCTCGTGGAGGAGGCGGGCGCGCTCGTCGTGGTCGACCGCTTCTGCTTCGGCTCGACGCCCGGCCGCGAGGAAATTCATCTCGACCCCGACCTGCCGGTGCTCGAGAGCATCGCCCGGCACTACCTCACTACGAGCCAGTGCCCGCGCTACATGCAGCGCGAGAAGGTGGAGGGCCGCTGGCAGCTCGTGCGTGACCTGTGCGAGGAGTACCACGCGCAGGGCGTGCTGTACGAACAGCTCAAGTTCTGCGAGTACTGGGGCTATGAGCGCGCGCTGGCGAGCCACGTCATCACGCACGACTACGGCATCCCGTCCGTCGCGGTCGACCGGCAGAACGCCACCGGCGGCAACGGCCAGCTGCGCACGCGCGTGCAGGCATTCGTCGAGAGTCTGGAGATCAAGCAGCTCCAGGCGCAGAGAGGAGGCAAGTGACCATGGCTGACAAGGAAAAACGCTCCCTGCGGGAATTTCTCCGCCACATCAATGACTATACTTACCGCTTCAACCCCGAGAAGGGCCAGTTTCGCTACCGCGAGCTGCGCGGTGTGCGCGACACGGCGTTCGACTTTTACATGTGGCTCAAGTGCTGGAAGGACATGGTCGCCTTTGTGGCCAAGTGCCCGGTGTCGGCCGTGCGCGCGCTGTTTCGCTACCAGTGGTTTGCGACCTATCTGACCTACCCGAACTTTGTCGACCGCGGCACGCTCGGTATGCGCGGAAACCAGCTGCGCATGGCCCGCGCGCAGTACGACCGCATCGTGAAAAAGGCCACCGACCTGCTGCGCATCTCGTTCGTGGCCGACGAGCACTTCCACCCCGGCAACAAGCTGTCCAAGAAGGTCGTGCTCTTTGACGAGCTCGTCCCCGGCGAGATCATGGCCGGCTTCCCGAACCTCATCTACCTGCCGGCGCAGGTGCTGCCGGTGTTTCTGTGCTCCATCCTCGACCAGCAGATCACCCCGCCGTACCTCGACGCGGCCGAGAACTTCGGCATCCCGGCCGACGTCTGCCCCCTGCCCTCGGCCGAGGCCGGCTGCGCCCTGCGCGACGAGTATCCCAAGGTCGGCACGTGCTTTGTCGCCTGCAACATGCCGTGCGACGGCAGCGTCGCCACGACGTCGTATCAGGACCGGTACTTCAACCTCCCGACGTACTACTTCGGCGTGCCCATCCGCTACAATGAGGAGGCCGTGCAGGACTACGCCGTCGAGGAGCTGCGGGGGCTCATCCGCTTCATCGAGGAGCAGACCGGCGAGACGTTCGACTGGGACGCCTTTTTCAGGGCCATGAAGGTCTACAATCAGGAGACGGAGTACGAGCTGCAGAAGTGGGAGGTCAACCGCACGCCCTACCCGCAGATGACGGGCGAGACGTTCTGGATCTACCGCATGTTTTTCTACCACCTCTCCGGCGGCATGGACCCGCATTTTCTCGACACCGACCGCCGCGTCAACCGCATCATGATGCGCGGCTACCAGCAGAAAAAGCCCTGCGCGCCCGCGATGCGCCACCGCTGCGTCGAGTGGTCGTGCCCGGCGAACTTCTACCCCGACTTCTCTGTCTGGGCGGAAAACTGCTGGGGCATCAACGTCGTGGCGAGCATGGAGTCACTCATTTCCGACATCATCATCAACACGGAAGATCAAGATCAGGCGCTCGCCGACCTCGCCCGCAGCTACCAGCGCACCACCATGCGCAAGCACACGAAGGGCGGCTACGCGAACGTGCTCGACGAGCTGTGGATCGTCTGCAAACAGTACAACGCCGACATGGTGCTCATGTACGACCAGATTTCCTGCAAGGGCATGGACGGTCTGCGCGGCGTGTTCGAGGAGCAGGCGGCCACGCGCGGCGTGCATATGCTCTGGGTGGCGCAGGATCTGCTCGATTCGCGCACGATCTCCAAGCGTGACATGCGCCGCCAGGTCAACCTCTACATGCAGACCGTCATGGGCGAGGAGCCCGTGCGGCCCGACCTCGTGGACTTTGACGATGCGCTGACGTGGTAAGCCACTCCAACGCACCCTTTAAAACAGGAAAATGCCCTGCCAGAAGGCAGGGCATTTTTGCATATTTTTCATGCCTGCGGCTGTTTTTTGATGTCGAACCGCCACACGGCGACGGCGTAGGACACGAAGGCGATGGCCTCGATGACCATGCACGAGTACGAGCGCGCGAGGATATCATACGTGAACCAGAACGGCGAATTCGTCAGATAGAGCAGGCGCGTGCGGCACATGTCGCGCGTCCAGAGCGCGACCGTCGTCATGCTCATGGCGATGCCGGGCAGCAGGCTCATCGGCCCCGCCCACGTGAGGACGGTATTGACCACGTACAGCGCCAGAAACGCCCACAGCCACGCGCGGCTCTGCGCCCACTTGCGGTCGTTGAAGTAAAACACGACGCTGCGCGCAAACGACAGGATGTTGATGGTCGCGGCGGTCGTCGCACCGAGCAGCCCGTAGTGCACGATCCACATCAGGCAGGCGGCGGCCTGCGCGGCGAGGATGACGCGGCGGTTATTGAATTGTACCGAAGCAAACACGATCAGGCTGCCGAGCAGACCCAGCGCCTGGTTGAGCCAGAAACCCATATGCCCACACCCTTTCTTCCCGCGGGAAAGAGTATCATAACACAACCGCGCGGGAAAAACAACCCTCCGCGCGCAGTTTTTCTCTCCCGTGCAGCGGATGCAGGGCGTGGCATCGGCACGGTCGTGTCAGCGCTGATCGTCGGGCCGCTCGTGTCGCTGTTCGACCGCGTGCTGCCGGGCCTCGGCCGCATCCGCGCGCTGGCCATCTCCTGAATATGCAAAAAACACCCCGCCGCGACCGGCGGGGTGTTTCTATATTTAAATGGTATCGCTCAAAACCACGCGGCGATCTGCTGCCAGACCGGCAGGCTGACCAGCCAGCGGATGAGCGGCACGAACAGCAGCGCCGGCAAATAGTCCGCCACCTTGATCTTCGTCGCGCCGGTCTGATTGAGGCCGATGGCCGCCACGAGCAGGGATCCCGCGCACGTGAGGTCTGCGACCGCCGCCTCCGAGAGCAGCGGCGCGATCGCCCCGGCCAGCAGCGTGAGCGCCCCCTCGACCACGAACACCGCCGCGCCCGCGAGCATGACGCCCGCGCCGAGCGTTGTGGCCAGCATGGCGCAGAAGACAAGGTCGATCATCGACTTGGTGAGCAGGATGCTGTTGTCGCCGCGGATGCCGGCATCGAGTGAGCCGTTGACCGCCATGGCGCCCACGCAGCACAGCAGGCTCGCCGTCACGAAGCCCTCGGCCAGCGACGGGCCGCCCTCGTGCCGGTGAACGTGCGCCTCGACCCACGTGCCGAGGCGGTGGATCGCCCCGTCGATGTTCAGCAGCGCACCCGCGGCCGCGCCGAGCGTCATGGCCACGATGACGATCAGAATGCTCCGACACGCAAACGCGCCCGAGATGCCGATATACAGCACGCACAGCCCGAGGCCGATCATGACCGTCTTGCTCACGCGCTCGGGGATGCCCCGCTGAAACAACAGACCGACCGCACCGCCGGCCACGATGGCCAGCGCGTTGACGATGGCGCCTGTCATGCTCATGAATGATCCGCTCCTTCCCGCCGCGTCCGCCTTATTTCGTGTCCGCCTTATTTAAATAAGGTATCCATACCGGGCACGGCGCACCTGCAAATGTACCGCTCTACGATAGCACAACCGCCCGGCGGTGTAAACACCCAAATGCGGCAAACTCAGCCGCGCGGCGGGATCCTGGACGCTTTGAGCTCACTCAAAAACAGCTGCCCGGCAGTGGACAGGCCAGTCTTCTGCTTATAGATGACGCCGATGGTGCGCTGCAGCTCCGGAGAGAGCCGGCGCGCGGTGAGGCGCTGGCCGCTGCGGCGCAGCACGGCCTCCGGCAGGATGGACACGCCGAGCCGGCTCTCAACCATGTTCAGGATCGTGTAGTCGTCGGCCACGCGGTACTGCACGTTGATCTGCGGATGGCGCGCGAGCAGCTCGCGGATGCAGCCGCCGCCGCGCCCCTCCTCGAGGAGGATGAAGGGCTCGGCCGCCAGCTCATCGATCTGGACGAAGATGTTCTCGCCCAGCGGATGGCCCTCGGGCAGGACGGCGAGCATGGTGTCCTGATAGATTGGCTCGCAGGCAAACGGCGTTGTGCGCGACATGTCCGTGAAGCCGAAATCGACCACGCCCTCGCGCACCCAGTCCTCGATCTCGTAATACAGGCCCTGGTAGAGCTCGAAGCGGATGCGGCTGTGCTGCCGGCGGAAGCGCTCCATGGCCGGCGGCAGCAGGAAGCTCGACACGCTCGTGAACGTGCCGAGGCGGATCGTGCCCTGCTCCAGCCCACTGAAGCCCGCCGCCTGCGACTGGAGCATGCGGTAGGCGTTGACCGTGTCGCGGATGTACGGCAGCAGGTGGCGGCCCTCGTAGGTGAGCGTCACGCCCGAGCGCGAACGCACCAGCAGTGTCACGCCCAGCTCCGCCTCCAGCGACTTGATCATCTGGCTGACGGCCGACTGCGTGTAGCCGAGATCGCGCGCCGCGTCCGAAAAACTGTTGCGCTCAAAGGCCTTCAAAAAGGCGATGTATCGGTTCATAAGCACCTCACAAATTAGAAACGCTAATTTAACTATCAGAAACATTTGCTTTACTTATCCATAAAGGCATTATATAATGGGCACTGTCAGATAGCAAGCGGGAATTTTCGTGACCGCACACGAGCCTCTCCGCCCGCTGACAAAACACGCAATCTCTCCCCCAAGCAACATGATAATTCCTTTTTCCAACTCCATTTCTCCTATGGAAACGTCCCTGCCGGTTTGTCCGTTCCGGCAGGGGCGTTTTCCGTTTTGCGGGAGATTTGCGTGGGGAAGGTATTTGTCAGATTTACCCCGCACGACCGGCGCGCTGCCAATGCCTCCCCTGTGCAAGGGGCGGTGGAAAAAATCTCCGATTTTTGACGGAGGGGTTGTGGATACCGGCTGCGGTGTAAGATTTTGACGTGTCAATCCCTCAGTCAGCCTGACGGCTGCCAGCTCCCTTTGCACAAGGGAGCCAAGGGTGCGGGACGGCCGCGCTGGGGAAAACGATAACGCCGCTAACAGACAAAGCGGCCCTCCCGGATCGGGAGGGCCGCTTTTCACTTGAGATCATGCCACGGCGGTCAATCCACGACCGTGACGGCCACGGTGGTGGCCGCGGCGATGGCGTCCGCCTGCAGGGCGTCGGCCGTGACGGTCTGCAGCGGCAGGCCGCCGAGTGCCGACCAGTCGAGCGTGCCGGAAACGCCGCGCACCGTCAGCTCCGTGAGCCCGGTGAAATCCTCCAGCCCGGACGTGCTGTCCAGCTCGCAGTCGGTGAGCGAGAGCGCCGTGAGCGCCCGCTCGCGGTCGAAGCTGTGGAAGAAATCGCCACGCAGATCGCAGTCCACGAGCGTGACGCGCGTGAGCGAGGACTTGTGCAGCGGGATCAGCAGCTCGCGGCGCGTGCAGTGCGAGAGCGTGACGTCCTGCAGCTTCGTGAGCGCGCGCAGCTCGGACAGATCCGACACATTCGCGCCGTTGAGACTCAGCTTCCGCACGTTCAGACAGCGGCCGAGGCCGGTGAGGTCGGTGACGGCGTTGCCGTCGGCCGTGAGGGCCGTGAGCTTCGGCAGCTGCTCGATGCCCGACAGGCTCGTGAGCCGGTTGGCGCTGACATCGAACACCTCCACACCGCAGGCGGGCAGGCTCTCGAGCGAGGTCAGCGACTGAAACTGCACCGAGACCGCCGTCAGGCTCGGAAAATACGCGAGGTCGGACAAGTCGCGGATGTCGCCGCGCCGCACGGTGACGGTCTGGCCGGAGGGGTCGATCATCTCCGCCGTCTCGACGCCGGCAGCCGCCGCGTCCACGCCCTGCTGCGGGGCGGCGAACCAGTACCGGTCGCCGCAGACGTACAGCGCCATGAGGCCCTTAAGGTCCGCGACCGTGAGCTCGCCCGCGGGCTTGCCGGCATAGTCGCGCGCGGCCTGCTCGAGCAGCGGGTTCTGGAACTGGGCGACCGTGTCGTCCGCGAGCGTCTGCACCGCGACGGTCTTGACCGTGAAGCGGTAGAGCAGGCCCGTGAAGTGGCCGACGATGCCGGCCGCGATCAGGCAGCCGACGAGCACGACGGCGATGATCGCCGCCGCGATGCCGCGCTTTTTCTTCGCGCGCTCCGGCTTCGGCGCTTTGGCTGGTCTTTCCCGGCGGGGCTTTTCGGCGCGCGGCTTTTTCTCTTTGCCCTTTTTTGCCCGCGGCGGCGCGGCGGGCGCCTCGGGCGGCAGCTCCGGCGGCTCGCCGGCGAATTTGCCCGCATCGAGCAGCTCGGCCGAGAAGAGCTTGTCGTAGAAATATTCCTCGCTCGGATAGGTATACTTCATGAGCGCGAAGAGGTTGCCGATCTGCATCTCCATGCCGGGAGAGAGCTCCGTCGGCTCGAGGTAGACGTTGATGACGGGCTTGCGCTTGGTCAGGGCATAGTGCATCTCCTTGCGGCAGTTGTCCGAGCGCAGGTACGCCGGGGACAAAAACGCCAGCACGAGCTGCGCGCGCTCGAGATGCGACGCGATGCTCTCCGGCCACTCGCTGCCGGCCTCGATGCCCTCATCGTACCAGACGCGAAAGCCGCGCGACTGCAAGGTGCTGATGATCTCGAGCACGGCCGCGTCGTTCTTGTGCGCGTAGCTGACGAAGAGATACGGCAGCGTGCCCTCATAGGGGCGCAGAAGGGTTTTCACGAAACCACCTCCGGAAAAATTTCAAAAATGGACTGAATTTTGTTCGTGTATCACACACATTCGTGCCCGGCAAGGGCTTTGAGCCCGGCGAGGTACGCATACGGCACGCGCAGCCCGCCCCGGCCGGAGCCGAGGGCGATGTCCGGCTTGCGCAGGCCGTGATAGTCCGAGCCGCCGGAGGGCGCGAGGCCGAAGCGCGCGGCCAGCGCCTGCGCGATCTCCGTCTGCTCGGGCGTATAGGTCGTGTAGCGCACCTCGACGCCGAGCGCCCCGGCGTCCGCCGCAGCGGCGAGCATGGCGGCGCGCTGCGCATCGTCAAAGCGGTACTTGAAGATGTGCGCCACGACCGGCACGCCGCCCGCCGCGCGCAGGGCGCGGATGGAATCCGCGAGCGGGATGTTATAGCGCGGGACGTAAAACGCCTTGCCCCGGCCGAGCAGGCCGCGCATACCGTCGGACACCGAGGGGATGCACCCGCGCTGCACGAGCAGCGCCGCGATGTGCGGCCGGCCGAGCACCGTCTGCCCCGGGAAGGCCGCGTGCAGGTCGTCCATCGTGATGGGGTAGCCCGCGTCGTGCAGGCGCTGCACCATGGTCTCGTTGCGGGCATTGCGCTCGTCGGTCGCGCGGGTCATGAGCGCGCGCAGCGCGGCATTGCCCGTGTCCATGAAGTAGCCGAGCAGGTGCACCTCCTCGCCGCCCCAGACGGTGGACAGCTCCACGCCGGGCACGACCTCGATGCCGCAGCGCTGCCCCGCCGCGAGGGCCTCCGGCAGGCCGGCGAACGTGTCGTGATCCGTGACGGCCACGGCCCGCAGGCCGAGCGCCGCCGCCTGCTGCACGACGGCGGCCGGCGTGTCCGACCCGTCGGACGCGAGCGTGTGCGTGTGCAGGTCAATCCGCTCCATGGCGCACCTCCAGCCCGTCCGGCAGCGCGTTGCCCTGCCAGAGGACAAAGACCGTGCCGTCCGTGACGCGCACCGTGGCCGCCGCGCCGGTGAACGAATTGCTCACGCCGAGCGGCATGGCGCACCGCAGCTCCGCGTCCGTGATCTCGTAGAGCAGGCCGCGCAGCGTGACGCCGCGCGCGGCATCGCCGCTGCTGAAGACGGACACCGTGCCCTCCATGCCGGCGGGAAAGGCCAGCGTGCCGTTTTGCACCGCCGTGACCACCCAGCCGCAGCCGATGAGCCAGCCCTGCGCGCCCGCGTCCGTGAGCCCGCGCAGCGTCTGCAGGCTGGCGATCGTCTGGTCGAGGCGGCCGCCGAGCGCGCCCGCCATCACGAGCCGCCGGTACCCGTGCGCCAGCGCCCAGCGCACGGCGAGGCCGAGGTCGGTGTCATCCTTCATGACCGGGTGCGTCTCCACGTTCGGGTGGTCCGGCCGGTAGCCGAGGGAGTCAAAGTCGCCCATGACGAAGTCCGGCTCGATGCCGCGCGCCTTCAGCGTGCGGTAGCCGCCGTCGGCCGCGATCACGTAGTCTCCCGGCCGGGGGCTCAGGCGCACGCCGTCAAGACTGGCCGCGCCGACGATATAGCAAATGTTTTCCAAATTCATTCCAGCTTTCCTGAATTTTCGTCCGATATTGTACCACATTCCGCGCGGCGAGAAAAGAATTGCATGTAAACAGTATTTGTTAGATTTTAAACTCGCCAAAAATCAAAAATTTTATTTCTATTGTTACTGATATATGATATAATTCCGACGTTGGCAGCACGCCGGATCTCCCCCGCGCCGCTGCCGCCCCCACCTCTGCGGCCCCGCCGCAGTCAGAAAGGAGACACGACCGTGTCAGAAAAGGTTTTCAACAAGGTCCTTGCCGCCAACCGCGGCGAGATCGCGGTGCGTATCTTCCGCGCGTGCTATGACCTCGGTATCCACACCGTGGCCATGTACTCCAAGGAAGACGAACTGAGTCTGTTCCGCACCCGCGCCGACGAGGCGTATCTCGTCGGTGAAAACAAGAGCCCTCTGGGCGCGTATCTCGACATCCCCGAGATCATCGACCTGGCCAAGCGCCGCGGCGTCGACGCCATCCATCCGGGCTACGGTTTCCTGTCCGAAAACGCGGACTTTGCCCGCGCCTGCGAAGAGGCCGGCATCACGTTCATCGGGCCTCCGAGCGACGTGCTCGGCAAGATGGGCGACAAGCTCTCGGCCAAGCAGATCGCCATGGAATGCGGCGTGCCGGTCATCCCCGGCTGCTCCGAGCCCCTGCGCGACGGGCAGGAGGCACTCGAGAAGGCCATCAGCTTCGGCTTCCCCGTCATCCTCAAGGCGGCAGCCGGCGGCGGCGGCCGCGGCATGCGCCTGTGCGAGATGCCCGAGGACGTCATCCCCGCGTTCGAGCTCGTCAAGAACGAGGCGCGCAAGGCCTTCGGCAATGACGACATCTTCATCGAGAAATACCTCGTGCAGCCCAAGCACATCGAGGTGCAGATCCTCGCCGACCAGTACGGAAACGTGCGCCACCTCGGCGAGCGTGACTGCTCGCTGCAGCGCCGCTACCAGAAGGTCGTGGAGTTTGCGCCCGCGTGGAGCGTGCCCGAGAGCATCCGCGAGCAGCTGCACGCCGACGCCGTGAAGATTGCCGAAGCCGTCGGCTATGTCAACGCCGGCACGGTGGAGTTCCTCGTCGACCGCGACGGCAACCACTATTTCATCGAGATGAACCCCCGCATCCAGGTCGAGCACACCGTCACCGAGATGGTCACGAGCATCGACCTCGTGCGTGCGCAGATCCTCATCGCCGAGGGTCAGCCGATCAGCCATCCGGAGATCGGTCTGGGCGACCAGAACAACCTCAAGGTCAACGGCTACGCCATCCAGTGCCGCGTGACCACCGAGGACCCGGCCAACAACTTCGCGCCCGACAACGGCAAGATCGAGGCCTACCGCTCCGGCGGCGGCTTCGGCGTGCGTCTCGACGGCGGCAACGCCGGCACGGGCTCGATCATCTCGCCGTATTACGACTCCCTGCTCGTCAAGGTCACGAGCTGGGACTGCACCTTCCCCGCCGTCTGCCGCAAGGCTACCCGCGCCATCAATGAGGAGCACGTGCGCGGCGTCAAGACGAACATCCCGTTTGTGACGAACATCCTCACGCACCCGACGTTCATCGCCGGCAAGTGCCACACGAAGTTCATCGACGAGACGCCGGAGCTGTTCGAGTTCACCGAATCGCGCGACCGCGCGACCCGCGTGCTCAAATACATCGCCAACATCCAGGTCAACAATCCCGACGCCGAGCGCCACCAGTACGACACACCGCGCTTCCCGAAGGCGCAGCGCGAGATCACGAAGCAGGACGGGCTCAAGCTCCTGCTCGACACCGACGGCCCCGAGGCCGTCAAGGACTGGGTCCTCGGCCAGAAGAAGCTGCTCATCACCGACACGACGATGCGCGACGCGCACCAGTCCCTGCTGAGCACCCGCCTGCGCACCCGCGACATGCTCAAGGGCGCCGACGGCACGGCCGACATCCTCGCCGACTGCTTCTCGCTCGAGATGTGGGGCGGCGCGACGTTCGACACCGCCTACCGCTTCCTGCACGAGTCCCCGTGGGAGCGCCTGGAGATGCTGCGCGAGAAGATCCCGAACATCCCGTTCCAGATGCTGCTGCGCGGCTCGAACCTCGTCGGCTACGCGAGCTATCCGGACAACCTTGTGCGTGCCTTCATCGCCGAGTCCGCCCGCGAGGGCATCGACGTGTTCCGCGTGTTCGACTCGCTCAACTGGCTGCCGAACATGGAGACCGCCATGGACGAGGTCCTGCGCCAGGGCAAGTTCCTCGAGGGCACCGTGTGCTACACCGGCGATATCCTCGACCCGACGCGCGACCGCTACACGCTCGAATACTACGTCAACTTCGCCAAGGAGCTCGAGCGCCGCGGCGCGCACATGCTGGCCATCAAGGACATGTCCGGCCTGCTCAAGCCCTACGCCGCCAAGAAGCTCGTGAGCACCCTCAAGCAGGAGATCGGCATCCCCATCCACCTGCACACGCACAACACCACCGACAACCAGATCGCGACCTATCTCATGGCGGCCGAGGCCGGCGTGGATGTGGTCGACACCGCCATCGGCCCGCTGGCCAACCTCACGAGCCAGCCGTCGATGAACGCCGTCGTCGAGTCCCTGCGCGGTCAGGAGCGCGACACCGGCTTTGACCCGCAGCGCCTGCAGGAGCTGGCCGATTACTGGGCCGACGTGCGCCTGCGCTACGAGAGCTTCGACAAGGGCCTCAAGGTCCCCGTCACCGATATCTACCGCTACGAGATCCCCGGCGGCCAGTACACGAACCTGCAGCCGCAGGTCGAGTCGCTCGGCCTCGGCCACCGCTTCGCGGAGGTCAAGGAGATGTACCGCACCGTCAACATCATGCTCGGCGACATCATCAAGGTCACGCCGTCGTCCAAAATGGTCGGCGACCTGGCGATCTTCATGGTGCAGAATGACCTCACGCCCGAAAACATCGTCGAGCGCGGCGAGACCCTCGCCTTCCCCGACAGCGTCGTGAGCTACTTCAAGGGCATGATGGGCCAGCCGCCCTGCGGCTTCCCGAAGGATCTGCAGCGCGTCGTGCTCAAGGGCGAGAAGCCGATCACCGGCCGCCCCGGCGACCTGCTGCCGCCCGTCGACTGGGATCAGCTGCGCAGCGAGATCCGCAAGTTCTACCCGAACTACGAGGAGCCGCGCTCCCTCATCTCCTACGCCATGTACCCGAAGGTCTATGAAGAGTACATCCGCCACCGCAAGGAGTATGGCTACATCATGCGCATGGGCAGCCACGTGTTCTTCAACGGCATGGCCGTCGGCGAGATGAACAAGATCAACATCGAGGACGGCAAGACCCTCATGATCAAGTACATCGGCCTCGGCGACCGCAACGACGACGGCACGCGCAACGTGCAGTTCGAGCTCAACGGTATGCGCCGCGAGGTCTCCGTACCCGACCCGACCGCGACCGATTCGGCCAAGACCGTCGTCATGGCCGACCCGAACGACAAGAGCCAGGCCGGCGCATCCATCCCCGGCATGGTGTCCAAGGTCAACGTCAAGCCCGGCGATCAGGTCAAGGTCAACGACGTGCTCGCCGTGATCGAGGCCATGAAGATGGAGACGAGCGTCGTCGCCCGCATGGACGGCACGATCGACGAGGTCTTTGTCAAGGGCGGTCAGACGGTCAAGGCCGGCGAGCTGCTGCTGACGATCAAGTAAATCCCCGGTTTTCCAAGCGGAGCGCACCGTCGTGCGCTCCGCTTTTGCGCGCGAAAAAACAAAGGCAGATGGCAGTTTTTCAAGCCTTCTCCTCAAATGGGAAGGCTTGAAAAGGCACTCCGCTGTGTTTTTGTCCATTTTGCTGCTTTTGTCCCCATCCGCGCCGGAAAGACTGGAAATGCCCGGAGCATTATGTTATAATCTTTGAACCATCATGATGAGACTGGGTCAGTATCACCGCAGGCACCCAGATCTGAGAGGAGTTTTTTTCGTGCTTGTGCCCTATTCCTGGTTCCAGATCCTCTGGTACTTCTACATTTACGGCTTTCTCGGCTGGTGCTCAGAGGTAGCCTTCGCCGCCGTCGCGCACGGCAAGTTCGTCAACCGCGGCTTCGTCAACGGCCCGATCTGCTCCATCTACGGCTTCGGCGTGATGAGCGTACTGCTCGTGCTCGGGCCGCTCAAGAGCAGCTTCTGGTTGCTGTTCGGCGGCAGCGTACTGTTCACGAGCGCCATCGAATACCTCACCGGCTGGGTGCTCGAAAAAGTGTTCCACGACAAGTGGTGGGACTACTCCAAGCGCCCGCTGAACATCAAGGGCTACGTGTGTCTGGAGTTTTCGGTGCTGTGGGGGCTGGCGTGCGTGTTCGTGGTCGATGTGTTCCAGCCGCTCGTGGCCAAGGTCGTCGACCTCATCCCGAAAAAGCTCGGCTGGGCGCTGCTCGGCACGTTCAGCGTCCTGTGGATCACGGACAACATCATCACCGCCATGGAGATCCGCAAGCTGCCGAAGAAGCTGCGCGCCCTGCAGGCCATCGAGGATTCGCTCACGGCCATCTCCGACGAGATCGGCGAGGAGATCTATATTCGCGCCTCGGACGCGAAGGACCGCAGCATGGAGGTTTACACCGACGCGAAGGAAAAAGGCGAGCAGATCGCAGAAAAGCGCGCCGAGAACTCGCTCATGCGCCGCAGCGAACTGCTGGCCCGCCGCAGCGAACTGCTGCAGCGCCGCGAGGAGCTGCTGGGTCAGCGCAACATCGTGCACGAGCGTATCGCGCAGGCGTTCCCGGCGCTGCGCGAAGGCAAGACCAACGGCCCGGCCTTCACGCGTGTGCATGAGCACGCGCAGCGCCGCAAGCAGCTGGCCAAAGCCCTGAAGGCAAAGGCCAGAGAACTCAAGAACAAGGCCAAGGACCGCTCCTGACCTGACACGGGAAAAGGAGATAACTGAAAACCATGAATCTCTATCTGATCGGACATGATTACCGCTACGCGGCGGAGCAGATGCTGCTGACGCTGTTTCCGGATGAGCGCCCGGTGTATCCGGACGGCCGGCCGACCGGCGACCGCGCGGAGCTGCGGCTCATGTCCGGCGCAAAGGTGACGACCGCGACGTGCGTGCTCGTCTATCAGGGCCGGACGGCCAACGGCCGCACGAGCGTGCCCAACGAGGAACTGACCGACCCCAACGAGACCGACCGGCGGCTGCAGGGTGCGGTCAAGCGCGCGTTTTACCGCGCGGCCATGGGCATCGGCCTGCCGCACCGGCCGTGGGGCATGCTCACGGGCGTGCGCCCCGGCAAGCTCATGACCCCCCTGCTCGCGCAGGGCATGGGCGATGTGCAGGCCGCGCGCTATTTCGAGCGGCACTACGACGTCGCGCCCGCGCGCGCCGCGCTCGTCGTGCGCACCGCCCACGCTACGCTGCGCGCCATGGACTCGCTCGGCGAAAAGGACGTGTGCCTGTACGTGGGCATCCCGTTTTGCCCGACGCGCTGCGCCTACTGCAGCTTTGTGAGCCAGTCGGTGGAAAAGAGCATGGCGCTCGTGCCGGAGTTTCTGCAGGCGCTCGCGCGCGAGATCGCGGCGACCGCCGAGGCCGTGCACCGCGCCGGTCTGCGCGTCGTGTCGCTCTACATCGGCGGCGGCACGCCGACCACGCTCTCGGCGCGCCAGCTCGACGCACTGTGCACGCAGCTCGACGCAGCATTCGACCTCAGCGCCCTGCGCGAGTTCACCGTCGAGGCCGGCCGGCCCGACACCATCACGGCCGACAAGCTGCACGTGCTGCGCGCGCACCGGGTCGACCGCATCAGCGTCAACCCGCAGACGCTCGACGACCGCGTGCTCGAAACGATCGGCCGCCGCCACACGGCGCAGGACATCTATGACGCGCTGCAGCTCGTGCGCACGACCGGCGGCTTTGCCGTGAACATGGACCTGATCGCCGGCCTGCCCGGCGACACGCCGGACGGCTTTCGCACCACGCTCGAGCAGGTGCTCGCGCTCGCGCCCGAAAATATCACCGTGCACACGCTCTCGCGCAAGCGCGGGGCAGACCTCTCGCAGCAGACGGCGCCCGTCCCCGACGGGGCGCAGGTCGGCGAGATGCTCGACTTTGCCAATACCGCGCTCGACACGGCGGGCTACGCGCCGTATTACCTCTACCGGCAGAAGTTCATGTCCGGCGGATTTGAAAACGTCGGCTGGACGCGGCCTGGACAGGAGAATCTCTACAACATCTGCATCATGGAGGAGCTGTGCAGCATCCTCGCCATGGGCGGCGGCGCCTCGACGAAGCTCGTGTGCTCCGGCGGCCGGCTCGAGCGGCACATCGACCCCAAATATCCCACGGAATACATCGCCAATATCGACCGCATCTGCGCGGCCAAGGCAAAACTGGAGGCATTTTTCCTATGAGCTATCAGATCCAGGAGATCAACCGCCGCATCCAGGCTGACCCCAAGGAATTCGTGGATGCGTGCGACGCGGCCTATGCCGAAAAGATCGAGCGCGCGGCCCGCGCCATCGCCGAGAATGTGCGCACGTGCCCGATCGTGCTGCTGTCCGGCCCGTCCGGCAGCGGCAAGACCACCACGGCCATGAAGATTGCCGAGGCTCTGCGCGGGATGGGCATCGGCAGCCAGAGTCTCGCCATGGACGACTATTTCCGCACCGTGAACCCGCGCACCGCGCCGCGCACGCCGGAGGGCGACATCGACTTCGAGTCCCCCGCGTGCCTGGACATGGACCTGCTCGGCAAGCACCTCAACGCGCTCGCCCGCGGCGAGGAGATCCACCTGCCGCGCTACAATTTCGTCACGCGCGTGCAGTCCGGCCCGATCGGCCGGCCCATGCGTCTCGGCAAGGACGAGGTCGTCGTGTGCGAGGGCATCCACGCGCTCAATGACGACATCGCCGCCTACTGCCCGGATGCGTTCCGGCTGTATATCAGCGCGCGCTCCGTCGTCGTCGACGGTGACGGGCAGGAGATATTCAAGGGCACGTGGATGCGCCTGCTGCGCCGCCTCGTGCGCGACAGCAACTTCCGCGGCACGCCCGCCGCCGCGACGCTGGACATGTGGGCCAACGTCCGCCGCGGTGAGAAGCGCTTCATCTCCCCGTTCAAGGAGCGCGCGAACCTGATGTTCGACTCGTCGTTCCCGTGCGAGGTGTCCATTATGAAAAACTTTGCCGCGCCCCTGCTCGCGGCCGTGCCCGAGGGCGCGGAGCGCTATACGGAAATCCGCAGCATCCTGCCGGCGCTCGATCGCTTCGAGACGATCGACCCCGCCCTGCTCGCGCCCGAGAGCATGCTGCGCGAGTTCATCGGCGGCGGCGTGTACAGCTACTGAGCGGGCGGCACCCAGCGCCCCTGCCCCGCAGGGGAGCCCGAGGGGGCTTTTCAAGCCTTCCCCTTGAGGGGAAGGCTAAGGGTGCGGGTCGGACACACGCCGTGCCACTGATGCCGTCGAATACCGCAAATGCAAAGAGCCTTCTCCCAACGGAGAAGGTTTTTTGCGTTCTGGCACGCCGGGCGGCGGTTTTTGTGACAGGATCGCAGAAGATGAGAAGAAGGATTTGTCAGCACTGTACAGATTTTGAAACTACATTTTGGGACTATTAACAAATATGATAAATATCATTCCAATTTCAGAATCATCCCGCTAAAATAAGGGTGAGGCAAAACCGGATACACACATCTTACCGAAACAGGAGGTCATCGTATGGAACCGTTTGCACTGGTAAAAATGATGGGAACCTTTGTGGCCAATGGCATGACCGGGCGGATCGTCCTGTATCTGCTCCTGCTTGCCGCCGGCGTCGGCGTGCGGTGCGTTTTGCAGCGCCGGCGCGATTTCCGGGCGGCCGTGGGCATCAGCGCCGGGCTGTGGCTCGTGTGCGAGATCCTCGTGGACATCGGCGCGGTGCATGAAATGTCGATCGGCCTGTTCAGCGCCGCCGCCGCTCTGGGTGCGATGGGCCTGATGTTTGCGCTCGGCCTGCTGATGTGTGCCCTTGTCTGCCGGCTGCTGCGCCGAAAGCAGCTCGCGTGACCCTATGGCAAGCGCCCCCGCGGGGATGTTCTCCCGCGGGGGCGCTTTTCCGTTCTCCGTGCCGTCAGCTCAGCCGCTGCACGAGCGCGTCCCACAGCTCCAGCAGCCGGAAGCGCACGACATAGCCGCTGTCGGACTCCGTGACGAGGCGCACATCGTCGTCCGAGAGCGCCTGCACCGCCTGCTCCGACAATCCCGCCGCCTGCGCGCACAGCGGCGGGAAGATGACGCACCACCAGTTGTGCCCCGCGCCCGCGCCGAGCGTCACGCGCAAGGAGGTGTACACCCCCGCCGGGAGGGCGAACGTGCCGTAGTCGCGCGTCGGGTAATGCTCGGGGCCCAGCGCCACGCGCACCGGCCGCTCCCCCGCCGCCGCCTGCGCCGCGCGGGCGATGCCGTCGAGGTCGCCCGCGATGAGCTGCTGCGCCGCATCGACGTCCGTCACGCCCTGCAGCTGCGGCTCGAGATAGGCCAGCACCGCGTCGCGCACCTGCAGCTTCACGGCCTGCTCGGCGTCGTCGTCCGAGACCGCGATCACGTGCAGCCGCACGAGCCGGGCCGCGAGCAGCTGGCTGCGCGCCTGCGCCCACGTGCCGGTCAGCAGCGTCACGCACACGGCCAGCAGCAGCGCCAGCTCCCACGGGCGCAGCGCGCGGCCGGGATTGGAATTTATGGAGAGAGAATGGGTATGCATCGTATGTCCGCCTTTCTGTGATGAAAAAACTGCCGGTACCGGGCATCTGTGCTCAGTATCGGCAGTTTTGTTCGGTTTTAATCCGGGGACGCTCAGATCTCCAGGCGGCCGATGGTCTCGGTCAGGAAGCACTCGGCATAATCGCGCGCGAGCCGGCGCTTGGCATACGCCGCGCTGTCGGCATCGGCAAAGATGCCGAACACGGCCGAGCCCGTGCCGCTCATGACCGCGCCGAGCGCGCCGCCGTCGAGCAGGCGGCTCTTGATGGCCGCGATCTCGCCCTCGCGGTGGGTGAGCACGTCCTCAAAGACGTTGTACATCCGGCGGGCGAGCCGGGGCATATCCCCGTCGGCGAGCGCGGCGCAGATGCCCTCCGTGTCCGGGCGGCAGCGCGAGGTGCGCGCGTCCACGCGGTGGAACAGTTCCGGCGTCGAGATCGGAAAATCCGGCTTGCAGATCACGACCGGCATGCGCGGCATGGGCGTGACGGGCGTGAGCCGCTCGCCGCGGCCCTCGGCCAGCATCGTGCCGCCCGCGACGCAGTACGGCACGTCCGAGCCGACCTGCGCACCCATCTCCTCGAGCTGCGTGCGGGTGAAGCCCGCGCCGGTCAGCCGCTCGAGCGCGCGCAGCACGGCCGCCGCGTCCGACGAGCCGCCGCCCAGCCCCGCGCACACGGGGATGCGCTTGTGCAGCCGGATGTGCACGCCGCAGGTAAGCCCCGCGCGAGAGAGAAACACCTGCGCCGCGCGCACGGCTACATTGTCCGCCCCGCAGGGCAGGTAGCTGCGGTTGGTCTCGGCGCGGCAGACGCCCGTGTCGTCGAGCGTGACGGTCACGTCGTCGTGCAGGTCGACGCTCTGCATGACCATGCGCAGGTCGTGAAACCCGTCGGAGCGCGCACCGAGCACGTCCAGCGACAGGTTCAGCTTCGCCCACGCGGGCTCCATCGTCGTGCCGGTCACAGTTTTTTCAGCTCGAAGAGCAGATCCATCAGCTCCGCGCCGTCGTCCACGTACGGGCCCTTGCGGCCGTTGGCCTCGGAATACGGCAGGCCGGAGCCCTCGCTCACGCGGCTGTCATAGAGCACGAACGGCACGGGGTCGGCGCCGTGCGCGCCGTTGGCCATATACGTCATGTGGTCCGAGAGCAGCAGCAGGCGGAAGTCCTCGCCCGCGGCGCGCAGCGCCTCGGTCACGGGGGCGACGACGTCGGCGCTCAGGCGCTCGATGGAATAGATCTTGTGCTCGAGGTCGTGGTTGTGCGTGGCCTCGTCCGGGCCCTCGAGATGCAGGGCCACAAAGTCGTGCTTTTTGAGCACGCCCAGCGCGGCGGCGACCTTCGCGGCGTAGTCGGTGTCCCACTCGCCGGTCGCGGTCGGGACGGTGACGGCCTCAAGCCCCGTCAGGATGCCGATGCCGTGGCACAGCGGCACGGCCGAGACGACGCCGCCGTCCGAGCCGTAGTGCTCGGGGAAGTTCGGCAGCGCGGCCGCCGTGCCCTCGGCCCAGAACCAGACGCCGTTGGCCGGGAGCTTGCCGGCGGCGCGGCGCGCGACGTTGATCGGGTGCTGGTCGAGAATGTCGAACGCGCGGCGCATGAGCTCGCGCAGCACGTCGGCGTTCGGGCAGCCGGTGGGCAGGATGGGGCCGATCTCCTCGCCGAGGTGGTCGTGCGGCGGGGCGAGCTGAATGCCCTTGATGTCCACGTGGCTCTGCACCGCGAGGTGGCGGAACGACGAGCCCTTGTGGATGACCATGCCGGCCTGCTCGGCCAGCGGGCGGAAGTCAGGGTGGTCAAAGAGCATCGTCACGAGCTCGTCCGACTCGCGGCCCTCGATGCTGCCCGCGCTGTGGGAGATGATGTGCTTGTGCTCGAACGGCACGTCCTCATCGGCATACGTGACCATGTTGCAGCGGTAGCACGCATCGCCGGGGGCGAGCCGGATGCCGGACGCCGCCGCCTCGAGCGGGGCGCGGCCGAAAAAGTACTTGCGCGGCGAGCAGCCGAAGATGGACATGATGGCCGTGTCGCTGCCGGGGGCGAAGCCCTCGGGCACGTTGCGCACGCTGCCGAGGATGCCGTGGCGCGCGAGGGCATCGATCGCGTCTTTTTTCGATGCTTCGAGCGGCGTGCGGCCGCCGAGCGTGTCGAGCGGATGGTCAGCCATGCCGTCGCCGATGACGAGAATGTATTTCATACTGTATCCCTCTTTTCGGAAGATTTTTCGCCGCGGGGTGCCCTGTGGGATGCCGGGACCCGCAGTTTTTTCTGCCCCACAGTATATACTATTTCCCCCGGTTTGTGAAGCGGCATGGCGCGTTCCGGGGCATTTTGCTGCTATTTGTAGAATTCAACAAAATTATTCAAATCATTAAATTAGGTATTGGCAATTTTTCGTCATCATGATATAGTAGAATACTGTTAAGTATCCGCTAAGTTTTCGCTAAGAAATTGCCCCGGCATTGCCGGGGTTTTCCGCAGATCGGGAGGGACAGCAAATGTCGATCGGACAATATCTGCTCGGCGGCGCGGCCGGACTGGTGTTCGGCCTGCTCGTGGCCGCCGGCAACACGCTGCTGACGCGCCGCAGCCTACAGCGCGCCAAGCAGAACCAGGCCACCGTCATGGGCACCAGCGGCCTGCGGCAGGTCATCAACCTCGCCGCGCTCGTGCTCGTGTACCTGCTGCGCAAGGTCGTGCCGCTGCCGCTGGCCGGCACGCTCATCGGCACGGCCGTCGGCCTGTCGGGCGGCAGCATCGCCGGCGTGTGGATCCTCGCGCGGAAAATGGACGACACCATCCCCGCCGAGGGCGTGGAAGTGCCGGACGCGGAGACGGCCGAGCTGCCCGAAAACACTGCACAGGAACGCACGCCGGATACCGACCCGGCGGACGAACGGAGGGACGACACCAATGGGTGAGACGAATGTACTGTTTTCCATCGGCCCGCTGGAAGTGACCGGCGCGGTCGTGACCATGTGGGTCATCATCGCCGTGCTGGCGCTGCTGTCGTGGCTGGCCACGCGCAGGCTGCGCGACGTGCCCGGCCCGCTGCAGAACGCCGCCGAAATGGCCGTCGAAAAGCTGCAGGGCTTCTACGGCGGCATCCTCGGCCCGGCCAATGCCCGGCGCTACTTCCCGATGATGGCGACGTTTTTCATCTTCATCGTCGTGTCCAACTACATCGGGCTGCTGCCCGGCGCGGGGCAGGTGTTCACCGTGCCGACGGCCACGCTGTCCGTCACGGCGGGCCTGTCCATCATCGCCTTCTGCATGACGCACACCGTCGGCATCCAGCGCCGCGGGCTGGGGGGCTATCTCAAGAGCTTCATCAAGCCCTTCCTGCTCATGCTGCCGCTCAACCTCATCGAGCAGATCGTGCGGCCGTTTTCCCTCGCGCTGCGACTGTACGGCAACCTCTACGGCGAGGAAATGGTCACGCACGAGCTCGGCAACCTCTTCCCGCTCGTGCTGCCGCTGCTCATGCAGGTGCTGAGCCTGCTGTTCTGCCTGATCCAGGCCGTCGTGTTCACGATGCTGCTGTCGATCTATATCGAGGAAGCCATCGAGGAGTGACGCCCTGCATCCCATAACCACGCAAGGAAAGAAGATTCGATCGTTAAGAAACATTAGGAGGAAAAGAGTTATGTCAACCGGAATCATTGCGATCGCCGCCGCGCTCGCCATCGCCATCAGCACCATCGGCCCCGGCATCGGCCAGGGTCTTGCCGCCGCCCACGCCATGGACGCCATCGCGCGCCAGCCCGAGGCCGCCGGCACCATCCGCTCGAACATGATCATCGCCATGGGCCTGCTCGAATCGCTGACGATCTACGGCCTGCTGATCGCGTTTCTGCTGATCGGCAAGCTCGGCTGAGAAGCCCGGAACAAGGGAGGCACACGCTTTGAGCATCAACATCTCCGAACTGATCTGGACGGTGATCTGCTTTTTCGTGCTGCTGGTGGTTTTGAAAAAGCTGCTGTTTGACCCGCTGGTGTCGTTCATGGCCGCGCGCGACGCGCGCATTCAGGACGGGCTCAACGCCGGGCGCACCGCCCAGCAGCAGCTCGACGCGGCCGCGCGCGCGCGCAGCGAGGCGCAGCGCAAACAGGCCGCCGCGGCGGACGCGCTGCTGGCCGAGGCCAAGAGCGCGGCCGAGCGCGCGCGCGCCCAGGCGCTGCAGAGCGCGCACCAGGAGGCCGCGCAGGCCACGCGCGCCATGCGGGCGCGTGTGCGCGACGAAGAGACCGCTGCGGCCGCCGCCGTGGACGCGAAACTGCCCGAGCTCGTCACGGCACTGACCGGCGGGCTGCTCGGCAGCGACGCAGCCGAGCGCAATGCCGCGCAGATCCGCCAATGGGTCGCCCCCGCGCATGAGGGCTGAACCATGAATGAAATGAATCGAAAGGGGGCGCCGACGCCATGGAATTTCTGAGAGCCATCGGCCCCGTCTTCAACTTCCTGCTGCTGGCAGGCGCGCTGTTTTTCCTGACGCGCAAGCGCATCCGCAAGCTCTTCCGCGACCGGAAAGAGCGCATTGCCGAGGCGCTCGGCCGCGCGGCCGACGCGCAGGATCAGGCCCGCCACACCGCCGAGGACATTGCCGAGGCGCAGCAGGCGGCCGACGCGCAGGCGCAGTGCCAGCTCGCGGACGCGCAGCGTCAGGCCGAGGCCAACACCGCGGCCGCCGACGCCGAGACCGCCCGTCAGGCCGAGGCCGTGCGCCGCAGCGCGCAGCAGACCGAGGCGCAGCTGCGCAGCGACATGGAAGACCGCGTGAGCGACGCGGCCATTGGCCGCATCACGGCGGCCGCCGCCGGCGTGCTGGCGCAGGACGCGTTCGCACCCGCGCGCGCAAACCTCGTTGACGACTTTCTCGCCCACATCGGCGAGCACCTGACCACCCAGCCGAGCGACGCGCTCGCCCTCGCCGAGACCGGCACGCTGACCGTGACGGTCGAATCGGCAGAGCCCCTGAGCGCCGCCGCGCTCGACGCGCTCACTGACACGCTCACGCGCGCCTACGGCCACGTCACCGTCATGACGACCGTGCGCCCGGAGCTGATCGGCGGCGTGTGCCTGCGCATCGGCGACACGCACTATGACGGCACGCTGCGCCACGCGCTCGACCTGCTCGAGCAGGACGCGGCCAACAGCGTCCTGCACACCACGCAGAAAACGCCCGACCTCGCTGACTGCATCCGCGCCAAGCTCGCGGACACGCACGTCGGCATCGACGTGTTCCAGTCCGGCGTCGTCACGAGCCTGTCGGACGGCATCTGCCGCATCCGGGGCCTCGCCGACGCCATGGCCGGCGAGCTACTGGCCTTTGACGGCACGCTGCGCGGCATGGTCATGGACCTCGGCCGCGAGGACATCGGCGTCGTCCTGCTCGGGCCCTACGGTCACCTGCAGGAGGGCGACCGCGTGCGCCGCACGGGGCAGATCATGTCCGTGCCCGTGGGCGAAGAAATGACCGGCCGCGTCGTGGATGCGCTCGGCCGGCCGATCGACGGCCTCGGCCCGATCCGCACGACGGAGCGCCGCGCCATCGAGAGCCCCGCGCCCGGCGTCATCGCGCGCAAGGGCGTGAGCGTCCCGCTGCAGACCGGCATCAAGGCCATCGACGCGCTCGTGCCCATCGGCCGCGGCCAGCGCGAGCTCATCATCGGCGACCGCCAGACCGGCAAGACCGCCATCGCCATCGACGCCATCCTCAACCAGAAGGACACCGGCGTGCTGTGCATCTACGTCGCCATCGGCCAGAAGGAATCGACCGTCGCGGGCGTCGTGCAGAAACTGCGCGACCGCGGCGCCATGGCCTACACCACCGTCGTGTGCGCGCACGCATCCGAGACCGCGCCCATGCTCTACATCGCGCCCTACGCGGGCGCCGCCATCGGCGAGTACTTCATGTACCGCGGACGCGACGTGCTCATCGTCTATGACGACCTGTCGAAGCAGGCCGTGGCCTACCGTGAGATTTCCCTGCTGCTGCAGCGTCCGCCCGGACGCGAGGCCTACCCCGGCGACGTGTTTTACCTGCACTCCCGCCTGCTCGAGCGCGCCGCGCGCCTGAGCGAAGAAGCCGGCGGCGGCAGCATGACCGCCCTGCCCATCATCGAGACGCAGGCGGGCGATATCTCGGCCTATATCCCGACGAATGTCATCTCCATCACCGACGGGCAGATCTTCCTCGAGACGGACCTGTTCCACGCCGGTGTGCGCCCGGCCATCAACGTGGGCCTGTCCGTGTCGCGTGTCGGCGGCGCGGCGCAGCTCGGTGCCATGAAGCAGGTCGCCGGCCGGCTGCGCATGGACCTGGCGCAGTACCGGGAGCTGGCGTCGTTCGCGCAGTTCGGCTCCGATCTCGACAAGGCCACGCGCGACACGCTCGCGCGCGGCAGCCGCATGACCGAGCTGCTGAAACAGCCGCAGTATGCGCCCATGGACGCGGCCGATCAGGTCGCGGTGCTCTTCGCCGCCGGCGAGGGGTACACGGACACGATCGCCGTCGAGGACGTGCCGCGCTACGCCGACGCCCTGCTCGCGTGCATCCACCGGACGTATCCGGAGCTGCACAACCTTGTGCACAGCGGCAAAAAGCTCCCGCCCGAGGCGCTCGAGCGCCTGCGTGAGCTCGCAGCCGAGACGCTGAAAAATCTATGAACCACCATTCCCGCCGCCGGCAGAGAGGAGTTGACGCACCTTGACGAACCTGCATAAGATCCGCGCGCGCATCCGCAGCGTGAACAGCACGCAGCAGATCACCCGCACGATGAAGATGATCGCCGTGTCGAAGCTGCGCAAGACGCAGACGAGCCTTGCGGGCGTGCGCCTGTTCGCGGACAAGAGTCAGGCCGTGCTCAACGCCCTGCTCGCCGGCGACGCGAGCTTTGAGCACCCGTATCTCACGCCCCGGCGGCACGTCGGCCGCGTGTGCTACGTGGTCTTCTGGGGCAACCGCGGGCTGTGCGGAGCGTATAACCAGCTGCTGCTGCGCCACCTCGAGGGGCTCGTGCGCGCCGAGGCGCGCCCCTGCTCCGTGATCGTGTGCGGCCGCTGGGGGCGCGACGTGCTCGCGGGCACCGACCTGCCCGTGCGGCAGATCTTCTCCGACCTGAGCGACACGCCCACCATGGCCGAGGCGCTCGAGATCGCCGAGGAGCTCAAAAACCTCTACCGCACCGGCGAGGCGGACGAGATCCACCTCGTCTACCAGCACTTTGACTCCGTGCTGCACCAGACGCCGACGCACCGGCAGCTGCTGCCCGCCGCGCCGGAGGCCGACGCGCCCGCCGCGAACAACAACTACCTGTTCGTGCCGGACGCGCAGACCGTGCTCGACAACGTGCTCGAGCTGTACCTGAACAACACGGTCTACGCCGTGATGCTCGAGGCCCGCGTGGGCGAGCACGCCGCGCGCATGACCGCGATGACCGCCGCCACGGACTCGACGGCGGAGCTCATCGAGGACCTGAATCTGGAGTTCAACCGCGCGCGTCAGGCCGCGATCACGACGGAGATCTCCGAGATCGTCGGCGGCAGCGCCGCGCTGAAAAAATCGGACAAATCGGACTAACACCGCGGCGGCAGCGCCGCGTCCCACGAAGGGAGAACGTATGGAAAACGGTATCGTCAAAAGGGTCATCGGCCCGGTGGTGGACGTGCAGTTCCCGGCCGGAAAGCTGCCGGAGATCAACAACGCCATCGAGGTGCACGCCGGTAAGCGCCGCATCGTCATGGAGGCGGTGCAGCAGCTCGGCGACAATGCGGTTCGCTGCATCTCGCTCTTTTCCACCGACGGGCTGCAGCGCGGCTGCGTCGCCGTGGACACCGGCACGAGCGTGAAAATGCCCGTCGGCGAGGCGACGCTCGGCCGCATGTTCAACGTCATCGGCGAGCCGATCGACGGCAAAGGCCCCGTCAACGCCACGGAATATCTGCCCATCCACCGCGAGGCCCCGGCCTTCACGGACATCGCCCCCGCGACCGAACTGCTCGAGACCGGCATCAAGGTCGTCGACCTGCTCGCGCCCTATGCCAAGGGCGGCAAGATCGGTCTGTTCGGCGGCGCAGGCGTCGGCAAGACCGTGCTCATCATGGAGCTGATCCGCAACATCGCCTACGAGCACGGCGGCTACTCCGTCTTTGCCGGCGTGGGCGAGCGCTCGCGCGAGGGCAACGACCTCTGGAACGAGATGAACGAATCCGGCGTCATCAGCAAGACGGCGCTCGTCTTCGGCCAGATGAACGAGCCGCCCGGCGCGCGTCTGCGTGTGCCGCTCTCGGGCCTGACGATCGCGGAAAACTTCCGCGACGAGTCCGGGCAGGATGTGCTGCTGTTCATCGACAACATCTTCCGCTTCACGCAGGCGGGCAGCGAGGTGTCGGCCCTGCTCGGGCGCATGCCCTCCGCCGTCGGCTATCAGCCCACGCTCGCCACCGAGATGGGCAAGCTGCAGGAGCGCATCACCTCCACGCGCAACGGCTCGGTCACGAGCGTGCAGGCGATCTACGTCCCCGCCGACGACCTGACCGACCCTGCCCCGGCCACGACCTTTGCCCACCTCGACGCCACGACCGTGCTCGACCGCAGCATCTCGGAGCTGGGCATCTACCCGGCCGTCGATCCGCTCGGCTCGACGTCGCGCATCCTCGAGCCGGACATTCTCGGCCGCCGGCACTATGACACCGCGCGCGCCGTGCAGCGCGTGCTGCAAAAGTATAAGGACCTGCAAGACATCATCGCCGTGCTCGGCATGGACGAGCTGAGCGTGGAGGACAAGGCCGCCGTCAAACGCGCGCGGCGCATCCAGCGCTTTTTGTCGCAGCCGTTCCACGTGGCGGAAAACTTCACGGGCATGGCCGGCAAGTACGTCCCGCTCGACGAGACCATCCGCGGCTTCGAGGCCATCCTCGGCGGCGAGTGCGACGACATTCCCGAGCAGGCGTTTTTGTTCTGCGGCTCGATCGACGACGTGCTGCGCAAGCGCGACGCACTGCAGTGAGGTGCGCCATGGCGGACACACTGCATCTGGAGATCGTCACGGCCGGCGGCGCGGCCGTGGACACGCAGGCCGCGCAGGTCACGCTCCCCCTCGCCGACGGGGAGGCCGGCATCCTGCCGGGCCACGCGCCGCTGCTCGGCGCGCTCGTGAGCGGCGTCGTGCGCTATACTTCCGGCGGCGCGGAGCACTACTGCGCCGTGAGCCCCGGCACGGTGAACGTCGCCGCCAACACCGTGACCGTGCTCGCCCGCACGGCCGAGCCCGCGCCGGACATTGACCTGCCCCGCGCCGAGGCGGCGCTGCGCCGGGCCGAGTCGGATCTGGAGGTGCGCGGCATGGAGATGAACGTCTCCACGGCCGAGGCGGCCCGCGCGCGCGCCCACGCGCGCATCCGCGCGGTAAAACTCTGGCGCGAAAACGGATAAAAACCCGGCCGGAAGCTCCCGCACTGTCCCATGCAGCGGACAGCCGCGGGGTTGCAATTTCACCTGGGATATGAGAAAATGTCTGCGTATTCGCTTACGCAGACATTTTTGCGTTCCCCGCCCTGCGCAACGGGGAAAACGCACGGATTGAGCGTGGAGGGTAGCTGGTATGCAGTCAGAGCACAACGTGCGCCGCCGCAGATGCGCGCAGTCCTGGCCTTCCCTGTGTAAGGGGAGGTGGCGCGGCGCTTTGCGCCGTGACGGAGGGGTTGCAGACACCCCCACGCTTTTATCATCAAACAGGAGATGTGACCCATGGCCCAACCCACTCGCGGCCGCAATTCGCAGGCCAAAAATCATCTGATCACCATCGTGCTCGCGCTCATCATCGCGGTCCTCGCCACGTGGTTCGGCTACGGCCGCGACCACGCAGCCGCCGACCCGAGCGCCACGGCTGCGCCCGGCGTCACCGCGACGGCCATGCCCGGCGACGGGCTGACCGTGACGTATCTCGATGTCGGCCAGGGCGACTGTACGCTGCTGCAGTGCGACGGGCAGGTCATGCTCATCGATGCGGCCGAGGGCAACCAGGCCAACAAGATCACGGCCTACCTCAAGCAGCACGGCGTGACGGCCATCGACTACCTCGTCTGCACGCACGCGCACGCCGACCACTGCGGCGGCATGAAGGCCGTCATCGCGGCCTTCCCGGTGCGCACGCTCTACAGCTCCGTCACCTCGAGCAGCAACGGCGCGTTCCAGCGCGCCATGCGCGCGGCCGAAACGGCAAACCTCGCCATCACCGTGCCGGACGTGGGCGATACGTTCTCCCTCGGCAGCGCGACCGTGACCGTCCTCGGCCCGCAAAAGCACTACAGCGACGTCAACAACCAGAGCCTCATCCTGCGCGTGGACTACGGCAGCAACGCCTTCCTCTTCACCGGCGACGCCGAGTACGAGAGCGAGACGGACGTGCTTGACGCGGGCGAGGACGTCCGCTGCGACGTCATCAAGGCCGGCCACCACGGCAGCCGCACCTCCACGGGCTACCGCCTGCTGTACGAGGCGCAGCCGAAGTACGCCGTCATCAGCTGCGGCGCGGACAATGAGTACGGCCACCCGCACGACGACACGCTCAGCCGCCTGCGCGACGCGGACGTGACCGTCTACCGCACGGACCTTAACGGCACGATCGTCTGCCGCTCCGACGGGGTCAACCTCACCTTCACCACCGAGAAAGAAGGCTGATCCCCTTGCACCGCACCCTCTCGGCGGCGGGCGCGTTCTGGCTCGCCGCGTTCACGTATTTCATCTGGGGCTTCACGTTCCTCGCCTCGCGCATCGCGCAGGACTACGGCACGCCGTTCGTGCTGCTGTTCTGGCGCTTCGCACTGGCATTCCTGCTGCTGAACCTGCTGCGCCTGACGGGGCGCTTCCCCGTGCGCTTTCGCTCTCGGAAGCTCTGGCCCGTGCTGCTGGCGGGCCTGTTCGAGCCCGTGCTCTACTTCCCCTGCGAGCAGTATGGTCTCCGGCTCACGAGCACGTCGTTTTCCGGCGTCATGGTCGCGCTCATCCCGCTGTGCTCGCTCGTCTACGGGGCGATCTTCCTGCACGAAAAGGCCACGTGGCGGCAGGTCGTGTTCTCGGTCCTCTCCGTCGCGGGGGTGATCGTGCTGGCCGTCTACGCCACCGGCATCGGCGCGGGCAGCTTTCTCGGCTTTCTCATCCTGCTCGGCACGGTCTTTGCCGGCGCGGGCTACATGGTGGCCTGCCGCGCCTGTTCCGGCAGCTTCACCGCCTTTGAGCGCACGTACATCACCTGCGGCATGGGTGCCGCCGCGTTCGGGGTGCTGTCCGTGCTCGAGCACCGGCACGACCTGAACGCCGTTGTGCTGCCGATGACGCACGCGCCGTTTGCGCTGGCCATCGTGTTTTTGAGCGTCGTGGCCTCGGTGCTGTCCTACCTCGCGCTCAACCGGGCGCTGGAGGTGCTGCCCGTCGCGCGCACCGCAGCGCTTATCAACTTCTCGACCGTTGTGTCCGTGCTCGCCGGAGTGCTCCTCCTGCACGAGCCGTTCGGCTGGGTCAGCGCCGCGGCCTCGGCCGCCATCCTCGTCGGCATCTGGGGCGTGCAGCGCTTCGCTGCGCCGGCAGTGCCGGATACCGCCGAGAGCGCCGAACCGCTGTCCCCGTCGTGAACGGCCCGGCCTTTGCCCCACTTCCAGTCTAGTATGCTTTTGCATTACTTGTCAAGCGAGAATTGCTGATTTTGCATAATTCTAGTTTTCCACAATCTTTCCACATTTTCGCCGATTTCCCACAGCGGCTTTCTTTCCCCCTGGCTTTCTTTGAGAGAGACAGGGTAAGATATGCTTTGCCGTGTGTTCCTGCTGCAGGGTAAGACACGGTGTGGTACGGTACTGTACGGTATGGTACGGTGCCACGTGACGTACACACACCGTACCCGTGACACAAGCGCCCCGCCGCGCCGGGCATTTCCGGCCGCAAACCCGATAAATATTCATTTCAAAGGATGACCCCTATGCAATCTACCGAACAAAAGATCGAACGCGCCGCGCTGGCTGGTCTCGCCGCGGCGAGCATGGACGAACGCGAGCGCTCGACGGACATTTCCCTTGCCGAGCTGGCCGCGCTCGTGGAGACAGCCGGCGGCCAGCCCGTCGTGACGCTGCTGCAGAACAAGCCCACGCCCGACCCGCGCACCTTCCTCGGCGAGGGCAAGGTGGCGGAGCTGCGCGAACTCATCGTCGCCAACGACTGCGACCTCGCGGTGTTTGACAATGAGCTCTCCCCGTCGCAGATGCGCGTGCTGGAGGAGGAACTCGGCGTGCGCGTGCTCGACCGCTCGGGCCTGATCCTCGACATCTTCGCCCAGCGCGCCCAGACGCGCGAGGGCCAGCTGCAGGTGGAGCTGGCGCAGTACCAGTACCTTCTGCCGCGCCTGACCGGTATGTGGACGCACCTCGTGCGGCAGACGGCCTCCGGCGGCTCGTCGCCGATCGGCACGCGCGGCCCGGGCGAAACGCAGCTTGAGACCGACCGCCGCCACATCCGCCGCAAGATCCAGAAGCTGCAGGCCGAACTCGAGGACGTGCGCAAGATTCGCCGCACGCAGCGCCGCCGCCGCGAGAAAAACGCCCTGCCGGTCGTGGCCCTCGTCGGCTATACGAACGCCGGAAAATCCACACTGCTCAACTGCCTGACGGGGTCGGACATCCCGGCCAACGACCGCCTGTTCGACACGCTCGACACCACGACCCGCCGCTGGCGCATCGACGCCGCGCAGGAGGTGCTGCTCTCGGACACGGTCGGCTTCATCCGCAAGCTGCCGACGCACCTGGTCGAGGCGTTCAAGGCCACGCTCGAGGAGCTGACGTATGCCGACGTGCTCCTGCACGTGATCGACCTCTCGAACCCCGAGTGGGAGGCGCAGGCGGAGGTCGTCGACCGGCTCATCGACCAGCTCGGCGCGGCGCACACGCCGTGCATCCGCGTGTTCAATAAGTGCGATGCCTATCTCGGCATCCTGCCGCACGGGGAGAATATCGTGTGCATCTCGGCCCGCAGCGGTGAGGGCGCGGCAGAGCTGACCGAGCGCGTGCGCGCCATCCTCGGCCGGGCCGACCACCATGTGACGCTGCTGCTGCCGTATGCGCAGGGCGCGCTGCTCGAAACGCTGCACCGCGACTGTGCCGTGCTGCACACCGACTACCGCGACGACGGCATCGCGCTCGAGGTCATCATCCACCCGGAGCAGTGGACGCGGTTCGAGCCGTTCGTCATCGCGGGCGAGGAGGGGTAATATGGACAGCTACCGCATTCCCACGAAATCCGGCGCGTCGGAGTACGTGGACAAACGCTCGCGCTTTCTGGGCCTCGTGCGGCCGGTCGGCTCCGAGGACGAGGCGCGTACAATCATCGCCGCGTGCAAAAAGCAGTATCACGACGCGCGGCACAACTGCTGGTGCTACCTGCTGCGCGACGGCACCGAACGCTACTCCGACGACGGCGAGCCGCAGGGCACGGCCGGCATCCCAATGCTGGAGGTGTTCCGCCGCGCGGGTGTGACGAACGTTGTCTGCGTCGTCACGCGCTACTTCGGCGGCGTGCTGCTCGGCACGGGCGGCCTGCTGCGGGCGTATACCGCCGCCGCGGCCGATGCCCTCGCCGACGCCGGCATCTCGGAGGTGCGCCGCTGGCTCGCCTGCGAGGTCAGCACGCCCTACGCGCTCTATGAGCCGGTGCGCGCGGCCGTCGCCGCGCTCGGCGGCGTCGTGCAGGAGACGCAGTATGCCGCCGCCGTGACGGTCTGCGCCCTGCTGCCGGAGGAAGCCGGCGAGGCCTTTGCCGCGCAGGTGCGCGACCTGACCGCCGGCCGCTGCGCCGTGCGCCCCGTCGGCGAGACGGAGCGCGCCGTCCCCCTCGCCGGCGCGGGCTTGTGAACGCGTGTGCACAGTACCTGTGCGCGCCGCACGCCGGAGTATAGGAGTATATAAGTATCGCAAAGCCCTCCCAAATCGGGAGGGCTTTCGTGCCGCTGCGCACCTTTTGCCTTCCCACTTGCGGCGCGAATGATCGACGGTTTTGAAATATTTGAGCCGCAGGGAAGCCCGCGGGGGCAAGGCCCGCCTCGGATGAAATCATGCATCGCCCTCTGGCGATGCCTCCCCCTTGAGGGGAAGGCATCGCGGCAGCCACGCCGCGACGGATGAGGTGCGCGTCGAACGCACACGGAATCCCAGCCAAAATATTGCATAAACATTCTGCTTGACGAATATCTATCCGCATCCATTTTCTGCGGATCTTTACCGCGCTTGCAGGCCAAAAACGATCGTGAAAAAATTGGCACTCGATTTGGAAACTTTTTTTCTGCATTTTTTCAAAAAAAAGAGGGAAATACACGGCAATGTCGTATCAGAGTATTGCAGCCGGAAATGGCGCAAGGCGCTCCGGCCGCAACCATGGATTTTATGTGGAAACGGAGGGATCCCTGTGCCCTGCCCGAGAGAAAAACGCGAGGCCGCCGAGGCGCTGCTCATCGGCCCGCACGGCCTGCTGAGCACGCAGTCCACCGGCCGCCCGACGCCCGAGCCGCCGTGTGAGATGCGCACGTGCTTCCAGCGCGACGTCGACCGCATCACGCACTCGAAATCGTTCCGCCGCCTGAAACACAAGACGCAGGTGTTCCTGCGCCCGGAGGGTGACCATTACCGCACGCGCCTGACGCACACGCTCGAGGTCGCGCGGCTCGCGCGCACGATCGCCCGCGCGCTCGAACTCAACGAAGATCTCACCGAGGCCATCAGTCTCGGGCACGACCTCGGCCACACGCCGTTCGGCCACGCGGGAGAGCGCGCGCTCAACGCGATCTATACCGGCGTCGGCTTCCGGCACTATGAGCAGAGCCTGCGCGTCGTCGACCGCATCGAGCGCGACGGCCGCGGCCTGAACCTCTGCAACGAGACGCGCATCGGCATCCTCAACCACACGACCGGGCAGCCGCGCGGCACGCTCGAGGCCGACGTCGTGCGCCTGGCCGACCGCGTGGCCTACATCAATCACGACCTCGACGACGCCATGCGCGGCGGCATCGTGCAGCCGGAGGACGTGCCCGCCATCGTGCGCGAGCGCGTGGGCGAACGCAACAGCGTGCGCATCAACTCCATCCTCACGGACATCATCGCCCACAGCGGCGACGGCGAGCTGCGCATGTCGCCCGATATGCGCGAGGCCGTGGACGTGTTCACGACCTTCATGTACGAGGGCGTGTACTACAACCCCATCGCCAAGGGCGAGGAGCGCAAGGTGCAGAATATCCTCGGGAGCATCTGGGAATATTATGTCAACCACATTGACGAGCTCCCGGTGGTCTATCAGTCCATCGCGGACGACGAAGGGCCGCAGCGCGCGGTGTGCGACTATGTGTCCGGCATGACCGACAGCTATGCGCTGGAGGTGTATTCGGAACTGTTCATCCCCGCCGCCTGGACCATTAAATAAGGAAGTACATACAACGGAAACCACAGAAAGAAGGTGACGCACGTGGCCTTTCCGGAATCCTTTCTGCAGGAGCTCGCCGAGCGCAACGACATTGTCGATGTTGTGAGCGGCTACGTGCGCCTGACGAAAAAGAGCGGGTCGAACCTCTTCGGGCTCTGCCCGTTTCACAGCGAAAAAACGCCGTCGTTTTCCGTCTCGCCGGATAAGCAGATCTACCACTGCTTCGGCTGCGGAAAGGGCGGCAGCGTCATCAGCTTCATCATGGAGATCGAGAACCTCTCGTTCCCGGAGGCGGTAGCGTTTCTGGCCAACCGCGCGGGCATGCAGCTGCCCGAGCAGTCGGACGACCCCGGCGCGAAAAAGCGCCAGCGCCTGCTCGCGCTCAACCGGGACGCGGCGCGCTTTTTCCACGCGCAGCTCAAGACCCCGGCCGGCCAGCCGGCGCGGGACTATCTCGCCCGCCGGCAGCTCACGGCGCAGACCGTGACGCGCTTCGGCCTGGGCTTCGCGCCCGACACGTGGGACAGCCTCGTGCGCGCGATGAAGGCGCTCGGCTACTCCGAGCAGGAGCTGTTTGACGGCGGGCTCGTGCGCCACGGCCGCTCCGGCGGCGTGTACGACACGTTCCGCAACCGGCTCATGTTCCCGGTCATCGATGTGCGCGGCAACGTCATCGGCTTCTCCGGGCGCATCCTCGGCGACGGAGAACCCAAGTACATGAACAGCCCGGAAACCATCGTTTTCAGCAAGAGCCACAATTTGTTCGCGCTCAATTTGGCTAAAAAGTCGAAATGCGGGTATATCATACTGGCAGAGGGCAACATCGACGTGGCGAGCCTGCATCAGGCGGGGTTTGACAGCGCGGTCGCCTCGCTCGGCACGTCGCTCACGCCGGAGCAGGCGCGGCTTCTCTCGCGCTACACGAGCGAGATCGTCATCGCCTACGACAACGACGGCGCGGGGCAAAAGGCGTCGCAGCGCGCGATCGGCATCCTCGAAAAGCTCGAGGTGCGCGTGCGCGTCCTGCAGATGCAGGGGGCGAAAGACCCCGACGAATATATCAAGACCTTCGGCGCGGACGCATTCCGAAACCTGCTCGAACAGTCGGAAAACCACATCGACTACCGGCTCGGCGCGGTGCAGCGAAAATACGACCTCCAGGTCGACGAGCAGCGCGTGGCCTTCGTCAAGGAGGCAGCGGGCGTGGTGGCCGAGCTGCCCGGCAGCGTCGAGCGCGAGGTGTACGCCATGCGCGTTGCGGAGACGGCGGGCATGCCCGCCGCAGTCGTGACCGACGAGGTGCAGCGCCAGCGCAAGCGGCGGCTCAGCCGCGCGCGCAAGGAGCGCGAGCGCGACCTGCTGCGCCCCGCGACGGCGATGCAGCCGCCCGGGCGGAGCATCCGCTTCGACAATCCCCGCTCGGCGGCCGCCGAACAGGGCATCATTAAATTATTGTATCTCGACCCCGGCCTGTTCCGGGGCCGGGCGAACGTGCCGGACGCGGCGCAGTTTTCCTCGCCGGAGCTGCGGCACATTTACACCGTCCTGCTCGCCCACGGCGGCACGGGCACGGTGCAGATCGCGGCGCTCTCGGGCGAGCTGAGCCCGGACGAGCTGGCCCTGCTGACCGGCATCATCCAGCAGCCGGCGGAACTGGCAAACGGCGCGCGCGCGCTCGACGACTACATAAGCATCCTACAGACCCAGGCCACCGCCGGCGCAGCGTCGTCGGAGGCGGACCTGCTGGCCTTTGCAAAGCAACTCAAAGAACATAAAGGGTATGGTGGTAAAGATGGAACAGAAAGAACTTAACAACCTCTCGGCTGAAGAACTCGACGCCATGGCCGACGCGCTGCTCGCAGCCGACGACGCCAAGCAGGCGGAAACCAAAGCCGCTCCCGCCGCGGACGAGCCCGTGGAGGACAAGCCCGTAGCCGAAAAGCCGGAATCGGAAAAGACCACGGAAGAAAAGCTCAACGAGCTCGTGGAAAAGGGCAAAAAGGCGGGCAAACTCTCGAGCAAGGACCTCATGGTGCTCGAGGACATGAACCTCTCGAGCGAGGAGACGGAAAAGTTCTATGACCGGCTCGAGAGCCTGAACATCGACGTGCTCAGCGACGACGCGCTGCCCCCGGTGGACGAGGACGCGCTGCCCGAGCTCGAGGAGCTCCAGGAGATCGAGGAAGTCACCGAGGAAGAGATGAACGAGACTGAGGCCATGGCCGACACGTTCTCGACCGACGACCCGGTGCGCATGTACCTCAAGGAGATCGGCAAAGTGCCGCTGCTCACCCCGGAGGAGGAGCAGGAGCTGGCCAAGCGCATGGCCGAGGGCGACGCGGAGGCCAAGCACCGCATGGAGGAGGCAAACCTCCGTCTGGTCGTGTCGATTGCCAAGCGCTATGTCGGCCGCGGCATGCTGTTTCTCGACCTCATCCAGGAAGGCAACCTCGGCCTGATCAAGGCCGTCGAAAAGTTCGACTACACGAAGGGCTACAAGTTCTCCACCTACGCCACGTGGTGGATCCGGCAGGCCATCACCCGCGCCATCGCCGACCAGGCGCGCACCATCCGCATCCCCGTGCACATGGTCGAGACGATCAACAAGGTCATCCGCGTCTCCCGTCAGCTCCTGCAGGAGCTCGGCCACGACCCGAGCGCCGAGGAGATCGCGGCGGAGATGAACATGCCGGTCGACAAGGTGCGCGACATTCTCAAGATCGCGCAGGAGCCGGTCTCGCTCGAGACGCCGATCGGCGAGGAGGAGGACTCCCACCTCGGCGACTTTATCCCCGACGAGGACGCCTCCGAGCCGAGCGAGGCGGCGAGCTTCTCGCTGCTCAAGGAGCAGCTCATGGAGGTGCTCGACACGCTCACCCCGCGCGAGAAGAAGGTGCTCGAGCTGCGCTTCGGCATCGTCGACGGCCGCACCCGCACGCTCGAGGAGGTCGGCAAGGAGTTCAACGTCACGCGCGAGCGCATCCGCCAGATCGAGGCGAAGGCCCTGCGCAAGCTCCGCCACCCCAGCCGCAGCAAGAAGCTGCGCGATTTCCTGAACTGAGTCCGGATAGGACAGCGCCCTCCGGGCGCGGCGGGTCAGCCTGCCGCGCCCGGATTTTTGCTGTGCGTCCAGGCCTTCCTGCAGAGAAAGCGATCCGGCCTGCCCAAAAATCTCAGCGCCGCCGACGGAGCGTTGATGCCGTCCCGCGCCCGGTTTTGCCGCTGTAAAACCGCCCATTCCCCCGCCCCGAAACGGCCGGAAAAATAATTATGAACAATCTATCAATAATATAGGAAAAGGCCTTGACTTTCCGACCGGCCGGGTGTAAATTAGCACTCGAAGGTCAGGAGTGCCAACAGTCGGCAGCTCCGAGTGCCAGCGGAGGAGATCATGGACATCAGCAGCCGCAAAAAGAAAATACTTGCCGCGGTTATCGAGGAATACATCCGCACGGCAGAGCCGGTCGGCTCAAAGGCCATCGCCGCGAGCGCGGACCTCGGCTGTTCCTCGGCCACGATCCGCAACGAGCTGGCGGAGCTGGTCGCCATGGGCTATCTCGAGCAGCCGCACACGTCGGCGGGCCGCGTGCCCACCCCGCTCGGCTACCGGATGTACGTCAACGAGCTCATGGAGCACAAGGACCTCACCGCCGAAGAGACGCAGGCCATCACGCAGAGCCTGACGGGCCGCCACCAGCGCGGCGAGCTCATGACGGACGCGAGCCGTCTCGCCTCGCAGCTGACGAACTACCCCGCCGTGACGCTCACGACGAGCGCCGGCGTGACGATCCGCCGCTTCGACCTCATTTATCTCGACGCGAACAGCTTCATCATCGTGCTGCTCCTGAGCGACGACACGGTGAAAAACAAGCTCGTGCATCTGCCGGTCTCGGCCGAGCAGAGCATGATCCAGAAGCTGGCCACCGTCTTCAACGCCCACTTCACGGGCATCCACGAGAGTGACATCACCCCGGTGCTGATCCGCTCGGCGGAGCGCGCCGCGCAGGACAACCTCGGCATCACGGCCGTGATCGCAGCCTTTGCCATCGAGGTGCTCACGGGCGCGGGCGCCGCGCAGACGTACCTCGTCGGCGAGTCGCAGCTGCTGCACCAGCCGGAGTTCCGCGACCCTGACAAGGCGCACCGCCTCATGAGCTACCTGTCCGACGGCAGCAACCTGCTCGACATCCCGATGGAGCAGCTCGGTGGCGACAACGAGGTGCGCGTGCTCATCGGCCCGGAAAATGTGGCCGAGGAGCTGCGCGACAGCAGCGTCGTGCTCGCAACGTATGACGCGGGCGAAAATATGCGCGGTCTGATCGGTGTGGTCGGCCCGACGCGCATGGACTATTCCAAGGTCGCCGCGAAGCTCAGCTTCATTGCGGCCGGCCTTTCCAAGCTGCTCGGCGGCGGCACGCTTCCGCCCCCCGGGCTGGACAACAAGCTGATCATTAAGGGAGACGATACAGATGAGCACGAAAACGAACGACCCGAAGCAGACGGCGCCGGAAACGGCTCCGGCCGCTGAAGACGTAAAGGCCGACACGGCCGCCAAGACCGAAGAGACCGAAGGGGCCCCGGTCAAGAAGGCCGAAAAAAAGGCCGACAAGAAGGAAGCCAAAAAAGAAAAAGAACCCAAAGAAAAGAAAGAGACGAAAAAAGAGATCGAAGCCGATCTTGCGGCGGAGAAGGACAAGTACCTCCGCCTGCTCGCCGAATACGACAACTACCGCCGCCGCAGCACCCGCGAGCGCGAAGCGATCTACGCGGACGTCCGCTGCGACACGCTCAAAAAGTTCCTGCCGGTGTACGACAGTCTGTCCCGCGCTCTGGCGCAGACCCCGGCAGACGATCCCGCCCGCAAGGGCCTTGAGGGGATCATGAACCAGTACAACACCGCGCTCAATCAGCTCGGTGTGACGGCGATCGAAGCCGTCGGCCAACCATTTGACGCCAACCGCCACAACGCCGTCATGCACATCGAGGATGATGCTTACGGCGAGGGCGTTGTCGTGGAGGAGTTTGAAAAGGGCTTTTGCATCGGCGACCGCGTGCTGCGGTATTCCGTCGTGAAAGTCGCAAACTGATCCCATATAAATTCGTATACACAATCTGCTTTCAATACAGGAGGAAATCATTATGAGTAAAATTATCGGTATCGACCTTGGCACTACCAATAGCTGCGTCTCCGTCATGGAGGGCGGCGAAGCGACCGTTATCCCCAACGCGGAAGGTCATCGCACCACCCCGTCCGTCGTCGCGTTCTCCAAGACCGGCGAGCGTATGGTCGGCCAGGTGGCAAAGCGTCAGGCCGTCACGAACCCGGACCGCACGATCAGCTCGATCAAGCGCGAGATGGGCTCGGATTATAAAGTAGAGATCGACGGCAAGAAGTACACCCCGCAGGAAATCAGCGCCATGATCCTGCAGAAGCTGAAGGCTGATGCAGAAGCTTACCTTGGCGAGCCCGTGACCGAAGCCGTCATCACCGTGCCGGCCTACTTCACCGACGCGCAGCGCCAGGCGACGAAGGACGCCGGCAAGATCGCCGGCCTCGACGTCAAGCGTATCATCAACGAGCCGACGGCGGCCGCGCTGGCCTACGGCCTCGATAAGGAGACCGACCAGAAGATCATGGTCTACGACCTCGGCGGCGGCACGTTCGACGTCTCCGTGCTGGAGATCGGCGACGGCGTCATCGAAGTGCTGGCCACGGCCGGCAACAACCGCCTCGGCGGCGATGACTTTGACCAGTGCATCACCAACTACCTCGTGCAGGAGTTCAAGAAGAGCGAAGGCATCGACCTCTCGGGCGACCGCGTGGCCATGCAGCGCCTGAAGGAAGCTGCCGAGAAGGCGAAGATCGAGCTGTCCGGCGTGACGAGCACGAACATCAACCTGCCGTACATCACGGCGGACGCGACCGGTCCGAAGCACTTGGACGTGACGCTCACGCGCGCCAAGTTCAATGAGCTGACCGCCCACCTCGTCGAAAAGACCGCAGGCCCGGTGCGCCAGGCCATGAGCGACGCCGGCATCAGCGCGTCCGACCTGACGAAGGTCCTGCTCGTCGGCGGCTCGAGCCGTGTCCCGGCCGTGCAGGAAATGGTCAAGAAGCTCACCGGCAAGGAAGGCTTCAAGGGCATCAACCCCGATGAGTGCGTGGCTGACGGCGCTGCCATCCAGGGCGGCGTGCTCGGCGGCGACGTCGCGGGCGTGGTCCTGCTCGACGTGACCCCGCTGTCCCTCGGCATCGAGACCCTCGGCGGCGTGTTCACGAAGCTCATCGAGCGCAACACCACCATCCCGACCAAGAAGAGCCAGGTGTTCTCCACCGCGGCCGACAACCAGACCTCCGTTGAGGTCAACGTCCTGCAGGGCGAGCGTGAGATGGCCGCTTACAACAAGAGCCTCGGCCGCTTCCAGCTCGACGGCATCGCCCCGGCCCGCCGCGGCGTGCCGCAGATCGAGGTCACGTTCGACATCGACGCCAACGGCATCGTGAACGTCTCCGCCAAGGACCTCGGCACCGGCAAGGAGCAGCACATCACCATCACCTCCTCGACCAACATGTCCAAGGAGGACGTGGAGAAGGCCGTCCGTGAGGCGGAGCAGTACGCCGCCGAGGACGCCAAGCGCAAGGAAGAGATCGACACCCGCAACCAGGGCGACCAGATGGTCTACCAGACCGAGCGCACGCTCGAGGAGCTGGGCGACAAGGTCGACGCGGCCGAGAAGGCCGAGGTCGAGAGCAAGCTCAACGAGCTCAAGGAGACCCTCAAGGGCAGCGACACCGCAGCCATCAAGGCCGCGACCGAGGCGCTGACGCAGGTGTTCTACAAGCTCAGCGAGAAGATGTACCAGCAGGCCAACCCGCAGGGCGGCCAGCCGGGCGCGAACCCGGGCTGTGACCCGAACTGCCAGAGCAACGACTGCTCCAAGGGCGGCGACAACGGCCAGCAGTACTACGACGCGGACTACACCGTCGTTGACGACGACAAGAAGTAAACACCCCGCCCCCCGTCACGGGCAAAGCAAAGCGGGCGCGCCGAACAAGCGCGCCCGCATTTGGAGCTTTTCCGCCCCCTAAGGGGGCGTCTATTTCACATCAGTTGAGGTTCATGTATGGCTGAAAAACGAGATTATTATGAAGTGCTCGGTGTCGAAAAGGGTGCATCCGAGGACGAGATCAAAAAAGCCTACCGCAAGCTGGCTAAGGCCAACCACCCGGACCTGCATCCGGGCGATAAGGAATGCGAGGAGCGCTTCAAGGAGATCAACGAGGCCTACGAGGTGCTGTCCGATCCCGACAAGCGCGCGAAGTATGACCAGTTCGGCCATGCGGCGTTCGACCCGTCCGCCGGCGGCCCCGGCGGCGCCGGTTTCGGCGGCTTCGGCGGCTTTGGCGACATTTTCGGCGGCGGCTTCGGGGATATCTTCGGCGATATCTTCGGCGGCGGCTTCGGCGGCGGGCAGACCCAGCGCAGCGGCCCGCGCCGGGGCGAAAACCTGCGCGTGCGCCTGAACATCACCTTTGAAGAGGCGGCGTTCGGCTGCGAGAAGGAGATCAACGTCGGCCGCGTCGAGCAGTGTCCGGACTGCAAGGGCACCGGCTGCGCCCCCGGCACGACGCCGGAGGTCTGCCCGGACTGCAAGGGCACAGGCAGCGTGCGCACCACGCAGCGCACCCCGTTCGGCGTGGTGCAGACCAGCGGCGCGTGCAAGAAGTGCGGCGGCCGCGGCAAGATCATCCACCAGCCGTGTCCGCGCTGCGGCGGCCGCGGCGCCGTGCGCAAGAATCAGACCATCAAGGTCAAGATCCCGGCCGGCATCGACGACGGGCAGGCGCTGAATCTGCGCGGCAAGGGCAACGCCGGGCTGGACGGCGGGCCGGCGGGCGATCTGCTCATCACGGTCTTTGTCAAGCCGCACCCGCTCTTCGAGCGCGACGGCAACTCCGTGCTCATGGAGATGCCGGTGTCGTTCGCGCAGGCCGCGCTCGGCGCTGAGATTGAGGTGCCGACCATCGACGGCCGCGTCAAGCTCACCATCCCCGAGGGGACGCAGCCGGGCAGTGTGTTCCGTCTGCGCGGCAAGGGCATCCCGTACCTGCAGAGCAAGGGCGGCGGCCGCGGCGACCAGTTCGTCACGATCACGGTCACCGTGCCGAAGAACATGACATCCGAGCAGAAGGAGCGCCTGCGCGCCTATGCCGAGGCGATGAACGAATCGGTCAGCGAGGGACGCAGCGGCATCTTCGGCAGCAAGAAAAAACGCTGAGTAAATAACATAGAAAGCCGGCCGCAGTGCACACTGCGGCCGGTTTTTGCGCACCACTGGGGCAATGCGGCGGGCAAATACGGGCTTTGCGCGCCGCGGGATTTCTGCTATAATGGGCGCAGACTTTTTTCGGGAGGTGCAGCCATGGACACGCACAGACTTTCCCAGACGGTGCAGCCGCTGCTCGTCTGGTTTCAGGCGCACGCACGCACGCTGCCCTGGCGCGCCGACCGCGAACCGTACCACGTGTGGCTCTCAGAGATCATGCTGCAGCAGACGCGCGTCGAGGCCGTGCGCGGGTACTACGCGCGCTTTCTCGCGGCCGCGCCGGACGTGTTCGCGCTCGCGGCGCTGCCGGAAGCGCAGCTGCTCAAGCTCTGGGAGGGGCTGGGGTACTATAACCGCGCGCGCAAGGCGCAGGCCTGCGCGCAGGAGGTCGCGGCGCGCGGCGGCGTCTGGCCCGACACGGTGGAGGGTCTGCTGGCCCTGCCGGGCATCGGCCCATACACGGCCGGGGCGATCGCCTCGATCTGCTTTGAGCGGCCGGCCGCCGCCGTGGACGGCAATGTGCTGCGCGTGTGCGCGCGCGTGCTCGACGACGCGACGCCCATCGACTCCGCCGCGCACAAGGCCACGCTCACCGCAGCGCTGAGCGCGTGCTACCCCGCCGGGCACTGCGGCGACTTCACGCAGGCGCTCATGGAGCTCGGCGCGACCGTCTGCGGCCCGAACCGCGCGCCGCAGTGCGAGGTCTGCCCCATCGCAGCGCTGTGTCTCGCCCGTGCGCACGGCACGGCGGCTGCCCTGCCGGTCAAGGCGCCGAAGCGCGCCAAGCGCGCCGAGGACTACACCGTGTTCTGCCTGCGCTGCGGCGACCGGCTCGCCGTCGAGCGGCGGCCGGAGCACGGCCTGCTCGCCGGGCTCTGGGAGCTGCCGAACACGCCGGGCCTGCTCGACGAGCGGCAGGCGGGCGAATACGCCAGCGGGCAGGGCCTCGGCGATGTGCGGCTGCGCAGCGCGCGCGACGGCAGGCACATCTTCACGCACATCGTCTGGACGATGCGCTGCTACACGCTCGAGTGCTCGGCCATGCCGCCGCGCTACCATTGGGCCACGCCGGACGAGCTGCGCGAGGAGATCTCGCTGCCGACGGCGTTCCGGCAGTTTGTGGACGCAGAATAACAAAAAGCCGCCCCTGTCATGTTCGACAGGGGCGGCTTTGCATTTGCTCGCCGCTCAGCGCCAGAAGTCGTCGTTCCGGTCGCGGTACTGCGGCGGCAGGGGGTACTGCATGCGGCGGAAATAGTCAAACACCGTCTCGCGCGTGACGCGGCGGTCGTCGCGTGACGAGCGGTTCACGCGCCGGATGCCGAACACGTACAGTGCGATCAGATACGCATAAAACAGCAGCGTGAAGCGGCTGTCGCCCTCCTGCGCGAAGGCCAGAAAGTCGTAGCACCCGTGCAGCAGTATCGGCACGACGACGCTCAGCGCAAGGTAGGCCTTCCGGTCCTCATCGCGCCCCCAGTAGTCGGAGAGCTTGGCATAGCCGTAGAAATAACCCATAAACACACCGAAGATCGCGTGGCCGGGCACGGCCGTGACCGCGCGCACGAGGCCGGTGGCGAAGCCATAGCTGTAGACGTACTTCACGTTCTCGAACGCGGCGAAACCGAGCGCGACCATGACGGCGTAGACAATGGCGTCAAACTGATAGTCGAACGCCGGGCTGCGCCACGTCGTGCGCAGGAAGAGGAACTTGCACGTCTCCTCCGTCAGGCCCGCGACGACGAACGCCTCGAGAAAATAGCCGAGGCAGACATTGCGCACGTTCAGCCGCTCGATGACGGCGCTGAGGATGAGCTCGACCACGATGGCCGGCAGGCACGAGAGCGCGCCGTAGCCCAGGAGCTTGGCGAGCAGGGCCGGCGGCTCTTTGTCCGTGCGGTCCTTTCGGTAGATATACACCACCAGCACAACGGCCGGCAGCAGCGCAATGAACATCAAAGGATCGATCATGGGGAAAACCTCCGATCAGGAATATGCGGGAGTAGGATTCTACATTGCCGTTCGGCAATGCCTCCCCTGTGTAAGGGGAGGTGGCAAAATCACCGATTTTGACGGAGGGGTTGTAAATACAAAGTCTGTGCAAGGCCGGATTTATCAACCCCTCAGTCAGTCTGACGGCTGCCAGTTCCCTTTACACGAGGGAGTCAAGGGGCACAATACCAGCGAAAAAAGCACCCACGCGCCGGTCAGAACAGCAGCCAGATCAGCAGCGGGATCGTCACGGCGGACAGGATCGTATTGAGAAAAATGCACTTGGACGCGAACGCATCCGACCGGTCATACTGCAGGCACAGCGCCGTGACGACCATGGCCGACGGGCACGCCGCGAGCAGCACCGGAATGCCGAGCAGCGCGCCGCTGACAAACGGCCGCAGCACCAACCACGTCAGCAGTGGGCACACGAGCAGCCGCACCGCCGACACCACGTAGACCCGCCAGTCGGCGAGCGCGGCGCGCACGGAGATCGCGCCGAGCGACGTGCCGATGATGAGCATCGACAGCGGGATCGTCGCGCCCGCGAGCGTGGAGATCGTGTCGGCAATGACGGCGGGCACATGGATGCGCGAGAGCAGCAGCACGACCGACAGCAGCGTCGCAATGACGGGCATATTGAGCACCTTGCGCCAGTCGAAGCGCGCGCCCGCGCTGCCAGAGAGCTGCGCCGCGCCGATGGAATAGAGCGCGAGGTTGAACGGGATGTTCGCCAGCGAGGCGAAAAAGACCATCTCGTCGCCAAAGATCGCCGCGACGACCGGCAGGCCCACAAAGCCCACGTTGCCAAACGCCGTCACGAGCCGCGTCGCACCCACGTCCTCGCCGCGTGTGCGCAGCAGCCGCGGCAGAAACCACGCCGCGGCGATCTGCAAAACGGTCGCAGCCGTCAGCACGAGGACGTAATCGACAATGTCGCGGCCGGTGAAATCCGGCACGCTCAGCACGGAATTGAGGATCGTCGCCGTGAGCAGGACGTTCATCACCAGCGGCGTCACGCGCTTATTAAACTCCGGCCCTGTGATGCCGATGCGCGCACAAAGGTAGCCAAGGAGCATGATGAGAACCAGCATGGCCATCTTGGCAAAAACAACGGACAGATTCATATTTGGTTTTCTCTCTCTTCTCAGATTCTCTCGTCGGGCGGCGCATGGTGCTGCCTACCCAGTGTAGAATAGTATATGCCAGACATCGTGTCTTGTAAAGCGGAATTCTCAACGGGTACTTGCCAAATGCCGCCCGGCCTGTTACACTGGCAGGAAAGGGGGTGTGCGCATGAAGAAAACCGTCATCACCATTATCCGCATCATCGTCATCGTCGCCATTCTGGGTCTGCTGACCTACGGCGGCTTCGTGGGGATGAACCGCGTGTCCGGCACTGGGGACTACACCATCGACCAGTACGCCGCGACCGACGACGGCGGTCTGCTGACCGTGACGAAGGGCGGCACGGCGCTGCACGTCAAGTGCTCGGCCGACCAGCTTGCCGTCGTTGAGACGCAGCCGGACGGCACGTTCCACCTGTCGTTCTCCTACAGCCAGATCACGAACAAAGGCACGCTCAAAGACATCACGCCCGCCGGGTAACAACCGGCCGGGCGCGATCCTTAACAATTCTGAATTTTACGCGCACGCTTGCAAAATGCCCGCCGGAGCGCGTATAGTAAAGGCAGTAATTAACAGATTTTCGGAACCGAATGGTCTCCCGGAGGTGACTTCGTATGCAGACAACCGACCCCCGCCGCACCCCGCGGCCCGACAGCGATGCACGCACGCCGAAGCCGGACGCGGCCGCCCGGCCGCGCCCGGCCAGACGCCGCGCGCCGCAGCGCCGCGGCCCGAGCCAGTCAACGCTGGTGTTCGCGGCCGTGCTGGTCGTGATCGTGCTGGTGGCCGTGCTGGTGCTCGTGCTCGTGAGCCGGCATGACCGCGTGCCCAAAAACGATCCCGCCGCACAGACCACGCCCACCGCGCAGGTCACGGAGCAGGACACCGTGCTCGCGGAGGCGAAGCACCTCGCCGCGCAGTATGACTATGACAAGGCCATCGCCGCCGTGACGGGCTTTGCCGGGTGGGAGAGCGTGCCGGAGCTGCAGCAGGCCAAGGCCGATTTTGAGGCGCAGAAGGCGCAGGCCGTGCGCTACGCCGACCCCACGACCATTCCGCACATCTTTTTCCACACGCTCATCGCGGACACTGCCCGCGCCTTTGACGGCGACCCCGAGCAGGGCGGCTACAACCAGTTCATGGCCACGATCAAGGAGTTCAACGCCGTGCTGCAGAGCCTGTATGAGCGGGGCTTCGTGCTCGTGGACATCCACGACGTCGCCGGGCCGCAGCAGCAGGCCGACGGCTCGACGAAATACGTCGCGGGCGACATCTACCTCCCCGCCGGGAAAAAGCCCATCGTCCTATCGCAGGACGACGTGTGCTACTACGAATATATGACCGACAGCGACAGCGACGGCAAGCCCGACAAAGGCGGCGACGGCTTTGCCTCGCGCCTGCTGGTGAAAGACGGCAAGCTCACGTGCGAATACGTGGACGCCGACGGCCAGACGCTCTACGGCAGCTACGACCTCGTGCCGCTGCTGGATGATTTCCTGGACCAGCACCCGGACTTTTCCTATCGCGGCGCGCGCGCGACCATCGCCGTGACCGGGTATCAGGGCGCGTTCGGCTACCGCATCAGCAATGATTATAAGGAAAAGCTCGGCGACGAGGCCTTTGCGCAGGCGTGCACGGACGCGCGCGCCGTGGCCGACGCCCTGCGCGCCGAGGGCTACACGATCGCCAGCCACAGCTACGGCCACCTGACCTACGGCGACATTTCGCCCGAGCGTCTGGCCAGCGACGCGCAGAAGTGGAACGATCAGATTGCGGCCGTCATCGGCGAGACCGACGTGCTGCTCTACCCCTTCGGCAGCGACATTGCCGGCGTGGAGGCCTACAAGGGCGCGAAGTTTGACACGCTCTACGGCCTGGGCTTCCGCTATTTCTGCAACGTGGACTCGGCCGAGCACTGGGTGCAGATCCACGACGGGTATGTCCGTCAGGGCCGGCGCAACATCGACGGCTACCGGATGTACTACCAGTCGAATCTGCTCGACGACCTGTTCGATACCAAGACCGTCTGGGACGATGCCCGCCCGACGCCCGTGCCGAAGATCTGACCGGCAGCGCCGCAAACTCCAGCCAAAACACGACAAAATCCCCTGACCAAACGGTCAGGGGATTTTGTTTGGGATGGGAAAAATAAAGGGGGGAATTTATCGACCAATCAGTCCTTGCGCTCGTCGCCCCAGAAGAACAGGGCCACGGTGCCCGGGCCGGTATGGCTGCCGATGGTGGTGCCGACGCTGTAGATCTCGACTTTCCCGTTGAGCTTCGGGAACTTCTTTTCGATCTCGTCGGCCACGGCGCGCGCGTCGTCATAGCACGCCGACTGCGAGATGTAGCACTTGCCGGAGTAGTCGAGGCCGCCCTGCGCGTGCTCTTCCATGCGGGCAACGATCTCTTTCATGACGCGCTTCTTGCCGCGGATCTTGGAGCGCGGGATGAGCCGGCCGAGGTTATCCATGTTCAGCAGCGGGCAGATATCCAGCAGGCCGCCGAACACGCCGGCCACCTTCGAGATGCGGCCGCCCTTGACATAGAACGTCAGGTCCGTGGAGAAGAACCAGTGGTGCAGCTCCAGCTTGTGCGCCTCGGCCCAGTCGCGCACGCCGTCGATGGGCATGCCCTCGTCGCGCAGGTCCGCCAGGCGGTCCATCAGCAGGCCGTAGCCCGAGGACGCGCCGAGCGAGTCAACGATGTAGATCTTCCGGTCGGGATAGCGCTCGCGGACGATGCGCGCGGCGTTTTCCGCCGAGTTCGACACGCCGGACAGGCCCGAGGACAGGCAGACATGCAGAATGTCCTTGCCCTGCTCGAGAAACGGGGTGAAATAGTCCACGAACTCCGAGATGTTCACCTGAGAGGTGCGCGTCTCGGCACCGTTTGCCATGGCGGCGTAAAACTTGTCAAACGGCATCGTCTCGCCCAGATCGTCCGGGTAATCCACGCCGTCGAGCGCATAGTGGAAGCAGATATACGAAATGTCACGCTGCTGGAAATGCTCCTTGGTCAGGTCGGCGGTGGAGCAGCAGCTCAGTACGAAATCGGCCATTTTGTCGGTCTCCTTTGCATCCTTCGATTTGCCCGTCGGGCGGGCAGGTGTGATTCCTTCTCAACATGAATATGGAGGTATCATACCTGCCGTGCCGGCATTGCGCAACCTACAAAATGGAACCGGGGCGTAGAACACGGCCCTGCCCTGCTCTACGCCCCGAAAGACGCATTCTACAAATCATAGAATGTCTGCAATATCAATGCTTTGCGCGGATGTTGAAACTGAAATACACGACGGCCTCCGCCGGGATGAGGATGAGGAAAAGCTGCCAGAAATTCATCCCGAAGCGCAGCAGCACGAGGTAGCCCACGGCGAACACGCTCGCCACAAGGCCGAGCACGACATAAAGGTTTCCCCGTCCGTTAAAAAACACGCTGTTGAGTACAAGATACGTAATGAGCGCCGCCGGCACGAAGCAGGGAAACACGACCCACTCCACCTTGCCCAGCCACAGCCACAGCACCACAAACACCAGCACCGCCAGCGTGACGATGCCCGTGAGAGCGACCTGAATGATGGAGGCGTGGCTGCGGTCGCGCACGTCGGCGGGATCGGGTGCCGGCTGCCAGGCATCGTGCTCGTCGAGCAGATAATCGACCGTGACGCCGAAGATCTCGCTCATGCGCTTGAGCACGGCCGCGTCGGGAATGGCCTCGCCGCGCTCCCACTTGGAGATCGACTTGTCCGAATAATTCAGTTGTTCGCCGAGCTCGGCCTGCGTCATGCCCGCGGCCGTGCGCAGGCGGATCAGGTTGCTGGCGAAGATGAGTTTCAGTTCATCCATGACGGCGACCTCACGATGGTTTTATCCTGTCTATTTTACGCACTTGCGCGCGCGTTGTCAACCGTCACGTGCGCCAGACGATCTCCTCGGCCGTGCGCGCGGCGGTCTGCTCGTCGGTGAGCAGGCGCACGAGTTCGAGCGCGAACGCCATCGCTGCGCCGAGGGCGCGGCCGGTCGTGATCGGCCCGTCGGTAACGACGTCGGCATCGACCATGTGCGCGCCGGTGCACCGGTTCTCAAAGCCGGGGTAGCACGTGGCGCGCCGTCCGGCGAGCAGGCCGTACTGCGCGAGCACGCTCGGCGCGGCGCAGATGGCGGCCGCGCGGCCGCCGTGCTCGAGCGTGCGGCGCACGAGTGCCTCCACGGCCGGGCTCTTGGCCAGATTCGTCGTGCCCGGCATGCCGCCCGGGAGCACGACAAGCTCCGGCGGCGCTGCCAGCAGCTCCGGCAGCGTGCGGTCGCACGTGATGGGCACGCCGTGCGCGCCGACGACGGTGTGTGCGTCCTGAATGGACACCGTGTATGCCTCCAGGCCGGCGCGGCGGAGGATGTCGAGCGTGACGAGACCCTCGCACTCCTCAAGCCCCTCGGCAAACAGCAGATAGCATTTTGACATGATGATGTTCCCCTTTCCTTCAAACAGCCGCTTACATAAGCGGCGCGACAAGCTTCAGCAGCGCGGCCGCGATGCGCGTGTGCAGCGGGATGCGCGCGAGGTCGCCGTGCGTGACGATCTGCGACTGGGCGCGTGTGGCGTCAAAATCCGCCACGATGTCCTTGATACACGGGCAGTCATAGAGATACACCGCGTCCTCAAAGTGCAGGTACAGACTGCGGTAATCGAGGTTGATCGTGCCGACGACGGCCTTGCGGTCGTCGCTGACGAACACCTTCGCGTGCACGAAGCCGGGCGTATACTCATAGATCTTCACCCCGGCGTCGAGCAGCTCGCGGTAGTGTCCCTTGGCGAGGGCGAAGGCGAACTTCTTGTCCGGTACGTGCGGCAAAATGAGCTCCACGTCCACGCCGCGCTTGGCCGCGAACGTGAGCGCCATGACCATCGTCTCGTCGAGGATGAGGTACGGCGTCATGATGCGCACATAGCGCTCGGCGTGGTTGAGGATGTCGAGATACACGCACTCGCCCACACGCTCGTCGTCGAGCGGGCTGTCGGCATACGGCAGGACGTAGCCGCCCGCGCCCGGCAGCGGGCGCAGGGGCACATTGAGATAGCGGCCGTAGGAATCGGTGTCCGGCTCGCGCTCGTCCATGCCCCACATCTGCAGGAACATGAGCGTGAGCGAGCGCACGGCCTCGCCCTCGAGACGCACGGCCGTGTCCTTCCACACGCCGTAGACGCTCACGAGATTGGCATATTCATCGGCGAGGTTCACGCCGCCGGTGAAGCCGACGCGCCCGTCGATGACGGCGATCTTGCGGTGGTCGCGGTTGTTGTAATACGTGCTCACGAGCGGGCGCAGCGGCGCGAACATCTTGCAGCGGATGCCCAGCGCCTCCATGCGCTTGGGGTAACCGTACGGCAGGCGGTAGAACGTGCACGTGCCGTCATAGAGCACGCGCACCTCGACGCCGGCGCGCACCCGCTCCTCCAGGATCTTCAGGATGCGGCCCCAGACGTCGCCCTCCTCGATGATGAAATATTCAAGGAAAATGAAGTGCTCGGCCGACTGCAGCGCCTCGATGAGCGCGCCGATCTTGTCCTGCCCCATGGGGTAGTAGGTGACGGCAGTGTTTTCATACACGGGGTAGTCGCCGGAGCGCAGCGTGTACTCGGCGAGGTTGTGCACCTCGGGCAGCTCGGTGCGCAGGCGGGCCATGAGCTCGGTCTGGCGCGGGACGTACTGCACGGTGCTCAGGATGCTCTCCTGCACGCGGCGGTTGGCGTAGCGGTGGCCGATGTCGAGCTGCACGAACAGGTACAGCAGCACGCCGAACGCCGGCAGTGCCATGACGAGGATGATCCAGGTGATCTTCGTCGTCGCGCTGCCGGACTTGTTGACGAGGTAGATGATGACCGCGACGCTCATCACGCGCAAAACGATCGTCAGCGCGGGGTAGTAGCGGCCGAGATAGTGCGCGCCGAGCACCATGATGGCGATCTGCAGCACGAGCAGCAGCGTGATGACCATCGTGCGGCCGAACACAATGTCGAGCAGCCGGCGCTTGCCGCGGTGCAGCAGGCGGATCTCATTGTCGTCCTCAAACCAGTCTTTGTGCACGCGCGCACCTCCTTTCGTGTTGTCATCTTTCTATCATATCCGAAATCCCGGAAACGGTCAAGGGACATTCCGGTCGATTTTCCTGCGGCGCGCCGCGGCGGGAAAACAACAGCGGCGTCACGGAAACAGCTCCGTGACGCCGCCGCGTCGGTGCGCGCACTTAACGCTTGCGCTTGTTTTTCTGATACAGGGCCCACAGGCCGTTGAGCAGCAGGTTCTTGTCGTACGTGATCTCGCGCCGGCAGTACGGGATGATGCAGCCGCCGAGGCCGCCGGTCGCAATGACGGCGGCGGGCTCGCCGAGCTCGGCCTCCATGCGCTCGATCATGCCGTCGAGCATGGCCGCCGTGCCGTAGACGCTGCCGGAGCGCATGGCCTCGACCGTGTCGGTGCTGATGCACTTTTTCGGCGCGTCGAGCGAGATGTGCGGCAGCTGCGACGTGCCGTTTGCGAGCGCCTCGAGCGAGATGCCCACGCCGGGGATGATCGCCCCGCCGAGCACGCGCGCCTCACGGTCGATGACGGTCATGGTCGTGGCCGTGCCCATGTCGATGATGATCAGCGGCGGGTCGTGGATGGCCAGCGCGGCGGCCGCGCCGACGACGAGGTCGCTGCCCATGGTGGCGGGATTGTCGAGCGCGATGTTCAGCCCCGTTTTCATGCCGGGGCCGACGACGAGCGGGCGGATGCCCGCGATCATGCGCACGGCGGCGATGAGCGCGCCGTTGATCGGCGGCACGACAGACGACAAAATCGCGCCGTCGATGTCCTCCGGCGCGATGCCGGAAAACTCGATCACCTGCCGCAGCGAGATGGCGTACTCGTGCGCGGTCTTGTCGCGGTCGGTCTCCAGACGGGCAATGTTGCGGATGCCGGACTCGTCGAGAAAACCGATCACAATATTCGTATTGCCAACGTCCAGAGCCAGCAGCATATCAGTCCACCGGGCCTTTCTTGCCGGCCGCGATCAGCCGGGTGATGGTCGGGCTCAGGACGAGGTTCACGCCCAGCTCGAGCAGGAAGTTCACGCCCACGAGACCCGTAACGACATACGTTGCCACAGCCGTGCCGCCGGCCCATGCCTGCAGCTGCGGCTGATAAAACAGCACCATGGCGAGCACGAACAGCCCGGTGTTGACGACCGGGGCGGCCGCGGCCGCGACGATGACGCCCGCGAGCGGGTGCTTTTTGCCGATGGCGCGATAGAGCAGACCGGCCACATAACCTGCCGCCGTGCCCTTGATGAGGCAGACGAGCACGGTCATGACCGGGCGCGCGGAAAACATGATGTAGCCGCCCTGATCGGCGCCGGTGACGACGGCGATCGTGACGACGACGCCAAACACGAAGCCGAGCCACGCGCCGGCGCTGACGCCGTAAACGGCTGCGCCGACCACGATCGGGATCAGCACGAGCGACACGGCGAACGGGCCGACCTTGATGAAGCTGCCGAGCAGCTGCAGCACGACGACGATGGCGGTGAAGAGTGCAAGCCCAGCCAGACGCCGGGTCTTACCATTGCTGTTGTTCATTTTTTATACCTCCTAAGCTGCTGTTCCCGCTCCGGGCGGGATATAGCGCAGGAGTATCTTACCCCATCCGGCGCAAAAAATCAAGAGCGGACGCGCAAAGTTTGCACGTCCGCCCATGACAAAATTTTATGACGGGATCACTTCAGCGCATCCACGGTCGCCAGATACAGGGCATCCGACCCGTCGGACGGCATGCTGAAGCCGGTGCGCGGCGAGAAGCTGAAGCCGTTGAGCGTCGGGCCGTCCTGCAGGCAGGAGCGCTTGAACTGCTGGCTGAAGAGGCGACGGCAGTAGCTGCGCAGCCACTTTTTGAGCGTCGCATGGTCAAACTCGTCGCCGTAGGCGATGTCGGCCAGGCGCAGCACCTTCTCGGGTGCGAAGCCGTGATCGACCAGGTAGTACAGGAAGAAGTCCTGGAGGTTGTACGGGCCGACGGAGTCCTCGCTCTTCTGGGCGATCTCGCCGTTGCGCGTCGGGGGCAGCAGCTCGGGGCTGACCGGCGTGTCGAGCACGTCGAGCAGGGCCTTGGCGAGCATCTGGTCGTCCGTCGTCTCGGCGACGTAGCGCACGACCATCTGCACCATGGTCTTGGTCGAGCCGGCGTTGACGTCGTACATGGAGATGTGGTCGCCGTTGTAGGTGCACCAGCCGTCGGCAAACTCGCTCATGTCCTCCGTGCCGACATGGATGCCACCGTCGGCAAAGCCGTTGGCCACGTCCATGAGGATCTGGGTGCGCTCGCGCGCCTGCGAGTTTTCGTATACGACGTTGCGGTTTTCGGGGTCGTGGCCGATGTCCTTGAAGTGCTGCATGACGCTCTCGCCGATGTCGATGACGCGCACGGTCGCGCCGAGCTGCTCGGACACGATGATGGCGTTGGACTTCGTGCGGTCGGTCGTGCCGAAGCACGGCATGGTCACGGCGGTGACGTAGTCGGCCGGCAGGCCCATCATCTTCACGGCCTCGGCGCAGATGATGACGGCGAGCGTGGAGTCCACGCCGCCGGAAATGCCGACGACCGGGTGCTTGAGATTGGCATACTGCATACGGCGCACGAGGCTGGCGGCCTGCATGTGCAGCAGGCGCTTGGCCGCGGCGTGGTAATCGGCCGGGTCGTCCGGGCGGTAGGGGTACTTGCCGAACGGGCGGGTGAGTACGGTCTCCTCGACGCCCTCGCCCCACTCGGTGACGACGTAGGACGCAGCATCGCCGGTGAAGGTCGCGTCCTTGCGGCGCGCGGCGATGAGCAGCTGCACGTCCAGCTCCGTCACGACGTCGGAGCAGCCGTCCTCGGCGCTCTCGAGCACCTTGCCGTCCTCGGCGACGAGGCACAGACCGGAATACGTCGCGTCGGTGCTCGACTCGCCGAAGCCGGGAGCCGCCAGCACGACGCCGGCGTGCAGCCGCGCGCTCTCGGCGCGCGCGGCGGTGGTCACGCGGCAGGCGGAGTCCGTCGCCATCGGGAAGCCCGCCATCTCGACGAGCACGGTCGCACCGGCGAGCGCGTGGCGCACGGCCGGGGACACCGGGGCGGACACGTCCGCGCCGACGAGCACGGCGGCGTTCAGCTCGCTGACCGCGCTGTGCTGGAACAGCTGCTGCGGGTGGAAATCGACCGGGCCGAGCGAGCCGATCTGAATGTCGTCGAGCAGCGCGCCGGGCAGGGCGAAGTGCTTGTCGCCCGGGCAGCTAGCCGGCACGACGCCGAGCAGCTCGCCGTTGCACACGGCAGCCGCCGCGTCATACACCTTCGCGCCCTGCGCGACCGGCAGGCCGACGAACACGAGCATGTCCTTGCCCTCGGAGGCCTTGACGACCTTTTCGAGCGCGGCCGCCGCGCCTGCGAGCAGGGTGTTCTGGTAGAACAGATCGCCGCAGGTAGCGCCCGTGAGCGTCAGCTCCGGGAACACGAGCACCTTCACGCCGAGGCGTGCGTGCTCGTCCATGGCGCGGATGACGGCATCCGCATTGAACATCGGATCTGCTACCCGGATCTCGGGAGCAGCCGCTGCAACCTTGATAAATCCGTGTTTCATGTTGATTCTTCCTTTTCTCTAATTCTGATTTGCTTTTTCAAATGTAAAGAGCGCCGCGTCGTAAAACTTCAGCACCGCGCCGCGCACGGGCACGTATTCCTTTTCCGACGCCGTGACGGTGACGGTCTCGTCGCCCGCCTCGGCGTGCGCGGTCTCGTCGAGCACGGGCAGGACATTTTCATTGAGCTCCTGCGCAAGCTCGTCGAGGTGCTGGGCGTAGTACTCGCTGTCGTGCGGCGGGGTGTAGCCCGGCACGGGATTTGCGCCCCGCGTGAGGCAAAACACGATCATCAGCACCGACAGCAGCAGCACGAAGCCGCCGCCCACGGGCCCGAGCCAGCGGGCGATCTGCGCGCCGGGCTCTTCCTTCACGGTCGGGTCCGGCGGCGGGACGATCTTCGGCATGGCTTAAAACCGGATGCGCGCGGCGATGTAGTCCTCCAGCTGCTCCATGGGGATGCGCTCCTGCTGCATGGAGTCGCGGTCGCGTACGGTCACGCAGCCGTCCTCTGCGGACTCAAAGTCGAACGTCACGCAGTACGGCGTGCCGATCTCGTCCTGGCGGCGGTAGCGCTTGCCGATCGAACCTGCCTCGTCATAGTCGCACATGAAGCGCTTTTGCAGCTTGTGATAGAGCTCGGTCGCGGGCTCGGAGAGCTTTTTCGACAGCGGCAGCACCGCGCACTTGAACGGCGCGAGCGCCGGGTGGAAGTGCATGACGACGCGGGTGTCGTTCTTGGCCGCGTCCACGACCTCCTCGTCATACGCCTCGCACAGGAAGGCGAGCGTCACGCGGTCCGCGCCGAGCGACGGCTCGATGACGTAAGGGATGTAGTGCTCGTTTTTCTCCTGGTCGAAATAGTCCATGTCCTGGCCGGAGAACTTCTGGTGCTGGGTCAGGTCGTAATTCGTGCGGTCGGCGACGCCCCAGAGCTCGCCCCAGCCGAACGGGAACAGATACTCAAAGTCGGTCGTGGCCTTGGAGTAGAAGCTCAGCTCCTCCTTCTCATGGTCGCGCAGACGGAGGTTCTCATCGTGCATGTTCAGGCCCTTGAGCCACTCGTGGCAGAAGCTGCGCCAGTAGTCGAACCACTCGAGGTCGGTGTCCGGCTCGCAGAAGAACTCGAGCTCCATCTGCTCGAACTCGCGGATGCGGAAGATGAAGTTGCCCGGCGTGATCTCGTTGCGGAAGCTCTTGCCGATCTGGCAGACGCCGAACGGGATCTTGCGGCGCGTCGTGCGCTGGATGTTCTTGAAGTTGACGAAAATGCCCTGCGCGGTCTCGGGGCGCAGATACACCTCGGCGGCCGTGTCCTCGGTCACACCCTGGTGGGTCTTGAACATGAGGTTGAATTTGCGGATATCGGTAAAGTCGCTCTTGCCGCAGCCCGGGCAGGGGATCTTCTGCTCGCGGATGAAGGCGACCATCTCGTCGTTGGTCATGGCCTCGACGTTCACGTCGGGCATGGGGTTCTCGGCCAGCCAGCCCTCGATGAGCTTGTCGGCGCGGTGGCGCATCTTGCAGGACTTGCAGTCGATGAGCGGGTCATTGAACGTCGTCACGTGGCCGGAAGCCACCCAGACCTGCGGGTTCATGAGGATGGCGGAGTCGAGCCCGACATTGTAGGGATTTTCCTGCACGAACTTCTGCCACCAGGCGCGCTTGACGTTGTTTTTCAGCTCCACGCCGAGCGGGCCGTAGTCCCAGGAGTTGGCGAGGCCGCCGTAGATCTCGGAGCCGGGGTACACAAAGCCGCGGTTCTTGCACAGGGCGACGATCTTGTCCATGGTTTTTTCGGTGTTTTTCATTGTTTTTCCTCCCTGCTCCGCCAATGGCGATGGCGGAAGCCAAATGATCTCCGCCGATGGCTTCGGCGGGACGCGCCCGGCCGGGAACGACCCGATCGGACAATTTTATATTATAGCACCGCGCCCCCCGTCCTGCAAGGAATGACACAACGTTAACACGGGGTGCACGCCTGTCTGCAATTTGGGTTGCGTTCTTTCAAAATCCATGTTAAACTACCCTTACCCCCAGACGTCAGCCGGGGGTACTCATAAAGGTAAAGGAGACGATTACCATGTCCATTTCCGTTGGCGCCGTCGGCACTGCTTCGACCGTCGTGACGCCTGAAAATACCGCGGCCGCGGTCGGCTCCGGCGCGCTGCCGGTGTTCGCCACGCCGTATATGATCGCCCTGATGGAAAACGCCGCCTGCAACGCCATTGCCGACGGTCTGGAGGAAGGCCAGAGCAGCGTCGGCACGAAGCTCGACGTGTCGCACGACGCGGCGACGCCCGTTGGCATGCACGTCACGGCCAAGGCCGAGCTCGTTGAGGTCGACCGCCGCCGCCTCGTGTTCCGCGTCACGGCGGAGGACGACGTCGGCCCGATCGGTCAGGGCACGCACGAGCGCTTTCTCATCATGGCGGACAAGTTCCTCGCCAAGGCGGAGGCCAAGAAGGGCTGAGGCCCGGCCAACGCCAAAATGGCCGGCGATGCGGTCATGGAAAAAGTTTCACAAAATGTCCCTTTCTTTTTGCCGCAAAACCGGTTACACTGTAGTCAACAGATCCGGGGCGACCCGGAGTGGAAAACCTGAAAGGAGTGGCGTTTTATGAAGTTCACGTTCATCGAAAAGAAAATGGCCCCGTCCGATTCCCTGCGTGCGTACGCGGAGAAAAAGGTCAGCAAGATCGACCGGCTCTTCCGCACCGAAAGCGAGGCAAACGTCACCTTCAGCACGGAGCGCGGCCGCTTCACGGCCGAGATCACGATCAAGAACAACGGCACGTTCTTCCGCGCCCACGAGACGACGAGCGATATGTACGCCTCCGTCGACTCCGCCGTGGCGACGATCGAGCGCCAGATCCGCAAGAACAAGACCCGCCTGGCCAAAAAGCTGCGCGAGGGCGCGTTTGAGCGCGAGGTGCAGCCGGAGTACATCCCCGCGGACGACACGGTCGAGGCCGGCGCGTTCGAGGTCGTGCGCCGCAAGCGCTTCCCCATCAAGCCCATGAGCGTCGAGGAAGCGATCTTGCAGATGGACCTGCTCGAGCACACGTTCTTCGTCTTTCGTGATGTCGCAGCCGATGGCGCCGTGTCGGTCGTCTACCGGCGCAAAAACGGCGGCTACGGCCTCATCTCCGACGAAGCGGAGTAAGCAGCATCCCGATCCCCATAAGGTCCCTGCGGCATTGCCGCAGGGACCTTTTTCGCGTTCTTGCATTCCCGGCCCCGCTGTGCTATCATCGGCGCAGGAAAACGCACAAAGGAGGCAATGCCCGATGCAATGGATCGAAGTGTCCGTCCCCACCCGCAGCGACGAGATCGACGACGTCTGCGCGCAGCTGGCCGAGCTGGGCGCGGGCGGCATGGTCGTGGAGGATGAGACGGATTTTCAGCAGTTTTTGGAGCAGAACCATCAGTACTGGGACTATGTGGACGACGCGCTCGAGGCGCAGTTTCGCGGCGTGTCGCGCATCAAGTTTTACCTTGCCGACGATGACGATGGCCGCGCGCAGCTGGCCGCCATCCGCGCCGGTATCGGCCGTGAGCTGACGACCACGACCGTGCGCGACAGCGACTGGGAAAATAACTGGCGGCAGTACTATCAGCCGATCGAGACAGGCGAACGGCTCGTCGTCGTGCCCGAGTGGCTCGACGCGCCGGCGGATGGCCGCCTGCCGCTGCGGCTCGACCCCGGCCTCATCTTCGGCACGGGCAGCCACGCCACGACGCGCATGTGCCTCGCCGCGCTCGAGCACTGCGCCGGCGCGGACAGGACGGTGCTCGACCTCGGCTGCGGCAGCGGCATTCTCGGCATCGGCGCGCTGCTGCTCGGCTGCGCGCATGTCACCGGCTGCGACATTGACCCCAAAGCCCCGGAGGTCGCGGCAGCCAACGCCGCGCTCAACGGGTTTTATGACGACAAGTTCACCGTCTGCGCGGGCGACATTCTTGCCGACGCCGGCCTGCGCCGCCGTCTCGGCACGGGATATGATATCGTGCTGGCGAACATCGTGGCCGACGTCATCATCCCGCTGGCCGCGCTCGCCCCGGCGTTTCTCGCCCCGGGCGGCACGTTCGTGTGCTCGGGCATCATCGACGGGCGCGAGGACGAGGTGGCCGCCGCGCTCACGCGCGCGGGCTTCACCGTCACGGCGCACGACACGCTCGAGGAGTGGCACTGCTTCACGGCTGTGCTGGCGTGACGGGGTGCAGTGCATCACCGTGGACGCCGGAAGGTCCGGATCTGGAAAGCCTTCCCCTGCGGCTCAATTTCACAGCACAGCAGCATCATTTTTACCCAAACATAGAACAAACCCCAGATGGTTTTACCCATCTGGGGTTCGTCGGCTTGCTGCGCAAGCGCGTGTCATTCCACCCGAGGCGGGCCTTGCCCCCTCGGGCTTCCCCGCTGCTCTGTCACACAACGCACCAGCACCATCCTAACAAATATAGAACAAACCCCAGACGGCAAGCCGCCTGGGGTTCGTTCAATAGAGAGGAGAATATGAGGAGGGAGAAACTAGCAAATTAAGAGATGTCGTTCGTATCGACGAGCTTGACGTCGACGTCGAACGTTTTGCCGTCGCGGTAGATGGTCAGCGTGACGGTGTCGCCCACCTTCAGCCCGTCCTTCGCGGCGCTGACATCATAGGTGGTGGTCACGGCCTGACCGTTGACGGCCAGCAGCATATCGCCGGACTGGATGCCCTGCTTTTCGGCGTCCGAGCCCTCGGCGACGGCACTGATATACAGCCCATCGGGCAGATCGTAGTATTCGGAAGCGGCGGAAGACACAGCGCCCACGGTGATGCCGATGCTCACGCGGCCGGAAACGCGGCCGTCTGCGAGCAGCGCATTGACGATCGGGCGGATGGACGCGGTCGGGATCGCAAAGCCGATGCCCTCCACACCCGTGGACAGGGCCTTCATGTTCGTGATACCGATCACCTGCCCATACATATTGATGAGCGGGCCGCCGGAGTTGCCTTCGTTGATGGCGGCATTGGTCTGCAGGAGCGTCATGCTGTGCCCGTTATAGACCATGTCGCGGTTGATGGCGGAGATGATGCCGTTGGTCATCGTCCAGCGCAGCTGTTCGCCGAGCGGGTTACCGATGGACACGACGTCGTCACCGACCTGCAGGGAACTGGAGTCGCCGAATTCGGCGGGCGTGAGGCCCTGCGCCTCGATCTTGAGCACGGCGATATCGCTCACGGCGTCCGCACCGACGAGCTTGCCGGTGTACTCGGTACCGTCCGACGTCGTCACGGTGACGGCCTTAGCACCGTCGAGCACGTGCGTATTCGTGACGATGTAGCCGTCGGCAGTGAGCACGACGCCCGTGCCGGTGCTGTATTCGCTGCGGCTGATGTCGGCATGGATGCCGACAACGGACGGCAGGCACTTGGCATACACGCTCTGCAGCGTGAGCGCGCTGCCCCCGGCGGGCTGGAGCATCATAGTCACGCCGGGGTCGGTCGGCGCGGTCGGCAGCTCATTCTTGCCGGTGACGGTGGTGTCATCGTCCGTGTCCTCGCGGGGGAGCGTCACGCTGCCGTGCTGGCCCGGATCGCCGTCGACGGAGATGGAATCCCGGCCGCGGCCGGCGAACACATAGCAGGACGCGATGATGAGTACGAGCACGCCGAGGATGATCATCGTGATCTTCAGCCCCTGATGGGGCTTTTTCTTCGGCGCGGCGGCCTGCGACGGGCTCCAGTAAGAGTCGTAGCAGCCGGTGCCTGCGGTATCGGTGCGGGGCGCGGTGTAGCCGGCCTCATACCAGTCGGACTCCGGTTTGCGGACGTTGTCGTACATTGTGGTGTCCCTCCCAAGGAACGATTTGATGATAGCACGTGATTTTGTGCTGCTTATGAATGGAAAACAAACATTTTATGAATTCCGAGAACAAATCATGAACTCTTGCGCCCGCCCCGGCGGCCGGTGCTCTCGGGCTTGGCGGTGGGCTTGGGCGCGGGCTTTGCGAGCGTGAGCGTGAACACGAACTCCGTCACACCGTCGCGGCTCGTGACGGCGATGTCCTCGCCGTGCGCGTCGAGGATGCTCTTGACCAGATACAATCCGAGCCCCACGCCGTCGCGGTCGAGGCTGCGGCTGCGGTCGGACTTGTGGAAGCGGTCGAAGATGAACGGCAGGTCGTCGGGCGGGATGGTCTCGCCGTGGTCGCGCACGGAGACGTAGGCCTTGCCCTCCGACTTCCAGAGCGAGACGCACAGCGTGCTGCCGGGCGCGGCGAACTTGACGGCGTTGTCCATCAGGTTATAGAGCACGCGCGTGATGGCGTCCGGGTCTGCGAGCACCGGCATGGAGTCCTCGGGCAGCTGGAGGTCCACGTCGAGCTGCTTGTCGTTGGCGCGCGCCTCAAAGCTGAGCATAGTGCTGACGATCTTCTCCGAGATGTCAAACTCGCGCCGGCGCGTCAGATCCTCGCCCGTGCTCTCAAGGCGCGACATGTCGAGCATGCTGCGCACGAGGCGCGAGAGCCGGCGCGTCTCGTCGGCGATGGTGGCGAGGTACTTGTCCTCCTGATCCTTGGGGATCGTGCCGTCGAGAATACCGTCGGCAAAGCCGGCGATGGTGGTCATGGGGGTCTTGAGCTCGTGCGAGACGTTGGCGATGAAGGCGTTGCGGCGCTGCTCGCTCGTCTCAAGGGAGTCGGCCATGGTGTTGAAGGCCGAGATGAGCGCGCCGACCTCGTCGGTGCGTCCGTCGTCCGTGACGCGGGCGGAAAAGTCGCCGTGGGTGAACTTCTTGGCCGCGACGGCCATCTCGTCGAGCGGCTGAGCCATGCGCTTGCTCGTCACGAGCGAGAGCAGCAGCGCGATCATCATCACGGCGGCAGACGCGGCGAGAAACACCCACACGAACGTTCGCCAGCCGTCGATGATCGTGGCGCTGTTCGTGGCCACGAACACGTAGCCGATCACGCGCGCGTCCGTGCCGATGGTGATCGGCTGCGCGACGACGTAGTGCGGCGAGGCATAAAACCCGCCGAGGTTCGTGATGAGGTTGAACTTGCCGTCGCTGCGCAGCTGCGTCAGCTGCGCCGAGCCGACCGAGCGGCCGAGGTGCTCGCAGGCGATGTTGCGGCACGAGCAGGACACGATCGTCCCGTCGGTGTCCGTGATGAAGATGTGGTTACCGGTAGATTGTGCAAGGGTGCTGATGACCATACGCAGGTCCCAGTTCGAGAGCTCACCGTCGCGCACGAGCGCCTGCGCGGCGTGGCTGACCTCCTCGGCGTTGGAGACCATGTTGTCGCGGTATTCGCTGAGGACATAGCTGCGGCCGAGGAACACGAACGCCGTGCCGAGGATGAGAAAGCTGAACATGACCATGACGGCGGTCGCGGCGAAGTTTTTGAAATAAATACTCTTCACTTACGTCTCTTCCGCTTCGAACTTATAGCCCACGCCCCAGACGGTCTTGAGCGCCCACTTGTCGGACACGCCCTCGAGCTTCTCGCGCAGGCGCTTGATGTGCACGTCGACGGTGCGGCTGTCGCCGAAGTAGTCAAAGCCCCACACCTCGTCGAGCAGCTGGTTGCGGGTGTAGACGCGGTTGGGCGTCGCCGCGAGGTGGTACAGCAGCTCCATCTCCTTGGGCGGCGTATCGATCTTCTTGCCGTCGACGATCAGCTCATAGGAGTCGAGGTTGATGACGAGCTTGTCGAACGTGAGCTTCTTGCTCTTGGGCTTGCCGTCGTCGCCGGTGCGGCGCAGCACGGCGTGCACGCGCGCGAGCAGCTCCTTGACCTCGAAGGGCTTGACGATGTAGTCGTCCGCGCCCATCTCCAGGCCGGAGACCTTGTCCTCGGTCTCGCCCTTGGCGGTGAGCATGATGATGGGCATTTTCATGGTCTTGCGCAGCTCGCGGCAGACCTGCCAGCCATCCATGACGGGCAGCATGATATCGAGCAGCACGAGGTCGGGCTGGATCTCCTTGGCCATCTCGACGGCCTTGCCGCCGTCGGCCGCGTGCGAGACCTCGAACCCGTCCTTCTGCAGGTACAGACGCAGCAACTCTGCGATGTTGTTATCGTCCTCCACGACGAGCACTTTCTGGCTCATGTGATATTGCCTCCTTCGCCGGCGCACTTGCGCGCCGGATATCATTTTCACAATTTGTTCTTATTATAAAACAACCGGCACGGCGTTTTCATGTCCAATCTGTAAAATCCGCGCGCCCATGACCCCCGCGCGCACGCAAAAGGCATTTACAAGACCGGAAAAATGTTGTATGGTTATCTGTATCCTTTATTTTGAACGAACAGCGAGGCAAACGCATGAATACCTATGGCGAACGCGTAAAAGTGACGATCTTCGGCGAGTCGCACGGCCCGGCGATCGGCGTCGTGCTCGACGGCGTCCCGGCCGGCGAGGCCATCGACATGGACGCCGTGCGCATCCAGATGCGCCGGCGCGCCCCCGGCTCGTCCGACCTGACGACCCACCGCTCGGAGACGGACGATCCGCTCGTGATGAGCGGCATCCTCAACGGCGTGACGACCGGCGCGCCGATCTCGGCCATCTTCCGCAACAAGGACCAGAACAGTGCGGCCTACCACCCGGAGATCCCGCGCCCGAGCCACGCGGACTACGCCGCGACCGTGCGCTTCGGCGGCCACGCCGACCTGCGCGGCGGCGGCCCGTTCAGCGGCCGGCTCACGGCCTGCCTCGTGTTCGCCGGAGCAGTCTGCCGGCAGATCCTCGAGCGCCGCGGCATCACGATCACGGCCAACGCCGTGCGCGTCGGCCAGGCGACGGGCAGGGAGCTGAACTTTGACATGAAGCGCGCCATTCTCGACGCGCGCAGCGCCGGCGACTCCGTCGGCAGCGAGCTCGAGTGCATCGTCACGGGCGTACCCGCCGGCGTCGGCGGGCTGCTCTTCGGCGGCATGGAGAGCCGCATCGCCGGCATGCTCTATGCCATCCCCGGCGTGAAGGGCGTGGAGTTCGGCCGCGGCTTCGCCCTCGCCGAAATGCGCGGCAGCGAAGCCAACGACCCCATCCGCCTGAAAAACGGGCACATCACCATGGCCTCAAACAATGCCGGCGGCATCAACGGCGGCATCACCAACGGCATGCCGCTCGTCGTGCGCATGGCCCTGCGGCCGACGCCGTCGATCGCGTGCGAGCAGCCGTCGGTCGACCTGGCCACAATGGAGGAGACGCCGCTGCGCATCAACGGCCGGCACGACCCGTGCCTCGCCCCGCGGGCGATCCCGGTCATGGAGGCCGCGCTCGCCTGCTGCGTGCTCGACGCCATGCTTGACACCGCCGCCACGATCTGAGAAAGGAGTTCCTCATGGACGAAAACAAGACCCCGGCTCAGCAGGCCCCCGATACGGCCGCGCCGGAAACCACAAACATTGAACAGACTACCCAGCCGGAAACCGCCCCGGCTCCGGAAGGCACGGAAGCACCGAAGGCCCCAGAGGCCCCGGAAACAGCCGCCCCCGCGCAGAAGGCCGAGCATGGCGCACGCTGGCGTCACGCGCTCTGGCGCGGCATCGCGGGCGTGCTGGCGGCCGTGGTGCTGCTGGCGGCCTCCGGCTTCGGCGTGTTCCGTATCGCTAAGGGCGCGCAGAGTATCGAAGGCACGTTCGACGCCGACCCCGGCACGTTCGTGCAGCACGACATCATCTTCATCCTCGACACGTTCGAAGACCCCGCCGGCGGCAGCGCGCAGTACGCCGTCGTGCCCATCGGCGGGCAGCTCGTGGCCTTCCGCTTCCCCGCGCGGTGGGACGCCTCGGTCAAGACCATCGCCGATGCGACCACCAGCGTCCTGCAGGGCCAGAGCTACTCCATCGACAGCTTCATCCGCGTCACCGGCACGGTCAAGGCCATGCCGGAGGCCGTCTCGTCCGAGATCTACAGTTGGTACACGGACAACCATGACTATCTGCAGAAGATCGGCGCGATCGGCGACAGTGACGACGCGGCCGACTACCTGCCCGACGCCATTGTGCGCGTGGACTACGTCGGCGGCATCCCGCAGGGCTGGGTCGAGGGGCTGACGGTCGCGGCCGTCGCCTGCCTGATCTATGCCATCGTCGTGTTCATCCGCATCCTCTGCGGCAAGTATGACGAGCAGAAGCTGCCGGACATCACGTTCGAGCTCGTGGACATGACGCCTGAGACCCCGGCCGACCCGGAAACCACACCGGAGGAGATCCCGGAGGCCGCAGCCAAGCCGGAGACCGCTCCGGAGGAAACGCCCGAGGCCAAGCCGGAAGCGGAAACCCCGGCCGAACCGGAAGCCCCGGAAACCCCGGCCGAGCCTGAAAAATCTGACGAAACCGAGGACACGCCCGATGCCTGAGCACAAACTGTGCGTGCCGTGCCTGTTCGGGCTCGAGGGCCCGCTCGGCAACGAGCTGCGCCATATGGGCCTGCGCAGCGTCATGCCCGAAAACGGCCGCGTGCGCTGCACGGGCACGGACGCGGACATCGCGCGCATAAACCTCCGCTGCCGCTTTGGCGAGCGCGTGCTGCTCGAGCTGGGCAGCTTCCCCGCCCCGACGTTTGACGCGCTCTTCGAGGGCGTGAAGGCCCTGCCGTGGGCGCAGTACCTGCCCGCGGACGCGGCCTTCCCCGTCAAGGGCTACAGTCTGGAGTCGGCGCTGCACTCCGTGCCCGACTGCCAGAAGATCATCAAAAAAGCCGTCGTCGAGTCGCTCAAGCAGCGCTATCATGTGACGTGGTTTGCCGAGACCGGCGCGCTGTACCAGATCCAGTTCTCGCTCGTGCACGACACGGCCACGCTCTATCTCGATACGACCGGCACGCCGCTGCACAAGCGCGGCTACCGTCCGGCGCACGTGGCCGCGCCCCTGCGCGAGACGCTGGCCGCCGCGCTCGTGGACATCGCGGGCTACCGCGGCCGGGGCGATTTCTGCGACCCGTTTTGCGGCAGCGGCACGATCGCCATCGAGGCGGCGCTGGCCGCCAAGGGCCGCGCACCGGGCATCGCGCGCGACTTTGCGGCCATGCAGTGGGCGTGGCTGCCGGCCGGGGTCTGGCCGCAGGCGCGCGAGGAAGCGCGCGCACGCGAGTTTCACGGCGAGTATCACATCTTTGCCTCGGATATCGACCCCCGCGCCGTCGCCATGGCGCGCGACAATGCCCGCCGCGCCGGCGTGGACGACTGCATCACCTTCGCGGTGGCGGACGCGCGGGAATTTGACCGCACGACCGACCGCGGCGTCATCGTCACGAATCCGCCCTACGGCGAGCGCCTGATGGAAAAGCGCGAGGCCGAGGCGCTCTACACCGCCTTCGGCGCGGCCTATGCCAAAACGGAGCACTGGCGGCTCTACCTGCTGAGCTCGCACACGGAGTTTGAGCGCGCGTTCGGCCGCCCGGCGGACAAGAAGCGCAAGCTCTACAACGGCACGCTCCGCTGCGACCTGTTCCAGTACACGAAAGACGTGTGAAGCCGCATATCCGACGCACGGCCGCATATATTTCACACCGGTAGTTAAAAAATCGCAAATATTCACGATTCCCCTCTTGCGCGTCCCCGCCGACCGGGGTATAGTAATGGTATTATTTTGTCGAAAGTGCAGGAATGGAGCTATGAAACATCTGTTCATCGTCAACCCCGTCGCCGGCGGCAAGGACCGGCATGAATACGTGGCCGAGCAGGCGCGCCTCGCGCTCGAGGGCAGCGCGGACGCCTATGAGGTCTACATCACGACCGCGCCCATGGATGCGTGCGCGAAGATCAAGGCCGAGGCCGCTTCCGGCGAGGAGCTGCGGGTATATGCCTGCGGCGGCGACGGCACGCTCAACGAGTGCGTCAACGGCGCCGTCGGGCACGATAACGTCGCCGTGACCCACTTCCCCTGCGGCACGGGCAACGACTTCATCAAAATGTTCGGCGAGGAAAAGGATCGCTTTTTCGACCTGAGCGATCTCGTGCGCGGCGAAGTGCGTCCGCTCGACGTGATGGAGTGCTGCGGGCGCTACGCGGTCAACATCTGCTCCGTCGGCATCGACGCGCGCATCGGCACCGAGGTGCACCAGTATCACGACAGCTATGTGCTGTCCGCCGTGGCCAACCTCTTCAAGGGCATCGCCCAGCCGCTGACCGTGCGCGGCTGCGGCATGGACTACAGCGGCGGCACGTCGCTCATCTGCGCGTGCAACGGCCGGTTCTACGGCGGCGGCTTCAACCCCATCACCGACTCCCGGCCCGATAACGGCAAGCTGGAGTTTCTCGTCGTGCGCGACGTGTCACGCCTGCAGTTCATCCGGCTCGTCGGCAAGTACGCCAAGGGCCGCTACCGTGAGTTGGAAAAATTCATCACCCATCTCGAGGGCGGTCATCTCGAGATCGACAGCGAGCAGGATCTCGTCGTGAACATCGACGGTGAGGCGCTCTGGAGCAAGCACGTAAACTTCGACCTCATCCCCGGCGGCGTGAACTTCCTCGTGCCGGCGAACATGGCCTTCTTCCACCCCGAGACCACGGGCGGCCACGAGACGCGCGAATTTGTCCACGCCTGACGAAAAAACGCGGTCACAAAACGTTTACAAAAAAATTTCGCCAGGGGCTTGATAATCCGAAAAATTGTGGTATAGTATGATGCGTTAGCACTCCGAGGAATTGAGTGCTAACGCATCGCTTTTTTGTATTCAATATTAGGAGGCATATAGATTATGAAACTCAAACCGTTGGCAGACCGTGTGATCCTCAAGCAGTTCAAGGCAGAGGAAAAGACCAAGAGCGGCCTGATCCTGGCAGCATCCGCGCAGGAGAAGCCCGAGATGTTCGAGGTCGTCGAAGTCGGCCCGGGCGGCATGGTGGACGGCAACGAAGTGAAGATGACCGTGGCCGCGGGCGACCGCGTGATCGTCGGCAAGTACTCCGGCACCACCGTGAAAGTGGACGGCGAGGAATATTCCATCGTGCGTCAGGGCGACATTCTGGCTGTCGTCGAGTAATCCAACCGCTTTGATTTTAGGAGGCTATCATTATGGCAAAACAGATCATTTATGGTGAAGAAGCACGCAAGGCGCTGCAGCGCGGCGTGGATCAGCTTGCAGATACCGTCAAGATCACCCTCGGCCCCAAGGGCCGCAACGTGGTGCTGGGCAAGAAGTTTGGCGCTCCGCTGATTACGAACGACGGCGTGACGATCGCAAAAGAGATCGAGCTCGAGGACCCGTTTGAGAACATGGGCGCGCAGCTCATCCGCGAAGTGAGCACCAAGACCAACGACGTCGCGGGCGACGGCACCACCTCCGCCACCGTTCTGGCGCAGGCGATGATCCGCGAGGGTCTGAAGAACCTGGCCGCCGGCGCCAATCCGATGGTCATGCGCCGCGGCATCCAGAAGGCGGCCGAAGCGGCTGTCGATGCCATCCGCACCAACTCCCAGCCCGTGAGCGGCAGCGGCGACATCGCGCGTGTCGGCGCGATCTCTTCCAGTGACGAGCACATCGGCAAGCTCATCGCCGAGGCGATGGAGAAGGTCAGCCAGAACGGTGTCATCACCGTCGAGGAGAGCAAGACCGCCGAGACCTATTCCGAGGTCGTCGAGGGCATGCAGTTCGACCGCGGCTATGTCACCCCGTATATGGTCACGGATAACGACAAGATGGAGGCCGTCATTGACGACGCGCTCATCCTCATCACGGACAAGAAGATCTCGAACATTCAGGAGATCCTGCCGGTGCTCGAGGCCGTGCTGAACGCGGGCAAGAAGCTCGTCATCATCGCCGACGACATCGAGGGCGAGGCGCTGGCCACCATCATCCTCAACAAGCTGCGCGGCACGTTCACCTGCGTGTGCGTCAAGGCCCCCGGCTTCGGCGACCGCCGCAAGGAAATGCTGCAGGATATCGCCATCCTGACCGGCGGCCAGGTTATCTCGACCGACCTCGGCATGGAGCTCAAGGACACCACGCTGGCTCAGCTGGGCCGCGCGCGTCAGGTCAAGGTCACGAAGGAGACCACGACCATCGTCGAGGGTGCCGGGGCCAAGGACGACATCCAGGGCCGCATCGCGCAGATCCGCGCCCAGATCGAGACGACGACCTCCGAGTACGACAAGGAGAAGCTGCAGGAGCGCCTGGCAAAGCTGTCCGGCGGTGTTGCGGTCATCAAGGTCGGCGCTGCGACCGAGACCGAGATGAAGGAAAAGAAGCTGCGCATCGAGGACGCGCTCAACGCGACCCGCGCAGCCGTCGAAGAGGGCATCGTGGCCGGCGGCGGCACGGCGTATGTCGTGGCCAGCAAGGCCGCACAGGCGACCGCTGCCAAGCTCTCCGGCGATGAGAAGACCGGCGCGAACATCATCGCAGCCGCTCTGCGCGCCCCGATCTGCCAGATCGCGGCCAACGCCGGTGTTGAGGGTGCGGTCATCCTCGACAAGGTCAGCAAGAGCAAGAGCGTCAACTACGGCTACGACGCCGCGCACGACACCTTCGGCGACATGATCGAAAACGGCATCGTCGACCCGACCAAGGTCTGCCGCAGCGCGCTCGAGAACGCCGCGTCCGTCTCCTCCATGGTCCTGACCACCGAGTCCCTCGTGGCCGACCTGCCCGAGAAGGCCGCTCCGGCCGCCCCGGCTGCCCCGGACATGGGCGGTATGTACTGATTCCCCCCTGCCCCTGCAAAACAACAGACAAAGCAAGATCCGGCGCCCGCGATGCGGGCGCCGGATTTTTTGCTGTCTGCTTTCTTCTCTATCCACGGTGCAGCAGGCTCGCCCGCTCACGCGCCGGGCCTGCGCCGGAAATGCCCGCCGCGTTCATTGCGGATCACATCGTCCAGCCGCTTGATCATGTCCCGCGGCATATACTCCGTCAGCGCCGCCCAGATGGACGGCCGATACTGAAAAATGATCCGGTCACGGCCGATTCGCGCCGCCTCGCCGCCATTTTGGGGTGCATACTCCGCCGGGTCCAGCGAGAAGTACAAAAACGGCATGGACATATAGGAAAAAGAGTACCCATAAAACCCATATGTACGAATTTCATCCCACCGAAGCGTAAAGCGCCCCCAGCGCGGGCTCCGGCAATGGATGCCTTCGGCATCAAAGCTGCAGCGCGTTAAAAGCCGACTAAATCCCTGCGGCTTATACGATAAAACGATCGTCAAAACAGCAGGACAGGTGATGATCAGAAAAAACGGAATCCAAGATGACACGTCATCAGATGCACAAAACGCCCAAACATCAAGTCCAATCACCAAAACATAATAAAAGCCAAGCCCTAGTAAGATAAAATAAGTCGTATAATTGTCATAGAGCTTGTACCGCTTCCGCTTCATCGCATCTCCCCGCCCATCCGTTTCGGTCTCTGCGCCCATTCTACACACCCGCGCGCGGACTGTCAAACCGGGCAAAAAAACAAAGCCTGACGCAAAGCGTCAGGCCTCGTAAGGTTGGCTCAGCCCCGGGCGGGCTGACAGCGTGCTACCGGTTAACAGCACACAAAAAATCAATTACTTGTTCGGGCACATGGATCTGAACTTCTCGGCCATTTCGCGGTCCCAGCCCCACTGATCATGCAGCCATCCGAGGAAGCAAAACGGGCAATCCCAAATCATGAATTTTACTCTCCTTTCGTGTTTTGGAACAATTTTTATCAGTTCCAGAAAAATATTACCATAAATCGACCGTTTTTGTCAAGTATTTCTTTCCTTTTTGTAACAGATTCGTTTTTTATGCATTTTTTGATGCATCTGTCGGGAAACCGGCACTTGCGTCCACTGTTCCCAAAATGCACCAGATGCACGAACGCCCGCCGGATATCCGGCGGGCGTTGGGGATTCGGGATCTGGTTTACTTCGCGTAGTCGATGGCCTTGGTCTCGCGCAGGAGATTGACCTTGATCTGGCCGGGGTAGGTCAGCTCGTCCTCGATCTTCTTGGCGATGTCGCGCGCGAGCAGCACCATCTGATCCTCCGAGACCTCCTCGGGCTTGACCATGATGCGGATCTCGCGGCCGGCCTGAATGGCAAAGCAGTTGGCGATGCCGGGGAAGCTCTTGGTGACTTCCTCGAGCTTTTCGAGACGCTTGACATAGTTCTCGATGTTCTCGCGCCGGGCGCCGGGGCGCGCGGCGGAGATGGCATCGGCCGCCTGAACGAGGCAGGCGACGACGGTGTGGGCCTCCACGTCGCCGTGGTGGGCCTCGATGGCGTGGATGACTTCTTCCGACTCCTTGTACTTGCGGGCGATGTTGACGCCGATGGTCACGTGGCTGCCCTCGACCTCGTGGTCGATGGCCTTGCCGATATCGTGCAGGAGGCCGGCGCGCTTGGCGGTGGCCACGTCGACGCCGAGCTCGGCAGCGAGCAGGCCGGCAATGTGCGAAACCTCGATGGAGTGGTTGAGCACATTCTGGCCGTAACTGGTGCGGTACTTCATGCGGCCGAGCAGCTTGATAAGCTCGGGATGCAGGCCGTGGATGTTCGTCTCGAAAACGGCGCGCTCGCCCTCGGCCTTGATGGTGGCGTTGACCTCCTTCTGGGCCTTGGCGACCATTTCCTCGATGCGGGCGGGGTGAATGCGGCCGTCCTGAATGAGCTTTTCGAGCGCGATGCGCGCGACTTCGCGCCGCACGGGGTCGAAGCTCGAGAGCGTGATGGCCTCGGGCGTGTCGTCGATGATGAGGTCGCAGCCGGTGAGCGTCTCGATGGCGCGGATGTTGCGGCCCTCGCGGCCGATGATGCGGCCCTTCATCTCGTCGTTCGGCAGCGGCACGACCGACACGGTCACTTCGCTGGCATGGTCGGCGGCGCAGCGCTGGATGGCGGTGGCGATGATCTCGCGGGCACGGGTATCGGCCTCATCCTTGTACTGGGCCTCGACCTCCTTGACCATGAGCGCCTGCTCATGCACGACGTCGTCCTTCAGGCTGTTGATGAGGAAGGCCTTGGCCTCCTCGACCGTATAGCCGGAGATCTTCTCGAGCAGCTCCATCTGGGTCTTTTTGAGCTGATTGATCTCATTCTGCTTGGTGTCGATCGCGGCGATCTTCTGGTTGAGGGCGTCCGTCTTTTTGTCGAGCGTATCCGTTTTGCGGTCGAGGGTCTCCTCCTTCTGCTGGAGGCGGCGCTCCTGCTTCTGCAGCTCCGCGCGGCGTTCCTTGACCTCGCGTTCGTACTCCGTCCGGCTCTTGTGGATCTCTTCCTTGGCCTCGAGCAGGGTCTCGCGCCGCTTGCTCTCGGCACTCTTATAGGCATCATTTATGATCTGCTTGGCCTTCTCTTCCGCACTGCCGATCTCGCGCTCCGAGACCTTTTTGCGGTAAAGTCCGCCAAGGATACAACCAACCACAAGCGCTGCGATGATACAACCGAGTGCTATTGGTAACGACATATGAAATTGTGATCCTCCGTTTCTTCAGATTTTTTCTACGATATTTTTTCAAGTTGGAAAAGGCGGGCCATCAAGCGCACCCGCCGGGAACATAACGATATTCGTGTCGGCGCTCCATCCGCCGCCAAAAATATAATCACATTATTCTAACTTTATTCCGGACAGTTGTCAAGTGCTGCCGCCCCTCCGGCGGATTCTTTTCTGGACAGGGCCGCCGCGCTGTACTATAATATAGACCATCCGGCATTCCGGCGAAGGGAGGGGCAGCGCATGGCAGCGCTCCGGTACATTCTGCTCGCAGCCGCCATCACGCTCACGCTCACGCTGCTGGCGCATCTGGTTTTGCCCGCACGCGGCCCTATCCCCCGGCGCACGGGCCGCCGCGGCGGGCTTGGCATCGCGGCGCTGACGGCGGTGTACGCCGTCGCAGCATTCTTTAGCCTCGGCTCTGCGCGCGACCCGCAGCAGTTCTGCTCGTTCGAGGCGGGGGAATCCGCCGTGCTCGCGCTCGAGCGCGAGAGTGAAATTTCCGCCGTGTGGTACTACCCCGGTTTGTCGACCGGCGAATACACCCTCGCCTATTCGACCGACGGCGTGACCTTCACGCCCGCCGGAACGATGCCGCAGGGCTACGCCGACCTCTTCAAGTGGCTTCAGCCGGAAATGGCCGACACCGCGCCCGCAACGGCGGCCTATGTGCGCATCACGGCGAGCGCGCACGTGGAGCTCGGCGAGCTCGCACTCTACGACCCGCAGGGCAGCCGCATCGGCGTGCGCGCCATCACCGGCCCTGCGAGCGCGGACGCGCTCTGCGACGAAGCGGACACCGTGCCCGCCGCGTCCACGTACTACAACAGTACGTATTTTGATGAGATCTACCACGCACGCACGGCCTATGAGCACCTGCGCGGCGTGTATCCGTATGAAGTCTCGCACCCGCCGCTCGGCAAGGAGATCCTCTCGCTCGGCATCGTGCTCTTCGGCATGACGCCGTTCGGCTGGCGCTTCATGGGCACGCTCTTCGGCGTGGCCATGCTGCCGCTGATGTGGGATCTGCTGCGCCGGATGTTCCGCGACGACCGCGTGGCCCTGTGCGGTGCGGCGCTGCTGGCGTTCGACTTCATGCACCTGACGCAGACGCGCATTGCAACGATCGACAGCTTTGCGACGTTTTTCATCCTGCTCATGTACCTGTTTTTGTACCGGTACTTCACGGAGGGGCGGCTGCGCCACCTCGCCGCCTGCGGCGTCACGTTCGGCATCGGCGCGGCCACGAAGTGGACGTGTCTCTATGCCGGGGCGGGCCTCGGCGTACTCTGGGTGCTGCACTGGATCTTTTCCGGTGTACAGGCGCACCGGGACGGTGACGGCCGCCGGTATGCGCACCGCCTGCTCGGCAACATCGGCTTCTGCCTCGTGTTTTTCGTGCTCGTGCCGGGCATGATCTATTACGCGAGCTATTACCCCTACGGCGCGGCGCGCGGTCTGCACGGCGCGGGCATGTACTTCACGCGCGAATACGCCGCCATCGTGCTGGAAAACCAGCGCTTCATGTTTACCTATCATTCCGGCCTTGTCGCCACGCATCCGTATTCCTCGCGCTGGTGGCAGTGGCTGCTCGACCTGCGGCCGATCCTCTACTACCTGTCGTATGGCGATGGGACGGTATCGACCATCGGCGCGTTCGTCAATCCCCTGCTGTGCTGGGGCGGGCTGCTGGCGCTGCCTGTGCTCGCATACCGCGCGGCGAAGCGCGACCGCACGGCGCTGTTTCTCCTCGTCGGCTATCTGGCGCAGGTGCTGCCGTGGGTGTTCATCTCACGCCTGACGTTCGAATACCACTACTTCGCGGCGACGCTCTTTCTCGTGCTCGCGCTCGGGTACGTGTTCGACCGGCTGCGGCAGCGCGGCTATCTCGGCATCGTGTATGCCTTCACGGCGGCAAACGGCGTGCTCTTCGCGCTGTTTTTCCCCGTGCTCACGGGCGTGACGATCCCGCGCGACTATGCATGGAATGTGCTCAAATGGCTCCCGGACTGGCCGTTTTAACGCCGGGGAAATTACAGAAATCGAGGTATTGTTTATGATTGCGATCGGATGTGACCACGGCGGTTTTGCCCTCAAGCAGGAGGTCATGCGCCATCTCGACGAGCTGGGCCTTGCCTACAAGGACTTCGGCACGTACAGCGAAGAGAGCTGCGACTACCCCATCTACGGCGAGGCCGTGGCCCGCGCCGTCGCGGACGGGGAGTGCGAGCGCGGCATCCTCATCTGCGGCACCGGCATCGGCATCTCCATCTCCGCCAACAAGGTCAAGGGCATCCGCGCCGCCCTGTGCGGCGACTGCTACTCCGCCGAGATGACCCGCCGCCACAACGATGCGAACATCCTCGCCATGGGCGCGCGCGTGCTCGGCCCGGGCCTCGCGCTCAAGATCGTGGACACGTTCCTCAACACCGAGTTTGAGGGCGGCCGCCACGCGCGCCGCATCGCCCTCATCAGCGACATTGAAAACCGCGGCTGACGCCGCCTGACCCAAAGGAGGTGTGCCGATGCGCGCCCATCGCAACGACGTTTACCGCGCCCGGCGCAGCCGGGGCAAGGCCTGGCCGGTGATCTTGTGGATCCTCGCCGGGCTGATCGTGCTGGCGGTGATTTTGTTCTTCGCCGGCCAGAAATACATTGTCTATGACAGCGACGGCTCTCTGCACGTCGTCTTCCCCATCATGGAGACGGCCGCCCCCGTCACCGAGAGCGGCCAGCCCGAGACGGTCGACACCGAGCTCGTGCTCGAGGACCCGGACTATTCCGGCATCGTCTCCGACGCAGGCAAGGGCCTCACCGAGCTGCACGGGCAGTATCTGACGGCCGACAAGATCACGCCCGACGGGCTCACGCGCGCGGCCTCCGCCGTGAAGGCGGCGGGCGGCAACGCCCTCGTGCTGCAGATGAAAGCCCCCGGCGGCACACTGAGCTGGAAGTCCGGCGTCTCGGACGCCGCGGCCTACGGCGTCAACGGCACGGCCGAGCTTGCCGACGCGATCCAGACCGTCAAGGGGCAGAACATCTACCTCGTCGCCGTCGTGAGCACGTGCGTCGACACGCTCATGGCCGAGCGCTACGCCGCCACCGCGCTGCAGACCGCGTCCGGCAGCGCGTACACCGACAGCTCCGGCGGCTGGGTCGACCCGTACAACACGTTCATCCGCACCTACCTCGTCAGCCTCTGCAAGGAGCTGCACGACCTGGGCTTTGACGAGGTCGCGTTCTCGTACCTGCAGCAGCCGCTGTCCGACACGGAGGTCAAATATGCGTCCCAGAGCGGCACGCCCTCGCGCACGGACGCGGTCGTGTCGCTGGCAAAGTACCTGCGCGCGAACCTGACCGCCACGGGCTTGCGCGTGAGCACCATCGTGAGCGCGGACTCTATCCTGCAAAGCAGGGCCGCGCAGTCCGGGCAGGACATGGCGGTGTTCCCGAAGCTGTTTGACCGCGTGTGCGTGTTCGCCTCGGCCGATAACGTCGCCACGCTCCAGAGCGCCATCGCGGCCGACAGCAGCTTTGACGCCGCGACGCGCTTCGTGCCGTTTCTCGCCAAGGCGCCGGAATCCGGCAGCTATGTCACCACCGGGTGAGCCCCGGCCCATCAAAGAAACCCCCGCCCGGCGTGACCGAATGGTCACGCCGGGCGGGGGTTTTGTGTACGCACGATCAAAGCGCCGCTTCGCGCCGGACAAGAAAGCGCGATCTTCTCAGTCAGCCGTTTCTTGGGTGACGACGGGTTTCCCCTCTGCATCCAGCAGCGGCGTCAATCCGCCCGCATATCCGCTGACGATAAAGAGATAATTCACGCCGGTCTCTTTGTCCACATAGATCGTTTTTGCGCTCATAAAGCCGCCTTCCTGATATACGATCTCAAACCGCTTTTCTTTTTGCATTTTGTCTGGCCTCTGCATTTTGATTTGCGTCCTGCGTTCCTCTTGCCATGCAGCCGCGCGCTATCTGTCCCAGCAGGTCTGTTTGTCCGCCTCCGTGATCGGCCGAATGACCCTACACGGATTGCCGACAGCGACCGAATCGCTCGGAATGTCTTTGACGACGACGCTGCCGCCCCCGATCACGACATTGCTCCCGATCGTGACGCCGGGCATGACCTGCACACCGCCGCCGATCCACACATGATCGCCCACGGTGATTGGGTAAGCATACTCCAGCCCCCGCTCGCGGCACTCGGCGTCGATTGGGTGGCCGGCCGTGTAAAACCCGCAGTTTGGCGCCACGAACACGTGCTCGCCGAACGTCACCGCGGCGCAATCGAGAATGACGAGATTGTGGTTGGCGTAAAAGTGCTCCCCGAGCCGGATGTTGTAGCCGTAATCGCACCAGAACGGGGCCGTCACGCAAAACGTCTCGCCCGTTTCCCCCAGAAGCCGCTGGAGGAGCTCCCGCATCCCGGCCGCGTCCGAGGGCCGCAGCTGATTGTAGGCATGGCACAGCTCCTTAGCCCGCACACGGTCGGCGCAGAGCGTGCTGTCGTCGGCGTCATATAGCATCCCGCGCAGCATTTTCTCCTTCTCAGTCATGGTCATTCCTCCCGTAAATTCCGCCTCCCGGCGCGCTGTGTCTCATCTTACCACACATCCGCGCGCAGCACAACCGCAGCCGCAGCGGTCAGTTCCGCTGCGGCTGCGGTCTGCTTTCTTCCCCGCGTATCTTACTCCTTCGGCTGCTTGACGGCGAAAATGTGCATCGCCATGCCGAGACCCGTCACGCCGCAGAACACGCGGTGCATGACGCGCGCCTGCTTCGGGCCGATTTTCTTGGCCGCGGCGTGCGTGTAGTTCAGGCCGAGGATGCCTGAGCCGATGACCGACCCGCTGACGACGGCGGGCACGTCCGTCTTGCCCGTTGCAAACGCCTGCACCGTGTGTACGCCCGCGCCGAGGCACAGCAGCCCCGCGCCCGCGCCGTGGATGAGCATGCGCAGCTTGTAGTGTGCTTTGCCCCACTTCGTGTGCTTGAGCACGGCCTCCGCGCCGTCGATGGCGTAGCCCGCCACGCCGATCCACGGCCAGATTTTCTGGTACTTGCCGAGGGTGTTCATGATCTTGCAGTCACATTTTTTCATGGTCGAGTGCCTCCTGAGCATTCATTTTTGGTTCTATCTGCAGCCCGGCGCGCAGCCGGGACAGGGCTTCGGGGTCATTTTCCACCTCGCGCGTGACGAGCACGACGAGCTGCGCGTCCGTGCAGCCGCTCACCGCCGCCAGACAGTCGAGCAGCCGCAGCGTCGCCGCGGCATACCGCACGGGAAAGACCACGTCACGGTCGTCGAGCGCGTCCATGCCGTGCCGCCAGACGATCGTCTGCGCGAGGCATGTCTGCTGCATGGGCGTCATTCTGGGCGGCGGGCAGGCAGGGAGCGCCGCCGCGCGCCGCAGCAGCTCCGGCCAGCGGGCATCGAGCGGCTCCGGGGACGCGAACGCCGCCGCCAGCGCCGCCGGCGGCATGGGCTCCGGCGCTGCATCGGCCGTCACCCCCGGCACATCCCCGGCGGCCAGCGCCGCGATGCGGTGCCGGTCGAGCAGGCGCTGCGCTGCGCACGCGAAAGCGCGCGCGGCCGCGAGATTTTCATACGCCGTGTGCTCCGGCCGCGCCAGCAGCGCAAGCACCCGGTCGCGTACCGCCGTGACGGCGGCCGTCAGCCGCCGCTCACGCACGCTAGGCACATACCCGTCGTCCGGCAGCGGCGCGGAGACAAACCGCAGGGGCGCGGAGCGCTCCAGCAGCCGCCGCGCGGCCTCCGGGCACGCGGGTGATAGCCCCTGCTCCACCCGGTCGCACAGCAGCACCTCCCAGCGCGGAAAATCCCGGCACGTGCGGCACAGGCTCTGCTCGCCGAGCGTGCGCTGCAGCTCGCACAGGCCGTCGGCACACAGAAACGGGCAGCGCCCGTCCGTCTGCGCAAAGTACGTATCGCCCTCGCTGTCTACGCGCAGCACGCGCCGCAGCTTTGCCGCCAGCGGATGCTGCAGGCGCAGGTAAGCGTCCTGCGCGTCCGGATCGACAACAATCTCCCACGCGGCGCAGCACGTCTGCGGACATGCCCCGGCCAGGCACCGGAACGCAGTGTAGTCATCGGGTCGGGTCTGGTACATGGCGGCCTCCTTGCGCGTATTTTTTCTATTGTAACACATCGCGCGCCGCAGGAAAAGGGACGTTCAGCACTCCCGTGCGCAAAAAAACAGACGGACACCGAAATGTCCGTCTGTCTGTTGGTTTTTTGACCGGCCGGCAATTTACTGCTTGACCAGATCCATAAGGTTAATGATGCCGCGCGGGCAGATATCGGCGCAGTGGCCGCAGCCGACGCACTTGTCATAGTCGATCGTGGACACGAAGTTCTCGATCTTGATGGCTTCTGCCGGGCACTCGCGCTGGCACTTCATGCAGCCGATGCAGCCGACGTCGCAGATCTTGCGCGTGACGGCGCCCTTGTCCTGATTGCGGCAGCCGACGAGCACAGCCTGCTTATACGGCACCTTCTCGATGATTTTCTTCGGGCAGGCATCAGCGCAGGCCATGCAGCCGACGCACTTGTCGCGGTCGACCTTGGCAACGCCGTTGACGATGTGCATCGCGCCGAACTTGCAGGCTCTGGCGCAGTTGCCGAGGCCGATGCAGGCGAAGCGGCACTCCTTGTTGCTCTTGCCGCCGAACAGCATGGCAGCCTGGCAATCCTGGGGCCCTTTGTAGTTGAAGCGCTTGACGGCGACGCCCTCCGCGCCGGAGCACGGCACGAACGCGACCATCTTCTCCTCCGCGCCGGCGGAGACGCCCATGATCGCAGCGATCTTGTCGGCAGCTTCCTGGCCGCCGGCGACGCAGCAGTTGACCGGAGCCTGACCCGCCGCGACCGCAGCGGCATAACCGTCGCAGCCGGGGTAGCCGCAGCCGCCGCAGTTGGCGCCGGCGAGACACTCACGCACGGCCTCCTGCTTGGGGTCAACTTCCACATGGAAGATTTTAGCGGCGAACGCCAGCAGCGCGCCGAAAACAGCGCCCATGATGCCGAGGACGGCGATCCCTTCGAGAATCAAAGTAAAATCCATATTTCAGCCCTCCTTAGCCGATCTTCATGCCGGAGAAGCCCATGAAAGCCAGGGCCAGCAGACCGGCGGAGACGAGGCAGATCGGGAAGCCCTCAAAGCTCTCCGGATAGTCGGCAAACTCGAGCTTCTCGCGCACGCTTGCGAACAGGCAGATGGCGAGCATGAAGCCGAGGCCGCCGAACACACCGTAGACCACGCTCTGCACAAAGCCGAAGCTGTACTGCGTGTTGAGCAGCACGACGCCGAGCACGGCGCAGTTGGTGGTGATCAGGGGCAGGTAGATGCCGAGCGCGGAGTACAGGGACGGGATGGACTTTTTGAGGAACATCTCGATGAACTGCACGAGCGCGGCGATGACGAGGATGTAAGCGATCGTCTGCAGGAAGCCCAGGCCGAGCTTGACGAGCAGGCAGTTGACGAGCCAGCAGATGGCAGACGCCAGGCCCATAACGAACGTGACGGCGAGACCCATGCCGGCGGCGGTGTCGATCTTGCTCGAGCAGCCGAGGAACGGGCAGCAGCCGAGGAACTGCGAGAAGATGAAGTTATTCGTCAGCACGGCGCTGAGGATGATGGCAAAAATACTGGTCGTAGAACTCATGTTATGCCGCCTCCTTTTCCTGCGCTGCGAGCGCTTTTTCCTTGGCTTCCTTCTTCTCGGCAGACTTGCGCAGCGCGTACTGCATGAGCGCAATCAGGCAGCCGAGGGTGATAAAGCCACCGATCGGGAGCGTGAGCACGAGCGCGCCGTACTCGGACGGGAAGATCTGAATGCCGTTGCCGGTGCCGATGACACCGTCGATGGTGTTGATGATGCCGGTGCCGAACGAGCCCTTGCCGAGCAGCTCACGGATGACGCACATGGCGATGAGCACGAGCGTGTAGCCGAGGCCCTGGAAGATGCCGTCGAAGAACGACGGGCCGACGGGGTTTTTCTGGCAGAACGCCTCGGCGCGGCCGATGATGATGCAGTTAACAACGATCAGCGGGATGAACACGCCCAGAGACGCGCTCAGCGCGGGAACGTAGGCCTGCAGCAGCAGGTCAACGATGGTAACGAAGCCCGCGATGACCAGCACGAAGATGGCCAGACGGATATCGTTCGGAATGACTTTGCGGATGAGGGAAATGACCACATTGCAGCAGGTCAGAATGACGAGCACGGACAGGCCCATGCCGATGCCGTTGAAGAGGCTGGTCGTGATGGCCATGGTGGCGCACATGCCGATGAGCTGCACGAGGACCGGGTTATTGGTAATGAGGCCTTCCTTGAACTGTTGTTTGATATTCATGTTTCAGCCCTCCTTAACCCAGCGACTTGGCCGCGTTGATGACGGTCTGCACTTCGGTAACGACGGCGCGGGACGTGATCGTCGCGCCGGAGATGGCGGTGATGTCGCCGCCGTCTTTGGCAAGCTTCATACCGTCGCCCTGGCCGACGAGGTTGTCGCGCCAGGCGCCTTCGTTCGTGTCCGCCGCCTTGGCGCCGAGGCCGGAGGTCTCGGAGTGCTTGGTGACGTACACGCCGGTGCAGTTATAATCATCGTCCAGGCCGACGACCATGGTGATCATGCCCTGCGCGCCGGAGAACGTGGTCTCGGCGACGTAGCCGGCCTGCTGGCCGCCGGTGGTGGCGGTGCTGAGCTTGGTGATGGTGCCGTCGTTCTCAAAATCGGCCTGCTCGGTGTATTCGTCGGCCGCGAGGACGTTGGCATATGCTTTCTTGGTCGTCTCGGCCGCGCGCATGGCGATGGTGTCCTTCGTCAGCTCATTGACGAGACCGAGGGCCAGCGCCATGATGGCGGACACGGCAAAGAGCACGAGCGCGAGCTTGATGATCTGGCCGCCGCCGGATTTCTTTTCAGTCTTTTCAGCCATTTGCAGCAGCCTCCTTTGCTTCTTTCTTCGCAGCCTTTGCAGCGGCCTTCTTGGCCTTGACGTCCTCACGGCTGACGCCGAACTGACGGCGCTGGGTGTGCTTGTCGAACATCCATGCGCAGCAGTTCATGATGAGGATGGCAAAAGAAACGCCCTCCGGGAAGCCGCCGAACACGCGGATGAGCACGGTCAGCGCGCCGCAGCCGACGCCGTAGATGATGCGGCCGGGAGCGGTGACGGGGCTGGTGCTGTAGTCGGTCGCCATGAAGAACGCGCCGAGCAGCAGGCCGCCGGACAGGAGGTTGTCGAGCATCCACTCGACGTGGGTGTAGCCGCCGCCGTTTTTGCTTCCGAAGATGAGCGTCAGCAGCGCGACGGTGCCGATGAACGACACGGGGATGTGCCAGGTGATGACCTTGCGGCACAGCAGGTACACGCCGCCGATGAGCAGCGCGAGCGCGCTGACTTCGCCGAGGCAGCCGGGCATGGTGCCGAGGAACATGGACTTATAAGTGAAGTACTGCGGCAGCGCCTCGCCGGCCTTCATGTAGCTGAGCGGGGTGGCCATGGTGGTCGCGTCCGCGCCGATGACGGACGTCAGGCTGCCGGGCACGACCCAGGTGGTCATGAACAGCGCGTAGGAGGCGAGCAGGAACGCACGGCCGGCGAGCGCCGGGTTGAGGAAGTTCTTGCCGATGCCGCCGTAGAGCTGCTTGACGACCACGATGGCGAAGAACGCGCCGATGATCGGCAGCCACCACTTGCAGTTGGCCGGCAGGGTGTACGCGAGCAGGATGCCCGTGACCACGGCGGACAGGTCGCCGATGGAGTCGGGCTTTTTCATGAGCTTGCGGTAAGCCCACTCAAAGAACACGCACGACACGATGGACACGGCCAGCGGGATGAGCGCCTGCGCGCCGAACTGCCACACGCCGACGCACAGCGCCGGGAGCAGGGCGATGATCACGTCGAGCATGATCTCGCGCGTGCCGCGCTTGGCGCGAACCTGAGGCTGATAGGCAGCGTCAAAGGTATATTCTTTCGGTGTCATTTCGTTTCAGCCTCCTTTGCAGCGGCTTCCGCGCGGGCCTTTTCTTCGGCCGCGCGGGCGGCGAAGAGAAGCTTCGCGGTCTTGAAGGTATGGGTCAGGGGCAGACGGCCCGGGCAATTGTACGAGCAGCTGCCGCACTCGAAGCAGTCGAGAATGTGATACTTCTGCATATTCTCGAAGTCGCGCTTCTGGTAGTACTTATACATGTACAGCGGCTCGAGCTTCATCGGGCATACGGTCAGGCACTTGCCGCAGTGAATGCACGTCGGGTTCTCGACGGAGCGGTCTTCCTTGTCGGTGAAGAACAGGATGCCCGCGGTGCCCTTAATGTTGGGCGCCTCGAGATTCGTGGCGATCAGGCCCATCATGGGGCCGCCGAGGACGATCTTCTTCGGCTCGACGACGAAGCCGCCGCACTGCTCGACGATGTAGCTGAACGGAGTGCCGAAGCGGCACTGCAGGTTGTAGGACTTATCGCCCATGGCGCTGCCGGCAACGGTGAGGACACGCTCGATGCTGGGCATGCCTTCGTAGCAGGCGCGGTAGATGGCGTAAGCCGTCTGGGTGCTGATGACGTTGCAGCCGACGCCGGACGGCAGGCCGCCGGGCTTGACCTCACGGTTCGTGATGGCCTTGATCTGCATCTTCTCAGCGCCCTGCGGGTACTTGACGTTCTCCGGCACGATCTCCACGCCGTACTGCGCGGGGTTTTTGGACAGGAGCAGGTCGATGGCGTCCTGCTTGTTCTTCTCGATGCCGTAGTAAGCCTTGTCGAGGCCGGACGCGATGCGCGCCAGCTCGATGCCCTTGAGCAGCTCCTCGGGGTGGTTCTTCATGGTCAGGTGGTCGCCGTTGAGGTACGGCTCGCACTCTGCGCCGTTGATGATGAGGGTATCGACTTTGCCAAGGCCGCCGCGGATCTTGAACGCGGTCGGGAACATGGCACCGCCGTGACCGACGATACCGGCCTCGCGGATGCGGTCAAGGATGGCTTCGGGATCCTTCATCTGCTCGGGCGTCAGGGGCGCGAGATCCGTGCAGGGGGTGTCCTGGAAGTCATTTTCGATCACGATCGCGGGGATCATATCGCCCAGGGGGTGGGGTCTCGGCTCGATGGCGATCACCTTACCGGAGACCGTCGCGTGGATGGGAGCGGAGACGGGTGCCGGATTGTCAGCGATCTTCTGACCCATCTTCACATAATCGCCCACCGCGACCAGCGGTTTGCAGGGTGCGCCGATATGCTGCATCATCGGGAGCACGACCTGCGGCGGAGGAGCAATGACGGTCACCGGGACATCCGGCGCCTTCATGTAGTTGGGATGAACTCCGCCATGAAACTTAAAGGGCATTTGCATCACCTCTCTATTTTTTGACCCACATATATTAGCACGCCAACCTAATTTCGTCCACCAAAAATGGCGGAAAAACATCAAATTGTACTAATTTAAATATTAACGAACCTGCAAAAAAGCTGACAAATCCAACATTTCCGGAAACTTTGCAACATTTTGTGCATATTGGTTGGATTTTTCGCCGCCGCGGTCCGCAGCGCGGAAAAAAATCCGCGTCCGGGGCTTAACAAGCGCGGAAAAATCCTGTAAAATAAATAGCAAATGCGCTGCCGGCGCGCCGCCGGCAGAAAGGAGGCCACGTTATGCTGACACCCTGGGCGGATACGCTCGACCGCGCGCAGCCCCTGCCGGAGTATCCCCGGCCGCAGATGGTGCGCGACAGCTACCTGAATCTCAACGGCCCGTGGAGCTACGCGATCACGACGAGCGCGAACAAGCCCGCGCAGGCCGACGGCACGATCCTTGTGCCCTTCTCGCCCGAGAGCGAGCTGTCCGGCGTGGGACACGTCCTGCAGCCGGAGGAATACCTGTGGTACATCCGCACGGTCACGCTGCCGGACGGATTCAACGTCGGCCGCGTGCTGCTGCACTTCGGCGCGGTCGACCAGACCGCGACCGTGTGGTGCAACGGCGTGGAGCTGGCCACGCACACGGGCGGCTACCTGCCGTTCACGGTGGACATCACCGAGGTGCTGGCCAAGGAAAACACGATCCTTGTGTGCGTGCGCGACGCGACGAACAAGTCCCAGCTCCCGCGCGGCAAGCAGACGCTGCACCCGCACGGCATCTGGTACACGCCGCAGAGCGGCATCTGGCAGACGGTCTGGCTCGAGAGCGTGCCGCAGAACTACATCCGCTCCCTGCACGTGACGCCGCTGTTTGACGCGCATCAGGTGGAGATCACCGTCGAGGGCGAAGGTCAGTGCATGATCGACCTCGAGGGCAAGCGCTTCACGTTCCCCGCGGGCGTGCCGGCGCACGTGCCGGTGCAGTCGTTTCGCCCCTGGTCGCCGGAGCACCCGACGCTCTACCCCTTCAGCGTGACGCTCGGGGACGACACGGTCTACAGCTACTTTGCCATGCGCAAGTGCAGCGTCGAGACGGACAAGGACGGCGTGCGCCGCCTGTTTCTCAACGGCAAACCGTATTTTCACAACGGCCTGCTCGACCAGGGCTACTGGCCGGACGGACTCTACACCGCGCCGAGCGACGACGCGCTCGTCTACGACATCCAGCTGGCCAAGGACATGGGCTTCAACATGCTGCGCAAGCACATCAAGGTCGAGTGCGACCGCTGGTACTATCACTGCGACCGGCTGGGCATGCTCGTCTGGCAGGACATGCCCTGCGGCGGCAGGCGCTACGACCCGCTCATCGTCTCGACCCCGCTCGTGACGGGCTGGCATCTCGACGACAGCTGGTATCCCCTCTTCGGCCGCACGAACGTGACGGCGCGCAAGGCGTTTTTGAACGAGCTGCGCGACATGGTCACCACGCTCTACAACCACCCGTGCATCGCCGTGTGGGTGCCGTTCAACGAGGGCTGGGGTCAGTTTGACAGCCAGACGGCCGTGCAGGTCATCCGGTCCGTGGACAAGACGCGCACGATCGACCCGGCCAGCGGCTGGCACGATCAGGGCTTCGGCGATGTGCGCAGCCTGCACGTGTATTTCCAGAAGTACAGGTTCCAGCCCGATAAGCTCGGCCGCGCCACGCTGCTGTCGGAGTTCGGCGGCTATGTCCACCGCGTCGAGGGCCACGCCATCGGCGGCAAAAGCGTCGGCTACAAGACGTGCGACGCCCCGCTCTCGCTCGAGTACGCGCTCCAGGCGCTCTATGACGAGCAGATCCGCCCCGCCATCGCGCAGGGCCTCAGCGCCGCGGTGTACACGCAGCTGAGCGACGTGGAGCACGAGCTCAACGGTCTCGTGACCTATGACCGCAGCATCGTGAAGCTCCCGGTACAGACACTGCACAAGATCTTTTATATCGAAAACGAGTGAAAAAAGGCCGCCCGCTGCGATCGCAGCGGGCGGTTGATTTTTCTGTTTTGGGAGCGCTCAGTACGCCACGCCCCAGTAGATCATGCACTTGGCGGGCTTGCCGCACACGGGGCACACGTCGTCGAGGTGCTCCTGCTCGAACGGGATGCAGCGGCTGGACATGCCGGCCTTGTCCTTCATCTCGAGCTCGCAGGCGAGGTCGCCGCACCACATGGTCTTGATGAAGCCGCCGTTTTTCTCCTGCAGTTCCTTGGCCTCGGCCAGCGAGTGCGCGGCATAGGTGTGCTCGTCGAGGTTGCGCTTGGCCTTGTCGAACAGGCCCTGCTGCACGGTCTCGAGCAGCTCAGGGATGCGCGCCTCCAGCTCATCGAGCGCGACGGTGATCTTCTCGCCGTTGTCGCGGCGGACGGCGACGCAGCGGCCGGCCTCGATGTCCTTCGGGCCGATCTCGACGCGCAGCGGCACGCCCTTCATCTCCCAGTTGGCGAACTTCCAGCCGGGGCTGTTGTCGCTGAAGTCGCCCTGCGCGCGCAGGCCGGCGGCCTTCAGGCGCGCAACGAGCTCCTCGGCCTTCTCGGTCACGCCGGGCTTGTGCGCCGCGATGGGCAGCACGATGACCTGGATCGGCGCGATGTGCGGCGGCAGGACGAGGCCGCTGTTGTCGCCGTGGGTCATGATGAGGCCGCCGATGACGCGCGTGGACAGGCCCCACGAGGTCTGGTGCGGGTAGACCTGCTGGTTGTTCTTGTCGGTGTAGGTGATGTCGAACGCGCGGGCGAACCCGTCGCCGAAGTAGTGACTCGTGCCGGACTGGAGCGCCTTGTGGTCGTGCATCATGCACTCGATGGTGTAGGTGTTTTCGGCACCGGCGAACTTCTCCTTGTCGGTCTTGTTGCCGCGGATGACAGGCATGGCCAGCTCCTGCTCGCAGGTCTCGGCATAAATTTCGAGCATCTGCAGCGTCTCCTTGCGGGCCTCGGCCTCAGTGGCGTGCAGGGTGTGGCCCTCCTGCCAGAGGAACTCACGCCCGCGCAGGAACGGGCGGGTGGTCTTTTCCCAGCGCATGACGCTGCACCACTGGTTATACAGGCACGGCAGATCGCGCCAGCTATGCACGATGTGGCTCCAGTGCTGGCAGAAGAGCGTCTCGGACGTCGGGCGCACACACAGGCGCTCCGGCAACTCTTCGCTGCCGCCCATCGTGACCCACGCGCACTCGGGCGCGAAGCCCTCGACGTGGTCCTTCTCCTTCTGCAGCAGGCTCTCGGGGATCAACATCGGCATGGCCACGTTCTGGTGGCCGGTCGCCTTGAACTTGCCGTCGAGTATCTTCTGGATGTTCTCCCAGATGGCGTAGCCATACGGGCGCATGATGAACAGGCCCTTGACATCGGAATAGTCCACGAGCTCCGCCTTGATGCACACGTCGGTGAACCACTGGGCGAAGTCGACTTCCATATCGGTGATCTGCTCGACCTTTTTTTCTTTGGCCATAAGCGCAACACTCCTCTGTATGCCGCGCAGAGATCCCGCGCGGGCGTATTCATAATGTATGGGGTAACTTATATAGTGTATAGAATCCGCCGCCGCTTGTCAAGCGCCAAGCAGCTCCTGCACCGCGAAAATTCCGATCATGACGGCGATGAGAAAGTACATCACGACCGCGGCGACGGAGTGCCGCGCCGGCCGGCGGTCAAACAGCTGGCCCACGCACCAGAACACGAGCAGGCCGGTGCCGATCCAGTAGACCGGGTTGAGCGCGACGGCCATGACCGTCACCTCCACGATCAGCAGTGCGAACACCGCGATCTGCCACGTGCGGATGCGCCGCGCGCGGCTGTTGCAGTAGATCTCGCGCCAGGCATCTGAAAGCTCGCGGCGCTGGCGGCGGAAAAACGATTCGCGCGGCTTTTTCGGCGCGGGCTCGCCCGTTTCGGCCGGCGTTTCGGCCGTCTCGGGCACAGTTTCGACGGTTTCGGCCGCGGTTTCGGGTTCCGTTTCGGTGTAGGGGCGCTCTTGTTCCATGCGTTCCACTCCTTTCCGGTTTTTCGGAAAACCGGTCCTTTTTCCTCAGGATACCCCGCCGCAGAGCGCCTGTCAAGGGCCGGATCGCGGCCGAAAAGTGCATTTCGGGCTTGACCGCACACCATTCGTGCAATATAATGTGTAAATTAGAGATGCTATTTCAAGATGCAATTGAACCCCTTGGAGGTGACCATCTATCAACAGACAGAGTTACATGGCGGAAATCAGCAGCCTGCTTGGCCTGATTACCGACGACAATACCCGTCAGGCGCTCATCGCGCAGATGGAGAACATGTTTGACAACGCGCCCGATGAGGAGCGCCTCATTCAGGAGATCGGCAACCCGACGAAGGTGGCCGTTGCCCTCATCCGCTACGCCGACAGCGGCAAGATCACGCCGGCCGCCGCGCCCGTGGTCGCGCCCGAGCAGGTGCAGCCCAAGCGCGCGCCGCAGCCGCGCCCGCGTGCCGAGCAGTACCGCCCTGCCGCTGCAGCCGCCGCGCAGACTCCCGCCTCGGCGATGTCGTTTCAGGGCATCCCGGAGGAGCCGGCCGCCGCGCCCGTGCTCGACGGTCAGTTCTCGTTTGACGAGCAGCCCGAGGAAGGCTACTATGACGAGCAGCCCGCCGACGACGGCTACTATGACGAACAGCCCACGGACGACGGCTACTACGACGAGCAGCCCGCCGGTGACGACGGCTACTACGATGAGCAGTCCGCCGACGACGGCTACTATGACGAACAGCCCACGGACGACGGCTACTACGACGAGCAGCCCGCCGGTGACGACGGCTACTACGACGAACAGCCCGAAGGCGATTATGACGACCCGAACTACGCCACCGACGGCGAGGAAGGGTATTATGACGAGGCCTATTACGAGGACGAGCCGGCCTACAAGACGAACGTCTTTCTGGCGATCCTCTACACGCTCGGCGCGATCGTGATCGGCGTGCCGGTGCTGGCCGTGCTGCTGGTGCTGGATCTGGCCGTGCTGGCCATCGGCGTCGCGTGCGGTGCCGGCGGCGTGGGCCTGATCGCAACGGCCTTCATCGGCCTGCCCATGGTGGCGGATATGCTCATCCTGCTCGGCGGCGGCGCCGCCGTGATCGCCATCGCGCTGGTCGTGATCTGGCTGGCCATCTGGCTGTTCATCCGCATGGTCATCGGCTGGGTCCGGCTGCTTGTGCGCCTGGGTAAGCGCTGGTGCAGAAAGGAGATCGCCGCATGAAAAAAGCCTGGAAAACCATTCTCATCATCGCGCTGTGCGTCCTGATCGTCGGCGAGATCGTGCTTGGCGTCGGTCTTGCGACCGGCGGCAGCCCCGACCGCATCTGGGAAGCGGCGTATGAGCACTACGACATCGGTGCGATCTTCGCCCTCATCAAGTCCTCCGGCATCGCGGACCTGCTGGCGAGCATCGGCCTGTAAGAAAAGCAAAACATGAGGCGGCGAGCATGGCTCGCCGCCTCATTTCATTTTATTTCATTTTAAAGAGCAGCACGCCGCCCGTCATCAGCGCGAGCCCCGCCCACTTGCTCCAGCCGAAGGCGAGCTTTTCCGTGCCCATGATGCCGAAGGCGTCGATGGCCGCGGCCGTGGCCAGCTGCGCGATGAGGATCGTCGCCACGGCGAGCGTCGGGCCGAGCCTGCCCATGCCGAGCATGACCGTGACCGTGATGGCCAGCGCCAGCACACCGCCGAACCAGCAGTATTTCGGTGCGGCGCCCAGCGCGGCAAAGCTGCCCGTGCGCCAGAACACCAGCACCAGCAGCGACAGCACCGCCGCCACGCACTGCACGAAGGCATTGGTCTCCATCGTACCGATGTGTTCGCTCAGGCACGTGTTCATCACGCCCTGAATGCTCATCGCCGCCCCGGCGAGGATGCACGCGAGAAATCCACCCAAAATTCATCGGCTCCTTCCGAATAATCCTTGCACTGCCGCGCGGAATGTGTTACACTGTGTCGTACCGAAAAACATTTGCCCGCAGCACGCGAACAAAGGAGGGGCTGTTTATGGCCGCAGGCAGCAAACCGAAATACTATCTCGTGGAGGCGAGCGTCCTGCCCGAGATCTTTGCCAAGGTGATCGAGGCCAAGGAGCTGCTCGAGACCGGCCAAGTGCGCACGGTGGCGGACGCCGTGGCACGCGTGGACATCAGCCGCAGCGCGTTTTATAAATACAAGGACTTCGTGTCCCCGTTTCAGGACATGTCGCGCGGCCATCTCGTGACGTTCAACCTCGAGCTGCTCGACCGGCAGGGCGTGCTGTCGTCCGTCCTTGCTATTTTTGCCGAAAACGGCGCAAATATACTCACCATCAACCAGAGCATTCCGACGAGCGGCGTCGCCCCGGTGACGATCACGGCCGCGACCGAGAACATGCAGACGACGATGGAGGCGTTCATGGCGGCGCTCAAAGCGGCCGAGGGCATCATCCGCGTGCACCTCATGGCCGGCTGACCACGAAAAACAAAAGCATCCCCGGACCGAAATGGTCCGGGGATGTCCGTCCGTTAAAAAGTCCGTGCCGAACTTTTTAACAGACGGACAGCAAAATCGGATTCGAGGCGGGCCTTGCCCCCTCGAGCTCCCCCGCTGCTCTGTTCGCTTTGCACTTGCGCGCAGGTTCCAACAGTTTTACAGCCCCGGGCCAATTACGGTCCGGGGCTGTTTTCGCTTCATATCGATTTATCTTTTCACTCGAGCAGCTGCGCGCGGCCGCCGTGCAGGCGGATCTTCCCGGCGCAGAAGCGCTTGACCGCCTCAGGCAGCAGCTTCCACTCCGCGTCAGTGAGCACGCGGCGCTTGAGCGTCGTGAGATCGTCGTCCTCAAGCACGGGCACGGCCTTTTGCAGCAGCACCGGGCCGACGCCGCCGTTCTCGTCCACGAGGTACGCCGTCGCCCCCGTGACCTTCAGGCCGCGGGCGAGCACCGCCTCATGCACCGCGTCGCCGCGCAGCGTCTCAAACGCCGGGATGAGCGACGGCTGCACCGCGATGACCTTGTTGTGGAAGCTCCTGGCCGTCTCGCGGCCGACGCCGGGATAAAACCCCGCGTTGATGACGAGCTCGATGTCCATGTCCTTGAGCTTGTTGCGGATGGCCATGTCGTACGACGTGTCGTTCGGGAACATGGCCGGCTCGACGACGACGGTCTCGATGCCGGCGTTGCGCGCGCGCTTGAGCGCGTAGGCATTGGCGTCGGACGAGATGACGGCGACGAGCTGCAGCTCCGGGATCTCGCCGAAGAACACGGAGTCCAGCAGACTTTGCAATTTTGTTCCCTTGCCGGAAACCAGAACAGCACTGCGGATCATTTTGCTCGTTTACTCCTTCCCAAGCAGCCGTGCGGCCGTGGCGCGGTTATTGTCCTCCTGACGGTTGAGCAGCTCGGTGCGGCGGCGCAGCTCCTCGCCTCTGCCGGCGAGCGCGACGGCCGAATCGATCAGGTCGGACAGGTCCTTCTCGTTGAGCGCCTCGAACTGCATATAGTTATTCTGCTCGACATAGTCGAGAAACGCCGTGACCTTCGGGTCATAGGCAACGCCGATGAGCGGCACGCCCTGTCCGGCGGCAAAGATCAGTCCGTGCAGCCGCATGGACACGACCGTCGTCATGCGCGAGAGCACGCCGATGACCTCGCCGGTGGACATCTGCTCGTCGATCATATAATACGGGATGCTCAAATGCTCCGTGACGAGCCGGCTGGCCTCGCCGTCGGTGCGGAAATTGATGCTGAGGAACACCGGCGTCAGGCCGTATTTCAGGTAGGCGTACACAGCGCCGGCGGCGAACACGGTGGCCTTTTCCTCAATGCCGGGCCACTTGCGCAGCACGAAGCCGATATACTTGCCCTCCGGATCCATATCATGCTCACGCAGGATGCGGTCGATGCGGCTGCGCTCTGCGGCCGGCAGCGTGAGCGCGGGGTCGGACGCGAGGATGACCTCCGGGTCCGTGACGCCGAAATCGCTGAGCGTCTCGCGGCTGTCCGGCTCGCGGAGGGTGATCTTGTCGACGCAGTCGTTGATGATGCGCGCGGCGAGCCGCCGGTCGCGCTCATAAACGATCGGGCCGATGCCACAGCCGTACATCTGCACCTTGCAGCCGCAGCGGTGCGCCATGCGGATCGTGCCGAGATAATACCATAAGCTCAGCCGGCTCGTGACGTCCTGCATGAGGCTGCCGCCGCCGCTGATAAACAGCTGGCTGCGGCGCAGGATGCGCCGGATGGCAAAAAGATGAAACCGGTGGCAGGCGTTGACGCCGCAGGCGCTGCGCGTGTCCTTCGGCCGGCGGGAGAGCACGGTCACGGGCATATGCGGGTCGATGCGGCGCATCTCGCCGATGATAGCCTGCAAAATGGCGTCGTCGCCGGTGTTGCCGAAGCCGTAGGCGCCGCAGATGAGCACGCCGTCGCGCACACCGTCGCGCCGGTTGCGCTCCATGCGGAAGACCGCGTGGTAGATCTCCAGCTGGCGCAGGCCGGTGGCCTCCTCGGAAAAGTCGGCCTTGCCGCGCCGGTAGAGCGCCTCGCCCATCTCGCGGCGGTAGTTTTCGTCGAGCGCGTAGCGCGCGAGATAGGCCGCGAGCATGCGCACGTCGCCGGGTTCGATGAGCAGGCCGGTCACGCCGTGCTCGATGATGGCCGGCACGCCGCCGACGTTCGAGGCTACGGTGGCCAGATGCGCGCGCGCGCCCTCTGGCAGCGCATAGGGAAACGCCTCCGACACGGACGAGAGCGTGTTGATATCGAGCGCGCCGTAGAAGCTGTCGAGGTCGTTGACCCAGCCGAGGAAGAACACGCTGTCCTCAAGGTTCAGCTCCTTTGTGAGCGCCTCGAGCTTTTTGCGCTCCTTACCGTCGCCCGCAATGGCGAGGCGCAGCTGCGGGCAGGCCTTTTTGGCCAGCGCCACTGCGCGCAGGAGCGTCGGGATATCCTTCACGGGGTCGAGCCGGGCGGCAATGCCCGCGATGACGTCGCCCTCATGCACGGTATAGCCGAACTGCGCGAAATACGCCGCACGGTCGGTCTTGGGCACGACGTGGGAAAAGTCGAGCCCGTTGTAGATGGAAAAGAGCCGGTTCGGCTCAAAGCCGCGGTCGATGAGCCGCTGGCGGATGGGGTCGGACACGCACACGCGGTAATCGAGTTGGTGCAGGGCCCAGGTATTGAGCGTACCGTAGACGGCGCGGGCGAACGGCCGGCCGAGATAGTCGAGCCGGTAGTCGCTGTGCACAGTGCTGATGACCGGCACATGCAAATGCCGGCGCAGCAGCGCTCCGGTAACGTTTGCGAGCGCGCCGTGGCAGTGCACGAGGTCATACTCCCCGTCGCGGATGATCCTTTTGAGTGCGCCGAGGTTTGCCAAAAAGCCCTTGCCAAGCACCATCGTCGGGATGCCGAGCGCGGCCGCGCCGTCGGCAAAATCACCGCCGCGGAAGCACACGAGCTGCACGTCGATGATCTGACCGAGATATTTCAGCAGGGAGTAAACATGCGTCCGGGCGCCGCCGGTGTCGCCCCCGCTGATGAGGTGGATTACTTTCACTTTGCCCTCCAAAGCACTTGTGCGCGCCGCGAAAACACGGTATAATGCGCTCGTACAGGTGCTGATACATTCCCGCGCAAAATCAAAGCGCGGATTCAGATTATTATACTGTATGATTCCACTATGGTCAAGTTTTGGAGGCCCGCAATGACGAAAATTTATCTGATCCGGCACGCGGAAGCGGAGGGCAACCTCTACCGCCGCATCCAGGGGCACTGGGACGGGAGCATCACCCCGCTCGGCCTGCAGCAGATCGACGCGCTCGCGCAGCGGTTCCGCCGCGAACACATCGACGCGCTCTACTGCAGCGACCTGTCGCGCGCGCGCGCAACGGCCGAGGCGATCACGCGCTATCATGACATTCCGGCCGTGGTCACGCCGCGCCTGACGGAGATCTGCATGGGCGTGTGGGAGGGCCGCGCCTGGGGCGACGTGGAGCACGAATTCCCGGAGCAGATGCGCTGGTTTAACACCGACCCCGACCGCTGGTCCGTGCCCGGCTGCGAGCCGATCCGCGACGTGCAAAAGCGCATGAAGCGCGCCATAGAGGATCTCGCCGCGCGGCACGACGGGCAGACGATCGTCCTCGTGAGCCACGGCATGGCCATCCGCGCCTATCTGTGCACGGTGCTGGGCATCCCGAACAGCGAGATGGCCACCCTGCCCTACGGCGACAACACGTCCGTGAGCCTGCTGCTCGTCGACGGCGAGCGCACGACCGTGGAGTATTATAACGACAACCGCCACCTTCCGCCCGCACTGAGCACATTCGGCCGCCAGACCTGGTGGCGCGGCAGCGGCAGCGGCGCGGAGGATCTGCGCTATGAGCCGCTGCGCTTCCCGCGCGACGAGGCGTTTTACCTCCAGTGCTACCGGGACGCCTGGCGCAACGTGCACGAGACGGACGAGGGTTTCGTGCCCGAGCTCTACGCCCGCAGCGCCGCCCGGCACGCGCAGGAGCATCCCGGCTCCGTCGTGCGCGTCCTGAGCGGGGACCGCGTGGTCGGCCTCGTCGAGCTCGACCCCGGGCGCGACGAGCAGTCCGGCTGCGGCTGGATCAGCCTGCTGTATATGCTGCCGGAGTACCGCGGCCGCGGCTGGGCGATCCAGCTGCTGGGCTATGCGTTCTGGTTTTATGAGAATCACGACCGCACGGCCGTGCGCCTGCACGTGTCGGAAAACAATGCCCGGGCCATCACGTTCTACCAACGCAGCGGCTTCGTGCAGATCGGGCGCGACCCCGGCGTGCGCGCGCACCTGCTGCTCATGGGCCGGCTCATCCACAGGACGGTGACGCATGGAACGGTGTGATTTCCTGCCCGTCTCCGCCGAGGAGATGCACGAGCGCGGCTGGTGGTGGTACGATGCGCTCGTCGTCGGCGGCGACGCATATGTCGATCATCCGAGCTTCGGCACGGCGGTCATCAGCCGCGTGCTCGAGGCCGAGGGCCTGCGCGTGGCCGTGCTCGCGCAGCCGGACTGGCACGACGCGGAGGCCTTCCGCGCCATGGGCCGGCCGCGGCTGGGCGTGTTCATCGGCGCGGGCAATCTCGACTCCATGGTCGCGCACTACACGGCGGCCAAGCGCCGCCGCAGCGAGGATTTTTACTCCCCCGGCAAGCGCTCCGGCTGCCGGCCCGACCGCGCGGCCATCGTCTACTGCAACCGCGCGCGCGAGGCCTTCGGCTCCGACATGCCGATCATCCTCGGCTCGCTCGAGGCGAGCCTGCGCCGCTTCGCACACTACGACTACTGGGACGATTCCGTCCGCCGCGCCATCCTCTTCGACGCCCCGGCCGACCTGCTGGTCTACGGCATGGGCGAGGCAGCGACGATCGAGATCGCCCACCGCCTGAAGAAAAAACAGTCTGTGCGCACGATGACGGACATCCCCGGCACGGGCTACATCACACGTGACCCCTCCGTGTGCAAATTTGACCACATCACGCTCCCGTCGTTCGAGGACGTGCGCGATGATAAGCGCCTCTATGCCGAGGCCACGCGCACCGAATACGCCGAGCACGACCCCATCCGCGGCCGCGCCATGATCCAGCCGTGCGAGGGGCGCTATCTGATCATCACCCCGCCCGCCATGCCGCTCGACACGAAGGAGCTCGACCGCGTGGCCGAGCTGCCCTATACCCGCGAGTGGCACCCCATGTACGAGCCGCTTGGCGGCGTGCCCGCGATCGAGGAGGTGCGCTTCAGCGTGATCCACAACCGCGGCTGCTTCGGCGGGTGCAGTTTCTGCGCACTGGCGTTCCACCAGGGCCGCATGATCACGAGCCGCAGCCACGCGAGCGTCATCCGCGAGGTCGAGGCCATGACGCACCACCCGCTCTGGAAGGGGTACGTGTCCGATGTCGGCGGCCCGTCGGCAAACTTCCGCCACCCATCGTGCCGCCAGCAGCTGGAGCGCGGCATGTGCCCGAACCGGCTGTGCCTCGCGCCGACGCCGTGCCCGAATATCGACGCCGACCACTCGGACTATCTCGCCCTGCTGCGCAAGCTGCGCCAGATCCCCGGCGTGAAGAAGGTGTTCGTGCGCAGCGGCATCCGCTATGACTACATGCTCTGCGACGATAACGACGCGTTCTTCCGTGAGCTCGTGCGCTACCACATCTCCGGCCAGCTCAAGGTCGCGCCCGAGCACTGCATCGACTCCGTGCTCGACTATATGGGCAAGCCCCACATTGGCACGTACGAGCGCTTCATGGACGAATACCGCCAGCTCAACCACAGGTATGATAAGGAACAGTACGTCGTGCCGTACCTCATGAGCTCGCACCCCGGCAGCACGCTCGCCGACGCCGTGGCCCTCGCGGAGTATCTCAACCGCCGCGGCCGTCAGCCCGAGCAGGTGCAGGATTTTTACCCCACCCCCGGCACAATCAGCACGTGCATGTACCACACCGGCATCGATCCGCGCACGATGCAGCCGGTCTACGTCGCCAAGACGCCGCATGAAAAGGACATGCAGCGCGCGCTGCTGCAGTGGCGCCGGCCGGACAAGCGCCGGCTCGTGATTCAGGCGCTGCACGAGGCCGGGCGCGAGGACCTGATCGGCTTCGGCAAGGACTGTCTCGTGCGCCCGATGACCGACCGGCGCAAACCCGCCAGGCCCGCCGAACCCCAGCAGCCCCAGCGCAAATACGGCAAGGTCTACGGCGGCGGCAAAAAGCCCGCGTCCGCCCGCGCCGCACAGAGCGGCAGGGCCGGAAAGTCCGCCAAATCCGGCAAACCCGGCCGGTCCGGAACGTCCGCCAAGCCGGGCGCGCCCCGCTCCGGCGGCAGGGGCACGCAGCCCCCGCGCGGGAAAGGCGGCCGCCGATGAGCTATCTCTTTCTCTACCTCGCCGCCATCAACATCATCGCCTTCGCCGCCATGGGCATCGACAAGGCGAAGGCCCGCGCCGGCAAATGGCGCATCGCGGAGGGCACGCTCTTCGCCCTCGCCGCGCTCGGCGGGGCGCTCGGCGGCACGCTGGGCATGCGCGTGTTCCACCACAAGACGAAACATAAGGAATTTCGCTTCGGCTTTCCCGCGCTGCTGTGCCTGCAGTGCGCGGCCGTGGTGTATCTTATTCTGATCTGGAAGCAGGTGCTCTGATATGACTCCCACTCTACTCGCCTATCAAATCGACCCGAAAAAACTCGGGAAAATGCAGATCGTGTGCCTGCGGCTCGGCATCCGGGTGCAGGCGGTCGACCCGGCCGACTTCGGCCAGACGATCGGCGCGCTGGCCGGCGTGCTGCCGCGCGAGCCGGACGCCCCCGCCGCCCCGCTCCCGGGGGAGATGCTCGTCATGGCGCACTTTCGCCCCGGCCTGCTCGAGGGGATGCTGCAGGGATGGCGCGCCGCGCACATCCCGCCCGTCGCGCTCAAGGCCATGCTGACGGACACGAACGCCGCCTGGACGGCCCCCGCGCTCTATGCCGAGATCGCCAAAGAGCACGCCGCCATGCACAGCGGCGGCCGCGCGCACAAGGCGTGAAATTTCGCGATTTACAGCAAAAAACCGATTGACAAGCGTTCACGCCTGTACTATGCTATGGACACAGGTGTGCACCTACCGGCAGTCAGGCGAGGAAAGTCTGACTGCTTTTGTATTTGCCGCCGACATTGCCAAGGGGTCCCGCCTATGAAACACAATCAGATCCGTCAAGTCGTTTTCCCGATCCTGGCCGCGCTCATCTGGGGCACCGCCTTCGTCGCGCAGGACGTCTGCGCCGATACGATCGGCACGTTCACGTTCAACGCCGTGCGCTATTTCATCGCCGTGCTCGCGCTGCTGGTGCTCATCGCGGTGCTGCATGCCGTGCATAAGGACCGCCCGCAGCCGACAGAGGCGGAAAAACGCGCCGGGCGCAGACAGCTCTGGCTCGGCGGCTTTTGCTGCGGCACGGCGCTGGCCATCGCCTCGAACTTCCAGCAGGCCGGCATCACCGCCGGGACGGACGCCGGAAAGGCGGGCTTTCTCACGGCGCTGTACGTGGTGCTCGTGCCGGTGTTCGGCCTGTTTTTCAGGCGCAGGGTCAGCCTGCCGGTGTGGATCGCGGTCGCGCTGTCGGTCGTATCCCTGTACCTGCTGTGCATCAAGGGCAGCTTCCGCCTCGCCGCGGGCGACCTGCTCGTGCTCGTGTGCGCGGTGTGCTTTGCCGTGCACATTCTGGTCATCGACCGCTTCAGCGCGACGTGCGACGGGGTGAAGCTCAGCTGCGTGCAGTTTCTGTTCGCGGCGCTGTGGTCGGCCGTGTGCATCCCGTTTTTCGAGCACGTGGACGCCGCCGCCCTGCTCTCGTGCGCGCTGCCGCTGCTGTATGTGGGCGTGTTCTCGTGCGGCGTGGGCTACACGCTGCAGATCCTCGCGCAGAAGGACTCCAACCCCACGGTCGTCACCATCCTGCTGAGCCTTGAGAGCGTGTTCGCCGTCATCGCGGGCGCGATCATTCTGCACCAGCATATGACCCCGCGCGAATACCTCGGCTGCGCGCTGATGTTCCTCGCCGTCGTCCTCGCGCAGATCCCGCTGCCGGCCAAGGCCGCCCGCGCGGGAAAATAAGCAAAACCCCGCCGGTCGGCGGGGTTTTTCGCACACACGCAGCTGCGCGCAAATGCCCCTTGCATTTTTGCCCAAATTGGGCTATAATTCTTGTCAAGAAATTCACAGAAAGTGCATGTATAAGGAGGTCGATTCCCCATGAAACTGACACCCGAACAACAGGCCGTACTCGACGGCAGCAAGGGCGCCGTCATGGCCAAGGTCATGAAAACGCTCGTCATGTACGGCGACGCCTTCGGCGCGGAAAAGATGGTGCCCGTCACGAGCACCTACGGCCACACGGTCATCAGCTTCGGCATCAACGCCATGAAGCCGGTCTACGACCTGTATGACCAGCTGATCGAAGCCGGCGCGTTTTCCGAGCAGAAATTCACCGCCGACCCGCTCCCGCTCGACAAGAACGTCCCCTCGAACCCGCTGCAGGATCTGGTGTTCCGCCAGTTCATGTATAAGCAGCAGGCGCGCTACGAGGCCCAGCTCAAAAAGCTCGGCATCCTCAGCGACAAGGACTACACCTGCACCTGCTACCTCGACGAGGTGGGCAACAAGCCCAAGCAGGGCGAGGTGCTCTCGTGGGCGGAGTCGTCCGCCGTGGTGTACGCCAACAGCGTGCTCGGCGCGCGCTGCAACCGCAACTCCGGCATGATCGAGCTCATGGGCTCTATCGCCGGCTGCGTGCCGTATTTCGGTTTCCTGACCGACGACGGGCGAAAGGCCGACTGGATCGTTGAGGTGCGCACGACGAAAAAGCCCGAGCCGCAGCTGCTCGGCTCTGCCATCGGCATGAAGGTCATGGAAAAAGTGCCGTATGTCAAGGGGCTTGACCAGTGGATCGGCACGGAGATCAATGAGGATGCCATCGCGTATCTCAAGGACTTCGGCGCGGCCACCGCGTCCAACGGCGCCGTGGGCCTGTACCACATCGAGCACCTCACGCCCGAGGCCGTGCAGCAGGGCGAGGCGCTCATCCGCGACGGTGCGCCCGTGTACGTCATCGACGACGCGGAGCTCCAGCGCGTGCGCGAAAGCTATCCGTGCGTGTGGAAGAACCTCAACGCCAAGCCGAAGCTGTGCTTCATGGGCTGCCCGCACATGACGCTCCACCAGCTCATCGACACAACCGAGCGCGTCGAGGCGAGCCTCCGGGCGCACGGTCAGCGCAAGGTCTGCATCCCGACGGTGTTCACCGCCGCACCCGGCGTCATCGAGGAATTTGAAAAGACAGAGTACGCACCCCGCCTGCGCAGCACCGGCGTCGTGCTCAGCTACATCTGCCCGCTCATGTACATGAACAACCCGCTCAGCAAAGCCATGCCCGTCATCACCTCGTCGAACAAGCTGCGCACGTACACGACCGCGCGCTACTACACCGAGGATGAGATCATCACCATGATTACGAAGGGGGCCAACTAATATGAAACAGTTTCAGGGCCGCGTCATCTGTCCCGGCACGTGCGAGGCGGAAGCCCTCGTGTCGCACGGCGGCTTCAACACGCTCGCCAGCTATCAGATGGCCTTGATGTTCCACGACAAGCAGGTCAAATGCGGCGACCAGAACAACCCCGACCTGTATAAAAAGCCGATGATCGGCAAGGCCCTGTGCCTGCCGGAGACGATCGGCTCGACCACCGGCGGCATGGTGCTCTACACGGCCTGCGCCTCCGGGCAGCAGCCGGCGTGCATGCTCTTTTCCAAGCACATCGACTCGCTGGCGGCCTCGGGCGCGATCCTCGCGTCCGTGTGGACGGACGCCGATATGCCGGTCATCGACTGCCTGGGCGACGAATTTCTCGCCGCCGTGCAGACGGGGCAGACCGTGCGCGTGCTCGACGGCGGCATCGTCGAGGTGGCATAACACTTTTGCAGAACTGAAACGGGGCTGACCGGCCGGTCAGCCCCGTTTTTGCGCCATGCGTCGGAAGCCATTTCATCGAGGCGCGAATCATGCATCATTCCAGGATATCTGAGCCGCAGGGGAGCCCGAGGGGGCAAGGCCCGCTTCGGATGAGATCATGCATCGCCCCTGGCGATGCCTTCTCCTTGAGGAGAAGGCTTTCAACGCCCTTCAGCGCTGCCCCACCGCAGCCCGCGCATTGTCTTTTCCCGCCGCACGTGCTACAATTTATTATTCTCGTCTTGTCAGGAGGTGCAGCCATGCAGCCGCGATCCCGCCGCGCCGTCATCGTGCTCGATGCGCTGGGCCTTGCCGCGCTCGCGGCACTGTTCGTGCTCTGGTGCGTGCGCACGCCGGGTCTGTCCGTCCCGGGCGGCATCGCCGCCGGGTGCAGCGCGGCGCTGTTTGCCGCCGTGGGGCTGCGGTTCGTGCCCGCGTGGGTGCACTTCTGGCAGCGTGAGGGCGATGCGCCCGCCGCCGTTCCGGCGGCCGAACCCGCGCACATGGGCGCGCGCATTTTTGCTGCGCTGCTCGCGCTCGATCTCGTCCTGCTCCTGCTCACGTGGAGCGTCCGCACCCTCGCCGGGCAGCCGGAAACGCTCGCGCAGGCGCTCGAATTCTGGCGCTGCACCGACAGCCGGCACTATCTTGACATCGCGCGCGACGGCTACATCGCCGCCGGCGACCCCGACCGCGTCGTGCAGCTCGTGTTCCTGCCGGGCTACCCGCTCGTGGTGCGCGCGGTGATGCGCCTCATTCCCTCGGACATCTGCGCGGGGCTGCTCACATCGGCGCTGTGCTTCGCGGGCGCGGGGTGCATGATCTACCGGCTGCTGCGGCTCGACCTGCCGCACCGCGGCGCCGTGCGTGCGCTGCGCTTTCTCACGCTCGCGCCGGGGTGCTTTTTCTTTGCCGCGCCCATGAGCGAGAGCCTGTTTCTGCTGCTGACGGCCGCGGCGCTCTACCTCGCCCGCACGCGCCGGCCCATCCTCGGCGGGCTGTGCGGAGCCTATTCCGCATTCACGCGCTCGCTCGGGCTGCTGCTGTTCGTGCCGCTGCTGTGGGAGCTCGTGCACGACGCCGTGCAGCGCCGCCGGGTGGACGCCCGGCAGGTCGTCGGCGCGCTGCTCGTGCCGCTCGGCTTCGCGGCGTATTGCTATATCAACTGGCGCGTATCTGGAAACCCGTTTCAGTTTCTCATCTACCAGCGCGAGCACTGGAACCAGCGCACGGGCCTGTTTTTCAGCACCGCCGCGTATCAGACGGACTATTTTCTGCGCAGTCTGACCACCGGCGGCTGGCGCGACGCGCTCGGCCTCTGGCTGCCGAACCTGATCGCGTGCTTTGCTGCGCTCGGCCTGCTGGCCGCGGCCGCGCCGAAGCTGCGCGCGAGCCAGACGGCGTGGTTTCTCGCGTATTACATCGTCGCCGTCGGCGCGACGTGGCTGCTGAGCGCGCCGCGCTACCTGCTCGTGCTGCTGCCGGTGCCGCTGGCGCTGGCGCAGTGCACGCGAGCGCGCACCGCCGGGCGCGTCCTCACCGCCCTGAGCGCGCTCGCCTCGCTCGGCTATCTCGCCGCATTCGCCCTGCGCTGGCAGGTGTGGTAAGGCGGCAAAAGAAGGCACACCCATCGTTCCGCTCAAAAAAGCGCAAATAAAGAAAGAGGGCCGCCTGCGTATTCCCAGGCAGGCAGCCCATCGCAGCTGTAACTTCCGCCGTCCGGAAGCCGATTACAGAATTTTCGGAATGAGAAAGGCCAACAGCAAAAGCACAACGATCGCAATCATGATGTAGCCAAGCAGATTGAAAAAGAATTTCATGACATCATCCACTCACAATTCACGCAATTTCCGGCACTCCGGCAATCTCTGACCGCCGCCGGTACCGTCACAGAAAACACCTTTAAGGTATCACAGATCCGCGCAATGTGCAATCATAAATTGGGAATTTTTTCGTTTTTGGGGCTTTTCTCGAGGCAGCCCCGCTTAAGTGTCCTTTTAATGGGACAGCAAATATGCTATCATCGAACCAAATCGCAAGGAGGGATCTTATGCTGCACCTGCTCTATGGCCCTGCCGCCAGCGGCAAGACCGACCTGCTCATGGGGCGCATCCGCATAGCCGTCGCGGCGCGCACGCCGGGGCAGGTGCTGCTCGTGCCGGAGCAATACAGCCACGAGGCCGAGCGCGCGCTGTGCGCCGCCTGCGGCGACAGCCTGAGTCTGTACGCCGAGGTGCTGAGCTTCACGGGGCTGGCGCGCCGCGTCGCGGCCGAGACCGGCGCGGGCGAGGCGCCGCTGCTCGATCAGGGCGGGCGGCTGCTGTGCATGGCGCTGGCACTGAGCCAGGTGGCGCCGCGGCTGCGGCTGTTCGGCGCGGCCGCCCGTCGGCCGCAGATGCAGCAGACGCTCCTCGGCGCGGTCGACGAGCTCAAGACCGCGTGCGTCACGCCCGACGCGCTCGAGGCCACGGCCGCGCGCTGCCCCGGCTATCTGGGCGACAAGCTGCGCGACCTTGCGCTCGTGCTCGCGGCGTATGACGCCGTGACCGCGCAGGGGCACGCAGACCCCACCGACCGGCTGACCCGCCTGGCCGAGCGCATCCCCGCGAGCACGCTTGGCCGCACGGGACATTTCTACCTCGACGGCTTCACGGACTACACGCGGCAGGAGCTGGCCGTCGTGCGCGCGCTGCTGACCGCCGGCGCGGACGTGACGGTCTGCCTCACGCTCGATCAGCTCTCCGGCGGCAGCGAGATCTTCGGCGCTGCCCGGCGCACGGCGCGCGTCCTGCTCGACATGGCGGACGACTGCGGCGTGCAGGCCACGGTCGAGTCCTGCCCCGCCCGCGCGGCCGACACGCCGCTGCGCGTACTCGAGCAGCAGCTGTTTTCCTACACCTCCGCGCACTTTGACGATCCCGCGCAGACGATCACCGTCCACACGGCGGACGATCTCGCGGCCGAGTGCGCATGGGCGGCCGCCCGCGCGCTGCAGATCGTGCAGTCGGGCTGCCGCTGGCGCGACATTGCCATCGCCGTGCGCGGCTTTTCCGACTACGCGCCCGCGCTCGAGCGCATGTGCGCCTACTACGGCGTGCCGCTCTATTTTGCCCGCCGCACCGACCTGATGCAAAAGCCGCTCGTGGCGCTCATCCGCGCGGCCTACGACATCGTGACCGGCGGCTGGGATGCCGAGGACGTCTCGGCCTACCTGCGCACGGGCCTCGCCGGGCTCACGCCGGAGGAGACGGACACACTCGAAAACTACGTCCTGCTCTGGTCCATCCGCGGCAGCGCGTGGGCACGCCCGACCCCGTGGCAGCAGCACCCGGACGGCTACGGCGCGCCGGACACGGACGAATCCGCCGCCCGCCTGAAAGAGATCAATGACCTGCGGCAGCGCGCGGCCGGGCCGCTGCGCCAGCTGGGCGCGGAGAGCAGCGCCGCCGCCACGGCGGAGGCGCAGGCCATGGCGCTGGCGGATTTTCTCGAGCGGCTGCACCTCGCGCAGCGGCTCGACACGCTGGCCGAAAGTCTGCGCGCCGAGGGGCGCGCCGCGCTCGCGGCCGAGTACGCCCAGCTCTGGGAGCTGACGGTCGGCGCGCTTGAGCAGTTCGCCGCCATCCTCGGCGACACGGAGATGGATGCCGACACGTTTGCAACGCTGTTTTTGCGCATGCTCACCTGCTACGACATCGGCACGATCCCCGTCGCGCTCGACCGCGTGACAGCCGGCGACCTCGACCGCATGCGCCGCCGCGGCATCCGGCACCTGATCGTGCTCGGCGCGTCGGACGACCGGCTGCCGCGCGCCGGCGAGCCGGACGGCGTATTCTCGCCCGAGGAGCGGCGCGAGCTGCTGGAGCTGGAGCTCGACATCGGCGGCGGCACGGACGACGCGCTCTGGCGCGAATACAACCTCATCTACCAGTGCGTGACGCTCCCGGCGGAGACGCTCGCTGTATCTTACCCGCTCTTTGACGGCAATGGCACGCCCACGCGCCCGTCGTTTCTCGTCACGCGCATCGCGCAGCTTTTCGGCACGCTGCCCCGCCCCGCGAACCCGGACGCGCAGCGCCTGCTGGCCGCCGCCCCGGCGCTGGAGCTGGCCGGGCGCACGCTGCGCGGGGCGACCGATCCCGCCGCCGTCGCGGCGCGCGCGTGGTTCCGGCAGCACGACCCCGCCGCGCTCGCCGCGCTCACGCGCGCGGCCCACACCGCCCGCGGCCGGCTCTCGCCCGATCGCGTGCGCGCGCTCTACGGCAAGCGGCTGTACCTCTCGGCGTCGAAGGCCGAGCGCTTTTCCGCGTGCCGGTACGCCTACTTCCTGCAGTACGGGCTCAAAGCCAGGCCCCGCCGCCCGGCGGCGTTCAGCCCGCCGGAGATCGGCACGTTCTTCCACTACGTCCTGCAGCATACGGCGCAGGACGTGACGGACGCCGGCGGCTTCGCCGCCGTAACGGACGAGCAGCTCGGCGCGTTCACCGACCGCTGGACGCAGCGCTACATCCACGACGAACTCAATGACTTTCGGGAGAAATCCGCGCGCTTTACCTACCTCTTCCGCCGCCTGTGCCGGCAGGTGCGGCAGGTCGTGGCCGACATGGCGCACGAGCTGCGCGCGGGCGACTTCGTGCCGCTGGATTTTGAACTCAACTTCGCAGACCCCGAGCAGATCGCACCGATCACGCTCTCGGACGGTGAGGTGACGCTCAACATGAGCGGCGTGGCCGACCGCGTGGACGGCTGGCTGCACGACGGCAAGCTCTACCTGCGCGTCGTTGACTACAAGACCGGGCGCAAGGCGTTCTCGCTCTCGGACGTGTGGTACGGCATGGGGCTGCAGATGCTGCTGTACCTCTTCGCGCTCGAGCGCTCCGGCCCTGCGCGCTACGGGCACGAGATCGTGCCGGCCGGCGTGCTCTACGTTCCGGCGCGCGACGTGCTCATCCCTGCCGACCGCCGGCTCTCGCCGGAGGAGGCGGCCCGAGAGCGCGCCGGCGCGGTGCGCCGCTCCGGCCTGCTGCTCGACGATGCCGCCGTGCTGCACGCCATGGAGCACAGCGACACGCCGCAGTACCTGCCCGTCTCGCCCCGTCGCAAAACGGACGCGCTCGCAAGCGCGGAGCAGCTCGGCCTGCTCGCGCGGCATATTGAAACGACACTGCTCGACCTCGCGCACGAGCTGCGCGGCGGCAGCATCACGGCCGACCCCTACTTCCGCTCCGGGCAGGACACGGCCTGCACGCACTGCGACTATCTGACCGTCTGCCACTTCACGCCCGGCATGGGGGGCGACTGCCACCGTGTGCTCACCAAGCTCCCGGCCGACAAGGTCTGGAGCAACCTGAAAGGAGGCACGCCGGATGCCTGAACTCAACTTCACGCCCGAGCAGCGCGCCGCGATCGACACGCGCGGCAGCACCGTGCTCGTGTCCGCGGCGGCGGGCAGCGGCAAGACCCGCGTGCTCACCGAGCGGCTCATGGCCTACCTCACGGACGCGGAACATCCGGTCGATATCGACCATTTCCTCGTCATCACCTACACGCGCGCGGCCGCGGCCGAGCTGAGCAGCCGCATTCTCGACGGGATCTATGCGCGCATTGCGTCCGACCCCGAAAACCGCCGCCTGCGGCGGCAGGTCGCGCTGTGCGCCCGCGCCGAGATCGGCACGATCCACAGCTTCTGCGCCGACTTCCTGCGCGCCAACTGTGCAGCCCTCGCCCTCGCGCCGGACTTTCAGGTCGCCGATACCGAGCGCTGCGCCGCCCTGCGCGCAGCGGCGCTCGAGCACACGCTCGAGCGCGCCTATACACGCCTCGACACCGACGCACCCTTCCACCTGCTGGCCGACACGGTCGGCGGCGGGCGCGACGACGCGCGCCTGGGTGAGCTGGTGCTCTCGCTCTATGACAAAATGCAGTGCCACGCACGGCCCGAGCAGTGGGCGCAGCGGCAGGTGGACCTGCTCGCGCTCGACGGCGTGACCGACGCCGGCACTACCCCGTGGGGGCAGGCGCTGCTGGCGCGCGTGCGCGAGAGCGCGGCGCACTGGGCAGGCGTGCTCGATAAACAGCTGGACATCATGGCGGCGCAGGACATGGCGTGGCTCTACGGCATCTACGGCACGAGCTTCGCGGAGACGGCCGATGGTCTGCGCGCCGTCGTGCGCGCCTGCGATCAAAGCTGGGACGCTGCCGTGGCGGCGCTGCAGAACGTACCGTTCCCGCGCCTCGGCAGCACGCGCAAGCCGCCCGACCCGGACGTGCGCGACCGCGTCAAGGCGCAGCGCGACGCGGCGAAAAAGGCCATCCAGGCGCTGCAAAAGCAGATCAATGTCCCCTCCGCGCAGGCGCTGGCCGACCTGCACACGACCGCCCCGGCCATGCAGGCACTGCTGGCGCTGACGCTGGACTTCGGCGCGGCCTACGCCGCCGAAAAGCGGCGGCGCAGCCTTGTGGACTTCTCCGACCTCGAGCACATGACCGCGCAGCTGCTCACGGACGACGACGGCGCGCCGACGGAGCTGGCGCGCCAGCTCTCCGGGCGCTACACCGAGATCATGGTCGATGAATATCAGGACGTGTCGGAGGTGCAGGATCTCATTTTCCGCGCCGTGTCGCGCGACGGCAATAACCTCTTTTTCGTCGGCGACGTCAAGCAGTCGATCTACCGCTTCCGCCTCGCCGACCCCACGATCTTCCTCGACAAATACGCGCGCTTTGCAGATTTTCGCGCAGCCTTGCCCGGTGCGCCGCGGCGCATCCTCCTGCGGGAGAATTTCCGCTCCCGCCGCGCGGTGCTGGAAGGCGCCAACCACGTCTTTTCCAACATCATGTCCCGCGCGCTCGGCGAGCTGGACTATGACGACGCGGCCCGCCTGCGCGCCGGAGCACCCTACCCGGACGACGGCGAAAAGCCGGAGCTCGCCGTGCTCGAACTGCCGGACGCGGACGACGACGCGCCCACGCCGGAAAAGGCCGCGCTGGAGGCGGACTACGTCGCGCGGCGCATCCGCGCGCTGATCGACGGCGGCGCATCCGTGTGGGAAAACGGCGCCGAGCGCCCCGCGCACTACGGCGACGTGGTCATCCTGCTGCGCAGCGCCAACAGCGTCGGCCCCATGTACCGCGCCGCGCTCGAGGCGCAGGGCATCCCCGTATCGGCGGAGACGAGCGGCGGGTTCTACACGTCCGAGGAGGTGTCGGTGCTCTGCTCGCTGCTGGCGGTGGTGGACAATCCGCACCAGGACGTGCCGCTGATCGCGGCGCTGCGCTCGCCGCTGTTCGGCCTGACGGCGGACGATCTGGCCGCCGTGCGCACGTGCGACCGCGAGCACGATTTTTACACCGCAGTCACGCTCGCCGCCGAGACGCGCGACGACTGCCGGGACTTTCTCGACGTGCTCGCGCGCTACCGCGCGCTGTCGATCGAGCTGCCGCTGGGCGAATTTCTGTGGCACGTCGTGGACGACCGCGCCGTCATGGCGCTCACGAGCGCGATGCCGGACGGCGAGCTGCGGCGGCGCAACGTACTGCTCCTGCTCGACCTGGCGCAGCAGTTTGAGCGCACCGGCGCGCGCGGGCTGCACCGCTTCCTGCTCTGGATGCAGCGGCAGGCGGCCGAGGGCGAAGAGCCCACCGTCCCCGGCAGCGAGAGCCGCAGCGTGCGCATCCTGAGCATCCACAAATCCAAGGGGCTGGAGTTCCCGTTCGTGTTTTTGTGCGACACGGCGCGCCTGTTCAACAAATCCGACACGCGCGCGAGCGTGCTCGTGCACCCGGCGCTCGGCCTCGGGCCGAAGTGCACGGATCTCGAGCACGGCGTGGAGTACCCCACCATCGCACGGCAGGCGATCGCGGCGCAGCTGCTGACCGAGACGCTCTCGGAGGAGATGCGCCTGCTGTACGTGGCCATGACGCGCGCGAAGGAGCGCCTCATCATCACGGGCACGACGCACAGCATCGCCAAAACGACCGGCTGGCTGGAGGCCACCGCGAGCGCGCCGCTCCCGCCGGAGCTGCTGCGCGGCATGGCCAGCCCCCTGTTCTGGCTGCTGCAGAGCGCGCTGCTCGACCGGGACGAGCGCTTCCTGCGCCGGAACTACGTCTATCTGAAGCCAGACGCCGCGGCAGAGCGCGCGGAGACGGAGACCGGACCCGCGCTGCCGGAGCCCGACCCCGCCCTGCTGGCACAGCTCGAGCGCGCGCTCACGTTCCGCTACGCGCACGCGCAGGCAGTCGACCTGCCGTCAAAGGTGACGGCGACGGAGCTCAAGCGGCTGGAGGCGGAGGATGCGCCGCCCGAGGACGCCGGCGCGCCGCTGCTGGCGGGCGCGCCGCGCACGCAGACCTTTCGCCGGCCGGACTTCTCGGCGCGCGCGCGCAAGCTCACCGCGGCCGAGCGCGGCACGGCCACGCACCGCATCCTGCAGTACCTGCACTTTGCCGACGCGCGCACGCCGGAGGGCATCCGCGCGCAGGTAGAAACGTTGACCGCGCGCGGTGAACTCACGGGGCGCGAGGCGCAGGCCGTGGACACAGCCTCGCTCCTGCGGCTGGGCCGCACCGAGCTCGGCGCGCAGCTCGCGGCGGCAGAGGCAGCCGGCACGCTGCGGCGCGAGTTTCGCTTCTCGCTGCTGTGCCCGGCGGAGACGTTCTTCCCCAACGCTGGGGACGAGCAGGTGCTGCTGCAGGGCGTGGTCGACGCGTGGTTCGAAACGAAGGACGGCCTCGTCATCGTGGACTATAAGACCGACCGCATCCGCCCCGAGGGCGTGCCGGCGCGCACGGCGTACTACGCCGCGCAGCTGCGCGCCTACGCCGGGGCGATGGCGCGCATCACCGGCCAGCCGGTCTGCCGCCGCGTGCTGTATTTTCTGCACTGCGGCCAGGTCAGCGACGTGCCGGGCCCGGATGCGTAAAAAAATGCGAAAACCGCTTGCAATTTTGTCACCGGTATGCTAGAATTCAGATTGCGTTTTGTAACCACGGACCAGCCCGTGCTCAAGACAGCCTAATACGAGGTGAATGACTATGAAAGACGGTATCCATCCGAATTACCAGCCGACCACGATCCGCTGCGCCTGCGGCGCCGTGTACGAGACCCGCTCCACGAAGCAGAACATCTCCATCGAGATCTGCTCCAAGTGCCACCCGTTCTACACCGGCAAGCAGAAGCTCGTCGATACCAGCGGCCGCGTCGATAAGTTCAACAAGAAGTACGGCATCAAGTAAGATCGGACAAGATCCTTGCGAAAAGCAGCCCGCGTGCAGTGCACGCGGGCTTTTTCGCGCCCTGCGGCATTTGTGACGTCACAAAGCCTCGCAGAGTTTGCGTCCGCAGACGCAAAGAAATTTCAATCATTTTCTCCGGCGGCGTGTACGGCGGAGAAAATACCGCTCGGCTCGCAAACGTGCGCATTGGGCGCCTTTGGTGTACAATGCGTGCGCTGCAGCGAGCTGCGATCTCTTCCACAGAGGACCCAGCGAAGCGGTCCTCTGTGGAGCGTGTGCCGCAGGCACACGCAAAAACCCCGCTGCAGAAGCAGCGGGGTTTCGATTTATGCGATTTGCGAAACGCTCAGACGATACGCTTGTCGCGCACCTGAGAATCATAGTGCTTGTTCAGGAAGGGACGCAGCACATAGTAGATGAGCTTGTTCTCGAGGTTGAACATATAGATCGTGAAGGTCGCAACGAAGCCGATAAAGCCGACCAGGCCGACCTTGCCCATGATCTTTGCAGCGAGTTTCATATTCATAGTCGGTACCTGCCTTTCTTAGTACGCCGCGGAGTCGTCGAAGTCGACCAGCGTCGGGTCGAGCGGCTGCTCGTTGAGCACGATGGACATATACTCGTTGACGCACTTACGCATATCGCGGCGCGGCACGGTGCGGCAGTCCTCGAGGTCGTGCTCGATGAAGATGAAGTGGAAGCCGAGGTCGCGTGCCTGCTCCTCCATCATGGCGTGCACGCCGAGCATGCCCTTGCAGGCGATGTTGTCGTTCATGAGCACCATGTCGCAGTTGAAGTTCGTGGCCCACTCCCAGACGGAGTTGACGTTGTCCCAGCCGCCGACAGCCATGTGACGCATAACGCCCTTTTCGCTGAACAGCGCCAGATCCATGAGCGCCTGATCGGGGTCGGTCGTGCTGATCATGTTGTGACCCATGGTGGAGTCCATGTTCAGGACGATGTTGATGCCCCAGCAGTTCTGCGTCCAGGTCGGGAAGTCGGTGTAGTACACGGCGGACGGTCCCCACAGGAACGCACGGTGACGCGTGGTGCCGCCATACGGGACGTACTTATTCTTGTAGCACTTGCGCAGGATCTTGATGACCTTGCGGTCGTTCTTGGTGAAGTAGTCCTCCTGGCCGTTGGCGGAGGCCCAGGCGTACAGACGGTACAGGGTCTCGCTGATGCCGGTCAGCGGGCAGTAGGGAGTCTTGAAGTAATCCCACTTCTCGAGCTCGATCTCGTTTTGCTCGTTCATGTGCTTGGCGCGCTTGAACAGGGCGTTCCAGTCATACTCAACGCCGTATTCCTTTTCGACGAATTCGATGCAGTCGCGCAGGACCTGCGCGGAGTACGGGTGGGCGGCCGGCTCGTTGTGGATCATGGCCATGGTGATCTGGAAGTCCGGCAGGCCGATGCGGCGGCGCTGGAACATGGACGTCGCCTCGGAGGCGTTGCAGGGCATGTTCGTGGAGAGCATGGCCTTGCCGAAGAGCGGGAAGTCGTCGTTGAGGGCAACGCCGGTCTCCGCCGCGCAGCGGGAGCAGACGTCTGCCGGCAGACCGAAGGACTCGGCTACGTCGATGTAGTACGGCTCGAGCTGCTGGTCAACATCGCAGATGATGAACTCCGGCAGCGTCTGCAGCGGGATGGGGATCAGGTCTTTGAAGCCGGTCAGGAACAGCGGCGGCATGACCTCGTCCACAGGGATGATCTTATCGCTGTCCTTGCCGCCGATGCGCAGGTCGTGAGACAGCACAAGGGCGATCTTCTTGGTCAGGCTCTGCACGATGGCGTGCATATTCATGTGCGCGATCACGAGCTCGGGGCCGCGGTAGCCCTCAAACAGACGGTCGATGAACATGAACGTGCCGAGGTAGGAGCCCATCCAGCGATATTCCCAGAAGCCCTTCAGGCACGGGATCGGCGCGGAGGCGACCATGGCAGCCATGGACATGACGTTTTTGAGCCATGCGCGGTAGTCGACCATGGTGTCGTGCAGACCACGCCACTCACGGTACTTGGCGACGCCGGTCTTATCATAGTAACGGCTGCGGAGACCGCCGACACCGTTCTGAGCCTGCCAGAGGGGGTCGAATCTCTGCATCTTGGAGTCAATAAATTTTGTAACAGGGCAATTCATAGTTTTCATTCCCCTCCTGTGTCAAGAATTGATTTTCTTGATTTCCAGGCTCTCGACGAAGGCCTGGAAACGGGTACGGAGCTGGCCGATGGAGCCGAGCGCGTATTCCTTCTCGATCGTGCAGCACGGCACGCCCATCTCCTCGGTCAGGATATGGGAGGCGAGCACCTTCTCATAGCTCCAGAACTCGCAGAACTTCATGTTCTCGTAGATCACGCCGTCAGCATGGAACTCGTCGACAAGGCGCTTGACCTCAGCATGGCGCTGGTCGATCTTCGCACCCTCCATGAAGCGGGCGCACTGGTTCCAGTGCAGGTAGTGGCGGCAGATGGCGTCAAACGCGGTCTCGCCGTCCTGGATCTCGATGCGCTCGCGGCTCGGGAAGCTGCCGAAGCAGTAGCGGTCGGCCACGACCATGGCGCCGCAGGTCTCGAGGAGCTTCGTAAACTCGGGATCGTCGATCTCGGAGCCGGCGACCACGACGCGCGCGCGGAAGGGGAATTCCGGCTCGGGCTTGCGCTTTTTGATCTCGGCAAGCGTCTCCTTGAGGTACGGGAGGATCAGGTCGTGCGGGCAGACCTCGCTCACGAGCTGGATGACGTGGAACTCATAGCCGGTAATGGGCGGGTTGGGCAGCTTGCGGAAGTTGCCGATCTCGGTGATGACATCGCACAGCTCGTTGAACTTCTCGATGGTCGCGCGCATGGCGGCATCGGAGGTGTCCACGCCGTAGCGCTCGGCGAGCTGGTCGACGACCTTGAGCTTGAGCTGGCCCTTGTAGTAGTCATAGCTGGTCTTATCGCCCTTGAGCGGGGGATCGATCTGCGTGACGAAGAAGCGGTCGTTCTTCACGGGATTGATGAGGAAAAAATGCTCTTCCATACGCTCCATGGACGCGCAGCACTCGGCGCCGAAGAGCGCGTTGAGGTAGTTGTAGCCGCCCTCAATGGCACGCTCGAGGATGGAGCGGACATACGGGCAGACACGGCTGGTCATGTAGTAGGTCGCAACGTCGGTAGACTCGCAGCGCGGCGCGCGCAGGCGGCTCGAGAAGCAGCCCGGCAGGTTGAGCAGAACCTCGGGGATGTAATAGCAGTTGTACCCGAGGGCGATTTTCCCGTCATTGACCGCCTGCGTGACGAGTTCGTTCTGCGCATCCTGCAGGAGATTTTCGAAGAAAATCAGATGTTTCAGGTCTTTCATATTGTCCCTTCTTTCAAAATAATTCCCATTGCAGCTATGTAAAAAGGCGTCGGGATGCGGGTGCATTCCGGCGCCTTCGACATACGAAAAAAGCCTTTGCGGCGTCCCCTGCACCGCGGCGGAACGAGCAGGCGCTTGCTCTACCACCTGGTCATAACAAAAATATCACGTGTTCCATGCGGTGTCAACCGGTTACACGCTAATTCTTTCACAAATCCGGACAAGAGGGTGACTTTCGACACATTTGTTGAGAAATGACACTCAAATCCGGTCGGCGGGGCGCAAAACGCGCAGATACGCCTCGCTCTGGCGCACGAAGGCGGCGGCGTCAAAGTTGTCGTTGCGCAGCGCCTCCTGCACGATCATGCCGTCGGACGCGAGCAGGATCAGCTGCGTGAGATAGTCGGCGGAAACGACGTCGGTGCGCTCGGCGATCTTCTCGGCGATGAGCCGCTCGAACGCAGCATAGCGGTCGATGAGCTTGGCGCGCAGCGCCTCGTCGCCGAGCATGGCGGCGTGGATCAGGTGCAGGCGCATGCCGGCGGAGGCGGTGTTGCGCTCGACGACGTACTTCACCAGCCGGTGCACGGACGTGTCCTTGTCCTTATTCTCCGTCCAGGCGATCAGCTCGTCCCACTGGCGGTCGAGATAGCGGTTGGTGAGGTCGAAAAGGATATCCGTTTTATTTTTATAATAGTAATAGAGCGTCCCCTTGGACACGCCGGCCGCCGCGGCGATCTCGGCCAGCGAGATATCGGCAAACGTCTGCGTGTCCAACAGGCCGGTCGCGGCGTCGAGGATCTTCTCCTTGACATTGTCGTTGCGCGGAGCGGCCATTTGCTTTCCTCATTTCTGATCTTATGAGATAAATCGTGTCTTATTGTACGCGATTTTGGGCGATTTGTCCAGTCTGGCAGGGAAATTTCAGCAGATTTGACCCAGGGCGAATCCTTGACTTCCCGGTCGAAAAAGGGTATATTTGTGACATCCAGTCGGCCGCTTGGCCGACTCATCTTCCGGGAGGCCTATCTTTCATGAAGATCTCCGCATTGAACCGAAAACTGCACCGCGCCTTCGGCGGCCGCGTCACGGCGGCGCTGGCCGACGGCTGCATCGTCCTGCGCGGCGAACTTGATCGCTGGGACGACGTGGTGCGCGCCGGCCAGATGGCCGCAACGAAATATTCCACGTGCCATGTCGTCAATGACATCACGTTCACCGGCGGCAAGGACGCGCCCATGCGCGTGCCCGCGCTGCATGACGATGCGCTCGACGGGCAGACGCCCGACGTGCTCATCATCGGCGGCGGCATCTCGGGCGTGTCGATCGCGCGCGAGCTTGCGCGCCAGAAGCTCGACATTCTCGTCGTAGATAAGGAATGTGACCTCGCGCTCGGCGCCTCCGGGCGCAACGACGGCGAGGTGCACCCGGGCATCGACCTCGGGCGCGGCAGCATCAAGCACAAATACATCCGCCGCGGCAACGCCATGTACGATCAGGTCTGCAAGGAGCTCGACGTGCCGTTTCACCGCGTGGGGCAATATGTCTGCTTCCAGCACGGCTGGCTGCGTCCCGCCGTGTGGGGCTACTGCATGTGGCGCAAATATCACGACGGCATCGCCGACACCGAGCTCATCTCCGGCAGGGAGCTGCTGCGCCGCGAGCCGAACTTCAACAAAAAGACCCGCTTTGCCATCTCGAATCCGGACTCCGGCTGCGTCTGTCCCTACGGGCTGACGATCGCCTACGCGGAAAACGCCGTGCAAAACGGCGCGCGCATCGCGCTCAACACCGCCGTGCTGGGCATGGACGTCGCGGACGGGCAGATCACCGCCGTGCACACCAACCGCGGCACGCTGCACCCCACGCTCGTCATCAACGCGGCCGGCGTGTTCGCCGAGGACGTGGCGCGCATGGCGGATGACCGCTTTTTCTCCATCCATCCCCGCCGCGGCACGAACAGCATCCTCGACCGCAAGGCCGGCGCGTTCATGCATTCGATCGCGTCCGTGAAGGGCAGCGATATGGTGTCGAAAACGCACTCGAAGGGCGGCGGCATCCTGCACACCGTGCACGACAACCTGCTCATCGGGCCCGACGCGGTGGAGACCTATGAAAAAGAGAACACGGCGACGTATCCCGAGAGCATCGCGCACGTATTCGAAAAGCAGAAAATCACGATGCCCGCGCTGACCGAGCGCGACATCATCACCTATTTCACCGGCGTGCGCGCGCCCACGTTCGAAGAGGACTTCATCATCGAGCGCGGCCGGCGCACACACAACCTCATCCACGTTGCAGGCATCCAGTCCCCCGGCCTGACGACGGCGCCCGCCGTCGCAGTCGACGTGGCGGACATGGCCGCGCGCATCCTCGCGCGCGAGCGCCCCGTGGCCATCAATCCGGACTTTGACCCCCACCGGCCGGGCATCCCCGTCCTGCGGGAGATGGACGACGCCACGCGCGCGGCGTACATTGCGAAAAACCCCGACTATGGCGTCATCGTCTGCCGCTGCGAGGAGATCAGCCGCGGCGAGATCCTCGACGCGCTGCGCTCGAACGTGTGCGTGCCGACGGTCGACGGCGTGAAAAAGCGCGTGCGGCCCGGCATGGGCCGCTGCCAGGGCGGGTTCTGCTCACCGCAGGTGGTGCGCATCATCGCGGAGTATCTCGGCGTGCCGCTCAGCGCGGTGCGCAAGTCCTCGGCCGACGCGCCCATCACGTTCGGCCCGACGAAATCCGGGGAGGTGCAGGCATGATGTACGACGTCATCGTCATCGGCGGCGGCCCCGGCGGGCTCGCGGCCGCCATCTCCGCGCACGAAAACGGTGCGCACGTGCTGCTCATCGAGCGCGAGGCGCGCCTGGGCGGTATGCTCAAGCAGTGTATTCACGACGGCTTTGGCCTCGCCCGCTTCGGCGAGCGGCTGGCCGGGCCCGAATATGTCGAGCGCTTCATCGACCGGCTCGAGGAGCTGGGCATCGAGGCGCACACGCAGACCTTCGTCACGCGCGTGGAGAAAACGCCTGCCGGCTTCGCGGTCGTCACCGTCAGCCGCGACGGCGTCGCGCGCTATGACACCCGCACGCTCGTGCTGGCCACCGGCTGCCGCGAGCGCACGGCAAAGCAGGTCTTTATCCACGGCACGCGCCCGGCGGGCGTGTTCACGGCCGGCACCGCGCAGCACTTTACGAACCTGCTCGGCGAGCTGCCGACCCGGCGCTGCGTCATCCTCGGCAGCGGCGACATCGGCCTCATCATGGCCCGCCGCCTGACGCTCGAGGGCGCAGAGGTCCTCGGCGTGTACGAGGCCAAGTCCACCCCCTCCGGCCTGACGCGCAACATCCACCAGTGCCTGCATGACTACAATATCCCGCTGCACCTGAGCCACACGGTCACGCGCGTGTTCGGCGCCGACCGGCTCACGGGCGTGGAGGTCGCGGAGGTCGATGAGGCCATGCGCCCCATCCCCGGCACGGAGCAGCGCATCGACTGCGACGCGCTGATCGTGTCCGTCGGCCTCATCCCGGAAAACGAGCTGGCGGAGTCGCTCGGCGTCCCGCTCGACGGGCACACCCGCGGCCCCGTGTGCGACGGGCAGCTCATGACGGAAGTGCCCGGCATCTTCTCGTGCGGCAACGCGCTGCACGTCAACGACCTCGTGGACTATGTGTCCGCCTCTGGCGAGCTGGCGGGCAAGAGCGCGGCGCACTTTGCCGCGCACACGCGCGACGAGGTCGCGCTCACGATCTCGGACGATTTCGGCTACCTTGTCCCCCAGCGGCTCGATCGCACGGAGGACAACAGCAGCGTCACGCTGTATTTCCGCAGCGCGGCGGTGCTCGGCCCGTGCCGCGTGGTGCTGACCATCGACGGAAAGGAAACCTGGTCGCGGCGCTACCCCTTCCTGCGCCCGCCCGAGATGCAGCAGCTCACACTGGACTTTGACAAGCTCGGCATCGCCCACGCGCGCGATGTCCACTTTACGATCGAGGTGGCAGAGGCATGAAAGAACTCACCTGTATCGGCTGCCCGCGCGGCTGCACCTTGAAAATCGAACGCGACGGCGACGGCTGGTCCGTCACCGGCAACACCTGCCCCCGCGGCCGGGAGTTTGCCGTTTCGGAGATGACCGCGCCCAGGCGCACCATCTGCTCGACCGTGCGCACGTCCTTCCCGGGCGCGCCGGTACTGCCGGTGCGCGTGTCGGCCGACATTCCGAAAGACCGCATCTTCGATGTCATGGACGCGCTCAAAACCGTCACCGTATCAGAGCGTATCGGCCGCGGCGATGTCGTGATCCCGGACGTGCTCGGCCTCGGCGTGGATGTCATCGCCACGAGCAGCCTCCTCAGGCACAGACCCGAATGAATATTTTGTATAGAGAGCAAAAATAAATCTTAGGAGGGAATCATCTTGAGCAAACCGCTGGTGCTGACGTGCGACATCGGCACGCAGAGCGCACGCGCCCTGCTCGTCGACCCGGACGGCCGGATCGTAGACGTCGTGCAGAGCAAGTATGCCGAGCCCTACTTCTCCAAAGAGCCCGGCTGGGCCGAGCAGAAGCCGAACTTCTACTTCGACCGCCTGTGCGAGTGCTGCCGCGAGCTGTGCGCGCGCAGCAACGCCCTGCTGCCGGACGTGATCGCCATGACGATCACCGTCATCCGCGACACGGTCGTGTGTCTGGACGCGAACAACGAGCCCCTGCGCGACATCATTCTCTGGCTGGACAAGCGCACCGTTGACCCGAACGGCGCCATGCCTGCCAAAAACATGATGCTCTTCAAGGTCGCCGGCATGGAGCCAACGGCGAAGGTGGTCTACGCCGCCTCCGTCGGCAACTGGATCATGCGCCACGAGCCGGAGATCTGGGCCAGGACCGCCAAATACGTCATGCTGCCCACGTACCTGAACTACAAGCTCACGGGCAACCTCATCGACTCGGCCTCGAACCAGATCGGCCACATCCCGTTCGACTACAAAAACCGCCGCTGGATGAAGCCCGGCAGCCTCACGCGCTGCTTCTGCGACGTGCCGAACGAAAAGCTGTGCGACCTCGTGCCCTCCGGCACGGTCATCGGCACGGTCACGGACGAGGTCTGCGCCCTGACCGGCATCCCCGCCGGCCTGCCGCTGATCTCGACCGGCTCGGACAAGGGCTGCGAGACGCTCGGCCTCGCCGTCGTCGATTCCGACAAGGCGTCCATCTCGCTGGGCACGACGGCCACCATCCAGTTCAGCACGACCGAGTACGTCGAGCCGCAGCAGTTTCTGCCCGCCTACCCCGGCGTGCTCAACGACCACTACAATCCCGAGATCGAGATCTACCGCGGTCTGTGGCTGCTGTCGTGGTTCGTCAAGGAATTCGGCACGGCCGACGCCATCGATGCCAAGGAAAAAGGTATCGCGCCCGAGGCCCTGCTCGACGAGCGCATCCGCGACCTGCCCGCCGGCAGCGACGGTCTGCTCCTGCAGCCGTACTGGACGGCCGGCATCCTGCACCCGGACTCGCTCGGCGCGGTCATCGGCTTTTCCGACTACCACACGCGCTACCACTTCTACCGCGCCATCATCGAGGGCCTGTGCCTGGAGCTGTACATGGCGCTGCGCATCATGGAGGACCGCTCGGGCCTGACCATTCACGAGATCCGCATCGGCGGCGGCGGCGCAAAGAGCGACGTGGTCTGCCAGATCGCGGCGGACGTGTTCGGCCTGCCGGTCGTGCGCTCGCAGACGCACGAGGCGTGCTCCATCGGTTCGTCCATGGTCGCGTTCGTGGCCAAGGGCGTGTTCGCCGATTTCGACGCCGCGGCCAAAGCCATGGTCCACGTCAAGGATACGTTCCAGCCCAACGAGCGCAATCACGAGGTATATAACGACATTTACGAGCAGGCCTACCGCAAGATCTACCCGCGCCTGCGCCCGATCTATCAGAAACTCATCCAAGTCAAGAGGAGGATTGCACAATGAGCAACAAACCGTACAAAGGATTCGAGCCGAAATGGCTGCTCACCCCCGCGCCGGCGGACAGCTACCGCTCCATTTTCCGCTGGGGCGACCCGAACTTCTTCAAATATCCGAAAGAGTCTCTGTACACGCTCATGAAAGAGACGTTCAAAATGACGGACGACGATTTCAAGGAGTATTCCGACGACATCGGCTTTGACCCCGTCGACCTCTCCGACCACCCGGTGCAGCTCGCGCCGGAGCACATCGAGTCACTCAAGAAGATCGTCGGCGAGCGCAATGTCTCCACCACGGACTATGACCGCCTGAGCGTGGCCTACGGCTTCACGGCCTACGATATCCTGCGTCTGCGCCACAAGCGCGTTGACAGCGTGCCGGACGTCGTGCTCTACCCCGAGACGACCGGGCAGGTTGAGCAGATCGTGGCCTACTCCACCGAGCACCACATCCCGCTGTACGTCTACGGCGGCGGCAGCAGCGTCACCCGCGGCGTCGAGCCGGTCAAGGGCGGCATCTCGCTGGATATGCGCCGCAACTTCAACAAGGTCATCAGCTTCAACGAGATCGACCAGACCATCACCGTGCAGGCCGGTATGTCCGGCCCGGATCTGGAAAAGACGCTCCAGAGCGCGCCGGAGCTCTTCGACGCCAAGCGGCAGTACACCTGCGGCCACTTCCCGCAGTCGTTCGAGTATTCGAGCGTCGGCGGCTGGACGGTCACGCGCGGCGCGGGCCAGAACAGCACGTATTACGGCACGATCGCCGACATCGTCCTCAGCCAGAAGTACGCTACGCCCATCGGCACGATCCAGACCAGCCACTACTCCCGCGAGGCCACCGGCCCGAACCTGAACCAGATCATGATGGGCTCCGAGGGCACGTTCGGCGTGCTGACGGAGGTCACGCTGCGCATCTTCCGCTGGATGCCGCAAAACCGCAAGCGCTTCTCCTACATCTTCAAGACGTGGGACGAGGCCATGAAGGCCGCCCGCGAGATGATGCAGTGCGAATGCGGCTACTCGTCCGTGTTCCGTCTGTCCGACCCGGAGGAGACCAACCTCATGCTCAAGCTCTACAACGTCGATGAGACGCCGCTGCAGCCGCTGCTCGACAAGTTCGGCTACAAGGACATGGAGCGCTGCCTCTTCCTCGGCTTTACCGACGGCGAGAAGGGCTACAGCCGCAACGTCGCGCGCAACATTGCAAAGATCGCGCTCCGTCACGGCGGCATGCCGCTCACCGGCTACGTCACCCGCAGCTGGGAGAAGGGCCGCTTCAACGACCCCTACCTGCGCGACACGCTCATGGACTTCGGCATCACGACCGACACGCTCGAGTGCACGGTCAACTGGTCGAACATGGAGCAGGTGCACGCCGACGTGCGCAAGATCTGCCACGCGCTGCCGAACACCGTCGTCACGACGCACATGTCGCACTGCTATCCGCAGGGTGCGAACCTGTACTTCATCTTCCTCACCCGCATGCAGGATGAGGACGCCTTCAAAGCCTACCACACCACGATCCTCGACGCGATCCAGCGCTCCGGCGCGGCCGTGAGCCACCACCACGGCATCGGCAAGATGTTCGCGCCCTGGCTCGAGGGCTACATCGGCGAGAAGGAGTACGGCGTGTTCCGCGTGCTCAAGGACTACTTTGACCCCGACTACAACATGAATCCGGGCGGCACGATCGGCCTGGACCTCAAGCCGGAGGAAAAGAAGTTCCTGCGCGAGTACACCGACTATCTCGAGCAGCCGAAATTCGACTGATCTTTTGTCATCAACCGGCGGCGGTTTGGATGCCCACCGCCGGATCACCGGCCAAGTGCCAATGCTGCTGCGTAGATCGTTTGTGCAGCAGGGGGGGAGAAACGGGGCGGCCCGCCGCCCCAAGGGATGGAGCAGCCCGGCAGATACCTGCCGGGCTGCTTTTTCATGCCGCCGCGCAAAAAAACCGCCGCTCATGTTGAGCGGCGGCCAGACTGTCAAGGGACCTCGTAGAGTTTGCGCCTGCGGGCGCAAAGAAAGTCCAATCATTTTCTTCGGCGACATGTGCGGCGAAGAAAATACTTCTCAGGCTGCAAGTGTGGAATTTGTGCGCAACAGACTGCAACCCCCCTTGTCAAAAAGTAATACTTTTTGACAGTCTCAAAAACCGCCGCCCCGGCCGGGGCGGCGGTTTTCTGGTCTTCAGTTGGTATGCGGCTGCAGCGCGCGGCGCGTGACGCGCAGCAGCGTCGGCAGCAGCAGCGCGAGCACGATGCCTTTTCCCGCGCAGATGGCCAGCCGCAGCGGCAGCGTGCCGAACACGAACACCGGCGAATAGTACCCGTAGATGAGGCTGTCGAGATACAGCGACCCGGTGTTGAGCACCGTGATGCCCAGCTCACCGAGCACGGCCAGCAGCGCGAGCTGCCGCGGCGTGCAATCGTAACCGTGCCGCGCCGACACCGCGCCCACGCACAGCCCCAGCAGCACATACGGCGCGATCCAGAGCGCGGTCGTGGCGCTCACGCCGAAGCGCAGCAGCTGGTACAGCAGCGTACCCACCCCGCCGATGGCCAGCCCGTCGACCGGGCCGAGCAGCAGCGCACCGAGAAACACCGGCAGCGCCTCGACGGTGATCTTCAGGTTGCCGGTGCTGATCGACACCAGCCCCAGCACCGTGACCATGGCGGCAAACATTGCGTCCGCCGCGAGGCGGCGGGCGGTCCATTTCGTATGCATTTGCAAGACTCCTTTCGTGACAGTTGCCACGGCGGGGGTCTTCCCTTGGTGGCAGCGGAAGCGGCAACAGCACCGCGGGGCGCGCAGCCCCTTCGTCGCCGGACAACTTCCCATCCCGGCGCACTTGACGCGCTGTTCCTACTCTGTCCAATGCATTGCTCAGATTTCCGTGTGCATCATAGCACACGCGGCACGACTTTGCAACCGGAAAAAGGACGCCCGGGTGGGCGTCCTTTTCTGCCTTATGTCTTACTTTTTCTCGCGTGCCAGGCGGCGCGTGAGCTCTTCGACCAGCCCGTCCACCAGCTCCTGATGGTCGGCCAGGTTCAGCTCGGCCTCGCGCACGATCGTGTAGCCGAACACGTCGTCGTCCATGATCTTGGCATACGACAGCAGCTCCGCCTGCATACAGCGGATGGCCGCCATGCTCAGATGCACGGCCGCGAGCGCGCTGCACGCGGTCAGGTCGTCGCCCTTGTCCACGACCTCCTTCATGAGCTCGATGCAGCGGCACATGATGTACACGATCTCGTTCGGAATGTCGCTCGCAACGCGCAGCGCGCTGTCGAGATCGGTGCGCGTGACGTTCTCCTCGACTCTGCGCCGGTCAAGCGGCTCGCGCGCGCGCAGCTCCTCGTCGATCTGAAAGACCATGTAGTCCGTCATCTGGCGCAGCTCCTCGGCCGTTTTCTGCATCTGCGCATCGTCCGAGCGCAGCGCGCGCACGGCCAGCGACCCCATCGCCGCCGCCAGCGCCGACACGACCGCGCCGACACTGCCCGCCTGCGGCAGGCCGTCCGGATCTGCCACCGCAGCCACATAGTCCTTGACCGGCATGGCGCCGAAGGTCTGCTTCGGCTTGTGCTCCCCAACGGAGACCACGTGGTCGCCGTCCGCCGTGTGGATCAGGATCTTTTTCTTCTCTTCCGCCATAAGTGCCTCCATTCCCCGCGCGCATAGCCGCGCGCAGATATACACACATTATTATAATAGGAATATAGCACGACAGACGGCACATTGTCAAGATTGCGACGGCCGTTCGTTTGTGGAAAAGGCCATATTCTGCACAAAAAACGCCCTGTTTTTTCGTCAAATTTCGTCACACGCAAGTGCAATTCCGGCATTTATCTTTGCACCGCTTTCTGCTATAGTGAGAGGTAAGCGCAAAAATATCACAGAGGGAGCGTGAAGCGTTTTGGGGATCAACAATGTGATCTCTCTGCTTGGCGGCGTGGCCCTGTTCCTGTTCGGCATGACGCTCATGGGCGACGGGCTGAAGAAAGTGGCCGGCAACAAGCTCGAGATCATACTCTATAAACTCACGAGCACCCCGCTCAAGGGCGTCCTGCTCGGCACGGGCGTCACCGCCGTGATCCAGTCGTCCTCGGCCACGTCCGTCATGGTCGTCGGCTTCGTCAACTCCGGCATGATGCAGGTGCGCCAGGCCATCGGCATCGTGCTCGGCTCCATCCTCGGCACGAGCATCACGGGCTGGATTCTCTGCCTGTCGGACATCAGCGGCTCCGGCTGGGTGTCGCTGCTGAGCACCGCGACGCTCACGGGCGTCGTCGCCGTGGTCGGCATCGTGCTGCGCATGTTCTGCAAGGACCTGACCAAACACCACATCGGCGACATTCTGCTCGGCTTCGCCGTGCTCATGTACGGCATGTCCTCCATGAGCGGCGCCGTGGCCCCGCTCAAGGACAGCGCCGCGTTCATCCAGCTGCTGACCCGCTTTTCCAACCCGCTGCTCGGCGTGCTCGTCGGCACGGTGTTCACCTGCATCCTGCAGAGCGCGTCGGCCGCCGTCGGCATTCTGCAGGCGCTGGCCATCACGGGCACGATCACGTTCTCCGTGGCCTTCCCCATCACGCTCGGCATCGCCATCGGCGCGGCCGTGCCGGTGCTGCTGTCCTCCCTCGGCGCGAGCGTCAAGGGCAAGCGCACCGCCTATGTCTACCTGCTCATCGACGTCATCGGCGCGGTCGTCTGGGGCGTCGTGTTCTACGCGGTCAACGCAGCCGTGCACTTCCCGTTTACGGACACGACCATGACCACCGTGAGCATCGCCCTGCTCAACACGATCTTCCGCTTTGCGACCGTGCTGCTGCTCACGCCGATGATCCCCCTGCTGGAAAAGCTCGTCTCGTTCCTGTTCCCGGACAAAGCGTCCACCGGCGCGCTCGCCGACATCGACCGGCTCGAGGAGCGCTTTCTCGCGCACCCGGCGCTGGCCATCGAGCAGAGCCGCCTGGCCATCGACTCCATGGCCCGTCAAGCGCAGGACAACATCCTGTCCGCGTTCTCCCTGCTCGACAAGTTCAGTGACGAGCAGTTCGCCGCCCTGCAGGAAAACGAGGAAGCCATCGACCACTACGAGGACAAGCTCGGCACCTACCTCATCAAGATCACGAGCAAGGAGCTCACGCCGCGCCAGACGGCCGACGTGTCGAAGTACCTGCACACGATCAGCGACCTCGAGCGCATCAGCGACCACTCGCTCAACATCGGCGAGACGGCGCAGGAGCTCTACACGAAGAAGATCGTCTTTTCGCCCACCGGCGCGCGCGAGCTCAAGGTCATGCTCGCGGCCGTGACGCGCATCCTCGAGATCACGATCAACGCTTTCCTCGACAACGACGTCGCCGCGGCCTACCGCGTCGAGCCGCTCGAGGAGCTCATCGACAACCTCTGCGACGAGATGAAGCTGCACCACATCGACCGCCTGCAGACCGGCGAGTGCACGCTCAACCACGGCTTCGCGTTCAACGACCTGCTCACCAACTGCGAGCGCGTGTCCGACCACTGCTCGAACATCGCCGTCGCCATGATCGAGCTCGAGTCCGACTCGTTCGACACCCACGAATATATCAACAGCGTCATGGCCATGCACTCGCACAGCTTTGACGAATACTACTCCGAATACAGCAAAGAATTCCAGATTTAATGCATATATCCGCCGCCTATCCATTTGTAAAAATGGCCGGGCGGCGGTTTTTTGCCCCCGTCGTCCGGCAAATGTCCCAATTTCGCGTGGTCAGGTATGTACATGCTGCACAAGGCATTTTTCCCTCGCTGGGCGTGTTTTTTCAAATTCCACAAATCGCAGTGGATTTTTCATGAATGTCTTGCATATTTATTCGCGTGGTAGTATATTAACCTTATATAAATGAATTTTTATCCGCTTGTGAGGGACGAGATATGCATAACGAAAAAACGACCATTTTCATCGACGGCAGCTCCGGCACGGCCGGCCTGCGCATTTACGACCGGCTGGCCCAGCGCGAAGATATTGACCTGCTGACCCTGCCGCCCGAGCTGCACCACGACATGGAAGCCCAGCGCGAGCTCATCAACCGCGCGGACATCGCGTTTTTGTGCCTGCCGGACGCGGCGGCGATCACGGCGGCGGATCTGGTCGAGAACCCGGACACGGTCGTGCTCGACACCTCGACCGCGCACCGCACGGCCCCCGGCTGGACGTACGGCTTCCCGGAGCTGTCGCCCGAGCGCGAGGCCGCGATCCGTACCGCCAAGCGCATCGCCGTGCCCGGCTGCCACGCCAGCGGCTTCATCGTGCTGGTCTACCCGCTCGTCGAGGCGGGCATCCTGCCGCCGGACGCCCTGCTGACGTGCTACTCGCTCACGGGCTACAGCGGCGGCGGCAAGAAGATGATCGCCGAGTATGAGGCGGACACCCTCGACCCCCTGTACGTTGCCCCCCGGCAGTACGGTCTTGCGCAGCAGCACAAGCACCTGCGCGAGATGTGCGCCATCCCGGGCCTGACGCACGCGCCGGTGTTTGCGCCGATCGTGGCGAATTTCTACAGCGGCATGGAGACGAGTGTCGCGCTCTTCGCCTCCCAGCTCTGCCCCGGCAAGACGGCCGAAGATATCAAGGCCGCCTACGCCGCAAAATATACCGGCCCTGTCGTGACCTACCGCGACCCCGCGTGTGACGACGGCTTCCTGTCCGCCGCCGCCATGTCCGGCAAGGACAGCATGGTCGTGTCCGTCTCCGGCAATGACGAGCGCATCCTGCTCACGTCCGTGTTCGACAACCTCGGCAAAGGCGCGTCCGGCGCCGCGCTCGAGTGCCTGAACCTCGTCATGGGCAGGGAAAAGGGCTTCGGCCTCGATCTGTAAGGAGGAACGAACGATGAAGCAAGTCACCGGCGGCGTGTGCGCCGCACAGGGTTTTTCCGCCGCAGGCATCCACTGCGGCATCCGCAGAAATCAGTCCAAGCGCGACCTCGCGCTCATCTACAGCGCCGTCCCGGCCAGCGCCGCGGCGGTCTATACATCGAACCTCGTCAAGGGCGCGCCCCTGACCGTGACGAAGGCGCACCTGGCTGACGGCAAGGCCCAGGCCGTGATCTGCAACAGCGGCAACGCCAACACCTGCAACGCTGACGGCGTCGCCGTCGCCGAGGAGATGAGCGCGCTCACGGCGGCGCAGCTGCACATCGCGCCGCAGGACGTCATCGTCGCGTCCACGGGCGTGATCGGCCAGCCGCTCGATCTCACGCCCATCCGCTCCGGCCTGCCGCAGCTCGCCGCCGCGCTCGGCGACCACTCCGACCAGGCGGCCGAGGGCATCATGACCACCGACACGCACCCGAAGGAGATCGCCGTGCAGTTCACCGCCGGCGGCAGGACCTGCACGATCGGCGGCATCGCCAAGGGCTCGGGCATGATCCACCCGAACCTTGCGACCATGCTCGTCTTCCTCACGACGGACTGCGCCGTCAGCCCCGCCATGCTGCAGGCCGCGCTCTCCGGAGACGTGCAGGACACGTTCAACATGGTCAGCATCGACGGCGACACGTCCACGAACGACATGGTCGCCGTGCTGGCAAACGGCCTCGCCGGCAATGCCGAGATCACCGCGCCCGGCGCGGACTTCACGGCGTTTTGCAGCGCGCTCAACAGCGTGACCGTCTGGCTCTGCCGCCAGATCGCGGGCGATGGCGAGGGCGCGACGCGCCTGCTCGAGTGCTGCGTCACCGGTGCTGCTGACCACGGCACCGCGAAAACCGTGGCCAAGAGCATCATCTGCTCGTCGCTCGTCAAGGCCGCCATGTTCGGCGCGGACGCCAACTGGGGCCGCGTGCTGTGCGCCATCGGCTACAGCGGCGCTCCTGTAAACGTGCACAAGGTGGACGTCGCCTTCCGCTCGGCGGCCGGCACGGTGCGCGTGTGCGTCGACGGCGCGGGCATTCCGTTTTCCGAGGAGGAAGCCAAAAAGGTCCTGCTCGAAAAGGAGATCGAGATCCTCGTCGACCTCAAGTCCGGCGACGAGGGTGCGACCGCCTGGGGCTGCGACCTGACGTATGACTATGTGAAGATCAACGGCGACTACCGCACCTGAACCGGGAGGAACACCATCATGGACATTACGAATCCGCAGCGCGCGAAGGTACTCGTCCACGCGCTGCCCTACATACAGGAATACAGCGGCAAGATCGTCGTCATCAAATACGGCGGCAACGCCATGATCAGCGCCAAGCTCAAAGACTCCGTCATGCGCGACATTGTGCTGCTGTCGCTCATCGGGGTGAAGGTCGTGCTCGTGCACGGCGGCGGGCCCGAGATCACGGAAACGCTCGAAAAACTCGGCAAGCAGACTCAGTTTGTCGACGGCCTGCGCGTCACGGACGCGGAGACGGCCGACGTCGTGCAGATGGTCCTCGCCGGGAAGATCAACAAGACGCTCGTCAACCTCATCGGCCACAAGGGCGGCCGGGCGATCGGCCTGTCCGGCATCGACGGGCAGATGATCCAGGCGCGCGTGCGCGATGAGCGCCTCGGCTACGTGGGCGAGATCACGAAGGTCGACGTGCGTCCCATCCTCGATGTGATCGACAAGGGCTACATCCCCGTCGTGTCCACCGTCGGGTGCGACACGCAGGGCCACGTCTACAACATCAACGCCGACACGGCGGCCGCGCGCATCGCGGGCGAGCTGGGGGCCGAGAGCCTCATCGCCATGACCGACATCAGCGGCATCCTGCGCGACAAGGACGACCCCTCCACGCTCATCCCCGTCATCCACACGGCGGACGCGCTGCAGCTCATCGAGTCCGGCGTCATCAACGGCGGCATGCTGCCGAAAGTGACCTGCTGCATCGACGCCATCCGCTGGGGCGTGCACCGCGTCTTTATCATCGACGGCCGCGTGCCGCACGCCATCCTGATCGAAATGCTGACAAACGAAGGCATCGGCACCATGTTCGTTGCCGGGCAAGGAGGAAAAACAGATGAACATTCCGCAACTTGACAGTACCTATATCGCCAACACTTACGCCCGCTTCCCCGTGACGATCGCGCGCGGCAAGGGCTCGCTCGTCTGGGACGCAGACGACAAGGTCTATATCGACATGGCGACGGGCATCGCCGTCAACAGCTTCGGCATTGCCGACCCCGCGTGGATCCGCGCCGTGACCGAGCAGCTGTGCACCGTGCAGCACGCCTCGAACCTGTACTACACCGCGCCCGACGCGCAGCTGGCGCAGCTGCTGTGCGAGAAGACCGGCATGAAGAAGGTCTTCTTCTCCAACTCCGGCGCGGAGGCCAACGAGTGCGCCATCAAGGCCGCGCGCAAGTACGCCGCCGACCACAAAGGCCCGGAGTACCACACCATCATCACGCTCAAAAACAGCTTCCACGGCCGCACGATCACAACGCTCGCCGCGACCGGGCAGGACGTGTTCCACCACGACTTTCTGCCGCTGACGGAGGGCTTTGCCTACGCCGAGGCGAATAACCTCGACGATCTCAAGGCGCAGGTCGCCGCGCACAAGTGCGCCGCCATCATGATGGAGGTCGTGCAGGGCGAGGGCGGCGTCATCCCGCTGACGCAGGAATTTGTCAAAGGTGCTGCCCAGCTCGCCGCCGAGCAGGACCTGCTGCTCATCTGCGACGAGGTGCAGATCGGCAACGGCCGCAGCGGCAAGCTCTACGGCTACATGCACTACGGCATCACGCCGGACATCGTCTCCACGGCCAAGGGCCTCGGCGGCGGTCTGCCGCTGGGCGCGACGCTGCTCGGCGAGAAGGTGCAGGACGTGCTCACCCCCGGCAGCCACGGCTCTACCTTCGGCGGCAACCCCGTCTGCTGCGCCGGCGCGCTGAGCATTCTGCACCGGCTCGACGGCCCGCTGCTGCAGTCCGTGCAGGAAAAGTCCGACTTCATCGTCAAGGCTCTCACCGGCGCCAAGGGCGTCAGGAGCGTCACGGGCTTGGGCCTGATGCTCGGCGTGGAGACCGAGCGCCCGGTCAAGGACGTCATCAGTGAATGCATGGCGCGCGGCGTGCTCGTCATCTCGGCAAAGAACAAGGTGCGCCTGCTGCCGGCGCTCAACATCCCCATGGCGCAGCTCGAGCAGGCGGTCAGCGTGCTCAAAGACGTCTGCGCCGGAGAATAAGGAGGAACACCGTCATGAATCTCAAAGGCAACGATTTTCTCAAGCTGCTCGACTACACCCCCGAGCAGATCGACTATCTGCTCCGGCTCGCCGCCCAGCTCAAGGCCGAGAAAAAGGCCGGCATCCCGCACCGCCTGTGCGAGGGCAAAAACGTCGCGCTCATCTTCGAAAAGACGAGCACGCGCACGCGCAGCAGCTTCGAGGTCGCGGCGCACGATCTGGGCATGGGCAGCACGTATCTCGACTCCACCGGCTCGCAGATCGGCAAGAAGGAGAGCATCGCCGACACGGCGCGCGTGCTCTCGGGCATGTTCGACGGCATCGAGTACCGCGGCTTCGGCCAGTGCATCGTCGAGGAGCTGGCGCAGTACGCCTCCGTCCCGGTCTGGAACGGCCTGACGGATGAGTTCCACCCGACGCAGATCCTCGCGGACTTTCTGACCATCCGGGAGCACTTCGGCTCGCTGGAGAACATCCACCTCGTCTACATGGGCGATGCGCGCTTCAACATGGGCAACTCCCTCATGGTCGGCTGCGCGAAGATGGGCATGCACTTCACGGCCTGCGCACCCAAGGGCTACTTCCCCGATGCGCAGCTCGTCGCCGAGTGTCAGGCCATCGCGGCGCAGACGGGCGCGACGCTCGACTTCATCTCCGACCCCGCCGCGGCCGTGCAGGGCGCGAACGTGATCTATACCGACATCTGGGTCTCCATGGGCGAACCCGAGAGCGTCTGGGCCGAGCGCATTGCCGCGCTCGCACCGTATCAGGTCAACGCGGCGCTCATGGCCAAGGCCGACCCCAACGCCATCTTCATGCACTGCCTGCCGGCGTATCACGACAAAAAGACCGCCATCGGCAACGAGATGTGCACGCGCTTCGGCCGCGAGGCGATGGAGGTCACGGACGATGTGTTTGAAAGCGCGCAGTCGGTCGTGTTCCAGGAGGCCGAAAACCGCATGCACACCATCAAGGCCGTCATGGCGGCGACGCTTGCGGAGATCGAGCTATGAAGCGCTATCTCGTACTCGAAAACGGCGAGGTCTTTGCGGGCCTCGCTTTCGGCGCACCGTGCGACACGGTGGGCGAGCTGGTGTTCACCACCGGCATGAACGGCTACATCGAGACGCTCACCGACCCGAGCTACTGCGGCCAGATCGTGCTGCAGACGTTCCCGCTCATCGGCAACTACGGCATCATCCCGGCCGATTTTGAGGGCAAGTGCTGCGTGCGCGGCTATGTCGTGCGCGAGCAGTGCCAAACGCCGTCGAACTTCCGGTGCGAGGAAACGCTCGACGCATTTTTGAAAGCCAACAACATCCCCGGCATCGCCGGCATCGACACCCGCGCCGTCACGCGCATCCTGCGCGAGGCCGGCACGATGAACGCCGCCATCTGCGACACGGTGCCGGACGATCTCGCGCCCCTGCGCGCCTACCGCATCACGGACCCCGTGCCGCAGGTGACGACGCCGGAGCCCTACACCCTCCAGCCGGAGGGGAGCGTGCTGCACCGCGTGGCGCTCATCGACTACGGCGCAAAGCGCAACATCGCGCGCGAGCTCTGCCGCCGCGGCTGCGCCGTGACGGTGCTGCCCTGCTCTGCCAAGGCGAAGGACATCCTCGCCGCCGGGTATGACGGCGTCATGCTCTCCAACGGCCCCGGCGACCCGACGGACAACGTTGACCAGATCGCGGAGATCGCCAAACTCTTCGGCCGCATCCCGATGTTCGGCATCTGCCTCGGCCACCAGCTCATGGCGCTGGCGCAGGGCGGCAGCACCGTGAAGCTCAAATACGGCCACCGCGGCGTGAACCAGCCGGCGCGCGACGTGTGCGGCACGCGCACGTTCCTCACCAGCCAGAACCACGGCTACGCCGTCGTGCCCGAGAGCGTGAAGACCGGCGTCATCCGCTACATCAACGCCAACGACGGTACGTGCGAGGGCGTGGACTACCCCGACCTGCGGGCCTTTTCCGTGCAGTTTCACCCCGAGGCGTGCTCGGGCCCGCACGACACGGCCTTTCTCTTCGACCGATTCTGTGACCTGATGGGAGGTGCGCACCATGCCGATTGATTCCAGCATCCGCAAAGTCATGGTCATCGGCTCCGGCCCGATCGTGATCGGTCAGGCGGCGGAGTTTGACTATGCCGGCGCGCAGGCGTGCCGCGTGCTGCACGACGCGGGCGTGAACGTCGTGCTCGTCAACTCCAACCCCGCGACGATCATGACCGACAAGGCCCTCGCGGATGAGATTTATCTCGAGCCGCTCACGCTGACCTCCGTCAAGCGCATCATTGAAAAGGAGCAGCCAGACAGTCTTCTCGCCGGTCTCGGCGGCCAGACGGGCCTGACGCTGGCGATGGAGCTCGACAAGGAGGGCTTTTTGCAGCAGCACAACGTCCGCCTCATCGGCACGAACGCCAAAGCCATCGACAAGGCCGAGGACCGCGAGCTCTTCAAGGAGACCATGGCCGCCATCGGCGAGCCGACCATCCCCTCCGGCATCGCCAACACCGTGGCGGAGGCGCTCGCCGTAGCAGACCGCATCGGCTACCCCGTCATCATCCGCCCGGCGTTCACGCTCGGCGGCGCGGGCGGCGGCGTGGCCTACAGCCCGGACGAACTCACCGTCGCTGCGCAGACCGGCCTCGACGCGTCCCCCATTACCCAGATCCTCGTCGAGCGCTATATCTACGGCTGGAAAGAGATCGAGTTTGAGACCATGCGCGACGGCGTGGGCAACGTCATCGCCGTGTGCAGCATGGAAAACTTCGACCCCGTCGGCGTGCACACCGGCGACAGCATCGTCGTCGCCCCGGCGCTGACGCTCTCGGACAAGGAGTTTCAGATGCTGCGCAGCGCGGCGCTGAACATCATCTCCGCGCTCGATATCGTCGGCGGCTGCAACTGCCAGTTCGCGCTCAACCCCGACAGCTTTGAGTACGCCGTCATCGAGGTCAACCCCCGCGTGTCGCGCTCGTCGGCGCTCGCGTCGAAGGCGACCGGCTACCCGATCGCCAAGATCACGACGAAGATCGCCCTCGGCTACACGCTCGATGAAATTCAAAACGACATCACCGGCAAGACCTGCGCCTGCTTCGAGCCCGCGCTGGACTACGTCGTCGTGAAGTTCCCCAAGTGGCCGTTTGACAAGTTCGTCGGCGCGTCCCGCCGCCTCGGCACGCAGATGAAGGCCACCGGCGAGGTCATGGCCATCGGCACGAACTTTGAGAGTGCGCTGCTCAAGGCGGTGCGCGGCGCCGAGATCCATCTCGACACGCTGCACGCAAAGCCCTTGTCCGACCGCCCGGTGCGCGACCGGCTCGCCGACTGCGACGATCACCGCCTGTTCACCGTCTTTGAGGCGCTGTGCAGCGGCGTGTCCATCGACGAGATCCACGACATCACCCGCATCGACCGCTGGTTTTTGTCCCGGCTGCAAAACCTCGTGGACTACGAGGCAAGCATTCAAAACGGCCTGACGCCGGAGCTTTATCAGCGCGGCAAGTACCTCGGCTATCCGGACGCGGCGCTGCGCCGCCTGTCCGGCAGCGAGACGCTGCCCCCCTTCCGCGCGGGCTACAAGATGGTCGACACCTGCGCCGCCGAGTTCGACGCGCAGACGCCGTATTTCTACGCCAGCGCGGACGCGCGCTGCGAGGCACGCACCTTCCCGCGCAGCGGCAAGCCCGTCGTCATGGTGCTCGGCTCCGGGCCGATCCGCATCGGCCAGGGCATCGAGTTTGACTATTCGTCCGTCCACTGCGTGTGGACGCTCAAGGCCATGGGCTATGACGTCGTCATCGTCAACAACAACCCCGAGACCGTCTCCACGGACTACGACACCGCCGACCGGCTGTATTTCGAGCCGCTCACGGCTGAGGACGTGCTGCAGATCATCGACGTGGAGCAGCCCGTCGGCGTCGTAGTCGCCTTCGGCGGCCAGACCGCCATCGCGCTCACGCAGACGCTCGACCGCCACGGCATCCGCATCCTCGGCACATCGGCCGAGGGAATCGACATCGCCGAGGACCGCGAGCGGTTTGACGAGCTGCTCGAGCGCTTCCACATCTCCCGCCCGAAGGGCATGGGCGTGCAGACGCTGCCCGAGGCCCTGCACGCCGCGCAGACGCTCGGCTACCCCGTGCTGCTGCGCCCGTCGTACGTCATCGGCGGCCAGAACATGAAGATCGTCCACGACGACGCCGAGGTCACGACGTACATGCAGCGCATCCTCGCGCAGGGCATCGACAACCCCGTGCTCGTGGACAAGTACATGATGGGCACGGAGCTGGAGGTGGACGTCATCTCCGACGGCACGGACGTGCTCATTCCCGGCATCATGGAGCACATCGAGCGCGCCGGCGTGCACAGCGGCGACTCCATCGCCGTCTACCCGCCGTACAACCTCAACGACATGATGACGGACAAGATCGTCGACAGCTCGCGCAAGCTCGCCCTCGCGCTCGGCACGAAGGGGCTTGTGAACATCCAGTACCTCATCTGGGAAAACGAGCTCTACGTCATCGAGGTCAACCCCCGCGCCTCGCGCACCGTGCCGTACATCAGCAAGGTCACGGGCGTGCCGATGGTGGACGTGGCATCGCGCGTCATGCTCGGCGCGCCGCTGGCTGGCCTCGGCTACGGCACCGGCCTGCACCCCATCCCGCCGTATTACGCGGTCAAGGTGCCGGTGTTCTCGTTTGAAAAGCTCGGCGACGTCAACGCCTACCTCGGCCCGGAGATGAAGTCCACGGGCGAGGTGCTCGGCCTCGGCAAGACGATGCAGGAGGCGCTGTTCAAGGGCCTGACCTCGGCCGGCATGGTCGTCGGCCAGCACCCGGACGGCCGCCACGGCGTATTCGTGAGCGTGGACACGCACGACCTCGGCGAGATCGTGTCGCTGGCCAAGAAGCTCGACGACCTGCACTTCGCCCTCTACGCGACCGAGGAGACCGCCGCCGCCATCGCGCGCCTCGGCATCGACGTCGTGACCGTCGACGGCATCCGCGAGAGCGACCACGCCTTCGCCCTGCTCGAGAGCGGCTGCATCGACTACATCGTCTACACCGGCGCGCTCAAGGACGCGACCATGGACGATTACATCGCCCTGCACCGCCGCGCGCTGCAGCTCGGCATCCCGTGCTTCACCTCGCTCGACACGGCCAACGCCCTGGCGGACATCATCGCCAGCCGCTACAACGAGCGCAACACCGAGCTCGTGGACATCAACCACATGCGCACCGAGCGCCAGAGCCTGAAGTTTGCGAAAATGCAGGCCACCGGCGACGACTATATCTACGTCGAGAACTTTGACGGACACATCACCTGCCCCGAGTCGCTGTGCATCCCGCTCTGCTCGCGCCACCGCGGCATCGGCGGCTACGGCATCGTGCTCATCGAGCACAGCGACGTGGCCGACGCGAAAATGCGTGTCTTCAACCGCGACGGCAGCGCCGGCGGCATGGGCGGCAACGCCATCCGCTGCGTGGCCAAGTACCTGTACGACAACGGCATCGTGCCGCGCGACGATCTCACGATCGAGGCCGGCGGCACCGTGCACCGGCTGCACTTGTACACGCGCTTCGGCACGGTCGGCCTCGTGACGGTCGACATGGGCAAGCCCGCGTTTGAGCCCGCCAATGTGCCCGTGATGCTCGAGGGCGAGCGCGTGATCGACCGGCCGGTGACGATCGCCGGCGGGGAGTACCGCATCACGTGCCTCTCGATGGGCAACCCCCACTGCGTCGTCTTTGCCGATCGCGTGGATGAGGTGGACGTCGCGCACCTCGGCCCGCAGTTTGAGCACGCGGACATCTTCCCCGCGCGCACGAACACGGAGTTCATCCGCGTCGTCAACCGCACGACGATCAAGATGCGCGTCTGGGAGCGCGGCAACGGCGAGACCCGCGCCTGCGGCACCGGCGCGTGCGCGGCCGTGGTGGCCGCCACGGAAAACGGCCTGTGCCCGAAGGGCGAACCCATCACCGTCAAGGTCAGCGGCGGCGACCTGATCGTCACCTATGACGACGACGGCGTGCGCCTGACCGGCAACGCCGAGCTCGCCTTCACCGGCGTGACCACGTACTGAGACTCCAAAAAGCAAAAAATCACCCGCATCCAGACCGGATGCGGGTGATTTTTTCTGCCGTGCCGCTCAGCCGCGCATGGCGGCGGCGAAGGCGTCGATGCGCGCGATGTCGAGTTTCGGCTCGGCATACTGCGCACGGTACTGCGGCGATGTCATCAGCGCGCCGAAGAGCTGCTTGTAGGCATAGCTCATCTTCTCGTACTGCATCTTGCCGCCAAGGATGTCCTTCGCGGCCGCGTGCGCAAGCAGCTCCGGCGAGAAGAAGTGCTCCAGATACCCCTCCGTGCCGGGCGTGGTGTAGCAGCACAGGTACACCCCGAGGCGCTTGCCCATGAGCGTCTTTTCGTTCCGGCGCAGGAAATGCCGGATGTGCTTATCGAGCTTGAACATGTACACGCAGCTGCCGATGATGACCGTGTCGTACCCGTCGAGCGTAATGCCGCGCTCGCGGATGTTGCGCACCGTCACGTCGCCGCCGACGGCGCTTTTGAGCATATAGGCGATCTCCTCCGTCGCGCCGTAGCGCGAGGCGAACAGGATCAGCGTTTTCATGCAGTGACCTCCTTTGTCCGCCCTGCCGGGCGGCCCCTTCTTTATGTAAGAGTATAGGAAGCCGCCGCGCCGCTGTCAAGCGCTACGCGCGATTTTTTTACCCGACCGGCACGGGCTCGCCCTGTTTCGGCGCCGGCTCTCTGCGCCGCGCCTTGGGGATGTTGATCGTCAGGATGAGCGCTTCGTCCGTCTCCTGCCGGTGCATGCCGGCGTCGATGCCGCCCTGCTTCATGAGGTCGAGGCTGTGCGAGATCGTGTTGAGAAACACGCGCACGTCCTTGAGGATGAAGGTCTTCTGCTGCTCGCTCTCGGGCGCGGTCTTGGCCTCGAGCAGGCGCTCGATGTAGGCGTCCGTTGCGGCGACGTTCAGGTCGCGGCTGAGGATATAGGCCAGCGCCTCGCGCTGCTCGGCCGGCGTCTCAAGGCGCAGCAGCGCGCGGCCGTGCCGCTCGGTGAGTCCGGCGTTGCGCATGGCGTTGAGCACATCCTCCGGCAGGCGCAGCAGGCGGAGCTTGTTCGCCACGGCCGACTGCGACTTGCCCAGCCGCCGCGCGCACTCCTCCTGGCTCAGGCCGAAGAGCCGGATGAGCTGCGCGATGCCGCGCGCCTCCTCGAGAAAGTCCAGGTCGTTGCGCTGGAGATTTTCCACCAGCGCGATGAAGCTCGCCTCCTCCAGATCCAGCTCCATGATGATGCACGGCACCTCATGGAGCCCCGCCATGCGCGCGGCGCGCAGGCGGCGCTCCCCGGCCACGAGCTCATACCCGCCCTGCCGCGGCCGCACGGTCAGCGGGCTGAGCACGCCGTACTCGGCGATGCTGCGCGAGAGCTCCTCGAGCTGCGCCGGGGAAAAATTCTGCCGCGGCTGGACCGCGCTCGGCGCGATCGCGTCCACCGCCAGATACACGATGCTGCCGCGGGCCGCGCGGCTGCGATGGTTGGAAAACTGCATAGCACACCCTCCATATCTTGTGTTTTACAACACAAAAATAATCCACATATTGCGCAAAACGCGGCGAAATCGGGCGCGCGCAGAAAAAAAGAGGGCGGACTGAAAACAGTCCGCCAAAAACAGGGTCGTGGGATAAAGATATGAGCCGTGGTTTCCAAACTGCGGAAGTCAATTGGATAAGCTGTAATGGTATTGTAGCGCCGGGCGCGCAAAATGTAAAGAGCGAACGGTGTCGGTCGGACACTTGTTTTGTCGGCGGCGGAATCTTTTTTCGCGCGCCGGGGCATACTGACCGGGAGTACACAGCAAAGGAGATGGAAGCATATGCAGGTGATCGACCGCATCGCGCTGATCCTTGCGATCATCGGCGGGCTCAACTGGGGCAGCATCGGTCTGTTCCGGTTCGATCTCGTGGCGTGGATCTGCGGCGGGCAGGCCTCCGTGGTCGCCCGCGTGATCTACACGCTCGTGGGTCTGGCCGCGATCTGGTGCATTTCCCTGCTCTTCCGCGGCCGCGACGAAATCGACGGCGACACGGAGGAGGCATAATGCCCCGGCAGCAAAAAAACGGCATGGCCGACGCCATGCTGTTTTTTTCTCCAACGAAAACCGCTTCGCTGGGTCCTCGTTGGAATATGTTTATCCAAGTCTCTGCATCGCCAGCGCGCTGCTGCCCGGGAAGCGGTCGAACGCATCGAGCGGCGGCAGATGCGCTTCCAGCGCGTGCACCAGCTCGCCGCCGAGCAGGCCGCCGAGCGTGTTGAGCATCAGGTCGTCCACGTCGCACAGGCGGTACGAGCCGCGGAACACGAAAAACAGCCCCGTGAGCTGCCCCAGCTCAATGAACGCCGAAAACGCGAGCGACGCGAGCGCGACCTTGCCGAGATCCAGCCCGCAGACATAGCGCAGGTACATACCAAACGGCAGCAGCATCAAAATGTTGCACACGACCTGCAGCACCGTGCGGTCAAAAAGCGCCGGCAGATACGTGCGCGCATCGGAGAGCACGAGCGGCGTCTCGCGCAGGAAATCGGCCACGAACTGAAACGGCACGAGCTGGATCTCATACCCGCTCAGCCGCGCCGCCTGCGCCGCATCCGGCAGCGGGAAGAACACGAGCGCCAGCACGCACAGCACGTAAAACAAAAACAGACCGCCGAACACGGTGCGCACCCAGTTGAAGCAGCGCGCACGCACCTGCCGGTCAAAAAACGGCACGGCCACCAGCACCGCGATGAGCGGAAACGCATAAGCCGCCAGCCGGATACTGCCCAGAAGATTTGTCATGATCCTTGCCTCCCATCGGGGCGCTCCCGCCCCGGTTTCTGGCATCAGTATAGCCCCGGACGGCATCACATCGCCATCGTTTTGGCTTACAGTTGGCTTACATCTTCGTAAGGCAGCGCGCAGGGCGCAAAAAACCGGGCGCGTCCATTCAGACGCGCCCGGCCGTGCGGACGGATATTTTTCCTCAGGCAACGAGGAAGAACTTCACAAGGAAGATCACCGAGATGACATACGTCAGCACCGAGACCTCCTTGCCCTTGCCCGTGCAGAGCTTGAGCACGGAATAGCTGATGAGGCCCAGACCGATGCCGTGGCCGATCGAGCCGGAGATCGGCATGGAGATGAGCATGATGGCCACCGGCAGGCTCTGATAGATATCGTCAAAGTCGATCTTCTTGAGACCGCCGAGCATGAGTAGGCCGACGTAGATGAGCGCGGAGCTCGTCGCAGCGGCGGGGATGATGGCGGCGATGGGCGCAAGGAACATGCTCGCAAGGAAGAGCACGCCGGTCGTCAGAGCGGTCAGGCCCGTGCGGCCGCCGGCCTCGACGCCGGAGGCGGACTCGACGAACGTCGTGACGGTGGACGTGCCGGTGCACGCGCCCGCGACGGTGCCGACGGCGTCGGCCAGCAGCGCCTCGCGCATGCGCGGCATGTTGCCGTCCTTGTCGACCATGCCGGCGCGGCTCGCCGTGCCGACGAGCGTGCCGATGGTGTCGAACATGTCAATGATGCAGAACGTGATGACGAGCGTCACGACCGTGAACCAGCCGATCTCGCCGAGGGCGGCAAAGTCGAACTTGAACAGGGTCGTCTCGGCCATGTCGCCGAACGCAGGCACGAACGACGCGCCCTTGAGCGACGCGAACGGGTTCGTGTGCAGGAAGATGGCCTCGCCCGCCCAGTAGATGCCGGACGCGCAGAGCATGCCCAGCAGCACGGAGCCCTTGATCTTCTTGTGCGCGAACAGCACGATCAGGAACAGGCCCACGAACATGGTCACGACCGTGAGCACCATCTGCGGGTAGCCGTCGCCCATGTTGGCCTTGGCAAGGCTGGGCGTGAGCGCGCCGAAGAAATCGCGCATGACGTAAAACGGGCCGCCGTCGCTCGAGTACACACCGGCGTTGGAGCCGATGCCAATGTTGAGCAGCATGAGACCGATGGCCGGCGCGATGCCGAGCCGGATGCCGAGCGGAATGGCCTCGACGATCTTCTCGCGCACCTTGAGCACCGAGAGAATGATGAACACGATGCCCTCAATGAGGATGACGCACAGCGCCGTCTGGAACGACTGCAGGTAGCTCATGCCGGTCAGGGTGACGATGTTGGCCACGACGACGGCAAAGAAGCTGTTGAGACCCATGCCGGGCGCCATGGCAAAGGGCTTGTTGGCCGCGAACGCCATGACGAGCGTGCCGACGGCGGAGGCGATGCAGGTGGCGAGGAACACGCCGTTCCACAGCTGCGAGCCGCCCTGGGCGCCGAAGCCGGTCAGCAGGTTCGGGTTGAGCGCGATGATGTACGCCATGGTCATGAACGTCGTCAGGCCGGCGACGATCTCGGTGCGTACGGTGGTGTTGTTTTCTTTCAGGTGAAAGAGCTTTTCCATTGGGATCCCCTCTCCATAAAGTTTTTGCCGGGAACGCAAAACGCCGTCAGTATAACGCGATTTGTCCCGCCTGTCAACGACAAAAACCGGACACGGAATGTCCCGTGTCCGGTCCTGCTGTTTTCGCGTGTTTTACGCCTGCGCGGGGCAGTCGCGCTCGTGGCAGGTGAAGAGAATGACCTGCCGGTGCTGCGCGATCTCCCGGAAGAGCGCCATGGCGCGCCCGGCGCGCGCATCGTCGAAATTCACGAGCGTGTCATCGAGCACGAGCGGGCACGGATCGTCCGCCGGGCACGTCAGCTCACACAGCGCCAGGCGCACGGACAGGTACAGCAGATCCGCCGTCCCGGCCGAGAGATAGGCCGTGTCGCGCGGCGTCGGGTCGTCGGTGCTGCGCGCCTTGGCCGACAGGTCGCGCGCGAGCACGAGCTCGTCATAGCGTCCGTCGGTGAGGTAGTCCATGTAGTCCGCCGCCTTCTGCGCCAGCTGCGGGGAAAAGCGGCTCTGCAGCTCCGCGTCCGCACGGCCGAGCGTCTCGATCGCAAGCGCGATGGCCGCATACTGCCGCTCGAGCGCGTCGCGCTGTTCGAGCAGCTGCGCGTGTTCGCTTTTCAGCGCCATCGGGTCGCCGATGGCGAGGGCCGCGCCTGTGAGCTGCGCCTGCTGCGTGCGCAGGCGCGTGCACACGCTCTCGAGCGCGCTCCTGCGCTGATAGAGCGCGGCGGCCTCGCCCGTGCCGCTCTCAAAGTCCAGACTCTGCAGCAGCCGCTCGTGCGTCTCGCACTGGTGCTCGCGCGCATCCTCGAGCGCGGCGGCGGCTTTCTGCTCCGCCTGCATGGCGGCCGCGCACGCGCGGTAGGCAGCCCGGTGCACCTCCGCCTGATAGTAGATGCCGTCCGCGTCCTGCGCGCCGTAGCTGCGCAGGAGCTCCCCGAGCGCGGCGGCGGCCTGCTGCGCGCGCTTCTTGCCGTTATTGGCAGCGACCAGCAGCACGACGGCCAGCACCGCGAGCGCGATGGCCGCATAATACAGCGGCTGCGCCACAAGATAACCCAGCACCGCGCACAGTGCCGAGAGCACGAGCGCCGCGATCCAGAAGTACGGCTTGCCGCCGTGGGCTGCCGTGTCAGCAAGGGCCTCCGCCCGCTGCGCGTCGCGCTCGGCGGTCTCGCCCGCCTCGTCCGGCGTCTGCACGCCGAAATGCGTCTGCTCGAGCGCGGTGCGCCTGGCCGCGGCGTCCCGCCGCGCCTGTTCGAGCGTCTGCTCGAGCGTGCGCAGGTTCGATTTTTCCTCGCCCATGCTGCTCAGCGCCGCGCGGCGCTGCCGCTGCCGGGCGGCGTTCATCTGCTCGGTCACGGTCTGCAGTTCCGCGTCCGTCTGCCGGAGCTCGGCGGCGCAGGCCGCCTGCTCCTGCGCGTTGCGCTCGAGCCGGTGCAGCTGCTCTTCTACCTCCGTGATGCGGCCCTCCAGCTCCGGCAGCGCGCCGTGCCGGCCGCTGCGCCGGCGGCGCAGCCATGCGCGCAGCTGCGCGTCGGCCTCGGTGTAGGAGCTCGCCTCCTCGCCGGAGGTCACGATGGCGGAGATGCGCTTTTCCAGCTCCGGCGTACCCGTCACGACGAGGCCGCCCTGCCCGATGAACGCGCTGCGCGCGAACACCTCGGCCGACACGCCCGTGAGCTGCTCGCCCGCGTCCGTCGCCGTCAACCCCGGCACCGGGATGTCCGTGCCGGTGTACACCGCCGAAAAGCCGCGCAGCGGCGCGCCCGGCGTCTCCGTCCAGCGGCGGATCGTGATGCATTTTCCGCCCTGTTCGAGCTCCAGCTCGCCCGCCATGGGCTTGCCGCTCCAGGGCGCGTATTTCTGCTTGTCGGGCACGAACCCGGCGCGCGCGCGCTGGGACGTGTCGATCCCGTAGAGCATGGCGCGCAGAAACGCGCACCACGTGCTCTTGCCGCTCTCATTCGGCGCGTAGATGATATTCAGACCCGTGTCGAGCCGCAGCTGCTCGCCGTCGAGCGTGCCGAACGTGCCCTGCATATGCCGGATGATCACAGCGTCACCACCTCCTCGTCGTGGTCCAGTGCCGCAAGCCCCCAACGCGCGGCCATGACAATGGTCTCACGCGCGCGGTCAGAGTCCGCGGCGTCGTATTGTTGCTTCAGTTGGGCCAGAAACTGCCCGCGCAGCGTGCCCTCTCCCGCCCGCGCCCAGAGATCCCGGCGCGCGCGCGTCTCATCGCGCAGCTGCAGCGCGAACACCCGCCCCTCGAGCGCCGCGCGCAGCGCGGCGGGGTTCGGCGCGCGGTCGGTCTCACCCGTGAGCACGATGCGGTAAATATTGCGCGCAGCCCCCTCCGGCAGCGCGGCGAGCGCCGCCTGCACGGGGTCCGTGTCCGTGACGTCCACGCGCAGGATCTCATACCGCCGCCCGGGCACGGGCACAAACCGCGCCTGCACGTCGCCCGCAGCGACGTCCACGAGCAGCACACCCTTTTCCCCCGTCTCGTCAAAGCCGCGACCCTCCATGCAGCCCGGCCAGGCGTACACCGTGCCCCCGGCGCGCTGCACGCCGCCGAAGCGGTGCACGTGGCCGAAGGCGGCGTAGTCCAACCCGCTGGCGGCCAGCTCCGCAGCCGACACGGGGTCATACGCCGAGGCGGGATTGCCCACCTCGCCGTGCAGGCAGAGCACGTCGAGCAGCCCCGCCTGCTTCGGCACGGAAAAGCCCCGCAGCAGACCGGGGCAGCGGCTGTCGGTGAACGCCGCGCCCCAGACGCGCACGCCCAGCTCCGGCAGCGTGACTGCCTCGATGCGCGGCGAGCGGAAGATATGTACGTTCTCCGGAAACGTCAGGCGCGCATACGGCGCGCCCGCGCTGTAATAGTCGTGGTTGCCGGGCGCGAGAAACACCTCCGCCCCACAGCCGTCAAACGTCTCAGCGAGCGCCTTTGCCGTCTCGGGATAGGGGCTCGCGCTGTCGAGCAGGTCGCCCGCGAGCAGGATGATCTGCGCCCCGTGCGTCCGCGCCAGCTCCGGCAGGGCGCGCAGCAGGTCGCGCTGCTCCCGGCGGCGCTGCGCCGCCTGCGCGAGCGTGAGCGCCTCAAACGGCGAGTCGAGGTGCAGATCCGCCGCGTGCAGGATGCGCACGCTCATCTCAGGCGCACCAGCTGCACGTCGCGGCAGCGGCCGGTGTCGCTGTCGACCTCGAAGATCGCGCCCTCGAGCTTGGCCGCGCCCATGGCGGCCTCATAGCGCCGCGGCGGGTCGCCGAGGAACTTGCCGATCGACTGCTCCGGCGCGATGCCGAGCACGGCGTTGGCCGGGCCCGTCATGCCGAGGTCGGTCAGGTAGCCCGTGCCCTCGGGCAGCACCTCGGCGTCGGACGTCTGCACGTGCGTGTGCGTGCCCCAGACGGCCGTCACGCGCCCGTCAAGATAAAAGCCCATGGCACGCTTTTCGCTCGTGGCCTCGGCGTGCATGTCCACGAGGACGATCTTCGCCTGCGTCTGGTCGAGGATGTCGTCCGCGACGAGGAAGGGATTATCCGTGTTCGCGTCGAGCGTGAAGCGCCCCATGAGGTTGATGACGCAGATCGGCCCACCGCGCACGGAATATTCGCCCCAGCCGCGGCCCGGGCACTGCGGCGCGAAGTTGGCCGGGCGCAGGATGCGCTTTTTCTGCTCGAGATACGGCTGCAGCTCGTAGCGCGTCCACGTGTGGTTGCCGAGCGTGATGACGTCGGCCCCGGCGGCGAAGATCGCGTCGGCCTGCTTCGGCGTCACGCCGACGACGTTGGCGTTTTCGCCGTTGACGACGGTGAAATCAATGTGTTCCTGCTCCTGAAACGCGCGCAGGCGCTCAGTCAGGAACGTCAGGCCAGGCGCGCCCACAACGTCGCCCACGGCCAGAATGCGCAAGATCATAACGGCCCCTCCCATACGATCGGAAGAAAATTTGATAAGATAGTAAAAATAGTATACCACCGACGGCGGCGGGGAATCAATCCAGAAACTGGCGCGGCGCAGATTTCATACTCCCGCGCGCCCGCGCACATACTATCCGCGCAGCAGTGCAGCTGCGAAGGGAGGCAGGAACGTGAAAGGAGACAGCAAAATGAACGCAATGCAGTTTGCCAAGGGCATGAGCATCGGCATGGGTGTCGGCATGGCGGTCGGCACGGCGGCGGGCTGGATGATGCACCCGCAGAAAAAGCGCACGAACAACATCGTGGCGGACGCGGTGCGCACGGTCAGCGATGTGACGGACACCATCCGCGATACGATGGGCTGGTAAAAACGCAAAAAAGGAAAACTTTTTTGAAAAAGGGCTTGCAATTCCGGCCGGGCTATGCTACTATACTTAGGCGCGTTAGGAGCGCACTAAGCGCCGTTAGCTCAGCTGGATAGAGCGTCTGGCTACGGACCAGAAGGCCGGGGGTTCGAATCCCTCACGGCGTGCCAAAAAGCTCGTGAAATCCTTGGATTTCACGAGCTTTTTTTATTTTCTTCCGCGTTTGTGTTCCCCCGCAAATGGAGCTGCCGCACAGCTATCAGATCAGGATCCATTCTGCCGCAGAATACCGTGACCGCTGCCTTTGCTTGCCGTGATGGAAAACATGATTTTTATGCCTGTGTGGATCAGAAAAACCACCGGATTTTCCGCTGCCAAAGAAATTACCCGCTAAAAATTCAGATAATTTTGCTGTCTGCGGGCGAATTGGTGTTGCATCGGTCGGAAAAAAGCTATAAGCTATTATGGAATTATGTAAGCAAATAGCAGCGAGGGGGGCAGAGACAGATGCTCAAGAAAATGTGGTATGTCTACACCGTCTATGAGGAAAAGAGCTTTTCCAAGGCGGCTAAGCGGCTGTTTGTCTCGCAGCCGTCGCTCAGCGCCATGGTGAAGAAAGTGGAGAGCGATTATGATATCACCATTTTTGACCGAACCACAACGCCGATCTCGCTGACGCCGGAAGGAGAATATTATATCTCCGCGGCAAAGAAGATCCTGAGGCTGGACGCCGACATGCGGCAGCATTTCCGCGAGTGCTCCAAGGGGCTCAACGGCAGTGTGATGTTTGGCGGCGCGAGCTTTTTCTGTGCCAATATGCTCTCGGGGATCATCCGGCAGTTTCAAAGCGAATACCCCGACATTCATATCGGCTGGCAGGAACTGCGCAACGACGAACTGGCCAGTCAGATCCTCCAGAAAAAAATCGACTTTGCCTTTGAGGTCGACAAGATCGAGACGGATGGCATCACCTCGCTGAAGTTTGGCTCGGAGGAATTGATCCTGACTGTGCCCACCACCTTTGTGACCAATGCGCATCTGCGCAGCTGCTGCTTCCGCCCGGGTGATATGAGCAACGGTGTGCACAGTATTTACGAGGCGGAGCCGATCGATGTGGGCCTGTTCCGGGATGTGCCCTTCGTCTTTCTTCGGGAGGGAAATGACAGCTATTCCCGTGGGATCCAGATCTGCAAAAATGCTGGTTTTACGCCGAACATCATCATGCAGGTGGATTCTTCCATGACCACGTATCATCTCGCAGCCGCGGGCAATGGCGCCGCCTTTATCCGCCTTTCCGCCCTGTCGATCGAGGCATCGGGCAAACTGTGCTATTTCAGGATCGCCGACCCGCTGAACGTGCGGGACATTTTCCTTTACTACCGTGCGGCCGGCAGGTCCAGGGTGGAGGAAACGCTGCTTGCGTTTATCCGCGACATGGTCGGCGGCGTGCAGAAAATAGAATAATTTGCCATACGATTTTGGCTATAAGAAAATACACTTTTTTGTCTTGGACAGAAAAGTGTATTTTTTCTATAATCAAATTAAATAAATGTTTGATTCGAAAAAATTGATAGCAGAAGTCAGAACAGAAAGTGAGGAGGTTTATCATGATTACAGACGAGAAAATTTTGTTCGACGATGCTTTTTTGAAGGAGATCCAGGACAAGTTCTACTACGTGCACGAGGATTATCTCGGCAGAAAGCGCCAGTTTTTTGAAAATTCCGGCGGTTCTCTGCGCCTGAAGGCCGCTGTCGAGGAAAAAGCGCGGCTGGAAAAAATCCCCGACTGCCCCGAACGTATCCACGACACCTCCATGATGCTCAAGCAGGTCAAAGCGGACGGCATGCGCGATATCATGCAGGTGATCTTCGGCGCAAAGTCCGGCGCACTGGTGACGGAGCTGACGTCCTCTCAGGTGATGTTCCAGATCGTGAGCACCATTATGCGCAATGAAAAATGGGGCACCAACGCAGTCGTAACATCCATTGAGCATCCATCGGCTTATGACTCTGTGGAGCTTTACTGCGGTCTGACCAACCGGGAATTCCGCGTGGCGATGGCAAACCCCAAGACCGGCGGCGTCGATCTCGATGAGATCCTCAGCAAGATCGATAAGGACACGCTGCTGCTGAGCGTGATGAGCGCCTCCAACATCTCGGGCTATATTTTCGATATTGAGACCATCGTTCGGGAAGCGCGCAAGATCAATCCGGATATTTATATCCTTTCCGATGCCGTGCAGCATGCACCTCACGGCGTGCTGGATGTGGAACAGTGCGGCCTCGACGGCGTGACCTTTGCCCCCTATAAGATGTTCGGCATCCGCGGCTGCGGTTATGGCTACGTGTCCGACCGTGTTGCGAAAATGACGCACCACAAACTGCTCGCAAAGCCGGAAAAAGAGTGGGAGCTCGGCACCTTCCCGCATCCCAACTATGCAGCGATCACGGCGGTCGTCGATTACGTCTGCTGGATCGGCAGACACTTCACCGATTCGGACGATCGCCGCGAGCAGTTCGTTACCGGTATGACGCGCATCCACCTGCAGGAGCACTCCCTGCTGATCCACATGATGGAGGGAACCGACGAGGTTCCCGGCCTGCGCCATATTCCCGGTGTGCAGGTGTTCCTCGATTCTGCGGACACCGTGGACCGCGACCTTATCAGCGCCATCGGCATCAACAGCATCGACTTCACACAGCTGACGGCGGAGTATTACAAACGCGGCATCACGGTCTTTGAGCGCGTGAACACGAGCCTGTATTCCAAGCGCATCGTGGAATCTCTCGGCCTGACCGGCGCGATCCGCGTCTCCCCGCTGCACTGCCACAGCACGCAGGATATCGACGACTTCCTGCGCGTTACCGCCGAGATCGCAGCTACCGTGAAGGCATAAGGAAAAAAGATACAAACAGAAGGAGGGCGTAATCTTATGAGTAAATGGAAAAAGGTAGCACTTTGGAAAAAGATTCTGATTGGCGTTGTGATCGGTCTGATCATCGGTCTTGTGTCCCCGAAGGCCGCGGAGGTCATCTCGCCGCTCGGCGACATTTTCCTCCGTATGCTGAAAATGCTCATCGTACCGCTGGTGTTCTTCAGCATTACCAGTGGTGTGTGCAAGATGGGCGATGTCAAACAGCTCCGCACGGTTGGCATCCGCTATGTTCTGTGGATCATGGCCTCCGCGGTGATTGCCGCCATCTGCGGCGTGATCGGCGGCCTGATCGTTCAGCCCGGCCGCGGAACGACCGAATTCCTCGCCGCCGCCGAGGCGGCGGAGGCACAGTCTTACAGCTTCATTGACAACGTCATCAGCTGGTTCCCCACGAACATTGTGGAGTCCATGGCCAATGCCAACATGCTGCAGATCATCGTGTTCTGCCTGTTTTTGGGCGTTGCGCTGCTCGCTCTGGGCGATAAGGCAAAAACAGTCATTCGGTTCATCGACGAAGGCAGCGAGGTCATGCTCAAGATCACGGAGTATGTCATTGAGTTCTCTCCGTTCGGCATCCTTTCTCTGATTGCGACAATGGTCTCCACCATCAGCGGCGCGATGATGAAGGAAGTTCTCGTGTTCCTGATTACCGACAACGTGATCTGCCTCCTCATTCTGATTCTGGTTTACCCGCTGATCATCAAGCTGCTTGCCAAGCTGCCTCCGTTTGGCTTTATGCGCAAGATCGCTCCCGCGATCCTCGTTGCGGTCTCGACCTCTTCCTCCGCAGCCACCCTCCCGGTGTCCATCAAAATCAGCGAAGAGGATCTCGGCATTCCCGAGAACATCTACGGCTTCACCCTGCCTCTGGGCAACACGGCCGGTATGACCGGCTTCGCGGTGTTCATCGGCCTGTGCTGTGTCTTTGCATCGAATCTTTACGGCTTCCCCGTTACGTTTTCGAGCGTGCTCCAGTTCGTCTTCTTCGGCCTGATCCTGTCCATCGGCGCAGCTGGCGTCAAGGGCGCGGGCGTCGTGATGTCCGGCGTGCTGCTGGAGGCACTTGGTATGCCGCTGACTCTGATCCCCATTCTTGCGGCGATCTGGCCTGTGATCGACCCGGCGCACACGACGCTCAATAACGTCGGCGATCTGGTCGGCACCACGGTCGTGGCCAGAAGCCTTGACCGCATGGATATGGACGTGTACAACAACGCAAAATAAGATACACGGGTCCCGTCCCGCAGCATAGAAAAATAACAAGCGCTATTCCGCTGCAGCGGAATAGCGCTTGTCTGCATACAGGACATTCGATGCAGCGGAGACGATGAAGAAGGCCGCAATTCTAATTCCGCATCGACCGCCCAACGCGGGCTCCCCGCAGACCGCGCGCACAGGTGCCGGCATAACGTTCCGGGATCTTTCCTGCGCAAAAAGCAGCAGAGGATGGATGCGTATATGACATTCTGAACATACCGCTCGAAAAGCGTGCTGTGCAGGAAATCAAGGCATATCTCGAAACCGTCATTGGTCAGCTCTTCCGCAGCTTCCATCCTTTTATGAAGCCCTATGGCTATGCGATCAGGAAAGCCTCTGGCAATACAACGAGCCCAAACTACGGCAAACAAATCATCACAAGGATTGGGACAGGCAAAACGTGAAAGGCGGGGAAAGTTTCTCGCGTTTCCTTTTATACCGCAAAATTTGCCCCCAACGGCAGCCAACACTTCGTGTCGGCGCCAAGCTTGCAGCGCAGTACGTGCTGCGCCCGTGCTGCTCGCTTGAATTTTGCCTGCTCGCTGCGCCTCAGCGGCGGTGCTTTTTCCCCTTGCGGGTCTTTTCCGGCTCGATGCCCTCGGCCTCGGCCATAGCGTCTACGGTCGCCTGCAGGTCGTCGAGCTGGGCATGCACGGGCTTGAGCGCCTTTTCCACTTCCTGCGCGACGATGGTCTGGTAAAACCGGTAGCGCGCGGCGACAGCGCCGATCGTGCCGGCGGCGGCGGCCCCGCCCACGATGAGCGCGGCGCGGCGGAAACGCGGCGTTTTCATCATCTGCACAGCGATGGTCTTGATGCTCGGCTTTTTGAGCTGCTGCGCGGTGTTTGTGGCCAGCGCGGCCAGCTCCTTGCCGCTGTCGATGGTCTGGCGCAGGAGCGCGAGCTCCTGCTGCATGGCCTGGATCTGTTTTTTGCGTCTCATATATGGTCCCCCCCTGTCATGAATTGGCTTTTCAAAGCGCGACCGGCGCACCGTTGAGCACGGCCTCGACGAGCGTGTCGCCCCGATAGCGCAGCTTGAGCAGGAAAAACGGCGCGTCCTCCGCCAGCAGGCGGAAGAAAATTTTGTCGCCCGCCCACAACGGCAGCGACGGTACGGCAGCCTTGTCCACCCACTCGAGATCCCCCTCGTCGCATTCGCGCAGCGTGCCGGTGAAGCCCGTCGCCGTGAAGAGGTACATGTATTCCCCCTCCCACTCGTCGGACAAAAACGTCACCACGCCGCGGCAGCGCCAGTCGGTCAGCGTCAGGCCGGTCTCCTCCTGCGCCTCGCGCAGGAGGCACTCGTCCGGCGTCTCGTCACGCTCGAACTTGCCGCCGATGCCGACCCATTTGTCGTGGTTGAGGTCGTGTTCCTTCTTCACGCGGTGCAGCATGAGATACTGCTCCCCGCGCTCGATATAGCAGAGTGTGGTGTTGCGCATGGTGCTTCCTCCTTGTCGATCGGTACGCCGCGGCTCACAATAGGCGCATACAGCGGGTGAGGTAGTCGATGGCGTCCTGCCCGGTCAGCCGCTGCGCGGCCGGGAGCTTGCGGAAATGATCCATCCAGACATTGAGCTGGTGCACCATCGCGCCGGAGCTGACGGTGTAGGCCGGCTGCGCGCCGCCGGATGCGCCGTCGAGCACGAAGGCGGCGTGCTGGTTGACGAACACGGACACCGACAGGTCGTCGTAATTGCAGACGCGGTTTTGCGTGCACAGGATGCACAGCCGCTCCGGCGTCCGGCGCAGCTGCTCGATCATGCTGCGCAGATGCTCGCGCCGCGCCTCGGGCGGCACGTCGATGACCGTGCCGAGAAAGTGCAGCCGCCCGGTATAAATATAGTCCACGAGCGCGAGCTGGTAGAGGAAGATCGTCTCGAAAAACTCCGCGCTGCCGAGAAACAGCTGCAGCTCCTGCCGCAGCTCGGGGTGCCGGGACAGAAACCGCTCCCGCAGCGGCTCCGGCAGGAAAAACGGCTGCATATGCCGCAGCAGGCATCGGCCGTGCGGCTGGGTGAAGTAATCGAGGAAATACTGCTGGCGGCGAAGCTGCTGCAGGTTCGGTGCCTGCGCGAGCGGCAGCCGGTCGCGGATGTAGGCATCGGCCGCAGCGCAGTAGCGCCCGACGAGCGCGGGGTCCGCCGTCTCGAGCAGGTATACCTCGCGCGAGAACGGCTCGCGCAGGTATTGCAGCATGAGCGCGTCGCGGATGAGGTAGACATACCCTGTGCGGCTGGCGCGAAATTCGTAAAATTCGTACCGGATCTGCTTCCCCAGCCCCAGCAGATAGCAGAGCGAGCGGCAGAAGCTGTCCGTGCGCGTGGAGACATCCTCCATGTCCACGAACTGCACCACACGCAGCGCCGTGCCCGCCGAGAGGATGCCGCGCACGCGGCGGAAAAAGGCATCGTTGTTCTTGAACTGAATGTGGATCGGCATCGTGCAGATCATGTCCAGCCGCGCCGAGGATGGCGCCTGCTGCAGCGCCATGAAGATGCCCTCGGGGAAGAGCGCGATGTCCTTGACCGGGCTCAGGCCGGCATTTTCCGCGCCGGTCGGCTGCGGCCGCTCGGGGCCGGCCGTCCGGTCGGCCGCGATCGTGTCGGCCAGCAGGGACGCCAGCGCCGCCGAAAAGCCGGCATCGTCGGCCGCATCACAGCGCAGGTCAAACTGCCCGGCAATGCGCGCGCGCACATCCGGCGCGGCGTTGGCGGTCAGATAGGCGGCGATCTGCGCGGGCAGCGCATCGTTGCTGCGCAGCGACGGGTGCTTGACGCCGTTGATCCACCGGCTGATGTACGACGGGTCATAGCCGAGCGCGTCGGCAAGGTTGCAGCGCTTGACACCGCACAGCCGTGTCAGCTCCTGAAGGGTGCGCCCGAACGTCATATCCTCGCCTCCTCGCGTGCGCATTTCTTGACTCAGTGACGAAAAAGTCACGCATCTTTCCCATCCAGTATACGCGCTGCGCGCCGTGCTGGCAAGTCCGGATGCAAAAAATCGCGCGGCTGCGTGATTTTTTCAATATGACCGCGCAAAAACATTTGGTCAAGTTGGGGCAATTTTTATGCACGAAAAGCAATCTGCATCCAGCGGATGCACTGTGCAGGGCGAAAAACGTGTGATAAGATATTGACGATCTCCGGAGGCGTTTCCCGAGTCAGCGCCGCGCGGCGCCGGCTGCCTGCCGGAACGGACAACGAATCCACCCAAGCATGACAGCTTCAAAGGAGGGACTGCACTTGACCATCGATGCCGATCGCAAGATCAAAGAGCTGGCGCGCGCGATCATCGCCGACGCGGGCCTGCCCTACACACCGGAGCAGCTCGCGGAGATCCCCGCGATCCTCGCGGCCAAGAACCGCTATTTCTGGTGCATTGACAACCAGGAGTTCGACCTCATGCCGGACGTGTTCACGGAGACGGGCTTCCGCACTTTCTGGAGCGGCCGCCCCGGCTTCCGCGACCGTGACGCGCAGGTGGCCCAGAACCGCAGCACCTGCGGCGACGACATGGTGCCGATGCACTTCGGCTACAACCAGATCGTGCACTTCACCGGTCCGCGCAGCGCGCAGCTGCTGACCAAAATGCATGACTACCACACCTACAAGGACAACGGCCAGACCTACTCCGGCTACGGCCTGTATGTGGACGACCTGGTCAAATGTGACGACGATCGCTGGCGCATCCAGACGCTGCGCCTGACCTACCGTCTGCTCGACGGCAAACTGAGGAGGACAAAATAATGGATAGACTCAAAGGAAAAGTGGCCATCATCACGGGCGCTGCCGGCGGCATCTGCCACAAGGCGTCCGAGCTCTTCTGCCAGGAGGGCGCGAAGGTCGTCATGGTCGATATCGACCCGCAGGTCGAGCAGTTCAGCGCCGAGATCAACGCCAACGGCGGCGAGAGCATCGCGGTCGTGGCCGACGTGGCGCAGCGCGACACCTGGGTGCAGCTCAAGAAGCTGGCCGACGCAAAGTACGGCCGCATCGACACGGTCGTCAACGGCGCGGCCGCGTTCTCGCCCCCGACGCACGACTGGGCGCACATCACGTCCGAGATGATCGAGGACGTCATGCGCGTGAACATCGACTCCATGCTCTATTCTTACCAGACGGTGCTGCGCTACATGATGAAAAAGAAGATCCGCGGCAGCTTCCTGAACTTCTCGTCCTCGACGGCGCTGGCCTACAACGGCTCGGCCGTGCAGGGCTATCCGTTCTCGAAGGCGTGCATCAAGCTGGCCACGCAGAACATGGTCAACCAGGTCAGCAAGAAGTACGGCATCCGCTTCAACTGCCTCGCCCCGAACTACGTCTGGGTGCCCAAGCAGGAGAAGGTCTGGGATATGTACCGCGAGCACTTTGAGGCCACGACGCCGATGCCCTATGTCGGCATGCCGGAGGACGCGGCCTGGGCGGTCGTGTACCTGTGCTCGGACGAGGCCAAGTACATCAACGGCGTCTGCCTGCCGGTCGACGGCGGCTGGGCCGTGCAGAAGTGATCCAAGGAGTAAGATGTAATTATGCCTTCTATTCTGTCCCGGCCGATCAAGATCGGCCGCATGGAACTTAAAAACCGCATGGTCATGGCGCCGATGGGCGTCACGGTCGGCAACCTGAGCCCTGCCTCGGTGGCGTACTTTGCCGCGCGCGCCGAGGGCGGCGCGGCCATGGTGTTCTGCAACATCCGCGCCTCGCTCGCGTTCGAGTCCGGCGAGCACTCCATCTACCTCAACGATGAGACCGCGCCGCTGTTCCGCGGCCTGGCCGAGCGCTGCCACGCCTGCGGCTGCAAGCTCGCCGCGCAGATCCAGCCCGGCGACGGGCGCATCGGCGGGCCGTCCGTGCGCTACAAAGTGCCCATCAGCGCGTCCGCCTGCCCGTGGATGCACGTGCCGCGTATGCGCTGCCACGCGCTGACGATCGATGAGATCCACGAGCTGGAGGAAGATTTCCGCCGCAGCGTGCAGATCGCGCTGCGCAGCGGGGCCGACTGTGTGGGCATCCACGCCTACGGCGGCTATCTGACCGACCAGTTTCTGACCCGTCGCTGGAACACGCGCACCGACGCCTACGGCGGCAATCTGGAAAACCGCGCGCGCTTTCTCACCGAGCTCATCGCCATCTGCAAGGAAGAGGGCGGTGTGGACTTCCCCGTCATCGTCAAGTTCACGCCGGACCACTACATGGACGGCGAGGGCTACCGCGCCATCGACGAGGGCATCGAGCTGGCAAAGCTGATCGTCGCCGCCGGAGCGGACGCACTGCACGTGGACGCCGGCTGCCATGAAAACTGGCCCAACGCCATGCCGCCCGCCGGCATGCAGCAGATGACGCTGCAGTCGCGCTCGGCCAAGATCATCCGCAGCGTGGTCGATGTGCCGGTCATGACGCACGGCCGCTTCGGCGACGTGGACAAGGCGGAGGCTGCCCTGCGCGACGGCGTGTGCGACATCGCGGTCATCGGCCGCGGTCTGCTCGCCGACCCCGACCTGCCGAACAAGGTGCTGGCCGGCCGGCCGGACACGATCCGCCCGTGCATCTCCTGCAACGAGGGCTGCATCGCCCGCGTCTACAACGGCGAGACGGCGACCTGCGCGCTCAACCCGCGCTGCGGCCACGAGGACGGCAGCATCGACATTCCGCCGGCTGCCCACCCGAAAAAGATCCTCGTCGTCGGCGCCGGCCCTGCCGGCTGCATGGCGGCGCTCTATGCCAAACAGGCCGGCCATTCGGTCGAGATCTGGGAGGCGGGCGGCCACATCGGCGGCAACGCTCTGTGCGCCTGCAAGCCGTTTTTCAAGCGCGACATGCACCGCATGATCCGCTACTTCGAGCGCGAGCTCCTCGTGCACGACATCCCCGTGCGCTTTTACACCACGGCGACGCCGGAGCTCGCCGCGGCCTATGCGCCTGACCACATCCTCTGGGCGGCCGGCGGCCGGCCCATCGCGCCGAAGGCCATCCCGGGACTCGACTGCCCGAAGGTGTACCTTGCGACCGAGGCCCTGTGCGACTGCTGTGATGTGGGCGAGCGCGTCGTCGTGATCGGCGGCGGACTCGTCGGCGTCGAGACGGCGCTGCAGATGGACATGTGGGGCAAGCACGTGACGTGCATCGACATGGCCAAGACCATCCCGTCGGAGCCGGGCTTCAAGATGAACGACATGCTCATGCGCGACTACATGGCGCGCTCGAACGTGGATTTCCGCCCCGCGACGAAGCTCGTGCGCATCGACGGCGATGCGTTCACGTGCAGCGTCACGGTCGAGCACGCGCACGAGCAGCAGCAGATCGCGTGCGACACGGTGCTGCTGGCGCTGGGCTTTGCCCCGACGGCGCAGGCCGCGGCCGCGTTTGAAGCCGTCGCCCCTGTGACGGTCCTCGGCGACGCGCAGCAGCCGCGCAAGATCCTCTTTGCCGTCGGCGACGCGCACGAGGCCGTGCGCAAACTCTCGGGCTGAGCCCGAGCGCACCTGCATCGTTTCACGCATCATGTTCCCATTTCCACAGCGCAAGCGGCCCGCACCATCCGGTGCGGGCCGCTCTTGCTATTTCATTACCGCGTCTTACCGCGTCACTGCGTATCGTCTTTGCCGTAGTATTCGCGCAGGAACGTCAGGAACATTCGCGCCGACGTGCCGATGGTGTTCACGGACTTGACCGCCGCGCCGAGCCGCAGCGCGATGGGTTTCTCCAGCTGGAGCACCCGCACCTGCCCCTCGTACCCGACGAGGGAAAACGACGACAGCACCGACACGCCGAGGCCGCCGGCGACCATGGACAGGATCGACCCGTCGTCCGACGCCGTGACCTCCAGCCGCGGGGTGTCCGGCGGGAGAAACGGCTCGATGTACTGGTCCGGGCTCGAGAGAAACGGCTCGCGCAGCAGCCGCTCGAGCGGGATGGTCTCCCCCTCCCACGGGAAGTCCGGCGGCACGACGGCCACGAGCGGCGTGTCCGCCAGCGGCAGAAAGTCAAAGCCCTGCGCGCGCGCCTCGTCCACGAGGGCGAGCTGGATCTCCCCGCTTGCGAGCGCGGCAGGCAGCTCATCACCGCGCACGAGCACGTCCATTTTAATTTCCGGGTGCAGCTCGCGGAAGGCGCGCAGCAGCTCCGGCAGACGCGCGCGGGCAATGCTCGCAAAGCAGCCGATGCGCAGCGTGCGCGTGCGTGGGTCATTCTGCTCGGCGGCCTCCTGCAGGAGCGTGTCGCACGCGCAGATCACATTTTGAATATAAGGCAGCAGCTGCTTGCCCGCGTCCGTCAGGCGGATGCCCTGACTGTCGCGCTCGAGCAGCGTACAGCCGACTTCAGCCTCCAGTTTGTTGACCAGGTGCGTCATGGCGGACTGCGTGTAGCCAAGCTGGGCCGCCGCCTTGCTGAAGCTGCCGCATTCCACCGCCGTAAGCAGTGCCCGCAGTTTTCCGTCGTCCATATGCTGCCTCCTTTTTATCATTCTTTTTTCATAATACCACGAATTTGTTCAACTCAACCAATAAAATTTTCTGACCCATGCCATTTGCTTTTTTCATACCCCCATGAACAACTCTCGTTTCTCATTTATCAAAAAGAATGATACGCTATATTTGGAAATTGAAAGCTGTCGTCCGCGCCCGGACGGCAAAAGGAGAGAAAACATGAAAGAGACGAAAAATCGGGCGGCACGCGACATCATCGTTGTCGGTTTCGCACTGTTTTCCATGTTCTTCGGCGCCGGGAATGTGATCTTCCCGCCGTACCTGGGCATGGAGTCCGGCCCGCAGTGGCTGGCCGGATTCAGCGCGTATTTTATCGCGGACATCGGGCTTGCGCTCGCCGCCATGTTCGCGCTGCTGCGTGTCGGCAGCAGCGAGGCCGTGCTCCAGCGCGTCGGCTGTGTGCCGTCGGAGATCCTCATGTGCGCGATCATTCTGTGCGTCGGCCCCATGGTCGCCATCCCGCGCACGTCGGCCAGCACGTTTGAAATGGCCATCGCCCCGAACCTTCCCGGCGTGTCCGCCGTCGTGTTCTCGGTGCTGTTTTTCGCGCTCATCCTCGCACTGTGCATCCGCGAGTCCGCCGTCGTGGACATCGTGGGCAAGGTGCTCACGCCGCTGCTGCTCGCCGGTCTTGCGGCCATCATCATCAAAGGCATCGTCACGCCGCTCGGCACGATTGCGCCCGAGGCGCAGATCGACAGCGCCGTCGTCACCGGCGTCAAGGCCGGCTACCAGACCATGGACGCGCTCGCCGCGCTGCCGTTCGGCATTCTCGTGCTGCAGAGCGTGGTCGACAAGGGCTATACTGAGTCCGGCAAGAAATTCCGCATCATGAGCGGGTCGTCCATCCTCGCGTGCGTGCTGCTGCTGGCGGTCTATATGGGCCTTGCCTATCTCGGCGCCACCGTTTCCGCGCAGTATACCAGCGAGATCGGCCGCGCACAGCTCGTCATGGCCATCGTTGAGGCCCTCATGGGCAAGACCGGCATGATCATCTTCGGCATCGTCGTCGGCCTCGCGTGCGTCACGACGGCCGTGGCGCTCACCAGCTCCGCCGCCGCGTATTTTGCCAAGCTCTGCCGCGGCAAGGTGCCGTACAAAGTGTTTGTCATCGTCATCTGCGTGTTCAGCGCCGTCGTGTCGAACCTCGGTCTCGACCGCATCGTGGCCATCGCCGCACCGGTGCTGGATGTCGTCTATCCGCCTACCCTCGTCCTCATTTTCATTTCGCTTGTCGTGCCGCGGCTGCCCGACCGCATCAGCCGAGGCGCGGTCATCGGCGCGCTGCTCATGAGCGTGCTGTGCACGCTCGACGGCTATGGTGTGCCGCTCACGTTCCTGCACAAGCTGCCGCTGTTTGAGCTGGGCTTCGCGTGGGTGCTGCCGTCGGTGCTCTTCGGCGCCGTGGCTGCCATGCTGCCGCACCGCAAGGAGAAAGCGGGCAAGGCTGAGCCCGCCTGCGCCGGCGCAAACGGCAAACAGGGATAACCGCTCCCTGTGCAAAAACCCCCCGGAACATCCGTTCCGGGGGATTTTTTCGCTTTGGACGGTGCGCCCGCGCTGTCCGTCAGCCCGCCGCTTCCAGCAGCTTTTTGCTGACGCGCGCCTGCACGTCGATGTAGTACGCGGTCTCTGCGTCGTTCATGTCCGCGCTTTCCCACTTATTGAATTTCTCGCACGCATCCGCATACTTGCTCATGTAGCGTGCGTAATCCGCCATCAGCGTGGGATCGTTCGGATTCGCGTTGTATTTTTTCATGAACGCGACATATTCGTTCATAAAGGCCTCATAGCTGTCCATAGCTTCTTTGAAATCCTTGCGCATGCCGTTGACGAGCTTGCCATCGTTTTGCGCCGTTGCGGATGGCGTGGAGGAATCCGGCGACGGCTCGGAAGTCGTGCTGCCCGAGCTCGTGTCCGGCGCGTCTATACGAATGCTCATGATCTGGTTGCCCTCATAATCGATCGAGACTTGCCACCCCGCGTCGTTGTTGGCACGATAATAGTTGTCGCCCTTATTGTAGTCGACCGTAAAGCCCTTATCCCGGCAGGCGCTGACATAGGCGTTGTAATCGTCTCTGCTCGTGCCGCCGATGTAAACGAAGAAATTGTCATCATACTCAAAAGAGAATTTGCCGGTCAGGGATTTGGGTGCGGGCAGCTGTCGGCCGGCCTCGCTGTCCGGCCAGGTGATGGGGCCCATCTCCATCGGCTTTTCCAGCCGGATGGACAATCCCTCCCTGTTTCCGTAATAGCTCAGCTCCAGCTTGTATCCCTCAGCGTTGTAAGCGCCGAACGACGAGGAATTGGACTCCGCATCCACCGTGAACCCTGCCGTCTGACACGCCTGCACATAGTCCGCGTACTGCTTGTCGGAGATCTTTTCGATATCGACCCACAGCTCATCGGCCGTGTTGGTATGGATCTGACCTTTCTTCGCAGGCGGCTGCGGGAGCTGCGCGCCCAGGACCATATCGTCCCAATCTATTTTTTCCGACTTGCTGCCTCCGGAGATCCTGCCGGCGATCGCGATCACGACCACGGCGACGATCACGTAAAACCACCACTTCTTGTAAATCGGTTTCTTCGGTTTTTGAGATCTCGGGCGGTCTGCCGGGATCTCTGGCGACGGCTGCGGGCACGGCTCTGCCTTCGCGCCGCAGGCCGTGCAGAAATTGCCCTCAAATTCTGCACCGCAATGACTGCATTTCATGTTCCTGTTCTCCTTTCGGTTTATCTTTCTGTCCACGCGGCATGGTGCCGCCGGCCTGCTCTTCCAAACAAACGTTGGAAAACGGGGCGTTTCTCTCTTCCCTGCGCCCGGCGAATTTGGCTGTTTCCGGTCAATTTCGGAAAATCGCGGAAACTTCCAAACCGATAATAACACATTTGTGTTCAAATGACAACATATGTATTCATAATCTGCAGAATTTCTCTCTACACTGAAAGCAAAAACAGTGAAGGGAGCATGGACGATGCTGGATGCAAAAGTGGTTGGCAGCGTGCTGCAGCGGCTGCGGGAGGAGCGCGGGCTGTCGCAGGAGATCGTGAGCGGTCTCGCCGGGATCGGCAGGACGCATTTGAGCGCCATTGAGCGCGGGGAACGCAAACCGACGCTGGAGACCTTTTACCGCATCGGCGAGGCGCTGCATATGCGGCCAAGCGCGGTGCTGGCGGAGATCGAGGCGGAGTTGGAAAGAAACACATGAGCCCGGCGGCAAACGCCGCATCCTCTGCGCAGCGAAACGCGCAGGCAGCAGGCATGAAAAAAACAGGAGAGCGGTCTGCTCTCCTGTTTTTTGATCTCTCTGTTTCCGCTGCACCCGTACTTACCGTTCTTCTCGGAAATACGGCAGGCCGAGGCTTGCGGGGGGCTGATTTTCGCGCTTGGAACGCACGCTCGTGATGATGAGCACGATGATCGTGACGACATAGGGGATCATCTTGTACAGTTCCTTGACAGCGAGGTTCGTGCCGCTCGGCAGGAAGATGTGCAGGATGTACAGGCCGCCGAAGAGGAACGACGCGAGCACGCCGATGTTTGGCTTCCAGACCGTGAAGATGACGAGCGCGATGGCAAGCCAGCCGCGGTCGCCGAAGGCGTCGTTGGACCAGACGCCGCAGGCGTAGTCCATGACGTAGTACAATCCGCCGAGGCCGGCGATCATGCTGCCGACGCAGGTGGCGACATACTTATATTTCTTGACGTCGATGCCGGCGGCGTCGGCCGTCTGCGGATTTTCGCCGACGGAGCGCAGGTGCAGACCCACGCGCGTGTGCTTGAGCACGTAGGCCGCGATGAGCGCGATGGCCACGGCGAGGTAAGCGAGAAAGCCGTAGGACAGGAAGATCTGGCCGAACCAGCCGAGCTTATCGGCAAGCGGCAGCGACTTGGAAAAGTAGCTGTTTGTGGCCGAGAGCGCGATGGACGGCACCTCGCTGCCGGTGAGCTTGATGAGCGAGCCGCCCATGAAGTTGCCGAAGCCGACGCCGAACGTCGTCATGGCAAGGCCGGTGACGTTCTGGTTGGCGCGCAGCGTGACGGTGAGAAAGCAGTACAGCAGTCCCATGAGCAGCGAGCCGAGCAGGCACGACAGCAGCGGGATCATGATGGCGAGAAAGCCGTTCATCCCCGCGGCTCCGCCGGCCGCCTGTTCATACAGGAACGCACCGATGACGCCGCTGATGCCGCCGACATACATGATGCCCGCGATGCCGAGGTTCAGGTTGCCGGACTTTTCGGTGAGCGTTTCGCCGGTGCTGCCGAACAGCAGCGGGATACCCTGTACGATGGCGCGGGGGATAAAGGACACAAAATCAAACATGCTCCGCCGCCTCCTTCTTTGCCGGCTTGCGGAAGCTCAGCCGGTAGGTGATGAAAAACTCACAGCCGATGATGAAGAAAATGATGATGCCGCTGAGGATATCAGCGAACGACTGGTTGAGGCCGAACACGGTCGAGATCTCGCCCGCGCCGCGGTCGAGGAACACGAGCAGGAAGCTTGTGAAGATCATGCCGAGGGGGTTGAACTTGGCCAACCACGAGACCATGACGGCCGTGAAGCCCTGCCCGCCGGCGATGGTGGTCGTGATCGTGTGATCCGTGCCGGACACGAGCAGCACGCCCGCGATGCCGCACAGCGCGCCGGACAGCAGCATCGTGCGCACGATGACCTTGCCGACCTTGATGCCGACGTAGCGGGCGGTGCGCTCGCTCTCGCCGACGACGGAGATCTCATAGCCGTGCTTGCTGTAGTTGAGGTAGACATAGACGAGCACGGTCAGCACCGCGACGACGAGGATCGTCAGCAGGTACTTGTAGCCGCCGATCTGCGGCAGCCAGCCGGCCTCGGTGCTCTGGTTGATGATGCCGACCTTGCCCGAACCCTTCGGCGACTCCCAGACGATGATGAAATAGGCCACGAGCTGCGTGGCAACGTAGTTCATCATGAGGGTGAAGAGCGTCTCGTTCGTGTTCCACTTGGCCTTGAAGATGGCGGGGATGACGGCCCAGACCGCGCCCGCAAGGATGCCGGCGATCACGATGAGCACGATGAGCAGGCCGTTGGGCAGCTTGTCACCGAGGCAGATCATGCACGCCGCGGCGGCGAGGCCGCCGGCGAGCACCTGGCCCTCGGCGCCGATGTTCCAGAAGCGCATCTTGAACGCGGGCGTCACGGCCAGCGAAATGCACAGCAGGATGGCGAGGTTCTGCCCCAGGATCCAGATCTTGCGCGGCGAGCCGAACGCGCCGCCGAACATGGTGCCGAACACCTTGATGGGGTTGAGGTGGGTGCACAGCGTCGTGATGAGCGCGCACAGCAGCAGCGCCAGCACGATGGCGACCGCGCGGATGCCCCAGGCCTGATACCAGGGCAGCGTGTCGCGCTTGACGATGTGGAACAGCGGTTCCCGGACTTTGTTATGCATGGGCTTCGTTCCCTCCCAACTGCGTCATCATCATGCCGACGTCGCGCTTCGTGGCGCCGCGGCCGGGGACGATGCCGCTGACCTTGCCGCCGCAGAGCACGAGGATGCGGTCGGCCAGCTCGAGCAGCACGTCGAGATCCTCGCCGACGTAGATCACGGCGACGCCGCGCTCCTTCTGCCGGTTGATGAGGTCATAGATCGTGTAGGATGCGTTGATGTCCAGGCCGCGCACGGCATAGGCCGTGAGCAGCACGGTGGGGGCGGAGGCGATCTCGCGGCCGACGAGCACCTTCTGCACGTTGCCGCCGCTCAGGCGGCGCACCGGCGTGGTCACGCCCGGAGTGTTGACGTCGAGTTCCTCGACGACGGTCTCGGCCAGCTTGCGCGGCGACTTGCGGTCGGTGAGGATGCCGCGGCCCTTGCGGAAGGAGCGGAGCATCATGTTGTCCGACAGGTCCATGTTGCCGACAAGGCCCATGCCGAGGCGGTCCTCCGGCACAAAGGACAGCGCCACGCCCATCTCGGCGATGCTCAGCGGATCTTTGCCGAGCAGCTCCTCGCGCGTGCCGTCGTCCTCGACGTAGCAGATGCTGCCGTTTTCGGTCGGCTGCAGGCCGGCGATGGCCTCGAGCAGCTCCTTCTGGCCGCAGCCGGAGATGCCCGCGATGCCGAGGATCTCGCCGGAGTTGGCGGTGAAGGACACGTCGTCGAGCTTGACGATGCCGTCGATGCTGCGCACGGTGAGGTTTTTGACCTCGATGCGCGGCTTGGGGTCGACGGGGTCGGGCCGGGCAATATTGAGCGTCACGGCGTGGCCGACCATCATGTTCGTCATTTCCTGCGCGTTGGTGTCCTTCGTGAGCATGTCGCCCACGAACTGGCCGTGGCGCAGCACGGCCACGCGGTCGCTGAGCGTCTCGACCTCGTGCATCTTGTGCGTGATGATGACGATGGCCTTGCCGTCGTCGCGCATGCTGCGCAGGACGGCGAAGAGCTTGTCCGTCTCCTGCGGGGTGAGCACGGCGGTCGGCTCGTCGAGGATGAGGATGTCCGCACCGCGGTAGAGCGCCTTGACGATCTCGACCGTCTGCTTCTGGGACACGGACATATCGTAGATCTTCTGGTTCGGGTCGAGGTCGAAGCCGTAGCGCTCGCAGATGCTGCGGATGCGCGCGGCCGTGGCCTTGAGATCGAGCTTTTCATCGAGGCCGAGCGTGATGTTCTCAGCGGCGGTGAAGACGTCGACCAGCTTGAAGTGCTGGTGGATCATGCCGATGCCGTAGCGGTAGGCATCGCGCGGGGAGCGGATGACGACCTCCTCGCCGTCGATGAGGATCTGTCCCTCGTCGGGGAAGTAAATGCCCGAGAGCATGTTCATGAGCGTGGTCTTGCCGCTGCCGTTTTCGCCGAGCAGCGCCAGGATCTCGCCCCGGTAGATATCGAGCCAGACGCGGTCATTGGCGACGACGGAGCCGAAGCGCTTGGTAATGTCGCGCATTTTGACCGCTGCGATCTTGTTGTCCAATATGGTGTCCCTCCCGAAATGGCGGCAGACGCCGCACGACGGCGGCGCGCTTTAAAGTACATATGAGGGAAGGCCCGGGTTGACAGGCCTTCCCTCTGCGGTAGATTCAGATATCAGCTGCCAAAGTTCTGGTCGAGCAGGTTGATGCCGTCGATCTGCACATTGAAGTACGGAGCGGCGCGGAACTCGGACTCGTGGAAGTAACCGTCGCTGATGGCCTCGGTGTCGCCGGCGTTGTCGGCGTCGGTGTCAACATCGGCCATGTAGCTGGTCAGGGTCTCGCCCTTGACGGTGAAGGTGGAAGTGTCAAAGACGTGCAGGGTGCCGTCCTCGAGCTGCTTGGTGACTTCGGCGATCTTCTCGGCAGTGCCCTTGGCAGCGACCTTCTCGTTGACATCGGTCAGCACGACGGAGCCGGTCTTGAGGGTGCCGGTCCAGTCGGAATCGAGCGCGGTGCCGTCCTGGACGGCCTTGATGACCATCTCATAGTACGGGGTCCAGTCGATGCGGGAGGAAACGATGAAGGTGTTCGGGCAGGCAGACTCGGTGCTGCCGTTGTAGGAGACGTTCGGGACGCCGGCCGTCTCGCAGGCGGTCGGAGCGCCCATGGAGTCGGCGTGCTGGCTGATGAGCTTGCAGCCGCCGGCGATGAGCTTGTTGGCAGCTTCCTTCTCGAGGGCCTCATCGTACCAGGAGCCGGTGAAGGTGACGTCCATGGTCACGGTCGGGCACACGGACTTGGCGCCCAGATAGAAAGAGGTGTAGCCGGAGATGACTTCCGCATAGGTAAAGGCGCCGACGTAGCCCATCTTGGCCTCGTCCGCCGTGAACTTGCCGGCCTCGATCATCTCGTTGAGCTTCATACCGGCAGCGACGCCGGCGAGGTAGCGGCCTTCATAGATGGAGGCAAACGCATTGTGGTAGTTGCTGAGCTTCTCGGTGTGGGCCTTGGTGCCGGTGGCGTGGCAGAACTGCACCTTCGGGAAATCCTTGGCGGCCTGGATCATGAAGTCCTCGTGGCCGAAGCTGTCGGCGAAGACGACGTTGCAGCCGGCGTCCACGAGCTCGGCCGCGGCGTTGTAGCACTCCTGGCCCTCGGGGATGTTGGTCTTAATGATGTACTGATCCTCGCTCAGGCCGGCGTTCTTGCAGGCAGCCTTCGCGGCGTCGATGAAGTTCTTGTCGTAGGTGGAGTTCTCGTCATGCAGGCAGATAAAGCCGACCTTGATGCTCTCGGCTTTGTCGCCGTCCTCGGTCTTGCTGCCGCAGGCGCACAGTGCGAACACCATGACGAGCGCGAGCAGCATCGAAACGAACTTTTTCATTCTCAGCTCTCCCTCAAATCATCAAATTTTGTATTTATCTGCATTGCTTGCGCAAAGAAGATACAAAAAAACATTGGCAGGAGCTGGCCTTCCGGCGCTCCTGCCAATGTGAAACCGGGAAGATGCCGGTACTGCCATCTCCCGCGGGGAATTTCCCATCGATAGTCCAGCAATTTACGGTGCCGGGTAGAAACGCCAAGCCATATCCTTTGGTATATATCGACTGCTATTTACGATCGCTCCCGCAGCGCGGGAACACTTAATACGTTACCATGGGCGAACGGGGTTGTCAACCGTCGAAATGAGCGAATTTCATACTTTTGAAACATTTTCCCCGTCGATTTGCACAACGCTGCTCAGCAGAACACGATGCCCGTCTCGGGGTCCATGCTCTGCACGCGGGCGAGCGATTCCACGCGGTAGCCGCGCGCGCGGATGCGCGCACCGCCGGGCTGAAACGCCTTTTCCACCGCGATGCCGGCGCCGACCACGGTCGCGCCCGCACCCTCGATGAGCGTGATGAGTCCGTCGAGCGCCGCACCGTTGGCGAGGAAATCGTCGATGACGAGCACGCGGTCGTCCGGCGAGAGATACTCGCGCGAGATGCGGATGGTGTTGTCATTGCCGTGCGTGAACGAGTGCACGACCGTCGTGTACGCATCGTCGGAGACGTTGCGGCTCTTGGTTTTCTTGGCGAACACGACCGGGCAGTCGAACACGAGCCCGGCCACGGCCGCGATGCCGATGCCGCTGGCCTCGATCGTGACGAGCTTGTTCACGCCGCAGCCGTCGAACAGCCGCTTCCATTCCTCCGCCATCGCCAGAAACAGCTTCGGGTCCATCTGATGGTTCAAAAACCGGTCCACTTTCAGGATCTCGCTGGATTTGACCTCGCCCTCGGCGAGAATGCGCTGCTCGAGAAGCTGCATATTGCTCCATCCTCCCACAATCACTAAGATGGCTTTTATCGTAGCACCCGCGCCGGGCGCGCGCAACCGTTTTTCGCAAAAAATCCGGCAAATCGCCGAATGGACGGTTTTTGTGCCAGACGCGGTTGACTTTCCCGTCGATGTGCGGTATCATCGATTCCTACAAGTAGGAAAAGTATGAATTTCCGCAACAGGAGGCGAGGCTATGCCCGGAGGCAAGCACGTACTCGGCCAGAGCCGCGACCGGCACATCTTCGGCACGGTGAAGGTCGGCGAAAAGGGCCAGATCGTGATCCCGAAGGAGGCGCGCACGGTCTTTGGCATCCAGCCGGGGGACACGCTGCTCGTGCTCGGCGACGAGGCGCGCGGCATCGTGGTCACGCGGCCGGAGGTCATGCGCGACGTGGCCGCAAAAATTTTCGACGAATCTGACGAATGATATAAGGAGAGGAACGATGAATACAGAGTCCATGTACACCGCGCTCGGCATCACGCCGGCGGTGCACCGCTTCGGCGAGGATGTGCTCGCCGGTCTGCGCGCGCGGTTCGACGAGATCGACCGCGTCGCGGAATACAACCAGTGCAAGGTCATCGGCGCGATGCAGAAAAACCGCGTCGACGCGACGCACTTTGCCGCCACCACGGGCTACGGCTACAACGACGCCGGGCGCGACAATCTCGAGCGCGTCTATGCCGACTGCTTCCACACGGAAGCCGCGCTCGTGCGCCCCCAGATCACCTGCGGCACGCACGCGCTGACCGTGGCGCTCAGCGCCAACCTCCTGCCCGGCGACACGCTGCTCAGCCCCGTCGGCGCGCCGTATGACACGCTCGAGGAGGTCATCGGCATCCGCCCGAGCGCCTGCTCGCTCAAGGAATACGGCGTGCACTACCGGCAGGTCGACCTGCTGCCGGACTACGGCTTTGACTATCCGGCCATCGAGCAGGCGCTGCGCGGCGGTGTGAAGCTCGTGACCATCCAGCGCTCGAAGGGCTACGCCACGCGGCCGACGTTTTCCGTGCAGCAGATCGGCGAGCTGATCGCGTTCTGCAAGCGCGTCGACCCGAACGTCATCTGCATGGTCGATAACTGCTACGGCGAGTTCGTCGAGACGATCGAGCCGTCCGACCTCGGCGCGGACATGATCGTCGGTTCCCTCATCAAAAACCCCGGCGGCGGTCTCGCGCCCATCGGCGGCTACATCTGCGGCCGCCGCGACCTCGTCGATCGCTGCGCCTACCGCCTGAGCGCCCCCGGCCTCGGGCAGGAGGTCGGCGCGAACCTCGGGCTCATGCCGGCGTTTTATCAGGGCTTTTTCCTCGCGCCGACCGTGACGGCCGGCGCACTCAAGGGCGCGGTGTTCGCGGCGAACGTCTATGAGCGGCTGGGCTTTCGCTGCATCCCGAACGCGACGGAGCCGCGGCACGACATCATCCAGTGCGTGGAGCTCGGCTCGCCGGAGCGCATGGTCGCCTTCTGCAAGGGCATCCAGGCGGCCGCGCCCGTGGACAGCTATGTCGACCCCATCCCCTGGGCCATGCCGGGCTACGATTCGGAGGTCATCATGGCCGCTGGCGCGTTCGTGCAGGGCTCGTCCATTGAGCTGTCGGCCGACGGGCCGATCCGCCCGCCCTACGCCGTGTATTTTCAGGGCGGCCTGACGTGGTATCACGCAAAGCTCGGCATCCTCATGAGCCTGCAAAAGCTCGTGGACGCCGGTCTCGTTACACTCGATCAACTGGAGGAAAAATAAAGTATGTGGTTCTGGCTTTCTCTCATTGCCCTGCTGTGCTGGTCGGGCTCGGATCTGTTTTCGAAAATCGGCTGCCGCGACGCGGACGACAAGCTCGCGCACCTGAAGATGGTCATCGCCGTCGGCGTCGTCATGGGTCTGCACGCGGCGTATGAGATCTTCATCGGCGGCGTGAGCATCTCGTGGCATGTCATCTGGACGTACCTGCCCGTGTCGCTGCTGTACATCGTGTCGATGGCGCTCGGCTATATCGGCCTGCGCTATATTGAGCTGTCCATCTCGTCGCCGATCTGCAACGCCTCCGGCGCGGTGGTGGCCGTGCTGTACCTGTGCTTCGGCGGGCTGGACGAGGACCTCAGCGGCGGGATGCGCATCATGGCGCTGGCGGCCATCGCGCTCGTGTGCGTCGGCGTGATCGGGCTCGGCGTGGTCGAGTCGCGCGAGGACGACGAGCTGCGCCGCGCGCGCCAGGCGGCCTCGAACTACCGCTACGCCAAGAGCTGGCTCGCGCTCGCGCTGCCGGTGGCCTACTGCCTGCTCGACGCCGCCGGCACGTTTGCCGACAGTCTCGTGCTCAGAAGCCTCGATCCGGACTCGGCCAACTGCGCGTATGAGCTGACGTTCCTGTTCGCGGCGGCGGTGTCGTTCATATATGTCAAGTGCATCCGGCACGACCGCTTCCTGCCCAAGCGCGAGGCGCCGAAATATATCGGCGCGCTCTTTGAGACGGCCGGCCAGTTCGCGTACATCTACGCCATCGCAGACGAGGACCACGTCATGTACGCCGCGCCCATCATCGCGGCCTACTGCGCGGCGTCCGTGCTCTGGAGCCGCATCTTCCTGCGCGAGAAGCTCTCGTGGCGGCACTATCTGATGCTGGTGCTGATCGTCATCGGCATCGTGCTGCTCGGCATTCTCGACCTGTGAGTACTGCCTCCGCAGCGTAGATTTCCGGTCTGTTCCACGCGGCCGCCTTTGGAAAGGCGGTCGCGCAAAGCCCTGACCCCTCAGGGCTTTGCGCATAAGATCCGATTCGAGGTGGGCCTTGCCCCCTCGAGCTCCCCCGCTGCTCTGTCCTCCTTCCCCGCAGCGTAGATTCCCGGTCTGTCCCACGCGGCCGCCTTTGGAAAGGCGGCCGCGTTTTTGCGCAAATATTTGTCAAGTGTGTAACGGCGGCTTGCAATTAGCCGTTTGTCTGGTATAATGATGGCATATCTGCACCTTTCGGTACAGTATTTTGGGAGAAATGTGAAAAATCAGGAGGGATCTCGTGGATACGGAAATCAAATCCAAACGCGGCGGCTGGGGTAGCAACTTCGGCTTCCTCATGGCCTCGATCGGCTCGGCCGTTGGCCTCGGCAATATCTGGGGCTTCCCGTATAAGATGGGCAAGAGCGGCGGCGCCGTGTTCCTGCTGCTGTATCTCGTGCTCGTCGTGCTCGTGGGCGTGACGGTCATGCTCGGCGAGCTCGCACTCGGCCGCCGCAGCGGCAAGAGCGCCGTGAGCACCTACCGCGGCCTGTCGAAGAAGTACACCTGGCTCGGTTACGCGGGCATCGTGTGCGGCTTTTGCATCATGTGCTTTTACTTCGTGCTCGGCGGCATCGTCCTGCGCTACGCCGTCGGCTACTTCCTGGCCATCTTCGGCGGGAGCGAGTTTGCCTGGTCGGGTCAGGGCACGGGCTTTTTCGGCTATTTCCTGACGGATACGAACAGCATGATCCTGTTTTTCGTGCTCTATATCCTGCTCAACATCCTCGTCGTGTCCGGCGGTGTGCAGGGCGGCATCGAGAAGTTCTGCAACGTCGGCATGCCGGCGCTGTTCTGCCTGCTCGTGTTCATCATCCTCTACATCGCCTGCCAGCCCGGCGCGGCCGAGGGCTACAAGTTCATGTTCAGCCCCGACTTCTCCGTGTTCAGCAATCCGGAAATCGGCTTCGGCCGCGTGCTCAAAAACGCCGCCGGGCAGATGTTCTTCTCTCTGTCGATCGGTCTCGGCGTCATGATGACCTACGGCTCCTACCTCGGCAAGCAGGAGCACCTGCAGCGCAACGCGCTCATCGTCTGCGGCGCGGACACGCTCATCGCCGTCATGGCCGGCATGGCCGTCATGCCCGCCTGCTCCGCCTTCGGCGTGGAGTACGGCGCCGGCCCCGGACTGCTGTTTGCCTCGATGCAGACGGTGTTCGCCCACATGGGCAGCATCGGCAACTTCATCGGCTTCATCTTCTACCTGCTCGTGCTGATCGCGGCGCTCACGTCGTCGATCTCCATGCTCGAGCTGTGCACGGCCTACGCCGTCGATAAGCAGATCGACAAGGGCCTCACGCCCAAGCGCGCCAAGCACACGGCCAGCGTCGCGGCGCTCGTGTTCGTGGCGGGCTCGCTCGTCGCGCTCGACGGGCTGGGCGCGGGCGTTGCCGGCGGCGCCGCCGTCGAGACGCCGGCCACCCTGTTCGGCCTGAGCGTGCACGGGTGGAACGACTGCTGGCTCGACCTGTACGACATGGTCGCCGAGGGCATCCTCATGCCGCTCGGTGCGCTCGTGATGACGATCCTCATCGGCTGGGTGCTCAAGCCCGAGGTCGTGCAGCTCGAGTGCGAGCAGAGCGGCTTGAAGTACCGCGCCGCCGGCTACTTCAAGCTCTGCTTCAAGTTCATCGTGCCGGTGCTGCTCGCGTTCATCCTCTTCTGCCAGCTCATCGACTTCTTCGGTCTGAAGATCCCCGGCCTGAGCTGAGCCCCGCAAAAAATTCCGTCAGCGTCTGCCCCAACGGGCGGGCGCTGACATTTTTATGACGCTTGTTGAAAAAGTGAAAACGCTCTGATATACTGGGCTTCACCGCCATTTTTCGTCCGAAAGGAGCGCTGCGCCATGCGCAAAACGGTCGCCTACGCCTTCCACCACTCGATCCCGATCCTGATCGGCTTCTTCCCCGTCGGCCTCGCCTATGGGCTGCTCATGCAGCAGGCGGGCTATAACTTCCTGTGGTCGGGCGCGTGCAGCCTGTTCGTTCTGGCAGGCTCGCTGCAGTTTCTGATGGTCACGTTCTTTGCCGGCGGTGTGTCGCTCGCCACGGTGGCCGTGCTGGCGCTGCTGCTCAACAGCCGGCATATTTTCTACGGCCTGTCGTTCATCGACAAGTTCCGCTCCTTCGGCCCGTGGCGCTGGTTTCTGATCTACTCGCTGTGCGACGAGAACTATTCGCTGCACTGCTCGCACGATTTCGGCCCCGACGTCAACGAGAAGTGGGCCTATGTGCTCACGGCCGCGTTCGTGACGTTTTACTGGGTGGCGCTGTCCATGCTCGGCGGGCTCGTCGGCTCGCTCATCCCATTTGACACCACGGGCATCGACTTTGCGCTCACGGCGCTGTTCACGGTCATCGTGGTCGATCAGTTGCGCGGCGCGCGCACGCGCATCCCCGCCGCGGTCGCCGCCGTGTCGAGCATCGGCGCGCTGCTGCTGCTCGGGCCGGACAAGTTCCTGCTGCCGTCGCTGCTCGTGACGGTCGCGGCGCTCACGCTGCTGCGCCCGGTGCTCGCGCCGAAGTATGCCGAAGGAGGTGCGCAGGCATGACCCTCTCCGTCGGACAGAGCATCGCCATCATCGCGGTCTGCGCCGCGTGCACGTTTTTGGAGCGCTGGCTGCCGTGGCTGCTGTTCGGCCACCGCGCCGTGCCGAAGGTCGTGGAGTACCTCGGCAAGATCCTGCCAATGGCCGTCATGGTCTCGCTGCTGGTCTACTGCCTGCGCGGGATGCAGTTCACATCGGCCGGGGCGTGGGTGCCGCAGGTCATCGCCGTCGGCGTGACGGCGGGTCTGCACTGGTGGCGGCGCAACACACTGCTGAGCATCGCCGCCGGCACCGTGTGCTATATGCTGCTCGTGCAGCTCGTCTTTTGATGCCAAACCGGGCGTCCCGACTGGGGCGCCCGGTTTCTGGTTGCACTTTTCCTGCATATCCGTTATAATATAGGGCCTAAAAAGAAATTTCTCCTGCAGCGAGGTCTGCCCATGAAACACGACAAGAAAAAACAATGGCTCTCGATCGGCCTGCTGACGCTCGGCGCGGCGGCGCTGGCGGTGTTCGCCGCCGCGACGCTCGACGCGGGCGACGTGCGCGCCTCGCTCGCGGCGCTGCTGCCGGGCTGGACGGCTGCGATCGTGGGCTGCATGCTGCTGTACTATCTGTGCGACGCGCTCAAGTACCGGCTCATCACGCGCGCGTTCGGCTGCGCGCAGCCGCTGGGCGACAGCATCGACGTGTCGATGATCGGCTTCTTCTACTCGGCCGTGACGCCCGCGGCCGCGGGCGGCCAGCCGTTTCAGGTGCTGCACATGCACCGCCGCGGCATCCCGACCGGCACAGCCACGTCCGTCATCTGCACGGTCTACAGCCTGTGGAACATCGCGCTCGTGACGCTCGGCATCGTGGGCGCATGCCTGTGCGGCGGCAGGCTCGCAGCGCAGAGCGCGGCGTGGATCCCCGTGCTGGCGCTGGGCCTGTTCGTGCACGCGGGGCTGCTGTCGCTCGTGCTGCTCTCGGCCATCTTCCCGAAGCCGATGTCCGCGTTCGGCACGGCGTGCATCCGCTGGCTGTACCGGCGTAAGCTGTTCGTCCGCCGGGGCGCAGACCCCGAGGCGGCCGCCGAAAAATGGTGCGCCTTCGTGGCGGAGTATCACGATGCGTTCGCCGCCGGCATCCGCCACCGCGGCAAGCTCGCCGGGGCGCTCGCGCTCGCGCTGGGGCAGTGCGCAGCGTACATGTCGGTGGCCTACTGCACGTACCGCGGCTTCGGTCTGCGCGGCGTGCCGTTCTGGCAGGTCACGGGCACGCAGGTGCTGCTGTACATCGGGGCAAGCTGCTTTCCCATGCCGGGCGCATCCGGCGCGAGCGAGGGCACGTTCTACCTCGCCTTCTCGCCGCTGTTCGGCGACTATCTGACCACCGCCATGCTCATCTGGCGTCTGGCGTCGTACTATCTCACGATCGTGCTGGGCTACATCGCCGTCGTGGCCGAGCGCGTGACGCTGCGCCGCGCGGAAACGTGATATATATGTACATGAAAAGCGCCCGGCCGGAGGATTTCCTCCGGCCGGCTGTGTTTTCACTTTTCCGCCGCGCTGTGCCCGCGCAGTCTGCGGAACGTATACACCCAGTTGCAGCTGCGGCACGCCTCGGCATAGGTCTTGCCCGTGGCGAGATAACACAGCGGCCGGATGGTTGCGACCGTCTTGGTCACGACAAAGCAGGCGGCGAACGCCAGCAGCGTCACGCCCACCGTGCTGCCGAACGAGTGCACCGACACACCAACGGAAAACAGCATACTCAGGAAGATGTTGTGCATGAGGTAGATCGCCATCGACAGCGCGACGACCGGGCCGGTGACGGCCTTGACGATTGCACGTCTGCTTGCACAGCAGGAAAATACACGATGCCAGCACGATCTCGAACCCGGCGCTCTGGTTCTGGAAGCTCTGGTTGAACTCCCCCGTGCGCACCGTGCGCACCCACGTACCGACCGAGATCACCGCGAGCAGCACGACCGCGCCGAGCGCAAGCAGCCAGTTTGGGGTCTCTTTTTCGTAGCTGCCGAGCAGGTAGCCGAGCACGAACGTGGCCATGTGCCCACCGAAGATCTTGAGCTTGTCGAAAATGTCCAGATCGACATACTGCGCCGCACCATCCGGCAGCACCGTCATCAGGATCGTATGCGCCGACACGGCCGCCGCCAGCACGAACAGATACACCCGCCCGGACTTGCCGAGCACCTGGATCCCGCCGTAGAGGATCGGCGAGAGCGCATAGAGTGCAATGAGCGTATACAGATACCAGAAGTGCACCATGACCGGACCGTGCAGCGCCGTGACGAGCTGCGCCCAGATGGCGCCGGGCGTGAGCGTGTGCGCCAGAAACATCTGCCACAGCACGGCCACGACCGTCCAGCCCGCGAGCGGCACGACCAGCCGCGGCAGCCGGTGGCGCAGCAGGACGGAAATGTCGGCCGTTTTCCGGCTCGTCATGAGCAGATAGCCCGACATCATGAAAAACAGCGGCACCGCCGTAAAAGCGAGCGACGTGCATACGTTGAGCAGGTGCCAGTCCGTGTTGACGCCGGCGCGCAGCGGGCCCGCCGCCGTATGCATGAAAATGACGCACAGCGCGGCGAAAATGCGCAGGCCGTCAAAGTAATCCACGTGCGGTCGTTCGTTCAAAACAGTTCCCTCCCGGCCGCGCGGAAAGCGCGGCTTGCGTTGTGTACGAAAAAAAGGTTTTCCGTCATGGTAAAGGTCGGAGCGAACGATATGCAGTCCGCACACATCGCTCTCCACGCGCCTCGTACAACCCGGCGCATCTCAGATGTGAGCCCAGCGCAAGCGGGTCACAGCTGAAAAGGAGGAGCGACGAAATGAATGAGCTCCGGCCTTGCTGAAAGGTCGGAGCGAACGATATGCAGTCCGCTCCGACGTGGTGCCGGCGGCGGGGCTCGAACCCGCACGGTGCTGCCACCGAGGGATTTTAAGTCCCTTGCGTCTGCCTGTTTCGCCACGCCGGCACGCTCCGTCACATCGTACCACCGCAGCCAACACCTGTCAAGCACAGGAAACCCGGACGGCCGCCGCGCGCACATCGCCCGATCTGTTCGACAAATCTGCGCGGCAGCCGCCGATACCCGACACACGCCTCTTGCATCCGGCCATAAAATTTGATAAAATAATAAATTATTTCTATAGGTATCGTTTTTGGATTCGAGGCACATTGCACTTATGAAATACCGCAACTGGCAAATTCCATACACGGCGCCGCAGCCGCCGGAGGCATTGCTGCGCGCGGGCTACTCGCCGCTGCTGGCGGTGCTGCTGGCCCTGCGCGGGTATGCTGACCCCATGCAGGCGCGCGCCTTTCTCAGCGGCGGCGACCAAAGCGCGTTCGACCCCATGCTCCTGCAGGACATGGACAAGGCCGTCGCACGCATCCGCACTGCCATCGAGCGCAGGGAAAACGTGGCCGTGTTCGGCGACTATGACGTCGACGGCATCACATCCACGTGCGTGCTCACGGACTATCTGCGCCGGCAGGGCGTGCCCGTGCATCCGTACATCCCCGACCGCATCGAAGAGGGCTACGGCCTGAACATGGACGCGATCACAAATCTCCAGCGCACGAGCGACATCACGCTCATCATCACCGTCGACTGCGGCATCACCGCCATCGACGAGACGAACTACGCCCTGCAGCGCGGCATCGACATGGTCATCACCGACCACCACGAGTGCAGCGGGCAGGCGATCCCGAACGCCGTGGCCGTCGTCGACCCGAAGCGCCCCGGCTCGCAGTACCCGAACAGCGGGCTCGCGGGCGTGGGCGTGGCATATAAGCTTTTGTGCGCGCTCGAGGGCGGCAGCGACCGGGTGCTGCGCGAATACGGCGACCTCGTCGCCATCGGCACGGTGGCGGACGTGATGCCCCTCACGGGCGAGAACCGCTATCTCGTGGCGCAGGGGCTGGCGCAGATCAACGCCCGCCCCCGGCCGGGCATCCGCGCGCTGCTGCACGAGTGCGGCGCGGAGGGCCGCCCCGTCACGGCCACGACCATCGGCTTCACGCTCGCGCCGCGCATCAACGCGGCCGGCCGACTGGGCAAGACGGCCGTTGCAGCGCTGCTGCTGCTGACGAATGACGACGGCGAGGCCGACCGCTACGCCGCCGGGCTCTGCCAGCTCAACCGCGAGCGGCAGGCGCTCGAACAGCAGATCTGGGAGGAGGCCTCGGCCATCGCGTGCCGCTACCCGCCGCGGATGCCGCTCGTGCTTGCGAGCGACTCGTGGCACCAGGGCGTGATCGGCATCGCCGCCTCGCGCCTGAGCGAGGAGTTCCACCTGCCGACGATCATGATCTGCTGCGACGGCGAGCGCGGCAAGGGCTCGTGCCGCAGCTTCGGCGGCTTCAACCTGTACAATGCCCTGAGCGCCTGTTCGGAGTATCTCGAGGGCTTCGGCGGCCACGCGCTGGCAGCCGGGCTGACGATCCGGCGCGAGAACATCGACCGCTTCCGCCGCGCGCTCGGCGAGTATTACCGCCAGAACCCGGCCGACGACCTGCCGGAGCTCACGTGCGACCTGCGCGTGAACGATCCGCACCTGCTGACCATGCCGTGCATCGAGTCGCTCGACGCGCTCGAGCCGTGCGGCAACGGCAACCCCAAGCCCCTGCTGTGCATCACGGGCGCACGGCTCGTCAACGCCGTGCCCATCGGCGGCGGCCGCCACCTGCGGCTGCATTTTGCCAAGGGCGGGTATAATTATGCCGGCATCTTCTTCTCGTGCACCCCGGCGCAGCTGGGCGTGCGCATCGGCCAGTGGGTGGACGTGGCCTTCACGCCGCAGATCAACGAATTCCGCGGCCGCCGCAGCGTGCAGCTGCTCGTGACCGACGTGCGCCCGAGTGACCCGCTGCCCCTGTGCCGCGCGCTGCTGAAAAATCAGTGCATCCCCGCGTGGGACACGGTGGATCTCTATCCCCTGCGCGCGGACTTCGCCGTGGCGTGGCGGTGGCTGAACGCGCCGGTGGCCTTCCCGCTCGAGGAGCTGCCCGCGCGCGCGCCCATGCGGCCGGAGAAGTTCTGCGTGTGCCTGCGCGTCATGGCCGAGATGGGTCTCGCCGCCGTGGACTTTGACGGCGAAACGCTGCGCCTGCGCCCCCTGCCGACGAGCGGCAAGGTGGACCTTGGCGCGTCGAAGCTGCTGCAGACCCTGCGCGAGCGCCGCCAGAGCCTGCTATGAAACACTTGCAAGAAATCCCCATTCCGTTCGGGAAAGGAGCTGTCCCTATGTCTGAAGCGACCCGCGCCGAAAACGTGGCCCCGAAGCCCTACGACCTTGAGGCCCACTATCAGGAGCTGGAACAGAAGATCACCGCCGCCGGCATCCCGGCCGATCTTGGCCGCGTGCGCGCGGCCTTCGAGTGCGCCGACCGGGCCCACTCCGGCCAGAAGCGCCGCGACGGCTCGCCCTACGTGTCGCACTGCATCGCCGCCGCCATCATCACGGCGGAGATGGGGCTCGACGAGGACTCGATCATCGCCGCGCTGCTGCACGACACGATTGAGGACACCTCGCTCACGCACGAGGACATTGCGCGCAGCTTCGGCACCTCGGTGGCCGACATCGTCGAGGGCGTCACGAAGCTCACGCGCGTGCAGTACACGAGCGTCGAAGAACAGCAGATGGAGAACATGCGCAAGATGCTCCTGGCCATGGCCAAGGACATCCGCGTCATCCTCATCAAGATGGCCGACCGCCTGCACAACATGCGCACGATGGCCTACCAGAGCGAGGAAAAGCAGCGCATCAAGTCCCTCGAGACGATGGAGATCTACGCCCCCATCGCGCACCGCCTCGGCATGCAGAAGATCAAGTGGGAGCTCGAAGACCTCTCGCTGCTGTATCTCGACCCCACGGGCTACAAGGCCATCACGGACGCGCTCGATCAGCGCATGCCGACGCTCGAAAAATTCATGGGCGAGATGCGCACACAGATCCGCGAGCGTCTGGAGGCAGACGGCGTGCACGCGACGATCTCGAGCCGCATCAAGCACATCTACAGCATCTACCGCAAAATGTACGCGCAAAAGCTCGACATCAACGGCATTTTCGACCTGTGCGCGTTTCGCGTCATCGTGGACACGATCCCCGACTGCTACAACGTGCTCGGCATCATCCACGATATGTATAAGCCGCTGCCCGGCCGCTTCAAGGACTACATCAGCACGCCGAAACCGAACATGTACCAGAGTGTGCACACGACGGTCATCGGCTCGGAGGGCATCCCGTTCGAGGTGCAGATCCGCACCTGGGAGATGCACATGACGGCGGAGTACGGCGTTGCGGCACACTGGAAATACAAGACCGGCAGCGGCGAGGGCACGAAGCCCGGCGACGAGGAGAAGTTCGCCTGGATCCGCCGCCTGCTCGAGACGCAGCAGGAGTCCGACGCGCAGGACTTTTTCCACAACCTGAAGGTGGATATGTTCGCCGACGAGGTGTTCGTGTTCTCACCGAAGGGCGATGTCATCAATCTGCCCGCCGGCGCGACGCCGATCGACTTTGCCTACAGCATCCACTCCGCGATCGGCAACAGCATGGTCGGTGCGACGGTCAACGGCCGCATCGTGAACTTCGACTACGTGCTGCAAAACGGCGACATTGTCGACATCCGCACGTCGAAAAACGCGCCCGGCCCGAGCCGCGACTGGCTGAACCTCGCCAAGAGCGGCGCCGCGCGCACGAAGATCAAGCAGTGGTTCAAAAAAGAGCGCCGCGAGGAGAACATCGTCCACGGCAAGGAGCAGTTTGAGCGCGAGCTGCGCGCCAACGGCATCGCCCCGGCCGACATCATGGGCGACGAGATCCTGCCGCTGATCCTCAAGCGGCTGGCCTTCACCTCGCTCGACGATCTGTACGCCGCCATCGGCTACGGCGGCGTGACCGCCACGCGCACCGTCAACCGCATCCGCGACGAGATCCTGCGCAACCAGAAGGCCAACCAGAAAAACGCCATCGACCGCATCAACGAGGCGGCCGAGCGCCGCAACAAGCGTCCGCGCCACGCCGTGCACGGCATCCTCGTCGAGGGGCTGGACAACTGCCTCATCAAATTCTCCCGCTGCTGCACGCCGGTGCCCGGCGACAGCATCATCGGCTTCATCACGCGCGGCGCGGGCGTGTCCATCCACCGCACGGACTGCGAAAACTATCTCGCCAGCCGCGACAATCCGGAGACCGCCGGCCGCTGGATCCGCGTGAGCTGGGCCGAGCGCACCACCGATGCCTACAGCACGACGCTCATGATGCTCAGCGCGCAGCGCTCGGGCCTCGTCATGGACGTGGCCACGGCGCTCAACACGCTCAACGCCAAGGTGCGCACGCTCACCGCGCGCGACGTGGACAGCGGCCGCTCGACCATCACGATCACCGTTGAGGTGCACGACCTGGCTGAGCTGCGCACGATCATCAGCCGCCTGAGCGCCATCCGCGGCGTCATCCGCATCTCGCGCAGCGGCGCGTCCGACCCCGCAAAAGCCGCCGCGCACACCGCCGAGCTGCAGGCGGAACAGGAAAAGAAAGCCAAACAGGAGGGCAAAGCATGAGAGCCGTCGTCACCCGCGTTACCGAGGCGTCCGTCACGATCGACGGCGCCGAATACAGCCGCATCGGCCGGGGCTTCCTTGTCCTGCTGGGCGTGCACGTGTCCGATACGGCGGCGGAGGCCGACCGCATCGTCGACCGCATCTGCGGCCTGCGCGTGTTCGAGGACGCCAATGGCAAAATGAACGTCAACCCCGCCGACGCCGGGGCCGAGCTGCTCATCGTGAGCCAGTTCACCCTCTTTGCCGACTGCCGCTCCCGCCGCCCCGGCTTCACGGCCGCCGCCCGGCCGGAGACCGCCGTGCCGCTCTACGAGCGCGTGATCGCGGGCTGTGAGGCCCGCGGCTTCCCGGTGCGCACGGGCGTGTTCGGCGCGGACATGAAAGTTGCATCCGTCAACGACGGCCCTGTCACCATCCTGCTCGATACCGATCATTTATAAAGGAGGCCACCCCATGCTCATCAAATGTCTGCCCGTCGGGCACCTCATGACCAACTGCTACATCGTCACGGACGAGACCACGCTCGAGTGCGCCGTCATCGACCCCGGCGACGAGTCCAACACCATCCTCTACTACCTCGAGGACAACCACCTCACCTGCCGCGCCATCCTGCTCACGCACGGCCACTACGACCACACCGGCGCCGTCTACGCCGTGCACGAGGAGACCGGTGCGCCCGTGTACATGAACGCGCTCGACGCAGGCACGGCCGTCGCCTTCGACAGCTACACGTTCACCCCGCCCGAGGGCACGATCTTTTATAAGGAGGGTGACGAGGTCAAGGTCGGCAATCTGACCTTCCGCGTCATGGAAACGCCCGGCCACACGCCCGGCGGCGTGACGCTCATCTGCGGCGACGCGCTCTTCACCGGCGACACGCTCTTCGCCGGTTCGTGCGGCCGCACGGATTTCGCCGGCGGCAGCATGGAGGTCGAGCTGCAGTCGCTGGCCAAGATCGCGGCTCTGCCCGGCGATTACGAGGTCTACCCCGGCCACATGGATTGCTCCACGCTCGAGACCGAGCGCCGCTTCAACCCCTACCTGACCGCGCTGCAAAACCGCGGACAGTAAAACTGCACAAAGGCAACCGGCAGAAGCACGCTTCTGCCGGTTTTTTGCCGGTTTCGGGAAAATGTGCCCGCGCGCCCTTGCAATCCGGGGGCAGACGTGGTATATTGTTCTCGCTCGAAAAACATCTGTCCGCTATACGCGGGCAATTTTCATCAAAACAAAGTGAGGGAACATCATGAACATCGGACTTCTGGGCTTTGGCGTTGTCGGCAGGGGCGTTTACGATATGCTCGCCGGCCGGGACGATATCCGCGCGGCGTGGGTGCTGTGCCGGCGCGATCTCGGCGAGCTGACAGCCCGAACCACCTACGAGATGCAGGACATTCTCGACGACCCGGCGGTCGACACCGTCGTGGAGGTCATGGGCGGCCTGCACCCGGCGTATGAATACGTGGCGGCCGCGCTGCGCGCCGGGAAGAACGTGGTGTCCTCGAACAAATACCTCATGTGCCGGTACTACGACGAACTCACCGCGCTCGCCAAAGAGCACGGCGCAGCACTGCGGTGCACGGCGGCGGTCGGCGGCGGCATCCCGTGGCTGACGAACCTCGAAAAGGCCGCGAACGCCAACCATATCTCCCGCGTCTGGGGCATCCTCAATGGCACGACCAACTACATCATGGACGCGATGCACGGCAGCGACGTGGACTTTGCCGACGTGCTCGCGCAGGCACAGGCGCTCGGCTACGCCGAGGCCGACCCCTCGGCCGATATCGACGGGCTGGACATTCAGCGCAAGCTGATCCTGTCCGCCAACGTGGCCTTCGGCGTGTCGCTGCGCGAGGCGGACGTGCCGGTGTTCGGCATCCGCAACGTGCGCAAGGCGGACATCGCCCGCTTTCAGGCGCACGGCTGCACGTGCAAGCTGATCGCGACGGCCGAGCAAAAAAGCGGCAGCATCCGCGCCTACGTCGAGCCGACGCTGCTTGGCCATGACGCGCTCGAGGCGGCCGTGCCCGCGAACTTCAACCTCATCAGCATGGAGGGCGACCGCATGGGCGTGCAGAGCTTCTTCGGTCAGGGCGCGGGCCGCTACCCGACGGCCTACAACGTCGTGCAGGATCTCGTGGACATCCGCCGCGGCGTGCATGCATTTTACACCGACTCGTTCGTTCCAGCCATACCGGACAATTCCGGTGTGCAGCACCGCTACTACGTGCGCACGCGCGCCGCACTGCCGGAGCTGGCCGCCCTCGCCGAGGGCGACTGGGACGGTGCGGTCATCACGCAGCCCGTGCCCGTGAGCCGGATGCACGCGCTCATGGCGCAGGCGCTGGTGCAGGACAGCGAGAGCTTCTTTGCCGCGCTGCAGTAAGGAGGGCCCCATGCTGAAGGTTGCAAAATTCGGCGGCTCGTCGATGGCGGACGCCAAGCAGTTTGAAAAAGTGCGCGACATCGTGCGCGCCGACCCCGCGCGGAAGGTGATCGTCGTGTCCGCCGCCGGCAAGCGCAGCGCGGACGACCACAAGCTCACAGACCTGCTGTACCTGTGCTACGCGCACCTGCAGTACGGCGTGAACTGCGACGCCGTCTTTCAGATGATCTGCGATCGCTACATCGCCATCCGCGACGAATGCGGCCTGAACGTCGATATCGAGGCCGAGCTCGACGTGCTGCGCCGGCAGATGCGCGCCGGCATCTCGGAGGAGGAGCTCGTGTCGCGCGGCGAATATTTCTCCGCCCTGCTCATGGCGGACTACCTCGGCTACTCGTTTCTGGACGCGGAGCTGTGGGTGCGCTTTCAGTTTGACGGCTCGATCGACAAGGAGGCGTCCTACGCCGCGCTCCGGCGGCTGGCCGACGGGCGCAGCGTTGTCATCCCCGGCTTTTACGGCGTGACGCCCGACCGCAAGATCCGCACCTTTTCCCGCGGCGGCAGCGACATCACCGGCGCGCTCGCGGCCGCGGCGCTCGATGCCGACGTGTACGAAAACTGGACGGACGTGTCCGGCATCCTTATGGCCGACCCCCGCATCGTGCCCGACCCGCTGCCCATCGAGCGCATCACCTATAACGAGCTGCGTGAGCTGAGCTTCGTCGGCGCGCAGGTGCTGCACGAGGGCACGGTCTTCCCCGTGCGCGAGAAGAATATCCCGCTCAACATCCGCAACACCAACGACCCCGACCACCCCGGCACGCTCATCATGGAGTCGTTCGACGACGTGGACGACGGTCGGCTCATCACCGGCATCGCGGGCAAGAAAAACTACTCCATCATCACGATCGCCAAGTCCTGTATGTCCTCGAGCGTGGGCACGTTCCGGCAGGTGTTCGAAGTGTTCGAGCGCCACGGCGTGAGCATCGAGTACGCCCCCAGCGGCATCGACTGCCTGTCGCTCGTCGTCTCGAGCGAAAAGGTCGCCCCCTGCCTGTACTCCATCCTCGGCGAGCTGGAAAAGCAGCTGCACCCGGACAATCTGCACGTGACGGAGAACATCTCCATCGTCGCGGCCGTCGGCCGGAAGATGGCCTTCCGCCCCGGCACGTCGGGCCGCATCTTCGCCGCGCTCGGCGAGCACGGCATCAACATCCGCATGATCTCGCAGGGGCCGGATGAGCTCAACATCATCGTCGGCGTGGACACGAAGGATTTCGCGCCCGCCATCCAGGTCCTGTACAACAGCTTTGTGAAATAAGAAAGGAAGTTTTCAAATATGAAGCAGTATCGCGTAGCCATTCTCGGCGCCAGCGGCGCCGTCGGGCAGGAAATGATGAAGATCCTCGCCGAGCGCAAGTTCCCCGTCGGGGAGCTGCACCTGCTCGCAAGCGCCCGCTCGGCCGGCAAGGTCGTGTCGTGGCAGGGACAGAATATCGCCCTCGAGGAGGCGACGGACGCCGCCTTCTCCGGCATGGACATCGTCCTCGGCGCGGCGGAAAACGACATTGCCGAGCGCTTCGCCCCTGCGATCGTGCGCTCCGGCGCCGTGTTCGTGGATAACTCCTCGGCCTTTCGCCTGGACCCAAACGTGCCGCTCGTCGTGCCGGAGATCAACGCCGGAGACGTGAAGCTACACCACGGCATCATCTCGAACCCCAACTGCTCGACCATCATCACGCTGACCGCCATTAACGCGCTGCGCAAGCTCTCACCCATCCGCGACATGGTCGTGTCGACGTATCAGGCCGTATCCGGCGCGGGCGCGGGCGGCCCGATCGAGCTGCAAAACGAGGTCGACGCCCTGCGCGCCGGCAAGAGCTACGCGCCGAAGGTGTTCGCGCACCAGATCGCCTACAACGTCATCCCGCAGATCGGCGGCGAGCAGTGCGACGGCTACACCTCCGAGGAGATGAAGCTCCAGAACGAGGGCCGCAAGATCCTGCACCTGCCGGACATGAACGTCTCGTGCACCTGCGTGCGCGTGCCCGTCGTGCGCAGTCACTCCATCTCCGCCGCCGTGCACTTCGTGCACCACATCTCCGTTGACGAGGCGCGCGCGGCCATCGCCGCCGCCCCCGGCTGCCGCCTTGTGGATGATCTCGACGCGCTGCAGTATCCCATGCCGCTCGACACGTCGGATCAGGATCTCGTGTTCGTCGGCCGCATCCGCCCCGACCTGACCGACCCCAACGGCCTGTGCCTATGGTGCTGCGGCGACCAGGTGCGCAAGGGCGCGGCCACCAACTGCGTGCAGATCGCGGAGCTGCTGATCCAAAACGCCTGAAAAAGCAAAACGCCCCCGGCGGCTTCTTCTTGAAGCCGCCGGGGTTCCGTTTTGCGATACATGGCAGCAGGATCCGCCCCCTTGCGCAAGCGGCGCGGGTGTGGTATCCGCCGCATCCGGCACACGGTCATGGCCGGTGAGTCGGACAACTGAAACAGAAAAACGCCGCGGAGGCCTCCGCGGCGTTTTTTGTTATCCCCTGAGCTGCTGCGCGTATTCCTCCTGCGGCCGCAGGCGGCCGACGGCCGAGAACGACACGCAGTCAAAGTCCAGCGTCTCGCGCGCGAGGCCGAGGATGTCCTCGCGCGTGACGGCGTCGTAGCGCGCGAGCACCTCGTCCGCCGGGAGCACCCGGCCGAGGTACAGCTCGGAATAGCCGAGCTTGTTCATGCGCGAGGCGGTGGATTCCTCCGCCATGAGCACGCTCGCGTGCACCTGTTCGCGCGCGCGGTCGAGCTCCGATTGCGTAACGCCGTCGGTGCGGAAGCGCTCGAGCTCGTCGCGGATGAGCGCGAGCGCGCGCTGCTCCGTCTCGCGGCCGACGGCGGCGGAGATGCCGAACATGCCGCAGTCGAGAAAGCTCGCCGTGTAGGTGTAGATGGCGTAGCACAGACCGTTTTTCTCGCGCACGGTCTGAAACAGGCGCGAGGACATGTTCCCGCCGAGGATGGACGAGAGCAGCGCCATGGTGAAGCGCTCCTCCGCCCCCGTCGGCAGGCCGGGAAAGCCGATGCTGATCTGGTTTTGCTCGATGGCCTTGCGCTTGAGCGTGAAGGCTGGGGTGTAGCTGCCGGACCGCATGGTCAGATCCGGCCGCACGGGCAGCCACGAAAAGTGCGCGGCGAGGCGCGCGATGTTCTCATCCGTGAAGCTGCCGGACACGGCGATAACGATGCGCGGCGCGATATAGTGCGCGATCTGAAACGAGCGCAGGCGCGCACCCGTCAGCCGGTCGATCGTGGCCGGGCGTCCGAGCACCGGCCGCCCCAGCGCGCCGGGGAAGGCGGCGCCGATGAGCCGCTCCGTGACCAGATCCTCCGGCGTGTCGGCGTACATGTCCATCTCCTCGCGGATGACGCCGCGTTCGTTATCTGCGTCCGTCTCGGAAAAGTTCGATGTGAAGAGCATCTCGGCGAGCAGGTCGCCCGCGCGGTCGAGGTGCTCGTCGAGCACGCGCGCATAGTAGCACGTGCCCTCGCGCGTGGTGTAGGCGTTCACCTGGCCGCCGATGGCGTCCATGCGTTCTGCCAGCTCGGAGGCGGAGTGCTGTGCCGTCCCCTTGAAGAGCATATGCTCGATAAAGTGCGCGCTGCCGGCCTCGCACGGCGACTCATACCGTGACCCAACGCCGACCCACACGCCGATGGCCGCCGAGCGCACGTGCGGCATGTGCTCGTAGACGATGCGCACGCCGTTCGGCAGCGTCTGTTTTTCGTACATAATGTGCTGTCCCCCCGTGGAAAAGTGGGCGGGGTGTATGCGCACCCCGCCCACACAGTTGTGCCGAAATTACATCAGGCCCTTTTCACGCATCGCGTCCTTGCGGGACAGGTCGATGCGGCCGCGATCGTCGACATTCATGACCTTGACCCAGGTCATGTCGCCGATCTTGAGCACATCCTCGACCTTTTCGGTGCGCTTGAACTCGAGATCCTTGATCTTGACGAGGCCGTCCTTGCCCGGAGCCAGCTCGACCCATGCGCCGAAGTCGCTGCGGATGTTGGAGACCTTGCCGTAGTACAGCTCGCCGACTTCCGGCTCGAAGACGATGTTCTCGATGGTCTTGCGCGCGGCGCGGCAGGCCTCGATGTCCTCGGACGCGATGAAGATGGAGCCGTCGTCCTCGATGTCGATCTTGCAGCCGGTGTCGGCGCAGATCTTCTGGATGACCTTGCCGCCCGAGCCGATGACCTCGCGGATCTTGTCGGGGTTGATCTTCATCTGGATCATCTTCGGGGCGGAATCGGCCAGCTCCTTGCGCGGCTCGGCGATCGCCTTGAGCATGATCTCATCGAGGATCTGGAAGCGGGCCTCGCGTGTCATGCGGAACGCTTCCTTGACGATCTCGTGCTTGAGGCCGTCGTTCTTGAGGTCCATCTGGATGGCGGTGATGCCCTGCTTCGTGCCGGCGACCTTGAAGTCCATCTCGCCGTGGAAGTCCTCAACGCCCTGAATGTCGATGAAGGTGGTGAAGTCGTCGCCGTCCTGGATCAAACCGCAGGAGATGCCGGCGACCGGCGCCTTGATGGGCACGCCGGCGTCCATGAGCGCGAGCGTGGAGCCGCAGATGGAGCCCTGCGACGTGGAACCGTTGGACGAGAGCACCTCGGACACCACACGGATGGCATACGGGAACTCCTCGACCGGCGGGATAACGCACTGCAGCGCCTTCTCGACGAGGGCGCCGTGGCCGTACTCGCGGCGGTTGGTGCTGCGGGCGGCGCGGGCGTCGCCGGTGGAATACGGCGGCATGTTGTAGTGGTGCATGAAGCGCTTTTCTTCCTCTTCCCAGATGGTGTCGAGCTTCTGGGACATGGACAGCGTGGCGAGCGTGGCGATGGACAGCACCTGCGTCTGGCCGCGGGTGAACAGGCCCGAGCCGTGCACGCGCGGGATCACGCCGACCTCGGCGTCGAGCGGGCGGATCTCGTTCATCTTGCGGCCGTCGACACGATGACCGGCAAGCAGCCACTTCTTGACGATCTTCTTCTGCATCTTGTAGAGGATCTCGTCCATGTACTGCATCATGTCCGGGTGCTCGGCTTCATATTTTTCCTGCACGGCGGCGATCCATTCATTCACGCGCGCCTCGCGCACGTTCTTGTCGTCGGTGTCCATGCAGTACTCCATGCCTTCCATCTCGTTGGCGCACAGGAGCTCGAACAGGTCCTCGTCAAAGGAGGCGTGCTCATACTCAAACTTCGGCTTGCCGATCTCGCTGACCATCTTGTCGATGAGATCGAGCACGGGCTGCAGGTGCTCGTGCGCCTGCACGATGCCCTCGTACATCACATCATCCGGCACCTGGTCGGCCTCGGACTCGATCATGACGATCTTCTTGTGCGTGGCCGCGATGGTGGTGGTCATGCGGTTGGTCTTGCGCTGCTCCTGCGTGGGATTGAAGAGGTACTTCTCGCCGTCCCAGCCGAGGACGATGCCGGCGATGGGGCCGTTGAACGGCACGTCGGAGATGCTCACGGCGGCGCTCGCGCCGATCATGGCGGTGATCTCCGGGCTGCAGTCGCGGTCGACGGACAGCACTTCACAGGCGATGATGACGTCGTTGCGCAGGTCGCTCGGGAAGAGCGGGCGCATCGGGCGGTCGATCAGGCGGCTGGCGAGCACGGCGGGCAGGCTGGGCTTGCCCTCGCGGCGCATGAAGCTGCCGGGGATGCGGCCGACGGCGTAGAGCTTTTCGTTAAAATCAACGGACAGCGGGAAGTAATCCACGCCGTCTTTCGGGCGGGCGGAGGCCGTGCAGGTGACGAGCACGGTCGTCTCGCCGTAGCTGACGAGGACGGCGGAGTTGCACAGCTCTGCGAGTTTGCCGGTCTCCATGACGAGGGGACGGCCTTCATACTCGATCTCGTAGCGCTTGTAGTTGGGGAACTGCTTGTGCGTGGTGATAATCATGGGTTCTGGTGCTCCTTTCTTTTGTTGGCGGAAACGCCAGAGCCAGCACTTGCATCCACGTCCCATGCGCGATGGGGCGCAGATTCAAATACTGGGCAGCGGCGCTCCCGAAAATGGGCTGCCGGGGCGGAAACGAAAAAAGCAGGGGGACAATATGAAATTATCCCCCTGCGTTCAAACGTTCATACCCTTCGGAAAAGCCGAACTTACTTGCGGATGTTCAGCTTTGCAATGATCGCACGATAGCGCTCGATGTCCTTCTTGGCGAGGTAGTCGAGCAGACGGCGGCGCTTACCGACCATCTTGTACATGCCCAGACGGCTGTGCTTGTCGTTCGGGTGCACCTTCAGGTGCTCGGTGAGCTGGTGGATGCGCTCGGTGAGGATGGCGATCTGGACCTCCGGAGAACCGGTGTCGCCCTCGTGCGTCTTGTTGGCTTCGATGACTGCGGTCTTTTCAGCTTTGGTGATCATGGTGATGACTTCCTTTCTTTGTTTTCGTATCCGCTGGCGCAGAACCGGGCGGAAAGGCACCGCTGCAAAGCGGCAAGCCCCGGATCCGGGCACATGGACTGTTTTACAATACCACACCCCGCGGTACTTGTAAAGAGAAATCTTTCTCCATACGCCGCGCGTGTTGAGAGTATCATTAAATGCAGAAGAAACCGTTACGGTTTTTCCTGCATTATTTTTTTATCCAAAGGCAGGCGGAAGGAGGTTAAAACATTGAACGGATACAGTTATTTGACGCTGGAACAGCGCCGCGAGATCGAAAGAATGTATGCAGAGGGTGAACGCGTTGTTGACATTGCCGCCCGTCTGAAAAGGAGCGCCGCCGCTATCTACGAAGAGTTGAAGCGTGGCTATACGGGAGAGTTTGACGGCTACGCCCGCCCGAAGTACAGCGCCGATCTTGCACAAGCGACGGTGCAAGAGAATTTCCGGCGCAGAGGAAACCGACGCGGCGCGAATTGCTGAAATACGAAAGGAGCTATTCAATATGAAAATGAAGAGGATCGCAAACAACGTGGCGCTTCAAACGATCGGCTACGTAATTAGCGGATTTACGAACGTGTATATCTACGTTCGGGAAAGCGGCTATCAGAAGCGGGACATTTACAGGGGCTTGTATAAGCACTTCGCGCACGACGAAATGAACAAATACGCATATTGCAAGATCACGGAGCTTCGCGCCGATGAAAACGTGCTTTACATCGGCATTGAAGAGTAACGCGGGAAAGGAGCTATTCGGAATGAGTACAACACGATACAAAATCCGTTTATGGGAATACGACGGCGAAGCGTCCGTCGCAAACGCCGTTACCTTCGACAGCTTCGCAGAAGCGGAAGCGCGGTTCAATGATCTTCGAGTTTCGGAGGAAATGCCGTGCGTTGAGTTCATCAAAGAGAGGATCGCGAACGGGTGCATTATCGGCGACGAAGTTTTGAACGTTCGGCAGTTCACTTCGGTATTTGACGCTATCACGAAGGACAAGCCCACGCTGGCGGGCTTCCTTCGTTCCCTTCCGGTCATAGAAGCGCCGTGGGACGCGGCTTTTCAGAAGCGTTATTGCTCTTCCTGCACGGCGGAGAATTGCGACGCTTGCGCGAATGAGCAGTTCCGGAACAATCCGGAATGGTGGCTTTCCCTTCCGGCGGCGGAGGTGGAACAATGACGGCGGATCGGGCGCGCGGGGCGCTTGCCGTCCTGCAAGACGCGGACGGGAAGTTTATTTGCGAAGTGCCTTGCGGTTACATAGTCGAGCAGACAGCCAGCGCACACAAGCCCCGGCGGATACAGGCACAACGACGGCGGCGGGCAATGCTTCGCCGTCGCGTCGCCCTTACGGTTGCATTGCTGACCGTTGCCGCCCTTCTTGCGGCGCTTATGCCGTGGAGCGGGAGCGGTGCGGCTGACAAACCGAAGGACACGACCACCGGAACGCTTGAAGAGGTACACCAACCGACCGCCGTTCTTCTTCCTTCGAGCGGGACGGTGGCGGAATATGTGCCGAACGCGGCGGAGGTTGAAGCCCTTGCAAAGCTGATCTACGGCGAAGCGGGGATCGTTCCTTCTACGACGGAGCAAGCGGCGGTTGTATGGTGCGTTCTGAACCGCGTTGACGATCCGCGCTTCCCCGACACGGTGCTGGAGGTTATCGAAGCGCCCTATCAGTTCAGCGGCTATGATCCCGAATATCCCGTGAAAGAGGAATTCGCCCTTCTTGCGGCGGACGTGCTGACACGATACCGCGCGGAGCGGGACGGCGAAGAAAACGTCGGGCGGGTGCTTCCGGCGGAATACTGCTTCTTCACGGGCGACGGGCGGCGCAATCACTTCACGACGGAATGGAAAAGTACGGATTGCTTCGGCTGGACGCTTGAAAGCCCGTACACAGATTAAGGGAGGGACACACAATGAAGGACAACAAAAGCGGCTGGCAGTTCCCGAAGGCGCTTGAAATCATCAAGTGCAAGGAAGGCAACAAAGAGTTTATGAAGGAGCGTCCGGCGCGCCGCCCGTTCGGAAACACCGTGCTTATTTGCGAATATCCGATCGACGACACGGCGGCGGAAGAGCCGAACGCGAAGTTGATTACATGGCGGCTTGCGAAGCGCGCCGCGCGGGACTTCTTGCGCGTTTCCTTTATGCCTTCGGCTATCGTATCGGCGGCGACGCATGGCGGGAAAACCGCCGTCCGCGTCTACGGTAAATATTAAAACACACGAAAGGAGCTATTCAATTATGTTCAGCAAGAAAAAGACCGAATGCCGCGTTTGCGGCTATCGCTTCACACCGGAGCGGGAAAACATCTACACGGCGGAAGAACCACGTTCGGCGCTTGAAATGCTTACCGCCGCGCCGACGCGCTTTTCGGCGGTTGATTGTCCGGTTTGCGGTTGCCAAATCGCGCTGGCGATCCGCGCGCCGCGCATTGACTTTCCGGCTATTGTAGAACGGCACGACGCGGACGCAGAGGAAACGGAGGGCGGCGAAGATGAAGATTAAAAGTATCGCCGCTATCTGCAAGAAGAACAAGAATATTGCGATCTTCGAGCGGTACAGCGACGACGGCGACATATTAACGCAGTACATCGGCGACGGATCGGCGGTTTATCCGGTTGTCGGGCTTCCCCAGCTTGACAAAGAAAGCCTTTTGACGATCTTCGACGTTCCGGAGAAAGACCGCGATAATTACTTCGTGAAAACGCTGGGCGTTCCGGCGGGTATCAGCTTCGAGGACACCGACGAAACGGAAAGACACGTCGAGCGGGAAGGAATTTCGATAATCTATTCCGGACGAACCTTGAAACCGATCCGTACAACGCGCGGGCTTGTATTCATCGAAAGCCGCTATCTTTCGCCCGTCGCTGACGTGCTGGACGTGCTGGAGCTTTACGAACGCCGCACGGCGGAGGGAACGCCCTACATCGTCGCGAAGGCGGGCTTCCTGCTTCAAGCGGTGATTATGCCTTATGACGTTATCAACCAGCAGTTCGTGGAGAGCTTGCAGGACTTAACGCGGGAATGCGAATTTTCCCTTTCCGAGAAGGAACGCAGGGAACGCGAAGCTCGCGACCGCTTCACATTCACCGAACCGGAACAATGTTCCTTGAACGTCGATCCGGACACGGGCGAGGTTGTCGAGGAAAGCGAGGTGGCGGACAATGCCTAAAATGACGGTACGCGTTATTCTGAAAAGCGGCGTTGAATTCTCCATCAAGTGCGACAAATTCACGCTTACGCGAAACGGCTTTCAACAGGTAACGGGCTACAACATCGAAGGGATCACGGAGAACAAGCCCGTTTATTTGGACTTTGAGCAGGTGGCGGCGGTTGTTCGCGTATTCGCCGACGAAAAGCCGGAAACGGACGACACGCCGGAGGAAAAGCGGCTTTTCACGGAAACACCTATGCAATGCCCGTTTTGCGAAGGCGAAAACAGTAATGCGCGGGTATATGAGGACAAACAGAACAAGGAATATTTCGTATATTGCCCGAAGTGCGGCATTGAAACGAAGGACACCTTCACCAGCAAGGCGAAGGCGGTAAAAGCCTTCACAGAGGGCAAAACGAAAAAGGTTACAGGAAGCGAGGTGGCGGACGAATGAACGCGGCGCTTCTATCCTCTAAAAATATGTGCTGGTGTACGCCGCAAGACTTCTTCGACAAGCTGAACGCCGAATTCGGCTTCGTGCTTGATCCGGCGGCGACCGACAAGACGGCGAAATGCTCTTTGTATTACACGCCGGAAACAGACGGGCTTTCACAAAGCTGGGATCGCGGCGGCGCGGTATTCTGCAATCCGCCTTACGGACGCGAGATCGGCAAGTGGGTTCAAAAGGCTTTCGAGGAAGCGCGGGGGGGGTATCCGATTGTTTTACTTATCCCAGCGCGGACAGACACAGCATATTTTCACGATTACATTTACGGGAAAGCGGAAATCCGCTTCGTGCGCGGGCGGCTACGGTTCACGGACGACGACGGGAACGCCGCCGATCCCGCGCCCTTCCCGTCAATGGTAGTTATCTATAACGGGGAGCGGGTGAAGAATGAATAACCGACAGGAAAAGCCGCCCTTGAAGTGCTTGCTGGGCATTGATCCGGAGAAGGCGCAGAAATGCAAGCCTTCGGAATGCGCTTCTTGCGGCTGGGAAGCGGCAGAAGCCGCGCGGCGGCGGGAGTACGTAAAGGAACACGGCTTGACGCTATGCGCCGACGGCTTCCGGCGGCTGATTATTAGGAAGGAGAAAGACATGGCAACACCTTATAAGGAATGCCCGCATTGCGGCGCACATCTTGACAGCGGCGAAAAGTGCGAATGCCGCGCAGAGGAAATCGAAGCGAAGAATTCGCAGAAATACGCTTGCGGGCTTACGGAACAGGACGTTGAAAGCGGCTGGGAATGCCCGCTTGATAATCCGAACGAAGCCGTCGAACGTTGCGAAGATTGCGCTTTTGCAAAAGAAACCGATTGAAAGAGAGGGTAAAAGACAATGACAGGTATTAACGAGGTTGCGAAGGAAATTCACGAAAACGCCCGCGCCCACGGCTGGTGGGACGAAGAACGCGGCTTTCCGGAGGTTTTAGCGCTCATTCATTCGGAGGTATCCGAAGCGCTGGAGGAATACCGCAACGGACACGACGCAACAGAAATCTATTTCAGCGACAGCGGCAAGCCCGAAGGTATCCCCACGGAGCTTGCGGACGTGATTATTCGCGTTCTTGATTATTGCGGATACGCAGGGATCGACATTGACGCGGCGATCTCACAGAAGCACGAATACAACAAAAGCCGCCCGTATCGGCACGGCGGCAAGAAGTGTTAATCATGGCGGAGCGGGTGAACCACCCGCCGCATTACAACGCGGGCGGGATTGAGTGTATCGACGCGCTGGAAGCCGCGACAAGCGGGCTTCAAGGTATCGAAGCCTTTTGCACAGCGAACGCGATCAAGTATTTGTGGCGCTGGAAGCTGAAAAACGGTGAAGAGGACTTGCAAAAGGCGGTTTGGTATATCAACAGACTTATTCAACGAGCGGGCGCAGACAGCGCCGCAGGAAAGGAGCTATTCAATATGAAAGAGAACAAACACGGCTTCGAGCCGAAACAGGAATTCACAATGGGCGGGATCGCTTGGACGGTCATTCAGACGGGCGCGGATTGGGTGAAGTGCATTGCTTCCGATTGCGTCGAGGAACGCGCCTTCGATGAAGGGAACAAGAACGACTTTGCCGCTTCTTCCCTTCGCGCCTATCTGAACGGCGAATTCTTGCGCCGTCTGATTAAGGCGGGCGCGCCGGAAGAAATGTTCGAGTATTTCAACATCGACTTGACCGCCGACGACGGCTTGAAGAATTACGGCGGCGATCGCGTCCGGATCGGGCTTATCACTTGCGAGGAATACCGCCTTTTGCGCGGCAACATTCCGGCGCTTCCGGATCGTTGGTGGTGGACGGCGACACCGGACAGCCCGATAAATTCTTTCGTCCGCAGCGTCTATCCGGGCGGCTCTTTGTACCTCCTCAGCGCGTACTACGGCCTCTCTGGCGTTCGCCCGCTTTGCAATCTCAAATCTGAAATCTTGGTATCGTACTTAAACGGCGAGAACGCAGAGGAACAGAAGAAGCGCGCCGAAGCCGTCGATATGATGAAGCATATTGCCGCCGCGTGGGACATCGACGCGGAAGAGGTTTTCGGGAGGGCTGACGAATGACAATGTATCAATTCATGGTGAACGCCTTTTATATGCTTTGCGGCGTTGCTTGCGTCGCCGCTTCCGTTGTGATCGTCTACATCGTTTTGAATGTGCTTTTCAGAGCGCTTCGGAGGGGCGGCGGGAACAATGGCAGATATTAAGATCGACGAAGAAATGCTTTTGCGCGCGGGGCTTGGGATCGGCTACGCGTTCGCGCCCTTCTTTCGGGGTATTATGAACGGCGTTGAAGATTACACGATCGAACAGGCGGCGCGGGAAATGCAGGAAGAACACGACGCGCAGGAAGCCGAAGAAGGCTTGAAACGTCCGGTTGAAAAAACGCTGATCGGCGATTGCCGGAAGTGCTGGTGCGATCAATGCGCGAAGCTGGAACAATGCGTTCACTTGCGCGAAGGCGCGCTTCCGGACGGGGTACGCCCGTTCCCTTGCGTCGGGTGCGCGGACGGAATGCGCTTCAAGCCTTGCGAAGAAGAACGGTGCGCCGATTTCGAGCAGGGCGCAGGATTTAATAACGGCTGACAAAACAAAAAAAGAGAACGTCCGGTTGCGACGTTCCGGACGTTCTCTTTTCCTCTTACATAGCTGTAAAAGGAGCTATTCAATACTGAAATTATAGCATTTTACGGCGCTTTTGTCAAGGAAGGGCGGCGGGATTATGCAGAGGGTTAAAAGACGTATTTTTTCGGGCGTTGTATGTGAACAAGAGGTTTACACCGTATCCGATCGAGCGAACATCAAGAAAGCTGAACCGCGACCGCGCTTCAAGGACGACGAAGAGCGCGCGCAACACCGGATCGGCATATCAAAACGGAAACACCAGCGGCTGGTTAATGAAAACTTTTCGCCGCTTTCCTTATATAGTACGCTGACGTTCGACGACGACAGCGAAGTTCATACATTCAGCGAAGCGCGCAGAATACGCGACAATTACTTCCGGCGGCTTCAAAGGGCTTGTCCCGACGCGAAGATCATTATTTACATGGGGCGCGGCAAGTCTACGAACCGAATTCATTTTCACATGATTTCGGACGGCATACCGGAAGAAACGATCAGCGGAAAGTGGAACGACGGATCAGTAATCCATATTCGGCACTTGCGCGAACACAATTATTATAACGGCGTTGACTACGGGCAGGATTACACGGGGCTTGCGGATTACCTCTTCAACCATTGGACACCGGAACAGGGCGGACACCGTTGGAAGGCGACGCGCAATCTTCGCCAGCCGGAGAAGGAAGCGCCGACGCTTGCACTTCGGACGTATACGGAAAAGAAAGCACCGATCGCGCCGAAGGGTTACAAGCTGGTGGAAGCCCGCGCGACGAAGTGGGGCTACATATATTATAAATATGTACGCGAACCGGAGAAACCGAAACGCCGGAAGAAACGCGAATAGCGGGAACGCCCGAAGGGGCGCAATAAAAAGCCTTGTAAATGTGTAAAGTTTTACGACCAGCGCTTTCCCTTCCGGAAGATTGATTTTATTTATTCCCCGTCGCCCGCTTTTCAGAGATCACGAACGCGCGCATTGTCAAGGGTGCGAAGCACGGCGAAGCCGCTTGCCCTTGATAATGAAAGCGCGGGAGTGATAAAAGCGGGAAGGCGGCGGGGATATAAAATCAATCGTGAAGGATCGGTTCAGAACACGGATCGAGGAAGCCCACCGGATCGCCGATAGATTTATTCCTTTAAGCCCGTTCCCCCCAGCGGGGGGCGGAGGGGGGAGAAAAAGAAAGAAGGTGAACAACGTATGCTTGAATTGAACAAGCTGTATAACATGGACTGTATGCAGGGAATGAAAGAGTTTCCGGACGGCTTCTTCGATCTTGCGATCGTTGATCCGCCTTACGGTATCGGCATAGACGGACAGAAGAAGCGCGTATGCGGCAATCCGAAGCATAACCGAAAAGAGCATATCCGGAAAAGCTGGGACAAGGCTATTCCCCCGCCCGAATACTTCCGCGAATTGGAACGCGTTTCAAAAGCACAAGTGATATGGGGCGGAAATTACTTCGTTCCGTATCTTGAACAAGGACATAAAGGCTGGCTTGTATGGGACAAGGGGCAACACGGCTTGACAATGAGCGATTGCGAATTAGCGTATACCAGCTTCGACACGCCGACGCGCGTTTTTGTCTGCAATCGCGTTGAATTGCTGAACGACGGGACAATTCACCCGACGCAAAAGCCCGTGAAGCTGTATTCGTGGGTTCTTTCCCTCTTTGCCTGAAAAGGTATGAAGATATTGGACACACACGCCGGAAGCGGAAGTTCCTTGATCGCTTGCTATCGTCAAGGCGGGCTTGATTTCGTCGGCTTTGAGATCGACGAAGATTATTGCCGCGCGGCAAATGAACGACTGGAACAGGAACAAGCACAAATCCGGCTTTTTGATCTCTTGGAGCAGGAAGAACGGAAAGCGCAAGCAACGCTTTTTACGAAATGAAGGGAGGAAACACAATGCAGAAAAAAAGGACGCTATATCTTGCCGGAAAGATCACGGGCGATCCGTATTATTTCACGAAGTTTTACAACGCGCAAAAGAAGCTGGAGGAAGGCGGCTTCATCGTCGTAAATCCGGCGCTTCTTCCGGCGAAGGGCTTCACGTGGGAAGCCTATATGCGTATGTCCGGCGCTATGCTTGCAGAGTGCGCCGAAGTCTGTTTTCTTCCGGACTGGAAAGAGAGCAAAGGCGCAAAATATGAATTCGGCGAAGCAATGGCGCAGAACAAGCCGTTTTTCTTCTTCGCCGATTGGGAGAAGGCGCAAGAAGAAACGAACAAATACGAATACACGACAGAGAAAACCGACAAGATCGCTTTTCAATGCTTCGTATGCGGAAAATTCAACGTCTTTCCGGCAACACGCGCAGACGGTAACACTTGCAAATATTGCGGCGGCGGATTAAAGGCGCTTGGCTACGCAAAGAAAACGGAGGGATCACGAAATGCGGGCGAATAAACTTCCCGTTCCGACGGAAGCGCAAGAGCAAATGACGCTGTTTTCGTGGGCGGCTATGCAAAGCGGGAAATATCCCGAATTGAATTTGCTTTATCACGTCCCGAACGGCGGGAGCAGGCACAAGGCGGAAGCGGGACGGCTTCGGGCGGAGGGCGTGAAAGCGGGCGTTCCCGATCTATGCTTGCCAGTCGCGCGCGGGCAATATCACGGGCTTTACATAGAGCTTAAACGGCAACGCGGCGGCAGGACAAGCGATCATCAATCGGAGTGGCTGGACGCTCTTTCGGCGCAGGGCTACAAAGCCGCGCTTTGCTACGGCTGGGAACAGGCGGCGGGAACAATTATCGAATATCTAACCGGAGGTGGCACACATGACTAAAAAGCAAACAGAGCTTTCCGAAGAGTTGCGGGAAGCCGTATTTGAAGCCGCGCGCGCAGGGGCGGCGGAAGCATACACACAGAACACGGGGTACGTAAATTACTTCAAGGCAATGGAAACGTTGCTGTATAACTACAAGAAGCTGGCGGCGCTTGTAGCCGATGAAGAAGCGTATTGCGAAGTTGAGTATCACGCGGGACGAAAGACGTTTTCAACGACACCACAGGCGAAGGGCTTTATTCAGCGCAAGACGGAAGCGGAGATCGTCGAGGAAATGCGAGAGGAAAAACAAAAGCAGTTCAAAGAAACGAAATCCGGCTTTGACAGCTTGACGCGCGCTATTTCTCTTTTCAAGGGGCATAAAGAATTCGTTGTGATCCGGCTTTACTATTTCGGCGAGGACATCAACGGCAATCCGCGAGAGGGCGGAACGGCGACGTGGGAAGAGATCGCGGAAGAGCTTTCCGACGCGGGCGTTCTCAAAGAGATAAAGACGGCGCGCCGCTGGCGGAACAAGATCGTCAATGATATGGCGGTATGCGTATTCGGCATTCCGGCGGCGGTATCAGCGGCGACATACCGGAAAGCCGTTGACAAATGACCAAAACGCGACCAAACAATGCACCTTGTCCGCGACGCTTACGCGTGATATAATAATTACGCTGAATTATTGCGAATTGAATAGCGCGGGATAAAGCCTTTTGTGTGAATGCACGGAAGGCTTTTTCTTTTACTCTTTTGCACAGACTTTTCCACAGGAAGGAGGATAACCGCATGAAGCCGTGGGCGGAAAGGTTCTACAATTCGGACGCTTGGCGTTCATGCCGCGACAGCTTCTTGAAGTCGAAGGGCTACTTGTGCGAACGCTGTTCAACGCCGGACGATCCAGTAACCGCAAAGATCGCACATCACAAAACATACTTGACGAAGCAGAATATCAACGATCCGTACATAGCGCTTTCGTGGGACAATCTCGAAGCGCTTTGTCAAGATTGCCACAACAAAGAACACCACCGGAACGACAAGAAAAAACGGTACGCATTCGACGAAGCGGGAAACCTCATATCCCCCCCTATTCGCTCAAAATTTAGGGAGGGTTCGACACCGAGGGCGGGAGATTAAAAATACTCCGCAGGCGCGCGCATAACGGGTGTACGCGTTTAAGGGGGTGTGGGTTGACCGGAAAAGGGGGTGATATTTATGGCGACAAAGAAGGACTTGACGAAAGAAGAAAAGATCAAGCGGGAGTTTTCCCGATTGAAGCGCATTTTCAAAGACTTGGATAAAAACAAGTTGCAGACCGTCGAAAGCCTTATCAAGAACGCGGCGTTCATGGCGGTATCCCTTGAAGAATTGCAAGAGATCATCAACGAAGAGGGCTACACCGTCGAATACCAAAACGGCGCAAATCAGAGCGGAACGAAGCAAAGCGACGCGGTGAAAACACATATCGCCATGACAAAAAATCACGCCGCAATTATCAAACAGCTTTGCGATCTTGTACCGCCGGAGAAGAAAAAGGAAAGCCGTTTACAGGCGTTACGGGACGAATAAAAATGCCCTTTTCAAATTACATTTACGAGTATTACGACGGCATTTCTTCCGGAAATATAACCGTCGGCAAGTGGGTTCGCCTTCTGTATGAATACATCGTGAAGGGGCTTCAAGAAGGGCTTTTCACCTTCAACGCGAAGAAGGCAAACAAGGCAATTCGGTTCATCGAAAACTTTTGCCATCATTGCGAAGGGCGCACAGACCTTTTGAAGCTGGAGTTGTGGCAGAAAGCCGCCGTTTCCGTTATGTTCGGGATCGTCGAAGAGGACGGAACGCGCGTCTTTCGTGAAGTGTTTATTGTGATCGGGCGCAAGAACGGAAAAACGCTCTTTGCGTCCGCCGTCATTGCTTATATGGCGTATCTTGACGGCGAATACGGCGCGAAAATATATTGCCTTGCACCGAAGCTGGAGCAAGCAAACATTGTTTACGATAACTTCTATCAGATGATTAAAAAAGAACCGGAGCTTTCCGACCTATCGAAGAAGCGCCGTTCCGATATTTACATCGAAGAAAGCAATACCGCGATCAAGCCGCTTGCGTTCAACGCGAAGAAATCCGACGGCTTCAATCCGCATTTAGTCGTGAACGATGAAGTCGCGTCGTGGCGCGGCGACGGCGGCTTGAAGCAGTACGAAGTTATGAAATCCGCGCTTGGTGCGCGCCGCCAGCCGATGATCCTTTCGATCTCAACGGCGGGTTACGAAAACGACGGTATTTTCGATGAGCTTATGAAGCGATCGACCGCGTTTTTGAAGGGCGGAAGCAAGGAACGCCGCCTTCTTCCCCTGCTTTACATGATCGACGACGTAGAGAAATGGAACGACCTTGAAGAGCTTAAAAAAGCAAATCCGAATATGGGCGTTTCCGTTTCGCCGGACTTCTTCAAAGAGGAAATCGCCGTCGCCGAAATGAGTATGTCGAAGCGGGCTGAATTCCTTACGAAGTATTGCAACATCAAGCAGAATTCTTCCGTCGCGTGGCTTGATTACGTCGTCGTTGACGGCGCAGGAATTCACGCGAAGCTGGAGGATTTCAAGGACAGCTACGCCGTGGGCGGCATAGACCTTTCGCAAACAACAGACTTGACCGCCGCTTCCGTCGTGATCGAGCGGGACGGCGTTCTATATGCCTTCGCACAATTCTTTATGCCCGCGAACCGCCTTGAAACGGCGCAAGCGATCGACGGCGTACCGTATGACATCTTCGTAAAGCAAGGGATCGTCAAGCTATCCGGCGAAAACCACGTCGATTATCGCGACGTTTACGAATGGTTTTCTATGCTTCGGGATCAGTACGGAATATATATCTTGAAGATCGGGTACGACCGCTATTCCGCGCAATATCTGATCGACGACTTGAAGAACGCGGGCTGGCAGACGGACGACGTATGGCAGGGTGAAAACCTTGCGCCCGTGATCCGTGAGTTTGAAGGCGTTATCAAGGACGGCAATTTCAAGATTGCCGACAATAACTTGTTGAAAGCGCACTTCCTCAACGTCGCATTGAAGCACAACATGGAAACGCGGAAGTTCCGTCCCGTGAAGATCGAACAGCGGGCGCGAATTGACGGCTTCGTTTCCGTGATCGACGCGCTGACCGTGCGGCAGAAATATTATAACGAAATCGGCGAAATGCTCAAAAATGCGGGGTGATAAAAACATGGGAGTTTTTGAAACTATCTTCCGGAAGCCGAAAGCCGACTTGAAGGCGGAAGGCTATTTCAAAATGCTAAACGGGTACACGCCCGTTTTCAGCAACGCGCCGGAAAGTATTTACGAAATGGAGCTTACGCGCGCGGCGATACATTCGTTCGCGTCCTTCGCTTCAAAGCTGAAACCGGAGATCAGCGGCACGGCGCAAAAGAACCTTGAACGGACATTGCAGTTCAAGCCTAATCCGTTCATGGATACATCGAAGTTCATTTACAGGATCGCGACGATCCTTTCGGTGAATAATACTTGCTTCATCGTACCGATCGAAGATGAATTCGGCGGGCTGATCGGGTATTATCCCCTGCTTCCTCAACGGTGCGAAGTTGTCGAGTACAACGGCGCGCCGTTTTTGCGTTATACGTTCGGGAGCGGGCAGAAAGCCGCGATCGAGTTTGAACGCGTCGGCGTAATGACGCAGTTTCAATATACCGACGATTTCTTCGGCGAGAGTAACGCCGCGCTTCGTCCTACAATGCAGTTGATCCACACACAAAATCAAGGAATTATCAACGGCGTTAAAAATTCGGCTTCTATTCGCTTCTTGGCGAAGGTTGCAAATATGTTGAAGCCGGAGGACATCACGAAGGAGCGCAAGCGCTTCACAGCGGATAACCTTTCGGCGGAAAATCAGTCGGGAATGGTGATCTACGACGCGAAGTTTGCTGACGTGAAGCCGATCGAAAGCAAGCCGTTCACGGTCAACGCCGCGCAGATGGCGCAGATCAACGAAAACGTGTTTAACTACTTCGGCACGAATGCGGGCATTCTGCAAAACAAATACACGGAGGACGAATGGAACGCGTATTACGAAGGCAAGATCGAGCCTTTCGCGATCCAGCTTTCGCTTGTTATGTCGAATATGACGTACACGGCGCGGGAATTGTCCTTCGGGAACGCGATCACGTTTACCGCGAACCGCTTACAATACGCAAGCAATCAAACGAAGCTGAATATCAGCACACAGTTATTTGACCGCGGCTTGCTGAACCGCAACGGCGTTATGGACGTTTGGAACATGGCGCACGTTGAGGGCGGCGAGAAATATTATATCCGCAAGGAATACGCGGAAGTTTCAGAATTAGGAAAGGAGGTTACACCAAATGCCGGTGGTGAAGGAACGGGAGTACCGACAAATGTTCCAGCCGTTGATGATCCCGCAGGGGACGACGGAAAAGAGGTTTGACACCGATTTTTACGTTGAAGGCTTCGCGACAACGTTTGATAAACCGTATGTTATGTACGAATACGGCGGGATCAAATATTGCGAAGTGATCGACCGGAACGCGCTTGTCGGCGCGGACTTATCCGACGTTATTATGCAATTCGATCATTCGGGTATGGTTTTCGCCCGAAACAAGATGGCAAAGAACAAGCCGCCTTCCCTGCTTTTAGAGCCGCAGGAAAGCGGCTTGTTTATTGCGGCAAATTTGAGCCTTACGGAAGAAGCAAAGCGCCTATATGCAAGCATTGACGCGGGCTTAATTTGCAAAATGTCGTGGGCGTTCACGGTATCCGAGGACGCATATAACAAAGACACGCACACAAGAACGATCTTGAAGATCAAGAAGGTTTACGACGTTTCCGCCGTGAGTTATCCGGCGAACGCCGATACCGATATTTCCGCGCGTTCCTACTTCGACGGAGTGATCGAAGCAGAGAAGCGGGAGGCGTTAGCGCGGAAGGCACAAATCCTAAAAATCAAACTTATGATGGAGGTTTAACACAATGAGAATTAAAGAGATCGAAGCCCGTCTTGCGGCTATCAAGCAGGACATTGAAGCCCGTGGCGAGAGCATGACCGCCGAGGAAATCAACGCGCTGGAGCAGGAAACCGCACAGCTTACCGAAGAGCGCGCCGGACTGATTGCCGCCGCAGAGAAGCGCAACGGCATTCTTGACAATATCGCGAAGGGCGCGGGCATTGTTTCCCGTTCCTTCCAGCAGAACAACGGCGACGACAACGCCGCGCCCGATGATCCCTTCGGTACGCCCGAATATCGTTCCGCGTGGCTGAAAAACATTCGCCGCCTTCCGCTGAACGACGCAGAGAAGCGCGCATTCAGCAACGCCAGCGGCGCGGGTGCGGAGGGTATCCCGACGCAGACCGCGAACGAGATTATCAGCAAGGTAAAGACGCTTGCGCCTATGCTGAATGAAGTTACCCTTCTGCACGTCAAGGGCGCTGTAAAGTTCGCGATCGAAGGCACGAACAACGCCGCCGCGATCCACACCGAGAACGCAAGCATTACCGCCGCCGCTGACACGCTGACCACCGTTTCCCTTTCCGGTTATGAGATCGTCAAGCTGGTTCAGATTTCCGATACTGTAATGACTATGAGCATTACCGCGTTTGAAAGCTGGATCGTCAATATGCTGGCGGAAGCTATCGCCCGCAAAGTCGAAGATTTGCTTATCAACGGCACGGGTTCTTCCCAGCCGAAGGGCATTGAAAACGCGAACACTTGGGGCGCGTCCAACAGCGTTACCGTTGCAAAGACGGGCGCGCTTACCGCCGCAAACGTGCAGACGTTGATCGGGCTTCTGCCTTCCGGCTATGACCGTAACGGCAAGTTCGTTATGAACAAGAAAACCTTGTTCACAGACTTTATGCCGTTGCAGGACAACAGCAAGAACCACATTGTAACCGTTCAGAACAACGCGTACTTCGTGTACGGCTATCCCGTTCTTCTGTCCGATTACGTCGCGGATCACGAAGCCTTCTTGGGCGACTTCAAGAAGGTTTGCGCGAACCTTGCCGAAAATATCGGCGTGAAGAGCGCCTACGACATCGACACGAACAGCTACAAATATAGCGGTATCGCGATCTTCGATTGCGCGCCCGCTATCGGCGAAGCCATCGTGAAGCTGGTCAAGGCGACCACCTAAAGCGGGAGGGCTGACAAATGCTTGACAAGGTAAAGCTGGCGTTGCGGTTGAGCGGGACGGCGCTTGACGGCGAAGTTTCCGATCTCATAAACGCGGCGATCGCTGATCTTCGCCTTGTCGGTATCAACATTCCGGCGGAAGCGGGATCGTCCAGTAAAACGCTGGGCGATCCCCTTCTTGATCGGGCGGTTGTGCTTTATGCAAAGGCGGAATTCGGCTTCAATGACGACGCGGAGCGTTACCGCAACGCATACGATTATTTGAAGTGCGCCTTGTCGCTGACCGCTGATTACACCGAAGAAAGCGAGGGCAAATAAATGAGATGGGGCGAACAAATAACATTGATCGCCTTGTCTGAACCTTCGCCGCGCACGAACGAACACGGCTTCCCCGTCGCCCGCACAGAAACCGCGACAACGGTTTTCGCTGACAAGAAATCCGTGGGCTTTTCGGAGTTCTACAAGGCGCAACAGGCGGGCTATACGACGGAATTAAAATTCGACGTGCATTCCTTCGAGTATGAGGAACAGCAGATCGTGGAATATCCCGTTTCGAGCGGGAAACGGTATCGCGTCCTTCGGACGTACACGCACGGGAACGGAGAATTTACAGAGTTGACGCTGGTTAATCTTCCGGAAGCGGAAGGGGGCGGCAACAATGGCGAAGTTTAACGTTGTCGGGCTGGACGACGTACAAGAAGCAATGCTTCGGCAAGACGCGATCGTTGAAGAAGCCGTGCCGGAAATGCTCAAAGCGGGTGGCGCAGTAATGCAGAAGGCACAGCAAGAAGAGATCAAGACAAGGTTCAACAGCAGACGAAGCACGGGGGCGCTTCTTGCGTCCATCAAAGTATCCGCCGTGAAAGAGATTGACGGCGGAAAACGGGTTGAAATCTATCCGAACGGAAAGGACAAGCACGGAGTACGCAACGCGGAAAAAGGCTTCGTCCTTAATTACGGGCGTTCAAATATGCCCGCGCGCCCGTGGTTCACGGCGGCGAATGAAAAGGCGGCGGACGACGTTGTTTCGGAAATGCGCCGCGTATGGGAGGAAAAGCAAAATGAAGAACGTTGACAGCTTGTTAAAAGCGGAGCTTGAAAAGCTGGGCGTTCCCGTCGAACGCCTTAAATACGGCGGGAAGGCGGCTTGCTTTATCGTCTATCAGCTTGTCGTGGGGCGCGACACGTTCTTTTCAGACGATGAAGAGGGCGCGCAGGAATTCACGTATCAAGTACACGTCTATTCAAAAACGGATTACATCGACATTCTTCAACGCTTGAAAACAGCATTGAAGGCGGCGGGGTTCTACGCGATCACGATAGACGCGGAAACATACGAACAGGACACGGGATATTACCACGTTCCCGTTGAAATCAAGTATATGGAGGTATGACACATGGCAACAATCGGTTTGCGCGATCTTTACCGCGCACCCATCACGATCGGCACGTCCGGAGCGGAGGAATACGGAACGCCCGTGCGTATGGCGAAAGCTATTTCGGCGGAGCTTTCCGTTGAAGTCGCCGAAGCGATCCTTTACGCCGACGACGGCGCGGACGAAGTTGTAAAAGAATTCGTATCCGGAGAAATCACGCTGAACGTGAACGATCTTCTTCCGGCTGATCTTGCCGCCCTGCTTGGACAGAAGCAGGACACGGACAAGGTTGTTTACGGTTCTGACAGCGACGAAGCGCCCTATACCGCAATCGGCTTCCGCGCGAAGAAGGCGGGCGGAACGTACAAGTACATTTGGCTTTACAAGGTCAAATTCGCGATCCCCGATGAAAACTACACCACGAAGGGCGACAGTATCGAATTTACTACGCCGGAGATCGTCGGACAGTTTATCAAGCGTTCCGACGGATTGTGGAAGGCTGAACACGTCGCAGAGCCTACGAACAGCGTGGCGACGGCTTGGTTCACTTCCGTTCGTGAGCCTAACAACGCGGGCAGTTAATCGAATATCGAAAGGAGGAACGGCGGGAAGTCTGAAAAGGCTTCCCGCCTTATTCTGCTATGAGCGCAATTAAAGACGGACGTTTCCCGATCATGCTGGACAAGGAAAGACACCTTCTTTTCAGTCTGAACGCGATCGACGAAATGCAAGACAAATTCGGCGGCTTCGATCGCCTTGATACCGTGCTTTCCGGCAAGGACAGCATTAAAAATCTTCGCTGGCTTCTGACCGTGCTTTTGAATGAGGGCGCGGCGGACGACGAAGAACCGCTTACCGAAAAACAGGTGGGCAAGCTCATTCATACGGGCAATTTCGCCGACGTGAAAGCGGCGATCTTCAAATCCTTTTCTATGGGCAACAACGGAACGCCCGAACCGCCCGAACGGGACGAAGAGGACGACGAAGAGGACATCGAAAAAAACGCAACAGCGGGCAAGGAATAATCGACCTTGCCCGCCTTCTTTATATCGGCGTAACGCTTCTTCGCTGGAGCGAAGCCGAAGTATGGCGCATGACACCGTATAAAATTTTGACGCTTTTCAAAATTCATCGTGAATTCAATCCGGATCGTTTCAAGCCCGTTCCGAAAGAAGTTGATATTGACGACGTGCTGGGAGGGATATAAATGGCGAAAGAAGAGCAGATCAAAACATCAATCGACCTTACAGGCGAAAAAGAGTATCGCGCCGCTTGCACTAACATAAATTCTTCCCTTCGCGAAATCGGATCGGAAATGAAGCTGACGACGGCGGAATTCGCCGACAACGCAGACAGCGTGGAAGCGCTGACCGCAAAACAGAAGCTATTACAAAAGCAGTTCGACGAACAGGCGAAGAAAGCAGAAGCGGCGGAAAAGGCATTGAAGAAAATGCGCGATAACGGTATAGAACCGACAAATCCCGCATATCAGAAAATGCAAACAAATCTGAACAACACCAAAGCCGACATGGTGAAAATTCAAAAGGAAATCGACGACACTTCTAAAAAGCTGAAAAGCTCAAAGGTGGATTGGGAGAGCGTCGGCGAAACCGTCGGCAAAGCAGGAAAGGCGATCGGCGCAGCTTGCGCGGCTATGGGTGCGGCGATTGCGGCGGCGGGTGCGGCATTCTTCGGGCTTGCCGAAGAAACACGCGAAGCCCGCGAAAACATGGGTAAACTTGAAACCAGCTTCACGACGGCGGGACATTCGGCAGAGGACGCGAAAAACACCTATACGGAGTTGTACGGCGTTCTTGGCGACGACGGACAGGCAACGGAAGCCGCCGCCCACCTTGCGAAGCTGACTACGAACGAAAAAGAGCTTTCGGACTGGACAAACATTTGCACGGGCGTTTACGCGACATTCGGCGACAGCTTGCCGATTGAAGGCTTGACCGAAGCCGCGAACGAAACGGCAAAGACGGGATCAATCACGGGCAATCTTGCCGACGCGCTGAATTGGGCAGGCGTTTCCGAAGATGATTTTCAAGCCAGCCTTGACGCTTGCACATCGGAGCAGGAGCGGCAAGCCCTTATAACGTCCACGTTGAACGGGCTTTATTCAGAAGCGGCGGACAAGTACAGAGAGGTAAACGGCGACATTATCGACGCGCAGAAGGCAACAGCAAATCTGAACAGCGCTATGGCGGCGCTGGGCGCGATTGCTGAACCGATCATTACAAAGCTGAAACAGCTTGCGGCGGAGCTTTTGCAGGAAATAACGCCGTTCGTCGAGCTTATCGGAAAAGGCTTGACGGGTGCGCTTTCCGGTGCAGAGAGCGCGGCGGAGGACTTCACAGACGGCTTGCTGGGTATGGTTACGTTCGCGATCGAAAAGCTAACGGAAATGTTACCGACCTTCCTTGAATTCGCAGTGAAGATGATCGCGAATATCGCTACGGGCATAGCTCAATCGTTGCCGACGCTTGTTCCTTCGCTGGTTCAGCTTGTAACGGACATCGTGCAAGTTCTGATCGACAATATCCCGTTGCTGATCGACGCGGCTTTACAGCTTGTAACAGGGCTGGCGGAAGGCATTATAAACGCGATCCCCGTTCTTGTTGCGGCGCTTCCGCAGTTGATAACCAGCTTGATCGACGGTTTGCTTTCCGCAATCCCGCAGATCATTCAAGCGGGTATCGACCTTCTGACGGCGTTAATTACCGCCCTTCCGGAGATCATCACAACGATTGTTGAAGCGATCCCGCAGATCATTGAAGGCATTATCACGGCGCTTACGGAGAACATACCGCTTATCATTCAAGCGGGCATTGATCTTCTTGTCGCGCTCATACAGGCATTGCCGCAGATTATAACGACGATCGTTCAAGCGATCCCGCAAATCATAAGCGGAATTGTAAACGCGCTGATCGGCAACATCGACCAAATCATTATGGCGGGCGTTCAGCTTTTCGTGGCGCTCATTCAGAATTTGCCGACGATCATAGTTGAAATCGTGAAGGCAGTTCCGCAGATTGTTTCCGGCATTGTGCAAGCGTTCGCGTCGCTGGGCGGCGAAATGATAAACGCGGGCGCAAACCTTCTTCACGGCTTGTGGGAAGGTATCAGCGGGGCGGCTTCGTGGTTGTGGGAAAAGGTATCCGGCTGGGCTTCGTCCCTTGTTTCGGGTATTAAGGACTTCTTCGGCATTCATTCCCCGTCAACGGTATTCGCTGAAATCGGCGGCAACATGGCGGACGGCGTGGGCGTAGGCTTCACCGACAACATGGGCGGCGTTGAAGGCGATATGACCGCCGCAATGGGCGGAGCGGGCGCGCTGACGGCGGCGGAAGCAGTAAACGCCGTGAACAACGGCATTATTGCGAACATTGAAGGCTTGTCCGGAGCGGTGAACGCGATCGTCGAGCGGGTTATTACCGGACTGACGGCGCAAGCCCAGCGTTTCAATCAAGCCGGACAGGACTTCGACAAAAACATAGCTTCCGGCATGGTGGCGGGTATCGTGCAGATCACGCAGAAAGTACCGCAGATCGCGCAAAGCATTATTACCGCATTCACGGCACAACATCAAAAGTTCGTAACCGAAGGAACGAACATCGACAAGAGCATAGCGCAAGGAATGATCGCGGGTATCCCGCAGATCACGGGCAAGGTTGCACAAATCATTCAGCCCGTTATTACCGCGCTTCGCTCTTACGTATCGCAGTTCACGGAAGCGGGCGAAGAGATGGTGCGCGGCATTTGGCAGGGCTTTCAAAATATGTCCGGCTGGCTTGAAAGCCGCGTCCGCTCTATGATGAGAGATATTGTGGCGGCGGTTGAAGAGGAAATGGACATCAATTCCCCGTCGAAGGTTTTTGCACGTATCGGTTCGTACATGGCGCAGGGCTTGGGCGAAGGCTTCGCCCGCGAAATGCGCGACGTTGAAAGTTCGATCCGGCGCGAAACGTCGAACGCCGTTCCGGAATTCCGTTCCGGAGAGGGACGCGACACGCGCGGCGGCGGTACGCCTTCCGTTGAAGTCGTGCAAAACATCTATGCGAACGAAACGAGCTACGCCGAACAGCAAAGACAGGCGGCGCGGCAGTTCCGGCAGATTGCGCGGGAGGTTATGGCATGAGGACACAAGAAAAATTGATCTACACGAACGAGCGCGGGGAAAGCATAGAGTTTTCCCCCGCTTCTTCGTATCACGTAAACTTCAAGGACGTTACCGGACTTTCCGACGTGCGGAACGCTATTTACAGCACCAACAGCATGGGGCAGGACGGCGACACATACTTGGGCTATCGGATCGAAAGCCGCGATATTGACATCGTGGGATACATCAAGGAGCGGGACAAGCAAGCGGCGCAGAACCTACGCCGGAAGCTGAACCGCATATTAAATCCGCAGTACGAAGCAACGTTGACGTATGTTTTCGGCGACTTCCGGCGGGTGATCGGGTGCAAGATCGACGACGCGCCGATCTTCAAGCGAAAGCCGATCTTCGAGCAATTCACGGTTAGCTTGTCTTGCCTTAATCCGTTTTGGAGAGAGGAAACGGAAACACGCGAGGACATAGCAACGTGGATCGGCGGCTTTGAATTCCCCGTTCCGGACGGGCTGGAGCTTTACGACGGCTGGGAAATCGGCTATCGCCAGCCGTCGCTGATTGTGAACGTCTACAATTCCGGCGACGTGAAAAGCGGTATCCGGATCGAGTTCCGCGCGATCGGCGCGGTTACAAATCCCGTATTGCTGAACGTCGATACACGGGAGTTTATCAAGCTGAATATTTCGCTTGTAGCGGGCGACGTTTTAACCGTTTCCACGGGCTACGGTGAAAAAGCCGTGAAGCTGAACCGTGGCGGCACGATTACAGACGCGTTCCGCTATCTCGACGTTGATAGTTCGTATTTGCAGATCGCCGTGGGCGACAATCTCTTCCGTTATTCAGCGGACGCGAACGCCGAAAATCTCGAAGTTTCGATCTATCACAATAACTTGTATTTGGGGGTGTAGCGCGGTGGAATTATACGTTTATAGCCGCGATATGACACTTCAAGGGATCGTCGAAAAGATTTCGTCCTTGATATGGACGCGGCGTTATTGGAGTTGCGGCGAATTCAAGTTGCTTGTTCCCTTCACGGAGGAACACGCCCGCTTGCTGGTGAAGGAAAATATCATCATCAAGCGCGGCGGCAACGAAGCGGCGGAAATCCGCTATATTCACATCACGAAGAATTCACAGGGCATGGAGGAAATAGAGGTTCAAGGCAAGTTCCTTCTTTCGTGGATCGGCAAGCGCATTTTGACAACGCAGATCATCACGAAGGACACGACACAGAACATTCTATACGCCATTGTGAAGCAGACTTGCACGAACGCAGGAGCGGCGCGCAATATCCCGAATTTCAGCATATCAACGACCGACGCAGACACCGGAAGCGGGCAGATCGACTATACTTCGGAGCAGTACGCGAACGCCCAGCTTGCGGCGGAAACGGCGGCGAAGGCGGCGAAGCTGGGTATTCGGGTTCTGACAAATGCCCGAACGGGCAAGCATACCTTTTCCGTTTACGAAGGGCGCGATCTTACGGCGGGCAATACCGCAGGGAACGCGCCTTGTATCTTTTCGCAGGAGTTCGACAACATCGTTGAACAGGAATACACGAACAGCGTTGAAAACCTTAAAACAACGGCTTACGTCGGCGGAGAGGAAAAGGAAGGCGTAACGCGGAAGGTTGCCGAAGTCGGCGGCAGTTCGACGGGGCTTTCCCGCGACGAAGTTTTCATCAATGCAACGGACATCGTGCAGGAATACGAAAACGAGAGCGGGCAGACCGTAACGCTTACCAACGCGCAATATTTAGCGCTTCTTTCCGCGCGCGGCGTTGAAGAGCTGGAGCAATACGCGGAAACGCTTGCTTTCGGATCGAAGATCAACACGAACGCGAATTTGAAGTACGGCACGGACTACGATTTGGGCGATCGGGTAACGTGTATCAATAAGCGCTGGAACGTCCGCATTGACGTTCGCATAACGGAGATCGCGGAAACCTACGAAACCAGCGGCGAAGAAATAGATATTACCTTCGGCGAGAGCTTGCCCGCGCTTCTGACACAAATTCGGCAGATTACGAAATAAAGGAGGGCTTCACAGCATGGAAAAATCAAGTTTCTTCAACAGCGTTTCGCACGATCGCACGTACAAAGCGGAGGATTGGGCGGAATACTTCGCTTCGTTCATCGGGAACGGCGTTTTCCCCGTCCCTTCGACGGGGCTTCAAGTCGTTGCAAACGACGGAATGAAGCTGAACGTTAAAACGGGCAAAGCGTGGATCAACGGTTACTTCTACTTCAACACGGGCGATCTTGCCGTCGAGCTTGACACGGCGGACGGACAGTTGAACCGCATTGATCGCGTTGTCGTGCGCTGGGATTTGACAAACCGCGTTATGTCGGTGAAGGTCAAATCTTCTTCGTTCAGCGCGTCCCCTACCGCGCCCGCATTGCAGAGGGACGCGGACGTTTACGAGCTTGCGCTGGCGGACATCTACGTGGGCGCGGGCGTAACAGCTATCACGCAAAGCAAGATCACGGATCAACGCTTGAACACGTCGCTTTGCGGCGTTGTTGCCGCCGTCGTTCAGCAGATCGACACGGCGGCTTTTAACGCACAGCTTCAAGCGTGGTTCGCTGAATATCAATCCCTTTCGGCGGCGGAGTACAACACGCTTGTTTCGTATATGAATTCGCTGAAATTGCAAGGTAACACGCAGTACGAAGCGTTCGAGCAACACATGGCGGATTTTGAAACACAGGCGGCGGCGGACTTCAACGCATGGTTTAACGGCTTGCAAAACGTCCTTGACGATAACGCGGCAACAAATCTTCTGAATATCACGAACGCGCTTGACGCGCGCGTGGATATGCTGGAAGCGGTGCTTTTCAATGACATTACGACAAATCCGTTCTTGATCCTCTTCGATGATCTCGACGGCGTAACGTCTACGGGCATTTGGAACGAGAGTTTGCAGAGGATCGAATGCTGACGCGGTACGCTTGCACGGCGGCGGAATTGTCGTGCGTGATCGGAAACATCTTCGCGGAGCTTTCCCCGCCATGCGCGGCTTGCGGCGCGGAGGTATTACAGATCACAGGAACAACGGTTACAGGGAACGCGGCAACGCTGACCGTTACCGAAGCGGGCTTCGATTTCGACGGGTGCGCCGACGATACCGCTATGATCGAGCGAATGCGGAAAGGACGGTGCATATATGCAAAGACCGGAGCGGGAGCGGAAAGAACCGACGGAATTCAACGTGATTGTGAAAGCGAAAGACCTTGTAAAGCACACCTTCACGATCACGAATTCGACGGAACGCTACCCGAAGAAATACCGTTTTACACTGGTAAACCGCATACAGGATAAAGCGGTGGACATTTACGAATGCGTCCTTGAAGCGAACGAATTAGACCTTCGGGACGCGCAGGAATACAGACAACGGCAGAAGCTACAAGCAAAGGCGCTGACCTATTGCAAGGAGCTTCTATTTTTCATAGAGCTTTCGCAGGAAATGGGCTTTATTTCTATGAGCAGTTGCGAATATTGGTCAAAACTTGCGCTTGAAGTGAAGTACATGACGACCGCGTGGAAGAAGCGGGACAAAACGAGAGCTTGAAAAACGTTCGGGGTACATCTTGATACGCCTAATTCGTCGAACGCCAACAACGTCCGCAACGTCAATTCGGACGGCTCTTTGAACAACAACAACGCGTACAACGGCAACAATGGCGTTCGCCCGCTTCGGTGGACTATGTGAACGAGTAGGCACAGCCGAAAGCAGAATACCACCATCAAAGGAAGGTGTATCCCGTCGCCGCTATCCACGGCGGGGACGAATACAGGATCGCCGATACCGGAGCATACCGCCTTCCGGCGGCTGGCAAAGGTTATAAACAGCGAGGATTTTTTATTATGACAGACTTTGAAAAGATACACAGTTTTGAAAGCCTATACAATGCCTACCGAAAGGCGCGGCAAGGCAAGAGGTGGAAAGGAGCGGCGGCAAAGTTTGAAGTTAATCTTCTTGAAGCGCTGAACCTATTAAGCGCGCAGATCAGAACGAAGCGCTATACCATGTCCCCGTATAACACGTTCGAGGTATACGAGCCGAAGCGCCGCGTGGTTATGTCGAACAGCTACAAAGACAAGGTTGTTCAACATTCGCTTTGCGATAACGTGCTTGAACCGATTTTGACACGATCGTTCATTCGCGATAACTACGCGTCGCAGGTGGGGAAAGGTACGCATTACGGGTTAGACAGGCTTCAAGAGTTCATGCGGAGGTTTTACAGGAAGAACGGAATTGACGGCTGGATACTGAAAGGCGATATTTCAAAGTATTTCTATTCGATCCGGCACGACGTTTTGAAAACCTTAATCCGCGAGAAGATAACCGATCCGGACGTTTTGAGGCTGATTGATCTTATCATCGACAGCACCGAAGGCAACGTCGGAATACCGATCGGCAATCAAACTTCACAGCTTTTCGCCCTTCTCTACCTTGACGGGCTGGATCACTTCGTAAAGGAAAAGCTGGGTATCAAATATTACGGGCGCTATATGGACGACTTCTTTTTGATCCATCACGACAAAGCATATTTGCAGGAGTGCCGGAAGCAGATTGAAGCGTTCGTACAGGCGCGCGGGCTTTCGCTGAATGCGAAAACAAATATCTTTCCCTTGAAACACGGCGTTGATTTCTTGGGCTTTCATACATACTTGACCGAAAGCGGCGCGGTGATCCGCAAGGTGCGCCGCCGGAGCAAAAACAATATGAAGCGGAAGTTGAAGAAATTAGCCGCCCTTTACGCGGCGGGACGGATCAACGCAAAGACCGTTGAACAATCCTATCAAAGCTGGAGAGGACACGCCGAAAAGGGAAACAGCTATCACTTGATCCGGCGGACGGATCAGTATTACAACAGCTTAATGAAATCAAAGGAGGCGGCACAATGTCAAAAACATTAGGCAGTTTGTCGGTGGGCGCGAAGATTGAAGTTCCGGTTCTTTCGGCGTATCAATCGCGCTTCGGATCGAAGATCGTTTTCAAGATCGCCGACAAGAACCACAGCGGCTACCCGTCGAATTCCGTAACGCTGATTACAGAAAAAATCATTCAGTTAATGTGCTTCGACGCAAAGGAAGCAAGCAACAGCAACAGCGATCGGAAACAATACGGCAATAACCGCTATCAGCATTCAAACCTTCTGCAATGGCTGAACAGCAACGCGGCGGCGGGCGCATGGTACAGCGCAAAGCACAGCGCAGACGCGCCGCCCACAAACGCGAACGTATGGAACAATTACAACGAATACGACGCGTGGGCGGGCTTCCTTGCTATGCTTGATCCGAAGTTCGTTGCGGAGCTTCTGACAACAACGCAGACCGTCGCAAGAAATACCGTTACCGACGGCGGAAGCTATGAAACGGTAACGTCAAAAATGTTCCTTCCGTCCACCACCGAAGTGGGGCTTGCGAATGAAAACAATATCGCAGAAGGAACGCTTCTTGCGCTATTCAGCAACGACGCTTCCCGCGTCGCTTATCCTACGGCGCAATGCGTGAGCAATTCGGAGTACACGAACAGCAATTTCAGCACGTCAAAGGGCTGGTATTGGTGGCTTCGAACGCCTATTTCGTCGCGCGCCAGCAGCGTCCGCTTCGTCCTTTCGGACGGCTCTTTGAGCAGCAACGTCGCGTACGGCGGCGACAATGGCGTTCGCCCGCTTTGTAATCTTAAATCTTCTATCTTGGTATCTGACAGACCGAACAGCGACGGAAATTATACGGTAATCTACAATTCCGCGCCTTCCGCGCCGCCCAGCATTACCGCGCCAGCGACGTGTTACAGCGGGCAGAACATCAACATTTCTTGCGCGGCGGCGACCGATCCGGACGGCGACGCGCTGACCTATTGTTTCGAGCGCTCATACAACAGCGGCGCGTGGACACAGGTTCAAGCGTCCGCAAGCAGGACGTTCACGGAAGCGGTATCGACCGCGTGGAACACGTTGAAATACCGCGTCCGCGCGAAGGACAGCTACGGCAATTATTCCGCGTACACCACAAGCGGAGATATTGCCGTAATCCATAACCAGCCGCCCGTGATTTCCGGCAGTAATGCCGATCTTGGGATCAAGCGCGCCGATTTCACCTATCAATACAGCGTAACCGATCCGGACGGCGACACGGTGAACGTTGTTGAAAAGATCGACGGAAAGACAATCGCGACGAAGAACGCGATCACGCTGGGCGCGACGCAGACGCTTTCCGTTTCCGGAAACACCTTCACGGCGCTTACGAACGCAAAGCACACGATCACGATTACGGCGACCGACAGCGCGGGGAATAGCGCCGTCCGGACGCTGACGTTCACGAAGTCGATTGCGGGCTTCGTTATCACGCTTTCCGCGCCGCTGGAAGCCAACAGCCAGCCGACACGCGCGAATATCAAGGTAACGCGAGATATTCCGGCGGGCGGCACGTTCAAGGTTGAAGCGACGAACAATCCGTTTGACGCTTCCCCCGTTTGGGAGGATTGCACGAACGCGGTTGTTCAAGGCGTTGCACACGTTTTCACAAATAAGATCAACACGGCGGCACAGTACGGAATGAATATCCGCGTAACCGTCCAGCGCGGCGACGCGCTGACCGCTTGCTGGGTATCGGGGATCGGGGGGAATTTTGAATGAGCGTAATTCACAAGAAGAGCAACGGCGGAGCTTCCACCGAAATTGAAAAAGAGGTTCGGGAAGTCAAAGCGGCGGGAGAGCAAACCGCCGCTTTGCTTGCCCTATCCTTCAAAGCGCAGATCGTGCAGGATCGCGCCGCCGGAACGAACGTCATTTCCGACGAGGCGATCCTGCAATCGGCGGAAGTGATCGAATACGACGAATACGCCGACAATCACGCTTACAACACCGTCGGCGAAATCATCAAGCACAACGGGCGGTATTACGAGATCAAAGCGGCGCACACGTCGAACGCGGCGGCTTATCCCGTTGAAACCACCTTCGCGTACTATCGCTTGATCGAGCTTTCCGCGACCGGAACGCTTGACGATCCGATCCCGTATCCGGAAACGGCGGGGATCGTCGTTAATGTCGTTTCCGGCTTGTATTACAGCTACAAAGGCGCGGTATACCTTGCAAAAGCAGATATGCCGAATTGCGTTTATCCGCCGGACACGGCGGGCTTGTGGCAATGGGAAAAAGTAACCTAACGGGAAGGAGGATCAACGATGGACACTTTCACAACGGTTCTTTCCGTCTTTTCTACCGTATGCGCTATCGTGTTCGGCTATATCGCTTTTGTTCGTAACAGGGACAAGGACAAGGAAAGCAATGTGAAGCACGACGCGACCGTTTTAACCGAGATCGGATACATCAAGGCGAACACGGACGAAATCAAGGCGGAGCAGAAGGAACAGCGAAAGACGAATACGGAGTTCGTAACGCGCTTGACCGACGTTGAAGCGTCGGCGAAACAGGCACACAAGCGGCTTGACCACATCGAAAAACGAATGGATCAAGCAGAGTAACACCAGCGGCGGCGGGGGCTTCCCCGCCGCTTCTTCATTGCAAAGGAGGGTTCAGCAATGAGCAATAGCAAACTTATTTCGTGTACGCTGATTTCGCCGAACAAGAACAGCCCACGAAATCACAAGATCGACACGATCACAATTCATTGCGTCGTCGGGCAATGTTCCGCCGAGAGGATCGGCGAAATCTTCAAGCCGACTTCGCGACAGGCAAGTTCAAACTACGGGATCGGCTACGACGGGCGGATCGGGCTTTACGTCGATGAAGCCGATCGTTCGTGGTGCAGTTCTTCGGCGGCGAACGATAACCGCGCAATCACGATCGAGGTTGCAAGCGACATAAAGCACCCATACGCCGTGAATGATAAAGCATACGCGGCGCTTCTTGATCTTGTCGAAGATATTTGCCGCCGGAACGGGATCAAAAAGCTGGTATGGAGTACAAGCAAGGACGACCGCGTAAACCACAAGAACGGGTGCAATATGACCGTTCACAGGGATTACGCGAACAAGGCTTGCCCCGGCGATTATCTGTATAACCGACACGGCGAGATCGCGGCGGAGGTAAACAGGCGGCTGGGCGTTCCGGCAGAGGATCAGAAGCCGGAGCAGAAGCCACAGGGCGACGCGAAGAACCTTTACCGCGTACAGCTTGGAGCGTTTGAGAAGAAGGACAACGCAACAGCGTTCGCGGCGAAGCTGAAAAAGGAAGGCTTCGATACGTACATCGTGCAGATCGGCAAGTATTACAAGGTTCAAGTGGGCGCGTTCAGCGTCAAGAAGAACGCGGAAGCTATGCTGGAGAAGTTGAAGAAGGCGGGACACGACGACGCTTTCATTACCTATTCCGGCACGTCCGGCGGGACATCGGCGCGGAAGATCACAACGGGAAGCAAAGTGCGCGTGAAAGCGGGCGCGAAAACCTATTCCGGCGGAAGCCTTGCTTCCTTCGTCTATTCCCGCGATCACATCGTCAAAGAGCTTTCCGGAAAGCGCGCCGTGATTACCTACGGCGGAACGGTTGTCGCGGCGGTGAACGTCGATGATCTAACGCTTGTTTAACACACGCACAACGCACGGTATGCGTTACACAACGCGCGCCGTGCGTTAATTGCGCTATGTGAAAGGGGGACGCAATGAAAATCAAATCTTCGAGCGGGAAGCGGGTGGCGAAGCGCCGCTTCTTCAAGGCTGACGAACGCTTCGCAACGAAAGCCGTTATTGTGATCGCAATTACAACGGCGGCTTTCATCGTCGCGCAGTACGTTTCATTCCTTATCACGCGGCAGGAACAAACCGTTCTGATCGAATGGTATTTCCGCGCCGTCGTGATTGAATGCGGCGTAATGATGATGAAGCGTCTTGCCGAAGTAATCGTCGGCAGGATCAAGAAAAAAGAAAAAATCGACATAACAGAAAGCGAGGATACAAACAATGACTATTGATCTTACCAGCATTGCAAACGCCGTGATCGCTCTTATCGCGGCTATTATTACCGCCTTCGTGATCCCGTGGATCAGAAGCAAGACGACCGCCGCACAGTTTGAGAAAATCAAAATGTGGGTAACGGTTGCCGTCGAAGCCGCCGAACAGCTTTACACCGGAAGCGGCAGGGGCGCAGAGAAGAAAGCATACGTTGTTGAATTTCTGAATAGCAAGGGCTTCAAGATCGACGCGGAAACGCTGGATAAACTGATCGAAGCCGCCGTCTTTAATCTTCCGGACTACTTCACTATTTCCGGCATTCCGGCGGATACCGACAGCAACAAAGAGTAATTGACCGCGCGGCGGATCGCGCTTCCCCTTTCAGCCTTCCGCCGCATAAAGAACAATCCCCCGTGCGGGCTTTCGAGCCTTGCACGGGGGATTTTTTTTTGTTTGGTTCATTCCTTCGGCGGTTCGACCGACGCTTCCGACGGCGCGGCGGTTTTTCCTTTAATGAGTTGATACAGCTTCTTACAGCCGACCGCAATTCCCTTGAATAGATAGTAATAAATCTTGTAAAACGCCCACAAGAAGAAGTACAGACACCAGCCCGCGCCGATAATCATATACCACATCAAATAGAACATTCCGGCGAAGAGCATAGCGAAGCACCACAACGGCGCGTTTCGCTTATTCACACGCACACCGAAGCCCAGCCGGAAACCGGACATCTTCTTCAATGTCTTTGTAAAGCTGACGAACATTAGAGCAAATCCACCTTCTTAAATGTAAATTTTCAAGGCAGAATTCGCCCATTCTGACCTTTAACACAATTATACGCCCGCCATGCGCTAAAATCAAGAATAAAGCGGAATATTTACACACCGTTTGCAAATAATCAGAATGAAGAGGGATCGCGGCGGAAATGAAGATATACGATTACAACGGCAAAAAGAACATTTGCGGCGACCGATTGCGCGAAGCGCGCGTCGTCCGGCGGCTACGGCAAGAGGATTTAGCCGCACAAATACAGTTGAAAGGGATCAACATGGAGCGGGACAGCATAAGCCGAATTGAAATCGGTACGCGCTTCGTATCCGACTTTGAATTGAAGATATTTGCGGAAGTGCTGGGCGTTTCGGTGCAATGGCTTTTAGGCATAGACGAATGACGGCGGCGGGGTGATCCCGTCGCCGCTTATTTTTTTCTGCTTTTTTCGCAAAAGCTATTGACATATACGCACGTATATAGTATAATAATAGACAGAAAGGAGGTTAAGACGTTGAGCAAGAAAAAGCAAAAGAAAAGCGGCAATAAGAAAGACCAGCCAGCAAGCACAATCAATCTTATTACCGCGATCGTAAACCTTGTAATTGCAATTCTTCTTCTGATAGAAAAGCTGACAAGGTAACGGGCAGGGGGAGAAATCCCCCTTGCCTTGATAAGTATAACACAAAAAACGCTTAACGTCAATGGAGCATGGATACAGCGATTTATATTCTTGTGGCGATTAGCATTGCTTTGTCGATCGTTGCTATCGTCTTATCCTTGAAGCGGAGGAAGTAACAAAATGAACGAAAAGGACTATTCAGCGCAAAAGAAACACATTCGGACGCATTACGCCCGCTTCCCGCTTGATCTTCGTCCGGAAGTGCTGGAGGAATTCAAAAAGGCTTGCGCGGACAACGGGACAACGCCGACAACGGAAATCAAGAAGTTTATTGCGGCGTATTGCGAAGCGGCGCGGGATAAGTAACTATCGGCAGGGGCGGCAGAAATGCCGCCCTTTTGTCATATTCGGAAGCTGGAGGAAGGAAGAATGCACAAACACTTAACATGGACAGACCGCCTAAAAATCGAAAAAGGCTTGAAAGAGGGCTTGAAGCCTTGCGCGATTGCTGACCGTCTGCACGTCCACAATACAACGATATACAGGGAGTTGAAGCGCGGACGCTATACGCATTTGAATTCCGACTTGACGACCGAAGAACGCTATTCGCCGGAGATCGCGCAACAGCGCTATGAAGAGAACCTAAAAGCCAAAGGCGGCGAATTGAAGATCGGCAACGATTACGAATTATCCGCCTTCATCGAAAAGAAGATCGGCGAAGAAGGCTATTCCCCCGCCGCCGTCGTCGGAGAAATCAGACGGCTGGGGCTAACCTTCAAAACGGAGATCAGCGAAAAGACGATCTATAATTACATCGACAAAGGCATATTCTACGGGATCAGCCGCGAGAGCTTGCCGGAACGCGGAGAGCGAAAGCGGAAGTATGACAAGGTGGAGCGGAAGAAAGCCGCCCGCGCGCCGCAAGGCGAAAGCATAGAAGAACGCCCGCAGGAAATCAACGATCGGCAGACCTTCGGACATTGGGAAGGCGATTGCGTATGCGGGAAGAAGCGGACAAAGGAAACCTTGTTCGTTCTTTCGGAGCGCTTGACGCGGAACGAAATTATTATCAAAATGCCGGATCAGACCGCCGCCAGCGTCGTGGCGGCGCTGAACAAATTAGAACGCCGCTTCGGGAAGAAGTTTTCACAGATATTCAAAAGCATTACGTTTGACAACGGATCGGAATTTATGGATTGCGCCGGAATTGAAAAATCCATCTACGGAAAAGACCGGAAGCGCACGAAGGTTTACTATTGCCACCCGTACAGCGCATACGAACGCGGCACGAACGAGAACATAAACAAAATGATACGGCGGTTCTTGCCGAAAGGAACAGACTTCCGGAAAGTAACCGCCGCATATATTCAGCGCGTCGAAACGTGGATCAACAATTACCCGCGCGAGATTTTAGGCTTTGAAACGTCCGGATCGCTCTTTGAAAGATACGTCGCCGAAGCCGCTTGAAGCCTTCTGAAAAAATATTTTAGTTTTTTCTGCTTTTACTCTTGACTTTTGCGCTCCATACGCCGCGCGGCGCAAAATTCCCGCCGCCGTCTCGGCGGACAGCGGCGGGAACGGGCCAAACTTATTTCGCGCCCTTGCCGTGGGCGGCCTTCATGCGGCGCTCATGGTCGAGGATGCGCTTGCGGATGCGCAGGCTCTTGGGCGTAACCTCGAGCAGCTCGTCGTCCGCGAGGAACTCCAGGCACTGCTCCAGGCTCAGCTTGCGCGGCGGCACGAGACGCAGCGCGTCGTCAGAGCCGGCGGCGCGGGTGTTGGTCAGCTGCTTTTTCTTGCAGACGTTGACGGTGATGTCCTCCTGCTTCGGCGACACACCGACGACCATGCCGGCATACACGGGCACGCCCGCGCCGATGAACAGCTGGCCGCGCTCCTGCGCGTTGAACAAGCCGTAGGTGATGCTCTCGCCGGTCTCGAACGAGACGAGCGAGCCGGTGTTGCGGCGGCTGAGATCGCCCTTGTAGGGGGCGTAGCTGTCAAAGACGGAGGCCATGATGCCCTCGCCCTTCGTATCGGTCAGAAATTCGTTGCGGTAGCCGAACAGGCCGCGCGACGGCACGAGAAACTCCAGCCGCGTGCGCTTGCCGATGGGCTCCATCTGCTGCAGCTCACCCTTGCGGGCGCTGAGCTTTTCGATCACGGCACCGACGGCATCGGCCGGGACGTCGGCGACAAGGCGCTCGATCGGCTCGCACTTCTGGCCGTTGATCGTCTGGTAGAGCACGCGCGGGGGCGAGACCTGGAACTCATACCCCTCGCGGCGCATGGTCTCGATGAGGATGGACAGCGACATTTCGCCGCGGCCGGCGACGTTGAACGAATCCGTCGCGCCCTCAAGATCGCTCACGCGCAGGGACACGTCCTTGAGCGTCTCGCGGTAGAGCCGCTCGCGGATCTGGCGGCTGGTGACGAACTTGCCCTCGCGGCCGGCAAACGGGCCGTCGTTGACGGAGAAGGTCATCTCCATCGTGGGCGCGGAGATCTTCACGAACTCGATCGGCTCGACGCAGCTCGGCGCGCAGATCGTGTCGCCGATGGTAATGTCGCCGATGCCGGACATGGCGATGATGCTGCCGGCCTCCGCCTCCGTGACGGGCACGCGCTGCAGGCCCTCAAACTCATACATGGACACGGCCTTGGCCTTCTTGGCCGGGGCGTCCGGTTCGTGGTAGTTGCACACGGCGATCTCCTCGTTCTGACGGATGACGCCGCGCTCGATGCGGCCGATGGCGATGCGGCCGACGAACTCATTGTAGTCGATGGACGACACGAGCATCTGGAACGGCGCGTCGACGTTCTGCTCCGGCGCGGGGATATACTCCAGAATGGTGTCGAACAGCGGGCGCAGATCCTTGCCCGGCACATCCGGGGAGTAGGACGCGGTACCCTGACGGCCCGAGCAGAAGAGCATGGGCGAGTCGAGCTGTTCGTCGGTCGCGTTGAGGTCCATGAGCAGCTCGAGCACCTCGTCAATGACCTCGTGGATGCGCTGGTCGGGGCGGTCGATCTTGTTGATGACGACGATAACGCGGTGGCCGAGCTCGAGCGCCTTGCTGAGCACGAAGCGCGTCTGCGGCATGGGGCCCTCGGCGGCGTCGACGAGCAGGATGACGCCGTTGACCATCTTCAGGACACGCTCGACCTCGCCGCCGAAGTCGGCGTGGCCCGGGGTGTCGACGATGTTGATCTTCGTGTCGCCGTAGCGCACGGCGGTATTCTTGGCCAGGATCGTGATGCCGCGCTCGCGCTCCAGATCGTTGGAGTCCATAACGCGGTCGACGACCTCCTGATTTTCACGGTAGACGCCGCTCTGCTTGAGCATCTCGTCGACCAGGGTGGTCTTGCCGTGGTCAACGTGGGCGATGATGGCGACGTTTCTCAATTTCTCCATTTTGCACACTTCCTCAACGCAAATACATATTTCAAATGATTTCTGTTCGCACGAAATTGTATTTTAGCATGGAAAACCTGATATTGCAACAGTTTTTCGTGTTTACATTCCCCGAACGGCATGATAAAATGTGTTCATATCTGTATTTTTCGTTTTTGAGGGGACAGACCATGGATTCCAACTTCTTTGCGCTCATTTCGCGCATGCGCTATATCGCGCGCTGGGGCCTGATGCGCAACGCCCTGCCCGAGAACATTCAGGAGCACAGCCACATGGTGGCCGTGCTGGCGCACGCGCTCGGCGTCATCCGGCGCGACATTTTCCACCAGCCGTGCGACGTCAACGCGCTCGCAACTGCGGCGCTGTATCACGATGCGTCGGAGATCCTCACGGGCGACCTGCCGACACCGATCAAGTATCACAACGCGGAGATCATGTCGGCCTACCACGCGGTGGAGGATCTGGCCGTGCAGAAGCTGCTCGGCATGCTGCCGCCGGAGCTGCGCGAGACCTATGCCGATGTGCTCGCCGAGGATAAGGACGGCGACATTTACCCGCTCGTGAAGGCGGCCGACAAGCTCTCAGCCTACATCAAGTGCATCGAGGAGCGCAAGGCCGGCAACAACGAGTTTCTCTCCGCCGAGGCGCAGACGCGCGCGGCGCTCGAGGCCTCCCCCCTGCCGGAGGTGCAGTATTTTCTGGAGCATTTCATCCCCGCGTTCGAGCGCGATCTCGACGAGCTCGGCGCGATCGGTCAATAAGGAGGACAAACCATGCGTGCAATCGTAACCGTGATCGGAAAAGACCGTGTCGGCATCATCGCCGACGTGACCGCCCTGCTGGCGCAGTACGGCGTGAACGTGCTGGACATCAGCCAGACGGTATTGCAGGAATACTTCACGATGATCATGCTCGTGGACGCAGCGCAGTGCACCGTGCCGTTTGCAGACCTCGCCCGCACGCTCGACGAGGCCGGCACACAGCGCGGCCTGCAGATCCGCGCCCAGCGCGAAGACATCTTCAACGCCATGCACCGCATCTGAGAGGACACGACCATGATCAACCGCAGTGAAATTTTGCAGACAATCGCCATGATCGACCAGCAGCACCTCGACATCCGCACCATCACGATGGGCGTCTCCTTGCTCGACTGCGCGGACACGGACATCGAGCGCAGCTGCACGAAGGTATACGACAAGATCTGCCGCCTTGCGGGCGATCTCGTGCGCACGGGCGAAGATATCGAGGCCGAGTTCGGCATCCCCATCGTCAATAAGCGCGTGTCCGTCACGCCCATCTCCCTCGTCGGAGCGGGCACGGGCGCGCAGTCCTATGTGCCGTATGCCAAAGCGCTCGACCGCGCCGCGCACGAGATCGGCGTCAACTTCCTCGGCGGCTTTTCCGCACTCGTGCACAAGGGCATGACGGAATCTGACCGCGTGCTCATCGCCTCCATCCCGGAGGCGCTGGCCGAGACGGAGCTGGTGTGCGCAAGCGTGAACGTCGGCTCGACGCGCGCGGGCATCAACATGGACGCCGTGGCCGAGATGGGCCGCACCGTCAAGCGCGCCGCCGCGCTTACGGCCGATCAGGGCGGCATGGCCTGCGCCAAGCTCGTGGTCTTTGCCAACGCCGTGGAGGACAACCCCTTCATGGCCGGGGCGTTTCATGGCGTGGGCGAGCCGGAGTGCGAGGTGCACGTCGGCGTGTCCGGGCCGGGCGTGGTGCAGCACGCGCTGCAGAGCGTACATGGCCAGCCGTTCGACGTCGTGGCCGAGACGGTGAAAAAGACGGCCTTCCGCATCACGCGCATGGGCCAGCTCGTGGCGCAGGAGGCGTCCGCGCGGCTGGGCGTGCCGTTCGGCATCGTGGACCTGTCGCTCGCACCAACGCCCGCCGTCGGCGACAGCGTGGCCGCCGTGCTCGAGGAGATGGGACTGGAGTCCGTCGGCGGGCCCGGCACCACGGCAGCGCTCGCGCTGCTCAACGACGCGGTGAAAAAAGGCGGCGTCATGGCGTCGTCCCACGTCGGCGGGCTCTCGGGTGCGTTCATCCCCGTGTCGGAGGATGCCGGCATGATCGCCGCGGCCGAGGCCGGCCGCCTGACGATCGAGAAGCTCGAGGCCATGACGTGCGTGTGCTCCGTGGGGCTGGACATGATCGCCGTGCCCGGCGACACGCCGGCCGAGACGATCTCCGCCATCATCGCGGACGAGGCCGCCATCGGCATGATCAACAACAAGACCACCGCCGTGCGCATCATCCCCGCCCCCGGCAAGCAGGTGGGCGACACGGTGGCGTTCGGCGGCCTGCTCGGCAGCGCGCCGGTCATGCCGGTCAACCGCTGCAGCGCAGCGGAGTTCATCGCCCGCGGCGGGCGCATCCCCGCCCCGCTGCACAGCCTGAAAAACTGAGAGGAGAATCCAGCCTTGACACAGGAAAAGATGGACCGCATCAGCGAGCTGACGCGCATCGCGCGCGAGCGCGACCTGACCCCCGAGGAACAGGCCGAGCGCAAGGCACTGCGCGAGGAATACCTCGCCGACTGGCGCCGCAGCACGATCGACGTGCTCGAAAACACGTACATCGACCACGGCGACGGCCGCATCACGAAACTGCCGAAGAAAAAGCGCTGAGCCGTCACGCTCTTGACAAGCGCGGCATATCGTGTTATACAAGAAAGAGGAATTCCCCTCATGAGGGGGAAAATTGACCGGAAGGAGTCTGAGCAATGCGTCTTTGCAGCTGCAGCAGCATCCGGGTCGCGGCATGTCCGACGGCCTGTTGTTGTCGTGCGCAAAGAAGCGTCGCTTTCTGCCGGTAAGTCCACGGCCGCGCCCAAAAGGTGCGTCCGTCATGCATCCACATGGTCATGCAGCGCAGGAAGCGAAACGCTTCCTGCGCTTTTTTGCCTGTGGTGCTATGTGAAAGAAGAAGGAGTGTCCCCATCATGACGCAAAAAAGTCTGCTGCACGCCGTGGCGGCACAGATCGCCAACGGCTACGAAACGGCCGAAGTGCCCATGTACAGCGAGCAGCTGCGCATGCCCGACCGCAAGGTCATCATCAAGATCATCGAGAACCTGCAGAAGGTGTTCTTCCCGGCGTATTTCGCGGGCGGCACGGTGTCGCACGTCTCGGCCGAGACGTTTGCGGAGTTCCTGCTCGGCGAGATCTACACCGACCTGTGCGAGCAGGTGCACCTGGCGTTTTCCAACACGATCAAGGACGAGGCGGAGCTGCGCGAGCGCACGAGCGCCGTGTGCGACCGCTTCCTGTGCCGCCTGCCGCAGATCCAGGCCATGCTCATGAAGGACGTGGCCGCGAACTTCGACGGCGACCCCGCCGCCGGCAGCAAGGAGGAGGTCATCTTCTCCTACCCCGGCCTGTACGCGATCTTCGTCTACCGCGTGGCGCACGAGCTCTACGAGAGCAAGGTTCCGCTCATCCCGCGCATCATGAGCGAGTACGCCCACGGCGCGACCGGCATTGACATCAACCCCGGCGCGCAGATCGGCGAATATTTCTTCATCGACCACGGCACCGGCATCGTCGTCGGCGAGACGACGATCATCGGCGACCACGTCAAGCTCTATCAGGGCGTGACGCTCGGCGCGCTCAGCCCGCGCCACGGCCATGCCGTGACCGGCAAGCGCCACCCCACCGTCGGCGACAACGCCACGATCTACTCCGGCGCGTCCATCCTCGGCGGCAAGACCGTCATCGGCGCAAACTCCGTCATCGGCGGCAACTCGTTCATCACCGAGTCCATAGCCCCGAACACGAAGGCCAGCACCGAGACCCCGCGCATGATCTTCCGCGTCGCGCAGCCGAAGCCCAGCGACGAGAAATAACCCGTAAGCAAGAACACACCGCAGGCCGACCGGTCTGCGGTGTTTTTTGCCTTATGCAGTTTCGCGCGCTCACAATACCCCAATGCCGATGCTCAGCACCGCGCCGACGAGCACGATGCCGATGCCGACGAGACACAGCACCACGACGACGGCGGTGCTCATATGCCGGCGCGAGGCGATCGCCCCGATGGTGAGGCCGAGCCCCATCAGCGCGGACACCGCGAGCACGAGCCACGCACCGCCCTTCATTTGCAGAGGGCGACGGCGGTCTTCGCCGCGACGCGGGCGTTATTGAGCACGAGCTGGATGTTGCTCTCGAGACTGTCGCCGCCGGTGAGCTCCGCCACACGGGCAAGCAGGAACGGCGTGGTCTCCTTGCCGTGGATGCCCTGCTCATGGCTCTCGGCGAGCGCCTGATCGATGGCCTTGTCGATGACGGTCTTGTCCATGGCATACTGCTGCGGGATCGGGTTCGTGACGAGCATGCCGGTCTTGAGGCCCAGGTCGCGCTGCGCCTGGAAGACGGCGGCCAGATCCTCCGGCGTGTCGATGCGCGCGTCAACGCCGAGGCCGCTCTCGCGGGTATAGAACGCGGGCAGCTCATCCGTGCCGTAGCCGAGCACGGGCACGCCCTTCGTCTCCAGATACTCCAGCGTCAGGCCGAGGTCGAGGATGGCCTTCGCACCCGCGCACACGACCATGACCGGCGTCTGCGCCAGCTCTTCGAGGTCGGCGGAGATGTCCATGGTCGTCTCGGCGCCGCGGTGCACGCCGCCGATGCCGCCGGTGGCAAAGACCTGGATGCCCGCCATATGGGCGATCATCATCGTCGTGGTAACGGTGGTCGCGCCGTCCGCGCCGCGCGCGCAGATGACCGGCAGATCGCGGCGGGAGACCTTGGCGACCTTGCGCCCGGCCTTGCCGAGGTAGGTGATCTCTTCCTTGGACAGGCCGGCCTTCAGGCGGCCGCCGAGGATGGCGATGGTGGCGGGCACGGCGCCGTTGTCGCGCAGGGTCTGCTCGACGAGCAGGGCCGTCTCGACGTTTTTCGGATAGGGCATGCCGTGGGAGATGATCGTGCTCTCGAGCGCGACGACCGGGCGGCCGTCCGCGAGCGCCTGCTGCACCTCGGGTGCGATGTCCAGATATTTGTTCATGTTCATAATCAAAAACCTCCTTGGTTGTGTCGGTCCGCTTGGTTCGCCTATATTGTAAAAGGTTTTCCGAAATTGTCAAGCACAATCCATCCGCAGCCGTTCCGGCCGCGATCAAAAGGAGGCTGCCGAAGCAGCCTCCCAAAAATGCATATACAAAAAATCACGCAGCCAGGGCCATCGGAGTCGGTTCGGGAACCGGCTCCGGATCTTCCCCGGAATTCATGACTTCATCCATGCCGATGTTGTAGAGGTTGAAGAACACCTGCGCAAGCTGCGCGCGCGTGAGCATACCCGTCGGGGCAAAGTGCGTAGCATCCATGCCGTTCATGATGCCGCCCAGGTAGCAGAACACCACGCCCGCTCTCGCCCAGGAAGCGACGCTGTCGCCGTCCGCGATCTCAGCCAGAGCCGCATCGACCAGATCCGCGCCGAGCTTCACATCGGCCATGCGCAAGAGGATGGTCGCCATCTCCTGACGGCTGACGGCCCGCGCCGGACGGTACGTGCCGTCCTCATAGCCCTTCAGGATGCCGGTGCTGCTGGCCCAGAGCATGGCATCGTAATACCACGCACCCGGAGCAACGTCCGCAAATGCGCCTGTTCTCTCCACGGTCGGCGAACCGGCGAGCCGGTAGAGCACCTGCGCGACCATGGCGCGGGTCGTCGTCACGTTCGGCGCAAACTCGGTCGCGGTCATGCCGTTCATCAGGCCGGAAGCCTGTGCGAAATCGACAGCCGCCTTGTACCAGCCGCTCTGCGCATCGGTGAAGGTGTTGGGCACAAAGACCAGATTCGGCATGGCCTTGAGCAGGTCGGCCGTGGCCGCCTCGACCGCTTCCGTCGTCTTCGCCGCCTTGTAGGCCGCATAGGCCGCCTTCACGCCCTGGACGGAGTCTTCCGTGTACGCCGTCAGGTCACACAGCAGGCTCATATTCTCCAGGAACGTCCCGCGGGCCTCCAGCTCTTCAGCGGACGCCGCTCTCACGATGCGGTCGCCCGGCAGGGCATATTCCTCGCCGATGACGCCCTTGAGCTCCTTCGTGATGTATTCCATGACCACCTCGTCCAGCGGCAGGCCGGTGTCGAACTGGTCGGTCGCCGCCGCGAAGGCGTAGTAGGTGTCGCCGCCGCCGGCCACGAAGTTGTTCGTGACGACAGCGTAGGTAGCCGTCGGGTCAAACGCCTTGCCGTTGACGTTGTCAATGGTCACGCGCTGGATGCTCTTCGGGCCGTAGTAGGTGGATTTGGGATAGGGATCCGGATTCGCGTCATACTTCTCATAGGTCTTGACCATGAAGGTCACGCCCGCCGCCTGCGGGAAGCCGCCGAGGGATTCCGGCGTGCAGAAAGTACTGGCCTCGAGCGCCTCAAGCAGCTCGGCGCCGGTCACGTAAACAACTGCCAGCGTGTTGCCGAACGGCAGCACGGTGTTGATGTCCTTCTTGGTGATGTCGCCCGCCTTGACGGTCGCGCGGATGCCGCCGCCGTTCGTGATGGCGACCACGTTCTCCACCGGGACCTTGATCGTGGCGTCGCTGCGGATCTTCCAGAGCATGGCGTCCGTGATCAGGTCGCCGAGGTTGGTCTCGGAGTCACGGTTGCCGTCGGGGGCCTTCGCGCCGTTGAGCGTGACCTTGCTGACGGCAAACTTCTCACCGTAAGCCTGGTCGATGGGGTCGATGATGGCCTTGGCGGCCGCGGCGACCTTCTCATCGCGCGTTGTGTAGTCAACGACGGTGACGTCCTTGCCTTCGACCTCCTCCTTGTGCCAGATGCCCTTGAGCTCGTTGCCGACGATCTGCTTCGTGGCGTTGTCAATGGTGATGACGCCGATGTTGGCAAAGGCCGTGCCCGTGGACTGGATGGCCTCGCCGTTCGGGCCGGCGGTGATCACGCTGTGGGAGTGGCCGTCGATGATGAAGTCGATGCCCTTCACGTTCTTGGCCAGGTCATAGGAGGTGTAGGGCTCGGAGCTCCCGTCGATGCCCAGATGCGCGAGGCAGACGACGAGGTCTGCGCCCTGCTCCTTGAGCGCGGCGACCTGCGCGGCCGCGCAGTTATAGAGCTCACTGCCGTCCTTGCCCGCGAGGAACTTCAGGCCCTCGATCAGCTTCGGGTTGGCCTTGGTCTGCGCTTCGGGCGTCTCGAGACCGAAGAAGCCGATCTTCACGCCGCCCTTTTCGATGATGGTGTTGGCATCGAAAATGGTCTTGCCGTCGGCGCCGAGCACGTCGGCGCACAGGACCTTGAACTTGGCAGCCTTCATGTTCTCCGCCAGCTGGGCATAGCCGTAGTCGAACTCATGGTTGCCGATGGTGGCCACATCGTAGCCGGTGGCGTTCATCATCGTCACCGCGTCCGCGCCCTTATGGACGCTGACGTAGACGGTGCCCTGACTGTAGTCGCCGGCGTCGGCCAGGATGACCTCGGCGCCCTGCGCCTCATAGTCTGCCTTCAGGGATGCCATGGCCGCATACAGGTCGATCGCGCCGTGCACGTCGTTCGAGTGCAGGATGACGGTCTTGCCGGTGAGCGGCTTTGCCTCGTCAGCTGCAAATGCCGTGCACGACAGACTCAGGATCAGGCACAGCACCAGCAGCAGCGAAAGCAGTTTCTTCGTGTGCTTCATGTGATATCCTCCATTTTTTGAATTTGGGGTATCGCTGTTTTGATTATAGCATCCCATGAGAAAAATTGGGATGGGCTTTGCGCAAAAAGTGCGGCAAATCCGGCGCGCAATTTGAACAAAATTATTCGTCATTTTTGCCACATTTGTCAAATAACCGAAGCAGACACCGTTTTCTTCTTTTCCCCATTTACAACGCTTCAGATAATATGATAAACTATTGTTTCAAAGTGTTATTTGAAAGGAGCCGAACGATGAGCTACGCAGACGAGGTCTTTATCCGCAACTGCCGCGACATTCTGACGCACGGCGTCTGGGACACCGATCAGGCGGTGCGCCCCCACTGGGAGGACAACGGCGCGCCGGCGCACACGGTCAAAAAGTTCGGCATCGTCAACCGCTATGACCTGTCCAAAGAATTTCCGCTGCTGACGCTGCGGCGCACCTACTGGAAGACCGCCGTGGACGAGCTGCTGTGGATCTGGCAGCAGAAGTCGAACAACATCCACGACCTGCGCGGCCACATCTGGGATCAGTGGGCCGACGAGACCGGCTCGATCGGCAAGGCCTACGGCTACCAGCTCGGCGTCAAGCACCAGTATCCCGAGGGTGAATTCGACCAGGTGGACCGCGTGCTCTACGACCTGAAGCACAACCCTGCCTCCCGCCGCATCCTGACGAATATTTATACGTTCGAGGATCTGCACGAGATGGCGCTCTATCCGTGCGCGTACTCGATGACGTTCAACGTCTCGGGCAACACGCTCAACGCCATCCTCAACCAGCGCAGCCAGGACATGCTCGCGGCGAACAACTGGAACGTCGTGCAGTACGCCGTGCTCGTGCACATGTTCGCGCAGGTGTCCGGTCTGCAGGCGGGCGAGCTGGTGCACGTCATTGCCGACGCGCACATCTACGACCGCCACGTGCCGGTCATCGAGCAGCTGATCCAGAACGAGCCGAAACCGGCACCGCAGTTTTTCATCGACCCGGACGTGCACGATTTTTACGCCTTCACCCGCGACAGCTTCCGCGTCGAGGGGTACGAATACAGCGAGTTCACGGGGAAGATCCCCATCGCGGTGTAAGGGGGACTGAGCCATGGATGCGATCGTCGCCGTCTATGCCGACTGGGGCATCGGGGCCAAGGGCACGCAGCCGCTCGTGATCCCGGCCGACCGCCGCCGCTTCCGCGAGCTGACGATGGGCGCGGCCGTGATCGTCGGCCGACGCACGCTGGACGATTTTCCGGGCGGCAGGCCGCTGCCGGGGCGCGAAAACCTCGTGCTCACGCGGCAGAACATCGTGATCGAGGGCGCGCAGGTGGTACACTCCCAGGCGGAGGCCGCGGCCGCCGCCGCGCAGTATGACCGCTGCTTCGTCATCGGCGGAGACAGCGTGTTTCGGCAGATGTTCCCCCACCTGACGCGCGTATACGTCACGAAAATCGACGCCGCGCCCCACTCGGACGTGTTTTTTCCGGATCTGGACGCCGACCCCGCGTGGCGCTGCGTATCCGCCGAGCCGCGCGCGGAGCACGACGGCGTGGGCTATCAGTTTTGCGTGTACGAGAAAAAAGAAGTATAAAAAAGCCTCGCAGAGTTTGCCGCCCGCAGGCGGCAAAAAAGTGCAATCATTTTCTCGCGCGACATGTGCGTGAGAGAAAATACTGCTCAGACTGCAAGTGTGGAATTTGTGCGCCACAGGCACACAAATTCTGCGCGCAGCAGACTGCAAGCCTTTTGTCTGGAAAACCTCCGGTTTTTCCGACAAACTCAAAACCGCCGCTTTCCTCTTCGGAAAGCGGCGGTTTTTTCTGCCCTCACCCGGCGAGCACCGTGAGTGAGAGCGCGTTGATGCACATGTGGAAAAACACCGGCGACCAGATCGAGCGCGTCTGCTCATAGCAGAACGTGAGCGCGGCCGACACCGGCACATACGCCAGCGCCGAGAGCAGCAGCTTCGGATCCTGATACACGAGCACATACTGCCAGACATGGTAGAGCGAGAAGAGCGCGATCGACGCGGCATAGGCCCAAAAGCGGCTCTTCGGCCGGATCGTGCCGAAGACCACGCCGCGAAACAGGCACTCCTCCACGAGCGGCGCCATGAGCACCGCGACGGCGATCATGCGCTTGTAGTCCGTCCGGGCGAGGCCGGTCACGGCATCGTTGTTCGGCACGGGCAGCTCGCCGATGAGGCTCGTGCCGAGCTGCAGCACGAGCGAGAGCAGCACGTCGATGCCGTAGGCGGCAAACATCATGCCGAGGCAGCGCAGGATGCTGCCGACCATCGTGTCAAAGCTGCGGCGCAGAAACCGCCACATGGCGATGAGCGTGAACACAAGGCCGCAGAGATAGTACAAAACGTTGCACGTCACGTCCGACGGCAGCTCACCGAGCACCGCCAGGAGCAGCATACCGAGCGTCAGCGGCAGCACGACCGCATGGATGGGGAAATACACCCAGCCCGCGATGCGCGCGCCGCGCGGCATGGGGTCTGTCCACGCCGTGTTGGGATGTTCCACGTCAGCCCCTCGCTTTCTGCTGCAGCTCAAAGAGCAGGCGCATGGCCTCGAGTGGCGTGATCGTGTTGAGGTCGATGCTGCGCAGCTGCTCGGCGATTTCGTCCCCGGCCGCGTCGCCGAGCGTCATCTGCGCCGCATCCTGCGCCGCGTGGGCGGGCGCGGCCAGCTCCGTCGCGCCGGACTCCAGCTCGCGCAGGTAGGTCTTGGCCTTCGTAATGATCGCGTCGGGCACGCCGGCGAGCTTGGCGACCTCGATGCCGTAGCTGTCGTCGGCCGCACCGGCGACGATCTTGCGCAGGAACAGCAGCGTGCCGCCCTGCTTTTTGGCCGTAATGTTGTAGTTGCGCACGCCGGGCAGCGTCTGCTCGAGCGCGGTCAGCTCGTGGTAGTGCGTGGCGAACATGGTCTTGGCGCCGAGGCGGCGGGGGTCGGCGCAGTATTCGAGCACCGCGCGGGCAATGGCCATGCCGTCATAGGTGGACGTGCCGCGGCCGATCTCATCAAGGATGAGCAGGCTCTGCGCCGTGGCGTGGCGGAGGATGTTGGCCATCTCGCTCATCTCGACCATGAACGTGCTCTGCCCGGCGGCGAGATCGTCGGACGCGCCGATGCGCGTGAACACGCGGTCGACCACGCCGATGACGGCGCTCTTGGCCGGGACGAACGAGCCCATCTGCGCCATGAGCACGATGAGCGCAGTCTGGCGCATATACGTGGATTTACCGGCCATGTTCGGCCCGGTCACGATGGCGACGCGGTCGTCCGCGTCGTTGAGGAACGTGTCGTTCGGGACAAAGAGACTGTCCTTCTGCGCCTGCTCGACAACGGGGTGACGCCCCTCGCGGATATCGAGCATGCGCGAGAGATCGACCTCGGGGCAGACGTAGTGGTTTTTCACCGCCGTCTCCGCCAGCGAGCACAGCGCGTCGAGCCGGGCCACGGCGTCCGCCGCCGCCTGCACGCGCGCGACCTCGCCCGCGACGAGCTGGCGCACCTCGTTGAAGAGCGTGTACTCCAGCTCCGCGATGCGCTCGCGCGCCGTCAGGAGCGTGTTCTCGAGGTCTTTGAGCTCGCGCGTGAAATAGCGCTCGCTCGACACCAGCGTCTGCTTGCGGATATAGTCGTCCGGCAGCTCGGTGACGCCCGCGCTGTTCGGAATGTCGATGTAGTAGCCAAAAACCTTGTTGTAGCCGACCTTGAGCTTTTTCGCGCCGGTGCGCTCGCGCTCGCGCTGCTCGAGCTCGGCGACGGTCTGCGCGCCGTGGTCGCGCACGTTGCGCAGGCGGTCGACCTCCTCGCTGTAGCCTGGGCGGAGGATGCCGCCCTCGCGCACGGAAAACGGCGGTTCGTCGCAGATGGCGCGGTCGATGCGTGCGCAGAGATCGGCGAGCGTGTCCATCTGCGCAATATCGCGCAGGGCCGCACTGTGCACATTCTTCAGCAGCGCTGTCAGGTTCGGCAGCTGCGCGCAGCACAGGGCCAGCGCGTGCAGGTCACGCCCGTTGGCAGAGCCGTACACCGCGCGGGAGACAAGACGCTGCATGTCGCCGATCTCGCGCAGGCAGCGGATGAGCTCGCCCCGCAGGACGTTGTCGCCCACCAGCTCCTCCACCGCGCCGAGGCGGCGGCGGATCTGCACGGGGCTGAGCAGCGGGCGCTCCACCCACGCGCGCAGCAGGCGGCCGCCCATGGGCGTTTTCGTCTTGTCGAGCACCCAGAGGAGGCTGCCGCGCTTTTCGCCGGAGCGGAGGTTTTCCGTCAGCTCCAGGTTGCGGCGCGTGGTGTAGTCCAGCTCCATGTAGTGGTCGTCACCCAGCAGCTCCAGCCGCCGGATGTGGCCGAGGTCGCACTTTTGCGTCTCGTGCAGGTAGGCCAGCAGCGCCCCGGCCGCGCACACGGCCGCCGGCGCCTCGCCGAGACCGAGCGCGTCCGTGCTCTGCACGCCAAACTGCTCGCACACGCGCGCGGCTGCCGCCATGTATTCAAACCGGTCGCCACCCGCCTCGACCAGACTGCCGAGGCGCTTGGTGAGGAAGGTGCGGATGTCGTCATTTTCCGCCGCCGCGTCGGCGCACACGGCCTCGCGCGGAGCGAAGCGGCCGAGCTCGTTGAGGATATGGCTCACGGCGTCGGCCGGATAGTTCGCGGCGCAGAATTCCCCCGTCGAGAGGTCGCAGAACGCCGTGCCGCCGGACTGCGCGCTGAGATACACCGCGCAGAGGTAGTTCGATTTGTTCTCCTCGAGCATGGACGAGGCCGTGACTGTGCCGGGCGTGATGATGCGGATCACGTCGCGGTCGACCAGCCCCTTGGCCAGCGCGGGGTCTTCCAGCTGCTCGCAGATGGCTACCTTGTAGCCCTTGGCGATCAGGCGGCCGATGTACGCCTCGGCCGAGTGGTACGGCACGCCGCACATGGGCGTGCGCTCGGCCGGATCCTCGACATTGCGGTCGCGCGTCGTGAGCGTGAGGTCGAGCTCGCGCGCGGCCAGGCGCGCGTCGTCGTCGAACATCTCATAGAAATCACCCAGCCGGAAAAACAGCAGGCAGTCGGGGTTGCGCTGCTTGATCTCATAATATTGCCGCTTCATCGGCGTAAGTTCCGCCATGCGTCATACCTCCTCGCCATAGAGCGCCCAGGTGTTGCTTCCGGTGATCTTCACGTCCACGAACCGGCCGACAAGGGATGCGTCCCCGCGCATATGCACGAGGCGGCCGCCCTTCGTGCGCGCCGTGAGCGGATGGTCGCCCCGGCCATCGGCCCCGTCGACGAGCACGCGCTGCACGCTGCCCTCATAGGCGCGGTGCTTTTCCTCCGAGATGCGGTTGGCCGCCGCGACGAGCGCGTCAAAGCGCACCTGCTTCTGCGCGCGGGTGTAGGGGTCGGGCATCTTCGCCGCCGGCGTGCCGACGCGCGGCGAGTAGATGAAGGTGAACATCGCGTCGTAGCGCACGGTCTCGATGAGCGAGAGCGTGTCGTCAAATTCGGCGTCCGTCTCGCCGGGGAAACCCACGATGATGTCCGTCGTGAGCACAAGATCGGGCATGTACTGCCGCGCGAGCGCCACCTGCGCCAGATATTTCTCGCGCGTGTAGCCGCGGTTCATCGCGTGCAGGACGCGGTCGTTGCCGCTCTGCACGGGCAGGTGCATCTGGTGCGCGCACTTTTCGCACTCGGCCATGGCGCGAAAGAGCTTTTCCGTCGCGTCCTTCGGGTGGCTGCTCATGAAGCGGATGACAAAGTCGCCCGGGATGGCGTTGAGCCGCCGGATGAGGTCGGCAAAGTCCACGTCCTCGTCGAGGTCGCGGCCGTAGGAGTCGACATTCTGCCCCAGGAGCGTGATGTCCTTATAGCCCGCCGCGACGAGCTCGCGCGCCTCGCGCTCGATCTCGTCCGGGTGGCGGGAGCGCTCGCGCCCGCGCACATATGGCACGATGCAGTAGGTGCAGAAGTTGTTGCACCCGTACATGATCGACAGCCATGCCTTGACGCTGCCGTCGCGCTGCTGGGGGATGCCCTCGGCCACGCTGCCGTCCGCCGGCGCGATGGCGAACACCCGCCGGTGCTCGGTGCAGACGGTGCGCAGCAGCTCCGGGAAGCGCCACAGCTCATGCGGGCCGAAGACGAGGTCGACGATGCGGTAGGACTTTTTCAGCTTCTCGGCCACGTGTTCCTGCTGCGCCATGCAGCCGCAGACCGCGATGATCTGGTTGGGGTTGCGCGCCTTGGTATGCGTCAGCGCGCCGACGTTGCCGAACACGCGCGTCTCGGCGTGCTCACGCACGGCGCAGGTGTTCATGACGACGACGTCGGCCGCGAATTCGTCCTGTGTGAAATCAAAGCCCATGGCGCGCAGATAACCGCGCAGCTTTTCGCTGTCGGCCTCGTTCTGCTGGCAGCCGTAGGTATCGACCATGGCCAGCGGCTGGCGGCCGCCGGCGGTAAAGTGCGCGCGCAGCTGCGCGCAGATATCCAACTGGTGCTGGATGTCCGATTCGGGGATCTCCGTTCTCTGATAGCTCATGCGATGCTCCTGCCTGTCCGGCCTGGCCGGATAAAATTTGAAGTGTGATAGAATATTGTAGCATTTCGCGGTGGAATTTTCAATGACAATCCTTTATAATATACGCGCGGGGCGCACGCGCCCCATGGACTGTACTTAAAGGAGGGCAAACGATGCCCGATATTCAAATTCTCTCTCCGCATCTGGCGGATCTGATCGCCGCGGGCGAGGTCGTGGAGCGGCCCGCCTCGGTGGTCAAGGAGCTGGTGGAAAACGCATTTGACGCCGGGGCCCGCACCGTGACGGTGGAGCTGCGCGGCGGCGGCGCGACGTATCTGCGCGTGACGGACGACGGCTGCGGCATGGCGCCCGAGGACGCAGGCATCGCGTTTTTGCGCCACGCGACGAGCAAGCTGCACGACGAGCAGGGGCTCGAGGCCATCGGCACGATGGGCTTTCGCGGCGAGGCGCTGGCCGCGATCAGCGCCGTGTCGCACATCACGCTCACGACGCGGCAGCGCGGCGCGGCATCCGGCACGCACATGACGCTCGACGCGGGCGACATTCAGGACATGTACGAGACCGGCTGCCCCGAGGGCACGACGATGATCGTGCGCGACCTGTTTTTCAACACGCCCGCGCGGCGCAAATTCCTGAAGTCCGACCGCGCGGAAGGCGCGGCCTGCGCCGCCGCCGCGCTGCGGTGCGCGCTCGGCCGGCCGGACGTGTCCGTGCGCTGCATCCGCGACGGGGAGGAGGTCTTCTTCTCCCCCGGTGACAACAAGCTCGACAGCTGCATCTACAGTCTGCTCGGGCGCGACCTCGCCATGAGCCTGCTGCCCTGCGAGGGCGAGGCCGACGGCGCGCGCGTGCACGGCTTCATCTCCTCGCCCGCCGCCGGGCGCGGCAGCCGCGCGCAGCAGTACTTCTTCTGCAACGGCCGGTGGATCCGCTCCGCCGCACTGCAGGCCGCGCTCGAGCAGGCCTACCGCAACACGCTGCTCGTGGGCCGCTTCCCCGCGTGCGTGCTGTATGTGCAGCTCAGCTGCGCGGCCGTGGACGTGAACGTCCACCCGGCCAAGACCGAGGTAAAGTTCACGCACGAGCGCGCGGTGTTTGACGCCGTGTATTACGGCGCGCGCGCCGCGCTCGAAGCGGAAAAAGCGCCTGTGACCACGCTGGCGAAGGCGGCTGCCAGACCGGCGCCCGCGCCGAAGGCAGACCCGTTCGTGCCGGCTGCGCCGAAAGCAGCCCCGACCGCGCCCACAGCGCCGGCATTTGTGCCCGCGCGCACCTATGCCCCCGCCGCCCCGGCGGAGGAGACGGCCGCGCTCCGCTCGCCGACGGCATCGGCCTTCGCCGCGCCGCGCGTGACCCCGCCGCCGGTGTTTTCCGCGCCCGCGCGCCCCATGCCGGCCACACCGGCCGCACCCGAGCCGGCTATGCCGGCCGCGCAGATCGTGCAGACCGCCATCGAGCCGGAGGCGGAAACGCCCTCCCCGCTCGAGAGCGCCGCGCCCCCGGCCGAGCCGCCCGCCCGCCTGATCGGCGAGGCGATGCACACGTACATCCTCGTCGAAAAGGGCGAGACGCTCATCCTCATCGACAAGCACGCGGCGCACGAGCGCATCAACTTTGACCGCCTGCGGCAGAGCCCTGCCGACATCCCGTCGCAGACGCTGCTCGAGCCGCTGCCCTTCACGCCGGACGCGAGCGATGCCGACGTGCTGCAGCAGTACGGCAACGTGCTCGCGGAGCTCGGCTTCACGCTCGAGCCGTTCGGCCGCAATGATTACATTCTGCGCGGCGTGCCCGCGCAGCTCGACGCGGCGGACGCACTGCCCGCGCTCGAGGAGATCTGCGCGCAGCTGCGCCACGGCGCGCACATGGACGCGCAATCCGTGCGCGACGAGGTGCTCAAGACCGTGGCGTGCAAGGCTGCCATCAAGGCCGGCTGGCAGACCGAACCCGAGGAGCTGCTGCGTCTGGCGGACGCGGTGTGCGCGGGCGAGGTGAAATACTGCCCGCACGGCCGCCCCGTCGCCGTGACGCTCACGCGCCGGGAGCTGGACAAGCTCTTCAAGCGCATTGTTTAAAAAAGAAGCAGGGAGCGCCGGAACGCGCTCCCTGTCAGCCTGCACAGCTTCGTTTACTTGTGATAGTACAAAATGCCCATGCAGCCGGGTCCGCAGTGGTTCGACACCGTGCAGCCGGCCCGCGTGTGGATGACCTCCTCGAACGGCTGGCACGCGCGCACGACACGCTCGAGCTCCCGCCACGTGGCCTCGTCACAGCCGGAGTCCGTGATGAAGATGCGATGGCAGTCGATGTCGTCGCGGCCCTTGAGCCGCTCCTCGATGTACTGCACGTAGCACTTTTCGAGCTTGCCGCGGTACTTGTGGCCGACGCCCATCTTGCCGTCCTTGACCTCGATGCACGGCTTGAGGTGCAGGAGGTTGGCGCTCATGGCCACGAGCGCCGAGCAGCGGCCGCCGCGCTTGAGATACTCCAGCGTGTCGATCACGAAGCTGACATCGAGCTTCTCGCGCTTTTTCTCCAGCGCCGATGCGATGTTGGCCGCGTCCATGCCCTGTTCGGCCATCTCGGCCGCGTCGAGCACCAGGTGGCCGATGCCGGTCGAGAGGTTGCGCGAGTCCACGGGGTAGACGTTCGTAAACTCCTGCGCCGCGATGCAGGCGTTCTGGTAGCAGGCGGACATGTCGCTCGAGATCGTGAAGTGGATCACGGCGTCATATTCCTCCCGGCACGCGGCGAAGTACGCCAGATAGTCCGACACGTTCACCGCCGCGGTCTTGCAGAGCTTGCCCGTGACATTTGCGTACTCGTAGAGCTCCTCGGGACGCACGTCGATGCCGTCGCGCAGGGTCTCCTCGCCGCGGATGATGTACAGCGGCGTGATGCCGATGTGGTAGCGCTCGATCAGCTCCGGCGAAAGATCGCACGTGCTGTCGGCAGAAATTTTGATCTTCATGGGTTCACCTTCTTGAAAACTGGGAAATGTGCTTTCATTCTAACACATTTCTAATACTTTTCAACATAATCTTTTTGAATTCTCCCTCACGGAAAGGAGACTGCCACGATGCAGCCAAAAATTGTCGTCATCACCGGCCCGACCGCCTCGGGCAAGACCGCGCTCGGCGTGGCGCTCGCGCAGCGCCTGGGCGGCGAGGTCGTCTCGGCCGACTCGATGCAGATCTACCGCGGCATGGACATCGGCACGGCCAAGCCAACGCCGGAAGAGATGCAGGGCGTGCCGCACCATATGATCGACATCGCCGACCCCGCGGAAAATTACTCCGTCTCGCGCTATGCGGCGCAGGCGGCCGCCTGCGTGGACGATATTCTCGCGCGGGGAAAACTGCCGATCGTCGTCGGCGGTACGGGGCTGTACATCGACTCGCTCATCGCCGGGCGCACGTTCGCCGACGGCACAGCCGACACCGCGCTGCGGCAGGAGCTGAGCGAGCGCTATGACGAGATCGGCGGCGAGGGCCTGCTCGGCGAGCTGCGCAAGGTCGACCCCGAGCGGGCGGCCAGGCTCCACCCCGCGGACAAGAAGCGCATCGTGCGCGCCATGGAGGTTTACATCCTCACGGGCAAGACCATCACGCAGCACGACGCCGAGACCCGCGCCGTGCCGCCGCGGTACGACGCGGCGAAGATCGCGCTCGATTTCGCCGACCGGCAGGATCTCTACGACCGCATCGACCGGCGCGTGGACGCCATGGTGCGCCAGGGCCTGTTCGACGAGGTGCGCGCGCTGCTGGCCGCCGGCGTACCGGCCGACTGCACGGCCATGCAGGCCATCGGCTACAAGGAGGCCGTCGCCGCCGTGCGGGGCGAGGCATCGCCGCAGGACGCCGTCGCCGCCATCCAACTCGCCTCCCGGCGCTATGCCAAGCGCCAGCTCACGTGGCTGCGGCGCGATCCGGACCTGTTCTGGATCCGGCACGAAAAAACGCCGGACATGGACCGGGCGTGCCGCCTTTCGACGCAATTCTTATCCGGCCGCGGTATAGAATAGTGGCCTGTACAAATCCGGAGGAAACTGCCATTTCGACCGGATTTGTATAAATTCACTATTTCACGGAGCGGCAGATTGTGCTATGATAAATAAATGTGTATCCGCTCCGGCCAAAGGAGCGGCGATCATGCAAAAGACACAGAACCTTCAGGACGCATTCCTCAACTACATCCGGCGGGAAAAGATCCCCGTGACCCTGTTTCTCATGAACGGGTTTCAACTGCGCGGCGTAGTGCGCAGCTTTGACAGCTTCGTCGTGCTCATCGACGCCGACGGCCGGCAGCAGATGATCTACAAGCACGCGATCTCGACGGTCGCCCCGGCGCGGCCGGTCTCGCTCGAACTGCAGGGCTGATCTCCCCGCCGCCCCCCGCCGAAAGGAGGGCCGGATTTGAAGAAAACGAATACCTTCACGAACATCGCCATGTTCGTGCTCTTCGCGGCCATGCTCGTGTATCTGGGCGTGTACCTGTTTCGCTCGACGCAGCAATCCTACGCCACCGCCCCGGCGGTGCTCGTGACCGTCAGCGAGAGCGGACAGGCCAGCGGCATCGTCGTGCGCGAGGAGCAGGTCATCGCCTCGGACAAGGAATTTCTGTCCCTGTCCGTGGACGACGGCAAGGAGGTCGCAAGCGGCGGTGAGATCGCCATCGGCGTGGACTCCAAGGCCGCGCTCGACAGCGCCAGCCGCGCCCGCGAGCTAAAAAAAGAGATCGCCTACGTCTCGAGCCTGCTCTCGCGCGCGGGCAGCGCCTCCGGCGCGTCCGACCGCGACAGCGACGTGCGCAGCGCCATCCTGCAGCTCAACGCCGCCGTCTCCGCCGGCAGCACCTCGGAGCTGGATGACCTCTGCATGGATCTCAGCTCCCTGCTCTTTGGCTCTGCGACCGGCACCGTCTCGCAGGGCGACCTCGATGCGCTCAATGCCGAGCTGCACCAGCTCGAAAACGCCGGCGCAGGCCGCGGCAGCATCACGGCCCCGGCCGCGGGCCTGTTCACGTCCACGACCGACGGATACGAATCGCTCACGCCGGACATGCTTGAAAACCTCACGCCCGACGGCGTGGACGCGCTCGAGCGCACGACCCCTGCCACACCCGCCAACGCGATCGGCAAGCTCGTCACGGCGAAAAAGTGGTACTTCGCCTCCGTCATGAACAAGGCCGACGCCGACCGCCTGAACCTGAACGGCAGCGCCACGCTCGACTTTCCGCAGCATTACACCGGCACCGTCTCGGCGACCGTGATGAGCAAGAGCGAGCCGGACGGCAGCGGCAAGGTCGCCGTCGTGTTCGCGTGCAACGCGGCGCTTTCCGACACGCTGGCCATGCGCAAGACGACGGCCGACGTCGTCTACAGCGAGCACACCGGCCTGCGCGTCCCGCTCAAGGCCGTGCATATGGACGATGACGGGCAGGCGTTCGTCTACGTCGTCACGGCGGCGCAGCTGGAGAAAAAACCGATCGAGATCATCTATCAGACCGACGACTACTGTCTCGTCGCCCAGAGCACGGAGAGCAACGCCCTGCGCGCCGGCAACGAGATCGTCGTCACCGGCAAGGGCCTGTCCAACGGGCAGGTCGTGAAATAAGGAGGTGCCACCCACTATGAGCACCATTGCCGAAAACATTGCCGCCATCCGCGCGCGCATCGACGCCGCCGCCCGCACTACGGGCCGCACGGGCGCCGACATCACGCTCGTGGCCGCAACGAAGATGAACGACGCCGCGCGCGTGCGCGAGGCCGTCGCCGCCGGGATCGACGCCTGCGGCGAGAACCGCGTGCAGGAAATGACCGAAAAGCTCGCCCAGGGCGCCTACACCGGCGCGCCGCTGCACTTCATCGGCCACCTGCAAACGAACAAGGTCCGGCAGGTCGTGGGAAAGGTCGATCTCATCCAGTCGGTGGATTCGCCGGAGCTTCTGGCCATGATCGAAAAGCGCGCGGCCGGGCAGGGCATCGTGCAGGACATCCTGCTGGAAGTGAACATCGGCGGCGAGGCCGCCAAGAGCGGCGTGGCCCCCGCCGCCCTGCCGGAATTGCTGGAAACGGCCGCCGGCTGCGCGCATATTCGCGTCCGCGGCCTGATGGCGATCCCGCCCGTGGCAGAAACTTCCGACGGAAATCATGCATATTTTGCGAAAATGCATGAGCTTTTTGTTGACATCGGCAGAAAAAAATACGATAATGTTTTTATGGACTTTCTGTCCATGGGTATGAGCGGAGACTTTGAAGACGCCATTTCCGCCGGCGCGAACATGGTGCGCGTCGGCTCGTCGATTTTTGGCGCGCGGGATTATTCCCGGCACTGAGCGCCGTCTCGGCACACTCCGCAGAGATCAGTGCAGCGGCACGGCAGCCGCCGGCACGTAAAGGGGGGTCCCGAATGGGATTTTTGGATGAACTGAAAAAAATGACCCGTCCGTATGATGACGACGACGAGTTTTTCGATGATGAGGATGAAGCAATCCCGGTCGCGGAAGAGCCCGCGCCGGCACGCCCGGCACAGGCCCGTCCGGCGCAGGCGCGTCCGGCTGCGGCCCGCCGCCCGGCGCCCGCACCGAAAAGGAGCGCCTTCGTGCACGACGAGCCGTCGGAATCGGAGCGTCCCGCGCCGAGCTATGCGCCGAGAGGCGACAGCCGCGCGGCCGACAAGGTCGTCAATCTCAACAACGGCGGCGGCCAGCTCAAGGTCGTGGTCGCTGCGCCGAAGCAGTTTGAGGCCGCGTCCGAGATCGCGGAGCATCTGCGCGATCGCCGCGCCGTGCTCCTCAACCTGGAAAAGACCGATCCGGCGGTCGCCCGCCGGCTGATCGACTTTCTGTCCGGCGTCGCCTACGCGCAGGACGGCAAGATCCGCCGCGTGGCCAGCGCGACGTATATCATCACGCCATTCAATGTCGACCTCATGGGCGACCAGCTCGACGATATGGAGTCGGGCGAGTTTCACCTGTAAATCCGGGCATACTGTCTCTGACAGCGCCTATCGTGTAGTACACCTATAGAAAGAATGGAGGATTATCCAACATGACTCCTCAGGATATTCGGGAAAAAACGTTTGAAAAAGCGATGTTCGGCGGATACGACATGGCCGCCGTGCAGAACTATCAGGAAGAAGTGGCCACCGAGCTTGCCAACGCGCAGAAGGAAGTTGCCGTGCTCAAGGGCAAGATGAAGGTGCTGGTCGATAAGATAGAAGAGTACCGCGCCAGCGAAGACGCCATGCGTCTGGCCATACTGTCGGCCCAGAAGGTCGGCAAGCAGATAGAGGACGATGCCCAGGCCCGCGCCGACAAGATACTCGGCGAGGCCAAGAACACGTCCGACCGAATACTTGGCGGCCTCCAGCACGAAACCGCCAACGAGGAAGCCAAACTCCTCAACGCCAAAACGTCCTGCGCAAAATTTCTGGAAGATGTGCGTAATCTGTGCATGAATCAGCTCGAGTACCTGGATAAGCTCTCCGGGTCGAAAACCGCGGCCGCGCAGCCTGCTGCGCAGCCGGCGAGCGTGAGCGCAGCCCCGGCCGAGCCGGTGTCCGCGCCGGTCGAGCAGCCCGCGCAGCCGGAAGCCCCGGCCGTCGAGCAGCCTGCGCAAGCAGCCCACGTGTCCGCCGCCCCTGTGGAGGCGCAGCCGGTGGAGACCGACGACACCGCGGCCGACAGTGCAGCAGATGACGCCACGCAGCTTTATCACTTCCTGCATAACAGCTGAGTGAACATGCAATCAACCAGGGCGGGACGGCCGGTGCCGTACCGCCCTGCGCAATTTTTGATGGAAATACAACTCTGAGAGGAGAAAGATAGAACCATGTCCAAGAACGATTTCAACGCCACGATCAATCTGCCGAAAACAGACTTCCCCATGCGTGCCGGCCTTGCCAAGCGGGAGCCCGAGATGCTCCAGCACTGGTACGACATGGACCTGTACCACGAAATGCTCAAAAAGAACGACGGCAAGCCGCGCTTCAGCCTGCACGACGGCCCTCCGTTCTCCAACGGTGACATCCACATGGGCCACGCGCTCAACAAGGCGCTCAAGGACTTCATCATCCGCTCCTACGCCATGCGCGGCTACTACACGCCCTACATCCCCGGCTGGGACAACCACGGCATGCCCATCGAGAGCGCCATCATCAAGGAGCAGAAGCTCAACCACAAGGCCATGAGCATCGCCGATTTCCGCAGCGCGTGCCACGACTATGCGCAGAAATACATCGACCGCCAGATGGCCGGCTTCAAGCGCATGGGCGTCATGGGCGACTGGGAGCACCCCTACAAGACCATGAACAAGGGCTTCGAGTCCGACGAGGTGCGCGTGTTCGGCAAGATGTATCAAAACGGCCACATCTACAAGGGCCTCAAGCCCGTGTACTGGTGCGCCCACGACGAGACCGCCCTCGCCGAGGCGGAGATCGAGTATCAGGACGATCCGTGCACGACCGTGTTCGTGAAGTTCCCGATGCACGACGATCTCGGCAAGCTGCCGAACGTTGACCACAGCAAGCTCTTCTTCGTCATCTGGACGACGACGATCTGGACGCTGCCCGGCAACCTCGCCATCGCGCTCAACCCGCGCGAGCTGTATAACCTCGTGCAGGCCCCGAACGGCGAGGTGTATATCATGGCCGACGCCCTGACCGAGAAGGTCATGCACATCGGCGGCTTCGACAGCTATGAGGTGCTCGAGCAGCATCCGGGCGACTTCTTCGAGAACATGCTCGCCGACCATCCGTTCCTGCCCAAGACCTCGCGCCTGGTGCTGGCGGATTACGTCACCATGGATTCCGGCACGGGCTGCGTGCACACCGCGCCCGGCTTCGGCGCGGACGACTACCTGACCTGCAAGCGCTACGGCATGGACATGGTCGTGCCCGTGGACGATCAGGGCCGCCACACCGACTACGCCGGCAAGTACGCCGGCATGACCACGGAGGAATCCAACCCCGTCATCCTCGCGGACATGAAGGAAGCCGGCTCTCTGTTCGCATCCGAGGACATCGTGCACAGCTATCCGCACTGCTGGCGCTGCAAGCAGCCGATTATCTTCCGCGCCACGCCGCAGTGGTTCTGCTCCGTCGATTCGTTCAAGGAGGAGGCCGTCGCCGCGTGCGAGAACGTGCGCTGGCTTCCCGCCTGGGGCAAAGAGCGCATGGCCGCCATGATCCGCGAGCGCGCCGACTGGTGCATCTCCCGCCAGCGCCGCTGGGGCCTGCCGATCCCGGTGTTCTACTGCGACGACTGCCACAAGCCCGTGTGCAATGAAGAGAGCATCGACGCCGTGGCCAAGCTCTTTGAAAAGGAAGGCAGCAACGCCTGGTTCGACCGCCCGGCGGCCGACATCCTGCCCGAAGGCTTCACCTGCCCGCACTGCGGCGGCAAGCACTTCACGCAGGAGACCGACACGCTCGACGGCTGGTTCGACTCCGGCTCTACCCACGTTGCCGCCATGCAGCGCGACCAGGGCTTCTGGCCGGCGGATATGTATATCGAGGGCGGCGACCAGTACCGCGGCTGGTTCCAGTCGTCTCTGCTCGTGGCCGTCGGCGCGCTCGGCAAGGGCGCTCCGTACCGCGAGTGCCTGACCCACGGCTGGACGGTCGACGGTGAGGGCAAGGCCATGCACAAGTCCCTCGGCAACGGCATGGATCCGGCCGAGATCATCAACGAGTTCGGCGCCGACATGCTGCGTCTGTGGGCGGGCAGCGCCGACTACCACGCCGATATGCGCTGCTCCAAGGAGATCTTCAAGCAGCTGACGCAAAACTACCTCAAGTTCCGCAACACCGCGCGCTACTGCCTCGGCAACCTCGACGGGTTTGACGCCGAGCATCTCGTCGCGCCGGAGGATATGCTTCCGCTCGACCGCTGGGCCATCACGAAGCTCAACGACCTCATCCGCCGCGTGGCCAAGGCGTATGACAACTATGAATTCCACGTGGTCTCGCACGCGATCAACGACTTCTGCGTCGTGGAGCTCTCGAGCTTCTACCTCGACATCATCAAGGACCGCCTCTACTGCGAGGAACGCAACGGCCTCAAGCGCCGCAGCGCGCAGACGGCGCTGTTCCTCATCCTCGACAGCATGACAAAGATGTTCGCGCCGATCCTCGCCTTCACCTGCGACGAGATTTGGCTGGCCATGCCGCACCGCGCCGAGGACGACGCGCGCAACGTGCTGCTCAACGTCATGAATCAGCCGTTCGACGCCTATGCGCTCAGCGAAGACGAGCTCGCCAAGTGGGATCAGCTGATCCGCGTCCGCACGGACGTCAACGGCGTGCTCGAGGCCGCCCGCGCCGAAAAGCGCATCGGCAAGCCGCTCGAGGCTGCCGTGACGCTGCGCGCCGACGACGATGCCGCCAAGGCCGCGCTCGACGACGTGCAGAGCATGAACCTGCCCGAACTGCTCATCGTGTCGCAGTGCCTCGTCGGCGGCGACGTGCCGGCCGACGCCGTCACCGGCACCGGCACGAACTTCCCCGGCCTGCACATCTCCGTGCACAATGCGCCCGGCACCAAGTGCCCGCGCTGCTGGATGCACTCCGAGCAGGCCGACCCCGAGACCGGTCTGTGCCCGCGCTGCGCCGCCGTCGTCGCCGCGCAGAAGGCGGAGTAAAATCCCGATCCCAAAATCCTGATCCGAAAGCGAGGAACCGCTATGTGGTATGCCATCGTAGCCATCCTGATCCTCATCGCTGACCAAGGCCTGAAGTACTGGGTCACGCTCAATATCCCGCTCGATACAGGGCACGTCACGCTCATCCCCGGCGTGCTGGAGCTGACAAATATCCACAACAACGGCGCTGCCTTCAGCATCCTGCAGCACGCGCCGCACTGGCTCTTCGTCATCTTCACGGTCGTGTTCGCCGCCATCGCGGTGTTCTGCCTGCGGCGCAATATCGTGCACGGCAAGGTCGGCCGCTGGTCGGTCGTGCTCGTGCTCGCCGGCGCGGTCGGCAACTGCATCGACCGCATCCTCAGCGGCTACGTGGTAGACATGTTCAACTTCCTGTTCATGCGCTTCGCCGTGTTCAACCTGGCGGATATCTTCATCGTCGTCGCTGGCATCACGCTGTGCCTGCACGTCATCTTCTACCGGGGCGACGGCAGCGAGGAGGGCGAGCCCGCGCCGAAGAAGGCGCGCAAGTCCCGTCAGCAGCACCCGGGCGCCCCTGCGCGTGCGCACAAGCTGCATCTGCCCGCACGGAAACAGCAGCCCGCTGCGCCAAAAAAGCCCGCCGCGCAGCCCGTGTCCCCCGCCCCGGCGAAGGACGACCCGTTCGCGGCGTGGGATCGCGCGCCCGTGCAGGCGCAGCCGGTGACACCGGCAGCGCCGTCCGCGCCGAAAAAGGCCCCGGCAGCGCCTGCCGCCCCCAAACCGGTGCAGGAAACGCCCAAGGCGGCTGCCCCCGCCGTCAAACCGGCGGACACAGCCCCGGACGACCCCCTGCTCGCCTATCTCAACAGCACGCCCGCCGCGCCGGCCGAACCGGAAGTCGCGGACAGCGACAAGGAAAAAGGCACCGCCCCGGCGGACGGCGAGCACTATTCGCTCGACGACATTTTAGCGGAGTTTTCGGATTTCTAATGGAACAACGAACGATTCAAACACAGGAGAGCGCCGAGCGGATCGACGCTCTCCTTGCGCGCTCTCTGCCCGAGCTCACGCGCAGCGCCGCCCAGCGGCTGCTCGCGCAGGGTGCGGTGACGAAAGACGGCGCACCCGTGAAGAAAAACTATAAGACCGCGCCGGGCGACACGTTTGTCGTCACGCTGCCGGACGCCGCTCCCTCGGAGCTGGTAGCGCAGGACCTGCCGCTGGACGTGGTGTATGAGGACGACGACCTCATCGTCGTCAACAAGCCACGCGGCATGGTCGTGCACCCCGCGCCCGGCCACGAGGACGGCACGCTCGTCAACGCCCTGCTCGCCCACTGCGGCGACAGTCTCTCCGGCGTCGGCGGAGAGCGGCGGCCCGGCATCGTGCACCGCATCGACAAAGATACGTCCGGTCTGCTCGTCGCGGCGAAAAACGACTTTGCGCACCTCGCCCTCTCGGCGCAGCTGGCCGACCACACCATGGCCCGCACGTATGAGGCCGTCGTCTGCGGCAATCTGCGCGAGGACGCCGGCACGGTCGATGCGCCCATCGGCCGCCACCCGACCGACCGCAAGCGCATGGCCGTGACACAGAAAAATGCCCGCCGCGCCGTCACGCACTGGTCGGTCATCGCACGCTACAACGGCTACACGCACATCCGCTGCGAGCTTGAGACCGGCCGCACGCACCAGATCCGCGTGCACATGGCGCACATCGGTCACCCTCTGCTCGGCGACCTGGTCTACGGCCACAAGCGGCCGGAAAAGGGCCTGAGCGGCCAGTGCCTGCACGCGCGGGCGCTGCGCTTTCTCCACCCGCGCACCGGCGAGCTCGTGACGTTCACCTGCCCCCTGCCGGACTATTTTCAGGACGTGCTGGCGCGCCTCGGCCCGCCGGTCGGCTAATCAGAAAGGAGCATTCCCATGCGCAGATCCGATCGAGAGATCACCGATTTTCAGGAGCTCATCACCGTCATGCGCGGGTGCGACGTCTGCCGCCTCGCCCTGCACGACGAGCCGTATCCCTATATCCTGCCGCTGAACTTCGGCCTGGAGGTGGACGGCGAGACTGTCCGCCTGTACTTCCACGGCGCAAACACCGGCACGAAGTACGACCTCATTGCCAAAAATCCGAATGTCGCGTTCGAGATGGACCGCGGGCACGCGCTCATCCTCGACGATGAGCACGGCAACTGCACCATGACGTACAAGAGCGTCATCGGTCAGGGCCGCATCTCGGTCGTGCCGGACGCGGACAAGGAGCGCGCGCTGCGCGTGCTCATGGCGCAGTATCGTGCGCCGGACTTTCCGTATTCGAAGGCCGTCATTCCCGCAACGACCGTCCTGTGCCTGACTGTCGAGCACATGACCGGCAAGCGCCGCGCGAAAAAGCACGGCTGAATGCACCGCACATAACGAGCAAAAGAGCCCCCGCAGGCAGTGCCTGCGGGGGCTGTTTTTGTGATCCTGCTGCAGATCAGCGGATGAAATTGGTGAACTTGCGCGCTTCCGCCTCCGGCCGCAGGACACCGGCGTCATCGCCGGCTGCAATGCACTGCAGCAGCCAGAGCAAATTGCGCGCAAGCTGGCGCAAGGTCTGCAGGCCCTCCTCGTCCTGCGCGACGTCCTCCGGGCGCGCGCCGTGCACCATCGGCCAGTACTGAGAGGACACGACCGGCATATTCGAGATCATCGGGTATTTGACCAGCTGATCGAGCGCGGCCGTCGTGCCCGCGCGGCGCGCCGAGACGACGCAGGCGCACGGCTTATTCGCCCAACTGCCGCCGGCATAGAACAGCCGGTCACAAAAAGCAGACATCGCGCCGGAAATCCCGGCATAGTGTACCGGGGAAGCGAGCACGAGCGCGTCCGCCGTCTCCATCGCGTCGATGGCATCGTTTACCAGCCCGCCGCGCACGCAGCGGCCGGTTGCACGGCAGCCGCCGCAGGCCACGCAACCGCCTATCTGCTCGGCACCGACGGTCAGAATCTGCACCTCGGCACCGGCTGCGCGCAGCACCCGCTCCATTTCGTGCAGGGCGGTGTATGTGCAGCCGCGCGGATGCGGGCTGCCGTTGATCATGAGAATTTTCATCGTATCACCTCACGCGCAGGATAGCACAAATCGCCGCGCAGCGCAAGCGCGCACGCAATGCCCCAAAACGCCTTGCGCGGCAGCAAAACCTGCTGCCGCGCAAAGGAAAAGAAGGGACGTATGCCATGGAGTGGGGGGGGAAAATGAAAGGAAGAAATGCGCATGGTGATACGGGAAACATGACGCGTCGGGCAGCCGGGCATACACAGCCGCCCGACGCGGAGAGGAACGGCTTCGCCGCTATGCGCCGCGGCGAAAGCCGGATCAGGCAGAGATCAGATGGCGCTCCAGCCGCCGTCCACGCACACGATCTGGCCGGTGGTGTAGCTGCAGGCCGGGGAGGCAAAGTAGGTGCACAGGCCGTCCATTTCGCCGGTCTCGCCGTGGCGCTCCATGGGGCAGCACTCGAGGTGCGCCTGATGGAAGAAGGGCGCGTCGATGTAGGCCGCGGTCATTTCCGTCGGGAAGTAGCCCGGGCAGATGCAGTTGACGGTGATGCCGTCGCGCGCCCAGGAGTTGCCGAGCGAGCGCGTCAGGTTGACGATGCCGCCCTTGGCCGCCGCATACGGTGCCGTGTCCACGCCCTTACGGCCGCAGACGCCGTGGATGGACGAGACCATGATGATGCGGCCGTACTGATTGGGCTTCATGGACTGGCGCACGACCTCGCGGCAGGTGAAGAACTGCCCGTTGAGGTCGGTGTTGATGACGTTGAGCCAGTACTCGTCCGTGAGCGTGGCCGGGTCGCCGCCGCCCGGAATACCAGCGGCATTGACCAGAATGTCGATCTTGCCAAAATGCGCGACGACGTCGCTGACGCAGTCCGTGATGCTCTTGGAATCCTGCAGATCCATGTAATGCGGATAGACCTTGACGCCGTATTCCGCCTCGATCTCCCTGGCGTTTTCATCCAGACGATCGGTGCGGCGGGCGACGAGCGCGATGTCTGCGCCCGCGTTGGCCATTGCCTTGGCGAACTGAAGGCCGAGACCGGAGGAACCGCCGCAGCAGAACGCGACCTGGCCGGAAAGATCAAACAGATTGTTTTTCATAATAAAGCCTTCCTTTTATAAAAAATTCAGTATGGTTTAGAAGAACCAGCAGTTTTCGTAGGCGCTGAGCGTGGCATCGGCCATCGTGCCGCCCTTGTTGGCGTCGCCGACAAAGACGACCTTGTCGAACGCATCCTTGAGCTGCTGCTCGTAGCTCTTGTCGGGGCGATTACCGAGCGCCATGATGACGATATCGGCCGGGCGGGTGACGACCTCGCCGGTGTCGGTCTTTTTGAGCTCGACCGCGCCGTCGGTCACGCCGGCAATGGCGTGCTCGGTCAGGACCTCCACGCCGCTCTCGGCGAGCAGGGACAGCAGCTTGTAGCGCGCGGTGCGGTAGATCGTGACACCGACCTCCTTCTGCATCTCGACGACCGTGACCTTGTTGCTGTCGCACAGGAAGTGCGCGACCTCAAGGCCGACATGGCCGCCGCCGATGACGGCAATGTTCTTGCCCTCGAAGGAGACGCGGCCCATGAGCACGTCCTCAATATAGTAGACATTGCTGCGGTCCACACCGGGAATGTTCGGCACGATCTGATCGCCGCCGCAGGCGACGACGACGCCGTAGGGATCGAGCGCGCGCAGCGTCTCGACCGTGGCGGGTGTGTTCAGGCGCACCTCGATGTGGTACTCCTTCATCTCGGCCTTCATGGTCTCGATGAGCTCGGCCACCATACCCTTGCACGGCGCTTTCGAGGCCAGCACGGCGCTGCCGCCGAGATGGTCACGGCTCTCGAAAATGACCGGGTAATAACCGCGCTTTTTCAGCAGGAGCGCAGCCTGCATGCCGCCGGGGCCGCCGCCCACGACCGCGACCGTGCGGCCGGCGCCGGTCTTGACCAGGTTCTCGTCGCCGTAGACCGTGGCGCGGCCGGTGACGGGGTTGATGGCGCAGTGCAGGTTCTTGCCCGCGACGACGGACTTGTTGCAGTTCATGCAGCCAAGGCACTTGCGGATGAGATCCTCACGGCCGGCCATGGCCTTTTTGACCACGTCGGGATCAGCCAGCTGCATGCGGGACATGCCGACAAAGTCACTCACGCCCTCCTGCAGGAAGCGCTCGGCCGTCTCGGGGTGCTTGATGGTGTTGACGGCGATGACAGGCACATTCACGGCAGCCTTGATGGTCTTGGCCAGATTCTTTCTCCAACCCTCGGGGCTGTAGCACGGCTCGATCATGGTCGGTGCGCTGGCATACACGCCGCAGGACACATTGAAGTAATCCACATACGGCTCTAGGTATTTGGCGATCTCGGTGCAGGCAGCGAGATCGTTGCCGCCCTCGACGAAGTCATTGCCATTGATGCGCGCGCCGACAACGAAATCACGGCTGACGGCGGCGCGGATGCCGGTGAGGATACGCACGAGGAAGCGGCAGCGGTTTTCCATGCTTCCGCCGTATTCGTCGGTGCGCTTGTTGGTGTAAGGGCTCAAAAACTGCTGCACGAGATAGCCGTGCGCCGCGTGGACCTCGACACCGTCGGCACCGGCCAGCTCGGAGTTGACCGCCGCCTGCACGTACTTCTCGACCAGGTTGTCAATGTCCTCAATGGTCATCTCGCGCGGCAGAATGGTCGCGCGGCCGACGACGGAGTTGAGCTCCACACTCGGAGCCATGGCCTGACGGCCGCCGTTGCAGGCCGGGGGCGCCTCGCGGCCGCCGTGATGCAGCTGGATGAAGATCTTTGCGCCGTGGCGATGCACCGCCTCGCAGATGAGCTGGAAGCTCTTGATCTGCCGGCTGTCATAGATGCCGAGCTGGATGGGGTTGCAATGGCCGCTGTCGGCGTCCACGGAGGTGAATTCCGGAATGATGAGGCCGCAGCCGCCCTTGGCGCGATCCTCATAGAAACGGATCTGCTCCGGCGTGGTGCAGCCGTTCCAGTCGCCCATGAGCGCGCCCATGGCCGTCATCACGACGCGGTTGCGCAGCTCGAGGTTGCCGATCTTTCCGGGCTGAAACAGTTTTTCGTACTTCATGAGGTGTTTCTTCTCTTTCTTTGGAGGATTCCGAAACCGATGCTGTCTGCTTGTGCAGGAACGACATGGGATGCGGATTCTGCCGCCGCATCCGTGCCTTTGCAAATATTTTAACCATCTGTTTTGCGAATTTCCATATGCACGAAACACCAAAAAAAGCTTGATTTTGTGCGGGACAGACAATCCCGCCGCCGTGCACAACGATCCTGCCCGACGTGGAAACGACCGCCGTTGTGTGCCGTGCACAACGACCCGCCGCCTTTTTGTCGCACAGCACAACGGCAGCGGTTGCGCCCGCACCCCTCCGTGTAGTATAATTGAGTTAAATATTTTTTTAACAATTTTAGTATATCCGAGGAGGCACGACCGTGAAATTTTCCGAACTGATCACAAAGCTGCATTCGGCCAGTCAGCCGCATATGCTCATGTACATCGACATTCGTTCCGACTGCGAACTGGCGGACGTCAACATCCTTGCCTCCGGTCAGAGCGATGTGCAGGCCGGAACGCTCTATTTTGCCGACGCGGGGCAGCTGACACCGGACACCGTACTGCCGACCAACCTGCTGTACTACGGCACGCTGCCGCCGGAGCTAGCGGACAGACTGACGAACAGCGCCATGATCGATCGCGGTGAATTTGCCGTGCTGTTTCAGACCGTAAAGGAACTGCTGAGCTACCAGCAGTCCGACCAGCAGCTCTATACACAGGTGCTGTATATGCTCTGCAACGGTGCGGAGCTGGACCGGGTGCTGACCAAAATGACCGACGTCACCGGCGACCTGTTCGTCGTGATCGACAGCACGGGAAAGCTCGTGGCCAAGACGAAAAACTTCTATGTGGACTACCCGCTGTGGATGCGGAGCATCGAGCAGGGATACTGCAGCGATATTCTAATGGAGTACATCGAGGACCGGCGGCGCAAAAACGAGTATTCCCTCTCGGACAAGCCCTTCACGCTCTTTTGCGAGCACATGCAGCGCTATCTGCTGTGCACGCGCATCGTCTACGACAATTTCATGATGGGCTACGTCATCATCGTGAGCAAGACCGGCATGTTCAGCGCGGCCGAGCAGCAGATCATCCCGCTGCTGTCCAGCTCGGCAAAGGAGCGCATCGTCAAAAGCAACAACGGCAACTGGATCGATTACCGCGCCTCCCAGCTCAACAACATCTTTGCCGATATGCTCGCCGGCGCGCAGAACGTGGACATGGAGCGCCGCATGAAGCTGGCCAAGCTGAGCTTTCCGGAGCAGAAATGTCTGGCGATCATCCGGCCGGTCTATTATAAGGAGCCGGCCTACTACAAATCCCGCCTCATTCCGGATATGCAGGCCATCTTCGGCAAGACGGCCTTTTCGGTGGTCAAGAACGATCTGGTGCTGCTGCTGACAGCGGCGGACGGCGGCACCATCACGCCCGAACAGCGCGCAGCACTGGAGCAGTACACGCAGGGGCACCGGCTGATCGTCGGCATCAGCAACTGTTTTCAGGCCAACAACCAGCTTTCACTCCACTATAACATGCTGCTGCAGACCTTGCAATTGGCCAAGCAGATGCGCTCGGACCAGAAGCTCTTCTTTTTCTCGGACTACGTGTATTACGCGCTGCTCGATCAGGTCGAGGACAAAAGCCTGCTGTCCTTCATCCGGCATCCCGCGCTCGACACGCTCATCCACTACGACCGCGAAAAAAGCGCCGAGCTCTACCAGACGCTGCGCGTATTCACCAAATGCGGCTTTAACAAGGCGCACACCTCCGAGCGGCTCTTTCTGCACCGCAACACCGTCAACTACCGCATCGCACAGATCGAATCCATCTGCGGGATCGACCTTTCGACGACAGAGCTGCTGTTTTCGCTCCAGCTGTCTTTTCTGATCGACGGCTACCTCAACAACGTCGCCTTCTGACGGCGGCCGCAGCCTGAAAACCGGACCGGCAAAGCTTGCCGGTCCGGTTTTTTGCGTCAAAAACGGTTTCCGGAGCAAAATGCGGATTGGTCTCTATGACAAAATTTTGACCGGATACTGTGCACGGCAAACATTGTCGATTTCCTGTCAAGCAAATATAATGGGCACAACCGAACAAAACCGATGTGTATCCCGCAGGGACACACGAACGCAGCTCCGCAGCCGTCCGTCGCGGCGGTGCGGAGCGCTCCGGACGGCTGTCTGCCCGGCTGCCGGAGCGCAGGACCATGTCAATGATAGAAAGGAGAATCTCGATGGAAAAGACGATCGAGAATATGGATCGCAACCGCCTTGGAATCCTGATCCGCTGCCTGGTGATTTTGCTCATCACCGGCGTGACCAACTCTGCAGCCGTATTTGTTTCCCCGCTGGCAGCACACTTTAACTGGACCGCAGACGCCATCGCAAACGTCAGCACGACCATGCTGCTGTGCTGGACGCCCGGCGCTCTGATCGGCGGCACGCTCATGTCGAAGATCGGCGCAAGAAACGCCATGCTGCTCGGCGCCGTGCTGTTCCCGCTCGGCACGCTGACCAGCAGCTTCGTGCCGCAGTCGTCCCCGTGGCTGCTGTATGTGACCTTCAGCTTCCTGCAGGGTCTCGGCAACGGCCTCGCCTACACCGTGGCCACCTATGTCTCCACCGGCTGGTATCCGGACAAGCGCGGCCTCGTTTCCGGCCTGTGCATGGCCTTCACCGGTGGCTCGTCCGCCTTCCTCGCGCCGATCTGCTCGAAGCTCGTGCAGTCCACCGGCATCATCTCCACGCTGCGCATCGTCGGCCTCGTGTCCCTGGTCGTGTGCGTCGTGTGCGCGCTCGGCGTCCGTCAGGCGCCTGTCGGCTACACGCCCGCCGGCTTTGCCGGCTCCGCCTCGAGTGCGGAGACCCAGCTCGAGAGCTATAACGTGCGCCGCGCGCTCAAGACCCGTCCCATCTGGCACCTGATCGTGTGCACCGCCTTCTTCCCGACGATGTATATGATCATGTTCCCGCGCTTCTCCGTGTACATGACCGACGCCGGCTTCACGCTGAGCGCGGCCACGCTGGGCGTGTCGATCTACTTCATCGCCAATACCCTCAGCCGCCTGTTCCTCGGCGCGCTGTGCGACAAGATCAGCTACAAGCACGTCTACGGCATCTGCGGCGTACTGTGCATCCTGTCCGCCATCTGCCTGATCGCCGCGCACTCGCTGTTCATGTTCTACCTCGGCTATGCGCTGCTCGGCCTCGGCTTCGGCGCCACCAACAGCGTCTACCCCGTCACGATCAACAAGTCCTACGGCCCGGTCTACGCCGGCGGCATCTACGGCGTGGCCCTGTTCGGCTACATGATCTTCTGCACGCTCATCACGCCGCGCATCAGCGCCGCGCTCGTTGCCTCCACCGGCGGCTACACCGCCTCGTTCATCTATGGCATCGTGCTCTCGTGCGTCGCCGTTGTGTCCATGTACCTGATCCCGAAGGTGGATCGCAAGCCCCTCGATGCGGCCGAGAAGCAGGCCGAATCTGTGTAATCCCGATCGGAAGAGGTGTCAACATTGGGCGTCATCGGCTGTATCCTTGGTTTTCTGATCGTTATCTATCTCTGCTATAAAGACTGGTCGGTCTATCTGGCCACATTTGCCGGCGCGTGCGTCGTCATCGCCTGCAACACGCTGCCGTTTATCGACAGCCTCGTCGGCGACTATGTCAGCGGTATGTTCACCGCCGTCAAGAGCTTCTTCTTCATGATCCTCTTCGGCTGCCTGCAGTCGAAGATCTACACGGAGAGCGGCGCCGCCTACACCATCGCCGACACCGTCATGAACCGCCTGCTCAAGGAGAACATGAGCAATACCGGCAAAAACCTCATCGGCATGTCTGTGATCCTGGTCATCGGCACCATCCTCAACCTCGGCGGCATCATCGCCGGCGTCGTCATCGTGCTCATGTACCCGATCGCGCTGGTCATTTTCGAGCGCTGCGATATCCCGAAGAAGTTCATCCTCGGCATTCTGGGCGCGGGCTCGTTCACCTTCACGCTGACCGTGCCCGGCAGCCCGCAGGTCACGAACGTAGCCGCCATGACCGTGCTCGGCACGGCGGCCGATGTGGCACTGGTGCCCGGTCTCGTGGGCGCGGCGGCGGAGATCGCCGCGATCCTCGTCATCATGAACCTGCTCATCAACCGCGCCCGCAAACGCGGCGAGCACTTCGAGCTCCACCCGCTCGACCCGCGTTATGACAGCACAGGCAGCAAGCCGAAGCTGATCGTCGCCCTCATTCCGATGGCCGTCCTCTTCCTGCTGTTCAACATCTGGAAGCTCAACATCAACATCTGCCTGTTGTGCTCCATCGCGCTGTCTCTCGTGCTGTTCTGGCCGCAGCTGCGCCGCAGGGATCTCAAGGCCATGCTCAACAGCGGCGCCGTCGACTCCGTGCCCATGACGATGACCGTCGCCGCAATCTGCGGCTTCGCCGGCGTCATCACCAACACGGACGCGTTCCAGTCCATGATCACCGCCATCACAAGCATCAGCATCGCGCCGATCCTCATCTGCTGGGTCGTTGTGGCGCTCATGTGCATGCTCACCGGCGGCTCGTCCACCGGCCAGCTCGTCGCGCTGCCGATCATCGCGCCGAAGCTGCAGGCGCTCGGTCTGACGGCCAGCACCATCCACCGCGTGTCCGCGTTTGCGGCCACCACGCTCGACTCCATGCCCTATTCGGGCAGCATCCTCATGCTGCTGCCCATGTGCCACATGAAGCTCAAGGAGGTCTACCCCGCCCTGTTCGTGACGACCGTCATCGCCACGACCGTCGGTACCGCCGCCGTCACGCTCATGTGCGTCCTGTTCCCGGGTCTCGCCTGAGCCCCGTCAACCCACACCATATCACAACAGAAAGGAAGTCAAGACATGAAAGAATTCAAGAACAAAGTTGCCGCCATCACCGGCTCCGCCACCGGCATCGGCCGCGCCTTCGCTGAAGAGGCTGCCAAGCGCGGCATGCGCCTCGCCCTCATCGACATCAACACCGAGGGGCTCGAGGAGACCAAGGCCATCTGCGAGAAGGCCGGCGCGCCGAAGGTCGTCACCATCAAGACCGACGTCACAAAGTATGAAGAGGTCCGCTTCAGCATCCTGCGCGTCATGCAGGAGTACGGCCAGCTCGACCTGATGTTCGCCAACGCCGGCATCGCCACCGCCGGCTGGGTCTACAACCATCCGCCTCAGGACTGGGCCTGGGCCATGAACACGAACGTGCTCGGCCTGACCTATTACGTGCACGAGGTGCTGCCCATCTTCAAGCAGCAGGGCACGCCCTGCCACTTCCTGTTCACCGCATCCATCGCCGGCCTGATCACCGGCCTGCGCTACAATACGGCCTACCTTGCGAGCAAGCATGCCGCCGTCTGCATCGCTGAGGCCGTGCGCGACCTCGCCGAGAACGACCCCGACTACAGCATGATGGGTGTGAGCGTGTTCTGTCCCGAATATGTGCACACGAACATCCACAACAGCGAGGATCACCGCCCGGCCGACTACAGCGTCCCGTGCGACCCGTTCTACGCCACCGACAGCTACTGGGATTACCGCCGCCTGTTCGACAGCAACATCACCGTCAAGGGCATGAACCCCGCCTTCGTCGGCCCGTACCTGTTCGAGGCTGTCGAGGAGAACCACATGTACAAGGTGCCGCATATGCACACCCACGAGCAGATCCGCGCACGCCACAGACGCATCGAGTCCGACCTCGAGCGTGAGGAAGCGCTGCATGAGAAATACGCCCCGCTGCAGAAATACTGATCCGATCCCTTTCTTTTCGCAACACCCCAAAAGCCCCGCCGGTTTTCCGGCGGGGCTTTCGCGATTTCTGTCCGGTTTCTATCCCCGCTCACAGCTCCTGCAGCATGAGGGAAGATAATGTACAATAAGGTGCGCAAATTGAAAATCGCATAAAAGAAGACATAGCATGCAGGCTCTGGTAGAATGAAGTTACCACACACCATTCTGAAAGGAGACAGCAAACTATGTCCGAGAAAATTGTACAGAGGAAACGCTGACCTACTGCGATTTTCCCAGCGAGCATTGGACCCGCATCCGTACCAACAACGTGATCGAGCGGCTGAACCGTGAGATCTGCCGCCGCACCCGTGTGGTGGGGACATTCCCTGACGGGAACTCCGCCCTGATGCTGGTCTGCGCCCGACTTCGCCACGCGGCGGGCACCCAGTTGGGCTGCAAGAAATACATGAACATGAAGCATTTGGAGGCAGCTTTGGACGACGCCTCCATTGCCGGCTGACTTCATTCAGCCGGAGCCTGCAAACAATTTTGCGCATAAATCTTGACGGGACCGGCTAAACCTCACCTATACTCGTCTTCTACAGCAAAAAACGGTGCAGACCTTGAATTTCTGAACATACAGGTTCAAGTGTCTGCACCTTTTCAAATATTTACTTGTTCAGTGCTGCCATAATCTCTTCTTTATAAGGCATCGCCGGTGCTGTACCGAGCTTTTCGACCGCCAGTCCGCCGGTTACATTGCCGTATATAAGCGCAGCTTCAAAGCTCATTCCCGCCGCAAGCGCCGCAGTAAAGCCGCCGTTAAAGGCATCACCTGCTCCCGTTGTATCAACAACATTTACCTGAATCGGCGCACCGGTAAACTCAGACTGTGCATTTTTGGCATAATAGCCCTTGTTTCCGAGCGTGATGACAACATTCTTAACTCCCTTGCCGAGAAGAACATCTGCCGCCTTTGAGGCGCTCTCATAACCGGTAACTGCAATGCCTGTTATAATTTCTGCTTCTGTTTCGTTGGGGGTGATGTAATCTATGCCGTTCAACACCTCATCAGGCAGCTTTCTTGCCGGTGCAGGATTAAAAACAGTCGTCACACCTGCCTGCTTTGCCATATCAAGCACCTTGTAGGTAGCCTCCGGATTTGTTTCAAGCTGGCAGAGAACCGTTCCCGCTGAGGCGACAGTTTCTTTAAGCGCCTGAACCTCCTCGGGCTTGAACTCTCCGCAGGCACCGATAATTACAATGATTTCGTTCTGTCCAGTCGCTTCGTTTACGATTATCAGTGCAGCACCTGTGTCAGAATTTTTATCAACAATGATTTTTGAGGAATCGATTCCCTCTTTGTCATAGAAATTAAGTGCCAGCTTTCCGAAGTCGTCCTCACCGAGTCTGGTTACAAGTGTTACATCGCCTCCGGCTCGCTTTGCAGCTACCGCCTGGTTGGAGCCCTTTCCTCCCGGTCCGCTTTTGAAGGACACACCCATTACCGTTTCGCCCTCTGTGGGAAACTTAGGGGTTCTGCCGGTAAGGTCAGTTACATAGCTGCCAAACACTACTATCTTTTTGTTTTCCATTGCTTTTCTCCTTTTGCTGACACGCTGCAGCTATCACAATTATATCTGAATATCGAACATTTCGTAAAGGTCAAGTCTGTCAATGTGCAGAACAAGCTTGCCGTCTGAATACTCAAAGCCCATTTCCCTGCCGTCTGATACGCGGGTTATCTTTGCAGGCTTTTCCGTCCTTATGCAGATATTGAAGTCAAATACCGGCAGAACCTCATCTGCGTACTGCAGGTTGATTGCAGACAGATATTTGCCCTCTTCATCCTCCCACAGCTGATACTCAACCACATACGGCGTATCGTCTGAAGCGAAGCTCATCTCAGGCACATACTTCTTTACAAATGATGTGAATACCTTTCTTGGCTGTGTCAGGCTTGTGCTCTCAAAGGGTGCACATGCCCATATTATCTTGCCCTTGCCGACCTCTGCTTCCATCATTGCAGGGTAGTCTGTTGCGATTCCGGGTGGGTCTGAGTGCATGGATGCACTCTCATTGCGCGGGTCATTCGGGTCCGCTTCCACCTGAAGCTCGAGGTCTGCACACACCAGGAATGAGCTTGCCTGCAGTGAATACGGCAGCGTCAGCTTTGCAAGCACCTTGCCGTTCGTTGCTCCTTCAAGAATATACGCACTGTCGTACACTGTCAAAGGATATTTTCTGCTGTACTCACCAAACAGCGGTGCCACCTCATCCTCGGGGGCAATATAAGTGATTGTTTCGTCGGTACGTCCCGTTATCTTTCCGCCGAAAATCTCCTCAACCAGAGGCTGTGCGCTGTGACCGCTGATATACGCTATGCCGCCGTCTTCGACATAAGCCTTCAGCGCAGACATATTTTCCTTGCTCATATTGGGCGCATCGCTCACGATAAGCATTTTTGCTTTGCCCCACTGCTCAGGGTGGAAGCTGGTATACACGCTGTAGGGTATATGCGCTCTCTGCAGCGTTTCGCTGACATTGATGCTGCTGTCAAGATGCGGTATTGCCCTGCTAATGTTCTTGCTCTCAGAGATGTCCATAGGCGGCATCTCCTCGTCGTACTTGCCGTGCAGATTGAAGTATATGCCTATATCCGTGCAGGGCTTGCCCTTTGAGAAATACTTTTCAAACTTTGCCGCATCATCATATACATTCTTAAGGCGGCTGTACACCAGCGGTTCATATGTGCCGGTCATATCCACTGCGTCAACAAATATGTTGCTGCCGTGATTGATAAATGACAGCATTGCATGGAGCTTCATCATTACCTCGGATTTAATGGTGGTATGCTCGTCAAGAGACGGCTCGCACCTTGAGGTAGTATAGTTGAACGGCAGATTGGGCGTCATATTGTAGTACATTTTGCAGGCAAAGGTCTGCTGAGAAAAACCGCCATACAAATCGCCGGAAACTGCATCGCTTGCAATCGTGGCATTCTCGGTTACGCCCATCATCCAGCTTCCCGGCATGGTGGAGTTCTGCATTTCGACAACTGCGCCGGGATTGACCATCTTGACGGAATCGTAGATGTACTGCATATAGTCCTGCAGCCACTCCTCGCGCTTGCGCTGGAAAAGCTTCCAACGTTCGTCCTTCCAATTGACAATTCTCGGCATTTCTCCGCCGACTTCCTTTTCCCATCTTGCTCTGCAATTGTCGCAGTAGCATACTGTGGGCCAGAAGGTCATATCCGCAAAAAACGCCTCATAGGGACCTACATATTCAGTGAAATCTGCAATCTGGTCTCTGCAGAACTTTTTGTAGCCCTCGCTGTTCGGGCAGCAAAGGCCGAATCTTCTGCCCTTGTCGCGCGAATAGTGGCCGTCTATGTCTTTAATTCTCCACTCGGGATGGTGGTCATATGCCCAGTTGTTATAAATCATGCTGAAGTATACATCAACATCCATTCCGCCCTTGTGCATTTCATCGTACAGCCTTTTGAATGCATCTTCATTTCCGATGAGACCCGGGTGCATTTCGCCAACCTTTGTAGGCCAGTAGGAATAGCCGTAATGGGACTGAATGTACATCATTCCCGCCTCAGCACCTGTTGAGATAATGTCCTTAGCAAGAGCCTCCGGGTCAAACTGCTTAAGGAATTCGTCTCTCGTTACATTTACATGCATATCAAGAGAGTATTTCTTATATTTATCAGAATATCTGAATGCCATGATCGCGCTCCTTTATTTTATATCTGAATATCGAACATTTCGTAAGCACATACTTCTTTACAAATGATGGTGTGTCGTGGCTTCATTCTGCCAAAGCCTGTAAGCTATGTCTTTTTATGCTCTTTTCAATTTGCGCAAGTTTTTGAAAGAGCCTAATTGAACTCAATTAGGCTCTTTTCATTAATTCTTTTCTTCTTGCTTTTCTTTCAAAGAATCCGCTGATACGCTTGTTGTTCAGCGCAATACCCATTACGATTATGAGCATAACACCCAGCACAACATCCTGCATCTTGCTCGGGACACCCAGAGCAATCAATGCATTGAACATCATGGAAAGGGTGAACTGGCTTATGAATACACCAAGCGTCAGATTGCACCATTCCTGAATTGCAAATGCAATCAGCACGCCCATAAGAGGCTGGAATATCATCGAGATACTCCTCAGGGAAGAAACCGTGGTAATGCTGTTTGCATAAGAAATCTGCAGGATTGCGGTGATGCCGATAAAGATACCGGCAAGCACAAAGGTCATATACTTGGTATTCATTGCATTGACGCCAAGTGCGTTGGCGAGAAGCTCCTCATTACCTACCGCGCGAATGTGGCAGGCAATGCAGGTTTTATTGTATATGTAATAGAACAAGAGTGCGCTTGCTCCCAATATAATCAAACTATAGGGGAATTTGCCGATAATGCCAACATCAGCGGGAATTGTCTTGCTGACGCCGAGACCGATTTTCTGTGCAAGTATCTCGTAGATGAGCAGCAGGCCCAGAGATACAATGAGACAGGGAATCTTCAGCAGCTTGTACACAGTGCCGTTAATTACACCCAGCACAACGCCAACGGCTATGCAGCCGATGATGAGGCCGGGAATTCCCATTGTGTTTCCGAGAGAACCTCCTATCATTGCAGCAATTATCATAGCAGATGCGCAGCTGAGATCGAACATACCAATTGCGTTGGTAAAGCACATTGCATATCCCAGAGTTGTAGGGATAATGGCTTGAGACAGAACAATCTTCAGAGAATGGAAGCCGTAATTATCTATGCAGGCAGTCAGAATTAAAAAGATGACCACCGGTACGGCAAGTACGATAAATATATTGTTCTTTTTTTCCTTCATAACAGTAAACCTTTAACAACGATTATTGTCAGTAATAATGCAGCTGCTGCATTACTTTTCATAAGGGGAAAACGTGCGTCATTCATAACACATATAAAGCAAAAACGCAGAGATGGGTGACGGTTTTTTCAGTGCCGGGGGGAGAATAAACCTCCCCCCGGAATTTGTGTGGTGTTAAGTTCAGGCTAATTGAACGCAATTACTTTGCAAAGGGAACATATTCAACGCCGTTGGGTCCCTTTACGGGTGCTGCGAGGTCTGCATGTGCAGCATAAATGTCGGCGAGGTTGAATGCATTACCCCAAGCGATGATGTCTTCACCGGTTACATCGGGATTGTAGGTGATGAACAGGTTCTGCAGCTCTTCAAAGGTGTAAGTAGGAAGTGCTCCTTCGCAGAACTTGCTGTAATCCTTGAACTCTTCAGCGGAGCCGACTGCACCGAAGGAGATGGGAACATCCCATGCCTGTCCACCGAGGCGGCCGCCATTGAGGATTGCGTTCATCTCGAGCATACCGCAGGCAATCTGAACGGGGATGTAAATACCGCCCTGTGCGCAAATGATTCTATCCTTCTCGAAGCAGGTGTCGAGTCCGGTCAGGAAGTCAATAACGCTGATCTTGATGTGGTTGTCGGGGTCGTACTGCTCAAGCGCGGAGAGCGTGCCGTCGAGGATGTTCATGCCCATGGAGCAAGCGATGTAAACACCGTCGAGGTCGGGATTTGCAACGATGAAGCTTTCAACTGCCTGTGCTGCGTCAGCTGCCTGCTGGAGGTCTCTTGCCTCAGCAACAACTTGCATGCCGTACTCGTCAAGCGCCTTCTGCATGCCCTTTTCACGAAGTGCTGCGCAGGAGCTGCTCTTGTCCAAAGAGATGAGGCCGATCTTCTTCATGCCTGCTTCGCCCATTGCCTTAACTGCTGCATAGCCTGCGTTCAGGTCGGACTGAACTGCGGTGCCGCAGAAGTAGGGAGATGCGTATACAACATCACGTACCTCGGGGTCGAGGATGTCGCGCCATGCAACTGCCCAGTAAACCTTGTTCTCTTCGCAAAGCTTTGCAACCTTGATGAGCATAGTGTCGTTGCAGGGGCAGATGGTGATCATATTGCAGCCTGCAGAGATAAGTTTCTCAACGCTGGAAATCATATGATCGGGGTCGGTCAGGTCGTCAGCTTCTGCAACTGCGGTGCCGCCGTTGGGGAAGTTGCCGCACAGGTAAACCATGTTCTCAAGGTAGGAATACTGTGCAGGGTTTGCGGTGTTTTCCATGGGGATGCCGAGCTTGAACTCGGGAAGTTTTGCTGCGGGATCTTTCCCCTCAGCGCCTTGCTGGCCGCATGCACAAAGTGCAAACACCATAACTGCCGCCAGCAAGAGGGCGATGACTTTCTTCATATTTTTTCTCCTTTTTCTTTTCATTACTCTGCCGGTAATGAGAATTACAAAATTCACTTGATTACCTCTACGCTCTTTCTTTCAAATGTAAGCGCAATTACAATAAGGAATATAAATCCCTTGATAAGTTGCTGAGTCAGTGTCTCAACGCCCCACAGGGTCATACCATTTGCAAGTGCCGCCATCGTGATGCTGCCGATTACCGCACTTCTGAACTTAACGGACGAGCCGCCTGTGATCAGCACGCCGCCGAGCATCAGCGCCTGCAGCGCATTGAATTCCAAATTGCTTGCCGTGCCGATATTAGCAGCACCGGAGCGGATGAGGAAGAAGAATGCAACAAGACCGGAGGCCAAACCCGTGAACACATAGCTTCCGTACTGAACGAGCTTTACTCTTACGCCGGACTGTCTGCAGACTTCCAGCCTTGAGCCTATTGCGCGGCAATGCTTGCCGAACATGGTGTACTTAAACAGTATGAAGCTAATAATACCGAATACCAGCGCAACTGTGATTTTAAGCTGCTGAGAATCGAGCATCATCATCTTGATGGGTATGGACTGAACACCCGACTGGAGCAGCAATTCAACAAAGCCCTTCAGGATGAAGGACATTGCTATTGTAGCAATAAACGAGTCAATTCTAAACTCCGTAACAATCAAGCCGTTCAGCAGGCCGCACAGCAGTCCGACCAGCAGCGCAACCGGCAGGACCAAATTGCCGCTTATAGATGATGCGTGTGCCGCAAGTGCCGCCGCAAGTGCCACAACGCCGCCCAGGGACATATCGTTTTTGCCCTGCGCCATAACAAAAATCAATGCGTATGTAACAATCAGAAGGCTGAAAGCCTCGTTGAACAGCGTGTTGAAGTTTGTCTTTGTAAATACTTTTCCGCCGCTGACCGCATTGAAGAATACCAACACTAATATGAGGCCTAATACGGGAATAATGTCAGACAGGTGCGCCTTGATCCAGCTTTTTGCCCCGCCGTTTTCATGCTTTTTTATATCCGTTTTCATTAGAAAGCACCTATCACCTATATCATGTAATTAATAATATCTCTGTCGGACAACTCTTTGCTTCTCTGAAACTCTTTTGTGATTTTGCCGTCCTTCATGATAAGCAGTCTGTCGCTCATACCTATCAGCTCAGGCAGCTCCTCGGAAATCAGTATTATGGTCCTGCCGTCCGCTTTCATTTTTTCCATGATGCGGTAAATCTCCGCTTTAACGCCGATGTCTATGCCTCTGGTGGGACAGTCCATTATCAGAACGGAGGCATCGAAGCCCACCCATTTCGCAATAACGACCTTCTGCTTATTGCCGCCGGACAGATGCATACAAAGCTGTTCCATTCCGCTGGTTTTGATTTCGAGCGTATTTATGTAGGAATTCGTAAACTCCTTCTCTCTCTTATCCGTGATGAATATGCCCTTCTGCAGCTTACTCAGGGACGGAAGGCAGATGTTATCACGAATGCTTGCTGCTGTGAGAATTGCTTCTTTGTCGCGGTCCTTGGAAATGTAGCCGATGCCCAGCTTCATTGCATCAGTCGGATTTTTGAACTCAACGCCGCCATGATACCTGGTAACGCCGATCGTACGCGGTTCAAGACCGAATATCAGCTTGCCCAACTCGTGCATACCGCACTCGTTCAGGCCGCCTATGCCGAGTATCTCGCCCTTATACGCATCGAACGAGACATCGGTAACAATTCCCTGCGTAATATGCTCAACCGAGAGGACAACCTCGTCCTCGTGGCTCGGCTTGAAATCCTCGCGATAGTAGGCTCCGACCATTTCTCTGCCAACCATCAGCTGCTTGATCAGATCGGCATTGAATTTCTCCTTCGGCACCTCGTCAATGTAAATGCCGTCTCTGAAAACCGTCAGATAGTCGCATTTTTCCATAAGCTCATCTATGTCATGTGAGATGAAGATTACGGACTTGCCTTCTGACTTCATCTTTTCCATCAAGCCGTAGAGAATATCGCGGCCGTTCTTGGAAAGTGCGCTGGTCGTCTCATCTATTATCAGAACCTTTGGGTCTGAATACATTGCTCTTGCTATCTCTACAAGCTTTCTGTCCTCAAAGGAAAGTCTGCCGCAGGTCATTCTGGCGTCAATGTGCTGCATCTGAAGCTCATCAAGAATCTTCTGTGCGGCATTCGCCATTTTTTTCGTATCCAGCCTTATGCCGTTATGAAACTGCTTTTCTTTTCCGATGAATATGTTTTCCGCAACGGTTGTGCTCGCAAAGGTCCCCTGCTCCTGAACAATCATGCAAACGCCCTTAGCTGCTGCGTCAATCATATTCTTAGGGCAATACGGCTCACCATCCAGGAAGAGTTCACCTGAATCATAGGGATAAATGCCCGAAACGATTGAACACATCGTGCTCTTGCCTGAGCCGTTCTCGCCCATCAGGCCGTGGATTTCGCCGGGTCTCAGGCAAAAGTGAACATCATTCAATGCCACAGTAGGCGGGAAAGTCTTAATTATGTTTTTAGCTTCAAGAAGAAAACGGTTACTCATCAGTTATCACCATCAACAAATTATTCGTTGAGAAGCTTTATGCCCGAGCTTGTGCCGAGTCTGTCTGCACCGGCCTCAAGGAATGCAAAAAGGTCTGCCTTGGTCTTCATACCGCCTGCCGCCTTTACTTTTACATAAGGTGCAACATTGGCCTTCAAAAGCTTTACATCCTCCAGCGTTGCGCCACCGGTGCCAAATCCGGTTGAGGTCTTAATATAGTCGGCCTTTGCATCCGAAACGCACTTGCAAAGTGCGATTTTTTCCTCGTCAGTCAGATAACAGGTCTCAATGATAACCTTCAGAATCTTGTCCCTGCACGCCGCTTTGACGGCCTTGATCTCTTCGGTAACAGCATCAAACTTATGCTCCTTTGCCCAGCCGATGTTGATTACCATATCGATTTCATTTGCGCCGTCTTCAATTGCCTGCTTTGCCTCTGCAACCTTGATTGGAGTGGTGGAATATCCGAGGGGAAAGCCAATTACGGTGCATATATTGACATCCTTATATTTATTGTGAATGTAATTTACAAAGCTTGCCGGAATGCATATAGATGCAGTGCCGTATTTCAGCGCCTCCTCTGTAATGGCTTCAATCTGCTCTGTTGTGCTAAACGCCTTGAGGAGCGTATGGTCAATGTGTCCGTATACTTCTTCTTTCTTCAATGTTATATATCCTTTCAGCTTTTGTGAAAATATTTATTTTGATACCTACAATTCTTTAACACCTAACTGGTATTATAAAGTGTTACGATAAAATCCGCAATGCCTTGATTTTACTACAGTTTTGGCAAGTGAGCTTTCCCTTAGACTTTCCCTTATGTTATATCCTTTTCCCTTGTGTTACGACACCTCATAAGGGCAAAAACAAGGGAAGCAAAATCCGGTAACAGCTAATAACATTATATAAATCACATAATCGGCTGGAACTGGTCAAGATGCTTCTACAACTGAAACAGATAAGAGAAAGGACTTTGCAATATGAATATCGTTCATGCAGAATATAATAAATATCACAACATCATAGACATCAATTATTACAATGGCTACATACTTCGGATTGACTGTGGCAAGGCAGAAGATGGATTGATTACTACTCCTAACTCTCAACGAATGTTGGATGCACTGGCGATTGACAATCCACTAGAATATGCCCGTTTGTATCTTGATTCAGAAATGCAAGATTGGGTGAATGCGATGAATATGGAATGGTATAGCACTTGATAAAAGAACATAAAAATGAGAAGAAATCTGTCAAAAGTATTTCTATAAAATACGATATTTCTTTAGCCCTTCCATAAATAATGAAATAGAGCCGATAACTCACAATCGAAATAACGAGTGATTCATCGGCTCTATATTTTATGGTTATGGATATCATGAGTATCGCTTTATATGCAATTGCTATTTTGTTAATTCCCAATATTTATGACCCATAAAGAAGATTGTTAATTCGTTTTGATCTACTTCTATCTCAAAATTCACGCTATTATCTCTCTGTTCCACAAAAATCATATTTGAGGAAGATATGCTATATAATGCATTGCCACAGGTAATACCCAATTCGGGCATATCTTTGTTTACAACAAGTCCTCCATTTTCTTGAAAGGTAAACACTTCCTCTGCATTTGCATTCTTCCATGTACCAATAATATTTTTTTTATTCTGAATGTGCTTTATTTTTCCAACACATACAACGATAAGTATAGCTACACTTACAATTAAAGCAATGCCTACAACACTCTTTGCCAATTCTTTTTATTCAATTTCTATTATCTCCATTTTTAGTTTCTTTAAGATTGAATGATTCCATATTGCTTAATTCAGTATCTCCATGAATTTCTAACATTGATACGCTTCTCACAGGAAATAGAATAGGAGAGATTCATTCATAAATAATTAAATCATTCATACTTACCTGAATTTGTAATGTTTTTCCATATTTTCTCATAATTATCTACTATAGTTTTTTCTGAGGTCAAAAATGCAAACATAGATATACTTGAATAGAGAGTTTCCGCCGAATCAAAAACCACACAACTTTCATCATGAGTTAGATTTCTCTTTGAATATATTTCCGATACAGGCATAAATGAATTTTCTTCCTCTTTGGTGTATTTATACCCATCAATACATCCTAGATTTTTTAAAAATATTAAATAAGTATCTTCGGTCTTCAGATATTGCCATCCGTTAGTGTAAAATTCTTCACCTCTAACAAATGATACAGGTTCTATAATGTAAATACAGTCACCTACTGAAAGATTAGCAGAATTATCCTTATAGATTTCCTCTATTTTTACCATTGTTTTTGTTGATCGTAAACTCATTTCACGAGAATTTGTTACAGTTATACGAGCTATTAAAGAAGAATCTTTTTCCATATCATCCAATGAGTAATTACTTTCATTGTTAAAGTAAGAAGTTTTCTGCCCTCCTGTATAGAAAATTTCCATAGCTGTATTTTCTGATAAAGCAATATCAGGATCATGAACCCCTGTAGTTGTTTTTATCCCAGTCTTTCCATAGAATAAGGCTGTCACCATACAAATGATTACAACACAGATAGTTAATACAAATTTCTTCATTACATCAACTCCTTAATTTTACCAAATTCCATGCATATCTTCTCATCCGCTAATATTTCAATATCTTCTTTATTATGGCTTGTCAGTATAGTAATGGTATCATTCTTTTTTTCTTCCAATATACGTTCACGAAATAAATCAATGCTATGCTGATCCAATGCGTTAGTTGGCTCATCCAAAAGCAAAATTTTTGGATGTTCCATCAGTGCTTGACAAAGAGCTAGTTTTTGACGCATTCCTAATGAATATTTATTTACTTTTTTCTTTGATTTGGGATCAAGACCAAAGTATATCATTATTTCATATATTTCTTCATCTGATACAATTCCTTTTATATTGGAAAGCATTTTCAAATTTTCAAATCCTGAATACATACTCCAAAAAGAAATATTTTCAATAACAGCTCCTAAATCTGGTAAAACATCCATATCTTTATGTAATGCCTTGTGATTATATTTTATGTATCCTTTGTCTGTATTTATAAAACCTGCAATGGCTCTGAGTAGCATTGTTTTACCTGAACCATTTTTACCATATATTCCATATATTTTACCAGATTCAAATGTATAACTGATATCATCAAGCACTTTTTCACCTTTAATTGACTTTGAAATAGATTTTACATATAAATTCATGGATATCATTCACCTCACAATATTTGTTTTTTTTCGCAAAGAAATTTACCTATCCACACCAAAACAGCGGATGATATAACTGAAATGAGACAGCTTGACTTAAAATTCAATAAATCTATATTGCTTGTAGTCCATTCGTAATTTTCTTCGACATAATATATAATAAGCTTGTTATGCCAATTAAATAAAGGAATATGTAGCAAGGAATAATGCCAAATTTTCCATATAACATTTCCCATTGAAAAATAAAATCCACACACCATTACTGGAATAAAAAATACAATAAATGCAACGATGTATCCTATAATTGAATCTTTCCAAAATGAAAACAAATAACTAATCATTTGCAAATGAAAAATCTCTATCAATAGCATAAAAATAACTTTGAAATCTTCTAAGCCATTAGAGGTATGCTCTACAAAAAGAAAAAACAAATAATCGGAAACAACTACAATACAGTCACGTAATATCATTTTTATTAATATATCCTTATAAATTATGTGTTTTTTCCCATAACGAGGAAGTAGAATTACCATGTTATCATTTGCATCATTAAATAAGTCCATTGTAAGATAACAAATCTCAAGGATAAACAAAATCGCAAAAAATGATAAAGATATAAGGTCAAACGAATGATCTATTAGTATTCCCCCAAAATATATTTGTGAACGTACTCCTTCTGTTATTGTAACCAGACTATTATGAAACCCCAAGTACACATTAGCATAAAAATATCTAATTACAAATGTTATAAGTGATACTAGTAAGCATTTTCCAACATTAACATTCAAAATTTTTTTCTTATATAACTTCATAATTTTTTATTTTTCTCTGTATAATGCCAATACTTAATCCAAAAATAAGCAATATCAGAACAATTTCTCCTATTATATTTCCATGAACATTAGGCATAATATAACCTTGTATAGAGAATTCATTTAGCCCAAAGACAGAAACAATCAAATTAAAAACAATATAGAATATAAACAAAGCACCAGGTATCTTTGCGAAATATAGAACTTTCATTTTGTTATAATATGAAAGAGCATAAGCTAAGATAGCTAATCCCGAGCCAAAAATTCCGTAATTAAAAATGTATATTAGATTATATAAAGTTGGATGTTGCAATCTCACCATATCAAGAAAATTGTCAGCGTTATATGATACCAAACCTATAGCGTAATCAGGTTCTCCCCAAGCACTGTCATATCCATGTATTGGATATGTCAAGTGGCATAATAATAAATTTATGAGCATTGGTATTGTTATTGTCAAAAAGGTTACAATCAGAATGCCAAATAATTTTCCTGCTAAATATTTCTTTTTCCCGATTCTTTGAATAAGTAGGATTGAACTATTGCTTTTTTCTTCTCTTATTAAGGAAAGTGATGCAATAATTGTTGCATAAACAGGCAATAACAGATACATTATATATGGAATATATGCCGCTTCAGTGCCCTGTAATACGAAATTTTCATTTGCTGAACGAATAAATTGATAACTTTTTCCTATATCATTTTTTACACATAAAATATACGAAGCAATATTTAAAATCATTAGAGCAATAAAAACAACTTTATATTCTGCACGATCAATACAATGTTTGATTTCTATAAGAACCATTTTTTTCATAATCTTTACCAAAAGGGCATAAACCCACGAAGAGGTTTATGCCCATCCCTTCTGTTATCTAAAATCTACATTTCCACTTACAAATGCAGTTGATAATTGAGATTGATAATTTTCCATTCCCATACCGACCTGTGTGTTAGTAGAATTATAACCGCTCTTGGTAAAGATTAAATTACAAGATCCTGTTCCAACACCCTGCTTATACTTATTAGATATTTTACTCTTGCTGTTATTGACAGCCCAGAAATTTGCGTAAGAGGTATTGGTAATTGCTGTTACCTCATTTGTGATGTAATCATCGGATGTTGTTTTTGCATGCATAGAGGTAAAGTTATTAGTCTTATTCAGTTTAAGTGCATAAGCGGTGTAAGATGCCGCCTGAGAATATGCTGCTGAAGAAAGAAATACACATCCTGCACAAAACAAACCAATACCTACTTTTGCAATCTTCTGTTTTAAACTTTTTAACATCATAGTCAATTCCTCCCAATCTTATTTTTTTAACTGCGTTGGTACTTTTGGTTCATACAACAAACCACGGCACAATGAATTTGCATTACTTCGAGCAATAGCAGTCACTGCCTGAAGTACGAGACGGGCACTTTTCTGGGGTGCCTTGTTTACTTGCTTATTGTCCATCGTTTTCACCCCCCCCCCTCCTTAATTGTCTGACAATTACAGACAACTTTATTTGTTTACCATGGTATGTGCTTAATATAACAGAGTATTTAATTTTTTCAATCCCTCTATGCACGAATGGTAGCCCAACATGCACGAACTGTTCTACATATAGGTATAAAACCGAAAAGATGGCAGATAGGTTAAGCACCTACCTGCCATCTTTAATCTATATATTTCAGAAATAATGATTAATTATTGTCAGTCTCATATATAGATTTATAACGCTCTCGATCAACTGGAATAATCTCATTATCATTAGCATCTTTATATGTAATAAACTCATCGTATTCTGTAACTGATTTTTCCTCTGAGACAGAATTAATAGAATACATATTCGAATCGTTACACATTACATTTGAATTTGGACCAGAAATTAGTAACGAACCATCCTCTTGTGCATATGCCAAAAAGATATAAATGGAATTTTCGGAAGGCAGTGAATCATTCTCAAACAGATAAATAGCATCTTGTTTTTCTGAAATTCCGCCTTGTTTAACAATAGGAATAGGTTTATCTGTAATAAGTTCACCTTTTATATTTTCGAGAACCTGAATAGTATAATTAGTGTAAGGCGAACCGACCTCCTTAGGATTTCCTTTTTCATCTTCAGTCGTTATAACATTTCGATACTCGGTTCCATCGCAACTGACAACCTTTGCTACAAATACGTAATCACAGATACCAACAGCTTCGCGAATGTTATCAGTATCATATACAAAAGATGCGTGCATCTGGTGGATTGGCAAGTTAGATACATTTGTATTCAGTTGACTTGCATTATTTTTGGATGCACATCCTGTAAAAAACATTCCTACGATAAGAACAATAGACAAAATACCATAGATACTTGATTTTTTCATAGCGTTCTCCCTCCCCTAATAATTATTATATGCGGCATCATATGAATCTTTATCATTTTGAGATAATGCCTGCGTACTAGTATGTCCCGTAATTGCTGCATCCATAACATCTGTTGAAGTACTGTGATCCAACCCTAATGCATGTCCCAATTCATGTGTCGCTACATTCTGTTTTTTACTATTACTATAACCGCTCATATAATAGGTATTGAGTTCAATTTTACCACTAGAATATGTCATGCCTGCCCATCCATTCGAAGCATTGACATCGCTTACGTATACATCTTCTACAACAAAAGCACTGTCTTTTCTGATTACTCCAGATTTATATGCATTCCATGTGGCAGCCCCAGTGTTAATATAACTCATGTAAGTGCTGTTTCCGTCATAGTCTAGATGTTTGCCAGAATCAACAAGATCCCATGTTTGTACATAAGCTTGTGCAAATGCCGTAATAGGAAATAGCATTGCTATAGCCATTAAAGTTATAATGCTATACAATAAATGATTTTTTAAAACAGATTTTTTAAAATGCATACTCCTTCACTCCTTTTCAATCATGTAACAACGGTTATCTTCAATTATTCTTAAAGGTTATCTTTATGAAAATTGAAACGCAACACATACTAGTACACATTATATATCCTGTTAATATTCCTAAAGTACGACATCTTATCATCTCCACTCCATATTATAGATTCTCAGAATACTTAAGATGTAGTAGTATACCTTGAATATAACAAAATCTTTATACTTTTCAATACCTCTATGCATGAATGGTAGCTCACTATGCACAAACGGTAGCATATTATGTTGTGTACCTACTTTATTGATGATAAAATATGACGGAGAATGATTAAAGGAAGTGGTAGCTATGCTATATATTGACTCAATATGGGAATATATTGTTAATTTCTTAGAACTGGCATTGTTTATAATATTTATCCATAAAAAATTGCGTATTCGAGCAAATTATAAACATCAAGCAGTTTTGATGTTTCTTTTCGTATCATTTCAGTTTGCTGTGTTATGCACGCTGAATAAAATGGGAATATCATCCTACAGCACTTTGATGTCATCTTGTGTTTTGGACATTGGATATGCAGTATTGTTCTATCGTGATAGTATAATTCGCCGTATCTTTTGGGGCTTTTCGTATTCCATCATTTGCTTAGTTGCAGAACAGATTTCGTTCTTTATTCCCGTTACTCTTTATAAAGGAGCGTCTCTGGAGCTATTATTAGGTGGAACATTACGGAAGCCATATACCATGTTATATTTGGCAATGATAGCTGTTTTTGTCTTGTTATTTCATTCTATTGGAAACAAAGACATATCTCTTTCACCGTTCCAAAAAGTTGCATATATTTTCATCGCAATTTCTGGACTTGCAATCGGGCACTACATATTAAGGCTGACTTTGGAATCTGTTGATAAATTTGGTGATTCATCCTTTTCAGCTAGGCTATCATTGGTTGACTTGTTTTTTATTATTTTATTTTTAGTATTGATGCTATACATATACCAGCTAGGTTATTCAAAAGAAGAAAACATACGATTACTGGAAGAACAAAAGATTTATGAGCTGGAAAGGACTGAGTTCAATAGCTTATCTGAGACAACTGAACGATTACGAAAAATGAAACATGATATGCAGATTTATGTGGATGCAATCAACGTATTAGCAAAAGACAAGAAATGGGATGAACTTATAGCATATACAGAGCAATACCATAACACTCTTGCAACTACGCAAAGTGCCATAGCAACGGGAAATATTGCTATTGACTGCATACTTACCGCAAAACTTGATTATGCTGAAAAACACGGAATTAAGACAGAATATTCTATTATGGCTCCTGAAAATTTTCCGCTTGATTCTGTTGAGCTTTCATCCATACTTGGAAATATATGGAATAATTCCATTGAAGCAGGAGAAAGACTTATAATCTCTGATCCAACCGAGCATCCATACATTTATTTTTATATTAAACCTTACCAGAATATGATACTGATTCACATTGAAAATAATTATGATGGTGTGATAAAAGGTAGCATTGATGGAGACATTTTGAGTGTTAAACAAGGAAAAGAACATGGACTTGGGATAAGACGAGTAAAAGAGCTTGTAGAAAAGGCAGATGGCGTATTGCAGATTACATCTGATAACAAAATTTTTTCCGTACATATTATGATACCGGATAAGGAGAATAACAAACTACTATGAAAATAACCATACTTGAAGATTCTGTGATCGAATCAGAACGGCTGAAAAATGGAATAAGAAAATACGGGCAGCAATATGATTGGGATATTGAAATTGACGAATACGAATCGGGCGAAGAATATTTTTCAAAAAATTCTGAAGGCACAACTATACAGGCTTCAGCATTTTTCCTTGACATACAAATGGGGCAAATGAATGGAATTGAGGTTGCTAAACGCCTTCGTGAATCTGGTTATCAAGGTATTATTGTATTTTTAACAGCTTTTAGAGAATATGTATTCCGAGGATATGAAGTCAGAGCTTTAAACTACTTGCTAAAACCCGTCAAGGAAAATACTCTTTTTCTGTGTTTGGATGAAATCGCGAAGGAGTTATCTAATAATACCTACATATACCGAAACAAGCAGGAAATTGTAAGTATTCCCTATGCAGATATATTGACATTTTCGAGCAGATTACATTATGTGGATATATTGACCGTAGACGGCAAATGCTATGAACAAATGTCTACCCTAAATAAGATTATTGTCCATTTGCCAAGTGAATTTATCCGAACCCATCGTTCTTATATTGTAAATATGGCACATATCTATCGTATTACATCAGGAACGATTGAATTGTCAAATCATCTAACTACACAAATCGCACGTTCTTATTCCAAAGACGTGATAAGTGCTTTTGCCAAATATACAACAAGATTTGATACAAGCGGGGATTTTGAATGATTACGAAGTGGGCTACATCTATTGCTAATAAGTTAGCAGAACTATCCGGGGAGGATGTTTCTGCGGATCAATTAGAAATATACATATATGGCTTAGAATGTTTTTTGAATACTTTTATAACCATAGTGTTATTGTTCGTATGGGGAGTTTTATCACATACACTCGGCTATACCCTAATTTGGGTAATTACCTTTTCATTGTTACGACATTATACCGGAGGTGCCCATGCTCCAACGCAGTTAACATGTATCTTAGGCAGCTTTTTTCTCGGTTGTCTTGATAAGTGGGCTATAATCTATTTAAAGCCAACTGTACTAGGATATTTGATACTTGTCCTTATGTGTATATTATTTGCACCTATAAGTAACCATAAAATATGTTTAACCACCAAACAAAAATGGATACATAAACTTATTTCTGTGATAATTGTTAGCATTGGATTTCTGCTGTTTTATAAAATTGGAAACACGAAGATGAATACCACATTGTTTTATTCCTTTTTCTGCGTAATCATTCTTATGATAGTCGAAACAATTAAAAATCTAATGAGACACTTTAAATAGCAGGATGACTTTTCATAAATATTCAAAAAAGATAAAGAATTTGATGGTCTTTATCTTTTTTGAATTTAATTAGATTATCTAGCTCCTCTGTCTGATGGCGAACGATAGTTAAAATCTCTGTCCTGTTCCCGTTTCTGAACTTCTGCCTGTTTTTCTGCCAGCTTTCGATGGATTGAGTTTTCTCCATACTTGGAGTTCCATTCCTTGTTTGCTTTGACATAGGATTCATACTCGGACTTGCCTTGTTTATAGACTTGCAGGAACGCATCTACCGTTGGATATTTGTAATCCTGCACGATATGGGATAATCCCTGCTTCATAATCTTAATCGTTTCTGCGTATTTGTTAGACTGTGCCTGCAATTCCTTTCGTTTCTTTCCTTGGAATAATCCTGTACAGTTCTTCAAATCCTCGTCAATAAGGTCTTTTTTCACTTCCTGCGTATGAATGGCTCTGTTTTGTCGTTTAAGTTTCTCCATAATCTCTTCAAGTCGCATCTCATAATCGTGTGCCAGCTCAGACATTCTTGGTCTTGGCGGAATAACGGTCTTTTCTGCGGTAGTAGTAGCAGGTGCTTTGAATGGTTGGGTCACAGCAGGAATTGTCTGATTGTCTGTCTGTGTAACGGATGGAGCTGGTTGTTTCTCTTGTTTTTCATTTCTTCGCTCCATAAGGTCGGAGATTCTGGCTTTCTGTTGTTCCTGTTTCTGTATCAGCAACTTTATGAGTTCTTTTAACAGCTCGATTGCCCGAAAGATAATCATAAACAAAAGCTCCGGATGATTGCCATACTTGTGAATGGATTCCTTAATCGGAGTTGAAATCTGTTCCTGCTTTACCTTTAAGATTTCCTTTCGCTCCATCCCCGATACCAAAGCGTGATCCACAGTACGATTCCAGTCCTGTATGACCTTATTATTGAGTGTAATCTTATCTGCCTTTGGATTGTTCTTACCGATTTTCTTAGTGGCAAGATAGACATCCCCACGCTTGAATGCAGACAGCTTTTCTTTCTCATCTTTGACAAGTCCGTTGATGACATCGGTATAAAATACCTTGACCTCATCTAAGAAATGTTCCTGCTTAAAGCGAGCGTCCTTGATGGTAAACATCTGTCTTTCGTAGACCTCACCTTTCTTGATCACCTTACACCTTTTACGGATAGTTCCATTCTCGTCTAGGATTTCTTTCTTGGTACGAACATGATTACCTTTCTCATCATAGAACATATTTCTGGTGGCAATCTTTTCTATCGGTTCGTCAAGATAATTTCGTTCTGCAAAGATAAGATGGATATGATAATTCGTCTTTCGTTTGTTATGATGGAGTGCTGCAATACAATCAACACCATACCGACTTTTGAATTTATCCGTCATATATTTTAATAGTCCGTCTGGCGGATAATCCACAAAGGATTCCGGCAGGGCAATGATAAATTCTCTTGCTTCGATACATTTTCCCTCTGTACCGCTTTTCTTAAATTCTGCCTGATTGCACTTGGCAAGTTCTGTCCAAAATTTTCGGTCTGTGGTTTCATATACCGCATAGAGATTTTCCTGTTTTTTGTCACTGGAGATATAATAGATTCTTCCACGAACATTATGGAGCTTTGACATCTGCACAAATGAATTTCTTGGCATAGCGATTTCCTCCTTTCCCAGTTTTGATTTTGGAAAAGAGGACAGATAAGATAGATGAGATGTGAGTAGTAAACTTTCCCTGTGAGCGAGTGCATAGGCACTCGTCTTGCGAACACATCCGCCTTGTGGCGGCTAAGCCTCGCAGAGCGAAATACACAGAGTACAAAACGAAGTTTTGTGCGATGGGTGTATTTCGCTCTCAAACGCCGAGGGCTTGCTTATGAAGTTCACTTTTAGCTGTAACTGTTCCCTCAGCACCTAATTTTGTGCCTTTAATGGCACACTTTTTATGTGCCGTATCCGGCACTCCCTTTTCTTAACAGAAATGCTAGAAGATTGCTATGAAAATCAGCGAAACAATAGACGAATCCGTTAGCACTTTTGCCTTAACAATAGCATTGTTCTATTATTCAGACTTTTTAGCAAAAACCGTAGAAACAGTAGAAGTCTGCTATTAAAATCGAAAAAACAATAGCACGATTCGTTAGCATTTTTGCCCTGACAATAGCATTGTGTTACTTCGCTTACTTTTAAACTGTGTCTGGCAAGGAAGTGGTAGTAAAAGTTCCTATTAAATTTCATTTTTAATAGTGCATTGTTTTATTACATTTTGATTTTAATAGAGCTTTTTACTATTAACTCTTTGAAAATGTACCCCATAGATTGGACACTCAAAATCATAGTAGCGTACACTTTTTGTCATAGGTCGGACAGCTTTTTTCATAGCTACACTTGGTATGACTTCTCACAGCACTTTTTGTAAGTTGGGTGGACTTGTCCTACCAGTCGGCTTCACTTGGGTGGATGGTTGCACCCACTTCATTTTCTGGCTTGGGTGGACTATTCATAACACCTTTTGCATCTTGGGTGGACTTGTCCTACCAACAAGCTATAACTGGGTGGACGATTGCACCCATTCACATCCATCTTGTCCTCATTTTCCAAAAGTTCTGGTTGTATCTGAGGACTTGTCCGTGATATAATCTATTTGCGTGTAGGTATATCATGGCTTTTAGTCAGATACATACCAGAGGGATGGTCTTAGGACTGTCCCTTATTCATTTTTCATTGTTCCCTTGACCGCTTTTACTGCGTGTCTGTCTCGTAAATCCTTCCCCTCATTGAGAATCAGAAACTCGTCTAATCGTTCCCTGCGGATTAAGATTTTTCTTCCCACTCTAAGGATAGGCAGCTTTTCCCATTCCACAAGATTTCTAAGAGTGTTTCTTCCGATACCTGTATAGTCGGCAGCTTCTTCAATGGAGAGAGCAAACTTTAATTCTGTCATTCGATCACCTCATTCCTGCGTAGGATTACAAGTCTTGTATATCAGAGGATGTTCCTTTTTGAAGAAAGGATTAGCCTTTTTTAAAACTTGCGTTACGCAATTCTGATTAAAGTATATATCTTTTATAACGCTATGTCAAGCCTTACGAAATTCTATCATCTTTTATAGAATTGCGTATTGCAATATATCGTGTTATGTGGTATAGTAATGACATACCGAAAAAGGAGGTTCGCAAGTATGTTAAAAGATAAAGAATTGCGAAAGACAATCGGTAGCAGAGCAAAAAGCCGTAGACAGGAGTTAGGATTGAACCAGCCTTATGTCGCTGAAAAAATGGGCGTGACAGCCTCAACCATTCAGAGATACGAAGCAGGAACGATTGATAACACCAAGAAAATGACCTTAGAAGGTCTGGCAGATGCACTTCATGTATCTGTGGAATGGCTGAAAGGTGAGACGGACGAATACGAAACAGACATTACGGATAAAAGAGAATTACAGATTCGTGATGTGATGACTTCCATTCTGAATAAGCTCCCTTATGATATGGAACAGTCCGAAAGTGATTTTTCCAAAGACCTGCTACTACTGATGTTACGGGAATACGAGCTGTTCGTGGATTCGTTCCAGTTCGCTTGTAAGAATTTCAAAGGAAATACAGATAACAAAATGCTCGCCCAGACAATGGGGTTTGAATCCAATAAGGAATACAATGAGATTATGTTCCTTAGAGAAATCACCCACACCGTCAACGCATTGAACGATATGGGCGATATTGTAAGACTGTATTCTAAGAATCCTGAGACAGCGAAAAATCGACTAGCCAATCTTTTATCAGAAAAAGATCCCGATTCGGTATAGATAGGCAGACGGAGCTATGATATACTTACACGCAAGAAGCATTTCACCAGTTCCGATTGCCGATATCGAAAGGAGAAACGATTATGGCAAAAGGTTCTGTAAGGAAGAAAGGCAAGAAATGGTACTACCGCTTTTATGTGGAGGATGCAAGTGGTAACTTGGTTCAGAAAGAATTTGCAGGTACGGAGAGCAAATCAGAGACAGAGAAAATGTTACGCAAGGCTATGGAGGATTATGACGCAAAGAAATTTCTAGCCAAAGCGGACAACCTCACACTCGGACAGATGCTAGATGTATGGGCAGAGGAAGATTTGAAAACGGGTTCACTTAGCAACGGTACAGTCGGTAACTATTTACAGGCAGTAAACAGGATTAAACAACACCCAATCGGAAACAGAAAACTAAAGACAGTCACTTCGGAGCATTTGCAGAAGTTTATGGATTTACTTGCATTTGGCGGTGAGGAAGGAAATTTTAAGTCAAAGGGTTACACCATCGACTATATCCGTTCTTTCCACGCAGTCCTGCAACAGTCCTTCCGATTTGCAGTCTTTCCAAAGCAGTACATCACATTCAATCCAATGCAGTATGTGGTAATGCGTAGGAAAGCCGAGGAAGATGTGGATTTGTTTTCTGATAATGATGAGGATGCAGAGGTTATCAACCCGATTACACCAGAGCAGTATCAAACGCTTATGGAGTATCTGGAAGAAAGAAACAAGCCTGCTGTCCTGCCGGTACAGATAGCGTACTACACAGGTCTTAGACTTGGAGAGGTATGCGGACTGTCTTGGAGTGACATTAACTTTGAGGAACAGTATCTGACAGTACGAAGAAGTGTCCGTTACAACGGAGCAAGGCACAAGACCGAGATTGGTCCGACAAAGCGAAAGAAAGTCCGTATCGTGGATTTCTGTGATACGCTCGCTGACATCTTAAAGAAAGCGAAAAAGGAACAGAGAAAGCAGGTATTCAGTTACGGAGAACTCTATCAGAGGAACTACTACAGGGAAGTTAAGGAAAAGAATCGTATCTACTATGAGCTTTATCATTTGGATGGCACAGAGGACATTCCGCTTGATTACAACGAGATTGACCTTGTATGTATCAGACCGGACGGAGCATACGAAGCCCCTGCAACGGTTGAGACAGCTTTAAGGACAGCAAGGAAACGATTGTCGGAGCTTGATGATAATTTCCACTTCCACACCCTGCGACACACTTATACCACAAACCTGCTCTCAAATGGAGCAGCACCAAAGGATGTACAGGAATTACTTGGACACTCGGATGTAAGTACCACTATGAATGTCTATGCACACGCTAACCGAGAAGGTAAGCGAAACTCAGCCCGACTACTTGATAAGGTGGTTGGAGAATAAAATCGAATAAGAAAAACTTTCCCTTGTAGATACCTCATAAGGGCAAAAACAAGGGAAAAGGATACATATAGAGTGGCAAGGCATACCGCCAAGTCGCATAAAATAAGGAAAGTTGAGATTTTAGTTATACAAATTGATATTTATCACAAGTTTTGTTCATCATATAACATATGATTACTTCCTATTAGGAACACTGTAAATACAAGGCTTTTCGGAGCCTACAAACCAGAAAAAATAATATTTGATCTATCACATTACGCAAAAAGCCGTCCGGCATGAAAAACGGGCGGCTTTTTTGCGTGGATAGACGGAAAGGAGGCACAAAAATAACTACAAAATTTTAGCGTTCAAATTTGTGCAACTTTAACGAAAAGGAGGATCGTAAATGGCCGATAAAAAATTGAATACTGGCCCTGCGGAGAATATTTCCCCGGAGGCCGCCGAGCCTATCGCCACACCCGAACAGGCCGCAGCGTCTGAGCCCCAGCAGGAACAGACCGGGCCTGCCATACCTGAGTCCGGCGATGTGGTTGTGTCCTTTGACAAAATCAATGAACTTATGGCGGAAAAGAGGCAGAACGCCCGCGCCGAAGTCGAAAAGTCGGAACCCCCCGAAACGCCAGAGGCGGCAGCCCCCGGAGAAACACCGCAGCCCGCCAATACGGAGGAACCGAAAAAGCCGCGCCGTGGCCGTCCGCCGAAAGCGGAAAAGGCTGCGACTGAAAATCAGAAATCGGAGAAATCGGCTGGGGCCCGCAAGGGCCGCCCACCAAAGGCGGATAAGACGGCCCCTGACAAGCCCAAGCCGTCCAAACGAGACAAAGTGTCCCGAAGCGATGGAAAGGCCCCGGATGCCAAGGAGCCCATTAAGCCCGCACAGGATACGGCACTGAAGGAAACTGCTGCTGTGGAACAGACGGCTCCCGAGCCGACTACACCGCCCCGCCCGGTTGAGGAAGGCAAGCTGGTTTATCTGAAACTTTCCGAGGTTCATCCGTTTCACACATTCCGTCCGCACCCCTTTAAGGTACGGGACGATGCGAAGATGCAGGAAATCGTTGCTTCTATCCGCGTAAACGGTGTAATGGTTCCCGGTCTTGCCCGCCCGGAGAAAGATGGAAACGGCTATGAAATTGTAGCGGGCCATCGCCGTACCCACGGCAGTGAGCTGGCTGGACTGGAGGAAATGCCCTTTATCGTCCGTGAAATGACCGACCACGAAGCGGTACAGGCCATGAAGGACAGCAACAAGCAGCGTGACGGGATGCTCCCCAGCGAATTGGCCGCGCTGCTGGAACTCGAGGTTGAGGACATCAAGCATCAGGGCGGGCGGCTGAAAGATGTTGCGGAAGGCGATGTCGGGAAACGCTCGGTTGAGATTGTAGGCGAGGCGCATGAAATGAACTATAAAAAGGTCATGCGCTACTTGCGGCTCAACTCCCTTGTGCCGGAGCTTCTGGATAAGGTAGACGATAAAAAGATGGGCTTCATGCCTGCCGTGGAGCTTTCCTACATCAAACCGAAAAATCAGAGGCTTATTGCTGTTTCCATTGACGGGGAGCAGGCTTCGCCCTCGCTGGCCCAGGCCAAACGGCTCCGGGAGCTGGATAAGGAAGGCAAGCTCAACGGCGATGTCATTGACGGTATCTTATCAGAACAGAAAAAGGAGGATCGAGGCGTGATTATTTCTACTGCGGAACTGGAAAAGTATTTTGGCAAGGAGGTCACTCCCGCCAAAATGAAAGAACAGATTATGTCCCTGCTGGATGACTGGAAAGAAAAACAGCCGCCGGAGCTGGCAAAAGCCCCGAAAAAGCAGGAACTTGACAAGTAACAACTTCGAGACACTTTGTCCCGAGGGCCCCGCCCTCACGCAGAGGCTCTGGTGGTATAGATCCCCCGTCGCCGCCTGTTTTTTAGTACAGCCGGGAGTGGGCCGTCAAGGGTGCAGCGCACCGCCGTTTTCGGCGGCTCGCCCTTGACGGTCTGCCCCGGCTGTGCTATTTCCCCGGCAAGCGGCGGGGGTATATCCTTCAGAGCCGCCCCCTTTCCCAAGACTGGGAAAGGGCGTGGGGTTTGGGTTGAACTTTCTTATTAAAATATCGGAGGTATGAACGATGAAACGACCCCTTGCTTATATCACCGCTGCATGGCTCGGCGGCGATAGCGAAAACGCAGAACTGGCGGCGCAGTATTGCCGCACCGTGTATGAGGCAGGCTTTTCTCCTATTTGTCCGCCTTTGTACTTGCCCCTGTTTCTCAACGATGCTGTTCCCGAGGAGCATAAAAGCGGCATCGACATGAGCCGTGACCTGCTCCGCCGTTCTCATGTGCTGGTTGTTTGCGGGCACAGTATGACCGAAGCCATGAAAAATGATATTGCTGTGGCCCAGCGGCTGGGAATTACGGCAACAACCCTTGAGGGCATCCTGACCGTCAAGGGACAGGGCCGCCGCTGATGGCAACCCTGTTTGAAGCCTACGTTACCAACGCCGGAAAGTACAGCGAGGGCCAGCTTGTGGGTGAAACACTGAAATTTCCCACAACCGCCCAGGAGGTGGAGGCTCTTTTGAAACGGATCGGCGTGGATGGCGTCCGCTATCAGGAAATTTTTATTACCTCTTTCGATGGGGATGTGCTGGGGCTCTATGACCATTTGAGCGAGTATGAAAATCTGGACGAGCTTAATCATCTGGCCTGCCTGCTTTCCGAGCTTACCTCATCGGAGCTGGAAACACTGGAGGCCGTTCTCGACAGCGGCGATCACTGTTCTTCGGTGCGGGACATCATCAATCTGACACAAAATCTGGACTGTTACGGCTTTTACCCCGGCGTATCCGATGAGGAAACGCTGGGGCGTATTTATGTGGACGATCTGGAAATGTTGGATGTGCCGGATCAGGTAAAACCGTATTTCGATTATGAGGCGTATGGCCGGGATGCCTGCATCCACGAAAACGGCCATTTTGCTCCGGGCGGCTATGTTGTCAAAGAAAGCGATCATTTCGTGGAAGTGTATCACGGCTTGCAGGATATTCCAAAGGAACATAAGGTATTCTCTTTCCCGAAGCTCTCTATCCGGGAGCAAATGGCCGCTTATCAGGAAATCATAGACGGTTCTTCTTTGGAGGGCTACCGTCAAATGCAGAAAAAAGACCGTGGGGATCGGTGATGGCACTTCGAGACAAATTGTCCCAAGGAAGGAGGCGGTGTAACTGATTGATGAAGATATTTCCCGGCGCACGATAGCCATATCTGTAAAAACGACCAAGCTGACGGCGCGGGGACTGGCGTATGTGCTGGGCATGGTGGGTCGGAAGATCCGCAAGGCATACCGTGGGCGGCAAGTACCGCATGGCAAACAAAGTGTGCGAAAGCTCATGGCCCACGGCACAGCCACAAACAGCATTGAGCTATCCGGGGATGCCAAGTCCTTTGACCGCGTGGCCCGGAAATGGAATGTAGACTATGCGTTCTATAAAACCGGGCCGGACAAATACCTGCTGTTTTTCAAGGCTGGACAGGCAGACGCAATGACCGCCTGCTTTTCTGAGTATTCCCGGAAGGTGTTAAGCAAAGCAAAATCGAACCGTGTTCCCATCCGGGAACAACTGAAACAGGCGGCAGATCAGCTTTCCAAAGAAAAGCCGAAACAAAAAGAACGTGCAAAGGAGGTGGCCCATGAGGACAGATAAGATCAGAAAATATCTCATTCCGAACATTCCCTATCTGTTCATCCTGTGGGCGTTCCTCAAGCTGGGGACAGCCTACCGGCTGGCGGCGGGTAACGATTTTGCACATAAGCTCATCGGACTGGGCCAGACGATTGGCCCGGCCTTTGCTGACTTTGCACCCGGTCGTGCCCCGCTGGATTGGCTTGTTGGTATTGTAGGCGCAGTTGGTTTCCGGCTGCTGATCTATTTCAAAAGCAAGAACGCTAAGAAGTTTCGGCGGGATGCAGAATACGGCAGCGCTCGATGGGGAACGGAAAAAGACATCAAACCGTTTGTCGATCCGAAGTTTGAAAACAACGTGATTTTGACCGGGACGGAGTTTCTCACGATGAACACCCGCCCTAAAATCCCCGCAAATGCCCGAAACCTGAATTGCTGCATTATCGGCTCGTCCGGCTCCGGCAAAACCCGCTTCTGGCTTACGCCCCAGCTTTTACAGGCCCATTCCTCTTATGTGGTGGTCGATCCGAAAGGTGGTGTGCTGGGACAGGTCGGGGGTTTCCTGCAAAAACGCGGGTACAAAATCAAGGTATTCAACAGCATAGATTTTTCAAAATCCATGCACTATAACCCGCTGGCGTATATCCGCAACGAGGCCGATATTCTGAAATTCGTGGATGCTCTGATTTCCAACACCAAGGGCGAAGGCAAGGAAGGTGATCCATTCTGGACAAAATCGGAAACGCTTTTGTACTGTGCTCTGATCGCCTACATCATTTTCGAGGGGCCTGCCGAGGATCGGAACATGAACACCCTTGTGGATATGATTTCTGGCATGGAGGTCAAGGAGGATGACGAGGATTTTATGAACGCGGTGGACTATATGTTTGCCGGGCTCGAAAAGCGTAAGCCGGATTGCTTCGCGGTCAAACAGTATAAAAAGTACAAATTGGCCAGCGGCAAAACGGCCAAAAGCATTTTGATTTCCTGCGGTGCGCGACTGGCTCCCTTTGACATCCCGCAGCTTCGTGAAGTCATGGCCTATGACGAATTGGAGCTTGACCGCATCGGAGATCGGAAAACGGCGGTATTCTTCATCATTTCCGATACCACGCAGACCTACAACTTTTTAGTGGCACTTGCATTTTCGCAGATGTTCAACCTCCTGTGTGAACGGGCGGACAATGTTCACGGTGGCCGCCTGCCGCACCATGTACGGGTGCTGTGGGACGAGGCAGCCAACACGGGACAGGTGCCCCAGCTCGAAAAGCTGGTCGCGGTCATCCGCTCCCGTGAGGTGAGTTTGTGCTTGTTGTATCAGCAGTTGGCACAATGCAAGGCCATTTACGATAAGCACGCCGAGACAATCCTCGGCAACATGGACAGCGTGGTGTTCCTTGGTGGCCGCGAAGCCAGCACCATCAAGGAAATATCCGAGAACTGGCTGGGAAAAGCCACAATCAGTATGCAGACCGACAGCCGCTCCCGTGGTCAGTCGGAAAGCTACAGTCAAAATACCCAGCGGCTGGGCCGGGAACTGATGACCCCAGCCGAACTTGCAACCATGCCGGGAGATAAATGTATTTTGCAGCTTCGAGGCCTGCCCCCGTTCTTCTCTCCCAAGTATGATCTGAAACGGCATCCGAACTACCGTTATACAGCGGAGGCCGATAAACAGAAAAACGCTTTTGACCTCGACAGGCTCATTAACCGCCGCAGGCGGCCCGGTCTGAACGAGGCGTGTACGATGTATGAGGTGACTGTGCCGGACGATGCACTCACGGAAGAGGACGAGGACATCCTCAACTATGATGACATCGACGATCCAGACGCCTTTGCATAAATGCTTCGAGACAAAGTGTCCCGAAGTTTGTAACCTGCCGCCTGCATGGGCGGCTTTTTTGTTACCGGGAAAATCCCGGAGAAATGGAGGCTTATATGGCATTTTTCTCATCTGCAATCGACACTTTACAGACCCTCGTTATTGCTCTCGGTGCTGGCCTTGGCGTGTGGGGCGTGGTCAATCTGCTGGAGGGCTACGGCTCGGATAACCCGGGCTCCAAGTCCCAGGGCATGAAGCAGCTCATGGCGGGCGGCGGCATCATCGTCATTGGCACCACACTGATCCCTCTGCTGTCTGGCCTGTTTTAAGGTAGGCGCTTATGGATTTTCTCACCGACTGGCTCACAAACTGGCTCAAAGAGCTTCTGATTGGCGGGATCATGGGGAACCTCGAAGGCCTTTTTGATACTGTCAATACCCAAGTCGGAGAGATTGCGGCACAGGTAGGGACTACCCCGGCGGCGTGGCACGCCGGGGTTTTCTCCCTGATCCGACAGCTTTCCGAAACGGTGATCCTGCCGATTGCCGGAATGGTGCTGACCTTTGTTGCCACTTATGAGCTCATACAGATGCTTTTGGAAAAGAACAATATGCACGAGGTTGACGTTGCGAACCTCTATAAATGGATGTTCAAAACAGCCTGTGCAATCTTAATCCTGTCAAATACATTCAATATCGTCATGGCTGTGTTCGATGTGTCGCAGAGCGTTATCGCGCAGGCAGGCGGGCTCATTCAAGGCTCCACCGATGTTTCGGCGGATATGCTTGCCGAACTGGAAACCTCGCTGGAGGCGATGGACTTGGGGCCGCTTTTGGGGCTTTGGCTGCAGTCTGCGCTCATTGGATTTACGATGAAGGCGATGGGGATTATCATTTTCGTTTTGGTGTATGGCAGGATGCTGGAAATCTATCTGCTGACCAGTCTGGCCCCCATCCCCGTTGCTACGCTTTCCAACCGGGAGCTTGGCAGCACCGGGCAAAACTACATCAAGTCCCTGTTTGCCGTTGGCTTTCAAGGGCTGCTGATTCTTGTATGTGTTGCAATTTACGCGGTGCTCATTCAAGGCATCGCAACAAGCGGCGATCCCATCGGGGCGATTTGGGGAACTGTGGGCTACACGGTTTTGCTTTGCTTCATGCTCTTTAAGACCGGGAGCATTGCCCAGCGTATCTTTGGCGCTCATTAACAGGAGGAGGTGCTTATGCCGAGAAGATACAGGGCGGATGGAACGCGCTTATGGAATGGAAAAACGCCTGAGGAGTTTACTGAAGCGGACGCTTACCGCTTTATGGCGGAAACGGAGGCCGTCCTGCAAAGAAAAGAGCTGATGGACGACCCCGCCCAGCCTGCTCCGGCAAGCGGAAAGGAGGAATTTTATCTGAGTAAGAAAGACGATGTATTGCTGACCCCGGAGCAGATTGCTGCGGAGGAACGGCGCTGGCTGTTTGATGCTCCCATCGCGGAGCTTGCAGAAGTCAAGGGCGTTAGCATTGATGAGGCAGTAAAAATGCGGACAGATGCTGTCTTGCAGGAGGCGGTTGTTCCGATCACGGTATCTGTCCGCCCGATTGAGCCGCAGGGAAAACTGATCGGCTTCGCCAGCGTCAATTTTGGCGGTGTGGTCATCGACGATTTTAAGGTTGTGGACGGGAAAAACGGAATTTTTCTCGGAGCTCCCTCTAAACCCGATCCTGCCAGCCGGACGGGATACCGGGCTACGGTTCGGATTCCTGACCACGCCACACAGGAGCGGATTAACGCGGCTGGTGTGAAGGCGTATCATGCGGCGGTGGAACAGCTTGTTGCACGGGCCCAGGCGGTACGGCCTGCCCCGATCAAGGAGCAGATGGCCGAGGCCGCGAAACAAGCTGGAAAAGAAAATGCCGCCCGGCCTGCACCTGCCAAAGCAAAGGAGGCCCGCAATGACCGATAGCCGCACTTTGGGACAACGTGTCCCGAAGGAGGGCTTGTTTCTCATGGACGGCATCGAGGGCTTGCGTTCTTTGCCAAAACATAGCGTGGATATGCTGCTGACTGATCCGCCCTACGGCACAACCCGGAATTATTGGGATGTGCCCCTGCCGCTCCCGGAGCTGTGGGAGGCGGTGAAATGGGCAGTCAAACCGAATGGCGCAGTGCTGTTTTTCGCACAGTGCCCCTTTGACAAGGTGCTGGGCGCATCCAACCTCGCCATGCTCCGCTATGAGTGGATTTGGTACAAGGAGCGCGGAACGGGCTTTCTCAATGCAAACCGGGCTCCACTGAAAAAGTCCGAGAATATCTTGGTGTTTTACCAGAAGTCCCCGGTCTACAATCCGCAGTTTACTTATGGCAAGCCTTATGCCCGCGTTCATTCCCGAAGCGGTACAAGCTCCAACTATGGGAAATTTGAACGGCAGGGATCGGAGTCCAACGATGGCCGCCGCTATCCCGGAAATGTACTTTTTGTGCCTACGGTGTCCGGCGGCATCCACCCCACGCAGAAGCCCGTGGAGCTCTGCGAATATCTGATCCGCACCTATACCCGCCCCGGAGAACTGGTCGCGGACATTTGTGCGGGCTCCGGCACAACCGCGATTGCAGCTATCAACACAGAACGCCGCTTTGTATGCTTTGAAACGGCCCCGGCCTTTTATGCCGCTGCCAGTGAGCGCATCCGTGCGGCGCAGGCAGTAAAAAGCTCCGGCGAGAAAGGAGTGTAATTATCCAGCAGTATTCTATCATTTACGCCGATCCCCCTTGGCGCTACTCGGCTAAGAAAGTACAGGGCGCGGCGGAAAATCATTATCCCACTATGAGCATTGAGGATTTATGTGCGTTGCCTGTGGCTGATCTTGCAGCCCCGGACAGCGCACTCTTTTTATGGGCTACTTTCCCGCAGCTCCCGGAGGCGCTCCGGCTGATCGAGGCTTGGGGCTTCACCTACAAAAGCGTTGCTTTCGTCTGGCTGAAAAAGAACAAGAAGGCGGATAGCTGGTTTTACGGCCTTGGCTTCTGGACAAGGGGCAATGCAGAAATCTGCCTGCTGGCAACCAAGGGACATCCAAAGCGGCAGGCTGCCAACATTCATCAATTCATCATTTCCCCGATTGAAGCCCATAGCAAAAAGCCGGACGAGGCCCGCGCCAAAATCATTTCCCTGATGGGCGATCTGCCCCGCGTGGAGCTCTTTGCCAGGCAGACCCCGCCCGGCTGGGCTGTATGGGGAAATGAAGTAACACCAACCATCCCGGACTTTGGGACACATTGTCCCGAAGTACAGAAAGGAGTGTGATCTATGCCCTATGTAAACGTACCAAACGATTTATCCAAAATCAAAACAAAGATGGCTTTCAACCTCACCAAACGCCAGCTTGTCTGCTTCGGCAGCGCGGGCGCAGTGGGGATTCCGGCCTATCTGCTAACCCGTGGCACCCTCGGCAATACCGGGGCGATGTTTCTCATGCTGGGAATTATGCTCCCGGCGTTCCTGCTGGCGATGTATGAAAAGGACGGCTTGCCCTTTGAAAAGGTTGTGCGAAACATCATCCGGGCCAAGTTTCTAAGGCCGGGGATCAGGGCCTACCGAACCGAAAACATTTATGCGCCCTTTGCCGGGCCGGGCGCTGGAAAGGAGGATGTGATTGAAAAACACAAAGAAGAAAAACGGAGCCGCCAAGGGTAAAGGCCGGGCGGCCCTGTCTGCCCAGCAGACAATCCCGTATCTGTCCATGCACCCGGACGGTGTGTGCAAGCTCCCGGGCGGGCTCTATACAAAAACCGTGGAATATGAGGACATCAATTACTCCGTGGCATCCACCGAGGATCAGACTGCCATATTCAGCGGATGGAGCTCATTCCTCAACTACTTTGACAGTTCGCTGCCGTTCCAGCTTTCCTTTATCAACCGCCGTTCCCATTCCCGCAGCCGCTATCAAGTCAATATCCCGAAAGCGGATGACAACTATAACAGCGTCAGGGACGAGTTTACCGGGATGCTGAAAAATCAGATTGCCAAAAGCAATAACGGCATTGAACGCTCAAAATACATCACCTTTGGCATACCCGCCGAGGGGATTGCGGAGGCACGGCCCCGTCTGGAGCGTGTGGAGGCCGATGTCATGGGAAACTTTAAGCGGCTGGGCGTTCCCTCGGAGCCGATGGACGGGCGGGCCCGCCTTGCGCTGCTTCATAGCCAGATGCATCCGGGGAGCCGCGAGCCGTTCCGCTTTTCGTGGAAAGACATCCCGCAGACCGGGCTTGGCACAAAAGACTTTATTGCCCCGGACAGTCTCGACTTCCGCCAGTCCCGCACATTCCGTATCGGCCAGTATTGGGGCGCGGTGTCCTACTTGCAGATTATGGCATCGGAGCTTTCGGATAAGCTGCTGGCGGAAATCTTGGAGCTGGATGCGGAAATGACCGTGACCATGCACATTCAGACCGTGGATCAGCTCAAGGCAATCAAGACCATCAAGGGGAAAATCTCGGACATTGGGAAAATGAAAGTGGAGGAACAGAGAAAGGCTGTGCGCTCCGGCTATGACCCGGACATTCTTCCCCCTGACCTGATTACATTCAGCAAGGACGCGGCGGAGCTTCTGGCTGATTTGCAATCCCGCAATGAGCGAATGTTTCTGCTGACCTTTACGGTGGTAAACCTTGCCCCTACTCGCCAGCGGCTGGAAAACGATGTGTTTACCGTGGGCGGCATCGCGCAGAAATACAACTGCGCTCTGCGTCGTCTGGACTGGCAACAGGAACAGGGCTTTGTTTCTTCGCTGGCCCTTGGCTACAACGAGGTAGAAATCCAGCGCGGTATGACAACCAGCTCCACAGCCATTTTTATCCCCTTTATGACAAGGGAGCTCCGCATGGCTGGACAGGCCCTCTACTATGGCATGAACGCACTTTCTCACAATGTCATCATGGCTGATCGCAAAAAGCTGAAATCGGCAAACGGGATGTACTTGGGCTCTACGGGCTCCGGAAAGAGCTTTGCCGCAAAGCGCGAGCTCTTGAATGTGTTTCTCACCATCCCGCAGGATCGGATCATCGTGGTTGACCCGATGGGCGAATACGCGCCGCTGGTGCGAAGGCTGGGCGGTCAGGTGATCGAGATTGCCCCGGACAGCCCGCACCATCTCAATCCGATGGATGTGGAGCTCAATATGGCTGCCGGAGAAAGCCCGCTTTCCATGAAGGCGGATTTTCTTTTGTCCCTGTGCGAGCTGGTGGTCGGCGGCAAGGAAGGCTTGCAGCCCATTGAAAAGACGGTCATTGACCGCTGTGTGCGTTTGGTGTACCGGGAGCAGGCGCTCGGATTGGAAACCGCAAAAACGCCGCTGTTGCAGGATTTGTACGAAGAGCTCTTACGCCAGCCGGAGCCCGAGGCCCGGCGCGTGGCAACTGCCTTAGAGCTTTATTGTACAGGCTCCCTCAATCTTTTTAACCATCCTACCAACGTCAAGACGGACAGCCGTGTGGTGTGCATCGTTCTGAAAAACATGGGCGAAAACCTTAGAAAGATTGCAATGCACATCACAAACGAGTTTGTTTCGCAGGCGGTGGATCAGAACTTCCACGAGGGCGCGGCAACTTGGTGCTACTTTGACGAGTTTCACATTCTGCTCCGTGATCCACTGACAGCCAGCTACTTTGTGGCGGTCTGGAAAATGCTGCGTAAAAAAGGATGTGTGCCGTCTGCTTTGACGCAGAACGTCAAAGACCTTTTGGCAAGCCGTGAAATCGAGAACATTCTGGACAACACGGATTTTATGATTCTGCTTTCGCAGGCGCAGAGTGACCGTACCATTCTGGCAAAACAGCTCGGTATTTCCGAGCACCAGCTTTCCTATATCACACACAGCAATTCCGGCGAGGGGCTGTTGTTCTATGGAAATGTAACCATTCCGTTTGTGGATCGGTTCCCTCGCGGAGAAATCTATGACCTGCTGACTACCCGCCCGGAGGATATGAAGAATGAAACGAAAAACGAATAAGGCCAAGGAGGAGGCTTGGTCGCAGACCGCCCACGCCCCTGACGGGGAACAGCCCGGGCCGGAGGCTTCCGACACTTCGGGACAAAGTGTCCCGAAGTCCAAGTTCCGCAAAAAGAGCCAGCAGGAACAGGCTGCGGCGGCAAAGCTCCACATGGAGTCCCAAGGCGAAAAACTGGAACAGGCCCGGGAGAAGCTGGCAAAGCAAAAGCCGCCGAAAAAGCCCGGCCCGGTAAAACGCATAGGCCGTGTTGCCAGCGGTTCCGTTCACAGCTTCGTGCATGGCAAGATTTTTGAAGTGGAACAGGAAAATGTCGGCACGGAAGGCGCACACCGTTCTGAGCTTGTGGGAGAAACCGCGCTACGGCATGGCTCTCGCTTTGTGCGCCGTAAAGTCCGGGAACATCCGGCAAAAGTGGTACGCAAGGCCGAGGCCCGCTATACCAAGTACACGGCGGACTACCATTTTCACACCGCCGCACAGGAGCACCCGGAGCTGACGAAAAATGCCCTTACCCGCTACTGGCAGAAGCAACGGCTCCGCAGGCAATACCGCAAGCAGGCAAAGGAGGCTGCAAAGCAGAGCGCGGCTGCGGCTGGGAAAACTGCCACAGCCACAGAACGCCTGACTGCCCGGGCAGTGGAATTTGTCAAAAGTCATCCCGCAGGTGCCGTGATTGCGGTGCTCTGTGTGTTACTCCTGTTTGCTATGCAGTCCTGTTCCTCTACCATGCTTATGCTGGGGAACGCCGGGGCCGGTGCATTAGGAGCCAGCACCTATCCTTGCGAGGATCGTGATATGCTGGCCGCCGAAGCCGCCTATTGTGCGCTGGAAGATGATTTACAGCATTATCTGGACACCTATGAAAGCACCCATGACTATGACGAATACCACTTCGATCTGGACGAAATCGAACATGATCCCTATGTGCTGCTTTCTCTTTTGTGTGCGCTCCATGAGGGACAATGGACAATAGGCGAGGTACAGGGAACGCTGCAAATGCTCTTTGACTGCCAGTACATTTTGACCGAGGATGTGGTGGTGGAAACCCGGTATCGCACGGAAACCGACACATGGACGGACGAGGACGGCAACTCCCATACGGACACCTATCAGGTGCCTTACGATTATTACATCTGTACGGTCACGTTGGAAAATTTTGATTTGTCCCATGTACCTGTGTACGTTATGGGCGAGGATCAGCTTTCCCGATATGCCATCTATATGGCAACGCTGGGAAATCGCCCCGATCTGTTCCCAGATTCTCCCTATGTGAACAAGTACATTACCGGGAAACCCGGTGATTACGAAGTGCCCGGAGAATATCTGGACGATGAAACCTTTGCTGCAATGCTTGCCGAAGCGCAGAAATACATCGGCTATCCCTATGTGTGGGGAGGCAGTTCTCCTGCCACTTCCTTTGATTGCTCGGGGTACGTTTCGTGGGTCATCAATCACTCCGGCTGGAATGTGGGCAGGCTGGGAGCCCAGGGGCTCTATAACATCTGTACGCCGACCAGCTCTCCCAAACCCGGTGATCTGGTGTTCTTCAAAGGCACCTATGACACGCCGGGCGTGAGCCATTGCGGGATTTATGTCGGTGACGGGAAAATGCTGCATTGCGGAGATCCCATCGGCTACGCAAATTTGAATACAAGCTACTGGCAATCTCATTTTTACGCCTACGGGCGTTTACCGTGACAGGAGGTTTTGAAATGGCAACTACTAAAAGCATGAAAATTCAGGCCGAGATTGATAAGGTCAAGGCCAAAATCAGTGAACAGCAGGCCCGGCTCAAGGAGCTGGAGCAGAAAAAGCTGGAGGCGGAAAACAGCGAGATCGTGGACATTGTGCGCGGCATGAGCATTTCCCTTACGGAGCTCCCGCTGCTGTTTGAAAAGCTGAAGGACGGTGGCACTTTGGGACAAAGTGTCCCGAAGTCCGAAGAAGAAAAGAAGGAGGAAAACTGAATATGAAACACTTTCGTATGTTGGCGGCGGGGCTTTGCTCCGCTGTTCTTTTATGCGGCTTTGCGATTCCGGCCTACGCCTATTCGGACAGCGGAAATGAGGAACCGCCTGTTGTGGAAGAAACTCCGGCCCCGGAACCTGCACCTACCATTACCCCGGGCGAGGGCTTTTCGGAGGATGGAAACCTTGTGACCCGCGATCTGCTCTATGATGCTGCAACCAATAAACAGTTCATCACGGTGGAAACCAACGGCGGCAGCACCTTTTACATTGTCATTGACTATGACAAGCCCGTGGACGAGGACGGCGAACAGTATCACACCTACTTTTTGAACATGGTGGATGAAGCCGATCTGCTGGCTGCACTGGAGGCCGCTGGCGGAGAGCTTCCGGCCTGCTCCTGCACAGAAAAATGTGCACCCGGAGCCATCAATACGGATTGCGCGGTCTGCGCGGTCAACATGACCGAGTGTGCTGGCACAGCTCCCGAACCCGCCCCGGTGACAGAACCTGCGGAGGAGCCGGAACCCGAGCCCCAGCAGAAAAGCAATACCGGGACGCTTCTGCTGATTTTGGCTGTGGCTGTGCTGGGCAGCGGTGCAGGCTGGTACTTCAAAATCTACCGCCCGAAGCATGAAAAAGCCGCTGTACCCGAAGAGGATTACAGTGAGGAACTGGTCGATTATGACGATCCCGAGGACGATGGGCCGCCTTGGGACGAGGACGATACCGAAAGCGAGGATAATGAATGAGATTTACCAACAACCCCTATGAGGGATTTATGAAAGAAAAAAGCTACTTTAAGGGTGTGCCGCCCAGCCTGCCGCCGAAGGGCTCCCGTTGTGACGGCTGCCCTTACTGGTGCGGGATCGGCTGCGTGTTCTGCTACCGGGAGCAGCTCAAACCACCGGGCAACGGGAGGTGATGCTGTGGGCCGAGAACTGACCCGGACGGAAAAAGCGGCAATCCGCAGGCTGGTATCAAAATGGTGTGCCAACTATGACCGGGACTGCGGCTGCCTGCCGCTGGATTGCGAGTGCTATATGTTTGGGAAATGCTGGACGGGGGCTTATTGCCGCTACTTCCGTGAGGCAGTTCTGCCCCTTGATCCGGCGCTGGAGGCTGCGCTGCTGGCAGAAGGGCCAAGACCGGATTTCAAGGCTTGCCCGGTATGCGGCAGAGCCGTGGCTCCTGATGGACGGCAAACCTATTGTTCGGCGGCCTGTGCAAAGGCGGCACACCGCAGACAGCAGCGGGAATATATGCGAAAAAAGCGGGGCTGATGTGTTGACAATTAGGGCACCCCAAACCCGCCTGTGACAAGGCTTTTTAAGGCCCTTTTCTGCGGGAGGCGTATGTTTCTACGTCCGCCCCTGTTTCCGTGAGATGCTGTCAACATTTTAGCTGCCGGAGCTTTGGGACAATTTGTCCCAAAGTTCCGGCTTTTGTGGAAGGAGGTACTATGCCGAAATATTATCCGATCAATGAAGAAGCCGCAAAGCGGGCAAAAGATATGAACAGCTTTTCCGACTATCAGCCGGGCTCCGCTACGGCGGGCTACCGGGCAATGGTCGATGAAGCGTATGCAGCGGCGGAACGCCAGAAAGCCCGTGTCGATCCCATGTACCACGATAAGATTGACGCGCTGGTGGATCGTTATTCCCGGAAACTTGCGGAAAATCTGAATGAACGCAATGTGATTGATGCCCGGGTGCCCTCTATTCTGATCTCCGGGGGCGGTAATTTCCCTGTGACAAAAAAGCACAAGCAGAACGCCGCCCGGGATCGCAACTATGGAGAGTATGCGGAGATTTCAAAGCTGCTTGATAAAATCCGTTCTGTTGGAATGGGTGGGATCAGCGCAGACGATGATCTGGCTGTGGAAAAGCTGACAAAAAAGCTGGAGGGGCTGGAGTCCCAGCAAGCCACCATGAAGGCGGTCAATGCGTATTTTCGGAAACACAAAACACTGGACGGCTGCCCGGAGCTTACGCCGGAGCAGGCAGAAAAGCTCAAAGCAGATATGGCGCAGTCATGGCATTTGGACAAAAGCAAGCCGTACCCCGCCTATCTGCTTTCCAACAACAACGCCAACATCCGCCGTGTGCGCCAGCGTATTGAGGAACTGATCAACCGCTCCGAGTTTGCAGGCTGGACATTCCCCGGAGGCGATGCAAAAATCAACGAGGCTGAAAACCGTTTGCAGCTCATTTTCGAGGAAAAGCCCGATGCCGATCAGAGACAGGAACTGAAAAGCAACGGCTTTAAGTGGGCTCCCAGCCAAGGGGCATGGCAGCGGCAGCTTAACCAGAACGCCATCCGTGCTGCGGCCCGGATGGACTTTCTGCGGCCCGAGGACGGTACAAGCCCCTATCAGCTCCAGCCGTTTGCGAAAAGAGAAAACAAAGAAATGTCTCGATGATGGGAGGTGTACTATGGACAAAAATCAAGGCTATTCGATTTTGAAGGCAGTCATGCTGGAAAATGGGCGAGGATTTGCATTGGGCGAACATCCCACCGCACCATCCCGCTATGTCACATGGGCCTGCTATGATGACAAGGACGGCCAGCGGCAGTACGAATGGGGTCACTATGGAAATGACCGCGCCGCGATGGAACAGGATTTTACAGACCGGGTGCAGGACTATCAGCGGATTTATAACGTGGGGATCAGGCAGACCGAGGCTCCCGGCCTTTACAAGTATTATTCGACCCAGCGGCCTGTGGACATCGGGACATTCCCGAAGCCGCCCTATAACAAGCCGGATGAAATCTTCAATTACGATCAGCGCATCCCGGTGGAAAATGGCTCGTTCTTGGCTTGGGGCTATCTTACCTATACCCGCCCGCTAACGGAAAAACAGGCATCCGACTATGAGCTGCGTCCTGCGCCTGATAATCCCGACAGGCCCCGTCCGATTGCCGAGCAGATGAAAGATGCGGCAAAGTTGGCGGAGGCAGATCGCGGCTCAGAGGCTCCGGCTCCCCAGCGCAGGCAGCCTGACCGTGGCGATAGATAAGGAGGTGCGTATATGGAAAAGAAACGTGAACAGGAATTGTCTGTACTGGAGGTGCTGCGCCTGCACCGTGAATTTCATTTGCCGCACCCTGTTCCGGCAGACGAACAGGAAAAGCCGCTGGATAAGGTAAAGGAGCCGCCCCGCGCCTGCCGCAGCCGGGAGCGTGAGGAACGATGACAAAGAAACGCCGCCGTCCGATCCATCTTCATGTGATGGTGTCGGAGGCGGAGCAGGCCCTGATTCAAGAACGTATGGCGGAGGCTGGCATCCGTAACATGGGAGCCTATATGCGGAAAATGGCCCTGAGTGGGTATGTGCTTCATGTTGACCTTTCGCCTGTTCGTGAGCTGGTTTCGCTCCAGCGGCGATGCTCCAACAATCTGAACCAAGTGGCAATTCAGGCCAACACCTACGGCGCAATTTATCCCGAAGAACTCGCAGCCTTACAGCGGGACTATGCCGCGTTGTGGGGGCCGCTATCTGATCTCTTGAAACAGCTCTCCGCGCTGGTAGAGCTCTGACCCGTCCGGGGAGTGGTTGATACCGCTCCCCGTTTTTTTCTACTTCGGGACAAAGTGTCCCAAAGTAAAAATACGATTTGCCGGAAGGAGGGATTTCTACGGCGACCACCTACATCCGCCCTTATAAAACAGCGGCGGGAAAAAGTGCAATTCAAACGATGGAGGATCGTTTCACCTATGGCCTGAACCCGGAAAAGCTGGGAGCCGTATCTTCCTATCTCTGCGATCCGAACACGGCTCCCGCCGAGTTTCTTCTGGTAAAAAGTCAATACCTTGCAGAGACAGGCCGGGCCGTATCTCGCGGGGCCCTGTTCTTTCAGATCCGGCAGGCGTTCCTGCCCGGGGAGGTTACGGCAGAAGAAGCAAACCGTATCGGTTATGAAACGGCGATGCGCTGGACAAAGGGAAAGCATCAATTCTTTGTCTGTACGCATACCGATAAGGCCCATATCCACAATCACATTTATTTTAATGCAACGGCCTTTGACCGCTCCCGGAAATTTCATAATTTTATTGGTTCGTCCTTTGCCCTGTGGCGGCTCTCTGACCGCGTGTGCATCGAACATGAATTGTCTATCATTCAAAATCCGCGCCAGCACAGCAAGGGCCGTTTTCTCCACTATGGCCAGTGGATCGGGGAAAAGCCACCCTCTGCCAAGCAGCGGGTGCGGCTGGCTGTTCTCGTCGCTTTGGAGAAAAAGCCCACAGACTTTGCCGACTTTCTTCGGCTCATGGAGGAGTCCGGCTTTGCGGTGAAACAGGGGCGCGGCGGTGTCATCTCATTCCTCGCGCCCGGACAGGAAAAACCGACCCGGCTCCGAGCTTCTACACTGGGAGCCGGATTTGACCCGGAGGACATCAAGGCGGTAATTGCCGGGAAACGTCCGCTCCCCGAGCTGCCCGAGGAGCCCACGGTTCCGCCACGGCGAGTTAATCTCATCATCGACATTCAAGAGCGTATGGCCCAGGGCAAAGGCCCGGCCTATGAACGATGGGCCAAGGTCTACAACTTAAAGCAGATGGCGGCTGCGCTCCAGTATTTGCAGGAGCATCATCTGACAGACTATGCGGCGCTGACGGCCCGCACCGAGGCTGCGGTGGATCACTTTCACAAGCTGTCTGACGAGCTCCGCACAACGGAGAAGGCTCTTTCCAAAACCTCGGAGCTGATGGCTGCCACGGTGGACTATGCCAAGACTCGCCCGGTGTTTGATGGATACAAAGCTGCGCGGTACAGCAAAAAATATCTGGCCCAGCACGAAGCGGAGCTTGCCACTTACCGGGCGGCAAAGGATACTATGAACACCATACTGAACGGCGCAAAACTCCCTAAGATTGAAGCACTAAAAAAATCCCGTCGTGAGCTGGCGGGACAAAAGAAAGAGCTTTATGCAGAATACCGGGAGGCCCAGCGGAAAATGCGGGAGGCCGTTGCAATAAAAGCGAACATTGATCATCTGCTCGGCATAACAGACGAGCGTGAAAATAAGGCCCAGGAACGATAGTGACTGGCCGCAGACTACGGTGCAGCGCACCGGGACTTTGGGACAATTTGTCCCGAAGTACAGCGGGTTTGGGGAGCTCCCCAACAAGCATTTTTGCGGGCCCTGCGCCCTGCAAAAATTTCGGAGTGTGGCCACACCCGAATTGCTTGCCAAAACGCGCAACCCGCAACATGGCGCAAAAAACGGAGGTTACGCTTTCTTTTACGTTTCCTCCGTTTCTTTCGATGCTTTCATCGCTTGGATTGTAGCTTCAACGATTTTCAATTCTCTTTCGTCCAAGGCGTTCAACATGGCATCAATCCGCTTCCTGCACTCGCTCCCGCTATTCTGGGACGGGTAAAAGTATTGATCCACCGATATATCAAACATTGTGACCATCTGATAAAAGGTGTTGAAGCTTGGATGCTGACCATCATTTTCATTATACATAATGGTACGCGGAGCGCGGTCAACAATATAGGCCAGTTGCTCCTGTGTCATACCGCTGGCTTCTCTTGCACGCTTGATGGCGAGCCCTATATCGTGAAAATCAAAGCGTCTTTCATCTCGTTCTATCTTCATAACATCACCTGATATGATTTTACATTTCATGTGATATTATTTGAACGATTATGTATTTCATGCTACTGACTATTTAATTTCACATTCTTTTCTTCCAAAACTTGTATTGTTCGAGTCGAAGAACTATAATATACTCTATGGAGGTGCAGAATGGATTATATGACACTAAAAGAGGCCGCCGAAAAATGGGGCGTGACACCTCGTAGAGTAAATTACTATTGTGCTGCCGGGCGTATTCCCGGCGCTGTGAAGATGGCTGGTATTTGGCTGATCCCAAAGAACGCAGAAAAGCCGATTGACGGAAGGACAAAACAAGGAAAGGAATTAAAACATGAATAGAATATTGCTATTGGAGGATGATGTCAGTCTAATAGATGGCTTGGTCTACTCTTTGAAAAAGAATGAATTTGATGTTGAAGTTGCCCGTACAGTATGTGAAGCAAAACAATACTTATCCGAACTCGACCGATACGATTTATTGATTTTGGATGTTACTCTGCCAGATGGAACAGGATTTGACGTATGCGAAAGAGTAAGAAAAGAAAATCAGCAGATACCGATTATATTCCTGACTGCATCGGATGAAGAAGTCAGCATAATTCGTGGATTAGATAGCGGTGGGGACGATTATATCACCAAGCCTTTCAAACTGGGGGAATTGTGTTCCCGCATCCGGGCGCTGTTGCGTCGGGCCGGAGTTTCCAAAAGCGAAAAAAACACTTCTATGGAATGTGGCGACATTACCATTGATCTGTTGGGTAGTCGTGCAACCTTAAAGGGAAAAGCATTGGATTTGACAAGCGCCGAATATCGTTTGCTTTGTCTGCTGGTAAGAAACGCAAATCGCGTTGTGACAAGGGACATCATTCTAAATGAGCTGTGGGATGATACAGGAAATTTTGTTGATGATAATACCCTGTCCGTCTATGTACGGCGGCTTCGTGAAAAAGTGGAAACCAATCCGTCCCATCCAGAACACCTTATAACCATTCGTGGGTTCGGCTACCAATGGAAAGAGGTGTCTATATGAGTTTGTACCAAGATAGACAGATTAAAGGGTTCCTGCTATTTTTGACTTTGTTTGCTCTGCTGTTTGTAGGTACAGCAACCGTTTTGACTATTTATCAGGTGAACGATGCGGAAGTCCTATGGATCAAACATGATGAAGCGGTTTCATCCTCACTTTTGGAACAGGGTGTTCCGAAAGAAGTGGTTGCAGTTGCCTTTACGAACACAGACATCAGTGACGATGGTAGGTCATTATTAGCGGCTGCGGGTTTGGGAAAACAGTCAGAAAGCAGTATGCGGCCTTATTTCAATCAATTTCAGCGTTCCGCTTTCTGCACCATGCTATGCACTGTGCTATTTTTTCTCTTTGTGCTTGCCATAGGAATATTTATTTTTTTCTGGAAAAGGAAGCGATTGTATCAACAGGTCGACAGAATATTGCTAAATTACATCAACGGGGATTACTCTTGTCATTTACCGCAGAATTATGAGGGGGCTATCTACCAAGTGTTTTCTTCGATAGAACAGCTTGCAACTATGCTCCAATCCAAAAATGAAACAGAACGTAAAGCAAAAGAGTTTTTGAAAGACACCATATCCGATATATCTCACCAGCTCAAAACGCCTCTGGCAGCCCTCACTATGTATCAGGAGATCATTGAAAGTGAGCCAGAAAATGCAGAAACGGTCAAACAGTTTGCGGCGAAGATGGGTATTTCTCTAAAGCGTATGGAGCAGTTAATCTTATCCATGTTGAAGATAACCCGACTGGATACGGGAAACATCATTTTTGAGAAAAAAAGTTGCCGTGTGTCCGAGCTGATAGCTCATTCAGTCAATGACCTAACCACCAGGGCTAAAAGCGAAAGCAAGCAGATTCAGATAGATGGCGATGGTGAACAGCAGCTTATTTGTGACATGGAATGGACAGGTGAAGCGATTGGAAACATTGTAAAAAATGCACTGGATCACACGCAAGCTGGCGGTATTGTCCGTATTACATGGGAGCGCACTCCTGCTATGTTTCGGATTTTTATTTCTGATAATGGTAACGGCATAGTCCCGGAAGATATTTACCATATCTTTAAACGCTTTTATCGCAGCAAACATTCCCTTGATACACAAGGAATCGGGCTGGGGCTTCCCCTTGCCAAGTCCATTATTGAGGGTCAAAACGGTGTTATCTCCGTACAAAGTGAAGTCGGAAAAGGTACGCTGTTTACACTATCTTTCCTTACGGATCTGTAAGGTCAAATTCACCTGCTTGTAAGCTGTTTTTGCTATCCTTTTGAGAAAGGAGGTAATGATGACTATGGAAATATTGAAAGTACAAGATTTATGTAAAACTTATGGCAAGGGTGAGGCGAAAGTCGAAGCGTTGAAGAAGGTTTCCTTCTCCCTGGATAAAGGCGAATTTGCTGCCGTTGTGGGTGAATCCGGTTCTGGCAAAAGCACATTACTGAACTGTATTGGAGCTTTGGATACCCCTACTTCCGGCCACATTTGGATTGATGAACAAGACCTGTTTTCCATGAAAGAGGAACAGCGCACGATTTTCCGCCGTCGTAATATCGGCTTTATCTTCCAATCCTTTCAGTTGGTTTCCGAGCTGAATGTGGAGCAGAATATCATGTTTCCGCTTCTTTTGGACTATCGCAAACCAGACCCGGCAGCAGTAGAAGAAATTTTGGAACTCTTGGGACTTACCGAGCGTCGACATCACCTGCCGAGCCAACTATCCGGCGGACAGCAGCAGCGTGTTGCCATTGGCCGGGCGTTAATCACAAAGCCCAAACTGATTCTGGCAGATGAACCTACTGGCAATCTGGACAGCAAGAATAGTCAGGATGTTATCGCCCTGCTTACGCAGGCGTCCCGTCGCTATCAGCAAACAATCCTGATGATTACCCACAATAAGGATTTGACTGCATCCGTTGATCGGGTGTTCCGGGTATCAGATGGCGTTTTGACGGATTTGGGAGGAAAAACAAATGAAGCATTATCTTGACCTTGTTCCCATATCCGCAAAAATCCACAAGAAGCAAAGCAGAATGTCTATTTTCTGCATTGTGCTGGCGGTATTTCTGGTTACAACTATTTTTGGAATGGCAGATATGTTCATCCGCAGCCAGATTTTGCAGGCACAGCAGGAGTCTGGGAATTGGCATATTGCCATTAAGAATATCAGCAATGAAGAAGCAGCAATTATTGCTTCACGCCCTGATATTGAAGTATTTTCACCGTATGGCGTACTCAATTATCGTGGAGATTTAGGCTACACTTTGGGCGGAAAAGATGTAGCGATATGCGGTTGTGATGAAAGCTATATAACTGAAATCTGGACTGACCAACTTGAAGAAGGTGTTTTTCCACAGACAAGTAATGAAGCGTTGGTGACTGAAAATGCAAAGCAGATAATGGGTGTTGCGATTGGTGATCCCATTGCCGTAGAAACTCCTGATGGCGATAAACTGAATTTTACCATATCAGGATTTATGAATAATACCGCCTCGATCATGAGTGGCGACTCCTACGGCATCATTTTGAACACAGAGGATTACTGCGCGATTTATCCGAATGTATCAGACGGGGAGCCGAATGATTACGGCATTATGTTTTTTACTCAATTTGCAAACACAAGAAATATACAAGGGAAAATTGCAGATTTGAAAGAACAATGCAATTTATCGAATGAACAAATATCTTCCAACAACAATCTGCTTGGATTGCTTGGACAAAGCCGCGTTCCCTTTTTGTTACAGGTTTACTTGGCTGCGGCTGTATTGTTTGTACTGGTAATGTTAGCTGGTATTATGATGATTGCAAGCAGCCTGAACAGCAATGTAGCCCAGCGTACCGAATTTTTCGGCCTTATGCGCTGTATCGGTGCAACACCAAAACAGATTATGCGCTTAGTACGGAAAGAGGCGCTTAGTTGGTGCCGTTTGGCAATCCCTGTGGGTATTTCCATCGGTATAGTTGTCATTTGGGTCTTATGTGCGATTTTGCGTTTCCTAAGTCCGGAATTTTTCAAAGCGATGTCTACATTCGGATTTAGCGTACCAAGTATTCTTGCAGGAATCGTTGTGGGCTTGGTAACGGTTTTGTTCGCTGCCTATTCTCCGGCAAAGAAAGCAGCAAAAGTATCTCCGTTGGCAGCGGTTTCCGGTAATGCAAACGACTTGGAGCCTGCAAGAAATGCTGCTAATACACAACTGCTTAAGATTGATACAGCACTTGGAATTTATCATGCAAAAGCAAATCGGAAAAATCTGTTTTTGATGACAAGCTCATTTGCTCTCAGTATTATCCTTTTCCTTTCATTCTCTGTAACAGTTGAGTTCATGCAGCATACCTTAACACCGCTCCAACCTTGGACAGCAGATTTATCTATCATAAGCCCTGATAACGCCTGTGCTATTGACAAAGCATTACTTGATGATCTAAAGGAAAATCCTGTTGTGGATTTAGCGTATGGAAGAAAATTTGCATACGAGGTTCCGTCTGTCACAAACGGTATTGAAAAAAAGATGGATTTAATCTCTTATGAGCAGTATCAATTTGATTGGGCAAAGGACTATTTATTAGAGGGTTCTCTGGAATCTGTGCAAACTGATTTAGGGACGGGCTTAATTGTTTATAATTCGCAGAACACAATACAAATAGGCGATACTGTATCGTTGAATACAAACGGACAAAGTAAAGAAATCCAAATCGTGGGAATGTTGTCCGACTGTCCGTTTTACAGTGCCGCCGGTGTTGGAACAATTATTTGTTCAGAGGATACATTTGAACAAATTACTGGCGAGTCGAAATATACGGTTATTGATGTGCAGTTAGTGAAAGGCACAACAGACGAAGATGTTTATGTGATCCGCCAAATGGTAGATTCCTCATTTACTTTCGCTGATGAACGCATGGGTAACAGCAGTACCATGGGAACTTACTATTGTTTTTGGCTGTTCATCTATGGATTCCTCGTCCTAATTGCAATGATTACAATTTTTAACATAATCAATAGTATTTCCATGAGTGTGTCTGCACGGTTGAAACAGTATGGCGCTTTCCGTGCTATCGGCGTTAGCATGGGACAGCTAAGTAAAATGATTGTTGCAGAAGCCTTCACCTATACCATAATCGGCGGTGTAGTTGGTACGGTGTTGGGACTGTTTTGTAACAAGCTATTGTTTGGAATGTTGATAAGTTATAGATGGGGGGATGCTTGGACTCCTCCATTACCAGAGGTAGCTGTTATTCTGTTGATTGTCGTAAGCTCTGTAATTCTGGCTGTGTATGGGCCAATCAAGAGAATACGCAATATGTCCATTGTTGATACAATCAGCGCACAGTAATTCTACTTTTGAAGCGGGTGGCTTTAGAAGCCGCCCACTTTTGTCTTACAAATTCGTAAGTTGAAATTCACCTGTTTGTAAGCTGATTTTTTTATAATTAAGTTGATGAAAGAGAGGAAAAAATGAAAAAAATCCTTTCCACCAGAGTATTGGTGAAGATTTGTGTATTAACAACTATACTGCTGGTTTTGATAATCTATACTATATGGGGCAATTCAGCATTGATGGTAAGTATGGTTAATATCTCCAGCGATCGCATAGCATCTGCCTTTTCTAATTTTCGGATTGCACAAGTGTCCGACTTGCATAATGCTGAATTTGGAGAAAGCAATACAGAATTGATAGAATTGCTGTCTGAACACGAACCGGATATTATTGTGATAACTGGAGATTTAATCGATGCTGGACATACAGACATTGAGATTGCGTTTGATTTTATAAAACAAGCTGTTCAAATAGCCCCTGTCTACTTTGTAACTGGAAACCACGAAGCTAACTTCTCACATTATGATCAATTCAAAACAGGGCTTGAAGCGTCTGGCGTAACTGTCCTTGAAGATGAAGCAATACAGTTAGTGCATAACAACGAAATGATTACCCTTATCGGGCTTTCTGATTCTGACTTTACGATTAAGGGCGATATGTTTAATGAAGCGCCAGCCATGGTCAACACAAAATTGAATAGCCTTATTGATGACGAAAACAGTTACACTATACTGCTATCACATCGGCCAGAGTTATTTGAAACCTATGTATGCTGTGGTGTTGATTTGGTTTTATGTGGTCATGCACACGGAGGGCAGTTTCGATTACCTTTTATTGGGGGGCTCGTTGCCCCCAATCAAGGGCTGTTTCCTAAATATGATTCCGGCCTTTATACAGACGGAAAGACAAATATGGTTGTTAGCCGCGGCCTTGGAAATAGTATTATTCCATTCCGATTTAATAATCGTCCAGAGGTTGTATTAGTAGAACTTAACACCGAATAACGATACTTCAACCGAATATTGAAATGATCTGCCGCACGACGGCAAAAGAAAAAAAGCCGTCGTAGAGCAGACAATTTGACACGCCCATTTGAAACGGCGGCTTTGATTTTCAGAGCCGCCGTTTCTTTGCGTCTACACAAACCAATGACGACTTGCAGGGACACGGTAGCCGATTGGAGGTTATTTTCCGTGTCCTTTTCTCTTTTTCGCAGTATCCATGATCTGCACCAGTTAAAAAAAGCATAGCCCCTCCATCGAAGCAGTCCGGCTTTGAATGTGAAATTAAACAGTACATAACCGATAATATATTTTCGTGCGCTTGTGTGGCCTTGTGTCGCGCAGGCGTATTTTGCTTTCCAGACTTCGAGACAAAGTGTCCCGAGGTGCGGTGCCGTTCTCCGCCATTACTCCATTTCGTTTCCGACCAACCCCGAACAAACTGAAATGGAGGATTTTACGATGACTACTATCAATCTGAAAGATCTTTATTATTGGTACACGCAGGATCAGCTTATCGAAGTTTCTGACGAGGTTGCCGAGGTATTCAAGGCCGATGCCCGTTATGAAATGGCCTACCAGCGGCGGCTCTCCCGGCACAAGGCGCAGTATTCTCTGGACTGCGATGACGGGATTGAGTATTCCGCTTGCCTGCATGAGCCGACCCCGCAGGAGCTCCTTGAACGGATGGAAACCTTTCTTCGTCTGTGGAACGCTCTCAATTCTCTGCCGGAGATCCAAGGCCGTAGAATTGACGCACATATCATTCTTGGCAAGTCGATTAAGGAAATTGCCGAGGCCGAGGGCGTACATGAGGAGTCTATTCGCCAGTCGATCAAGCGTGGCCTTGAACGCATGAAAAAAACTTTTTGATTTTTTCTTCTTAACCCACTTGGAATTGATGAAAAAATGTCTCGGTTTATGAGAGGAGGTTTTCTTCCTAACGCAAGGGAATAACGGCAACCCTGAGTAAGTACGTGGAGCCAGACGGTGGGTGCGCGGTGACATTTCCCAAAAGAGATTGAGCGAACAACACCAACACTGTAAATGGGCCCGGCCATCCCAAGGCCATGATCCGGTGCTGAACAGGTTGGCTGCCTGTTCCTCCGGGCTTGTCGCTTTACTTGCGTTGAGAGCGCCGCACAGAAAATAACGATTGTCTTTGGACAGGCCAAGTAAATATGTGCGGCACTCTCTAATATTCAAAAACTATAATAAACCTCGAGACAAAGTGGTTTTCTAAAAAAACCGTCTTGAAAAAAGTTCAGGAAAAAGCCGTTTCTGCCATAAAATCGACAAAGACCGGGCAGAAAAATCAAAGCCTTTTTTCAAAATAGGCGTTTGTCAACGGCTCCAAAGTGTCCCAAGGTGGAGTAAGGCAACAGGCCAGCATCCCGGTGGTGCTGGCCTGTTGCGTTTCCCCACCAAACAGCGGGAGGCGTTCTATCAATCTGCGAAGGAGGTTTACCGTGAAATTAACTACACAGGAACTTGAACAAATGAGAAGCGTTGACATTGGCGCGGTGGCTGCCGAGTCCCTGCCTGATGTGAGCGGTATGACCTTTGACAATGCGCTTTCCCGAAAGGAGCGCATCTCTCGATTTTTGCAGACTGTCAAAAATCCATACTGCTTTTGCATCGGTGGTGTTGGCGTGAAAATTGAATTTGCTGAAAGCGGGCCATCTCTCCAAGATAAGCTGACGGATTTCCTGCTGCGGCAAAGAAGCGGGCTGTAACTTCGGTTACAGCTCGTTTTGCTTCTTCGAGACAAAGTGTCCCGAAGTGGAGGCATCCTTGTTGTCCTCCCCGGACAGAGTTATAATATAAGTGTAATGTGATAGGGAAGGAGGAACAATGGCACGAGCAAAAAACAGAGGGTATCAGCAGAGTTTCTCTCCCTCTTACACAATCCGCCGCTGGCGGCTGGGCATCTATATCCGGCTTTCAAAGGAAGATTTGAAAAAAGGAAAAGACGATAGCAACAGCGTAAAGAACCAGCGTGACCTACTGAACGATTTTTACCGACGCAACATTGACGAGTTTGAAAGCATCACGGAATATGTGGATGATGGTCATACTGGAACGGACGCCAACCGTGAAGATTTTCAACGGCTCTTGGCGGATGTCATGAGTGGTAAAATCAACTGCGTTATAGTAAAAGACCTGTCCCGCTTCGCACGAAATTATAGCGATGCCGGAAGTTTGATCGATAACCTGTTTGTTCAAATGGGTGTTCGCTTTATTAGCCTTGCTGAGAATGTGGACAGCTACAAGAACCCCGACAGCGTTTCAAATATCATCGTTCCCATTACAAACGTGATGAACGATAATTACTGCTATCAGACTTCCAAAAAGATCCGGCAGGTATTTGATTACAAACGGCGCAACGGCCAGTATATCGGAGCATTTGCTCCTTACGGCTATGTAAAGCACCCAAAGGACAAGCACAGGCTGATTGTTGATCCCGATGCTGCTGAAAATGTCAAACTCATTTTCACAATGCTTATTCAAGGGTCATCAAAACGTGCTATCGCGCTGTACCTGAACGAACACGGCGTACCGAGCCCCTCGGCTTACAAGGTACAAAAGGGCTTGCCTGTTTCGACAAGAGGGTATGACGATCCTATGTGGGGAGTCCGCATGATCCACTCCATTCTTACCAATCCGACCTACACCGGGGATTTAGCCCAAGGCCGAAGCCGGGTGAAAAGCTACAAGGTACACCAGATTGAAGCTGTTCCACGCGAGGAATGGGTGGAAGTGGCTGGAACGCATGAGGCCATTATCGACTATGAAACTTTCGACAAGGTACAGGCTCTCTTACAGCGTGATACCCGTACTTCCCCGAAAGGCCGTGAGGTACATTTATTCAGCGGCTTTCTGAAATGTGCCGATTGCGGGCGGGCCATTACCCGATGCGTTGGCAAGAACAACAATGTATATTATTCTTGCTCAACCTACAAGAACCGTTCCCGGACAGCCTGCACCATGCACTCAATCAAGCATGAACGGCTGGAGGCTGCTGTTTTGTTCGCTGTACAGCATCAGGTACATTTGGCTGTTTCCTACTCGGAAATCGTCACGCAGATCAATTCCGCTCCAATCAAAAAAAGCCAGTCTTACCGACTGGACGATCTGATAGCTGCAAAAGAGCGGGAACTGACAAAGATAACACGCTACAAGCAATCTCTTTATCAGGACTGGAAAGACGGTGAAATCACCCAGCAGGAATACCGGGATATGAAGGCTGACTATGAACGGCAGACTTCTGATATTTCCGCGGTGCTTACCCGGCTGAACGCTGAACGCGCAGAACTGGCAAACGGTGTGGACAACGAGCATCCTGCACTGGTAGCCTTTATGAAGTATCAGAACATTGAAGCCCTCAACCGTGAAATCTTGGTTGAACTTGTGGACTATATCAAGGTCTATGAAAACGGCAATATCAGCGTGAAATTCAAATTTGCTGACGAACTCCGCAAGATTGCCGAATACATTGAAATCAACACTACGGAAGATACCGCAGTAGCGGGCTAACCCCCGCTACGAACCCCTTTGACAGTGTGTTTTCCTAATAGGCGCTAATCATATGCT